>Ga0076342_103_pt1 | contig 171808 bp, 131 predicted proteins | sample RifGroF2_FD_67842 | JGI IMG/M metagenome (GOLD analysis project Ga0076342, IMG submission 67842) | Peregrinibacteria bacterium GW2011_GWF2_39_17
GCATGATCTCTAGAAAACTACTCCACCGTATCTACGCGGTCGTTTCCCAAAACCGCCTCTATCAGGTTAACCCTATTTCCTCTTGACCATAGTCGGTCTAGGGGGCTGACCACCAGGCATCCTCCTTATAGCATATTAGGCATGAAAAAAATCTTTCAAAAAGATTAATTTTTTCTAAAAACTCCCAAACGACATCCAACATAAAAAGCTGCAGATAAAAACACGCAACAAACGTAGCTTTAAAATAAACCCTGCCTGGTTTCCTCCTGCTGTTTTATTTCAGCCATGGTCATGGCTTTAATTTTTTTAAGTTCATTTTCGGAAACTTTTTGCCCTTTATCTTCGCGCCTTTTTATAATCTCATCAATCTGCCTTTTGGAAACTAAGGGACGTGATTTGGCACGCTTTAGATTTTCTCGGGTAGGAGGGGCAAATTTAAGATAACGGCCACAATGGGGACAATCGACTCGCACCATACCTGAATCCGGTAAAAATCCTAATTTCCCCAGTGAGCCTTTTTGACAAAACCCACAAAAAAATAATTCTTTTGATTGTTTTTTAGGAGATAGGATTGAATAATTTTTACTACCCTTTGTTTTAGCTTTTTCGGCTTCACTAACGGCAACTTGATCACAACGTTCATTGTTTTCATTACCGGCGTGTCCTTTGACCCAATGCCATTCACAAGTTACCCCATTCCGCGCCGCATCCATTTCCGCCCAGAGATCTAGATTATTTTTGCGTTTCCAATTTTTATTAAGGCTTTCGATTACCAATCTTGAATCCGAAAAAACTTGAATTTTATGAACATTTTTTTTATTCAACTTAACCCACTTCAGGGCTTCCAGAATAGCTTTCATCTCCATGCGATTATTAGTAGTACAGGCTTCATTCCCGGATAGTACCTGTTCCTTTACCCCATCTCTAATAATCGCGGCCCAGCCCCCTGGTCCGGGATTTCCGAGTGAACTGCCGTCGGTATGAATGGAAAGTGTTTTCACTTTCTCATGGTAAGGCACAAAGCAAAAAGTTCAAAATAAAATACAAAAAATCAGCCCCTAGTAATAGGGAATGAGCTTCAATAAAGCCTATCTATTAGATATATTTTTCGGTAACTCTTCCAACCAGTCTACCGGCATTTCTATTGTCCACTTTAATCTTGAAGGGTTTTCTTCTGCCTTTGCCCCCAAAAGAAATCTAGCAGCACCTTCTTCTGTATAAAAATCCCATTCCATTGCATCCAATGAAAAAACTGTTTCACCCCTCTGCCGAGCAGTCTGTATACAAGTTCTTATTTTTTCTATCCTCGAGTCTAATCCATTTCTTAGATACTCCAAATCACCTCTTCTACTTTTATCTCTTTCACTTTCCCTGCAATTATATGCCCCTTGTACTCTTCTTGCTTCCAGCAATGCCGCTATTTTCCTATTATATTCTTCAATTTCTAATAAAATATTAGCTAATCCCCTTTCTAAATCACTAATTATTTTCCTCGTTCCAAGCTCATCCGCAATAGTAACATTTCCAACAGAAATAGAATGGGAATCACGTGAAGGATCATAATCTTGCGGTATTTCCCCTACGAGTTCAAAGATCAAATAGGACGGCGAATTGCTAGGCATTACTTCTCCTGCAATTTGGACTGCTCTATTTTCCAGCATAGAACGTAATGCTCTTTCTAATTCAGGATTTAGTGTAAATAATGCCTGAGATACATTCATATAGTGCTGCAAAAATCTAAAAAAAACATCCCTAACTAGCTCTTGGAATTCAGGCAATTCAGGTAGTTTCTTAAACACTTCCCATCCATGTCCATTCATCGCCAACGCTCCAGGTTCTGCATAGAGAAACCATATTTTTTTTGCGAATTGAGCTGTAGTAGTTAGGGAAGGAGCCGCTTCTGTTACATCTAATGATTCACTCATAATTATGGTATTTAAAGATAGGATGGTGATCCTAATCCATAAATCTTCTTTTGTCAATCTCCGAGAGTCTCTCTGAAATACCATTTAATATAATCCCAATTATTATTACGCGGAATTAAGGCGTACAACGCATTTTTGGTTTCACAAATTTGCTTACTTTTGACAACGGAGCAAGACTGAATTTGCAATGAGGTATTGTAATTCACGGGGATTTTTACGCTCTCAAGTACATTGGCTGTACTTAGCACAAAACCGCGATTCAAATTAAAATTTTGATAACGAAAATAGTATCTTAAGGCTTGCTCAAATGCAATATTTGTTTCCGTCTTATCAAGGACGGTTTGAACAAGCTTAATTATAGTTGTGGCATCACCAAATCCCAAACCTTGCGCTTTTTTTTGCAGAGCTCCTAAAATTAACTGCTGTCGATCGGCCCGATCATAATCAGAAGTAGTATGGCGAGAACGGGCAATTCGCAAGGATTCAGTACCATTCAAATGATAAGTACCTGCCGGATAATACAAAGTACTGGCAACTCCGTTTTGTAACACCTTGTAAGTAGGATCGATTAAATCATTTTCCAGCGTAACGTTCACGCCTCCGACTAAATCAATCAAGTCGCGAAATACATACATATCAACTAGGACATACTGATTTACCTTATATCCCGTAATCTGAGAAATTCGGCGCAACAGCTCATTCATCCCATAATCGGCGTATACGCTGTTAATTTTACGATTTTCATGATAAAGATCGCGGGGAAGGCTAATTAAAGTGATTTTATGTTTAGGAATATTGATTTGGGTAAAAATCATGGTATCGACATTAGATCCATTTTTCCCGGCAATCAAAATATTGAGATCTTCTTCATTTTCGACCGTTTCTTCTGTCAAAACGACATTTTCAGGCAACTCAATCGTTTTTTTTTCAGCCGAAAGATCGTTTGTAAGCAAATTGCCGACTTCCGAATCCGACATTCTAACCTTTAATTCTCCGGTTATCTTATCAATATAAATCACCCTAATTACCTCATTAGCGGAATTAAGTAAATTATAGGAAATTGAGTCTTCAGTCTCAGTAGGCTGAAATGAAAAATTTAATCCCTGGTTTTTAAGTAAGGCCTGAAAACCATTGTCCGTTTCTAAATCAGCAATGGATTTTTTAAGATCAGCGATTGTCTTTTCAAGATCGCTACGGTTGTCATAAACCATTAAATCACTAACTAGAGTGGCCACCATTTTTACCTGATTATCAAGAGATATGGCTTTTTCACCCCAGGTAAGTTGATTGGTGGCCTTAGCTAGAGAAAGAACATAAATCGGAACATTTTCGGCGCTTAAAATTTCAAAAGAAAAATCGACGGCAGATTCTTTTTCCTGTCCCAAAATTAAGGATTGCTTAGTTAAAACTTCTTGAATTTCTGAATTTGTAGTAAGCAGGGTGTAAATAGTTTGACGTGACTCCTTAAGCTTTTGCATTGCAGCTTGAATAGAATCTAATTTTTTTTCGATTAAATCCCGCAAAGTTGATTTAAAAAAATCAAAATCAGTGGGTTTAGCTAATTTTACGTTTTCAAGATAAGTTTGTAATTGAAATTGACCATTTTCCTCTACACTTAGCTTAAAGACTGGTATTCCTTGGTCGTTTACCAAATTACTCGTCATTCCATTTTGCAGGAAAAGACCATGGCTCTCAAAATAAGTTAAATTCTCTTTGGCGTTTAAATAGGCTTCAAGATCTTTGTAGTTTTGGCTATAAACAGCTTTTTGCGCTTCATTCTCACCGGTTCTTTCAAGATAACTAAAAAGAGAAACTAGTGGATCCTCATTGCCCTTGCCTTCCTCTTGGTCACCAGTTTCTGTTGTTTGTTCGTCAAAATTATATTCGCGAATGGGTAAAAGCAAAAATCTACGTATTTCATTAAGATCAATGGCGAAATCTTTGACATATTTTTGGAGGTGAGAAGAATCCTGCAAAATATTTTGATTAGCCTGAGCAATTTGGTCAACGGTTTGTACTAAATGACGATTGATTACCCACTGTAGAAGGCCAAATATCAGTAAAACAATAATTAAGAAATCACGCTTTATATTTAGAGCGCTTACGATTTTTTTTAGACGTTTGAATAGGGAAATGGCCTTTTTCTTCATACGAAAAGAGAATAGCAAAAACGCTTTTTTCTTCAAAGGGGAAAATAACGGATAAATTCAAATGAAATCCCTTTTTCGCTTTGCACTTCGGATTTTTCTGTGATGCTGAATATTTTAGAATCAATTTTTGGGAAAAAAGTATCGCACTTGAATTTTTTCAAAATCCGCGTGACGTAAAGGGTCTGGCATGCAGGATGAATGAGCGCCTGCTCAAATACGCTCCCTCCTCCAATGACAAATGTATTTTTGGAACGATTTTTCTGTGCTAATTTAAAGGCTTGATCGAGCGATTTGGCCTTTAAAACTCCTTTGGGGAGATTGTAATCGGCTTGATGCGTGAGAACGATATTGAGACGTTTGGGGAGCGGCCGATATTTTTCAGGGATAGATTCCCAGGTGGTGCGACCCATGATGACGGCATTTGGCATTTTTTGATCACTTGTTTTTTGGGTGATTTTAGAAAAATATTTCAAATCCGCGGATAAATGCCAGGGCATTTTTCCTTTAAGTCCGATGCCATTTTCGGCATCCACGGCCACTATGATGGCAAAGGTCGGCAATGATTTTGATGATTTATTGTGTTGAGGTGAGTTCATGAATTGTTCATTTTTTAAACAGCCACTTTAAATTTAATAAAGGGATCGTGCTGATAATTTTCTAGTGCAAAATCTTCAAATCGAAGCTCGTCAAAAGATTTTTTGGCGATTTTCAAGGTGGGCAAAACTTTTGGCGTACGTTCGAGTTGTTCTTTGAGTCCTTCGATGTGGTTGAGATAAATGTGCGTGTCTCCGGTGGTGTGCGTGAAAATTCCAGGAGTTAAATTGCATTCTTGAGCGACCATGTGCATAAGAGTTGCATAACTGGCGATATTAAAAGGCACGCCCAGAGCCACATCCGCGCTTCGCTGATAAAGCTGACAGTCCAATCGCCCATTGGCTACATAAAACTGAAAAAGGAGATGACAGGGAGGAAGCGCCATTTTGGGCACATCCGCGACATTCCAAGCGCTCACGATGAGTCGTCTGGAATCGGGGTTGGTTTTGATCGCGTCGATGACTTCCTGAACTTGATCGATGGAGGATTTTTGATTTGGCCAAGAGCGCCATTGATAACCATAAATCGGCCCGAGTTCCCCTTTTTCATTAGCCCAGGCATCCCAAATGGGCGTGTACTCCGTGAGTTCATCGTTGATGTTGGTTGAGCCTTTTAAAAACCAGAGCAACTCACGTAAAACCCCATCGTATCGCACTTTTTTGGTGGTAAGCAGAGGGAAACCCTCTCGTAAATCGTATTTCCGCTGTGCTCCAAAAATTGAAATCGTGCCCACGCCGGTGCGATCTTTTTTTTCAACGCCGTTTTCGAGAACCTCACGGACGAGGCTTAAGTATTGGTGCATCGTGCATTAAGTTTTTAAGACCGTCACACGCAACATCGTGTGATCCGCATTCCATTCTACGGTAATTGAAACTCCATTTCCAAGGTCAATATTTTCGCCATATTTTTTGTTGTATTTCTCTCCATCGATCCAAAGATCAAAACTGCTTTCATAGCCGACCCAGCCAAATTTTAAAGTATGGCCTTCAACCTCAAATTCCTCACCTAATTCTGGATTTACTTCAAAAGTCACTGGTGCTCCGCTGCAATTCAATCCTTTACTTGCCGCATCTCGAGGGTTGGTTCCCTCCTGGATTTCCGTGCCATCGGTGCAACCATCGCCATCGGTGTCTGGGTTGAGAGGATCGGTCCCACCATGCACTTCAAGCCAGTCATTCAAATCGTCGTCATCACTATCTTGGTCAAAGGGATTAGTGCCGGCTTCGCGTTCTTCCCCATCGTTTAATTTATCGTCATCGGTATCGGGATCGATTGGATTGGTTTCACCATAACCCCACTCATCATGGTCAGGAACTCCATCGTCATCGCTATCAATGCTGTCGGGATCCATTTCACGCCCTCTTTCCTGTCCATTACACAGGCCATCGCCATCATTATCTTCGCAACGTTCGGTGTCTGTATGTCCAGCCTGAGAAAACATCCCAAATTCCTTTTCCACGTATTCCGCAGCGGCATAAACAGCCTCCGCCACTTTTTCGCCCTTTGCAAATCCTTGCGCGATTTTATAAATCCACGCTCCTCCCCAACTAGGACGCTCCTTACTGGTGCTGGTGTAAACAGATCGACAGAGACACGACTCTCCTGGAATTTCTTGATTGATGCCGTTTTCGAGATGACTTCCGCTGTAACACGAATCAATAAAAACATAAATCTGGCAGGTATGAAGGAGGTTCAATAATTCCTGGAGTGCACTGCTTGTAAAATATCCTCCGCTTGGATCGCCACTCGTGTGATAGCCGGTTGTTACTTTTTTATAGATGTATTGCTGCTGCGTTTGGTCGAATTCCTTTTTCCATTCGTAATCTTTATGACGTTTTGGTGCGTTGATATCGAGATCCCCATCAGGAGTTCCGTGTCCGGTCATGAACACCAGAACCTCATCGCAACAACTTTCGATTTTTTCAGCGGCTTCCTGGAAAGCCTCCCTCACATTGTCCTTTGTGGCGTAGGTGAAATCTTCGGGATCACCGCCTTCGGGGATTAATGTTTCGTCTTTCCCGACATAACTGGTGATGTAGGTCGTGTCGTATCCATTCGCCACTAAATCCTTATAAAGGTCTAAAAATTCCCATTTTTGTTTTTCGGGAGAATGAGCATGAGCAATGTCTTCGTCGTCATGGCCATTGATCAAAATGGCGATCTTTTTCCCCTCCTGGGTACAGTTGGGCACGGGACACGGCGATTGAAAATCGTCTGCCGTGCGATTTCCATATTGATCTCTAAGTTCTTGCAATCCTGCTTGGGTGACATCCGCATAACTGTTTTCATTATCTTCATTTTCTTCCTGAGCGCTCACTACATTGATAAGAGCCACCTCGTCGATTTCTTCCAAATAGAGACGATCCAAATCCCCGTCTTTGGGGTAAATCCATAAATCAATTTGCTCGCGCGTCTCACGGCTGGACCAAAGCCCTGCGCCATTGTGCATGGGCCAACTGGTCACCGGGGTGTAATCCAAATCGTACGTTTCCGCGTTCACCAAAACAATCATGGCCGGATGCTCCCAGTCGGCGTGAGGCATAAGATCAATAAAAGCGATCCAATAATCCTCAGGCAAGGTCATTTCCTCTCGAATCCCATTGGGTTCTTTCATGTCGTAAATTCCGATCGTGTCCCCCGCTGGATACGGAATGGGTTCCATGAAGGCAATCAGTTCATCAATGTATTGGTTTTGAGCGATAACTTGATCGTAAATGAGTTGGCTCACATAGTCATAATCGCTATTGCCGAGCGTTTCGACTGGATTGGTTTGGCGGCTGTAGCCTAAAATTTCTTCGTCGTAGGTGTATTCATATCGTGGAATTTCTAAGGTTCGGATTACGTAATCCCGATACAAATATTCCGTGATTTGGCCCCGGGTGATGGGCGTGGCCACTCCGAGCAACGTCCCGTCATCGTCGAGGAGATTGTGCTCAATGGCATAAGCCAAATATTTTCCATACCACTCATTGAGGTTTACATCTTGATAGGGCGATTGAACGAGAGAAGGATCAATGGCTTCTAAATCCCATTCCACCAATTCGCCTAAAATTTTTAGTGCTTCGACTTTATTGACTGAATCGTTGGGTCGAAACGTTCCATCTGGATAACCTCCGATGTAGCCTTGCCTTGCGCCATAAGCCACGTAGTCGATGAACCAATCTGTCATAGAAACATCCGGGAATGGAGATTGATCCGCCTTAGGGACGGTTTCGATGCCACTTCCCAAAATGATAAGTTTAAGGAATTCCGCACGCGTGAGTGAATTTTTAGGACGAAACGTTCCGTCGTCGTATCCCTTAATCACGCCAAAGCTTTTTAAAAAAGCGATGGTATCCACATAAGGATGATCGAGCGCTACGTCACTGAACGGAGATTCTTCAAATGCAAAAAAACTCGAGGTTTGCCCTGATGTCCCCTTAAAAAATTCCCGATTTTGATACAGCAAGAATGAAACAAGGACGGTGAGTCCTACGAGTGCCAGACTGAGATAGAAACGGGAGGAGGTGGGCATCGGGAGCTATTATATTTTAAGCATCGGTTAATGGCAAATGAGCATCCATCACCCCTTGTCTTACGGCACGGCTCACCAACCCAATATCATGCGCTGAAAATCCGCAACATCCCGAGATGATTCGAAGTCCATATTTTTGAGCAATATAGTGAAGATAACGCGCCATATGAATGGGATCTCTAACGGTAATAATTTCGTTACCGCCCTCCAATTCCCGAGGAGATTTTGAAGAAGCATTTGGATAGGCAAGGATCATGCGATCTCCCCTTTTCCCACAGCCCCTCAGCGCTGGCTCCAATGCTTCAACCGGACAACAATTGACTCCATAGCCCAAAGGATAATTACGTGTCGCTGAATCAATCGCTGCTATTGCGTCTTTTAAACTCTCTCCGCTCAATAATTTCCCCTTTCGGTCTAAGACAAAACTAATGATACAGGGCATTCCTATTTTTTGATTCGCTTTGGCTATGCCTATCCCCTCTTGAATGGTGTTTACGGTTTCGAAGCATGCCGCGGTAACGTCCAATGTTTTAGCTGTGGCGGCTTGTCGTTCATGAAAATCACGTGCCTCTACAGTAGTGGGGGCGCTTTCAGGCTGATAACAATCTCCTACGGGTCCTAAAGATACGAATGTTGGGATTCTCTTCCTGGTTCGTGCGACCATGGCATTTAAAATTTCCCATTGCGTTCTCATTGCATCGCCGTAAACCCCTTCCTCTCCCGCACGATGCAATAACCCTCGTAAGCCAGATGCATTGACTGTTCCTATTGTCGCGCCATGATTAAGATATTCTTGGGCTACTGTCCCTACGGCCCCACGAGCTCCGTGTCCATTTAAAATGGCTACAGGGTTATTCAACTGTGGTTCTCCTATTTTTTGGCCTATTTCTTGTAATCGGGTTCCATACGGTCCAAATATTCGTTCTATTTTCGCTGTCATGATTTTTTGAAATTAGAATATTAAAAAAGCTTCGCTGTTTCGCGGCGAAGGGGTGAAGTTGACGTGATATTAATTCGTTACACCATCAACCACAAAAGCCTCCGCCGCAACGGCATTATCATTTGCATCATCATGGCCATCATGGATGAAGCGGGAGCAAGGGCTGATAATAAGGTGGAAACGAACGTGTTCATTGGCTTTAGCTTAGCTTAAAAAAGACAGAAGTCAATAACGTATAGCGTAAAGTGTGAGCATTGGGGTCGGCTGGGTTGTGTCAATTTTAAAAAATTTTAATGCTTTTTTGGGAAATTTTGCTATAATCGTCGAGCAATTCCAAATAAGCGGGTGTCGTATAATGGCTATTACCGCAGGTTTCCAACCTGCTGACAGGGGTTCGATTCCCCTCACCCGCTCCAGGATTCCAAAATTGAACGTTTAAGGCTTATGTAAGCCTTTTGTTTCGGTGAGAACGTTGGTTCTGGAGCATCGATTTTCTTTAGGCCATCCTTGATGGTGATGAATGGTTTATGCAGTTCTACAGTTAATTTCTCATCTTTTAGTAAAAAGTTCTGACCTAAAGTTTGGAAGATTCTTTTCTTATCTTCGAGACTTCCTTCCTCAAACCAATAGCGAGCGTAAGTAGCAAAATTAAAAGTTTTTTCAGTGAGCTCCACCCATTGATTTTGACGGTCACCGCAATCGATAAGTTTTGTTTCTATCTTCTTTTTCTCTTTGAGGAGAAATTGTTTTTGGTTTTTGAACTCTTCTTCAGTCAACAACTCGTGGTCTGCATTTCCTGGATCAATGTAAAGTTTTAATAGATTATCGATGCGCTTGGTGCAATCGCTGTAGGATTTTTGAAGTGAATTTTGAATACTCTGACGGTCCTTGGTTTCCTTTTTGTTAACCAGATGCAAATATTTAAGAGTCCAATGGGTTAAATTTTCAGGAATTGTGATTTTATCTAAAAGGACCTTTATTTGCTCCTCGAGGTTTTTATCACTGATAGCTTTCTCCTGACATTTAATTTTTTCAGAACGATGAGTACAGTGATAATAAGTGTAAATTTTAATTTTATTGATGCTTTTGATATGTTTTGTTTTTTGATCAGCCGTGATCACACAGCCGCAGTGCCCACAACGAATCATTCCAGTAAAAGGGAAATGATGTTTTTGAGAACGAGGCCTGCCTTTTCTTCCTAAAATAAACTGAGCGAGGTCAAATTCTTCCTGAGAAATCATGGGTTGATGAGAACCTTTCCACCATTTTCCATCCCATTCAAATTCGCCGTAATAAAATGGGTTAGTAAAAATTTCATAGAGTGTACTCAGTGAAATTGGCTTCCCGCCTACTCTTCTAAAGCGTTGCGTGGTTAAACGCCATTCATCCCTGGCGATACGATAAATTTGAGGAACACTGTATTGCTGAGAAAGCAGCATCTCCCACATTTTTCTTACCAACTCAAAACGCTCCGAATCGGGTAAAATCTTCTTTTCTCCTTTTAATCCAGCATAATCATTTTTATATCCAACTAAAGCCATCCCTGGACGCCAACCTTGTTCGCATTTTTTGAGCATCCCTCGTTTTACATCTTTACTCAGTTTATCTGAACTGTATTTTGATTGAGAAAGTGCGAAAGCCAGCATCATCTTCCCCTCTGGAGAATTATCAAAATGATATGAGCCAAATTTAAGGTCTTTTAAAACACCTGTGTCCAAAAAATGGATAATCATGGAGCCATCTATAGGATTTCTTGAAAGACGTGAGGGATCCCAAGCCGCAATCCCCTGCGCCTCACCTTTCTGAATCCTTTCCAGTATTTTATTGAAAATAGGTCGATTGTAAGGCTTGAAAGCACTTTTTGATTCTTCATAAATTTGAACAATTTCGATATTAGGGAAACGCTTTTTGAGTTCATCTTTTTGAGATTCAATCGAAAGCAATTGGCGATCTCTTTCTTCTGTCGATTTACGACAATACATGAAGTATTTCATATTGTTTATAAGGTTATTGAGATTAACGTCTCCACCATTTTCTACCTTTTTATGGTGATTAAAAATTCACGGTTTATTAGAGTCTCCGAAAAGGACGACTGTGGCTACCCAACGCGGTTCCACAAAGGTTCTTTGTTGGCACAGTCGCCCCTCTCGAGGCAACAAACAATCACCTTTGCATAATTTAATCCGCGTTGTTGGGTAGCAAATACATTATAGCTCTAAATTAGAAATAGGTAAGGTTATCTGTGCCTCCTCCTCATAAACCTCGCATTTATCAGCATGAAATCTCTAGTTAGTTTGTTATTCATTCTCATAAGGCGTTTATATTTTCTCGTCGGTCTACCATTGTAATAGTATCTTTTTATTTCTTTCTCCAACCTTTCTATATCAGAGAAAGTGACTGATCCTCCTCTGAATCTCCCACCTCTCATTTGAGCCTCGTAGGCGATATTTGCACATTTGCGACACCCAAAATATTCACCAGCATTACCATAGATCACGCCAACCCGCTTTCCACAATATCGCCCTCCTCTACTCAGTGGACATAGGAACCAATATCTCAGCCCGCCATAATGACATCGAGTCGTTGTCAGAGGCACCTTGTAGTTCACATCGGTTTTTTCACCTGTGAAATTATCCGTAATAGTATAACGCAATTCTATATAAGCCGATTCGTACGCGGTCCCACAATCCCTTTTTATCACAGAGAAGTTTATACTATTTTTTCTGCCACTTCCGCCATAAGTCCATGTGATTCCTCCTGAACGAGAATAGTAATTTTTGTTTAAATAGTCGTGCTTTTTTAGCCAAAAAATACTTAAGCTATTTGTTGATTCTGCTTCTTGTTTTGCCATAGCCGAAATCATTAAGGATTAATCCATGTCATAAAATTGAACAATGGATTGGAGGATATTATTTAAAATAAGATATGTTGAAGTAAGAAATTAGACGTGTTCAAGTTCAGATGATATGCACCTTTTTAGTAGATTCTATGTCTCGCACGATGAGGTGACGTACATATGTACTAAAATTCATATATTGATCTGAAGCCCGTTGTTCTGCCTTGTCACAAAGCTCATTAGGCAAATAGATATTTTTAGACCGATATAGGTTGGGATTGTAAGGCATGATAGTAAAATTAGAATATAGAAAAAGTTACCCCACACTGCTACTCACTATATTGTTGATCGTTTTTTAATATAGTGAGTTGAACAGGGGGGTAGATAAGTTTTTGACGATGATCATTGGGATCATTTTCCTGAATAATTAGCCCTGCAGCTTCTAACATAGGCAAAATTTGTTGTCGCAGTTGCCAATCAATTAGTGGCCTTCCGTAAATTCCTAAATGCTTCATTTGCAACTCTTTACGAGATAGCCCTGGTCTATCATTTTCTTCCAGATCAGTCGTTTGTTTTTCTTCCCATAGCGGGACAATAATTTTTTGATGAAGTTCGTAAATATACGGAGGCAAATTATATTCTTGGCTTTCGGCTATTTTCTCCCATAATTGATAAGCCTCTTGAATATCTTCTTCGGTAGAGAAAATAATATCGCCCTCGCCTTTTCTAAACCAAAGATTCAGCAAAGTGCGCATCTTTACAAAGGTAATAAAGCGCCAAACATCTCGTTGATGGCGTGGTTTTAAAATATTTTTACCTTTTAAAAATAGCTCTTCGATAAGTTCTTTTTGAGGAATTTTAATGTCCTTAATTTGTTCATTTCTGATAGCCAGAATGCGCTTTTTAAGTAATTGTCTTTTAGGATCAGCTTCTATCCAGGCTTGGTATTCTTCTCGATCAGTTTCTTTGCGAATACGTTCTCTAACTCCTGCCTTTAATTTTTCTTGGGAGATACTAGGTGATAAAAGTAAAAAGCGTGTTCCTTCTTGCTCGTCAATTTTCAGGCCTGCACTACAGAATACCACCGCAGGGAACCCTTTAACTCGGACTGTTTTTGTCTTTAATCCAGCTCGTTGAGATTTATCAGTTATCTTCATAATCAAATATCGATCATCATGCGAAAATAAAGGACGTAGTCGTTCTAAAAGCTGATTGTGTGGTTCATCTAAAAAAATTAAAATTTTTTTAGACAAATCTACCTCTATTTGCTGTTTTTCCTTATTGTAAACACCTATGTCGTGGAAAAAAGCAGTTGGGGAGCAATGCGCTAATTTAAGGACATCCTGGACGGGAAATAGTTGAGCAATTTCAATCGGAATATAGGATTTTCCAGAAGAAGAAGGCGCATTAAAGCTGATATTAAACTGGGACTCTTCCGTGTAAGCAGAAAGTAGACAATTAAACGTGGCTAATTTATTTTCTTCGTCGTTCTTAACGGTTAAGCCTAAAATTGTGGCAAGTTCTTGTAGCGACATCTCTTCAAAACTGGAAGAGTCTATTTTCTCTAAACCAGCCACCTGTTCAGCTAATTTATACATAAACTCGTCAACACCTCCTTTATTGGTTACAAAATAATCTGTGACATCTTTCCCCTCTTTCATCCTATTCGGAAAGTTGATGCGATAAATCCTAGTTTGCGGTAATTCTTCAGAAAGAATTTGGATTAATTTTTCGGCACCTTTTTGACCAGCTTCGTCACGATCAAAAGCAAGATAAATCTCTTTAAGGTCTCGTAGTTTTTCCACCCACTCCTTTTTAAAAGTCCCTGCACCTCCTGTAGAAGTGACAGCTATCAAACTCTGGGTTTCAAGCACCAACATGTCTAATTCTCCCTCACAAATAACGACATAATCAGTCTCTTTAGTTAATGACTCAACTCCGTATAAAGACACGGAGCTCCCCTTAGGGTAAACCATATTTTTGATAGAATTTTTATCATCTTGTGGGTCTTTTTTTAATTTCAAAAACCACTCTCCTTCTCCCAGCTTGATAGGAATAGTAATCCAATACCTACCGTAAAATTTGCCATAGCCAAGTTGACGCTGATTGATAATTTTTTCTGAAAGGCCTCTTTCATTTAGAAGCCAATTTTTAATTTCCTTAGGAAGGGCTTGATGATATTTTTCAATATCTTCATCAGTAATGATTATTTTTTCTCCTATGGGATCTTCCTGGTGTTTTTTACTTTTTTTTATCTTTATTGGCCCATCACCTAAATCATCACCGAAATGCTCTGCAAACTGTTTTAAATTGCCTTCCTTCCCGCATTTTTTACATTGGAATAAGCCACTTCCAATATTCATATAGCAATGACCAGCGTGGTGCTGGCTATGGCAATCCTGACTGAAAGGACACTGGAACTGAAGCTCCCCATTATATTCTTTGTAAGAAAGCATTTTGCTATTTAGATATTGGCGCGGATCGGGTTGTTTTGAAGTAAACATAGTGATAAAATTTAAAATGATATTAAGAGGCGTACAGAAAACTCTGTGCGCCTTCTTTAGGGAGGCTGCTTTTTTATTGGCTTATATATTATTTGAAAAAGCTGGAGAAGCTCTCCCCCCATTTTTTGAGCTTCTATTTCAGAAATTTCTTGATGAAAATCTCTTAGGTAGGCTTCCTGGAATTCTTGAATGGCTTTTTTTGGGGAAAATTTCAACATATAAAGAAAAGCTCGCGTTTAATTAAATACAAGCTCAACTTATGTTGAAAAATCCTCTTACTCTAGTACGTACTTTGAACTTACTTTCGTAAAATTTTTAAGATTTTAAGAAAAAAATACCATTCATCCTCTCCTTAGTCCCATTGCGTAATAGTAAATCAAAAAAATTTTGGGGTAATTCTTGCCTATTTTTACTAAAAGCTTCTTTAATTTTCTTAAATAAATGTCTCCTGTGTGTTTTATTAATACTTCCCTCTACGTCGGCCCTCTTCATACCTATTTTTTCGTTCAATTCAGACCAAACCAAAAAAAGATCCCCCTTTTCTTGCGCTGTCGACCAAAGCTTTTTTGGAATTTTCCCTTGTTGAAGCGCATAAAAGGGTTTTTCCTCATCATTGAAATAAAAACCACCATTTGAATAACATATTTTAGAGTCCTTCGTAGAATAAATTAATAAAGGTTTAGGTTTATTAAAAATCTTCACTTCAGATTTATCTATGTAGTTATCCTTAGTAACTGCACTTTGAAGATAAAGGCTAATGTCATCAAAAACAGATTGCACAAATTCTTTTAGCTCCGTACGCTTATTTTCACGCTTATACAAATCTATCCATATATTTTTGATGAATGATTGAGTTGGATTAATTACAAAAATTTCATAAATCATATATAAGGTTTCGTATTTTATATAATTTGCCTCTTTAGGGGTAATAAAAAGTAATTTATATAGTTTATCTTTTTTAACGAGAAGACTTTTTTCAATTTCCAAAATTTCGGCATGTTCCGACCGTGGCTCGAGTTTTAAAAAAGCACGTACCAAATGTCTATCTAAAAATGCTATCGCTTCACTATATTGGGCAAAAAATCGCACGACAGAAAATCGAAAAGAAACCTTCCCATCTTCAATTGACCAAGTATTTAAACGCGAATCGTCTAAATTAGCATAATTCTGTAGATTAAATACTAATTTTGCAAATTCTGAAGGTTGAATACATTCTCCATATTCTCCAGGGAAAGGCGCACCTAAATATCCCCATGCCCCACCTGTAGATTTTTGAAAATCCTCAGCGGCCTTAGTAAAATACTTCTTTTTATTCACAAAAGCCTCTAATTTCATGATCCCTTCTTTTATTTCTGTTTGGATTTTCAAAAAATCTTCACTTACCAAAAGCTGTCCAAAATAACTCGCTCGATTTTCAAAATATTGACGTGCTGGACCATTTTTAAAAAGTGTTTCTAAAAATTCAAATACAATCAATTCTAAAAAATTTTCCGAATCACCTTGAATGGATTTTTGCTGTACTAAATCATTCTTTCTAGAAAGAATTGCTAAAAAGACAGAATTACTCATTTAAAAATAAAAAATTGACTCTATTATAAGACAAAAGCCATATTAGTTGAAGACGTGGTTACGACCTGTTATATTGACGTCGCAACCCACATTCAGCGTTTTTAGCGCGACAACTCTTTATCATTAAGAGGCAGTCAAGAACAAAAGCGGGGCTATCTCCCTGCCACGTCTTGACTGTCTCGCGAGAGATGTTGAGTGTGGGTTGCCAGGTAAAGGTAGCCCCACTTTTTATGCAAGCACGTACCCTCTACTTTGGAGATAACCTCAAAGTCCTACGGGAAAAATTCCCTGACGAGATCATTGACCTGATTTATTTAGACCCTCCCTTTAACTCCAATCGTAACTACAACGTCATTTTCAAAGAAGGGATTGTCGGTGATGAGGCTCAAATTAAAGCTTTTGATGACTGCTGGCACTGGACTTTTGAAGCCAAGGAAACTTTTGATTACTTGATTCAAGAAACAACGGAAAACATTGCCAATCTCATGCAGGCCATTGAAAAACTTCTTGGCCATAATGATGTTTTGGCTTATTTAACCATGATGACGGTAAGATTAATTGAATTGCATCGAGTTTTAAAACCAGCAGGTAGTTTATATCTGCATTGTGATCAAACCGCCTCTCACTATTTAAAAATCATTCTGGATGCAATATTTGATAAAAATAATTTCCAAAATGAAATCATCTGGAAACGCGGAAGCGTAAAAGGCGCTAAGGCCACCTCAAAAAGCTATGGAAGGATAACTGATTCAATTTTCTTTTACACAAAAAGCAGAGATTATTTTTTTGAAACTCCCTATAAACCTATTGACCTCGATAGCCCTGCGAATAAATTCAGATATTATGATCAGAGTGGAAGATTATATAGTCGAGATACTCCACTCGGTGATTACAGTCATGAAATGATAAAAAAATTTGAAGCTGAGGGAAGAATTTATCACACAAAGAGCGGAAAAAAGCAGCTCATTAGATATTGGGATGAGGTTAAGGGAATAGCGATTGGTAACCTTTGGGACGACATCAATGCGATTAATCAAGTAGCAAAGGAACGCCTAGGCTACCCTACTCAAAAACCTGAAACCCTTTTAATGCGTATACTTCAAGCTTCATCCAAGGAGGATGATTGGGTTCTCGATCCTTTTTGTGGCTGCGGCACCACCGTTTCAGTAGCAGAAAAATTGGGAAGAAATTGGGTGGGTATAGACATTACTACATTGGCGATCAATTTAATCAATAACCGATTAAAAGAGCAGTATCCTAAAATTGAGATCAATATTGATGGGCTTCCTGAAACGGTTCAGTCTGCCAAAATGCTTTTCCGAAAAGATCCCTTCGAATTTGAATATTGGGCGCTCAACCTAGTCAATGCACGTCCAGCGAACAGCAAATCTCAAGGCAATATGAAAGGAGCGGATAAAGGCATTGATGGTATTTATCGCTTTACTGATCCAAGCGATGAAGAAAATCCATATAAAAAAATCATTGTCCAGATTAAAGGAGGCCGTCATGTCCAAAGGAATCAAATTGCTACACTAAAGGGTGACGTAGATAGGGAAAAGGCAGAAGGCGGACTATTCGTGACACTAGAACCACCCACCAAGCCAATGATCCATGAAGCGATTGAAGCTGGAAAATTCAAAGTTAGATTCAACGATCAAGAATTCCCCAAAATACAAATAATCACTGTAGAGGATTTATTGCATGGGGAAAAACCTGATTTACCCCATGGACTCTCTCTCAAATATCACAAAGAAGCTCAATCAGTTAAATCAAACCATCAGGAGAGTCTCTTTGAATAAGGTTTTTTGTTGAGTGTATGCCATATAAAGCCTACAGAGTGCCATTGACTTTAAGTGTTTATTATGATATAAATTTGTAGTCTTGTCTAGTATGCCGTTTTGTGTATTTTCACGGGGCGGCGTCAGACATGCCCCTTGAAAACTACATGTCAGAAACATTTTAACATTTCGGAAGGGAAAATTATGGATCTCAAGGATCGACTCCGACAACGTGCTCAGGCTGCCAATGATTCCGCAACCAATTCCCTCACCTCTGAAAGGGCTGTTGCTGAACAAGCTGCGGCTATTACGTCAACCCCTAGCTCTCCTCTGCGCGTGGTTGTAATCCACGCTCCCGGAGACAAAACGATTGCCGAGGGATTGAAGAGTGGCTGTGCTGGTCTTAGGCGTCAGTACGGTGCTCGTCTCATTTTCGACTTAGTTGAGCTAAACCACCGGACGCCCTCAATCCTCGAACAGATGCGTGGGGAGAGAATCATTGTGGTCCCGGTGCTCAGCCAGGACTTCTTCGACCTGGATATCGATAACCCCATTGAAGGAATCATCATCGCTCGCCATGAGGAACACATGTGGCGAGCTGTTCCGATGAAAGGGAGGAAAGTCGATTACAGTTTCAGCAAGTTCCGCGCTCTTCAGGAAATGCCTAGGGAATCGATGTGGTGGAGCACGGCTAGCGACAAGGATACATTCTTCTACGCGACTGCCGTCATGATGAGAGCAATCGTTGAACCTGCACTTAACTGAAAGGACCATGTATGCCAACTGTATCGATCTTCGCAAACAAGGCTGACGTCGAAGCGACGCGAAAAGGCCTTGTTCAATTGCTGTCACGTCGAGATGTACCCATCTGGGTATCGTGGAATGCATGTATGCCTGGAGAAAATGCGCGTGAAGCCTATGCAGCGGCCTTTCGAGCCAATCTGCTGGTCATCGTGATTTCTTCAGAGATGATTGCATCGACTCTCTACGATGAATTGATTCGGGAAATTCAGAATCGCGTAGCTCGAATGGGCGCTGAAGAAGTTTTGAAGCAAGTAGTCTTCATCTATCTTCGATCCGCCTGGTTCGAGTCAAGTGATTATACCGTTTTCCCTGATAGCGAGAAAGCCATCAATTCATATTCCTCCGCGCGTCAGGAGGAGCTGTGGGTGACGATCCAGAAACAAATCTCGCAAATGTTCCAGGCTGTTCCTGACCGACCGATGGAATCCCAAGGGACGAGTCTTCGAGATCGTCTCATGGCACGGAATGCCGATGCCACCCGTGGACAAATTGGAGAGAAGGAAATCGAAGACGAGGCAGCTCAGGAGCTCGAAGCCAGACAGATCTATGCTAACGCTGTGGCTGACCTCGAGCGTCAGGCTGCTAGCCCGCACGTTCGGATAGCCTCGGTCGAGCTTTGCACCATCAATGTCGAAAGGGAAACGACCGGCGTGGTTCAGGTCAAGAAACCCGAACATCTGAACAACTTGTGGAGGCTCGGACGGCATTCGCTCCCAGAAATGCTTCGGGGGCTCCCTCTGAAGCTCGTCGAGCTGTTCGCTTCCGATGATATCGTCCCCGAGATCACGCTCAAGTACCCCGAAAGCGAGTCCCGCGTCTGGACCGAGGCAAAGCTCATCGTGCGCGTGCAACTCCGCTGAGCGTTTACTTCGGAGCCTCTGCGCTCCGACCAACTACTCTACTGACATGTATTCAACAAGGGTCCAGCTAGTGGGCGTTGAATACAATCAACGCCCCTAGCTACACCCGACTGCTATTCACATTTTATGAATCCTCTTTTTAAAAAAGGATATTTTGCTTAAAGGCCTAACATTTTTGGCACCTTAAAATCTATTGATATTGCCCTCAGGCTGGTCTGAACATCTTCCGAAGTGGAGCTCCAGATTATAATAATACGGCCTAAATCGACCTTTTTAGCTTATATAAGCCATTTTTAATTGATTCGAGTAAGCCCAATATGAATTTTGTCTGAAAAACGTCATTTTAAATAAGAGATAGGGAACTTTTCCTATTATCGAGAAAGTGATTTTTTTGATGGCCATTTTTATGGCTGTTTACTTGAGATTTAACCTTTTATAGGGTATAATACAATGATCTGACCAGTATTAAAATTTTATTTTATGGGCATTGAATCACCGAAGGCAGAATCAAGAGATGTACCTAAAAAAGATTTTTTTAATCAACCCCAAGTTAAAAAACTTGAAGAAATCAGAGATGAAACAAATCATGTTAAACAAACTCTCCAAGAGGAGATTTTAACACCGGAAGTAACTAATAAACAGCAAACTGACCGAGAAATGGTTCGAAGTAAAATTAATGAAAAACTAAATTCTCTTAAAATCAGCCTCGAAGGACTTGAAACCATCGATGATTTGCGCAAACTTAGCATTGATCAGCTCTTTTCTCTAGAAAATCAGTATGAAGGGATTTTGTTCTACGCGTTCACTGATTTTAAAAAAGGGAGCGATAAAGTTAATTTTAACCAATGGAAAACATGGTATCGCAATCCGACCGAAGGAGAACAATTCACCATCCACTTTTATGGTAATTTAGAAGCTGAGAATAAACTGGGTGCCGCGGATATTTTACCGCCGGAAGTACGCAAAATTACAGTTTTTCAAAATGGTGATCCTTCCAGAGCGAGAACAAGTATCCGTCGAATCGGCCTAAAGGGACGCAAAAACAAAGATGGCACCGGTTTCTTTGATAAACATGGTTATATCCCAATTTATAGTGATGATCTGGTTATTGTCGGAGATATTAAAAAAGAGGAATTTGCCAAATACCGCCAAAACCCAACCCCCGAAAACTTGGCACACGACAAACCGGGACAATTAAATTACGAACTTTATGAACAAGATCAAGGATCATTGGATCAAAAATTTATTCTAAAACTGCCGACTTCGGCACCGCGAAGTAAAGCTGATTACCAAGGAATGGGTTCATTGGATCGAAAAAAGCTGGGATTAGAAAAAAATCTTAATGGTCAATCTCTTAATCAAGCCCTGCGCGAACAACCAGATCTTTATTTTTATGCTCATCGCTACCGTCTCGAATACGCTCGCAAATCAGGGATTGATATTCCGGAAAATATTATGTTTGCCATTATGAAGCGAGAATCAGGCTTTGGGGTTGATCGCATGAATGCTCAAGGCAGCCAAGCCGCTGGCCTTTTTCAATTCTTACCAGGAACCTGGAACCAATTTTTAAAAGAAAATTCCTGGGCTATTGATAAATTAGACGCTGATCCGGTATGGCGTTATAAAGGCAAGCAGGAATGGCGCTTCAATCCGGAAATTATGATTGCAGCTGGTTATTGGTATGCAACTTCAAATTTAAAAAATATTTACAGGCATCGCGATGAATTTCAAGGGTGCAAAAAATTCCTTGAAAGCACTTTGGGTAAACCTGAAACTGGTGAAAATTTTACCCTCCAGGAAACCGATTCCTGGATATTATATCTTGCGCACCATGATGGACTAGGCGGAGCAAAGCGACTACTCAGATATCAAGCCCTACGCGATAATGGGGTTGAGGAAGAAGTTGCGGCGCGTAAGGCCAATCTTTGTAATTTTCAAAAATGGCAAATTGAAAGCTATAAGCCGCTGCGCTTCAAAAGACCGCACATTCTAGTAGCAGATGCACATTGGGATTTCCTTGTTAATAACCCTAATCAAGGCAGTCAAATTGTGCAAACAGCTCTGGCTTATAAAAAAATATTAAATGTGCATGACCTTCCGACACAAGGCACTGGTTGGGGCTGGGCAAAAAATCTGGAGTCAATCGACTTGCGCGATTTAGAAGCAAGTCAAATTCGACTTATTGGCGATTCGTTGTTGGTTGATGCGGGCAAAAATTTGCGCATAAAGGGACAACCCATTCCAGAAGCCAGGGATAATGATTATGTCAAAAAAGGAAAATCCATTGTGGATATGAACAAGGATCTTGGCCAACAGCTTGAAAAAGGAAAGTTTGAGAATGTTGAATCTGTAGCCATTATTGCTGGTGCCAATGATTTAGCGGGTAAAAGTGCGGATTTTATTATTGCCCAAATGCAAATCTTGCTAAATTCTTTGAATACAAAAAATCCTAAAATTCGCGTTACTTTGGTTACTCTGCCACCAGTAAGCGGTTATACTGACAATAAGCATTTTGAACCTAAGAGCTGCCAGGAAAAAGTTACGGTTATTAACCAGTGGATTCGGAATAAAGCTAAGGGATCTAAACAAATCGGTTGCGTGGACATTTACGCCATGGCCGAGGACCCTTCACGACCCGGTTATATGAAAAAGGAATTTAATGGCGGCGATGGATTACATTTGTCCTCTTTTGGCAATAAAAAAATGCGTGAAGCCTTAGAAGAGGAGTTGCTAAAAGTAGAAACTAGGATATAAAAATGGAAACACAAAATGATCACTTGGCGAGAATCAATAGCTGGATATTAGATACGATAGTTAATGGGCAAAAAGCTTACTACGACAGAACAACAGTACTAAATCCTGCCCATACCCAGATTATAATAGGGGAAAATCAAGCTACTATTTCAGTACCTAATATTTCTGCACTTGAAAAACAATTTGCGGGGCAAACCATGGATAACGCGGTAGGAGGGACTTGCCGAGAATTAGCACAATGGGCAAAAAATGAGTTAATTAAAAAAAATTTAGTAGATTCGGCCGAAGTCTATGCTTGTGCAACTAACAAAGAAGCCCATTATGTCGTAGTAGCTAAAATTGATCAACAGAACTATTTAGTAGATATTGGCTATAGTCAGCCAGTTTTGGAAGCTATCCCCGTAGATGGATTAATGCACAAAAATAATTTATATAATGGGAAGAAAGGTTCGAAACAAGCTTTTTCAGGGGAAATTAATTATATGACAAAGCAACAAGCTGATGGAAGTATTTTATTTACAGTTAATTCACCAAGTCGCTCAACTGAATTTCCTTTATATCCTTTGAATGACGAATTGGATAAAAAAATTCCTGGCATTTGGGCTGTTCAAACCGGAAGTGGCTATGCCACAAAAGTAAGACCAAATAACGATGGTACATATCGAGTAGATATCGAGCCAATGGGGGAAGAAGCTACGTTAGGCCAAAAATTTCAAGAAGTACATGACTTAGCAAAAAAATATGGGGCGCAAGCTATTAAGGTCATTTTTAGGGAATAGTGAAAAAATACGTAGCCTACGGAGTACTATCCGAAATTATAAAAGTAAAGGTGTATAATTTAGTAAATCTGTTCTGGATATGAATATCCTAAAAAACTGTGCCCGGGATATCCACTAACAAATTCTTCGAATTGCCTAATCCATGGTCCTGGTTCCATAGAATTATCGATTATGATAATCATTCCATTTATTTTTACTGCCAACACAACATGCCCACTAACACCATTTTGACTAAAATCAATATTTATAATTATCATAGCCAATTTTCCGTTTTCGAGTGTATTAAGATACCTTTTGAGTGCTTCCGCATTATCCATGGCAATCAAATTCTGATACTCTCTTGGTTGTAAATTCTTTTTTTTGCCTCTAGTCCATTCCGTAATTAATGATGGTTCTGCACCCCAACTTAGATGTATTCCCCTATAATCCGGGCTATCTTTTTTCCAGGCCGCATCATGCCTTATCATGGGGGCATTTTTGGGGAAATTATCCTTGGAGATGGTCCCCCCAGCAATCAGACTTTCAGCCCAAGCATGGGAAATCCAAAAGCAATCATTTTCATTTGGCACTTTTTCTAAAATTTTACCTAAAGCTGACGCAATTTCAGGGAAAGTTACTTCTCTATTTCTGAGTAAGTTGTAATCGGTCGCCAAATAGGCATCTTCGTCGCCTGGCTTTGAATGATAGACACTTAGGTTCATTTTAAATTAAATAGTTTTTTTAATTTTCAGTATAGCGCATTGATATTAGGTATTGTCCATCACAGCCCCAGTATTGGCGCTTTGAACATGTTGAGTGTAACGCCCAAGCCAGCCACGTTTAACTTTAGGTTCAAAAATAGGCAAGGCCTCTAAACGCCGAGTTATTTCTTCATCAGCTAATTGGACATTAATAGTTCTTTTTTCGGCATCAATCTCAATAAGATCCCCTTCCTCAATTACTGCGATTGGGCCTCCGGCCGCAGCTTCTGGCGAAATATGCCCAATACAGAGCCCTCTGGTCCCACCGGAAAATCGGCCATCAGTAATCAAAGCCGCCTTAATCCCCCGCCCCTTAATCGCGGAAGTCGGAGAAAGCATTTCTTGCATTCCTGGCCCGCCCTTTGGGCCTTCATACTTGAGAACCACCACATCATTGTCCACTATTTTTCCCTTTAAAATGGCGTCCATGGCCTCTTCTTGAGAATGATAAACTTTGGCCGTCCCTCTAAATTGCATCATTTCTGGTTCCACGCCAGCTATCTTAACCACGCCACCCTGTGGAGCGATATTGCCGTAAAGAACAGCTAGCCCACCTGTTTTAGAAAAAGCTTTTTCCCCAGTTCTAATCACGTCTTGATCAGCTTTGGGAGCAGATAGCACGTTTTCCCGAAGTGTTCCCACACAAGTGGGTAAATCGAGATTAAGCGGCGCTCGCCCCTCCTCATAAATAGCTTTCAAAATAGCAGAAATTCCACCAACTCGATGCACATCTTCCAGGTGAACATCCGGGCGAGAGGGCGAAACTTTACAAATATTAGAGGTTAAATCTGATAAACGATTAAGTTCTTCCAATGGGTAGACAATTCCGGCTTCATGCGCCAGGGCTAAAGTATGAAGAACCGTATTGGTAGATCCTCCCATGGCCAAATCCAAAATAAAAGCATTATCAATCGACTCCTTGGTCACAATATCACGAGGTAAAATTTTATTCTTCAATAAATACCCGATTGTTTCTCCGGCCTTTTCAATAAATTCAGCTCTTTCTGGATTAATTTCCCAAGTTTGCTTGCTTTTATCCACCCAAATCGCGGCTGGAATCGTTCCGTTTCCAGGCATGGCCAAACCAATGGCTTCTGCCAAACAATTCATAGAATTAGCGGTAAACATGCCGGCACAACTTCCACAAGTTTTACATGCACTTTCCGCCAATTCCTGTAACTGCATTTCGCTCATTTGCCCCGCGGATTGTTTTCCCACGCCTTCAAATACCGTGATTAAATCAGATTTATTTTTGCCGGCCAACATAGGCCCCCCACTAACATACAACGAAGGAATATTTAATCTGACCATGGCATTGAGCATGCCGGGCACAATTTTGTCACAATTACCAATTCCAATCCAGGCATCACAAGGATGAGCCCCGACAATAGTTTCAATCTGATCAGCGATTAATTCACGCGAAGGCAAGGAATATTTCATTCCAAAATGCCCCATGGCAATTCCATCATCCACCGCGCCTCCAATATTGGCATACCAAACATTGTAACCTTTATTTTTGAGTACTTTGACCAGAAGTTCGCCCAATTTATCCAAATGTACATGCCCAGGAATTTGCGTTGTATAGGAATTAATAATGGTAATAAAAGGTTTTTCTCGATCAGAAATTTTCTCAAGCACTCCAGCTGCAATCATTAGAGAAGCAGCCGGTAACATGTGATTCCCTTCGGCCACAATGCGACTACCGCGCTTTTGAATGGCCTCGAATCCGGGATTAAGGGGTTCAGAAATAGACATACTAAAAGGATAGTAAGGAATAATATAGAAGGAGTATAGCAAAACCTCTTCTCTGGAGTAAAGACCAACGACTTCAAGTGTTTGGCAGCCAAGGAGACAAGAATTCATCCGATCTTGTGTAATTCGTAGGGCGAATCATGAGGGAAAAGGTTAATCCGCGAACTGGACATTTCTGGGTCGAAAAAATTGATTCACTTCTTCTGCAGAAGCAACGGAGTCATAACCTTTATTGGAGGGAAAATATTCAGATCCTTCATAATGAAATAATCCATCTTCTTTTTGAACATACCAATCCTGTTTCATAACGGCCAAGGGTTTATCAGGATTTTGCGTATTGTAATATTTTAGTGTTGCGTGACGGTAAGCGATATAGGCCTTAGGCGGTGACGCTTTCCTGTCTAAGCCACAATCTGTAAGAACGTTAAATTCACCGACAGGGCCTCTCTGATGTGTTGGAAGCTTTTCAAGCATTTCTCGAACTTGACGATCTTCCGGGGATCCAAAACGGACTTGCTCTCCGGGGATAATTTCTCCCAGAGAAGGCTCCGTCTTTTCTCCCATTTCAGGTTTTACTCGCGTGGATTCACCGGGAGGGATCACACTCCCCCTTGATCCCTCATCGTATTCAGGCGAAGAAGGAATGCCCTCCTCTAACCTCTTAGTGGGCGTGGCATCCATCGAAATCCATTGGGTACCCTCCCAAATTTCAGCCCATCCGTGCCGCCCATCTCCCCCCGTTAAGATCGTTTTCCCATCGTGAGGAATGGCTCCATACCCTCCTAAACGACGGGCCGGAATCCCGATTTCGCGACACAATGCAACAAAAAAGGTATTCGCGACATCGCAATCGGCCTTACGAGTCTGATCCAATCGTTTCATAAATTCCCTGCTCCCATTTTCGTGATAATACTCACTGACTGACGCATCTTTTGAATAAAAAAATTGTTCAACTATAAATTCTTTGATTTTTTGGGCTTTCTCTAGGGGGCTCAAATCATCTCTCCTCCCCAATTCATCCACTAGAGCTTGAGTATCTTCTTGCAAAGGAGCTCCGCGTAAAATATCTTCCGTCTCAACGGACGAAGGAGGAGTATTCTCTTGATAAGTCTCATCTTTGCTAAACTCCAAAGAATATTCCACCGGCAGTGCACTTCCAAAAATAAGATGCGCGATGCCGTACTGATCCTGCTTGACAATAACAGTAGTTCCAGGATTGGTGGTGATGGAATCAGATTTTATTCTATATCCCTCGGGCAGAGGAATGATGATTTCTTGCCGCGCTTTTCCACTTAAGGTATGGATGTCCTCTAATCCTTCACCAAAAGCATAATCCGACAATGAGATTTCGTCTATTTCCCATTCCCGACCATTGTAAAGGCTATAAACTGTAGTCGTATAATTCCCTTCCAAGGGGGGAGAAATTTCATAATACCACGCGCGTGGAGCAAGTACCTCCACCTCACGATCTTCTGATTCGGGATTCTCTTGTGATTTTGTGCTTTCATCTTCTGCGTTTTCCCTATTTCTCTCCTCTGCCCCTCCTGCTTGCTCATTTTCCTCCCCCTCTTTCTCGCTTTCAGTCGCTTGACTGCTTTTCTCTTCTTTCCCTGGCTGCTCATCTATTTCGGGTTTTTCCCCTGTTTCTTTTTCGCCTTCTTTCCTTATCCCTTCCTGGCCTTTTTCTCCACTACTGCCTTTCTTCTCTACTTTCCTTCCCGACTTATCTGACTTTTTTGTATCTTTTCCCTTTTCTGAAGATTCATCTTTATTTGAAGGAAATAAATATCCATCAATCCTTTTTTCTCCCTTCTGCCCTACCACTTTGAGCTTCCATCGCCCAGCCTCCAGATAAACAGACAGAGTATCAGCGGGGTAGATTAAGGTAATATCTCCAACCGTGTCCTTATTTTCAGGGTTATTACTCAAGTAATCCAAACAAAAAAACATCATTTGTTTAGAGGTTGGACTTTCAGATCCTCTTTTCCCCTTCTTAAATGCTTCTAGAAGCATTTTACTCACGGAAATTCCCTTCCGTTCAATCGCGTAATCATGCTCTGGACTTGCTACTTCCTTGAAAATTCCCTGTGCTAAATTGAGACGTTCCTGAGATAGTTCTCCTGCAAATGCTTCGCGATAAGAACGATACACCTCTTCCCTTTCCTCGGGATTCATCTTTACCCAATTAATTTTTGGTTTTTTATATTCCTTTCCGTGATAGGAGTGAGATTCTAATCGCGACATAAATTAAGGGCAAAGAAATCTTCAATATTTTAAATAATCACCCTTATTAGGCAAAGGAGGAGGGGTTGGGACTGGAGGATCTTTTGTTAATTTTTCCATAATTCTCATCCCTTCCGCATGACTGGCAGAATCCAATGGCTTTCCAAATTGTGACAAATTAGGATTTTTCACTCCCTCAAGTAACCCTTTTCCAATATCAACAACTCCTCGCAAAATTTTTCCCCATGAATAATCTGCATTCGGCTTTAGTTCATTAGCAACACGGGCCATCAATGTTTTTAATTCCTTTTTTGTTCCAGGATTTCCTTTCTCTGTGCCATTTTCTAGTTTAGACGAAACAGAGAAATTATTTCCCATCTGAGATTTTTCTTTAAGATAAATTTTCAAATGCCAACTGGTATTAGTTAAAAAATGATTAAATTTGGTTGATAACATAAAAAAAGGCTAAAAATATATCTTTTAATTATACCTTGTTTTTTAACTAAAATCCAGAAATTTTAACCTAAATACCCCTAGATATCCAAATTCCTCACTTTCTTAGCATGAGTTTGAATAAACTTTTTACGAGGAAGAACTTCAACTCCCATGAGCGTATCAAATACCTTTTCAGCTCTCTCCGCATCCTCAATCGAAACACGCAACATGGTTCTGGTTTCCGGATTCATGGTGGTTTCCCAAAGCTGCTCAGGGTTCATTTCTCCCAAACCTTTATAACGTTGGATATTTACCTTTTCTGGATCATCAAAAGTCTTTGTTTGATCAATTTTCTGTTCCTCGCTATACGCATATTCAGCCCTTTTCCCAAAAGAAAGTTTGTACAACGGGGGCTGGGCAATATAAAGATGCCCTTTATCAATTAATTCACGGAAATAACGATAAAATAAAGTCAAAAGCAAAGTCCTAATATGAGCGCCGTCCACATCCGCATCAGTCATGATAACCACTTTGTGATAGCGAAGCCTGCTAATATCAAATAATTCACCAATCCCTACTCCAATAGCAATAATCAAAGTCTTAATTTCGTTATTCCCTAAAATACGATCCATTCTCGCATGCTCCACGTTTAGGATTTTGCCGCGTAAGGGCAATATGGCCTGAATTTCACGACTTCGACCCTGCTTAGCTGAGCCTCCGGCTGAATCTCCCTCAACAATAAAAAGTTCGGACTGAGTTGGGTCTTTAGTAGAACAATCCGCCAATTTACCAGGGAGAGTCATTCCTTCTAGGGCTCCCTTTCGAATCACGGTATCCCGAGCTGCCCTAGCCGCCATTCTCGCCCTAGCTGCCAAAAAACATTTAGATACAATATCTTTGGCCTGATTGGGATTTTCTTCCAAATATTCCTGAAAAAATTCACCAAATACAGTTTCAACAGCGGTTCTCATTTCTGGATTTCCCAATTTGCTTTTGGTCTGCCCCTCAAATTGCGGGTTAGCTAATTTAACAGATATAACCGCAGTTAAACCTTCCCGTACATCATCCGAAGTCAAATTATCTTCTTTTTCCTTGATAAGATTGTTTTTGCGAATGTAATTATTGATAACGCGCGTTAAGGCGGAACGAAAACCAGTTAAGTGCATACCTCCTTCAGTGGTATGAATGGTATTCGCAAAAGTAAAAACATGCTCTTGAAAACCCTGCGTATATTGAAGCGCGATTTCAATCCACCCTTCATCTACTTCTTTTCCCATACAAACAACATCTCCAAACACTTCCTTACCTTGATTCAAATGATGAACATAGGATTTAATTCCTCCTTCAAAATAAAATTGATATCTAATTGATTTTTCAAGACGTTCATCAATAATCTGGATTGTGGTTCCCTTAGTTAAATAGGCCTGTTGGCGCATACGATTGACTATGGTCTGAAAATTAAAATCCAAAGTCTCGAAAACATTTACATCAGGCCAAAATCTAATTTTAGTTCCATTTTGTTTAACTTCTCCTACTATCTTGATATCACTCACTGCCACGCCATCTTTATATTCTTGAACATACTTTTTGCCATCTCGGCACACCTCAGCAATTAATTTAGTGGAAAGCGCATTCACCACAGACACACCGACTCCGTGCAAGCCACCAGAAACTTTATAACCTCCACCCCCAAATTTACCTCCAGCATGTAACACAGTTAAAACCGTTTCTAAGGCTGATTTTCCAGTTTTAGTATGCGTATCGATTGGGATACCGCGACCGTTATCATCTACACTCACTGAATTATCGTTGTGAATGGTAACTATAATCATATCACAATAACCGGCCATGGCTTCATCTATCGCATTATCAACTACTTCCCAAACCAAATGATGCAATCCGGCGATATCCGTGGTTCCGATATACATACCAGGACGCCTGCGTACCGCTTCTAATCCTTCTAAAACCTGAATATGTTCGGCACTGTAATTGGATGAGTTACTATTTTTAGTGGACATAGAAAAAATTTAATCGGACGCAATCTAGCATAAAAATAGCGAAGGGGGAACTTGATTTTTTTATTATTCACCCAAAAAAGCAGACGCAACTTCTTCTGCTAAATTAGTAACGGCAATGTCACCTACCGTAAACTCATAATCGTCATAAGTGGCTGTAATTCCAGAGGCCATTCGTTCGTTGGCCGCATAACTGAAATTTACCTTAAATACCTTTCCCTGACTCGATATTTCAGATGCAATGATAAAAATATTTTTTTCTAAATCCGCAATCGTAATACCCGTCTCCGAGATTATTAATCCAACGTTATTTACTAAATCTTCACGTACCAAATTCAGAGCTAATGTTTCGGCTGAGGATGAAGAGGAAGAGGAGGTTTCTCCATTTGTTTCTTGGGATTGAATAGTTACTCCGGTACTAGTCTGCGATTGCGTAAACTCAATTACGGCTTGTTTTAAATTTTCAAGCTTAACACCAACCGAAAAGGCCTGACCATCAATTTTAAAATCATAAATAATGCCAGTAACACGATCATAATTACCTTTAATTGGAGTTAAATTTACTCGTCCTCCTTCAATACTAAATAATCGATAATCAGGATCTCCCAAGGGATAGAGCGCCACAAAATAGATTCCTTCCTGGTTAAAAGCCTTCTCGCTTTGAATTATGGCTTCATCAAGTGTGATTGAAGACTGTGGTACCTCCTGATTCTTCAAACTTCTAATATAGAGGATAAGCTCAGCCAAATCTTGCTCCTTTGCTAAGTAAGTAGCATACTTTTCCTCAAAAGTTCCTTGATCGGCTAATCGATAATCTGAAGATCCAATAAATTGAAATTCTAATCCTAATTCGGCTAGCTGCGAAACAAAATAATCCATAATTGCGGTTTTATTGGTAATATCTTTTAACATCTCTTGAGCATCAGCAAGCAACAAATAACCTAAATCTGTGCCAGTTTCGATACTCACCTTTTTTTGGTCAATTAAAGCTATCAAGCGGTTCAAAACTCGTATTTTATCCTGAATAAAAGCCTGACGAGCTTCGTTTAAGCTTGATTCATCTGCTGTGAAGGAAATAATCGTATCTTCCAATTGAGTTAAAACGGCGTATAGATTTACCTGATAGAAGGTATCTTCGCGGTATAAAAGATTTTGTAAAATTTGCCTTTCTTCGGTTAGGGTTTTTATCCAATCCACTAATTTGGTTCTTTCCTTCTGAATTAAGGTTAACCACCCTTTATTGTAATCGACAAGTGCTTGTTTTCCTCTTGCTAACTCACCCTGCCCTAATAAATCATAGATTTCGTTTAAACGATCACGAGAAATAGAAAGTTGCAAGCTTAAGCGAGTATCGCTAGCTGCTAATTCCGCATTAATAGCTCTCAGCGTTTCCTTGGCCGAATAAAATTTGTCTCCCCACAAAACTGCTTGAAAAACATGACTCAAGGGTTTTAATTTTTCTTGATTTTTTATGTTCATGCCTTGTTTAAATTGATTTAGCCGAGCAAGCCCTGCATCTTCTTTCCCCTGACTCATTAAATAAAGAGCCTGATATAGAATTTGCAAAGTTTCATCTTCTTCAAGTGTAAAAAGATGCTGCTTATCGAGAGTTAACCAGTTGCGGATAATTTTGTAATACGAAAAAAATGTATATTTTAAAGTACCTTGAGTATACCCCGCATCTCCTTCTCGCCGTAACTTACTAATAAAATCACTTTTCTTTTGATTTAAACGATCTAAATCTGTTTTTAGAGCTATTGACCAACTTTGATCCTCATTTTCAGGAGAAACATACAGAGAAGGATATTCCTTTGTTAACTTGGTATATTGTAGCTGTTCAATTTGCGGATTCAAACGCTTTTCATTAATTTCAACCTGATAAGATTCAGTTAATAAATAATCATTTAAAACATTCTTCTTATCTGTATCATCTAAAAAAGTTAATCTTACCGGATGATGGGCTGCAAATACATTAACTAGCGCATCTTTATAACTAATAAGAGACGAAGCTTTTTCTGGGTTGATTTTTATTCGATTAGTGACCACGTCGATAGCGGCCCGACCCTGAATCGTACTTATCCAAACCGATCCGGCATGAAGAATAATTTTAAGCTGCATGGGATCAGTTCGCAAATTAACCTCCTGGAAAACAACTTCCGTATTAGGTAATAACCGGATTAAGTCTGAAGAATCAAAAAAAATACCTAGTTCACTACTATTTTCAGTCCTAAAAGTGACTCCGGAAGCCAATGGGATTCCTTGCTCAAAAGGTTCAAAAAGAGAAGTATCAGTGATGCTAGATGCGGTAGTGACTGGCGCTTGATCCGTTTTGGTTAGGATTGAAACTTTACCTTTTACCACATATTCAACCAAAGCCTTCTGATCTTCGGGGCCTCCCTTAAAATGCTGTTCTCCCCAAATTGACATTAAAAAAAATCCCAGCGCTAAAACCATCAAGAATAAGAGGACTGAAATGCTTAACGGTTTAAGAAAAACAGCTTTATTTTGGGAAGAAATCAGAGGATCAGAGGAGGGCATTTTTTATACCTTACATTAATTTTACATGACTTATTTATTATAACACTTTTTTTAATATTTCGCCTTAGAATTTTCTAAAAAATGAATTCTACTGACCTTTGAATTTCAAAATACGATTGCCTTTAAAAAAGGCTTGTGTACAATGAAATCCATTATTTAATTTTTAAAAAATGAATTCACGTTCTTACCTTACGCGGTCTTTGGGACTTTTTTTAATCTTGTTACTAACAACTTTAGGGTGCGGTATTTCTCAAGTACAGGCAACCTTCCGGGATACGGAAACTACACCATATCAAGAGGCTATTGATTATTTGCAATCCCAAGGATCAATTCAAGGTTATCGCAATGGCACGGAATTTCAGCCAAACGCTGCTATTAATTTAGCCTCTTTTCTTAAAATAGCCTTAACCAACTTTGGCTTTGACCCACAAGCCAATCGGATTAGTCGTGTTCTTAATCCTTTTACGGATATTCCGCAAAAAGCCTGGTTTGCTTCTTATTTTCAGCGAGGTTGGGAAATTAACATGCTGAACAACACGACGACTATTAATCCCGGAAAATCGCTTACTAGAGCTGAGGGCGTGCAATTAATTTTAAAATTATTAAATATCAATACTCCACGGGTAATAAGCGCTGATGAATGGTCTTCTGATTACCTGGACGTGGATTCACAATCATGGTTTGCGCCAATTGTTTTTTATGGTCAAAATTATGAATTACTAACAAATTTGTCTCCCGATAACAGCCGCTACTTTCGCCCACACGATTTTTTAACTAGAGGAGAAGCAGCTCAACTTATTTACAACATGGATTTATTCCTTTATAAAACCGCGCTTAAATTTAACATAAGCGAATCCTTACTGGACGAAAATCTAAATTTTGTAATTCCCAATCTTGATTTATTTGTAGATGTTTGGAATCGGGTAAATCATAACTACTACAAAACTGAAGAGATTGACCAAAATACCTTAATTTACCAGGCTATTAAGGGGATGGTAAATGGGCTAGGAGATGCCCATAGTGTCTTTTTTAATCCTGAAGAAACCGGTGAATTCACTCAAGCCATTGAGGGTAAATTTGGCGGGATCGGGGTCTTTTTAAGAAAAACAGATGATGGCCTAAGAATAGAGGGTTTTGTAATTAATTCTCCGGCTGAAGCCTCGGGCCTCAAATATGATGATTTAATCATTGGGGTTGACGACGTACTTTTTACAAACCAATCAGTGGACACCATTACGAACATGATTAAGGGTGATCCAAACACGAATGTAACCCTGATTATTAAACGAGAAGGCGCATCAACACCTCTAAAATTCGTAATTACCAGGGAAATTATTGACCTTGGAGTTATGCAGGGAGAAATGAAAAATAATGCTATTTATGTGGATATCAATACTTTTGACCAAAATGGAGCAGTTGATTTTGAAACAACCATTAAGAATCTCATTTCCAAAAATTCCAACTTTAAAGGATTTATATTCGACTTGCGTAATAATGGAGGTGGCTACCTTTCGACGGTGCACCAAATGCTTGGTCATTTTATTCCAAATGGAGATCCTGTGGTTTACGAAGAATTTAGGTCGGATTATCTACTGATCTACTCCTCACTTGGCCAAGGAGAATGGCGAAATTATCCAATTGTCATCTTAATTAACGAAGGAACGGCTTCAGCTTCAGAGATTATGGCTTTGGCACTTAAAGAAAAAAACAACGCAGTTTTAGTTGGAACAAAAAGTTATGGCAAGGGTACGGTCCAAAATGTGTATCCCTATTCTGATGGCTCTCAACTTAATTTAACAGTGGCCAAGTGGTTGAGTCCACTCATGAACAATATTGATGGAGTTGGAATTACTCCGGACTATGTTGTTACTCAAACCCAAGAAGACCTGAAAAATAATCGTGACCCTCAATTAGAAAAGGCTTTAGAAATTTTCAAGGGACTTACACGCTAAAATGGACAAGCCTGTCTTTAAAAGCGCTACTAAGCTCCAAATAAACCTGCCAGAAACCGTATCTTGAGGCGCGAGTTTCGACGGTGTAGGGATCTTGGTTTTCTAATAAAACCCCTTATCTGATTTTGATGTTGAATAAGGAATAGACGCCAATTTTTTTTGAGCCAATTTTTTTGAAAAAGGAGATCTTGCCCAAAGCCGCGTGCCTTGAGTTCCTTATCGACAACTCCTCCGGCATGTGGTGTACAAAATTTTTGTTCAAGTGGAGAGCTAAATCCATGCACATAATGTACTAGTTCATGTGCGATGGTAAGATCTACTACAATCAGAGGGATTTTTTCAATTTGAAATAAACGATTTATTAAAATGCGTGATTTTTTTTTGTCGCGTAATAAACGAATTGAACCAAGCCTGGTACGAGCTGCTTGTCCAAATTTAATTTCGATTTTATTAGCTGGGATAAGATCAGAGAATCCCCTTTCTAGTACCTGGTGCATTCTATCTTCCAACCATTTTTGATTACGCGGAGATGATTTTTCCATCAAGAAAAACCTTCGCATAGTTTTTATAATTCCTCAAGAGCATCGCTACCGGATTTTCGCCTGTTGCTCTTGCTGAAAAAGTAACTGCTTCGGATTAGTTGTAATGATCTTGTCTTCACTGTAAGAAGCAATAATTTGAATAGCCACATGCTTAAGGCCGGCGAAAAACAAACCTTGCCCCACACCGCTGTTTAAAAGCATATACTTCTCCCCTTCAGTTAAGTTGAAAACTTTGGCTAAACTATCAATTATGGAAGGTGATTGCTTGAGCAAAAGTTGAATTGAAGAATTACTAACAATAGGCTTGCCATACGAACTGGAAATAAAATCCTCCACATCCTGCGTGATGGTAGTGACACCAAGATAATATTTTCGTGCTCTTTTCACTAATCCGAATAAAAATTTCGCAGAATCTTCATGCTGCATCATTGTCCAGGCCTCATCAATTACTAAAATACGACGTTTCAAAGTGCTGCGGACGCGATTCCAAATATAATTAAGGATGATATACATAGCAATTGGTCTTAGAGAATCTTCTAAATCGCGAATTGAAAAAACAACTAACCCGTTATCAAGAGTGACGTTTGTAGACTTATTAAAAAGGCCAGCAAAAGTACCGGTAGTATATTTTTGGATTCTTTGTGCCATTTCCGTGGCTCCATCCATAGCAGACAAAACATTATAAAAATCATCCATGGTTGGCGCCTCAAAAGCGGCCGGATCTGGAGTTTCCATAGTAATTCCTTTAGTGGCATACGTATCAAGTAAAGCCTTATCAATAAGAGCCTCCTCCGAAGCAGTTAAATTTCCGAACATTAGTTTCATTAAACCAGTTAAATCAATAATTGCGGATCTCAATAAATCTCCTGGCCTTAATTCGTCATCATCTAACGGACGAGGTAAATCAAAAGGATTAATGCGACGATCAGAGTTAAGAGAAACTTTTAAATAACTACCTCCCACAGTTTGAGCTAAAGCCTCATATTCGTTCTCTGGATCAATAACAATAACGTCAGTCCCAGTCATCAGGCTTCTCAAAATTTCTAATTTTACGCCATAAGATTTACCGGCGCCTGATTTGGCAAAAACGACCGCATTGGCATTTTCAAGTGAAAAGCGATCAAAAATAATCAAACTATCATTATGCCGATTAAGGCCATACAAAATACCTTCATTGGAAGTTAAATCAGCGGAAATAAAAGGAAAAGTACTGGAAAGAGGAGAAGTATTCATATTGTGGTTAACCTCCAATTCATCAGACGCAATTGGGAGAGTGGAATTAAATCCGTGCTCCATCCGAAGATCAGATCTCCTGGTTAAAACTAATTTCCCGCCCAGTAGGCTTTCTAATTGTTTGGTAATTTTCTCCAAATTTTTAAGATCATGATGATAAACTGTAAAATACAATCCAAATTGGAAAAATTTTTCTTCACCCCGCTGCAAATCAGTCCGTAATTGTTCGGCATCCTCAAGGGCGGTTTCCAAAGCAGGATCTCGAACTTGTCCTTTATCCCGGGCCATCCTAATACTTGATTGAAAACGGGCAACTTGACCTCTTAAAATCTTCATAATTCGATCCGAGGAAATCGGATAAATAAACTGCGCCATATCAAGAGTTACATCAAAATTAACCACCGGAGACAGCCAATTGGTTTCAATGTAGCGAGGATAGGTATAGACAAAAAAGCTTTCGGTAAAAAGTCCGTCAACAAGCAGATGATTAAAAGTAACTTCCATGGAAGAAGGAGCAATAAGATCTCTGATTGTGGCAATACCCTGCTGGAAAATCTTCTCCGCTTCGATAATTTTTTTCTTATCAGTAATTGAAATTTTCGTATAATCAGATTCACCAGAGCTATTCTTGGGAAGATTCTCGATAAGAGTAGAAGAAATTTCCTTGCTTAACTGTGAACTATTTTGCTCTTTTGCGATTATACTCTTGGCCTTATTAGCCTCAACCCTAGCCTGCCATTTGGCCTTTAAGTTCCCAATAAAACCTTGAGCCGGCTTAGCTGATGCTTGGCTTTGGATCGAGCTTTGGGGTTGATTCTCGGTTTGATTCTGAATTTGGGGGTTGAAATCAGCCATAAACAACTAAATAAACAGATTTAATAAAATCTGGATAGTATAGCAAATTTTTAGCTAAAACTCAAGCCTGTGACCGCTTTTCCTTTGCTTCATTCTGAATCCTTATGGCCTCATTTGTACGAACTTCATTTAGCCAACTTGCGGAAAAAACAAAATTTCGACCCTTTCCCGAAGCTATCTCAAAGTCCGAATCTCCCCATATTCGACCTTGTCTATCATGCGGAAGATGCTTAGCCACTAATTCAGCTAAATTAGACTGACCGTCAAGAGTTACGCTCGCCTCCTCCAAAATTTCCTTATAATGCTCTGCCTCTTTCCTTTTTTCTTTATCATGACTAAAAACAATTGTGGCGACACCAGCGCTAAGTGTTACTCCAATAATTATATGTTGAATATGATTTTGATCATGAACAACAAAAGACTGCTTTTCTACTAAACTTCTAGCTCGGTTAGCAACACTTAATCCCGCATCATTGTTTTCATTCAACAAAATACTAAATTCATCTCCACCCAAACGGGCCATAATGACGCCATCCGTATCGCGTAATGATTTTTTAACCAAAAGTGCCACCTGACTAATAATTTCATCTCCAGCATTTTGCCCATATTGATCATTAATATCTTTAAATTTATCAACATCAAAAAAAATTTGGGTACAAACTCCACCTTGACGCTGCCTGGCAGATAAAATTCTTTCCCGAGCACGAGTCCAGGCAGTTTTATTTAAAATTCCCGTACCGCAATATGGATCATAATTTTCTATTTTAGCAGTATCATAAGCTCGAGCAAACGACATCATAATTTCATCTCTGACTCTGCTTAGTTCCACCTCTCTTTGGGTATTAATATCAAATAAATTGGCCCAATTGGGAGATAATTTTTGAAATAAAACATCCCTGAACCCTCTAATTTCCTTCTCAATTAAATTCAGGTATTTTCCGTAACGTTGATCTACTAAAAAAGTTATTAGTTGCTGTAAATTTGCCACACTTCGCGCGTAATTTTCTTCACCAGCATTCTTAAAATCTCGAATCAAATCACGGCAACAGTTCAAAAATTCCGCAAAGTCGGCTGTAATCGCCATAACTAAAGCAGCTTCAAAATTTTGATGTTTATTATTTTGTAGTTCTTCTATATTAATTTGAGCCTGCGGGACTCCTTCCAAAATTGAAGCAAAAGAAATTTTTTCGACCAAAGGATAGGTTTTAGTGCAAATAAGTTTTTATTATAATAATTTTTTATATTTTGTCAACATTCTCTGTCTAAAATTTCCTTCCTTTTATGGTAGAGTACGAAAGATTTATCATTACTAAACACTCTCAATTCTCATGCCCAAACCAACTGACGATCATCGTGATGACTCCTTACCAGAAGAAAACAAACCCGAAGAATCATCCCAGGAGATAAACAGCGACCAAGTTAACGATATTCCTCCGCAATTATTTAATTCAAGATATCGCCTAAAATCTATTTCTGATGAAATGGAGGAATGCTATTTGGATTACGCCATGAGCGTTATTGTTTCACGTGCTTTGCCGGATGTTAGAGATGGGCTTAAACCTGTTCATCGTCGTATTTTATACGTTATGCAAGAATCTGGGTTAAGGGCCAGTGCAAAATATCGCAAATCAGCTAATGTGGTTGGTGAAGTTCTGGGTAAATATCATCCTCATGGCGATACAGCTGTTTATGACTCCATGGTACGTATGGCGCAAAGTTTTTCTTTACGCTATCCACTAGTAGATGGACAAGGTAATTTCGGCTCCATTGATGGGGACAGCCCCGCAGCCTATCGATACACCGAAGCCAGAATGTCTAAAATCGCAGAAGAAATGCTGGCTGATATCGACAAAGAAACCGTTGATTGGGTGGATAATTATGACGCAACCAGGAAAGAACCACGTGTCTTACCAGCCAAAATACCGCAACTTTTACTCAATGGAACAGTAGGTATTGCCGTTGGCATGGCCACCAACATTCCTCCTCATAATTTAAGTGAATTGATAGATGGTCTAATTGCTCTTATTGGCAATCCACAAATGACAGTTGAAGATTTAATGGGACATGTTAAAGGTCCTGATTTCCCAACAGCCGGCCTTATTTATGACAAGGAAGCCATAAAAGCCATGTATGTTAATGGACGAGGAGGAATTGTCATGAGAGCCAGAGCCATCATTGAAGAAACCAGAGCTGGAAGATCGCATATTCTTGTTACCGAAATCCCCTATCAAGTGAATAAAGCTACCTTAATTGAAAAAATTGCGGATCTAGTTAGAGATAAAAAAATTCAGGGAATAAGCGACATTCGAGATGAATCAAGCCGTAACGAGATTAGAATTGTTATTGAACTTAAAAAGGATGCTTATCCGAAAAAAATCTTAAATCAGCTTTTTAAGTTAACCCAGATGCAAAGCAGTTTCAATATGAATATGATTGCTCTAGTAGATGGCATTCAACCTCGCCTACTTAATCTTAAACAAGTTCTTGAATACTTTATTGAACACCGTAAGGAAGTCATTACCAGACGAACTCAATATGAACTAAAAATTGCCAAAGCCCGCGCCCATATTTTAGAAGGACTAAAAATTGCCTTAGACCATATTGATGCGGTTATTGCGACAATTAAAAAATCGAAAACCAAGGAGGATGCTTCAGGGGCTTTGCAAAAAGAATTCAAGCTTACTGTTCTTCAAGCGCAAGCTATTTTAGAAATGCGACTTCAAACCTTGGCCGGGCTGGAACGTCAAAAAATCGAGGATGAATACTTGGAGAAAATAGCTTTAATTACGGAGTTGGAAGGAATTTTAACTGATTCAAAAAAAGTTTTAAATATCCTAAAAAAGGAATTAGCGGAAATAAAAATGAAATATGGAGACGATCGCCGGACTGAAATTATTCCCCATGCGGTCAATGAAATTTCCCAAAAAGATACTATCCCCAATATGCCAATATTGGTTATGCTCAGCAAGGAAGGTTATATTAAAAGAATTCTCCCAAATTCTTTTAAACAACAACATCGAGGAGGTAAAGGCATTATTGGGATGACAACCAAAGAAGAAGACGAAATAAGAATTATGCTTTATGCCAATAACCATGATGATTTACTGTATTTTACTAATCGTGGCCGTGTTTTTTCTTTGCCGGTTTACGAAATACCCCAAACTTCTCGCACCGCGAAAGGTCAAGCTATTGTTAATTTACTGCAACTTCAAAAAGACGAACGAGTAACAGCAATCCTAATTTCTAATCAAAATGCAACCCGACAATTTTTATTTATGGGTACTAACCGGGGGACAGTTAAAAAAACCGCGATTGAGCAATTTAAAAACATGCGAAAGACTGGTTTAATTGCGATTAAATTGCGCGATGGTGATGAATTGGAATGGGTTAAAGAAACGTCTGGTAGCGATACCGTGGTTCTGGTTAGCAGGGAAGGTAAATGTATTCAATTCCCGGAAAAAGATGTGCGTTCTATGGGTCGCACCGCTACTGGAGTACGCGGAATGCGCTTAAAAGGTGATGACGAAGTAATTCAAATGGATGTTATTAGGGGGGAAAACGGAGATTTATTAATAGTAACTCAAAATGGTCTTGGGAAACGCACTGCTCTGGTAAATTACCGCTCCCAGGGGCGTGGCGGATCAGGCGTTAAAACCGCTAATTTAAATCCAAGAACAGGTAAAGTAGTGGGGGCAGAAGTTATTATTAAAGAATTACAAGGTGATCTTATTATTATTTCAAAACTGGGACAAATTATACGCCTGCCATTAGAATCAATTCCAACGAGGGGAAGAGCAACACAAGGAGTTTATTTAATGCGGATGAAAAATTCAGGTGATATAGTCGCCTCTATTTCTATAATTCGCAAGGATGAAGATTTGCCTGAAGATCAATTAGGGGAAAATAATTTAAAAGAAGAGGCAGAAGAAGCTCCCACACAACCTACGCTTGTCTAAACCTCTATCTCTTTTTAATCTATGAAAAAAATCCTCCCTGCTTTACTCACTTTATGCTTGGGGCTATCCATTATCCCCCTTGTTTTTGCGGATTCTGGCGACCTCGCCTTAACCTCGGATAATGTTTATCTATCGGATACAACTATTGTTCATAATCAAGCGGTTCGTATTTACGCTACTGTAAAAAACAACAGTAGCAATCAAGATTTATTGGGTTCGGTTCAATTTAAAAACCAAACAACCGGCCATCAAATCGGAAATGATCAGCCAATTTCCGTCCGCGGTGGAGGAACAGACACGGTATTTGTAGACTGGAGACCAATGGCCGGCACCTACACTATTGTGACAACAGTTTATCCTTGGGACACGGCTGGCGATGATTCTGCTAATAATCAAATCAGCTTTGCAGTAACTGTCGATTATGATTACGATAATGATGGGGTTGGAAATGCCCAAGATCCAGATGATGACAATGATGGGGTAGCAGATAAAGAAGACTTATTCCCTTTGGACAAAAATGAATCCCAAGATACAGATCAAGATGGCCTAGGTAATAATGCGGATCTGGATGATGACAATGACGGTACTTTAGATGAAGTTGATGCCTTGCCACAGGATGCCAATGAATTCGTGGATACAGACGAAGATGGGACCGGCAATAATACTGATTTTGATGATGACAACGATGGACTTTCTGATGTTTATGAGCAATCGACGACTGATCCAAATTCCGGTGAAGCAAAACCCAGCACCAATCCCTTATTAGCGGATACTGATACCGATGGATATAACGATCAAGTTGATACTTTCCCAAGTGATTCAACCGAATGGGAAGACACGGATCACGATAATATCGGAGATAATACTGATTTTGATGATGATGGAGATGGGTTAGCTGACCTTGAAGATGATTATCCTAAAAATCACGGCCCTGTCATTACAGTGGAACGCTATGAAGAAACTGATCCGGCTACGCTAGAAAAATTTTTAATTCTTGACGCCTCAAAATCTAGTGACCCAGATGGTTCCGCCGAACGCCTTAAATTTCAATGGTTTACGAAAGAAGGACGCTTAATTGGGGAAGAAGCGATCTTTAAACTAGCAATTCCCTTTAAAAATATTTTACCCTCTACGCTGATGGTATTTGATGAAAATGGAGAATCAAGAACATTTAATTTAAGCCTAACAGGGAAAGGTTATCTCAAAATTATGGGAGGAGCGCTCAGCATTTCACTGCTACTGACTCTTGCATTGATTATCTATTTAAAGTACACTGCCTCCGCTCGTTCTGATAAAAAATCATCTAAACCTAAGAAAAAATAATGAAAAATGGCATTCATCCAACCTATTATAAAGACGCCACTATCACTTGTTCATGTGGGAATGTGATTAAAGTGGGTTCTACGATTCAAGCCTATGGGACAGAACTTTGTTCCAAATGTCATCCTTTTTATACCGGCAAAAAGAAAACTGTGGATACGGCCGGTAGAATTGAAAAATTCAAATCAATGCAAAAATTAGCTCTAGTAGCGAAGGAAAAAGTTAAAAACAAAAAAGAAAAACGCCGAGGATCGATTGAGGAAAAAATTAATCAGGAACTACAAAAACAAGCTGATGTTGATCGCAAAAAAGAAGAAAAATTAATGTCAAAAATTCGCAAAAATAGGCCTCAAGAAGAAAATTAAATCTGGCAAAATATGGCTGGTAGCACTTTTGGAAATATTTTCCGCATTACTACTTGGGGAGAATCTCATGGCAAAGCAATTGGCGGCGTTGTTGATGGGTGTCCGGCCGGTATTTTGCTGTCGGAAAAAGATATTCAGCCTGATTTAGATCGACGGCGCCCAGGGCAAAGTGCCGTAACAACCAGCCGAGATGAAAAAGATAAGGTTGAAATTCTTTCGGGGGTTTTTGAAGGGAAAACAACGGGGACGCCGATTTCGCTCATCATCTGGAATCAGGACCAACACTCAAAAGATTATGCAGCACTTAAAAATGTCTATCGGCCAGGCCATGCGGATGAGGTATATGATTTAAAATATGGTTTTCGGGATTATCGAGGCGGCGGCCGCGCTTCAGCTCGAGAAACTACTGTGCGTGTGGCGGCCGCCGCCATTGCCAAAAAAATATTTCAAGAGCTTAATTTACCCACCCAGGTCATCGCCTATACCAAACAAATTCAAGAATTAATAATTGAAAAACCAAATCTCGAGGTTATTGAGCAAAACAATATTCGCGCTGCTGATTTAGCTATCGCCAAAAAAATGGAAGAACGAATTTTGAATTTACAAAATAAAGGAGATTCGGTCGGAGCTATAATCGAGATTATAATCAAAGATTGTCCGAAAGGATTAGGAGAACCAGTTTTTGATAAATTTAAGGCTGATTTGGCAAAAGCCTTGATGAGCATTAATGCCATCGTGGGATTTGAATACGGAGCCGGATTCGCAGTCGCTAACATGAAAGGAAGTACCCATAATCAACTAGAAACCGGTATTTTAGGTGGAATTACTAATGGCGAAGAAATAATTTTAAAAGTCGCCGTTAAACCAACTTCTTCTCTTGAACTTCATAAATTGGCTAAAGGAGCCCCGAAAGGAAGACACGATCCTTGCTTGGCTCCGCGAGCTGTCCCAGTGGTTGAGGCTATGTGCTGGCTCGTTCTCATAGATCATTATTTACGAAATCAGTCCGCTCGGATATCCAGAAAAAAGGAGCCGCTGAGTTCATCAACTGCTCCTTTTAAACGTTCCCATTAAATTACTCCTATTACTCCTCGGTCGCTTGATAATATTGATAGAGCGCCACGGCTACATCATAGCGCGTTAGATTTTCACCCGGGTTCAAATATTTAGCGCTATCAGCCAACATTAGGTTATAGTAAGGTTCTAACCCAGCATAAGGCGCAAAATAATCATCAGCTGAAACATCTAAAAAGGAATATCCCAAATTTTGGGTAAGACCAAATGTTAGGGCAAACATTTTAAGCCATTCAGCCTTATTAACGGTTTGAAGGGGCTTAAAAGTACCATCCGGATAACCGCGCACAATCCCATGTCCCAAAGCAAAGCCAACATATTTTGAGTACCATTGATCAGTTTGTAAATCAGAAAGGTTACTGGCACGAGAAGAAAGGGAATCCTTGGCCTCCTTCTTAGCTCCTTCAATTAACATTTTTAGAGCTTCAATCCGATTGATGTCATTTTCACCTTTAAAGGTTCCATCTGGATAACCCTTCACGATGCCACGATTATAAAGATCAAGAACAGCCTGCCCCTCTAAAGTAGATTCGTCCACATCGGGGAAAGGATTAGTTGATCTATATTCCAATTGTTTCTCAAGACAATTATCTTCGCTTAATTCAGCTATTTCACCTACTTCATCTTTGCTATCAACACAAATTTTAGCGACATCACCTCTTGTGAAATAATCTACAGCCACAGAATCAATAACCGTCGATTGCTTATAAAGTAAAAAATTCGTATCGGAAAGGTTAGCCCAATCATAGCCACCATTGTTTAAAGGCTCCGCAGCATTCATATCACTCCCTTTTACATAAACGCCCCAGGTAATTAACCCGCTTTCTGCGGTTACATCAGCATGACCTTCATTCGCTAATTTGAAGGCAAGAGTATCATATTCCTCCCCTAATTCAGCTTTAACTAAATAAACATCCTTAACCACTAAATCAGGAAGCAATTTGGCTTCAAGCTCATTATTGGTTTCATCATATTCATAAACCGAATTTTCCGAATCAATAACTACTTTAACGTCAGCTCCACTATAATCTCCGCCTTGCAACATATATTCCATTTCCCCTCCCTCATATAAAAATGTTTGAATATGTCCGGCATTTTTCTCATCTTCCCAATTGTAATCATACTTTAATTCCCCGTTAATATAAATTTTAGTGTGCCCAGCTTTCCTCTGGGTAACATCATCAACAGCATAATATCCACTTGTCTGAAGAATGGCCATTCCATTATTAATTACCTTAACAAGGATTGCTCCATCCGCATTAAGATAAATATCCGAAACGCCAAGATCAGACATCACTTCTTCTGGGTAAGGTGAATACACATCCATTGTCAAATCGTTGTTTGTCTTACTCCACTCGGAATTTTGTAATTCCTGTGGGGAAATAGAAATTGCGGCATTAGCTTCATAAGTCTTACCTACTTCTATCCCAAATTCGGTCGTATGACCCATATTTAGGTCATAGCAATAACTTCCATCTACTAAGAGAGTCTGTGCTGGCATCGTTGAATCTTTTTCTGCCCATTCCCCATTCGCGGTTAACGTAACCGTAAAAACATTCTGGGTTGGATCAGTTGAAGGATTCTTGACGCAAACTTTAACATAAAAAGAATCATAGATATTATACATTGGATCAATAGAAGTTGTTTCCTTGTTTCCAATCGAAATAGCGGAAGGATAAACATCAATAGCATTGGGATCCTGGTTAGCCGTTAATTCTGAGTCAAGCTGAAGATCGCCAGACTCAAGATCAAGATTCCCTTTTACCCCCTCGCTTGAATCTTCAACCTCGCCCGTACTCAATTCCGGATCAAGCTCGGGATCAAACTGCCCTGGTACTGTTGTCCCTGTCCCACCAGGAGCATCCGTGGTTTCATTGGTAGCCAGAGCCCATGCGGCTCCAGCAGGAAACATGGTAACAAAGAGACTAAGTACAACAAAAACAGCCAAAAGTCTCTTGGTTTTTTTAAAGAATAAGGAATAATACATAAGATTTAGTATTAAGAAATAAAAAGCATCACTCGATGCTATTATATAGACAAGCTTTTATTCAGCAAGTTTCAAAAAATTATGTTTACTTTTAAAATAAATCATACTAATGACCGGGCTAGATTAGGTCAATATTTTACTCCTCACGGAATCATTAATACGCCAGCCTTTATTCCCTGTGGCACAAAAGGAGTTGTTAAAACTCTTGAAATAAGAGATTTGCACGATTTAGGAGTAGAAATTATGCTTTCCAATACTTATCATCTTACCATTCGACCTGGAGCCGAAGCTATAAAAAAATGGGAAGGTCTTCATCGTTGGATGGGATGGGACAAGCCGCTACTAACTGACTCAGGAGGATTTCAGGTTTTTTCTCTGAATGCCACTCGTAAAATTGACGATCAGGGCGTTGAATTTAAATCTCCATTAAATGGAACGCGCCATTATTTTACGCCAGAATCTGTAATGCAAATTCAAGAAAAATTGGGAGCTGATATTATCATGGCTTTTGACGAATGTGCAGATGGTAATAGCGATAAAGCATACGCTAAAAAAGCAATGGAAAGAACACATAAATGGGCTAAACAATGCCAAAAAGAAAACTCAAAGCTTCAAAAATTGCGCGCTTTAAATGGACAATTCCCGCAAGCTCTTTTTCCCATTATTCAGGGAGTAATTTATGAAGATTTAAGGATTGAATCAACTAAATTTATGGCTGATCTCGATTTACCAGGAATCGCTATAGGGGGCTTAAGCGTGGGAGAAAAAAAAGAAGATATGTATCGTGTTCTTGACATTATTTACCCACATCTACCTAATGACAAAATCCACTATCTAATGGGCGTAGGCAGCCCCGAAGATCTTGTTGAAGGGGTGGCTCGAGGCATTGACCTTTTTGATTGTGTACTTCCGACTCGCCTCGCCCGCCATGGTGCTTTTTGGACCGAAACTGGTCGCTATAATATTAAGAACAAAAAATTTGAACAAGAATTAATGCCTTTAGCTGAAAACTGTACTTGTTCTACCTGCAAATCTTGTTCTTGTTCTTATATTAGACACTTATTTATGGAAAAGGAAATTACGGCTTTGCGGCTTCTCTCTATTCATAATTTACATTTTTTGCTAACATTAGTGCATGAAATTAGAGTACAAATTGGCAAAGGAAATTTTGAAAATTTTCGCCAAGAATTTCATAATCAATTCTTAAATTTAAAATAATCATCTACAACAACTTCTAATCTAATAATTTTATGTTGGCTTACCTATCTGGGACGACAAAATTTAAACGCTTAAATCATGTAGTTTTGGATGTACAGGGCGTAGGTTACAAGGTCTTTATGCCCCTTTTGCTTTTGAATAGAGCTAAACTTGATTTGCCGTTGGAACTCTATATTCATACCGTGGTACGCGAGGATGATTTAAGCCTTTATGGATTTGAGAACGAAGAACAATTAAAGTTATTTGAATTACTGCTCAGTGTGAATGGAATCGGCCCCCGCCTTGGCCTGGATCTTTTTGCCTGGCCAATTGATAAAATTAAAAAAGCAATTCTTAATAAGGAAGTTACTACCCTAACTCAAATTCCGGGAATAGGGAAAAAAACCGCAGAAAGAATTATCCTAGAATTAAGAGAAAAATTAGGAGCACTAGATAATAATCATTTACCAGAAAATGATTCCGGGGAAACGCTAATTAAAGAGGAAATATTGGATGCCCTATTGTCCCTTGGCTACCAGAAAAAGGATATTGAAAGAGTTTATCGTGGGATCAAAGAGCCAATACCTGAAAATTCCGAGGAAATAATTAGGTATTTTCTGAAAAATATTTAATGTCTCAAGCTTCCCTAATCACTCATCCGCTCAATTGTGAATATCTGACTGGATTTCGAAGTTCAAAAAGCTTTTTATTAAATACACCAAATAAATCCTATCTTTTTACTGATGCTCGTTATTTTGAGCGGGCGACTAAAATTAATTTTTCAAAAATATTAAAGAGACATTTGGAAATTAAACTCATTGATAAGCAACTAAAAGCAACTCTTACTAATTTAAGCCAAAAACACCAACTTTCGTCTTTAACTTATGAAGCAAGCCATCTAACCGTGGCACAATTTAAGCAATTTAAAAAACTTTTTAAGAAAATTAGATGGGTTGAAAATTCACTAAATACTGAAAAATTGAGGGCCATTAAAAGTACTTCGGAAATAGTCAAAATCCGTAAGTCACAAACTATTAATGAACAAATTTTTTATTCATTAAGGGGAGCTTTAAGTAATGGCGTAAGTGAATTGGACATAGCCTTGATGATTAAACGCCTATCCTATCAATATGGAGCAGATGGAATATCCTTTGAGCCAATTATCGCTTTTGGTAATCACACTTCAATACCACACCACGAAAACACTAACAGAAAATTAAAAAGGGGAGATTTGATTTTAATTGATATGGGAATTCTTTATAAGCGTTATGCTTCGGATATGACCCGCATGCTTTTTACCAAAGCCCCAACTAAGCAACAAGAAACTATTTATAATCTCGTATTAGAGGCTCAGGAAAAAGCCATAATAAATCTTAAGCCAAAACAAATTGCTTCTAAACTCTATAAAATTGCCAATGATCATTTTAAAATTGCTGGCCTAGCCACTAATTTTACCCATGCTCTGGGTCATGGAATCGGGCTTGAAGTGCATGAATTACCAAATCTCGCAGTCAAAGGCAAAGAGGTACTCAAGCCAGGCATGATTGTCACCTGTGAACCAGGTCTTTATTTTCCAAATAAATTTGGAATTAGAATTGAAGACATGCTCCTAATTACCAAAACTGGATCTCAAAATCTTACCAAAGTGCCGAAGCTAATAAAAGATTGCGTTCTGTCTTAAAATCTCTTAAACTTTAGTCCTCCTAATTTTCATCTTATGTGTGGAATATTTGGTTATCTTGGCCCGAGAAACGATGCCGCTCACATGGCACTCCTAGGTCTAAAAAATTTAGAATATAGAGGTTATGATTCGTGGGGGGTCGCTTGTAAAACTGATCACCATCTTGAGATTGAAAAACATATTGGGAAAATCTCCGAAGTCACTAATCTTAAAACCGAGTTAGAGCAAGCCGATACCCATCTGGCCATTGGGCACTCTCGTTGGGCAACGCACGGAGGAGTAACCGAGAATAATGCCCATCCGCATCTTAGCCAAAATGGTAAAATCGCCATTGTTCACAACGGCATTATTGAAAATTATTTAGAGCTAAGGGAAGAATTAAGCGCCAAGGGCTTTAAATTTGTTTCTGAAACTGATACCGAAACCATTGGCCACTTGATCGAATTTTACTATCAAGGTAATTTCGAACAGGCCTTCGCTAAAGCGATTCAACGTCTACAGGGACGATATGCGGTACTGGCAATTCATAAAGATCATAACCTGATTTTAGCGGCCAGAAAAGGCTCACCACTTATTGTAGGGGTAGGCTCAACCGAAAATGAATTTTTTATCGGGTCTGATGTGCCGGCCTTTTTGCAATACACAAATCGAGTTATGTACCTAGACGATGATCAAATGGTTATTATTGGCGAAAATGGGGCCTATTTTTTAGAAATTTCAACTAAACAAGTGGTTGAAAAAAGAATCATAACCCTAGATCTTGATTTAGAAAGTGCTGAAAAAGGTTCCTTCCCTCACTTCATGATTAAAGAAATTATGGAACAAAAAGAAACCATTCAACGAGCCATTAACCAAGATACCAAAACTATTGAAATTCTAGCTGAAGCTATTCGCAAGGCACATGGCACTTTTTTTATAGGATGTGGGACAGCCGGGAAAGTGGCCTTAGCTGGCTCTTATCTTTTCTCTCGTATCGCTAAAAAACATGTGAATTTTACCTTTGGATCCGAATTTGCGAGTTACCAAGATTTTTTAAATGAGAAAGCATTATTGGTGTGTATTTCTCAGAGCGGAGAAACAGCCGACACCCTAGAAGCTATTGAAGTTGCAAAAAAAAAGGGAGTAACCGTGGCCTCAATTGTAAATGTGGAAAGTTCAACCATGGCCAGGACATCTGATATTGTGCTGCCGATTAAAGCCGGGCCTGAAAAAGCAGTGGCCTCAACCAAAGCCACAACCTCACAATTGGCTATTTTAACCTTACTCGCCTACGCCACCGCAAACCGCTTAAAAGAAGGCCAATATTTACTGGTGTCCACGGCCGGAGAAATTAATGACATGCTTAATCCCCGTTACGAAGATCATATTCGCAAACTCGCAGATCAGATTAAGGAGGTGGAAAGTATGTATATTATTGGGAAGGGATTAAATTACGCCATTGCTCTTGAAGCCGCTATTAAATTGCAAGAAGTCTCTTATATTCATGCTGAGGGATTCGCGGGAGGAGAATTAAAACATGGGCCAATTGCACTTATTTCGCAGGGCACACCCTGCATTGCAATTGTAGCTAATGACGAGACCAAGGCTGATATTCTCGGCAATGCAATGGAAGTAAAAGCCCGTGGTGGTTATATTATCGGTATTTCTCCTGATAATTCGGAAATTTTTGATTACTGGATTAAGGTACCAGATGGTGGGAATACCTCCCCGATTGTTAATATTATCCCGATTCAAATTTTGGCTTATCATTTAGCAATAGTTCGCAAGAACAATCCGGATATGCCCAGAAATTTAGCCAAAAGCGTTACGGTAAAATAAGCGCAAGGGAATTTATTCCAATCCCCAACTCAGCCCAAACTTATACTCCGTAGCTGTAGTCCAACTCATTTTAGCTTCATTGAAATAAACATATCCATCACCATAGGGATCGTCATCTGATGTGCGTTTATAACTGGCTTGTAATTCCCATACATTATTAACAAATTCATATAAATAGACCGTCATGGTTTGTTTTTGACTACCTTGACTTAATAATTTCACCTTTAACCAATCGGTATCGTATGATGTGTCAAAATCACCGTAAACCTCATTTGTACAATTATAATATACTTCAAAGGCATCAGTCATAAAATCTGAAAAATCACCACTCTCCTGTACAACTGGTTTTAGACAAGTTCCGCTATTGCTATCTTTTCCATTAACACTAACCACTACACTTTTAGTTACAAAGCCAGCGTAAGACCATAATTTTAAAGTGTAATTTTGAGTGCAAGGAGCACTGCTTGTTCCGCAAGAAGCAACAATATTATTTATGCTTTGAATAGTAGTACCAGGATAAGTCGAAAGCGTAACATTCCCACTCGCAACTTTTTTACTTTGATAATCGAACAATTCATAGCTAAAATTACTAAAAGAATTATAAGCTTGATAGGTGAAATTAAGACTATCCCCCTCATTAACGATAGGTTGATTAACAATAAAAAAAGCGATTTCTGTTTTACCAATCTCTAGTTTTTGCGCATCTGCACCCGCACATTTATTACTAATATTGCACGCATCAACATGAAAAGTATAATACCCTTCTTTAGTTCCTTTTACGGTAATTCCCAAATCGTAAATCTGCCCGCTTCCATCCGAATCTTGAGTTATTATTTTTTTGGTGAATGAGTCAGTTGAATTATTTGTATTCCAAACAAAACTTTCAACAGCACTGGTCGTATTGTATTTAAAATATTTCACAGTAAGAATAATATAATCAATATTTGAATCATGATCAGTGATTATCGCTCCAAAAGAAACATCACTGCCAACCGTGCTACCAGCACTAGCATTACTTATACTTGGCGGATAGATTTCAATTATGGGTGATGTAGTGTCATCCTCAACTTTAAAATTCAAAGTAACTTGAGAACTTGGCATATCCAATGAATTATAACCGATCATCACTGCTGAATAATCACCGGCAGTTGAAAGAGTAAACGAATCAGTTGTAAAATCTTCTTGATCTTCTTTTGGCGTATTTGGATCGTGATAATAATTTTTATTATCCATTACGGTCGCGCCTTTGAAAATTTTTATTTCACAACCAGAAGCCTTTGATTCTAAATCTTTAACCTTACATTGAAATTTAACTTTGCTGTTTACAGAAATAGTCGCTGTATCAATATCAGTAGTATTATCAATAATTTCATTATTATCAGCTTTTAGGATTGAGGCAATAACCATGGGTGAAGTGGAATCAATTCCGAAAGTATAAATTTTTGTAGTTTCTGATCCTAACCAATCAGTAACAGTTACATCCATGGTATAAGATCCCTTCATTTTAAAATCATTGGTAGTTAGCACAAAGTCAACACTTTGTTCAGGTTTACCGATATTTGGATAAGAAGACACGTTAAAACTTTGTTCTTTATTGACAATTTTAGAGTCAGGGTTGCCGGAATTTGCTTTGATTTTAAACGCTATTTTTTTAATGGCGATATCATCTATAGCTTGAATATGAATAGGAACCTGCCCATTAAGCTCATAATAATTAAGATATAGATCATTACTATTTGAATCAAAATTTTGATTATCAAGGGTGATAGAACCCAAAGATGGCTTTTTGGTATCTTTAAACGGTTCATAAGTAGTGGGATCGGATACGAACGAAATTATTTCCCCGCAATCAGGATCCCCAGCATAATTAAAATAATAATAAGCATTTACCTTTCCAGGAGGAGCAGGGAATGAAGTTGTAGTTCCATCATAATCTGAAATATAAAAACGAACACGACAAACGATACTTGAAAAATGAGAGTTATCATCATAACTGCTTATACAAGCAAGTGGCTTGCTCGTACTGGTAATTAAATCAGTTGAATGATCAAGAACGTATGGCAGATCAATTACCAAACCATAAATACCATTATAATAAATGGACTTAGTCCCATCAGCGAAGACGGTGTTTGCCCCCGGATTAACAATAATTTCAGAGAAAGCCTCTCGCAAAGCAACATCACTCCCAATATTATCAATTTTTATCTCAAATTCACCGAATTCACTTCCCGCTTTATCATCAGCACTATTACCAATAAATAGAACTTGGGGAGCTTTTAAGTCCATTCCATCTAAATTACCCGTGTTTAATATTTTATCATCCGTTTCAGCCATGGTGTCACCATAAATATCGTATACCTTGGCCTTAAGCGTTATTAGCCCATTGGCTATTTGGACTTCGTTGATAGGAACATTAGTCCAAGAGGTTGTGTATGCAGTATAAGCATCACCAGGGAGAGTAACTTCATGTATAGGAGCTTCTTTGATCTTTGCTCCATCAACATACAAAACAATTTGATAAAGATCGTTGTCTTTTTTAACTTGATCTGAAATGTCTACCGTAGCAGTAAAAGTATTTGGATTTTCATCCCAATCTTCATTAACGTGTGTGCCATTAGAATCAAAATCGATTTTAACAAATTTAGCCTCGCTGTTCATACCACTCACTGCATCAAAAGAATCGCTGTTCACACCAACCGCATCAAAAGCGGTGCGAACAGCTTTATATTCTGGAGAATCTTCACCGTATTTCTCACGAGTATATTTAACAATTACTCCACGGGTTTTGCGATAATTATTCGCCTCAGTCATAGAAAACATACCATTCCAGGCAATATCAGCTACTTTATTTACTCCGATTCCAGTCAATGATTGAATTAAATATTTACTGCCATTTTCAGGACAATTATTTGGATCAGAAGCACAACTTACTCCGCCTTCAGAAGCAAAATAAGCCCAGCGTAAAAGTGGTCCCATCCCTTGATAAATGGTTTTCCAATCTTTTAAATCTCCATTTTGATCAAAACAATCTTCATAATAATTACAGTAACCTGTTTTTTCAGGATTTTGAGTGCTATTTTCAGGATTTTGAAGATCAATCGCTGATTTTCCTTTTGTACTGATTTCACTACCTACTTCCCAAGGACATATTTGTCCTGAAGCGCTAATTTGTGATCCCTTGCCATTTTTCATCCAACAATCGCCAAAACTAGCTAAAAGGTCTGCATAAGCTTCTCTCAAAGTATCATCTTCATCATGCTCATTATTATAATTATTAGCAATATCAGGGTTTACATCAATGAGATAAAATTGTATTCCATGAACATATTCATGCAGAGTAATGAATGGGGAATGAGGAGAGGTATGAAATTTATCAGAATAAACATCATAATAAGTAAATTTATGATAAATATGATTAGATGATGGTGCCCCTGTTTCAGTATTATAAAAATTAGCATAATGAGTCGCAAGAGTTGAGGATTCCTCACCATTGACTTGCTCGCTAATGGGATCAGCATGAATATAGCTTGTAATATCGACATCATATCCTGAATTATTATCTAATCCAATATAGCCAAAAATCTTTTTAAAAAAATCCCAAGATAAGCGAAAATTATAATAAACATCAGCACCTTCTGTATTCCAATTTTGAGAACCATATATTGAGTTAGGATAAGGGACTCCTTTATAATCCTGCCCATCTCCAATAACATTGATAGAATTGCTGACACTGTATGGGGAAGGTAAGTTAGCCGAAACAACCTCATGACCGCCATAATCTGAAGTATCTTTTAAATAATAAAAAGTTTTCTTATCGATTGTTCTTTTAGAAATTTTAGCTGTCTGATTACCGCTATACTGGGTTTTTAAGGTACCATCGACATAAGTTGCAGAGCCGCTATTGCCAATATAAGCTGAAGCTTGAGGTGAAAAATTTGTAATGAGCACAAGAGCTATTAGACAAAGGGAAGGAAGGTAATATTTTAAGTTAGAAAGATGCATTGAAAATTATTAGGGATATTAAAATAATAAATTTACTCGACGAAAATATTTCCAGGAAAATGGGGCAAAAACGCTATTATAGAAAGGTTTTTATATTAAATAAATTACCATCTTTGTCAATAGATAGCCTTGTCGTATTTTGTTTATTTTGACCTATTTTATCTTAAAAAGTTTCGTAAACTCCTTTCTAAAAAGGATATAAAGTGGTAAAATATATATTTAGAAAATCTATTTTTCGCTATGAAACGAAAAACAAAAATTGTGTGCACCCTAGGCCCTTCGACTGATAGCGTTACAGAGATAGAGCGTCTCCTAGAAGCAGGAATGAATGTCGCCCGCCTTAATTTTTCGCATGGATCCTACGAATACATGGAAAAAATTCTAAAAAACCTCAAGGAGGCTTGCTTAAAAACAGGAAAAAGCGTGGCAATTTTGCAAGATTTACAAGGCCCTAAAATCAGACTGGGGAAATTACCCGAAAAAGGCATTCCTGTTAAAAGAGGGGAAATCATTATCCTTAGTACAGATGGAAAATCATTTAATCCCCTAGCAGGAAAAATGATCCCGGTGCAATATCGCTCTCTGCACAAAGACGTCAAATCCAAAGATCTCATTTTGATTGATGACGGATATATTGAGGTGCAGGTTCAAAAAATAGTCGAGCGGAAAATTTACTGTAAAGTTAAAACTTCCGGGGTTCTCAAAAGTCATAAGGGTGTAAACTGCCCCACAGCCTCAATTAAAGCCGCAAGTATAACCGCAAAGGATTTAGCTGACTTAAAATTTGGCCTTAAAAATGAAATTGATTATGTGGCTCTTTCCTTTGTTAGAAAAGCAGAAGATATTGAGAATTTAAGAAAAAAACTAATTGAAAACAATCATCAGCATGTCCAAATTATTGCCAAAATTGAACGACATGAAGCCGTAAAAAATCTAAAAGAAATTGCCAAAGCCTCTGACGGGTTAATGGTGGCGCGCGGCGATTTAGGCATCGAAATTCCGGCGGAGCAAGTACCGATTGTCCAAAAAGAAATCGTGCGAATTGGGCGAATATTGGGTAAACCAGTAATTATCGCCACCCAAATCTTGGAATCCATGATTCAAAACTCAAAAGCCACCCGAGCTGAAATTAGCGATGCAGCTACCGCAATTTTTGAACATGCCGATGCTTTTATGCTTTCCGGCGAAACTTCGACTGGTCGTTATCCTTTTAAAGCCGCGCAGACACTGGCCAAAGTAGCGCATGCGGTTGAAAAAGAAATCCAAAACCGTATCTACCTAACTCCTAACTATCTTTTCAATTCTTCGCTTTCCACCCAAGATGCCATCTGCTATAACGCGGTGATTTTAGCTGACAAAATAAAAGCCAGATTCATTGTGATACTGACTAAAACAGGTTACCCGGTTTGCCAAATCACGAAATATCGCCCCCATACTCCAATCGTTGTTATTACGCCCCACGAATTAGTCAAAAGACAACTTCATCTGGTGTGGGGAATTGAGGATGTTTTGATTTCCGGAGAAAAAATCTCATCAGAGGATGAGGCAGCGCGCTTGATTTCATCTTTACTTAAAAAGAAGAAATTAGCAAAAACTGACCAAAAAATTGTAATTGTAAATATAGGACAAAGGCATAATTTTATTACCACAGTTAAAATTTAACCTCGTTTCGTCTTAATTTTTCAAAAAATATTAGACCAGATAAGATTGTAACAACCAAGTGATAATTGTATAATCCGGACATGCGTATTTTAGGTATTGATCCTGGCACCGCTACTACAGGATTTGGGATTATTGATTTTTGTAAAAACCAATATCAATTATGTGATTTTGGTCACATTTCAACTCCAAAAACCCTTCCCTTGGCACAAAGACTGACCCAAATTACTCAGGATTTAAAAATAATCTGTCAAAAATGGGAACCGGAGGTATGCGCGGTGGAGGAAATTTTTTTTAGCAAAAATATCAAAACTGCAATCCAAGTTGCTCAGGCTCGCGGAGTTATTTTGCATACTCTTAATGAATCAGGGTATCCGATTTTTGAGTATAATCCGGGTCAAATCAAAGTTGCAATCACCGGTGACGGAAAAGCCCCAAAATCGCAAATTCAAGGGATGGTGCTTCGCCTGCTTAATTTAAAGGAAATTCCAAAACCTGATGATGCAGCGGATGCCTTGGCTATTGCCCTCTGCCATGCCCATACGGCAAGATTTAAATTTTAAATTTCCCTTAAAAGATAAATTTCGTTTTTCCGTCATCTCTATTGTATAATTCCCTAAAAGATAAATTTAAAAAATTCCTCCCCCTATGAAAGGTTTTATCATTACTTTATTATCTTCAACCTTAATTCTAATTGGGTTGATGTCTGCCACGATAATGAGATCAACGACCTCAACCAATGTCTTAGGCTCCTCATCTACAACCCAACCCTTTGCATCGGCTCTACCCCTCACCAACACGGAAGATAGCACTTCAACTCAGCCTTCTTATCTTGAAGCAATTAAGAAAGGAGATATTTTTTTCAAAGAGAATCATTTCACTTTGGCTACTAACGAGTATCAAAAAGCCTCAATGCTCGAACCAAATTTAGCAGAACCATTTTTCAAACTGGGAAAAGCCTATTTCGCTGATGAACATTACCAAGAAGCTCTTCAAAGCTTAACCAGCGCTACAAAAAATAATCCGACTGACATTGAGGCTCAAGTTTTATTGGGAAGAACTTTATTAAAATTAGGACAAATTGAAACTGCTTTTAAGTATTTCGAGCAAATAAATTCTACTACTCCAATTGTCATCTATTATCGAGCGATCATAAATGTTTATCAAAGTAATTATGAACAAGCTCGCGCTTATTTCGAATCCTTAACTACTACTGCTAATCAAGATGCTGAAACGACTCGAAAAGCACAAATCTATCTTAATTCCATGGCGGAATACGCTTCAGCTCAAGATCCAAATCCTAATTATATCCGAACTTTAATGGCGCGAAGTTTTGAAGAAACAGCAGAACATGATCTAGCAAAATCGCTATTATATGACGTCCTTAAGGAAGAACCGGATTATCGCGATGCGTGGAAATTATTAGGCTATGCTTATTTGCAAGAAAAGAGCTACACAGAAGCGCAGGAAGCCCTTTTTAAAGCTGTAACTCTGGACCCAACTAAAGCAGAAACTCGTTATCTTTTGGGCTTAAGTTATTTTGGTTTGCAAGATTTTAAATCCGCGGCGCAGCAATTTGAACTAGCCTTACAAAGCGGATTCCAACCAGTTACCGAAATTTATCCAAAGCTTGGGGAGGCAGACATAGCCCTTGGAGAATATTTAAAAGCAGCGGAAGTTTATGAGAAACTACTTTTGATAGATCAAAGTGATTTGAATTGGTTTGTTAAACCGGTTTGGCTTTATATTGAACCTTTATCTAATCCCAAAAAAGCCCTGGAATGGTCACAAAAAGCCTTAAGTTATTATCCTAATGCAGCCCTGAGTTATAATTTAGTTGGCTGGGCACAAATTGATAATGAGCAATGGGATGAAGCTGAGAAAAACCTTAATTATGCCATAATCTTGGACCCAAATTTAGCAGCGGCCTATCTTAACTATGCGTTTGTTTTTGAACATAAAAACGACAAAGAACAAGCTAAGGAATACTTTAAACGCGCTTACACGCTAGACCCCAACGGCTCCATAGGCAATCTTGGCGCTTCAAACTACAACCGCCTGGTACAAGAAGATACCGAAATTTTTAAAGAAAATCCTCCTAGTAATTCCTAACCTTTTTCTATGTTTTTTTTATTTCTTTTCATCCTCGGATTACTGCTAGGCAGCTTTCTTAGCGTCTTAATTTATCGTTTACACACCGGCGAAACAGGTATTATCCTTGGACGTTCTTTTTGCCCGCACTGCAACCATCGATTAAGTGCAAAAGACCTTGTTCCATTGATTAGTTATTTGATTCAGGGGGGGAAATGTCGCTATTGTAAAAAGAAAATCCCCTGGCATTATCCTGTGCTGGAACTTTCTACTGGTCTTGTTTTTGTAACCATGGCACTAAGTGGATTTCAGCCACTAACCCTTTTCCTTTTCTTTAGCCTAGTTCTGGTTTTTATTTTTTTCTATGATTTTCTTTATCTGGAAATTCCGGATGAAATCATGTTGCCAAGCATTTTTATTGCTCTGGTTTCCACCTTTTATCCTACTACTGTTTCTTTTACCAATGGTTTATTGGGAGCTGTGATTATTAGCGTATTTTTTTTACTACAAATTCTTATTTCCAAAGGACGATGGCTAGGTGGTGGAGATTTGCGTATCGGTGCTTTTATTGGTTTTATTTTGGGATGGAAACTAATTCTGGTCGCGCTTTTTATGGCTTACCTAATTGGCGCTATAATTAGTCTGACCTTGATTGCAACCAGGAGACTTAATCGTAAAAGCATGATTGCTTTTGGGCCTTTTCTGGTTTTGGGAACATTTATTGCTCTATTTTGGGGAGAAACAATGATTAATTGGTATCTGAATTTAATTTTTATTTATTAAGTTTTTGATAAAAAAAGTCACTACTAATTGCTTAGTAATGAAAAATCTGACTATGAAATCTAAAAATACACGCACCCTACTTATTATCATGGATGGCTTTGGGAAGGGAAAATCTGGGACTGGTAATGCTATTGAATTAGCCAAAATGCAATATTGGCAACGCTTACTTAAGCGTTATCCAAGTTGCCTTTTAAAGGCTTCAGGAAATGCCGTTGGCTTGCCAAAAGGTTATCAAGGCAATTCGGAAGTTGGCCATTTTACGATTGGCGCAGGGCGCATTACTTGGCAATCACTTGAGGAGATTGACCGCTCCATTAAAAATAAAAGTTTTTTCCAAAAAAAAATGTTTATCAAGGCCTGCCAGCGAGTTAGAATCGCGAATCAAAAAGGTGAAAAAAGAGCCTTACACCTTCTTGGCATGATTTCTGATGAAGGGGTGCATGCGCATCTGAATCACCTTTTTGCCTTGATAGAATTAGCAAAAAAGGAAAAAGCTTTCCCGATTTATATTCACGCAATTTTAGATGGAAGGGATGTTCCGGAAAGAAGCGCACCCATTTATCTTCAAAAAATTCAAAACAAAATTAAGCAACTTGAGCTTGAGGAGGCTTGTGCCTATAAAGGGCATCCCCAAAAAGCACAAATTGGCACTATAATCGGGCGTTATTATGCTATGGATCGAGACACAAACTGGGATCGAACCCAAGTAGCCTATGATTTAATGGTTCACGGCAAAGGTATTATGGGAAAAAACCCGCTTTCTGCCATAAAAAATGCCTATAAAAACGGGGCAAAAACTGATTATTATGTGGAACCGATTATTTTAAATAGCTCGGGATTAATCAAAAAACAGGATTCTGTAATTTTCTTTAATTATCGAACTGACCGTGCCCAGCAACTAACGGATGCATTTGTGAACAAAAAATTTGATCATTTTAAAACCAATCATCAGCCGATTTATTTTGCAGCCATGGGGCCTTATACTACCCTCGCACCAGTAGCCTTTCCTACTCCGATTATTAAAAAAAATCTTGGTGAAATTTTAGCGCAAAATCAGGTAACACAAATAAGAATGGCCGAAACTGAAAAATACGCTCACGTTACTTTCTTTTTTAATAGCCAGAAACATGACTCAAATCCGCTAGAAAAACGCCTCATGGTTCATTCTCCAAAATGTCCTTCTTATGCTGAAAAACCGGAAATGAGCGCGCGGGAGCTAACTGCTAAAGCGATTTTAGAACTTAAGCGTAAAAAATATGGCTTTGCGGCTCTTAATTATGCGAATGCGGATTTAGTGGGGCACTCCGGAAATTTAAAGGCAGCTATTCAATGTTGTAAAGTGCTAGATGAATGTTTGGCTAAAATTGTTCCTGCAGCTTTAGAAAGTGGGTATGCGATTTTACTAGTTTCTGATCATGGCAACGTGGAACAAATGAAATACCCAGATGGCAGTCCTTGCCCATCCCACACCACTAATCCGGTTTTGGCTGTACTAATTTCAAGGGATGCTTCGTCATATAAACTAAAAAAGGGAGGTGGATTGCAGGATATTGCTCCAACAATTTTACAGTTACTAGGTATTTCGAAGCCAAAAGTAATGACTGGAGAAAGTTTATTGAAAATGATTCCCTCCCACCCGGGGGGCCACCGTCCAACCTTAGCCTAGCATATTTGACATGAAAAAAATCTTTCGGAAAAATTAAAAATTATTAAAAATAAAAATTCTAATTGCAGTGATCCTAATTTTAATTCTATCCCCATGAAAGCAGTAATCCTGGCTGGCGGCACCGGCACTCGTCTTTGGCCGCTTAGTCGCCTCAAAAAACCAAAGCAATTTCAGAAATTTACCTCAAATAAAACTCTTTTTCAGGAAACCGTAGCGCGTCTTTCTTTTTTAAAACCAAAAGATATTTATGTGGCCACTAATCAGGCTTTTTTGAATTATGTCCAAACTCAAGCCCCACAAATCCCCAACGAAAATATAATTATTGAGCCGGCTTTGCGCGACACAGCTTCCTGCATTGGCTTGGCAGCAGCAGTTATTGCCAAGCAATTTCCAAATGAAGTAATGGCCGTGATTTACGCTGATCACTTAATTAAAAATAAAAAAGAATTTGCCAAAAAACTCAAAATTGCCGAGCAAGTGGCGAAGGAGGACGAAACCTTAAATATTATTGAGGTTAAGGCTAAATTTCCAAACATCAACCTAGGATATGTAAAAATCGGAAAAATGCTAAAAACCATTAAGGAAGTGGATATTTTTTCCTTTGAAAAATTCATTGAAAAGCCGGATTTAAAGACAGCCCAAAAATTTTTACAATCCTATAAATATTTGTGGAATACCGGGTATTACGTATGGAAGGTGTCAACTATTTTGGAAGCTTACCAGGCTCATCTACCGGAGACCTATCGTCACCTAATGGCAATCCAGGAAAAGCTGGGGACAACTCAGGAAAAAGCGACCCTAAAACAAGAATATCCACTTTGTGAAAAGATTTCCATTGACTATGGAATTATGGAAAAGGTGGATCCCAAAATAGTACGTATTATTCCTGCGGATTTGGGCTGGAGCGACATTGGGACTTGGCGATCTTTACATCAGGAACTAGTTAAAAACCCAACCGCTAATTTTGTTAATGGCGAATTTCTAGCCAAAGAAACCCATGGATCGGTTCTTTACAACACGGAAAAAGAAAAAATGATTGCGGTGGTGGGCATGGAAAATGTCGCGGTCGTAAACACGAAAGATGCGATACTGATTTGTAATTTGGCTAAAGATTGCTCCCCGCAGATTAAAAAGGTGGTGGAAATTTTAAAAACGGAAGGGAGGGAAGATTTACTTTAGCGGCTAAATTCTGCTTTTTTACTTAATTTCAATCATCTTTGCCCCATATCTCTTCAAAAGAGCCTCGACACGAGGAGTTTTTAGTGGAGGTTCAGGTTCATTCTGACGGCCTTTTTTAGCTATATCTGCTGCTTCTCTAGGCGAAATTTTACCATTAAAAACGTCCTGTAAAATAATTGCCCTGTCCTGAATAATGTTATTTATGGCATCTCTTGTCGCAATAGCCAGGGGAGTAACACTTGACTGACGTAAGGAAAATTCAGCAGGCAAAATATTAGGAGTAACATTAGTTGGAAATTCTATCTGATTGCTGACGGGGGGAATAGAATCTGGATCTCTACTTTTCTCATGACCATCTGGATAATAATAATCCATTCTACATAAACTGATTCCGAAATAACCCATCACATCATGGAAACGAGAACTTCCTTTTAATATTTGGCTAATTTCTCCGGTAAACGAACTGTCCATTGCCATTTTTAAGACTAACACGTTTGTATCTACATCATAACGATTTATGCCAACTTTAGCAGTAAAATATTCATCCTCCCCTGTAAATTGAGCAGATATAGTACCACTTCCTGCTCTAAAACTTGCGCTAAAACCGATAATAAAATCAATTAACCTGGAAACATTTCTTCCCATTTTGTGGTCTATTTCCGGAAGAAAAGCTTGATCACTAGAACGAATAGGTAGTAATTCCTCTTCTTGTAATTTTTTCATAGTGGATAATTAAAGAATTAAATCAAGAAATATTTTGTTTTTTTTCTTTCATATGTGCCGCCACTTATCCGAGATACCCAATTGAAGACTTTATCACTAAGACTACGACGATATCCTCTCATTTCAAAAAGATCATCAACTCTGCTAGAACTGATTGGCACTCCATATCCGTCCGGTAGTCGATCATTTTCATCTTTTTGCCCTGGGTCGGTGCTTTTTAAAAAAGCACAAACTGTCCCCGCTGTTTCCGCTTCATCGCTCTCACCTAGCAAGGGATTACAAGATTGGCGTAAGGCATATACTGGCGGAAGATTTGCCTGATTAATAGGAAACCCCGTGTTTACAACTTCCGCCTCACCACTATCATTAAGTGTATTGGAAATAAACCGAATAAATTCAAATTTTCCGTGATGAGCCAAAATGGACTGCAGGCGTTGACTATTTTGAAAAGCGATATAAAGAGCACTGGGGATTTCACTAGATAATTCTAAGGTAAAACATATTTCCTTTGCGTCGATATCAAACGAAAGCGCTACCCCAGGAAATTGTTCATTTATTATCTGTTCGCTGGGGACATAACCAGCATTAACCATTCCACAGATTCCAACAACCCAATCAACTATAGCGGCACCTTCTGCTGCTAATTTTTCCCTAGAACTATGCCCGCTATGAGTTTGCGCCATCAATGCCCTTGTGTAAATGCCCTGGTTATTACCTACTTCCTGCTCATCATGACGAAGGCTAATAGCCTCTGAGTTTCCCATAAAAAAGAGATTTAAAAATTAAAAAAAACTCAAATTTAAAATCAAGAAGTTTTTACTTTACAAATATTTTTTAATAATGTCAATGTTATTCCTTGGCTGCTTTCTGGGAAATTGCCTGATTTTCCGCTAAATTATGAGCCATGCACGATCTTCAAATCAAACTTAAACCTTGGGGGCGAGAAATCTGGTTTGCCCATACCCCAAAATATGCTGGTAAAATTTTAGAGGTAAAAAAAGGACATCGACTTTCATTGCAATTTCATGAACAGAAGGAAGAAACTCAGTATCTTTATTCCGGGAGCGTTAAATTTACAATTGGTCATGACGAGCAACATTTGGAGGAACGCATCTTAAAGCCAGGGCAAAAGGTGGATATTCAACCCGGGATGATTCATCGAATAGAAGCCTTAGAAGACGCTCAAATTTTCGAAGTTTCCACTCCAGAGCTGGATGATGTGATAAAATTAGCAGATGATTACGGAAGGAGCGGCAAGGGGAATGACGAAAACCTTGATCAAACCCTAGCTAACGAGCTAAAGTCCTAATACTTAAATTTTTATTTTTCGCTATCCTTAATAAATTTTTGTTTATGAAAAAACGTCTTCTGACTCAACTGGTGCTTATTGGCCTTTTAACCTTAACTTTTGGCTATTTCAGCCTTCCTTATGACCAGCAAAAAAGCTTGTTTCCGTTTACTCCGGAAAGCCTGGCTCAACAAAAAATCAACCTTGGCCTTGATCTGCAAGGGGGTAGCCAACTTGATTACAAAATCGACTTAAGGAGAGTTGACTCAAAAGACCAAGAACAAATTATTGAGGGGGTTTTAGAAGTCATTAATAAGCGTGTAAACGGGCTAGGAGTAGCGGAACCAAATATTTATCGCTCAAAAGTTGGCGATGAGGAGCATATTGTGGTGGAATTAGCCGGGATTAAAGATTTGGAAGAAGCTAAGGCCACAGTGGGTAAAACCATCCAACTGGAATTCAAAGAGGAAAATCACGACCCTATGACTGCCGACATGGTAAATACTATTAAGAGAAATGCACAAAACACTTTGGACAGGATCTTAGATGGTGAAGATTTCTCATCCGTAGCTGAAGAAGAAAGCCTGGCTAACCCCAGCCAAGTACAACATTTTGCAATAAGCGAAGGTGAGGACAATTACTCCTTTAAAAGCACTCTTCCAACTGAATATTTCCCAGCCTTGGACGAACTTGAATTAGGAACCGTAATCCCGAATGTGATTCAAACTACTGATGGTTATACTTTCGATGAAACTGGTAATTTGGCTCCATTGGAAGGTTTTTTCTTGGTAAAGCTTTATGACCGCAAAGAAGGCGAAAAGGATGTCCATGAAGATAAAGAGGTTAAAGCCAGCCATGTTCTGATTGCTTACCAGGGTTCCTCAAAAGCAGATGAGAGTATCACTCGTACCAAAGAAGAAGCGCAGGCTTTAACAGAAGAAATTCACCAAAAAGCCTTAAACGGAGAAGATTTTGGAGAATTGGCCATCCAATATTCTGATGAACCTGGGGCTAAAGACACCAGCGGTGATTTAGGCTTTTTTAAACCAGGGGTAATGAGTAAACCATTTGAAGATGCGGCCTTTGCCCTTGAGAAAGGTCAAATTTCTGATGTGGTAGAAACTGAATTTGGCTTTCATGTTATTAAGGTAACAGATATCACCCCGGCTAAAGATGAAAAAGTAAAAGAGATGGAATATCGTCTGGAAAAATTATTTTTCTCCACAGCCCCTGACCCCTGGAAGCAAACTGAACTTACCGGAGAATATTTTAAACACGCGGATGTTGCGTTTACCCAAACTTATAGCCCTTATGTAGCCATTGAATTTACAACCGAAGGAGGGAAATTATTTGAGCAACTGACGGAACGCAATGTCAATAAGCGATTAGCAATTTTTGTAGGGGGGCAGCTTATTTCCGCTCCTAATGTAAATGAGAAAATTTCAGGGGGAAGAGCGCAAATTACGGGTAATTTTAGCGTTGAAGACGCCACTAATTTAGCGCGAGATCTTAATACTGGGGCTATCCCTGCACCCATTGTTTTAGTGGGACAATATACCATTGGCGCTTCCCTTGGGCATGATGCTTTAAATAGTAGTGTAAAGGCTGGCATCGTGGGGCTGATTATTTTGGCGCTTTTCATGATTGTTTATTATCGATTCCTTGGATTTTTAGCTAACATTGCCCTTCTTATTTACGCCCTGGCACTCATTTTCTTTATTAAAATCGCCTTGCCTTTGTGGCTGGCCTTAATTATTGGCTTAGTGATTTTTGGATTTTTGGTTTCCGCAATTCTGCGCTCTAAAGATTCTGGGTGGGAAAAATTCATTTCCTTTGCAGTAGCTTGTTTTGTTCTATTTTTCATTACCTTTGTCCTAGCCACTCCGATTGTTCTGACTTTGGCGGGCGTGGCTGGAGTTGTTCTTTCAATTGGAATGGCCGTGGATGCCAATATTTTGATTTTTGAACGAATTCGCGAGGAATTAAGAAATAAACGTCCGCTTTCTGGCGCTATTGAAATTGGTTTTGAAAGAGCGTGGAGTTCGATTCGTGATTCAAATTTTTCCTCACTTATTACTACCGCAATTCTTATTTATTTTGGAACTTCAATTATTAAGGGGTTTGCCATGAACCTTGCTCTTGGTATTTTGATTTCCATGTTTACGGCCATTACCATTACCCGCACTTTCCTACGCCTAATGGTTGGAACTTCCTTGGCAAACAATCAATTCCTACTTGGTGTTCCCAAAACACCTCATCCAGCTTTACGTATTGTCCAAAATAGAAAAATTTGGTTTGGCTTCTCCGGGATTTTGATAATTATTGCCTTAATTGCCTTACCTTTGAATGGCCTAAAATTTGGTCTCGATTTTACAGGTGGCACTTTAATGGAAATTCAATTTAACCAACCAGTAGAAACTAAGGACGTAACTGATACGTTAAAAGAGGTTGAAAATAAGCTTTTAACCTCACAGGTGACACAACAGCAACCACTAGATATTAGCCCTGAAGATGAGACTATTTTGATTAATTTTGGGGAACCAATAGTGGTATCTAGTGGTGAAAATTCCGTTATAGTTCGCCTTAAGCACATTTCGAACGAAACTCATGACGCAATTTCAGCGGCCTTCACGGAAAAATTTGGGACATTTGAAGAAACGCGCTACACCACCATTGGGCCCACAATTGGCCAAACGATGAAAACAAAAGCCGTGATTGCCCTAGGTATGGCTTTGCTTATGATGGTTGTTTATATCGCCTTTGCCTTTAGAAAGGTGCCGCGAGAATTGAACCCTTGGCGCTTTGGTTTGACAGCCATTGCAGCTTTGGCGCATGATCTGACCATTACTGTTGGCGTGTTTGTAATCCTGGGTAAAGTATTTGGGGTGGAAATCGATGCTCTTTTCATTACCGCCTTACTGACAATTTTGGGTTTTTCAGTTCACGATACAATCGTTGTTTTTGACCGTATTCGTGAAAATCTAAAATTACAGCAAAAAGGCGAAACCTTTGAGGAAGTAGCAAATCGCGCGGTAAATGAAACCTTAGCGCGCTCCATTAATACCTCAGCTTCTACTTTATTTACCATTTTGGCTCTATTTGCTTTAGGGGCCGGATCAATCCATTATTTCCTATTAGCCTTAATTGTGGGACTCGTTTCCGGGACTTATTCATCTATCTTCACGGCTACTCCCCTTCTGGTAGCCTGGGATAAATGGAAGCCAAAAAAGGGAAATTAGGAAGAAGAAAACCATCTTCAAAAATCCTAGACTTTTCAATAAAAAAATGGGATAAATATATTGTTTCACTTTCTTATATTTTAGTGATCTTGTCTGCCAATTCAATAAGAATGGGCTCTAGGCAAGATTATAAAAATTAAGTAAGTATATATTTAACCCCTCCTAAAATGAAAAAATGGCTTATAGGAATTAGCCTTGCTCTCTTTATCCTAGTAATAATCGGTTGTGGATCCACTTCATCTACATCTGAAAATTATAGTACCAAATATTTTAAATATGCAGTTTCTGACATCTATTCTAATGGTAATCACCTTCAATCCTTAGTTAGGATTAATGAATCAACCAATGAACAAGAAATAGTTATTGATGATTTGTATGCGCAATATAATACTTATTTCCAAATCGAGGAGCAGCCGGATAATTCCGACACCATTATTTTAAAAACTGTTGTCGAAGAAGGAGAAGGGCAACTTTATGAATACAATACCTTGAATGGAACATTCAAACTTATTTAGTGATAAATAAGCTTTTTAAGCACTTTTTGCGTTCTTATCAAGATTTTTGAAATTGGTTACTAGGTAATTCCAAGCTTGAATTTCGTTCCCGACCCCAGAAATGATCACGCTATTACTGAGCGTAGGTAATTTTGTGTCATCTAAGTTCTCAGCAACAACTGTCACCACTACATTTTCGCTTAATTTATTTTTTTCAAATACAATGGTCACTTTTACATTGGTATCTGGTAAACCTAAATTTTTTAGTACTTGCGGCATATCAGGTTCAAATTGATATTTATCTAGCCTCGCAGATTTACTAAATCCCTTAACCTCAGAAATCTTTATTACTGGCCTACTAGTTTCTACTTTCGCCATTAACTCCTGGAGTTGCTTCGCGGTTTCCTTAGGTGCAGACTCTGACTTTTCAATATTGCCAGGCATTCCTTCAAAACTCATATGGATCATCCTTTTAGGCAAAGCCTTCAGAGTATATAAATTAACTTCAAATTTTTTAAGTAACATTGATGTTTGTTTTAGGAATAAAAAAATAGTAAAAATTAATTACCAAGATTGACAAATCTTTAAATTATATCATTTTATTATCGAAAATACAAGAGGCACATTACTACTGCGCCATATTAAGAAACTTCATTCAACGATGGATTTCAAAGATTCAACATCTATTTTAGAAATCTGGGCTCGTGGCGAAGTTAATTTATCAATTACGCCTTGCTGGTTTCTGGTTTGGAGCATTAAAGTTTTAACATCAGTTGGTGAAAATTGCTGTAAACGCATTTTCCCCTTTTTAAAATTAATATCGTCCTTAATATCACTTCGAAGTGTATTGGCTTTTTCAAGGACAGAAACACCACTTTGAGCCGAAAGCAAGTCAAGGGCGTTTCGCATGTTGATGTGATGGTCAAATTCAGCGATTAAACTGACAATATTTTCTCGATCTCGCGGGTCCATTTGCTCCGCCAGTTCGTAAGAGCTAATTTTCTTAAAAGTGGCTAAAACAACGGCCATAGCATCTGGAGAAATCACAAAAACCTCGTAGCCTTTCTCGTAAAAATACGTTTTCGTTAAAGACATGATGGCCTCGCCTGGAATCACCAAAAAAACCATTGGATAAATTCGTGGATCATTATTGATTTTTTCAACGGTTGACTTAACAGCAGTATTTGCAAAATAATTTTGCAAATTATCTGATTTAGAACACTTGGCATCAAAAATCACATATTGTCCTAAAAACTCAATCATGAAATCCGGCTTAAATTTACCCCCAAAGCCATCCGGTAAATTTTTATTATCAAATGTTGTAAAACCGTACTGGGGCAATTTGCATAATTCCACTAACTGATTTTTAACGTTATTTTCATGCTCAGCCCATATTCGATCGCGAGTTTCTTTTTCTTTTTGATCGCGTTCTTCATCCTCCTTCCGAACCCTTCTTTTTTCATCATCAAGAGCATTTTTAGCTTCATCTAATTTTTGAATTTTTTGCTCTAGTTCTTTGGCCATTCTCGCTTCATCGGACTGAAATCGAGTTACCTCCTTACTAAGGCGTTCCCTGTCTTTAAGCAAACTTTCATTCTCCGCCTTAAGCGATGTTTTTTCAGCAAATAATTGTTTGTTTTTACCTGCTAATTCATCTTTTAAAGTTTTTTCAGTTTGAAGATTAGAAATAATTTCCCCTAGCTGCTTATCCCGATGACTTAAATCTGCCTTGAGCTTAGCATTTTCTTCTATATTTCGAAAATCATTGGAATCGTTTTTAGGCTTTAATAATAATTGATAAAGTACAATACCAAGTCCGATTAAAAGCAGAGTCAATAAAATATTGGTAATTCCCATAATGAATAAATTTTAAAAAACAGGATGCTTGGAGCTGCCTCTATGAAGAAGTTCGGACTCATTTTAAAGCATCTGGAGGCTAGCCTCCAGAGATTTTTTAAAAAACCGCCTGAAACCTGCGCCAGCGTGCGTTGAAAGGGGGCGGGCGGCGCGCAATGGGGCTTTGTGAAAATTCGACACGGAAAAGGACGGGCGGGCAAGAATATTGGCAAGTACCCATGGAAACCCATTAGCATCAATAGAATTTTAAAAAAACTGATGCCTAATAATTATTTTTCAACTCACGAATGAGATTTTTGTAATTTGGTAATGCTTTTTCCACCAGGTTCCAGTATTTTCGACCGTGACTTAATTCCTTGAGATGACAAAGTTCGTGAACAACAATGTACTGCGCCAAGTGAAGCGGTAAAAATACAATCCTATAATTAAAATTCAAGTTCCCCTTTTTTGAGCAGCTTCCCCATTTTGTTTTATGACTCTTAATAGTGATTTTTTTGTATTTTAAGTCACATACTTTATTAAATTTTTTAATAATTCTAAGTGCTAATTCATAAGCTCGTTCCTTATTCTGTTCAAAGCCGACAGATTGATTTTTAACTTTGATCCCCTTGGCTTCTCTAAAATAATCCAATTTTGCAGATATCCACTTTGATTTTTGCCTTAAATAAGCCTCTACATCCGAAACAGTTTTGTGATGAGGCAGCGTAACAACGACATCGCTATTATAATAAACTGCTATCCGTAAGCGTTTTGCGCGGGTGCTTTTCCTTATCGAATAAGGAATTTTGCGGTCATAGAGTGTAATTTCTGTCATCATTAAAATTTTTTGATTATCAGATCAGTCAGTTCGTTTAAATATTTTTGAAAGTCTTTTATCTTAATTTTATCTTTAAATTCTTTAAGAATTAAAATTTGCACCTCTCTTTTTATATCTTTTAGGAAAGCTTCTCTTTTTGATGATTCTTGCCATTCTTTATCCAGAATTTCATCGAGCCGAGCAGTTATAACTTTTGCAAATTCGATAAGGTCTTCTTTTGACGTATCTTCAGAAAAACCTTCGGTTATGATAAAAATCGCATACTCCTTCAGATCAAGCCCCATGTCTTTAGCTTTGTTTCCAACCTGCTTGATATCTTCCATAAGTTCAAAATATGCCTTTATTCTTTCCGCAAGATCGATCTGATTTTGTTCAAAGTCAGCTTTGATAGCCATCAGTCTCTCACTGAATTTTTTAAATACAGGATTTGTTTCAATGTTGATCGAAATTTCCCGTTTTAACATTTTCTCAAGATTGACTGCTTTCTCTTCATCATCCATCTTTTCAAGCCTTTCAAGCGTATAAATATCATTGATTCTTAATTCTCTAAAATTCTTGGTAATCCCCTCATAATCTACGCTTGATTTAATCAATTCCTGCATTTTACCGCCATATTCGCTTAAGCTGTGGCCACTTTCCTCAGTTCGATATTCCTTTATGAATGCGATATAAAAACTTGCCAGCCATTCAAACTTACGGAGATAGTCCATCAAAAAAGGGTCGGGTGATAAGATTTCAAAAAGAATTTTTAGATTATTATAATTGTCATAAAAGAATTGCTGCTTATTTTCATCCTCAAAAAAGAGTTTCAGGCATTTACGCAGATTTTCCATTGAGGCATCTTCCGTATTCACGCCAACAAATAGGTTGATGATTTCATTAAACAAGTCTGTAAATCGTTTTTTATACTCATTAATGTCAATCATGGCGCTATCAATCACACTTTCGTCGAAATTGAGAGCTTCGTGCAAATTTCTCGTGATGCCGTAGTAATCAATTATTTTTCCGCAACCCTTCTCTTTGCTATAAACACGGTTTGTTCGTGCAATAGCCTGTAAGAGGTTGTGATCACGCAAAGGCTTGTCCAAATACATTACCTGCTCAATCGGTGCGTCAAAACCCGTTAGAAGCATGTCACAGATTATTAAGAATCGTAGAGGATCATCCTTGCTCTTAAAAGCATCAATAATTCTTTCCCGATCACTTTTACTCGTGTTGTATCTTTTTAATTGTTCATCATCGCTGTTTGGATCCCCTGGCGAATAAACCACTTTTGACCATTCTTTTGGGATTAACTCATCGAGCAGTTTTTTATACATCGCACAAGCTTCACGGTCATAACAAACAATCTGCGCCTTGAATCCGTTAGGCTCAATATAAAGTTTAAAATGCTCAACGATATCTAAAGCCACGGCTCTCATTCTTTTTTCAAGCTTCACTAAAGCTGATTTTTTGCCATATTTTTTAATCAATTCTTGTTTTTCTTCATCGGAAAGATCACCGGTTAATTCTTCAAATTGCCCATCAACATGGTCTTCATCGAGAAAGAATTTTGATAGTCGCGCTTCATAAGTTACGGGCAATGTGGCGCCGTCTTCGATAGCCTGTTGGATTGAATAGTAATCAAGATACCTCTCTCCTTCCTCTCCAAAGTTTCGGTGAGTGTTCAGTGTCTTTTTATCAATCGGTGTCCCCGTAAAGCCGAAAAAGAAGGCATTTTTCATTGTGCTTCGCAATTTTATCGCCGCAATACCTTCATTGTCGCGATGCGCTTCATCACAAAGCACAATCAGGTTATCATCCAGATTTTCCACATCTTTTCCAAGCTCGTTGAATTTTTGAATGGTAGAAATGAAAATCCCTCGTTCCGGAGATTTTATTTTTTGCTCCAGATCACGGCGAGAAGTCGCCCGTTCAACATTTTTACCGCCGCAATTGATAAAGGTTTCAAAAATCTGGTCATCCAGATCAATACGATCTACAAGAATAAAAACTTTAGGATTTTTTAAACGCGGCTCAAAGCGCAGTTTCCATGCAGTATAAAACATGGTGATGCTCTTTCCGCTGCCTTGAGTGTGCCAAACCAAGCCTTTTTTCTTCTTACCTTCGATAACCCGCTGCACAATCAAATTCGTTGCTCTCAATTGTTGATAGCGGCAGATTTTTTTTGACGTTCGCCCTTTTTCTTTCTCGAAAACAAGGAAATTTTTAATGATGTCTAAAAGATTTTCCTGCTTAAAAAGAGCCACCAGCGTCATTTCAAGATTGCCGCCCGCAACTTCTTCAAAATCATCATCACGCCATTGAAAGAAATACTGTTTTGGTGACCCCGTGGCTCCGTAAACTGTTTTCAAACCATCTGTAGCCACATTAAAACAGTTCGGCAAAAACAATTTGCGCGCATTTCTCTCATATCGCTTAATCTGATCAATCCCTTTTTCATAATTGACGGAAAAAGAAGCGGTTGGACTTTTGGCCTCAATATCGGCAATCGGCAAACCATTTAAAAATACAATCATATCCGGCCGGATATTTTCTTCATTTCCTTCAAAAATAAATTGGTTAGTGACGACAAAATGGTTGTTCTCGGGATTATCAAAGTCTACTATTTTATAATCCCTCATCGTTCTTGTTTTTGGATCCTGTAGATTCACACCGTTTCGCATCACCTCCAAAAATCCTTCATTGGTCTCGATTTTTTTGATTTCACGTACAACATTTTCCACCTCTGTATCATCCTCAAGCTGATTGATTCGTTTAATTGCGACTTTGAGGTGCGGAATAATCAAATATTCCGTCTCAAACTCCCGCAGTTTCTTAAAATCTTCCGGCTTAATATATTCATATCCAAGATCGTGCTCAAAAAATGAGATGATATGATTTTCGACGGTGTATTGTTCGTTGAAGCGCATTAAATAACGTGGTTAATATATCGAAGTAATAGACCTGTCTGATAAATCAAAAACTCATTTTCGGCATCATCCAATTCGCCATCATTGTGCTTACTATTCTCATTAAAATATTGATCGAGATAGCTAAAAATTTGAACAATTATATTTCTAATTTGAGCATCAACATGAGCGGTTTTAAGCGTTTTACTTAATTCATTTTTATTCTCCTTTAACCCTTTTTTATTTTTCAACTTCAATCTGAGAAATTCTTCTAAAGCCCTTCTCAAGCCTTCGGCAGATTTTATATAGTGTTTAGCCTGATAAAACTTGAGTGCATCTGTAAAATGCGTATTACTTTGCGCATCTAGGAAATCCATCACTCTATTTACAAGAACTTCATCAAGAATTCCTTCGCCTTTTGGATAGAAAATAATTTCTCCATTATCAAGTTTTGCTATTGCAAGATTTACATTTGAGAACTCAAGTGATTTCCAAAGTTTTACGTATAAAATTTCCTTGCTATAACTGTTTTGCCCGCTATACCCCGACCTAGTTCTAATGTCGAGAGAAAAAATAATTTGCAATAATTTATAGAATTCTATTTCATCATTTTCTTTCATCAATCTGTCTTTGATATTTGTGCCCCATGCCCGATTGTAAGGGTCGAATTTATCATGATGCCATTTCTCAGGGATTCCCAAGAATTGGCAAAAAATAGCTACACTTGATTCAGTGACGTGAGAATCAATATCACTCATAAAATTCAAAATTCGAATTTTGAATTTTCTAAATTCTTCTTGTGAATTTATTGCAATATCTGGCAATTTCCACCGCTGGTTAAATTTTTTAATCATATCTTTTAAACTCATAGTTTTTAATTATTAACTCTTACCTTCCCACTCAAAAGGTCATTCATAAGGCCTTTTTTGAGTTTTAGTAAATTAGATTTTGTTTTTTCGTTGATGACAAGGCGGCCATCAATTGCATCTAAAATTTTAGCAATTTGTTCCTGTTCAGTTACGGGAGGAACAGGCACAAAACATTTAAGAACTTCATCTTTTCTTAAATTAGTTTGGCCAACACCATTATCAAAATTCAAAAAATAGCTATTCCTGCTTAGTACATAAAAATAGAATTTTGGATTGCCGTTAATTGGTCTTAAGGCACAGATTCTTTGATTGAGTGTGTATTTATTATCCTCTAATACCAAAAAACACTTACCTAATGCTTTACCATTCGGAACATCACTCATCACCATAACAATATCGCCAGCTGATAGAGGCTTTAAGTTGTCATTTGAATATTTCACTACTGCTCCGTCTGAAGATATAAATTTTGAATTTATTACTATATAATTACCATTTTCTGCGATTTGCTTCTCATGCGCTTTGCCATTTTTGAATCTGCATACTTTGCTCAATTCTTCCACCTCCCACTCCTCCGGAATCTCTCCAAGCTCGGTTTGCTTGAATTTTGTGTGTCCGATTCCTTTCGTCAAAAGTTTCTGCATCAACCCTTTCTTCAATTTTTCCGTTTGCTCTATAATTTGTTCGACTTTTTCGATTTCTTCGTCGACTCTGGAGAAAATGGAGGCGATGCGGGTTTGTTCGGGCAGAGAAGGAAGGGAAATATCTAAAGATGATAATGATTTGAGTTGTAGATGTAAAACCGTTGAACCGCTCGAAATACTTCTCATGAATTGCCTGACGCTATCCTGCAATAGATAGTAATACAAATAATGTTTAATTACTTGATTTCCATCTATGTCAATTACTGATAAATCCATAGATATTAAAACCGAATTACTCGAAAGATGGGGCATGAATAGCGGCGCTCCAATAATGTCGCCGGCTCTGGTTAAATCCGTATTTGCGATGATTAAATCTCCACTTTCTACAACATTTGATTGATCATATTTCCCCTTATAAAATTTGACTCCATCTTTGTTGAACCCTCCTCCTTTTGAAATACACTTAAGAGTTACAAAAACCAGTCCATTCTTTTCATCACCATAATCAACGCTTTTGTAAGTGAGGCCTTTTCTGATTCTGGCAATTTCAGTTAAACCTTTTTTTTTCCACCCCGCTGGTATTTGTTGAGCTGTTTTTGTCATAATCGAATTTAGAAAATTATCGCCTCAAATCAAGCAAATCCATAACGAACTTGTGCATTTTGATAATGGTTGCTTTTGAATATTTCAGTATTTCTTGCACTTTTTTCATCACTGATTCTAGCCTCAGAATAAGGCCACTGCTCGGCCCAAAGCTGATCGCGTTGTTTTTGAGTTAACTTCATTTTTTCTTCTTAAGAAATTTCTTTGTTTCCTTGTCAAAATCCGACTCAAACTGCTTGTCCTGAATAATCCTGAACTTTTCATACTCGTTTTCGGCCAATTCTTTAGCAACCTTTGCCGAAACTTTGCCTGGATTATTTAGAATTTCATATTCATTGAATTGCAAGAAAGCATCAAGCTTTTCTCTCCAGTTTTTCATCGTCATCAACCTGCCGTTTTCCGCCTGATTTTCACCATAAATCAGGTACATCTCCACAATGCGATTCAATTTTCCTATTTCATCCTGATTGAGGTAATTTTTAGCAATCGAAACATCCGATTTTAAGATTTTGCCTTTGGGTGAATGTTTCCATGTGGTGAGTCCCATAAGTGGTTTCTTGCTGTCAGCCCTCATCGCAACAATTTCTGCAGCCGTTTGTCCAGTAATAGCCCAATGAAGTTTATTTTGTACAGTGGCAAAAAATTCCTGAGTTAATTCGTCATTTGCATCATAATCAATACTTGTTGCATAAAGATCTGTAATTTTCTGATAAAACCGCCTCTCGCTGGCACGGATTTCTCGAATACGCTCAAGTAAACTTTCAAAATAATCTTTGTCGAAATGACTGCCATTTTTAAGTCTTTCATCATCCAGAACAAAGCCCTTGATGATAAATTCACGCAAAGTTTGAGTCGCCCAAATACGGAATTTGGTAGCTCGTGTAGAATTAACCCTATAGCCAACCGAAATAATAGCGTCGAGATTATAAAAACTTGTAAGATATTCTTTCCCATCTTCGGCAGTTGTTCGAATTTTTCGAATAACTGAATCCTCAGTCAATTCGCCACTTTTAAAGATTTCTTTCAAATGATAGTTAATTGTATTTACCTCTACACCAAATAATTCCGCCATCTTTTTTTGTCTTAGCCACACGGTTTCATCTTGAAAAAAAACATCAATTTTCACATCGCCTTCCGGCGTTGTGTAAAGGATTATGTTTGATTGTTGTGGTTTGTGATCTGTCATGATGTATCTTGTTAAATATCCAAGTTGTGACAATTTGTTACGGTTTAAACGTATCGAATTCGACACGGTTAATATTTCAATTCCTTCAAATATCCCTCCACTTCCTTATCTATTTGGCTTCTTTCCTTTTCCAGCTCCTTCAACTCTCCCCAAACTTCACTTACGTTGATTTCCTCCTCCTCTTCTCCATTTTCGATATATCGGCGGACATTCAGATTGAATTCATTTTTCTCAATTTCTTTTAGATCAACAATGCGTGCGAATTTTTCAATATCTTTGTAGTCATCATAGGCGCTTACGATTTTGTCGATGTCCTTTTTCCTCAAGCTGTTCTGATTTTTCCCTTCCGCATAATCTTTTTCAGCATCTATGAAAATGAGTTTATTTTTTTTGTTTTCGGGCTTGTTTCTATTAAAAATCAGAATACAAACGGGAATCCCAACGCCGTAAAACAGTTTTGAAGGCATTGCTATAATTGCTTCAATCAGATCATTTTTCAAAATTTGTTCACGAATCCGGCCTTCACTGCCGCCCCTGAAAAGCACACCGTGAGGGAGTACAACTCCGGCACGTCCATTTTCTTTCATTGATTTAATGATGTGTAATATAAAGACATAGTCTGCGTTTTTATTTGGCGGCATGTCGTAGCCTGTAAGTCTTCCATAACGATTTGTCTTGAAAAATTCATACGGCCAGTCTTTGATGGAATAGGGAGGATTGGCGACCACTATGTCGAACTGTTTTAAAGCACCGAAATCGTCTAGAAATTGAGGATCTTGTAATGTATCTCCGCGCCTGATGTCGGCTGCATCCAGGCCGTGCAAAAACATATTTATTTTTGCTATGGCAAAAGTTCCGAGGTTTATTTCTTGCCCATATAGATAAAGAGTGTTGGCTATTTTTTCATCGGTTTTTTCTCTTAAATGTAGATATGATTCAAGAAGAAATCCGCCTGAACCAACGGTCGGATCATATATGTGATTTTTTTCGTGTGGTTTTAGAATATTGATGATGACGCGTTCAATTTCACGGGGGGTATAAAATTCACCTCCTTTTTTACCAGCGTCGGCGGCAAATTGCTTTATGAGATATTCATATGCGTCACCGAGTAGGTCGGAATTTATATAGTTACTCCCAAAATTATATTGAGAGAAGTGGTTAATAAGCCGTTGGAGAGTATCATTTGGAAACTTGTGTTTATTCGCAAAATCCAGATCGTCGAATATTCTGTCGAGTTTTGGGCTGTTGGCGTTGGTAAGTTTCGCAAAGTTTTCATTCAACTTTTGTCCGATATTGTCCGCCTGTTGTTCAATTACTATCCATTTGCAGTCTTCCGGAACCTGAAAACGGTGGTTGTAATCAGCTTTTGCGAGATTTTTATCGTTAAATTCGTCCATTACTTTTTGATATTCCTCATCCCATACGTCACTTATGCGTTTATAAAAAAGAAGCCCAAAAATATATTTTTTGTAATCCGAGCTGTCGATCTTTCCCCTTAATATATCTGCACTTTTCCACAAAAACTGTTCAAGCTGTTGGAGCGTGAGCCTGCTTCCCATTTTGGCAGTTATTGTTTCAATATCTGCCGGACGGTACCTGCGGTCTTGTCGATCTCCGATTCTCAAAGGGACAAGAAGTCCTTTCTTTTCCCAATTTCGCAAAGTGTCTTGATGAATGCCAAAAATCTCTGAGACCTCACTGATTGAAAGGAGGTCTGGCATTTCTTTTAACTTTTTTTCGATTTCTCTTTTCATAGTATTACGAAATGTTATTTATTGAAACAAACCCGAGTATACAGATGAAAGTTGGAAAAGTCAATATAAAATTTCTTCATAGGTTATCATAGGTTTAGCATTGACTTTTATTTGGCTGTACCTAATATAGGGGGTGCAATATTTATTTTTTAAACTCTTAAGTTTATGCCAAAAAAGGATACAAATGCGCCAAACATGCCCGGTCATGCCGCTCGAACTCAACAAGGGAGACTTCGAAAAATAAGGGAAGATACTCAAATGGGGACTCTGAAACAACGCTATCATGTTGACTTGGGAGTAAGAAGTGATATGGAATGGGGAACTTTCAAGGAAAAGTTTGATATCGATAGCGTTAAGGAGGCCTTAGAAAAAAAATAAGGATAAATAAATCTCCCTAACCCATCCCAATGCCCGTCCTTTTCCGTGTCGAATTTTCACAAAGCCCCCTTTCGGGCGGCGCGAGGAGTTGTGCGTGGGTGCGCCAGCGTGCGTTGCCCCCTTTCAGCGCACGCTGTGGCACAGAGTTCAACAAAAAATCTCTGGAGGCTAGCCTCCAGATGCTTTAAAATGAGTCCGAACTTCTTCATAGAGGCAGCTCCAAGCAGTAAATCGCGATTTTTCGGACGCGGCGGCCCACGGAAAACCCAATTCCACAACGTCTTTTTGGCCGATGATGTGGAAGTTCGCCGCGCGGAGCGCGGAATAAAACCGAATGGTAAAATGAACAGGATACCATTCGGTTTTATAGCCAATTTTTTACTTTTTGCCGAAGGCAAAACTTCTAAATTTCCAGTTAAAGAAAACGACAACCAATCAAGCCTATGAAGTATTTTATCTATGCCAGAAAATCTACGGATGAAAATGACCGCCAAGTTCTCTCTATTGAAGGACAAGTAACGGAATTACGAGAATTTGCCGTAAAAGAAAAACTGGAAGTCATTGATGAATTTATAGAAAGCAAAACGGCAAAGGTGCCCGGCAGACCAATTTTCAACAAAATGATCAAAAAAATAGGACTTAACGGTCATGCGGATAACGTAGGAATTTTAGCGTGGCATCCCGACAGATTGGCAAGAAACAGCATAGATGGCTTGGAGCGGATGACGGGAATCGAACCCGTGCCTCAACCTTGGGAAGGTCGCGTACTACCATTATACTACATCCGCAATTTATTTTTTGTGCTTTGGAGCGCAAATATTTGTCGCTTTTTTTAATTTCTTTTCTTTTGAATTTTAGGCAAAAACCCGACGTAAAACAAGCCTTTAAAACCTGCTTAAAATTTCCTTTAAAAAAACCCGTAAAAAAATATTGACATTCAAAATCAAAAGACTAAATTTAGTCCGTAAAAAAATTAAATACGCACGCCTAGGGCACTGCGTAAACAGTAGGGAACTGACTGACTTTGAAGGATCATCTTCTCGCTCTCAAAGGCGCTCACTCCCTGAGGTTTACTCGGGCTCTACGACGATTCGTAGCGTACATCTCCTTTCCTTTGCGGCATTTATTAGTGATTTTATATGCCCTAAAGGAAAGGGTGGTGTGGGCTCAAACCGTGGTAGGGTTGTTCCTTACCAACGCGGAGAGTCCACACGAAGGTAAAATTCGAAAAATGGGGAAACCCATGCGCCGTAAGGCACTTTCGAATTCGCAGTTGAGCTGTAAAAAGATCGTCCACTTTTGGACGAAAATATCTTTTTATTGTGCTCCTGCACCTTTGTACTCCACTCACCTCACCCCCCCCGTCAAAAAAACGGGGCTGGTCCTCCTATGGACACGGTTGGTGCTACGTAAAGCCCAATCGCCATAGGAACGCGACTTGCTTTTTAAAAAAAGCAGGTTGCGTTAGTCGTTTCCTCAACAAGAGGAAATTCGGACTTTTTTAGTCCGAATTATTGGAATATTCCAATAACGACTACAGATCAGGCGCTTTCTTTAAATAGAGGGCGCAGGGAATCGGAAGGATTATTAAGAAGGTCATCTCAAAGCGCAAGCAAGAGATGAGACATAATCCAGTATTATGCCGGATAAATTTGTCCACTTTTTAAAAATTTCTTCCAGATGTCACGTCCTAAAAAGCGTGATATCCAAATCGGAGAGCAAAAACTCTCCGCGTTGATTCATTTTTTTCACCAAGGATTTTTAATTATGATCTTCTCTTTGATATTGCTCCCACATAGTTTTAAAAAGGTCATTTCGGGAAAGAAGATCATAAAAACTTCCCTGCCCCACTATTTTTCCTTGATCAAAAAGATAAATAAGATCAAACCAGCCTAAAAGATGCAAACGATGAACCGAGGCCACAAGGCATAATTGGTCAAATTCGCGAAAAATAGCTTTATAAATCATCATTTCATTTTTGGGATCTACGCTGCTAGTTGGCTCATCTAATAAAAGAATCGTGCTTTTAGCACTTCTGGCTGCGAATAAACCACGAGCCAAAGCCAACCGTTGCTTTTCTCCACCGGAAAGATTTACACCTTTTTCCTTAATATTAGTCTTTAAGCCACGAGGCAGTTTTTGAACCACGGAATCGAATCTTGCCCAGTCGCAAACTAAGCCAACATCTTCTTTCTTGTGAGGGATACCGGCAGTGACATTATACTCAATGGTGTTTTCAAAAATTTCCGGCTCCTGTGGGATCAAAGTAACGCTATTTGCCAAAACTCTAAGTGAAGGAAATATTTTCCCATCAATATTGACCTCTACATGATCCGCATCATGTAAACCGCGAATTAAAGTCATTAAAGTGCTTTTTCCGCTGCCGCTTTCTCCTACCAAGGCTATTTTTACCCCTCTTTTTAATTCGAGATTAATTTTATCGAGATGATGAATCCCGTCCGTTTCATCGTCATGCCGAAAAGAGAGTTGATTAATCCCAATATTTCCCCACCCCCGCAAACTAGTTTTACTTAAACTAAAATCCTGAACTTTACTCACTTCATCATAAGCACTAAAAATCTTTTCCGTGGTTTTAACATCAGTGTAAAGACGAACCAATTTTTCGTATTGCCAAGCCAGCCTAAAAAAAACCTGAACAAAACGGTCACTGTACTGATACAAAGCCATTAAGGTTCCAATTAGAATAACTTTCGAAGCAGATAGTTGTTCATAGATGTAAAAAAACAGGATAAGGGCATTCATTAAAACCAGACCCAAACTAATAGCAAACCATTTTATCTCATTGATAATGATATTTCGTCTTAAAACCGGGAAAATCCGAAGCACCTTATTAGTAAAAACATTTTGAGCCAATTTTTCTAACCGCAAAGTAATAACTGTGCCAATGTTTGTAATATAATCAAAAAAAGTTGAATCCGCAGCATGACTTCGTTCATTAATTTCTCGCCAATCCTTAACCAGCAATTTATCAAATCGGAAAATTACAATAACTATCCCAACGCCCATCAAAAGCGCCAAAACTCCGAACTTAGGCAAAAGGATAAAAATAGCCACCAAAGAAACAATAAAACGCACAATGGTTTCAATAAACTCATAACTATCATCCGAAAACTGGTAGATGGCTTCGGCGGCTTTTTTAACTCGACTGGCAATTTCACCGGAATGATGATTTTTGTGCCATTTTAAAGGGAGTTTTGATAAAATAAAGAATAAGCGATCGTAGTAATTTTTAATAATGTGAAATGCAGTAATTCGCTCTAGCACACGTCCATTCCCATGAAAGACCCAGAAAAAAAATTCAATTCCTACAAATAATCCCAAATACCCCATGACTTTTATTAAGAGATTATCTCCTCCGACTTGAATGGTATTGAGCATTAAAGCCAGTACATACGGTTCACTCATACTCACCAAATTGGCGAACACGAACATGAGGTAATACCCGAGCATTCGTGGCTGGTACGGAGTGGCAAACTTCCAGGCGGTTTTAACAAGATATCCGTAATAATTTTTCATGCTAAATTTAAACAAAACTTTTAATGAGGTTTTATTTTAACAGGTTATTACTAAAGAAACCAGGAAGATAGCCCCAAACTAGGAACAACCACTAGTCTCGCCGCAACCCAAACATTTATAACAAGACCCGTTGCGAGTCATGACATCACCACACGTGGTACAAAGAGGCGCATCCCCATTGTTTAATCGTAAGGATAAATTGCTTTGAGATCTTTTCAGATTTTCTAAATTTTCAGAGCTATTATTAATCAAGGCCATTTCTTTGATATCTACTCCCTTTTTCTTATGATTAAGGCTACCGGGCTGACGCTCATCCCCAAATTCTTCCACAATTTTCTCGAAATCTTCTTGCAAATGAGAATAATTCATCCTAGAACAAGTACCATCTTCATAGGCACGATCCACTAATTCACCATTGTGATATTTTTTGGCCATTTCCTTGGGAAGAAACTTAAGCGCTAGCCAACGCCCCAAGTAATCCATAATTGATTTAACCATTGGGATTTCGCTATTTTGAGTCATTCCAGCTGGCTCAAAACGAGAATGAGAGAATTTAGATACCAGGACTTCTAACGGCACTCCGTATTGTAAATTAAGAGAAACCGACAAAGCAAAAGCGTCCATAATTCCGGACAAAGTGCTCCCTTCTTTGCTCATTTTAATAAAAATTTCACCTGGCTGCCCGTCTTCATAAAGTCCAACCGTGATATATCCTTCATGACCCTGGATACTAAATTTATGAGTTAAACTGCGTCTTTCATTAGACAATTTTCTCCGAAAAGGTTTACGAATAATTTTTTCTACTACTTGCTGAACCTCCGCTGGTTCAAACTCATTATCCTCAAGATTAAAAAGGTCAGCCAGATTACTCGACATCGAAGAAGTGGTGAGAGGCTGACTCAATTTTGAACCATCACGATAAAGGGCATTGGCCTTAAGCATGCATTTCCAGCTTTCCAGATAAGCTTCCCCTATTTCTTCGACTGTTGCTTCTTCTGGTAAATTAATGGTTTTGGAAATTGCACCGGTGATGAAAGGCTGAGCCGCGGCCATCATACGAATATGACCCAAGGGACGAATAAAACGTTTTCCAATTTTCCCACATCGATTAGCACAATCGAAAACCGAATAATGATCCTCATTAAGATGAGGTGCCCCTTCGATTGTCATGGTGCCACAAACATAGGTATTGGCGATTTCAATATCTTCTTCACTGAATCCAAGATAGGGTAAAATACTAAATCCAGGATCAGCTAGTTGCTCATTCGTCATTTTTAAAATTTCCTGACAAAACCCTTCTCCCAAAATCCATTTATTAAAAGCAAATTTAAGTTCAAAAACTGAAATTAACTGACTTTCAATCAGCATAATTTCCTTATCACTAAATCCTTTTTTCTTTAATTCATCATGAGTAATACGTGGTGAACCCACTAAAGTTCCGTGTCCTTTTACATAATGCAAAATTTCATTAATTTGGCTTTTGTTGTAGCCCAAATGATTTAAGGCGGGCTGAATTGATTGATTGGCAATTTTAAAATAACCTCCGCCAACCAACTTTTTAAATTTAACCAAAGCAAAATCTGGTTCAATGCCCGTAGTATCACAATCCATAAGTAATCCAATGGTGCCAGTGGGTGCTAAAACCGTTACTTGAGCATTTCGATACCCGTATTTTCCGCCCCATTCCAAGGCTCTATCCCAAGCATCTTTGGCAAAATTGAGTAAATTTTTTGTACAACTTTTGGAATCAATCCCTTTTGGCGTAATAGTTAGTCCTTCATAAGATTCTTTCGGCATATTATAAGCAGCTCGTCGATGATTACGAATAACTTTTAGCATTTCATCCCGGTTTTCGCTAAAGCGCTCAAAAGATCCTCGCGTTTTAGCCAATTGGGCTGAAGTGGCATACGCTTCGCCGCACATAATAGCGGTAATTGCTCCGGCCATGGCCAAAGCTTCCTCACTATCATAAGAGATACCTTGTCGCATTAATAATGTTCCTAAATTAGCGTATCCTAAACCTAAAGTACGATATTCATAACTTAATCTCGCAATAGATTCAGAAGGAAATTGAGCCATTAAAACAGAAATCTCCAAAACAATGGTCCACAAATAACAAGCGTGCTGAAAATCCTCAATCCCAAAAGCGTTATCTTTTTCGCTATAAAATTTCACGAGATTAATAGAAGCAAGATTACAAGCCGTATCATCTAAAAACATGTATTCGGAGCAGGGATTACTGGCATTAATACTTCCCCCTTTTGGACAAGTATGCCATTCGTTAATCGTGGTATCAAATTGCACACCCGGATCAGCACACATCCAGGTTGCCCATACTAACTGATCCCATAAGTCCCGAGCTTTCACTACCTTACTTACCTTCCCGTCAGTTCGGTTAATTAATTCCCATTCACTATTATCTTCAACTGCTTTTATAAATTTGTTAGTTAGACGAACCGAATTATTGGAATTTTGTCCACCAACAGTAGCATAGGCTTCTGAGCGAAAGTCGGTGTCATATTTGCGAAAATCAAAATCAGTTGCCTTTAACCCGTTCTCGACCATTAAAATAGCCCTCTTAATATAATTAAGAGGAACATGCTGTTTGTTGGCCTTTAGAATCAGCCTTTTCAATTCTGTGTTTTGGTGTGGATCAGTCCCCTTTTCCTCCACTGATTGCATGATTTCTTTTAAATGTTCATAACAAATGTATGACCCAACGTGTAAAGCAGCAACTTTTTGCTCTTCAATGACCTTCCAATTAATAAAATCTTCTATCTCGGGATGATCCATATCCACACAAACCATTTTAGCGGCTCGTCGTGTTGTCCCACCGGATTTAATGGCCCCAGCGGCTCGATCAAAAATACCCAGGAAACTCATTAAGCCAGAGGATTTACCACCCCCACCCAAAGATTCACTTTTGCCTCGCAAACGCGAAAAATTAGAGCCCGTTCCTGAACCATATTTGAATAATAAAGCCTCGCGAGTTACTCCATCAAAAATCCCCCCTTTATTAACTAAATCATCCGTAACAGACTGGATAAAACAGGCATGGGGCTGCGGACGACTATAAGCATCTTCCGATTGAACAAGCTGACCATTTTTTTCATCAACATAAAAATGCCCTTGAGCCGAACCTGTAATTCCATAAGCCCAATGTAAACCGGTATTAAACCACTGGGGACTATTAGGAGCCGCCATCTGCCTAATAAGCAGATAAGTTAATTCATCCTGAAAAGCCTGCGCATCCTCCGGAGAGTTAAAATAGTTATATTGTTCCCCCCAATGGCGCCAAGTACCAGCTAAGCGCGTCATCACCTGCCTAGCTGACCATTCGCCTCCTAAAATAATTTCCCCATGCTTATCCTTAAGTAATTTGCTTGTTTTTCGGTCACGCTGAGGAACACCCTGTTTACGGAAATATTTTTGCGCCAAAATATCAGTAGCCATTTGTGACCAATCTTTTGGAACCTCAACCTCTTTCATCTCAAAAACAACAGACCCATCAGGATTAGTAATTTTCGAGGTTCGATTTTCAAAAATAAGATTAGCGAAAGGATCATTATTCTCTTGAGTGAACTGCCGTTTGATTTTTAACCCCTTATCCCCTACCCTTTTTTGAAATAATGCATCTCGCTGTTTTTGGGTAAATACGGAAACAGGATCGGATTCGGTAGGCAAAGCTGAGGACTGCATTATTAAAGGAGGTTAAATCATAAAAATACAATATATAGTGCCTTAAACCTTATTTGGGCACAAAATATGGTAAATTGAATAATATTCGACGCTATTGTTACGGTCAAGAAAAGCCCCTTGGCAAATTGCTAAGTTTGTTTAAAAAGTAATATATCGTTCTCACCTTCTAATTTAGGATTATCTAGCTGCTACCTGCGCCGCCATTTTCCCGGCCTCACGCCAAAAACTGGCCTTAATTTGGGAAATTAGTTGAGGATGCTCGTCAAGGTATTGCTCTTGTAAATATTGCCCGTATTCCATCTGAGCTTGAAATAAATGTTTCAGCAAACAAACCATGGCGGCGGCACCCAAATCATCAGCCATTAATTGAAACCGGAGAGCTTCCTCTTCCATAAAAAAAGGTAAATCATTCATTAAATCGACCAATAAAATTTTTAATTTTTGCGCGCAAGAGTCACTGGAATAGGATTTTCTTTTTAAAATTTTTAATTCTTCATAAATGGCTTTAAGTTGTTTCTTCTCTAAAAGAATGACAGACAACCAACACTCCGAACTATCTTCAAGTTGTTCAATAAGATCCAAGCAATCATCAATTAACGAATGAATAGACTTATTCTCCTCTTCCTCTCCAATAAGCCCAACCTGGGGAGCTAAATGTTGACGCAAAGGATTATCCTTAAGCAAAATCCACTTCCTTAATTTTTTTTTAGAAAAAAAATCCAAAATTAATTTATCGCATTTTCCCAAAAAATTAATCTCTAAATCCTCAAGTCGATCATCACTAATTTTTTCTTTTCGCTGTGGTTTGACTTGCTGTAATTGCTTTAAAAAATATTCCAAAGCAGCAAACTTTTGATCTTCAAAAGGGCTTACCCCGCTAACTAAAGAGGTGTTGGTAGCAGGGAAATTATGAAGAGGGGTAAATTGAGTCATGTTTTTTGGTTTTCTAATAATTATACCTGATTAAACACAAAAAAACTAGCCTTTTTGAGCTAAAAATTATTACCTCAAATGCAATTTATACTTCTTCACTTAAATACCGCGCTTTCTTAGCCTAAGACACCAAAAAGTAGACCTGCCTATAAAGGCGGGACAATGCTTAAAAATTTATTGCGGAGAGCTTAGTTTTAATTCTGAGTCCTTCCGCAAAGCATCCGCCTTATCAAGGAGTTCCCAGGTAAACGAGGCCTCCTCTCTGCCAAAATGGCCATAAGCAGCTGTTTTTCTAAAAATTGGCCGTCTGAGATCCAGGTGCCCAATGATTCCACGCGGTGTTAAGTCAAAATGCTTTCTAATTAACTTAACCAAAACTTCATTTTCAACCTTTCCGGTTCCAAAAGTTTCTACATAAAGAGATACAGGTTCAGCAATTCCGATGGCATAAGCAATTTGCACTTCACATTTTTCAGCTAAGCCGGCGGCCACGATATTTTTAGCAACATACCGAGCAGCGTACGCACCGGAACGATCAACCTTGGACGGATCTTTACCCGAAAAGCAACCTCCTCCGTGTCGACCCATTCCGCCATAAGTATCCACGATAATTTTTCGCCCCGTAAGACCACAATCACCGGGAGGCCCCCCAATAATAAATTGGCCGGTTGGATTTACATGATAAATGGTGTCATTATCCAAATAATCGCCACAAATTGGCCGAATAATTTTTTCAATAACATCAGCTCTAATTTGCTCATAAGAAACCTCGGGGCCGTGCTGAGTGGAAATGACAACGGTATGAACACGCTTTGGCTTATGATTTTCGTATTCCACCGTCACCTGACTTTTGCCATCAGGTCGCAAATATTTAAGAATTCCCTCCTTCCTCGCCTCGGCTAATTTTCTAGTGAGTTTATGAGCCAAAGTAATTGGTAAAGGCATGAGCTCAGGAGTTTCATTAATCGCAAATCCGAACATCATCCCCTGATCACCAGCTCCTTCCTTATCGACACCCAAAGCAATATCTGGGCTTTGCTCGTCAATAGCCGTAAGCACGGAACAGGCTCGGTAATCAAATCCATAAGTGGCATCAGTATAGCCAATATCGCGAATAGTCTGCCGTGCTATCCCCGGGATATCGACATAACCAGTAGTGGTTATTTCCCCGGAAACAAGCACCAATCCAGTATTAACCAAAACTTCACAAGCCACCCGTCCTTTTGGATCTTGCTCAAAAATAGAGTCCAAAACAGCATCTGAAATTTGATCCGCAATCTTATCTGGATGCCCTTCTGTTACGGATTCAGAAGTAAAAAGATAATTGGACAAGGTAAAAGGGGTTAAAATTCCTTTAATCAAGGGCGGTTGCTGTGGAGTCATAGGGCCGAATCCCTCATCCACTCTGGATAACTACTGAATTTTAATTTTAAAAGGTTGGGAATAATATAACGATGCTAAGTAAGGCGTGTCAAGAAAATGCCCGAGAACAAGGTACTTAACTCGCACCTTAAATAGGTCTAATAGGGCAATAGCGGCAGATGCGAATCATAATACGACAACCGCTCACTTCCACACAATATGGTCGATTCCTTAAAATGTTCATAATAAGGAGTAATTGGATCAGCGGTAATTTGCTTAGAGAATTGAGGTTTATTGGCAACTAAATATTGCTCGAAGTCCTTAGAATTTTCATAAATATCCCGAACGCTAAAATATTTTCCTTTTTCTTGAAAAGTAATTCCGGTAAAAGGGTCAAACATCACCCATTTATTATTAATAAAAGCCTCGGCAACCACGTGGCCACTCCCTCCCCCTAAATTTTCAAGGAAAACAGGCCTGGCATCAATCCCCTGCAAATACGCTAACGTTACAAACGAATAAGCAACATGAGAACAATATAAAACCGGCTCATCAAAACCAAAAAGCATACTATAGACACTATTGCCATTAACAGGAGAACTGGTCTTATTTTCACTCGTGATAGCCGAATAATTTTCATATAAATAGAGCATGATATTTGTAGCAATTTCGTAATCATTATCACCCTTAAAAGAAAGATTTTTAAGTTTTTCTAACTGCTGATTTTCCAATAAATCAATAAAATATTGGTTTTCTGGGCCGAATGCAGCGTGATTGAGCTTGCAATTTAGTAAGGCGTATTTTTCCTTATCAAGAAGGTATAAATATTCCGAAGACAAAACTGATGCCAGATCAGGCGTTTTAGTGACAATAAAACTATAGCTAAAATTTTTCGGCAAGCATTGTAAATCCCCATTTTGATCATCACTAAGACAAAAAACTTGATTTATCGTTGATTGAAAATCAGGTGCGATACTAATTGTTAAATAATGATTAATTAAATTTTTATCGATATGAAGGGTAGCAACATTGTATCCCACCTTAAGATAAGTTATGGGAATTTTTAAACTAGTACTTTTCCAATTTTTAACCGAAAGCTTTCCAGAAAAAACAGATCCAATGGGATGCCCGTTAATTTCAACGAGGGCGGAAAAGGGTAGATAACTTTCAGGGTTACCGATTAATTGTTTAAGGGCAATTTTCATTTCGTAAGTAGAAGAATCGAGAGCATCAAGATAAAACTGGTTTTTAAAAAATGCAGTTGTGGTGCTGATGCGAATTCTGTCGCTGGTGGGAGTAACAACTGGAACGGGGCGTTTATTAAGAACCGGATCCCAATTTTCTAAAATAGCTAAATTAGTCGGGCAATAAAATGGAATCGCCAAAATTCCGGCAAGTAGCAGGAAATTTAAGAAATAAAATAATTTTTTATTCATGATGCAAAATAATTGATGGAACAATCAAACAGGCCATGATCGCTAAAATTTTTAAGCTACTATTTTTTAGCATAATATTATAGACTTTCGCCAGTTAACTTAATAATTATAATAAAATTGATTTTGGTTTTCCGGAGCAAATCATTCTATCCAGTTTTCTTATATTTCTGGCTTAATTATGATATTTTATCATCAGGCAATTAAAATTTGAACCCATTTAACCATTGCTCTTCAGTCCTTAATCAAGATTATGGAATTAAATTGGTGGACTAAAATACAAGAATTTTACAGCAAAATACATTATACAAAAAAGCATTCCTGGGTGCGTTTTTTTAAGGAAAATTGGTTTACCATTATGTTTCTTAGCTCCATTTTCCTCCTAGAAATCACTATTAACCTAATTGGTTTACGCAATATTCAGATACCACTGACGCGAGATGAATTAGAATATATAGGGATTGGCAACCAAATAATTTTTTTCGATACGATCCCTTTTAATTTCGGCCAAGGATTTCGGTTCTTCTTTTCCGCCATTTCAAGCACAATCCAATGGTTGCTACCTATTGATCAGATGATTGTGATTCGATTTCTGCACCTCCTTTTTTTGGGAGTTTTCGTTATTGGCTCCTACCGTCTTGGGCGTATTTATTCCCCCCTTCTTGGCATACTAATCGCAACTTTTACCGCCCTTTTTAGCACGCCACAATTTACCCTGGATTTGGCTGCCTGGATTCCTTCTTTAGTAGTTTATACCCTTACTCCGTTTTTGCTTTATTCCTTATTAAAAAACGAATATAAGCAAATAATAATCTATATCCTTATTATTGGGATAATACATATTTGGCTTTTGGGGCCAATCCTTATAGTTATTGGTCTTTTTGCAATCCTAAAAAGAAACAAAAAAATGGGTTTAATTCTAGCAGTAATTAGTCTCCCTATCGTTTTTTTATTGCGCCCATTAACTTTTTCCTATTTTGGATCATTGAAATTTTTAGCTTTAGAACCGCAAATTTTACCAGGATTAATTCAGTGGTTAGCTCCCTTTATGATATTAGGATTGCTTGGCCTAACAGGCTTAATTATTGAAAGAAAAAAAATTAATCAAAGGCTTGATTGGCTATATTTAGCAGGTTCTCTTATCTTTATTTTAGCGCTATTTTGGGCAAGTTTTGATTTAAGCTATGGATTTACAAGATCTTTATTTTTCCCAGCACTTGGTTTTATTTTATTGGGAGCTATGGGCTGGACAATTTTGCTAAAAACTAAATTTAGATCATTCGCGGTTTTAGCCTGCATGCTAAGTATTATTTTCATGTTTCAACGTAGTATTTTTAACCACTTTAATGGTCTTTTCCATACAAGCCCAACCACTCTCACTGAATTACAAGCTTATGAATGGCTTAAAATCCATACAACCCCCCAGAACATCGTTCTTCTTTCTGACTATGGGACGATGGAAGCAGCTCACTTCTATTTACCAATTAAAAATAGTATCACTCTTGATGAAATTAGATTTAAGCAACCTGAATTTTCCAATCAGCCTGTGGATGAAAACCACACCATGTCAGCTTACTTCGCACCATATTATGATTTTTTTCTTAGCCCTACAGTCACGAGTGAGCATCTTGATTGGTTAAAAACATTACCAAAAGAATATGGGACTTATCAAATTTATATTATGTTTACAGGCCGAAGCCGCCAAAATTTCTATTACTACCAAACAAATCATGACCGATTAGGAGGGATGGGAATTAGCTCCGAAGCTGTAAATTACTACACTGTGCCAGCCCTATCTAAATTTTATATTTCCTCACCCCCGTTTGAATTAGTTTATCATAAAGAAGATATTGATATTTTTTGGATCAAAATTTCTAGCCTTGATTAATTATGAAAAAAAGACTGCTCCATTATACGCTTACCAGCATTCTAACAATCTTTATATTTTGGCTAGGTAGAATTATTTTTAATTCAGATGAAAATTTTAATTCCCTTGGTTTTTGGATTCAGTTAATTGCTTTTTTCTCAGCCTTTTATAGTTTGATGCGCTTCGAACTTTTATTAAATCACCCGCCAAATCAAAAAAATTTGTTTAGCACCTCATCTGCTCTTATTAGTGTAACCACCTTAAGTACTTTTCATAATTTTAATAGTTTGGGAATCAAAGGGTTTTTAGCTCTTACTATTTTAATTATATTTTTAATTATTTTTACCATCTACCTTTTTCGCTATGAAAACTAATTATGATACCTTTTTTATTTTCTTTGCCATTAGTGCTTCTATCCTAACTTCTTTTTGGGTAGCCAAATTTACTACCCTAGAATATAAGCAAAAACTACCAGCCCAATGTGGCGAGATGGGTAGAGAACTAGTTCCGGCTGATACGATCCTTTATCCTAAAATTACCAGCACAATTCCAGAAACAGACTCATCAAAAGGAGCAAATCTGCTTATCGATCATGATCTGGAAACCTTAGCCTATCCCCAAGGCAACGCCCTGGATTACGTCATTGATTTTAACGAACTTTATCCTTTTCATTCTTTTAAAATTCATTGGGGAGAATATGGAAAAGATTCGGCTTACATCAACCAATGGGAACTTTTAGGTTGTAATTCAGATGCCCAATGGATTCGACTGAGCAATGGTTACTCCCCTAACGCAACCACTAGTTATGTGGAAACTAATTTCCCGGTTTCAGAAATTCATTTAAAAGCTTCTTCCTCAGCGAATTGGATTGGCGCCTATGAATTGGAATACGAATAAAAACTTTAATTTACGCTATGCTCACCCTTCCCGTTAAGCTTAAAAATCACCTTATTTTACTTGATATTGATGGAACTATAACGGCTGATGGCGATGATATAATCTCCAAAGGAATTTTTAAGAAAATTCAAATTCTTAAAAGGGCTAATGTCATTTATTTGTGTTCAAATCGTCGTCCTCACGCTCGCAACCAAAAATTAGCCAGAGACCTTGGGGTGCATTATCTTCGAACTGAGCTACGTAAACCAAATCCGTTTATTAAAAAATTTATCAAAAATCCGCAAAAATTACCGCTAATTGTTATTGGTGACAAATGGCTAACTGATGGTTTTTTTGCTCGAAATATCAAGGCTAAATTCATAAAGATAAACCGGATCGTATCTGGCCATGAATCATTTCTGATTAAAATTAGTTATTGGCTTGATGATATTCTTTGGTTAGCTAAAAAACTTATTAAATTAGCCTGAAAAATTCACCTCACCGGAAAATGGCATTACCTAAAAAAATACCACTACTTACCATCGTGCTCATTGGTTACAATAGCAAATTTTATTTACCTTACTGCCTTAAGGCGCTTGAAACACAAACCTTTAAATCAAAAGAAATAATTTTTATTGATAATGCTTCTTCGGATAATTCAGCGACTTATGTTCACGAAAATTTTAAACAGATTAGAATTGAGGCGAATACAGAAAATATTGGCTATGCCGGAGCAGCTAATCAGGGAATTAGAATGACTAATTCAAAATACGTGATGATTCTTAATCCTGACCTTGTGATGCCGCCTGATTATTTAGAAAAAATTATTAAAAAATTGGAACAAGATTCCAAAATAGGCGGTATAACGGGAAAAGTGTTGAAATATGATTTCATACAAAAAACCCCAAGCAATATTTTTGATACCACCGGATTATATTGTTTTCGTAATCGCCGAATTATTGACCGAGGACAAGGAATAGAAGATAAAGGTCAATATGATAAGGAAGAAGAAGTTTTTGGAGTCTCGGGCGCAGTGCCGGTTTATCGACGTGAAGCTCTAGAAGATATTAAACTACCTTTATCCTCTAATTCAGATCATTCCCAAAAGCGGTTTGAATATTTGGATGAGGATTTTTTCATGTATAAAGAAGATATTGATCTTTCCTGGAGATTACGTCTTTGTGGCTGGAAATGTTATTATTACCCCAAGGCGGTTTGCTATCATGGCCGAGGAACTGGCGTTTTAAAACGATTTACCCATCTTGAAGTATATAAGGGACGCCGACATCTAAGCCGTTTTCAAAAATATTATGCCTATAAAAATCAACGCCTGATGCAAGTTAAAAATGAATTATGGAGTAATTTAGGACGAGATTTTTTCTGGATTTTTGGCAAGGAAATTTTAATCTTTTTTTATATTCTGATTCGTGAACCGTACCTGCTTAAGGCGCTTTTCCATTTTCTTAAGCAACTTCCTTCGGCCCTACGCAAAAGAAAACTAATTATGCAGAAATGTAGTGTGCATGCGACAGAAATGGCTCACTGGCTTAGTGGCTCAAACTTATCTTAAAAATCCCCAAAGATTATCATGAAAACCCTTACCAAAATCCTTGATCAAAACATATTTTCGGTTTTGATTCTAATGCTATCGGATCTTTTATGGATGGTTTTGGCTTTTGTGAGCGCTTATTATTTACGCAATAATTTATTAGGTGCGCCAATTCAACTTTTCACAGTTTATGCACAAGCTTTGCCCGTTGTTATTTTAATTTTAATACTTACTTTCTACTTTTTTGGACTATATGAGCGTGGCCGACGTCTAACTCCTTTCAGTGAATTATATCACTTAGTAAGAGCTATAACTCTGGTATGGCTTTTTATTATGGCTGCTTCTTTTTTATACAAATATGATTATTCGCGCGGATTTGTGCTTCTTTTTTACGGGTGCTCACTTTTTACTTTAATCCTAGGTCGCTATGTGATTCGTCGCATTTATCAATCCCTATACAAAAAAGGCATAGGGGTAACAAGAATCCTAATTGTTGGGGCTGGTGAATCAGGAAAATCCGTCGCTAATAAGCTTAAAAAATATGCAACCTTTGGTTATCAAATCATCGGATTCTTGGATAAAAGAGCTCCGGACTTAAAAGGTTTTCCTTATCTTGGCGCCCCGACCCAACTTTTATCCTTAATTCAAAAACATCACATTCAAGAAGTATTTATAGCTGATCAGAATCTTTCCCACGAAGATATTTTGGATTTAATCCACCGCTGCGACAAAACCGAAGTTAAATTTAAAATTCTTTCCGATTTATTTGAAATCGTAACTGGAGAAATTGATCTTAATGAATTAGAAGGATTACCAAGTTTGGATCTCAAAAAAACCAACTCCACCTTTTTATATAAAATCTCAAAAAGGATTATTGATCTTATTTTTTCAGGGGCCGCTTTAATTTTATTATCCCCTTTTTGGTTTTTTATTGTGGTTGGAATCCGTTTTGAATCCAAAGGACCAGCTATTTTTTCTCATCTCAGGGTAGGCAAAAACGGAAAAATATTCACTATTTATAAATTTCGCACCATGTTCATCGGTTCCAGCCCAAATAATTACGCGCCAAAATCTTCTAGTGATGCTCGAATTACAAAATTTGGTCGTTTTTTAAGAAGAACAAGTCTTGATGAAATTCCCCAGTTTTGGAATGTACTTAAAGGAGAAATGTCGATTGTGGGGCCACGCCCTGAAATGCCTTTTATTGTTAATCAATATCGCGATTGGCAAAGAAGGCGACTGGATGTAAAGCCCGGGATTACCGGCCTTTGGCAAATTTTGGGACGAAAAGATCTTCCCCTTCATGAAAATATTGAATATGATTTTTACTATATTAAAAATCAATCTCTGTTGCTTGATATCACGATTATTATTAAAACTGTTACAGCTGTGTTAAAAGGGAAAGGAGCCTATTAAGCTTCCTCTTCTGTTATAGCTTTTTTGTCCCTTATCCCGCTTAAAGTATAATAGCCCTATGGAAACACTTCGATCTCGGCTTAGCGCCATAACAATTCATGACTTAATACGTTGGTCGATTTACGCTTTGGTAGTTCTTATTCCCGCTATTTACAGCGCTAAATTTGAGTCGGTGTTTACTACTCCCAAGATTATAATCTTAAGAATTATTACCTTGGGCATTGTGATGCTATGGGGACTTCAAATCATTGCCCAACGCAAACTAATTATCAGAAAATCACCACTAAATAAATGGCTTGTCATGTATGCTACTATTTTGCTACTTACTACCCTTTATTCCAGCCACAAGTGGGTTAGTTTATTTGGAAACCAGGGGGCATTTTTAGGATTATTTACTGTCCTGAATTTGCTTTTTTTGGTAATTGTAACGCTTAATTTTTTTCAGACTAAGGCGGAGATTAAGCGTTTTTTAGTTTTATCGGTTTGGACCGCAATCGTTTTGTCTATCTTTGGTTTATTACAATCACAAGGATTAATTGGCGCAGAAAGTTGGAATAATGATCCGACTATTCGTACTTTTGGCACCCTTGGACACAGTAATCATTTTGGAGCTTATTTAGGATTTCATGTTTTCTTATTAATAGGCTTAATTTTAACTGAAAAGAAAATTATTATTCGCGGTTTATATGGATTTTCACTTCTACTCATGGGCTACGCAATTTTAACTACAGCTAGCCGCGGCGCTTTAATGGCGGTGATAATTTCCGGCCTTATTTTGAGCATTGGCTGGACTTGGACCAGACGAAAAAAAATATTAGCCTATCGAAAAATTATAATTTTTAGTAGCGTTTTAATTATTTTATTAGGGCTTATATTTCATGGCCCCATACTAACTCGTTTTTCTCGCTTAGCGATTGTGCAAAGGACTCAAGACACTTTACAATTCGTCAAAGAAGGCCATCTTCCTGATAGAGTAAGTTGGTGGTTTAGTTCCCTTGCCATGATTCAAGAAAAACCTGTCTTGGGATTTGGACTTTCGACCTTTCAGGATACTTATAATCTTTATCGCCGCACAGATTACCAGGTACCAGGAGACGAACAAGATCTTTTTACCCCAGAAAACGCCCACATGGAATATTTAGATCTAGCGGCCACGGTAGGCTTGCTGGGACTGATAATTTACTTGGGATTTTTAGGTTGCTCGGCCTTACTAATCTTTAAGGTTTTAAGGAAAAAAGATAATTACGCTAAAGTAAAAATTACAGCCATTTCGCTTTTTTCCGCAGGCATGGTTTATTTAACTCAAGTTTTGTTCAGCTTTGGGACAATTGGCACTTTAACTCCGTTTTATTTATTAATTGGCATTTCAGGAGCTTTTTACCATCTGACAACTGATCCTAAAACACCGGAAAATCAATTTAAAATAATTAAAATTAAAGGATTAGCATTGGCATCATGGTCAATCGTGATTCTTTTTTTAACCTTGATGAGTTTGTGGTTTACTTATCGCCAAGCAGCCGCTGAATATTTTGCCAATCAAGGGGATGAGGCCAAAGCAGGGAAACAAGTTGAAACAATGCTTGAAGCTTACAATAAGGCAACTGTTTATATGCCCTGGATGTATCGTTATTTTGAATTATACGGACAAGGAGCTTTTGATTTTGGAACTTATCCCAATAAAGATTTAAAAATAGAGCAATATCTTCTTAAAACCGCCATCACAAAATATCAAATGGCCTATAATTTATGTAAAACTCAGCCTGATATTGCCGCTAACTTGGCCTTAGCTGAAATCGCTTATGCGGATTTACTGAATAGGATGGGGGCAAAATCCGATGCGGCAATCTGGCAAAATAGCGCTTTGCAAAATTACCGGGAAGCTGTTTCAATTGGAGTTAATAATCCACGATTTTCTTATAATCTGGGTAAATTGCTTCTTTTGGTTCACGATCAAGAAGCAGCTCGTGACCAATTTTTGAGTGTGCTTAAAATTAGGGACCCTTATTCTGATACCTATTTTCAAATTGCTTTAATTGCTACTAACTTAAAAGACTATGAGTTAGCTCGGCTTTATTTACAAAAAGCACTTCTGCAAAGCCCAGGTGATCCGGATGGGAAAGCCCTATTACAACGTCTTAATTCCGAGACTTCGCCTTAAAAACCATCTTCCAAAGTCTCTCCATTTTTACTGTCTCGCCTCGAATGTAAAAATCCTAATTTTTCTTCATGGCAACGGACAATTCCTTGGCACGTTTAAAAGCAGCCTCCATGGCCTTTTCAATAATTTCCTTAAAGTTTTTTTCCTCAAAAAAATTAATGGCCTTTTCAGTTGTGCCGCCCTTTGAAGTAACATTTGCCCGTAAGATTTGCAATTCTTCGAGATTCAAAGCTCTTTGCTTCGCTAACTGGGCGCTTCCTAAAACGGTCTGAATGGCTAAAAGCCGGGATTGCTCCACGGACAAACCTAATTTTTGCCCTCCGAAGATTAAAGCTTCGAGAAAATAAAATACATAAGCTGGCCCACTTCCGGAAAGGGCAGTCACTGCATCAATGGCCTCTTCACTAGAGACTTCAATAGCTAGGCCGAAAGCTTCTAGCATAGCCTGAACCGTATGTTTTTGCGCTATCGTTACCCCAGACGACGCTACCCAGGCTGAAGCCCCACAACCAATTAGGGCTGGGGTGTTTGGCATAACCCGCACAATGGCTTGGTGTCCGGAAAATTTCTTCAGTTGCTTAAGAGAAATTCCGGCAGCAATCGAAATCAATAAACTTTCCTTTGGCATTTTTTGCTCTAATTCCTCAAGAACATTAACGATATCTTGCGGTTTTACCGCGACCAAAACCACTGTTTTCGCATCTAGTTTAGCTTTTTTAATAGAATCAACGACAATTGCTCCTTTTTTAGCAAGTGCAGCACACTTCTCCACTGACGAATCAAAAATTTGCATGGATTTAAAAAGCGAAGGCTTTGCTTTTAAAAACGCCTGCCCAATGGCTGCTCCCATATTCCCAACACCAACAAGGAAAAGATTCATATTTTATAAATTAAGGATTTTCCCTCCACCTTTAAGGCCGCTTTGAGCGATTCTAAAGCAACTTCTTGCATCTCGTCAGTTGGCTTGCTGGTCGTAATTTTTTGAAGTAAAAGACCGGGAATTGTTACCCACTGCATCCACCAGTGCTGCTCATACTTAGCGCTTACTTTTAAAATTTCATAAGATAAACCAGCGATCAGTGGCAAAACCGCGATACGTTCCAACAATTTAACCATAAAAATAGCTCCAGGTGGTAATATGGTATAAATTAAAATACTAACAAGCAGCACCAACATAATAAAACTGGTTCCACAACGTGGATGCTCCGGATGTTCGTTTTGGGCATTTTTAATTGTTAAAGGATTTTCATGCTCATAAGTCCAAATGGCCTGATGCTCCGCACCGTGATAAGCAAAAACTCTTCTGATATCCGGGACTAACGAAATTAACAAGACGTAACTGGTAAAAATTACAATTTTGGTAAGGCCATCAATTAAATTGAACAATAAATAATGGGTTGAAACTAAAATAGAATGATTGTTGACCCACTGCGCCACCAAGAGGGGAATAAATTTGAATAAAAAAATAGCCACTAGAAAAATAAAAATAAAATAAAGAATCATAAAAATATTTTTTGCTAAATCCCCTATTCGGCTTTCTTTTGGCTTTTTAGCTACTTTTTGATTAGGTTTTTCAGTGGATTTTTTCTTATTCGCTAAATTTTCTTTTTCTAAATCCTCCAACATAATGTTATTGGAAAATACTAACGCTTTCATCCCTAAAGTAAGCGATTCTGCTAAAACAATTATGCCTCTTATTAAAGGTAATCCGGCGATTTTAGATCGCTTGGTATAGCTGACATATTTGCGAACTTCAACAACAATTTTCTGATTAGCACGACGAACCGCCATAACATAATGCTTTGGTGAGCGCATCATTACTCCCTCAATAATAGCTTGCCCTCCAATTGCGAAATTAATTTTTTGTTCCTTCACTTTAAGTTTCTTATTATTTTGAATTTCAAGCTACTACTTAACAGCCCAAATAACAATATGAGATAAAAACACTAGATAAACTTTTACAGAAATTACCTGCAAAATCTAATAAAATTAATTTTAGTCAAAACCAGCTTGCGTTTCTGTTTCGCAAAATAGACTTTAATAGGTTGCCGACTTAAGCTGATGATAGTATATTTTAAAAGCAATTATTTTCTTTCCCTTCCCCCTCCATACCATGAAATCCAAATCTCGCTTTAAACCCCATCATCTTCATTTTGCACATGGATGGTTATGGGGTGCAATTGTTGTTGTTTTATTTTTACTAGTTTACCAAGGATTTACCGGAGGCTATTTCCATTATTGGCTTGGAGATGATTTTAAAATTGTGGATGCGCATGAAAGCATCCAATCTTCTGGCGAGGAAGATAAACTAGAAACCGTGATGAGAAAAACAAACATCAAAAAAATGGTCCTAGCTGGTATTCCGAAAGAAGTTCTTTACTATAACGGAGAAAAAGGATTTAGCGAGTATGAAAAAAACAATGCGGCTATTTTGGAAATCCAAGAATCTAATCCGCAAAAATTTGTGGCTTTTTGTACTTTGAATTTGCATGATCCCAGCTATTTAGAAACTGCCAAGGCTTGCGTGGCTTCAGGGGCTAAAGGATTTAAATTGTACGACGGCCATACTTTTTTCTATGATAGCAATTTACCTCTTAATGACCCCAGCCTTTTACCACTTTATAAGTACGCGGAAGAGAATAAGCTCCCTTTAATTTTTCACGTTAATTCTGGTGAATATCAACAGGAATTTGAAGCAATTTTAGCCCAATTTCCAAAATTAAACGTTGCTTGTCCCCATTTCTGTGTTAGTTCCAAAAACCTACAACGCCTTAGTTATCTTTTTGATAATTACCCAAATTTGTATACGGATATTAGTTTTGGTTCAGAACAACTAATGGTGGAAGGGATTCAAAGGATTAGCCAAAATCCGAATCCTTACCAGGAATTTATAACCAAATATGCCGACCGCTTTCTTTATGCGACCGATGTCGTAGTCACTGACTACGAAGGTAAGGATGAACAATGGCTAACCTCGGTTTATCAACTTTATCGCGACCTGCTGGAAAAAGAAAAAATTAGTACTGACTTGAATGAAAACTTAAATGGCATCGCGGGTTTACATTTGGATTATGCGACCTTGCAACAAATTTATACCTCAAATTGGGATCGTTTTATGGGAAATAACCAAAATGGCATAATTAATAATGCTAAGGCCTTTTTGCTGCAGTATCTATAAGAACCAGGCTGAAAATCTAAATCTCCTCTTCTGGAAAATTAAATTGTAAATTTTGCCCAATAACAACCGTACTTAGGGGGATAGCTAGATAAAATTGGCGTCCTTCGTTTACTTCACTATAACTCCATCCTTCTGGCCAAGTTTGTCCTCTTACTTCCTCTAAACTACTTCCCTCTTGACTAAAGAGTACCCCGACACCTTCTCCAGTTACTGCTAAACCTTTAATTTCAATTACTGGGTTTAGCTCTAAAATTTTCAACTTAATAATGTCCGCAATTCTTTTTGTGATAGCTCTCACAACAGCTTGAGCCTCCTGCACATCTTCCCTGGCCGCTGCCAAAACTACATCTGCGGTAGCGGGAACAACGCTAAATTTACAATCTGGAAATCTCTCCGCCAGGCTTTCGATTATACCCGGGTCAATCTGAACGTTATCTTCTCTGAAAATCATAACAATTCATGTTTAAATATTAAAAAAGGAATTTATGTTAGCTCATGATTTTTAAAAAAGCAAGAAGAAATCAAAAATCGAGGTAGGCTGAAAAAATGGTTAAAGTCCATAAGTAATAACTTCGGGATAGGTTGCAGAAAACCATTTCCCCAAGGTGCCATCCCGTTTCATGGCCTCCCTAATTTCGGCAATTTTCTGAAAATAGACTTCCTTTGGAAAGGGTTTATTTAAAATACAATATTCGGCGTGATTAAGCCCCACGCACAAAAAACAATCGTGACTGCTATAGACCAATTCACAATATTCTAAATTTGACGAATACCAGCAGCCATAACAAAAACAGCAATTATTGAGATTGCCTCCACTCATAATTTGATAACACTGCTCAGACCATCCCAAATGGCTACAATCCCATAAATCTGTGGATTCATCGCAGTGATAAACATAAGCACAATCCCGCAGTTGCTTAGAATCAAAGCCCCAATACACATTTTTGCACTGGTGAATATTTTCGCCATAACTATCTTCGTTTTTTTTGCCGTACATGGCGGCTCGGGGGGTTTTAAAAATCAATGGAGCGATCATTTGATAAATTTGAGATATTGGAAGTTTCCGTAATTCAATGATCCGTTTTTCATATTCTTCGACAGTAAATGGTTGATTCAAAATGTAGAATTGCTTTTGCCTCAACCCCACACATCCAAAACAATTCTGGACGCCGATGCAGTAAAAGCAAAAATCTGAATCAATGGCCTGTTCGCAATATCCACAATGATTACAGTTGTAGGATTTTACGCAATCCACACATCCATAACACAGCTCGCAGTGGTTGCATAAGGTGCAATCCACGCAATCCTTACAATAAAAAATCCGATGATTGTAATAGCAATCCTCAGACTGGTAACTCGCAAATGTCATATAACAGTTGCGGCTCTTTTCCGTGTATTGGCAAAAAGGGCTGTTTTCATTTTGAACACATTGAAGGCCAATGTGCGGTGTTTGAAGACGGAGCTGTTCAAATTGTTGAAAATAATTCATACGTGAAGAGGTTCAAATCGCCCACTTTTTAAATTTTTAACCACATTTTTAGGTTGAAAAAGGTGGCCATTCATGGCGACGTAAATTCCAGGCTGCGCATACAAAAACGCGGCCATACTAAATCCAAGATTAAAAGGAGCATCGGTATTGAAAAATCCGCAGAGTGGTTTTAAAGATCCGGTTATTATGATGGTTTTCCCTTTCAATTCGCCGATGTGTTTTTGAAGGTATTGAGCGGTGGATGCCATAGTGTAAGTCCCGTGCGTGATCAAAAATTTTTCCGTTTTTTGGGATTTGATCACTTTTACAATACTTTCTAAATCATTCGACGTTATTTCGCGGCTATCTTTCATGCAGATTTCCTGAACATCGTAAGTCAAATGCAAATTCAAACCATCGAGATAATCCTTGATATTACTCGTACGATTTGTTTTTACAGATTCTGTTATGGGGTCAAAATGAGAATCGATGGTTCCGCCGGTAACGAGAATGGTGATTAAAATTTTCATGACTTGAAGATAATCAATAAATAGCAATGCTATCAAATGCGAAATCACATGGAATTTACTGAGCGATGAACCGTTTAAATTCTTACCTGTCCATCCCCTCTCACCACCCACTTAAAAGTCGTGAGGCCTTCGAGAGCAAAAGGTCCTCGCACATGGAGTTTTTGGGTTGAAATACCGATCTCGGCACCGAGTCCAAATTGCGCTCCATCACTGAATTGAGTCGAGGCATTCCAATACACACACGCCGCATCCACTTCATTCAAAAAGCGTTCACCCACTTTTGCATCTTCCGTAATAATCGCCTCGGAATGTTTGAGGCTGTATTTCGCAATATGCTTAAGCGCTTCATCAAAATCATCCACCACTTTCACGGCGAGAATATAATCCAAAAATTCTTTTCCGAAATCGTGGTCCGTAGCCGCAACGCCATCTCCTCCCACAATCGCCAAAGCTCGCTCATCGCATCTTAGTTCCACCTCTTTTTCGCGCAAAAGAGGTGCCAGGATGGTCAAAAATTCTTGAGCTATTTTTTCATGCACCAAAATCGTATCCAAGGCATTGCAAATCGAAACCCGCCTGGTTTTAGCATTCACCACAATCGCCACGGCCATTTCAATATTCACCACTTTATCAATATAGGTATGCACCACAGAAGCTCCGGTTTCGATAACCGGAACCGTGGCATTTTGGATCACAAAGTCAATCAATCCTTTTCCTCCACGGGGGATAATGACATCTAAATAACCTTTTAATTTCAAAAATTCACCGGTGATCGCTCGATCTGTGGTATCTAAAAACTGAAGCGACTGGGCAGAGATTGCGCTTTTTAAAAGTGCCCCTTTCATAACTTTGACTAATGCTCGGTTCGTTAAAATTGCATCCGACCCTCCTTTGAGTATTACGGCATTCCCGCTTTTCAAACAAAGCACGGTGGCATCCACGGTGACATTGGGGCGCGATTCATAAATCATCCCCACCACACCGAGTGGACACCGTACGCGCTGGATTTTTAAACCGTTAGGACGCACTTGTTCGTCGATAATTTTACCAATTTCATCTTCCAGCATAATCACTTTTTGGAGATCTTCTACAATTCCTTCTAAGCGACTTTTATCAAGAGATAGGCGATCCAGGATCTCATTTTTTCCTTTGGAATGAGCGTAATCAAGATCAGCTTGATTAGCAGCTAAAATTTCTCCAGAATTAGCTAATAAAGCCTCGCCAATTTTTTCCAAAGCCTCGTTTTTTTCTTTTGTTGAAGCGATTGACATTAACCTTGAAGCCTCCAAAGCTGATTGAGCTAGACTAGTAAGATCCATATTGATTCCAAGTGAAATTAATTCTATTTTAGCACAGGTTACAATAACTTCATCAACTACCATAGAATGACCATTCTCCAAAAAAGACGATTTTTATATTTTTCAGGTCTTAGTATTTTGGTTTTTGTTTTCTATTGGCGTTTTGTTGATTTATTTTTTATAAAAGATGATTTTACCTGGGTTGAAAATGCCAGAATTGCCAGCCGGCAAATTTTAAATATTTTTACGCTCGATATTTCCCATTTTTTTAGACCTTTCACTCATTTATTCATGCTTTTAGAATATCTACTGTGGGGACTTAATCCAAAGGGCTATTATTTTACGCAAATTATAATCCACTGCCTAAATTCCATCCTTTTTTTCTATTTCCTAAAAAATGTCCTAAAAATAAATCATCCTTTTCTTTTGTTTATTACTCCTGTGGTGTGGGCTACCCAATTAATTCATTTTGAAGCTGTAGCGTGGATATCAGCCATATCCAACTTATTGTTTGTACTGCTTACGTTACTGACTTTTCTAGCTTTTAGTAGCAGAAGCCCGAAACGAAAATGGTTTTTCCTGCTTGCTTTCTTAAGTGCGCTTTTGACTAAGGAAGAAGCTATTATCCTTTATCCCTTAATCATCAGCTATTGGTTTATTTTCGAGAATCAACCCTTTCTCTCAGGTAATTCCTGGAAAAAACTACTAAGCTTTCCCGAAATTATAATAGCTGGCCTTATTTGGGTAATTTATTTTAGTACGGAAATTTGGCTGCAAGCGAACTCTCCGTTGGTTTTAGAAAAAACCTTTGCGCTAAATTTTAGCGGGTTAATTAACCTAGCAGAAAAAATATTTATGCTTTTTTTCGACTTACAGCCCCCAATTACCATGATAATACCAACTTTTTTATTTTTAACCCTTTATTTAGTTTATTTTCTATTTCATGCCCCCCCAAATATTAAAAGACAAATGCTATTTTCTACGATTTTCCTTTTTTTGGCTATACTGCCCACTTCGTTTTTTAATTATGGAAATCCCAGTCATTATTTTTACACCCCAACTTTAGCTTCCAGCTTAATTATAGTTTCTTTACTGGTGCCTATTTTCGATTACAAGCGATTCGGGAAATATCTAGCCATGCTATTTGTGGTTTTTCTTGTTATTATGCATTTTTCTCTTTTCAAGGAAGCAGAATTATCAGTAACCCGCCTTAGTGATCAGGGAAAATTACTAATCGAAAAACTAACTCCGCAAATTGAACAATATCACCAAAAAACCTTTAATTTTATCAATCCACCTTTTGATCTAGCCCATATTTACTCCCTGATGAACCTTTACTTCGAAATCCCTCGAGGGCAAATCCTAGTAAATGCGGAACCGAATAGTGATTATATTAACCTGCAGTGGGAATAGTTTCCGAAGCAACACTTGGCGTATTTTCAGGGACTTGATTAGAAACCAGCGTAGTAGCAGGAAGAATGGGGTTTCCAACCTCGAGCTGGGATTGAGGAGTAGTCGTTGATTGAATCGGAACAGCAGCAGCCGCAAGATTATTTTGATCCTCAGTCAAAGGTTGAGATTGAGGCTGGGGCTGAATTTGAGGTTGTTGAATTTCAGTTGGTGATGAGCTTATTTGCGGATTAGCACCTTGTGGCATACCGGGAGGCATAGTTATCGAATGATTCTCTTGAATTAATTTTTGAGTCTCAGCTTGCGTGGCTTCCTCTTTGGCTGAAGCCGCTATCTGCTGCGCTAAAGCTTCTTCCTGGGATTGGCGTTTTTTCCGAAATTGAACCAATTCTTCGGAAGACATGCGATAAGTAGGAATCACTGAGTTAGCCATTTCCTTCCCCATTTCCAAAGAATAAATCGGGTAAGGCATATCAATACCAGCTTCATCCAAATGACGCTTAATCGCGGTAATGACCTCGGATTTAATCTGCATCCAATTTGCCCGAGATTCCACCCAAAATCGAATCTTAAAATCAATGGAACTATCCCCGAAAGTATCAACCAAAACTACTGGTTTAGGCTCCCTTAAAACATGAGAATGACCCAAAATTGCCGCATAAATTACTTTTTGGGTATAAGCTAAATCCGTATAATAATCGACACCAACTCCTGTTATCTCAATTCGTCGAAAAGGATTTGAGGTAAAACTGGTGACCTGGTTTTTAAATAAAGCGGAATTTGGGACTATAACTCTTGTCCCATCAATGGCTTTCAAAATAGTAGCCCGAGACTGAATTTCTACCACTTTTCCCAGGGTACTTCCTACCTTAATAAAATCACCAATAACAAACTGCCGATTCATCAAAATTAAAATACCAGCAATGAAATTGGTCATTAAATCTTGCATGGCAAAGCCTAATCCAAATCCGATAGCAGCTACAATGGCTGTAACATCAATTCCAGCTATTTTTAAAGCAATGGTTATACCCAAAGCCAAAGAAATTGCATAAGTTGTGCGACCGATAAGCACTAAAACATCCTGATCTTCATCTGTAAATTTTTCGGAAAACTTATCAACCACCTTTTCCTTAACCATGCCGGCCACAAAAAAAGACAAAGCAAAAACGACCAAGGCCGCAATCCAGCTTGGAGCTTGCCCAAAAATCGTGGCGAAAAAATTAGTTAATCCAGAGGCTGTGTCGCCATCATTAGCAGTGGTTTTAAGCGTTGTGGCAGCTAAAGCGGACTGCACACTTAAACTAAAAAGGAAAATTATGCTTAAAATTTTCTTAAGGAAAACTTGTTTTTTCCCTTTTAATGAAGCCATATAGAGCTAAATTCAGATTAATTACGCAATTAAAATATCTTAAAATTATACCAGATTTTTAGACGCAGAGCAATATCGCTTCACTGACGAATTAAGACAATGTGTTACAATCAATTTAACTTCCTTAACCCCTATCTCCATGCAAGATCTTTTAACTTTTATCGTCGTTGTCGTCGGTATTATAATCCTTATTTCGATTCGTCAGGTTAATCAATATCAACGCGGCGTAAAATTTACTTTAGGAAAATTTACTCGCATCGTAGAACCAGGTTGGCGCATTATTATTCCCATCTTCCAATCCATGATGAAGGTGGATATGCGCACCAAGGCTGTGGATGTTCCTAGCCAAGAAGCGATCACCAAAGACAATGTTTCAGTCAGCATCAATGCGGTCATCTACTACAAAATTAGCGATGCGGCTAAGGCGGTTTTGGAGGTTGAAAATTTCTATTATGCCGTGAGTCAATTAGCTCAAACCACCATGCGAAACGCTGTAGGAGCTGTGACTTTAGACCATCTCCTCCAAAATCGAGAAGAAATTTCTGGCAATATCAAAATAATCGTAGATGAAGCTACGGACGAATGGGGCATTTTGGTGGCCAATGTGGAATTGAAAGACATCATGCTTCCAGAAGACATGAAACGAACCATGGGCAAAGAGGCCGAAGCAGAACGTGAACGACGTGCGGTTATCATCAATTCAGAAGGAGAAGTGGTGGCTGCTCGAAATTTAGCAATGGCGGCTCAGACACTTTCTGGTGTCCCTGGAGCCTTACATTTAAGAACTTTACACGCTATTAATGACATTTCCTCGGATGCGTCCAATACTACAGTTTGGATGGTTCCGATTGAAGCACTTAGAGCGCTAGAAGGGCTCAGCCGAGTCGCAAAAAAATAAATTCCTCATGAAAAATTTTTGCATTATTGCTCATCCTGTTGAGCACTCCCTGTCGCCAATTATGCACAATGCAGCTTTTAAAGCCATGCAAATGGAAGCTGTTTTTGTAGCTTATGACGTTTTACCGGAAAATCTTCAGAATTTTATGAGCACTAAAAAGGGCTGGGCAGGATTGGCTGTCTCTATCCCTCATAAAGAAACTATTGGTCAATATTTGGACGGAATCGATGAAATTGCAAAAAAGATTGGCGCGGTTAATACGGTTTATCGCCATAATGACCAACACTGGGGGACAAATACCGATGCCCCCGGATTCCTTAATGCCTTAAAGGAAGTGATGCCTGACTTATCAGGGAAAAGAGTGGTGGTGATTGGGGCTGGCGGAGCGGCTAGAGCAGTAATCAGCGCCCTTAAGCCCTTAGTAGGATTTTTAACCATCATTAATCGTACCGTTCCTAAAGGTGTGGCCTTAGCCAAAGAATTTGAATGCCGTTATGGAGGTAAAATTGAGGACATGGTTACGGAAACCCCTGATCTTTTAGTGAATACCACCTCTGTGGGACTGGAAGCCCTGGCGGAACCAAACTTAGTCCCCCTTGATTTTTTAAAACCCAGTATGTTGATTGTTGATATTGCTTATCGCCAAAATGGCACGACAAAGCTTATTTCAGAAGCGCAACAAGTCGGTGCGAAATTCATCGAGGGACGTCAAATGCTTCTTCATCAAGGGATGCTGCAGTTTGAGCTATGGACTGGACAAAAAGCACCGAGAGAAGTGATGGAGAGAGCACTGAAAGGATTGTAAGTAAATAAAAAGATTATAAAAACGAAGGCGTATATCTTAACAAGACCAATGGTAAAATTACTTACCTCCTTTTAAAAAAGCTGCTCCTTCGTCGCGTTTTTTGGCCTCATGACGGCGCTCATCCTCTTGTTCCATTGCAATTTCTTCGGCCTTGGAAAGAATGTGCACATCCGCGCCATAGATGATCGCACTGCTTAAAAAATCAGTGCCGTAAATTTTATAAATCCACCCATAAAACCACCCTAGTAATCCGCTAAAAAAGCCAATCGATATCCACATCGTGGGCAAAGCCAGGAACAAGAGTAATGTGGGATTGCTTTTGCTGATGCTGTAAATAATAAAAATCACTCCACTGCTGGCTAAAATAGCCAAAACTGTACTGTAAACGCCGAGTAAAGCGTAGCGGTAATTGGCCATAATTTCCAAAATCAACGTACTCGCCATGGCGCTGAGCACGATTTGCAAAGCAGCTACAAAAGCGATCATTTCGATATTCAACCCTGCCACGATCATATACACAGGCGCTACCAAAATTAAAATCACGATATTCAGGATAAAAATTTGGACCAAGGTGGTACTAAGGTGTGCATATTTTTCACGATTTGAAAGACCAATGAATAATACCCCTAATAAATTGGCTGTGGCCGATCCCAAAAAAACCATGGCTAAAAAAAGAAACACAAAAAGAGGATGAACAGTTCCATCAGAGCTAGTTTCCCCAAAAACAGCAGGGAAAATACCTGACCCTAAAATCGAAATCAAAAAAATAAGACCGGTCCCAATAATTCCGCCGCCTAATCCTCCTAATGTCCGAAGGACAATTTCAAGACCACCTATTTGAGAAGGACCAAAATCGGAGTTGCTAATCTCCGGTGAGACAACTTGATCGCTGGATTCGGACATGGATTTGGAGGTTTAAATTTCAAATTTAATTATACCCCATCCGCTAAAAGAGAAAAAGGTAAACTAAAGTGGGAAAACTTTATTTTAAAGATTTATCAAAAAATGACTGATGAAGCAAAAGCACCACCCCGCAAACAATGGCTGCATCCGCGATATTAAAAGTTGGCCAGAAACCAATACTAATAAAATCACGCACAACTCCTCCTAAAATGCGATCCAAGGTGTTACCAACAGCACCACCGATAATCAGCCCTAAACCATAAATAATCGTATATTTTCGCCAATCGAACATTTTAAAAGCAAAGACAAGAAGCCCTATCATTAAAACCAAACTTACCACAATTAAAAGAGGACCCCCCAATGGCAAACCAAAAGCAATTCCTTCATTTTCCGAATAAATAAACGAAAACCACGGAACAGGTACCCAGGGGGAAATCGAAAATCGAATATTAGCCCAGAATTTCGTTAATTGGTCTAATCCCAAAACTATGAAAATAATGAGGATTAATTTTACAACTGAAATCCCAGTTTTTGTTGCCATGATGGCATGTTACCTTTTTCCTTACTGCCAGGCAGCAAGATTTTGGCTAAAGCTATTGCTGTTTATTCTTAAATATGGGATAATAAAAAGATAATTTTAATTTAAGAGTCCTTATGTCTATGTTGTTTGCTCCCCAGCGATTAATTTACAGAGAAGACCCTGGTTTAGGGAAATTCATTATAACAGAAGGTGCCCCCAATGCTGTCGAAACAGTGATTGATTTACCTCTTCAAACCGCTGAAAAAGGGCTAAGATCAGTGGAAACCATCATCAACGCAGTTAATCATGCCGTAAAAGGAATTTTAAAAGGGGGAGCTCATGTTGTGAGTAGCGCCAAAAACATTATTTGGGATGATTTGGGAGGGGTTATTAGGCATTCTACCGTAGAATTTTTAAAAGGGGCAAAATCATTAACCTATGATACTTTCAATCATCTTATTCATGGCGGATTCCTTAAATCCGCCAAATCTCTTTTGTGGTATGGAGTGGGAGGAATGCTGATCGCGGCTCCGGCTCTAGGGGCGGTGCGGGGAGCCAAAGGCCTTGCTAATCTTGCCTTAGATATCCCTTATGCCCTGACGGTTATGCCTTTTAAGACTGCGGCTGAAATTCTGGGGACAGGAGACCGAGAAGATGGCCTTACTGCGACTTTCAAAACAGGCTTATCAGGGGTGACTCAACTTGCTGGATCATTGGTCCCGTGGATTGACCGAGATAGTCCTTTGTATCAACCAAGCCCTACCCCGCAGCCAACCGAATCTCCTACTAATGCCACCTGGGAATCTTCTGGCTTAATACGTAAATTTCTCGATGGAGATTTACGTCTGGATACTAAAACTCCACCTCTTTTTACCTCAGCAGCTCCTTTAAGCTCAAATGAAGCGCCGCCAGCCGTTTCTGAAACCTAAAACTAAAAATTTTTACGAAAGACGTATTGGTTGCAACCCATCTTATTAGTGGTAATCAAATTTTCCAAAAGGTAGCCGTTTTTTTGATATTTTCTAAATATTTCCTCTGGTTTGGCGACCTCAAACGGATAACCACCCAACCAATCAATCCAATCGTAGTAAACAGACATTCCACGATTTTTTTTGTACTCGTTGAAATACTTCCACGGATTTTTGTATTTTATTAATCCAAAAACTACTGCCTGCCCAAAAAACCAAGGAATAAATAAAATTTTAACCAGTAAACGGGTGACTTGATTGGCGCAATAAAACCCTTTAACTTTTTTCCAAAAATTAGTAATAGAACCTTGATCATTATAAATAGCAATGGCTAACAACCCATTGCTACAAACAGGGATCAGCGCATTATCCAAGGCTTTTTTTAAATTGCCGGTATGGTGCAAAACTCCCCAAGAATAAACCACCTCAAATTTTCCTAATGACTGGAGATAATCCTCATCCAAAGCCGATCCCTCCGCAATAGTCCATCTGTCATCATCGGGATAATACCTTTTTTTCAGTTCTTTTGTGCAAGCAACAGACTGAGGATCATAATCAATCGAGTGAACTTTGGCCCCTAAACGCTTGGCAGCCAAACTTACGATCCCACTACCTGAGCCCAAATCTAAAAAATTTAGCCCCTCAAAATCATTTATTCCTAGCAATGCTCTTAAGGAATTTTCCGCCGCCGTGATGTGCTTTTCATTTACCGAACTAAGAAAAGCACACCAATTAGCGCCAAATTTAAACCTTTTCCCCTGTCTGACCTCTTCGCTAAAACCGGATTGATTAGAATTTTTTATCACTTTTTAAATATACTTTCCCTTTCTTACTTGGGCAATGCCTATTAAAATAAACTTATCTATGCCTTCTCTCTCCCGTGTCCCCAAAAAACGCTTTTTCAACACTACCAAAAACGCGCCAAATCACCCTGTTGACTATCTCTTAATGGCTACAGTTTTAGGATTGTTGATTTTTGGGTTAATTATGATTACCAGCATTGGGGTACCTAAATCCATTCATCTTTCAGCTCCGGATATCCTTTACCCTAATTGTTCCAATGAAGCCGTGGATTGCTATTTGATTCTAAAAAATCACGCTACCCGTTTGGCTTTGGCTTTACTTGTTTTTGTGACCCTACTTAAGATTAATTATCAATTTTGGAAAAAAATTTCCTTGGGATTTTTTGCACTGGCCTTTGGGCTTTTAGTTATGGTGTTGTTTTTTGGATCGGACTACAATACTTTTGCGCGCAGTTGGATTCATTTACCTAATTTTCCGCTGCTGCAGTCCGTTCAGCCAACGGAAATCGCAAAATTAGCACTTATTTTTTATTTTGCTAATTGGCTTGATAAAAAGCAACAGTCCAATGAAATCCAAACTTTTCACGGGGGATTTTTGGCTTTTGCCGTGGTTTCAGGATTTATTATCCTACCGATTATTTTGCAACCGGATTTGGGTTCAACCTTAGTTACAGCCGTCATTGCTTCAGGAATGTATTTTGTGGCAGGCGCAAATTGGCGCCATATCCTGCTTGGAATTTTAATAGCAGGCCTTGTTTCCATAACCGTGGTTTCCAATGTAGACTATCTACATAAAAGGTTTATATCCTATTTAAGCCCGACTGAAGATTGCGCGGAAGATTCGTGCTGGCAATCGCTACAAGCTAAAATCGCAGTTGGCAGTGGCGGGATATGGGGAAGAGGTTTGACGCAAGGGATTCAAAAATCTTACTGGTTACCTCAGGCCTCGGATGATTTTATTTTTGCTGCTTCATCAGAGGAAATAGGCTTTAGTCGTATCATTTTTGTGGTGCTTGCTTATGTCATAATTCTTTATCGGGGTTTACAAATTGCAAACTACGCTCCAAATACTTTTGCGCGGCTTACTGCAGCGGGAATAACCTTATGGATTACAGGACAAGCTTTTATTAATATTGCGGTTAATATTGCCATTATGCCTGTAACAGGGGTAACGCTACCATTTGTGAGTTACGGGGGGTCATCGCTAGTGATGTCTATGGTAGCTATGGCGGTGCTGCTTAATATTTCTCAATACACCACACAACGGGCTTATATGCCCGAATGGCGAGAAAATCGTTTTAGTAATCAAGCCACCCGTTATAGAAGACGATAGCTCCATCCCTCCCACCCAGGGGGGCCACCGTCCAACTCGAGAATAGCATAAAAGGCATTAACAAAAGCTTTCCAAAAAATGAATTCTTGATGAACAGAACATGAACAAACCTAAAAATTCTCCCAAGAAATCTTTTAAAATTCTCTTGACCGGTGGCGGCACCGCTGGGCATGTCTTACCGCATCAGCCGGTGGTTGAGGCTCTTCAAAAGCAAATCAAACACCTGTCGATTTTGTATGTGGGGTCAAAAATGGGGCTGGAACAAAAAATGGTTCAAAATTGGGGATGGCCGCACAAAACGATTCCAGTTGGAAAATGGCGACGGTATGCGGATTGGCACAATATCACAGATATTTTTAAGGTAGGGGCTGGGATTTTAAAGTCGTTATGGATTATTGGGCAATTTCGGCCGCAGGTGATTTTTAGTAAAGGGGGGTATGTGTCGCTGCCGGTAATGGTGGCGGGCTGGCTCTTTCGAGTGCCTTTGGTGATTCATGATTCGGATGCGTTGCCTGGAATGACGACTCGACTCTTGGCGCGTTTTGCCCAAAGAATTTGTTTAGGATATGGAGAAGCGGCTTCGAGTTTTCCGGCTCAAAAAACGGTAGTCACGGGCATTCCGATTCGTGCTTCGCTTTTTACAGGAAGCCGTCAAAAAGGGTTGAAACTCGCAGGATTTGATGCGAAAAAACCGCTTGTATTGGTGATGGGTGGCAGCTTGGGTGCTAAGCGGATTAATGAAGCGGTTTGGGGCGCTTTACCTGAACTTTTAAACGTGTGTCAGGTTGTGCACATCACCGGAAAAGGGAAAACAGCGCAATTTTCCGAATTCCGAGACAAAAATGCGGCACCCAAAAAACGAAAAGGCTATCGGTCTTTTGAATATGTGGAGGCCGAGCTGCCTGATCTGTATGCCGCGGCTTCTCTGATCGTGACTCGGGCCGGAGCCAATAGTTTGGCGGAAATTCAGGCTCTTTTAAAACCGAGTCTGGTGGTGCCGCTGGGGCAGGAAGCCAGCCATGGGGATCAGCTTAAAAATGCTCAAATTCTCGAGAAAAGAGGTGGATGTGTGGTGGTGCCGGACGAGAAATTGACCTCCAAACGGCTCATTGCGGGAATTAAACTCCTTTTTGCCTCTCCGAAACAGCTCGAAACCATGGGGAAAAGGGCTTTCAATCCCCTTCATAAGGAGGCTGGGGAGAGAGTGACGAAAGCGATTATTGACTTTTTATAGCTACTGCGAAGCCATGGAAACCGTTAAAATTAAAAATTAGGCCACCTTAAAAAAGCCTCATTTCTTTGAGATGAGGATTGAAATCTAAAAAGGTTCTGAAAATTCGTAGAGAGTGGGGGAAAAGAAAAGGGAAATTGGGGGCGGCGCGTGCGAAAGCAGCGCCGCCCCCTTTCTTGATTTTCTTGTGGGGGCGACTGCCGGAGTGCGCAGCCGCATAATTGGAAACTTGCGTGCCCCGTGGGAGTGGGGCGGAAGGGGGGGTCAGCGTGGGCGACGACAAAGGGCATATAACTGCCCTCCCGGGTTATTGCCGTCTCCCCACTTCTGTCCAGCGGGATCGACCCAGGGGCTCACCAACTCCCCAACATCGACCGGCACCCCCTTCGGTGCCCAGGGGATTTCCCCCCACCAAAGAAGGCCATCGGCGTCGGGAACCCCGGTGGGGTACAAGGTTTCTGTGCAATCCCACCGGTAGGTATCACACGCATCCTCGAGGCTCCCATCTGCGGCCGTGGGGCAACTTCCGGGTCCTCCACACTGATACCACCAAAACCAACTGGCGGCATCCGCAGTTGCCCAGCCGGCCTTCCGACACATCTGCTCGGGGGACACGCCCTCATCCCCCTCCCGGACAACACTGACATCAATGGTAAAATCCAACAACTTACATTCATAAAGTGCCAGGTTATCCACCTTGCCATCGCAGTCGTTATCCAGGCCGTCACATATCTCCCCTTCGAATCCTGAGGGGAGAGCCTGGTCGCTCCCGTCATCGCAGTCGGTCTTATCGACGACGTACCCGCTCGGAGCGCTACATTCCTGGGTGGTCTTGGATGAGTCACCGAAGCCGTCACCGTCCGAGTCCCGGTAGTAGACCGTCTTCACGCCCTCGTCCGTCGTCCCATTGCAGTTGTCATCGACCCCGTTGCAGGTTTCAGAGGCGCTCGGTTTGACACTCGCGCTTGAATCATTGCAGTGTCTTGTCGACGACATATCCGCTCGGAACCGAACAGGCCGAAGTCGTGTTGCTCACATTCCCGTATCCGTCCGAATCCGCATCCGCGTAGTAGGTGTTCTTCACGCCCTCGTCCGTCGTCCCATTGCAGTTGTCATCGACCCCGTTGCAGGTTTCAGAGGCGCTCGGTTTGACACTCGCGCTTGAATCATTGCAGTCCGAACAGGCCGAAGTCGTGCTGCTCACATTCCCGTATCCGTCTCCGTCCGCATCCCGGTAGAACGTCGTCTTCACGCCTTCGTCCACCGAACCGTCGCACCCATTGTCGAGCCCATCGCAGAGCTCGGGTGCGCCGGGGTAAACGGTCTCCTCGGTGTCATCGCAGTCCCCGCCTTTGCTCGCGTAGCCCGTGGGGACCGTGCAAGCGTAGATGGTTCCTGAGCTGACTCCGTAGCCGTCACCGTCGGTGTCAAGGTAAAACAGGCTCTCGACGTCCTCGTCGAGCTCACCGTCACAGTCTTCGTCGACGGCGTTACAGACCTCGGAGGCCGAAGGGTGAATTGTGGCATTGTTGTCGTCACAATCTCCACCGGCTGCCACGTAGCCGAAGGATGTGGTGCATCCCTGAACGGTACTGCTGTTACTGCCGTACCCGTCTTTGTCGCCGTCCAGGTAGTAGGTGTTTTTTGCCCCGTCGTCGATCTGCCCGTTGCAGTCTTCGTCAAGGCCGTTGCAGATCTCTTTGGCTCCGGGGTAGATGTTCGACTTTGAATCATCGCAGTCCCCGGAGACCGCGACGTAACCGCTAGGCGCGCTGCAAGCGGCTGCCGTGATGTTCGACCCGTAGCTATCACGATCTGCATCTTGATACCAGGTAGCTGGATCGATCGCGTCTTCGTCAGCTTCTCCATCGCAGTCCTCATCCTCGCCATTGCAGCGTTCCGCGGCCCCAGGATGCACAAGGGGGTCCTCGTCGTTGCAATCACTGTACATGCCGGTGGGGGCGAAGCCGTCCCCATCGGAGTCGAAAGTACCATCATCGATAATCCCGTCACAATCATTGTCGATCCCATCCACGAGGGAGGCCGACGACTGCTCGGTCTGATCGGGGTTTGCAGCTGCGCTGGCGTCGTTGCAATCGGTTCCGTCCTGCACGTAGCCATCGGGAGCGGCGCAGGCCACCACCGAAGTTTCGGGATCTCCGAAGCCGTCCTCATCCGCGTCGAGATACCACACCGACTGGTTCTGCGCAGTGTCATCGTCGACGTTCCCATCGCAGTTGTTGTCCACGCCGTCGCAGACCTCAAGCGCGAACACGTTGATCTCCGGATCCCTGTCATTGCAGTCACCCCCCGATTCCGTAATTCCGTCCCCATCATTATCGTTTTGAGTGGGGCCGTTCGGCGGATTCGGGGTGGTGGGCTCCTGCGTCGACGTTTCCACCACGACCGGCGGCTCTTGCCTCTCTTCCGGCTCATCCACACACGCCATCCCCAACCCGAGAACGGCGACCAGGCACAGAGCCTGAATTTTCTTTACGTTACACAACATAGCTCTCTCTCCCTTGGCAGACCGATTTCTTATGGCTCACACTGGAGGCCATCGGTCTGCCTTTCTTCGGTTGACTACTTTGCACTTCTGCACGACCTCCCACTTCTGGAAGCACACAGGCGAAAACCTGTGAGAGGTCGTGCGACCCTATTTTCTTAGAACTTAGCCCCGCTCCACCGTTGCAGTGGTTTGAGGGCTTCATGCCGCTGTTTTATCCCGCAATGACGCGAGACTTGCAACAACATGTTGCCCCGAGTGGGGCTAAGAACTAACTGACCATGATGGTCTCGATGGAAAGGCAGAAAGCCTCTCCCCGGTGGGAAAACAATATATCGAAACTCGCCCTCAGTTGCAGGCGAGGATTTTCAAGCCGCGATATTGCCCCTTAAAAACCTGGATCTCTTTTGTAAATTTTACAAAAGATGGGGCAATACCACGGAAAAGGCGCGGTGCATGTCCTCCAGCTGGCTTTACCTTATCATCACCGCATCTAGCTGGAGGTAAGCGCTAGCGCCATGCGCCGCGGAATTCCAGGCACTTCCTGACTTTTCTCACAGTATAAAAACCCTCTAAAAGAGAGCTTTCAGGAGAAAAAAGTGCCCAGAAACCCACGGCGCATACCGAATGGGGAACAGCTGGTTCCCCCTTCGTGACCCCCTCCGAGTGGTGCATAAAACCTACAAAAAACCTTCCGCGAAGGAAGGATTTCTGTCGTCACCTGGAAGGCTGTAGTTTAACTACAGTACCCGGCTTTCTGTCTACAGACTATCAAAATTTACCGAATAAATCAAGCAAAATTTCATCAGCCTGGTGGAGCCGACGAGATTCGAACTCGCATCTCCCAGATGACGAGCCGGGCATTTTACCGTTAAACTACAGCCCCACTCACACCAGGCTCTCCTTACTCTAGCAGGTCAACATGAAGGATCCTTATCAAAAAGATGAACTTTTTATGAATAAATCAAACTATTTCACTTAAGCTGAGAGATATTTTTTACTCGAAGCGACTTAAGTGAAGGTTCTTGGAGCCCCCGCCTTGCGGGGTGCGACAAGGTTCTAAACGTCGCGAGATGAAAAATATCTCGATTACTTATCTTTTCCTAAACGCGAAAATGATTTTTCGGCGAAGTCCATAAGGTGAAGGTTCTTTTTGCGCCCGCCATAGGCGGGAGGGCAAAAATGGTTATTCTCCAGGACGAGCCAAAAATCATTCAAACGTTTTTCTCTCTACGAATTTTCAAGGTTCACCGACTCCCCTCATCAGTTCATTCCAGACCCCTTTTCGAATCCGAAACGACAAAAGTCCTTATCAGCGTGGACACAACCCTACTTTTGTTTTCGCCTAAAGCGAGACAAGATAGAGGGTCCAAGGCCGCATAATGGACCTTAAACATCGAACCGTAATGATTCGAGAAGAAAAGACATGGGGACTGAGAAAAAAGTCAGGATGTTTATTTTACTTATATTTTAGGTTTTGTCAACAGTAAATCCCGCTAAACGCCTATTTAATCTGTATATTAGTAAAGTCAAGCTCATTGTGAACCATTTTCAACAAAAAGAGCTTCCGCAGAGGAAGCTCTTTTTGTCATAGGCTATAGTTTGGGTCAATAATCTGGAGCTGTCGGGAATTGAACCCGAAGCAATTGAGTGTCAAGCCCATTGCCGAAACCATTCCAACCCCAAGATTATTGGCCCGCATTCCCTATAGCACAACACTCATGACCAAAACCTTTCAAAAAGATTAAATTTCCATTAATAAAACATGGATTGTTAACATTTTTGATAATTAACTATATTCCTTTACAATAAAAGTGGCTTTAACTATTTAAATTAACCTTTCATGAAAATCGGCTGGAATGGATGGTTTTTATGTCAACCTTATACTGGCATCGGGCAATACACCCTTAACCTAATTAAAGCCCTAGGAAGGATTGAGCCAACCTACCAATGGTTAGTTGTTATCCCCTGTAAAATCCCCCCAAAGCAGCTTAATTTTCCTTCTTCTGTCCAGATAAAAGTGCTTCCTGAGAAAAAAATCCCCATAGCTAGTTTGCGTAAATTTTACTGGGAACAGGTTCAAGTGCCTAATTTTTTCAAAAAAGAGCACGTTGATATTGCGCATTATCCTTACCCCTCAAATCCCTTTTTCCCTGGTCGGCGTAACACTAAAACCGTGGTCACTGTCCATGACACCATCCCCTGGGAACTACCGGAATATCGTCGTTGCCTACGTACCAGACTTTATCAGTCCTACACGCGAAAAGCCCTTAAAAAAGCTGACCTTTTAATCGCGGTTTCCCAAAGCACGGCTCTTGCCTTACTAGCTCATTTTTCCTACCCTCACAAGGCAGTAACGGTTATCCACGAAGCACCTGACCCTATTTTTACTAAACGTATAGCCAAAAAAAGGCTTTCTAAGCCCTATTTTATATACGTAGGCGGTTATGACCCCCGAAAGAACGTAAAACGGCTCGTAGAGGCCTTCAATGCTTATATTGCCCCCTATTTTAAGACAGACCTCCTCTTAGTCGGTGCTAAAAATCTAAACCAAAGCCGCTACCGCTCTTTCCCGGAAACAAAAGCCCTGCAATCTTTGCTTAAAGCAACCGCTAATTCTTCTCATCTCCCAGGACGTTTAATTTTGCTACCCTCTCTTCCCCCCCGAGAATTAGCAGCCTATTATCATGGCGCCTTAGCCTTGGTAAATTTTTCCCTGGCTGAAGGATTTAATATCCCTCTGCTCGAAGGTGCGGCCTGCGGAATTCCTCTTATTACCTCTGATCTTCCCATTCATCGGGAAATTATTGGTCATAAAGTGCTCTGCTGCGATCCTCAACATATTAAAACCATAGGAGAAACATTACTAAATTTTCTAAGGAATGATACAATGCAGCTATGGTTAAAAAGTGCCAGCAAACAAATAGCGGCGAACTATTCTTGGGAGAAAACCGCATTTGAGACACTAGCAATTTATAACAGTATTTAGATGGCCCCACACTTTCCAGGTCAAAAAGAGAATGAAGTCATCAAATTCCTAATTAAAAAGCACTGGATGGTTTATGTTAGACTAATTTTTTATACCTTGATTATGATGGGTTTACCTTTTCTTATCTATTTTATCTTAATTGTGGAAGGCGGGTTTAGCGCCAACGGAAACAATATAATTACCCTTTTTTTTCTGATATATATTGGTTTTGCCCTTATGATTTTATTCATTAAATGGCTTGGCGAAGATCTGGATATTATCATTGTTACCAATGAACGCTTAATTAGCATTGTTCAAATTTCATTTATGCACCGAACCATCTCAGAAACAGATTTGGCTCATATCCAAGATATTCAACATGAGACTAAAGGAATTCTAAGCCAAATATTCCGTTTTGGGATGATGGAAATTCAAACCGCAGCAGAAAAAATTACATTCTGTATGCACGATATTCCTAATCCATACGAAACAGCTCGCCAAATCATGAATTTAAGGGAAGATCATATCAGTAAAAAACAAAACAATAATACGGTGGGCAATAACTTTATGGAGTAGCTCTTGGAATTTCTTAAATTGCCAGATAAAATAAGATCATGAATGCGGATTTTTTTATTTTACTGGTTGGAGCAATTCTAATTTTAGTGGTTAGTCTTGCCGGAATCTGGAATTATTTAGCCAACCAAATTCATCAACTTAAGGCTATTCAAGTTGAATTTTTGCGAATTGCCCGTTATCGTCGAGATACAATTCCTTATCTGCTTGAGAATTATTGGAATCTTCTGCCGCCTTCTTCATCCCCAATAAATACGGCATCTCTTTTAGAGTACCGCCATAAAGCATACTTGGATGGACAGGGAGAATTGGCCGAAGAACAACAACTTGAAACCTTGCTGATGAATTTCCTTTGTGAAGCTGCCAAAAATACATTGCTTAAAAAAGATATTGGCTGGCTAGAAGCGCAAACCGAGATTGAAAACTATCATCAAGAATTACAAAACCTGGAAACGCATTACCATAAATTACGAAATCATCTGAGTGCCAAAACAGCCAAACTACCTTTTTCGATATTTAAAAAATTCGTAGCAAGTCAACTTCTTTAGCTAATATTCAATATCAAATCACCTGTGCTCTACCACATCACCACCTATGGTTGCCAAATGAACAGCTCCGACACTGAGCGCCTGGCCGCGGTTTTAGAAAGTCTTGGCTATCAACCAAGTCCGGATGAAGAAAAAGCTGATCTATTATTTTTCAATACCTGCTCAATCCGAAAAAAAGCAGAAGACAAATTTTATGGTCTAATGCGCCACCTGGTTGCCAAAAAAAAAGTTAACCCTAATCTTTTAATAGGGGTTACGGGCTGTATGGTTCGCATTTCAAGCACTAAAAAATCTCCTAAAAAAGATAAACTGGCCAGAGTCGAAGCTATTGATCTGGCCCTGCGCATCGAAGATTTATCCCAATTAAGTACTCTTCTAAAAGAGATCAGGCCAAATCTTAAACTTAACTCGAAATCAGATAAAGAAATTTTTAAAGAAGGCTCTTTAGGTTCATATTTTGAAATCCAGCCAAAACGAGCAACCCCTTTCCAAGCCTGGATTCCCATTCAAACCGGTTGTGATAAATTTTGCACTTACTGCATTGTACCCTTCTCCAGAGGGAGGGAGCATAGTCGGGTAATGGAGGAAATTGTAGTCGAAGCTAAAAAAGCTGTGAAGCAGGGGGCAATTGAAATCACCCTACTCGGCCAAACCGTGGATTCCTACGGACTGAGCGTGGCAGATAAGCTAAGCGGCAAATTTGCAATTCAAGACGATATTCCGAATGTAGTATTCAACTTAACGGCTTCTTCCAAAGAAGCGAAAATTCACGAAAAGGCCCAACTCCCTTTTGTCATCTTGCTTAAAGAGCTTGATAAGCTACATACCAAGGGATTACGCCGTTTAAGGTTTATGTCGCCTCATCCACAAGATTTTTCCGAAGATTTAATCCTTTTACACCAAGAACTAAAAACCCTGCAACCTTATATTCATCTGCCGCTGCAATCCGGAAATAATGAGGTCTTAAAAGCCATGCGTCGTCCTTATACCCGTGAATATTATTTACATCTTATTGAGCTGTTGAAAAAATATTTGCCGAATTGTGCCATTACCACTGATCTTATTGTTGGATTTCCAGGAGAAACCGAGAAAGCTTTTCAGGACACAGTGGAAATGATGAAAAATGTAAAATTTGATATGGCTTTTATTGCTCCTTATTCACCCAGGCCAGGAACTTATGCGGCCAAACATCTCAAAGACGATGTTCCTGTAAAGGAAAAAGCCAGACGATTTCACGAACTAACCGCGGTTTTAAAAATTATTTCCAGGCGTAAAAATGAGGCTTTTTTAGATAAAGAAGTAGAAGTATTAGTGGAAAAACATGAAAAAGGACGATGCTCCGGACGCACCCCACAATCGAAACAAGTTTTTTTTGATAGCTCTGCAAATATGGTTGGGCGCTTAATTACAGTTAAAATCACGCAAGCTCATGATTGGTTCCTGGAGGGATGCCCGTTATAACAGCCATAATTTATGGCTCTACTTTGCGTTTATTGCTCTTTAGCGAATTCAAATCCTGATTCGCCCCCATTCACCACAGCCTTAATTCTCCTTACGCCAGTGCCGCAGGATTCTTCTTTTTGGATTTTAAATTGTCCTAAGACATTGGTGTGGGATACGTGCGGCCCACCGCAAATTTCACGGGAATAATCGCCAACGGAATACATTTTGATTTTTTCATCATACCGATCTGAGAAAACACCAATAGCGCCCCTTTTTTTAGCTTCATCGACGGTCATCATTTGATAAGAGACCGAATAATCGTCCTGAATTGCCTCGTTTACCCGTTTTTCGACTTCTTGTAATTGCTCGGGGGTCATTTTCTCCGAGTGGCTAAAATCAAACCGTAATCTTTCCTGGGTAATATTAGAGCCTTTTTGATAAACGTGATCTCCCAAAACATCTCGCAAAGCGCGATGAAGCAAATGAGTAGCAGTGTGCAATTTAACAGTTTCTTCGTGGTCATCAGCTAATCCTCCGCTAAATTTTTGAGCCGCTCCTTCGCGGGATTTTTCCTGATGTTTTTCAAAGGCTTGTTGAAACTCACTTTCGAAGGTGGGATGCAAGCTAATACCTCGATTTTTAGCTTCCTCCTGGATCAATTCCAAGGGAAAGCCATGCGTTTCGTAAAGAGAGAAGGCTTCCTGCCCTGAAAGTGTGACTTCGATTTTTGAAAATTCACGAAGCCCTTGCTCAATAGTTTTGGAAAATTGAATTTCTTCTTTTTGTAATTGTTCCAAGATGAAATTCTGGTTCTGCTTTAATTCAGGGTAAATATCCTGATAAAGGTTAATTATCACTGGGGCAATTTCTTTGGTTAGGTCTTGCTTGATCCCTAATTTAAAACCGTGACGCACGGCTCGACGAATTAATTTACGTAATACATAGCCTTGATCCGTATTAGAAGGCTTAATAGTTCGAGGATCAGCCAATAAAAAAATAGCAGCTCTTAGATGATCGGCGATAATTCGACTTGAACTTTTGTCTTCTTCGGTTAAAGGAAATAAATTTTCTTGAGAATTAAGGGAATTTATTTTAGAAATTGCGAATATTTTATCAATGATTGGGACGAATAAATCAGTTTCAAAAGGAGACTTAACGCCCTGCAAAATCGTGGCCACTCGTTCAAGTCCCAATCCCGTATCCACATTTTGCTGTTTTAAAGGCTCGAAAGTGCCTTCTGCGTTTTTGTTGTATTGCATAAAGACATCATTCCAGATTTCGACCCATTCTTTATTTTCCGCTGGGCCGCCCTTTTCGTAAGGATTTTCTAGGTTTTTCCCTGTGTAATAGAACATTTCCGTATCCGGTCCGCAGGGGCCAGTTTGGCCAGCAGGTCCCCACCAGTTGTCTTTTTTAGGGTAGAAGAAAATGTGCCTTTTTTGATCTGGCGCGGTATTTTTAGAGCGTACAAATCCTACTGATTCCCAAATTTCAGCAGCCTCTTCATCTTTTGGAGAATTGCCATCCCCCTGAAAACAAGTCACACACAATCGATCCGGATCCAGTCCCAATCCCCCTTCATTCATGGGAGTGGTCAAAAATTCATAACTCATCTGAATGGCTTCTTTTTTGAAATAATCGCCCAGCGACCAGTTTCCCAACATCTCAAAAAAGGTCAGATGCGTGGCGTCGCCCACTTCATCGATGTCATCGGTGCGGAGACATTTTTGAACATCCACCAGCCGTTGACCCTGTGGGTGTTTTTCTCCCATCAAATACGGCACCAGGGGATGCATTCCAGCCGTGGTAAAAAGCACGGTCGGGTCATTTTCCGGGATCAAGGAGGCGCCCGAAATTTCAGCATGATTGTGCTTTTGGACAAAAAAATCGATGAAACAGCGACGGAGAATCTTAGAGTTCATACGATTTATTTATATCGGAAAATTAGATCTGAAACAAGAATCCAGCAAATGATTAAGAACCCCGGATTTTAAGCTGCTTATTAATTCTTGCCAAAGCAGCGGTCAACCTAAGTTCTTTCGGGTCTCTCTGCCCTGGAGATAAAACCGCTTTTCTCCTTGCAAGATCAGCTTTGTCTGCTTCCACTGCCTTTTCGACGCTTGCTTTTGTTTTGATTAAATACTCTCGATATTCTTCAGGATAAAGGTGAGGTAAAACCCGTAGAACAAACCGCATTAAATCATAATGGTGATGAACCAGGGTTATTCCAGTTTCATCTTTAGGGTGATATCTCTGCCAAGGGTCTCGATGAAAAACAGGCTGCCTAGCGCGCATCTTCTCCATAAGGCAATCAACTGTTTCAGCTAGCATAGGAAATTGCTCGCGTATTTGAGCAACTTTTAGCTTATGGATGCCAACTTGACTGGGATCACTACTACCCCTGTTATCTACCACCCTCAGGATAGCTGCTTCTGGGTTTTCAGGATTATCTCTTTCTACTCTAATAGTATAATTACCAAAACTTTGGGATTCCATTGGCTGATAAAAGACATTTTGTTCAGCTCCTCTAATCTGACGCATCTCCGCTAATTCAGAAGTAATATTCTTTAAATATGGAGGAGTCAAAATTACTTCTATAGTGCCTCCGGTTGCATAACCTCGCATTAAATCATTCAATAAATCTGCTGATTTCCACCAAATTAAATCATCGGCACCTTCCTGGTCTAATCCAGAATTTTTCTTTATTTTAGTTAAAAGCAAATATAATGGCCATGGTCTTTTTAAGACATAGTTAAGGTTGTTCCCCTGCCCACTAATGTCGCTAGGATCATAAAGATCATTAACTATCATACTCATTATTCCCTTCCAAAGGGGATTTCTTTTTTCGGGGCTATCAAAACCCAAACGCTCAAGATTTCTTCTTAAATAATCTGAAATCTCAGGCGGCTTATAACCCTCCAAAACTGAACTTTTCCTGGTTTTGAAAGCCTTTATCCATGCATCTAAATCCCGCTGGGGGACAAGATTACTTTCCAGTATGAAATCTAGTAAATCAGGGCAAGTGATCAACCAACTTATTTCTTCGATTAGAGTTCCTAGCTGTAAATTCAATAATCCCCTTTTCATGTTAGGAGTTTGGTTCATAGTCAGGATGGGCAAAAAATCTTCAGCTCTATTTGCTTCTAAAATAACCTGAGCCGGAAAATTATAACGCTCAATCATTTTAGCCGTACCTTGACCAACATAAGCATCCGCCATCTTTCCTCTAAATTGCTCGTATTTTGTAGCTCCCAAAATAGTGATTAAGCCTTGAACCAAATGCAGCATTTCATCTCTAATCTCAATTGCGACCGGATTATCATTGGACAATTCCCCAAATTTTTTATTGGGCTTAGCCATGGGAAGTCCTTGGGCGGCAAATTTTGCTTCTACTTGCTCAAACAAACCCCGTACACTGATTAAGCGCGCATCATCTCTCCAATAATCATAAGCTGTTTTTTGTAATTCAGGTGGATTGGAAAGAGCTTGTTTGAGGCGGGTCGCTGTCGCTGTAACTACCTCCTTGAGCGCTTCCTCCATTTTTAAATGGCCAAACCCATTATTTGGCAGTCCGGATGTGGAGTCTAATCCTTCTGACCTATTTCCTATTACCGTTAAAACCGCTTTTTGGACAGCATCCCTCGCTGATTCAATAGCCTTTTCCTGATCTTCTCCTAAAGCCCGGAAAAGTAAAACCAGATGTTCATAATGAACGGACATGCTTTCCGACGGAATTGCTAATTCTGGATTTACAGCTGGGGATTGAACCATTATTTAGGTTAAAAATACTTTAAATCCTCATATGAAAACGCTCTTAAGTTTTAACTTTTAAAAGAAAATCTTGTATTTGTCAAGAAAATGCCGGTATTTCCTTTTATTAATAAACCCTCTTATCTGGTAAACTGACTTTATCCGATTATTGGCCTAAACCTCGATGTCCCTAGACATTCTAAAATCCCTAAAAGATTGGCAAAAAACAATCCTCACGCATCCCTGGTTTCGAGGAGGGATTTTAGCTATTATTTTAGCGGTTTTTGGCGGTCTTTTTGCGATTATTGGGTTAAAATTACTGGAACCTTCCTCTTTATCAAAATTACTACCAGGCGAACCTACCGCGGCTTATGTTGAATTTGATTTAACTCAATATGCCAATGCCATGTCGAAAAGTTCCCCGCAATTTCCTTTTGATTTTTCAAAAATTCAAGATTTCCTTTCGCTGACTCAAAAAAATACTACCAAAACCCTACCAAGCTGGGTGAAAAACAAGGCTGGCATTGCTTGGCTCCAAACTAATTCTCAAGATCTGCAAAAAGTGATTTTCCTAGAAAATGACCCTAAGAAAACACCTCCCCTAACTGATTTTCCTAGTTCCTCATCGGCCATGGTCCAAAAAATAAATAAATACCTTGTTTTTAGCTCTTCAAAAGAAGTTTTTCAAATCTTAAACGATGTCCAAAATGGCATAACTCCTAACTTAAAACATAGCGCTGATTTTATTAAATTGAGACCTAACTTACCTTATGACTCAATGACTTTTGGCTATTTAAAAACAGCCAAGCTAAACCATCTTTTACAAATTGATTCTCTTAAAACTAATCCTTTTTTCTCTTTGGCAACGGATATTGAGTTAGGGCTGCGGCCCTATTTTCCGGCGTTAGGATTTGCGCTTAACCCTTATGAAAAGGGTCTTTCACTGCAAACTTACTGGGTCGGTGATAAAAATAAATTTAAAAACCAGGCTCTTTTTGATCTTAATAAAAAATATAATGGCTCCTTACTTTCCTATTTGCCGCAAAAAACAAATCTTGTAATCGGCGGGGAGGATTTTTCTTCCCTGCTTAGTCAAATTAAGGCTCTTTTAGAAACTAACGATTCTGGTAAAGGGTCAATGCTAACAGCTCTGCTGCAATCTTGGTTTGAAAATTATTGGGGGAATATTGGTGAGGCCGAAAAAATGCTAGCACCCTTATTTTCCAATGAATATCTACTGGGGTTAATCCCTTTTCCAACAGAAACAAACACTAAAATTCCTGTTTCTTATGATTCAGGCTTTCTTTTAGGCTTAACAATCAATTCCGAAGAAGAAAAAATCGCTAATAACCTTTTGGACATTTTACTCAATCGCGGAATAATTAAAATTGACCAAGAGCAATCATCTATTGGCAAAATCGCTCTGGAAAAAATCACCAGGCTCAATTCCAAAATTCCTTACGACGTTATTCAACTTAAAACTGGAAAAATTCTTTTCCAAATAATGATTTATAAAAACATGTTGTTTTTTTCCTTAGATGAAAAAATCATGCAACAAGTAGCCGATTTATTAACCAATAATGAAGAAAACTACACTACTTCCGAATCTTTTCAGGAGCTAAAAAACATTATGAGCTCAGCTAATTTTGTAGTAGATTTTAGCAATCAGGATGTACTGCAAAGTCAATATGGTCTTAATCAAATAATTTCCAGCTTTAATCTTTTTGATGATGGCGGAAATAGCCTTCACCTTTTAGAGTTCTAATAGCCATGGCGAAATTCATCACTAACGCTGATCCCGAAAAGACACCCTTATCACCGCATGTACTTGATTTAACTAAAATTTCAAACCAAAAATTAACACCAAATCGCAAAATTGCTGATCTTAAATTTCCTTCAAAAAAAGTTCAAAACGATTATCAGGAGATTATTTTTTATTATGAAGAACACCCTGCTTTAACCTATCGGCCTAATCGATTCAGGGAAATTACCAGGATGGTGGCCATGGGAATTATCGTGATTTTCACCCTTAATGGGGCCAATATTTTAAATAATGCTTTTTCTTTTAAAAACGATTTGGTTTCTGCTTCCTACGAAGATTACAGCTCGCTTTTTACCTTTCAGCCTGATTCGCAAAATCTACTCCAAGAAACAGCTAACCGATTTCAGGCTGCACAACAAAGTTTATGGTTTTTGCAAAGTCAACGCACTCAACTAATAACAGCCGGAACAGCCGCTGATTCAATTACGCAAATTCTCCGTACTGGAGAAATTTTAACTAGGGAGGGGGCTAAGTTTATAAACTTTTCCAAAGATCTCCAACCAATTTTAGCTAAACTTTTCACAGAGCAATCAAGTCCTCGCCTTTCGATTACCGAACAGATATCGCAAATTTATAGTACTGATTTCAAAAGCGGTCTTGCGGAATTAAATGTGGCGAATGATCAATTTCAAGCAATAAATTCCGCTTTTTTCCCTAAAAATATCCGTTCCTACCTTCCTTTTGCCAAAGAAAAGCTAAATCAACTAGTAGAGGAGCTAAATTACTTTGATCAAAATTTTCCCTTACTTTTGCATTTACTAGGTGATGATCTTCCTCAAACCTATTTAATTCTCTTAGAAAATACGGATGAAATGAGGCCAGGAGGCGGCTTTATTGGCAGTTATTTATTAGCTACCCTTAATGATGGCTATTTGGATGAACTATCTTTCCATGATGTTTATGATCTTGATGGCCAATTTCATGAAATCATTGAACCACCTCTCGAAATTGCCAGGCTAACCTCGCAATGGGGACTTAGAGATTCTAATTATTCACCAGATATTTCCATTTCCTCGGCTAAGGCGGCTTGGTTTTTTGAAAAAGAAGGAGGCCAAAGTGTTGACCAAGTGATTACCATAGACTTAGAAGCAGTGCGGGCCTTATTGCAAATAATCGAACCTGTAACCTTGAATGGGTTTACTAACCCAATTACAGCGGATAATTTCAGGACTCTTTTGTCGTACGCTGTGGAATCCAAGTTAACTGGAGAAAATAGCCCTAAACAAATTTTAGCTCAATTTATCCCTCGTGTTCTTTTAAATCTGCGCTCTCAAAAACCAGTAGCCGCACTGCTGGCAATTTTGCCAAACCTAGCGACTGAAAAGCACCTTACAGCGTACTCTACTGATGAAAAAATTCAGGATTTTTTTAGAGATTTAGGAGTCAGTGGAGCTATCCCTAAACCTAAAGAACATGAAGATTATTTTATGGTAACCAGTACTTCCTTAGGAGGCAATAAAAGTGATGCTTACCTTTCGCAAGATATTATTCACCAAACAAAAATCGAAAAAAATGGCTCCATTCTAAATCAAATTTCCTTAACCAGAGAACATCACTGGAACAATGAAACAGAAAATGAATTAAAAAAGGTTTTAGCTTCTTATAATTTTAATTCACTTGAAAACTGGTTAATGGCTATTTTAGGACAAGGACCCAATGTTAGCGGGATTAGGGTTTACGTGCCCAAAGGTAGCCAATTATTGCAAGTAGAAGGGATACTTAAAGACCAAGTCGAGACTAAATACGATGCTGATTTGGGGCTGGATTACTTTTATTTTCAGGTGATTACCTATCCAGGGGATAAAACCATAGTTAAGTTGAGTTACCAACTTCCTTTTACTCTTGAGTTAAAACCCTTGGATGAATATCGCCTCACAGTGGTAAGTCAACCTGGAGATCACCATACCGAGCTTACCAAAGAGATTAGCGCTGACTCTAGGCTTACGATCTATCGCAGCTTCCCGGATGATTTAACTTCTTTACCAGGAGATAAAATTTCCAAAGTATATCGCTCAGTTACGCCTTTAACGCATAATCTAAATTTTGCCCAACTTTGGGGAAAATAAAAAAAAGATTATGGGTTTGGGCTCGTACGAGCCCAAACCCATAATTCCCTAGCCAGTATCTTCTTTAATAGACTTCTAAATATTCGTTAATTTCCCACTCGGAAACAGACATTCGATAGCGATCCCATTCTTTCAATTTAGCTTTATAGAATTGATGAAAACAATGTTCTCCCAAGGCTCCTCTAATAATTTCATCCTTTTTTAAATATTCTAAAGCCTTGGCTAAATTTTCAGCTACCATTTCGACCTTATGCTTTTGCATTTTTTCCTCATCAAACTCCCACAAATTTTCTTCAATAGGAGGTGGCACTTCCATCCCTTGTTTTATACCATCCAAACCAGCGGCTAACATCACAGCAAAGGTTAAGTAAGGATTAGCGCTAGGATCCGGACACCGTAATTCACAACGAGTGGCACGATGAGCTTGTTCTGGCACTACCCGCGGAATACGAATTAAAGCAGATCGATTGCGTTGTCCCCAAGCAATATTTACCGGCGCTTCGTATCCTACCACCAATCTTTTATAAGAATTAACAATTGGGTTAGAAATCGCGTTAATGGCTTTAATATGCTTTAGTTGCCCCGCAATAAACTGCGTAGCTAATTTTGATAATCCATAATACTGACCATTGGCATCGTAAAATTTATTCACTCCATCCTCAAGGGAAGCAAAAGACTGATGAACATGCATTCCACTACCGTTTATCCCAAAGATTGGCTTAGGCATAAAAGTTGCGTGTAGCCCCATTCGCTGAGCTAAGGCCTTAAGCGTTAACTTAAAAGAAATAGCATTATCAGCTGTTAATAAGGCATCAGCATACTTAAAATCAATCTCATGCTGACCAGCCGCGACTTCATGATGAAGAGCCTCAACTTCAATACCCATTTCATCCAAACCAAAAGCCATATGCCTTCTAATTTTTAACCCTAAATCAGTAGTTTGATCAAAATAACCAGCATTATCGTGCGGAAGAGGTGCCCATTTCCCCTGTTCGTTTTTTTGAAAAAGGAAAAATTCCAATTCCGGGCCAGTATTAAAACTGTATCCTAATTTTTTAGCTTCTTCTAATTGACGTTTTAAAATTCCCCGCGGATCTCCCTCAAAAGGAGTCCCATCTGGCATGTAAACATCACAAATTAACCGAGCCGTAATATCTTCTCCATCCTTAGTCCAAGGAAGAACGGTAAAAGTATTAAAATCAGGTTTTAAGTACATATCCGACTCCATAATACGCGTAAATCCATCAATCGAGGAACCATCAAACCACACATTATTATTAAGAGCGTCCGCCAACTTATGAATCGGAATCGTGATTGCCTTCAAAATCCCCATAATATCGGTAAATTGCATGTCAACGAATTGCACCTCTTCTCTCTTACACATCTCAAGAATCATTTCTTTTGTTACGCCCTGCCTAGGAAATTTGGCAAAATTATGATCATGGCGGGTTTTGGTGATAACCCTTTCCCGTGGAGGCGAAGACGTATCCGCTAAGATTGAAGACATAAAACGAAAGTTAAAAAATAAATATAGCCAATTGGCTATATGGTAGATCCCCTAATCATATTTGATAGGGGATCCGTTGATATTTTTGACTAAATCCAAAATGAACACAAGTTAAAGCCAAGCATTCATTATTCGGTTGTAGGCGGAAATTAACAGTCTTCTTGACCTTTAATTTAAAAATGCATATAGTTGAATAGTAAAAGTTTGTCGAAATTTTCTACAACAACTTTAAATTGACAATAAACTTAAACGATGCCTTGATTAACATTGGTTTTACTAAAAAAGAAGCTTGTGTTTATCTTGCCGCTTTAGAGTTAGGTTCTTCCGGAGCATCGGAAATTGCACTAAGGGCAAAACTAAATCGCGTAACCACTTATGACGTTCTTGAAAAACTCATTCACAAAGGGTTTATTAATACCTATATCCAGCAAAAAATACGTTATTTTACCGCCACTGATCCGGACATAGTCAAAACCGATTACCAACAACGCTTTAACGGTTTTAAAGCCACCTTGCCGGATTTAAGACGTTTACATGGGAAAACAGCTCATCCCAATGTTAATTACTACGAAGGGATAGAAGCTATTAAAAAAGTCTATTGGGATACACTAACGGCTCAAACTGAAATTCTAAATTACGCGGATTCAAAATCAATTCGTCGTTATTGGCCAGCCTATGACGAGGAATACGTAGCCGAACGTGTTAAGAAAAAAATTTACTTAAGAGGAATCGCACCCAATGATATGGAAGGAGCGTTAGTGGTAGCCAAAAACCGCAAAACCCATCGTGAAATTAGACTGGTAAACCCAGGTGAATTCCCTTTTACCAATGAAATTAACATTTATGACAATAAAGTTTCTATTATTTCCTTTGGGAAGGAAGATGTGCTAGGAATGCTTATTGAGAGTCAAGAAATTGCCGACACCCAACGCGCTATTTTTATGATGGCCTGGATGTTTTCTTCAAAAGTCATGAGCCGAGGTTAACAGATAAAAACTTGATTCTGTAAGGAAATATCATCTTTATCTCCTCTTAAACTTTTTCTCCAATTCTTCTTTGGTAATGCGAATCATGGTGGGACGACCATGGGCACAGGAACAACTACCTTCGGTTTCTTGAAGAGAACGAATGAGCGCCTCCTGTTCATAGCTACTTAGGCGTTGCCCAAATTTAGCAGCGGCCCTGCACGCTAAAGTGTGCAAAAGATGTTCATGCCGTCTAGCTGCTTCCTCAGGGGCTTGCTCACTCAAGAGATCATCGATAAAGCCATTCATAACATCTTCAATGTTCTCTTTAACCAAAAAATCTGGAATAGCCTCAACCAAATACGTATTTCCACCAAAAGCACTAATTTCAAACCCTAGAGAATGCAAAAGCTCTAAGTTTTCTTCTAAAATCGCTTTTTCGCGGTAATCGAGTTCCAGTTGAACTGGAGTTAAAAGCGCCTGCTTCCCTGGTTCGCGTTCTTGCTCATTACTTCTAATTTTACCCAACATCACTCTCTCATGAGCCGCATGCTGATCAATTATCACCAACCCGTCCTCATCTTCTGCCAAGATATAACTATTTAAAATTTGCGCTAAGGGACGAATATTACCAGGCGAGCGTTTTTCCAAATAAGATTGCGTAAAAGTAGCAACTGGAGAATCACTAAAATTAGCCAAACTTTCATCGCCATGTGGCCTAAAACTTGGAGAAGCTCCTAATGAATGCCCAAAAGGTGGATCTACGTTTTTCCCTTGAGCAGCCAAGCGTTCCGCCCGCTTTTGTAATAAATAGGCCTTTCGTGCCTCTAAACCTGAAACACTAGAAGTAGACGGATGATTCCCACTAGATGAGGAAAATAAACCAGCAACAGATGTCAGCGGTAAGGGCACTGAATTTCCAAAAAAATTTGCTTGTGGACTAAAAGCCTGCCTAGGATCATAAGTTTCACCTGGTTCTTCAAATCGCAAATTCGGCTTAGTAACAGGCTGAATTGATGATTTACGTAAAAATGCTGGTTGGTCAAAATCATTCGGATTTCGCAAAGGAATGTTTGGAGTCAAAGAGCCCATTTTAGAACTTCTCATTGCCTCAATGGCTGAATAAACACTTCCCTTAACCACCCTAAAAATTTCCCCTGGATCCATAAAACGAATTTCTAATTTTCGCGGATGCACATTTACATCAACCTTTTGCGGATCAATCGTAATATTTAGCACAAAAATAGGATACTGACTGGAGGGAATTGTATTAGAATAAGCTTCCTTAACAGCATAGCCCAGCCTGATATCACTCACTGCTCGCCCGTTGACCATAAAATATTGATATTTACGAGTCGTGCGAGCCGTATGCGGCTTACCAATATAACCTGTAATTTGCAGATCCCTTCCTCCGTAAAAAACTTCCACCATCTCCTCACTAATTGATTTGCCAAATAATGCGCCGAGGCGCGGTAACAATTTTTCGGTTTTAAGTAAATCAAAAAGAGTTCGCCCGTTGGATACAAACCGAAAACTTATTTCCGGATGGGACAAGGCTAAATCCTGAACAATCTCGAGGATGTGGCGATATTCAGTAGATTCACTTTTAAGAAATTTTTTCCTGGCTGGCGTATTGTAAAAAAGATTATTAATCTCGAGCTTAGTTCCCATGGAACACCCAACTGGCGTAACCACGGGATTTTTCCCACCCTCCATTTCTAAGCGAATTCCGCTTAAAGCTTGCTGTGTTTTAGTTTGCAAAATAATACTGGAAACAGAAGCAATACTCGCTAACGCCTCACCGCGAAAACCAAGAGATTTAATTTTCAACAAATCATCCATGGAAGCAATTTTACTGGTCGCGTGCCGCTCAAAGGCCAGGCGAGCATCCATTTCATCCATGCCCATGCCATCATCCGTAACAACAATTTTTTCAAGCCCACCCTTAGAGATTTCGATCGTAATCGAATTGGCGTTGGCATCAATCGAATTTTCTATTAATTCTTTAACAATAGAAGCCGGTCGCTCAATCACTTCCCCGGCTGCGATTTGATTAACCAAAATATCAGAAAGAATGCGGATAGCGGGCATAAAAATAAATTTAGGGTCTTAACACGTTAATTTCAAAGCAATCCCATCATGGGAAGATTTTGTTTTAAATTCAAGTTTTATACCCCCTAAAACTAGGAAAGGGATTGACAAATATAAAATATTATTAATAATGAGTTACCATAATTAGCGAATTTTTACTATTTAACACTTTGAAATATGGAAGGTGCCGCTGCTATTAATCAACCGTTGGATGGACTAAAAGCTCTTGAGGAAGAAGACTTAACAGCCGAAGACCTAGTTACTATTTTACGAGGGGGAAAAGATCAGGCCGATTATGTTCGATTAGTAAGATTGGGCATTATTTGTAAAGAGGGTCAATTACCTGTGCCCACATTAGCAGATTATATGAGAAGTGGCCGCCCTACACTAGAAGCTTTGCTTAGAAAGCTAGAAAAATAAATTTTTACTGTTTTAAAATCGACAGCCTTGGGGTTTTTAGTAGTAATTGCCTCAAATTTTTGCTATACTAGTTAGATATTTAGAGTCTAAAAAAGACAAAACTCCCAACCATGCAATTCAAAATTCCCCAAAACGTACAAATGGAAGATAAAATCGTGGGGCCACTCACTCTTAAGCAACTAATTATTGTGGCTGTAGGGGGGGGGATTGATTATTTCATTTACGTGAGCCTAGCGCGAGTTTACGTTCTTACGGTTTGGATTGTTCCGGTGGCAGTTATCGGACTAATTACTTTAGCTATCGCTTTTATAAAAATTCAAGGAATTTCTTTTATTCGTTATCTATTGCTTTCTTTTGAATTTTACCTTAAACCCAGAAAAAGAGTTTGGACAGCTGGTGGAGCCGACGTATTTATCTCCTTTACCGAACCTGTTCCCCAAACAAAAGATCAACTTGAACAAGCTAAACAAAGGAAAATAGCCCCAAAAGATTTAAGTAATATCGCTGAACTTAGCAAAATCATGGATAAACCACTTCTCAAATAACCCTAATCTTTTTCGCATGACTTTTATCCCTTCAACAACGGCTGATTCCGCCCTTCAAGCTCAAATAAAAGGCGTGGCTGAGGCTCAAGCAAACGAAGCTAAAGACACTGTTAAAAATGCTAAAAAATCTGTGGATTCAAGTACTCAAATGCACCTTAAAATTGCCGAAATTCACGATAATGTGGCCGTGCTTAAAAACGGAGGAGTTAGAGCTGTGCTAAAAGTGTCCAGTATCAATATCCACCTTAAATCCGAGCAAGAACAAAATGCCATTATTTATTCTTATCAGGGATTTCTTAATACTCTGGATTTCCCAATTCAGATTGTTTTACGCTCCAAAAAACTTGAACTTGATGACTATATTGACCAACTAAAATCCCTTGCTCAAAAACAAACTAATCCCTTACTAAAAGATCAGACCTTGGATTATATTGATTATATTCAGCGCCTAATTGAATATGCGGACATTATGCAAAAAGAGTTTTATGTGGTTATTCCCTATGATCCGCCACGTGCCAAAAAAATTACGTTTTTAGAAAAATTTGTTGAATACATGACGCCAAAAGATTCAGTGGCTCAACTTCGTCAGCGACACCGAGAATTTGAAAATTTACGCAAAGGATTAAACCAAAGAATTAATGTGGCCAAATCCGGCCTAGAAAATTGTGGTCTCAAGGTTGATCAGCTAACTACCGAAGAACTCATCACTCTTTTTTACGAATGCTACAATCCTCGACTTTCTCGTTTACAAAAATTTAAAAAAAGCGAAAATATTGACGTGGTACATGACAATGATTTACACGAATCAAAAGAAGAACTCGAAGAAGGGTAAATTATTAGCAAAAGAGATTTAACAAGGCTTGTATGAGCGAAGGGGATTCATCATCTATTGACCGGGAGGTTACACAAGATTCTCCTCCAAAAGAACCTCTTTCCCCAAAAATAGAATTACAGTTAGGAGCGATCGAGGCTTTTTCTTGGTTTGCCCTTGGGATTGAGCACGGCTGGCCTGAATCTAAAAATCCAGATACTAAATTTTTTGAAACTATAAACCGATCAACATTTAGAATACCGGCTACACTGCAATACGAGAACGTAAAAAATTACATCGATCCTGCTCACCAGGAAAGCATTCATCTCTATTGGGACAAGGTAGTAGAAGCCCATAGAGATTTTTATACTGCCTGGGAAACGCTTAAACATAAATGGGGGGAAGCTCCCCAAATAAATCCTGCTTTGCCTAAAGAAATGGTAGAAGAATGGTCTTTAAAATTTCATGAATCGCTAATTAAGGCTTTACCAGCCTTACTTAGTCCCTCTGCTGGGGATAATGATAAACATCCAGAAACTATTCCAAAGCATAAAGTACCAGATGCCCTAGAATTATGGAAATTCGAAGAAAAGGGCTTACGTTTAGAATGGTATGCGGCCTATAAAGTTTATGCCCAAACCTTGAGACTTTACTACATGCGGCTCTTGGAACCCGCACCTGAATCTACCTCAACAATACCGGTCTTACATATATCTGATGATGCCCCGGTGCAAGCTCTGCTTTACGAACAGACGCTCGATGTTACCGCCTGCTATTTAATGCACCAAACCGGCATGTTGTGCCGAGCGCATCATGTTGAACAACCAAATGCCCAACATCGCTTACGAAAAACAGGTGGTGCTTTTTTCTTGCACGAAATTGAATCCATGCAGGCGGTTTTACGGCATCTTTATCCTTATTTAAAAGCCGCGAACACCGCGGAATTAAGAAAAAATATCAGCTTTTTAGCGAAGGCTCTAATTGTGGCTGGGGCTCATGATATTGTAGAAGATACAGCCCTTAGTCCTCAAGACTTGCGCAATGAAATTAAAAGATTAATTCAAAGCCCGGATAGCCATGTAAATCAACTTATTAAGAGTGGATTTGGCGGAGAAAAAGCACAAAAGATTTTTGAGGAAATGTACACCCTAACTGACAAAGAAATTGATGAAATTATCCAAAGCATTGAAATTATTTCGCATAATATTGAGCCGGAAGCTTTTCTAAAAAAGTACCATCCAGAATTAAACGCCAAAGCAAGAGACACCTATTTAACCAACGCTGAAAAGCAAATTGCCGAATCCTTAGGGATAGGAAAAACCCAAATTTCAACGATTAAAACCGACAAACGGACTGGTAAAATTTGGAATTTAAGTTTAAAGGCGCAATTATGTAATGCACAAATAAAAAAATTAGCAATTATTGGAAAATTAGTGGATCGCACTAATAATCTTGAAACGCTGGCTGGAAGCGCTCCGGATAAACCACAAAAGCAACTAGACACCCTGTATGCAACTTATCTATTAATCAGATCTGCTTTTTATGCCCATGTATCGCAAATTGCGCCAAAAATTCTTTTAACTTGCATTGAAGCTACCTTAAGAGAATATCATCGTTTAATAAAAAATATTCCTGATTTAGAGATTGATCAAAATAACAAACAAGCTCAAATAGCCCTAGAAAAATACCAGGGTAAATTATCAGTTACAGCAAATCAAAGTGAATCGAAATGAGATTTTATCCGTCTTCTCCGTGAAAAAATCATAAAAAGCACTGTCTTGGCGGCGACCTACTCTCCCACAGCTGAACTGTAGTACCATTGGCGCTGACGGGCTTAACTGCTGTGTTCGGGATGGGAACAGGTGTACCCCCGTCGCTAGAACCACCAAGACAGTGCCTTTTAAAAGCAACTGTTCTTAAAATAAATATTGAGATGAGTAAATAACTGCCATTTTATCCTTAAAAAACGCACGTCAAAGGAAATGTGTCAGAGACAAGTCGCCAAATAAATTTGGCAGTCCTTATCTCTAACACAAGATTATACGAAACAAAAAAGTCAATTGCCTATTAGTACGGCTTGGCTAAACACATCACTGTGCGTACACCTGCCGCCTATCACCCGGTTGTCTACCGGGAGGCTACCCGGTCCCTCTTTGCGATGACCTTTTCGACTGCAGCGCCACCCTTTTGGCTGCAAATTTCTCATAGCTCCTCATCGTATCCATTGGATACGCCTTCAGCGCTCTTCAAAATTTTCGCTCAAAAGATATGACGTTTCGTAACGAAAAGTCACCTCAAAGAGGGACCGATTTGGGGATTTCTTTCTTAGGGGAGGCTTCCCGCTTAGATGCTTTCAGCGGTTATCCCGTCCGAACATAGCTACTCTGCAATGCCACTGACGTGACAACAGATACACTAGAGGTTCGTCCACTCCGGTCCTCTCGTACTAGGAGTAGCTCCCTTCAAAAATCCTTCAACCACAGCAGATAGGGGCCGAACTGTCTCACGACGTTCTGAACCCAGCTCGCGTACCACTTTAAATGGCGAACAGCCATACCCTTGGGAGCTTCTCCACCCCCAGGATGTGATGAGCCGACATCGAGGTGCCAAACCGGGTCGTCGATGTGAACTCTTGGACCCGATAAGCCTGTTATCCCCGGCGTAACTTTTATCCGTTGAGCGACACCCCAACCACTTGGTGGTGCCGGATCACTTTCGCCTACTTTCGTATCTGCTCGACTTGTAGGTCTTGCAGTCAAGCTCCCTTATGCGAATACACTATCGCGCTGATTTCCATCCAGCGCTAGGGAACCTTCGCGCGCCTCCGTTACTTTTTAGGAGGCATCCGCCCCAGATAAACTACCCAACAAACACGGTCCCCCCATTTTATGGGGGTTAGAGTCAAAATAATACAAGGGTGGTATCTCAAGGGTGACTCCACTTCGCCTGAGCGAAGCTTCAAAGTCTCCCACCTATCCTGCGCATGTATCATCTCAACCCAATGTCAATCTGTAGTAAAGCTGCACGGGGTCTTTCCGTCTTGCTGCGGTTAATCGGTATTTTTACCGATACTACAATTTCACCGGGTCCCTCGTTGAGACAGTTCCCATATCATTACGCCATTCGTGCGGGTCTGAACTTACCAGACAAGGAATTTCGCTACCTTAGGACCGTTATAGTTACGGCCGCCGTTCACCAGGGCTTAATTTCAGAGCTTTGGACCGAAGTCCTAACCCCTCCACGTGACCTTCTGGCACTGGGCAGGCGTCAGCCCCTATACATCCTCTTACGAGTTTGCAGAGACCTGTGTTTTTGGTAAACAGTTGCATGGGATCTTTCGCTGCGGGCAGCACTTTCTTATAAAATAAAAAAATGCTGTCAGGCCTTATTCCGAAGTTACGGCCGCTGTTTTGCCGAGTTCCTTAACGAGGGTTATCCCGATCACCTTAGTATACTCTACCCACCCACCAGTGTTGGTTTGCGGTACGGTAACGTGCATTTCTCGCTTCGAGGATTTTCTAGTCCGCTGAAATCAAGAGAATCACCCCGCAAAGCGGGGCTTTCCATCACTTCTCGTATTCTCTTTACCGAAGTAAAGAGGACCTCCCTGATTTACATAAGAGGCACGATACTTAAAGCTTGGACGTAAATTCATTAATACGCTCTCTTTATCCAACGGCGTCCCCCCTAAGCTAGCGCCGCCTTTAGTTAACCTGAACACATTTGAAACCTCCGAAGAGATTACATTTGCGAGCAGGCACTGCCAGTTTTGCTTGGACGAAATGCCCGTTGTACAGGAATATTAACCTGTTGTCCATCGACTACCCCTTTCGGGTTCACCTTAGGACCGACTAACCCCAAGTCGATTAACGTGGCTTGGGAAACCTTGGGTTTACGGTGACCAAGTTTTTCACTTGGTTTACGTTACTTATGCCAACATTTGCACTTCCATCCACTCCACCGCACCTTACGATGCGACTTCATCGCTGAATGGAACGCTCCTCTACCACTCCCCCCGCCGAGGCGGGGAAAGTCCGTGTCTTCGGTTAGAGATTTGAGCCCCGTTGGATTTTCGGCGCTAAATCCCCCCACCTTACGGTGGGCGTAGACCAGTGAGCTATTACGCACTCTTTAAAGGGTGGCTGCTTCTAAGCCAACCTCCTGGTTGTCTACGGGATCTAACATCCTTTAACACTTAATCTCTATTAGGGACCTTAGACGACGGTCTGGGCTGTTTCCCTTTTGTCCGTGGCACTTAGCTGTCACGGACTGACTCCTGTGAAGTACACAGTGGTATTCGAAGTTTATCTCGGTTTGGTAGACTTATTTCGCCCCCTAGCCGAAACAGCGCTCTACCCCCACTGCTTAACGCACAAGGCTAGCCCTAAAGCTATTTCGAGGAGAACCAGCTATCTCCAGGTTCGATAGGAATTTCTCCACTACCCACAGCTCATCCCACTATCTTGCAACATAGTTGGGTTCGGCCCTCCATCCGCTGTTAAGCGGACTTCAGCCTGTCCATGGGTAGCTCACCTGGTTTCGGGTCTAGTGTATGAGACAAATGCGCCAGTTAAGACTCGCTTTCGCTATGGCTTCGGGTGAATCTCCCTTAACCAAGCCCCATACAGCTAACTCGTTGGCCCGTTCTACAAAAAGTACGCAGTCACCCCGCCGAAGCGAGGCTCCTACTCCTTTTAAGCAAAGAGTTTCAGAAACTATTTCATCCCCCTTTCTGGGGTGCTTTTCACCTTTCCCTCACGGTACTTGTTCACTATAGATCTCAAAGTCTGTTTAGCCTTGGATGGTGGTCCACCCAGGTTCAGGCCGGATTTCACGTGTCCGACCCTACTTAAGAACCTATTTAACCGAAGCCATTGTTTTCGCCGACGGGGCTATTACCCTCTATGGCGGCCCTTTCCAGGGACCTTTGACTAACAATGGAACCGATTACCAGCATCGCCAGATACTAGAAAATAGGCCTTGCAACACCACCACGGAAACGGCTGGCACCTATCACGCCGCAGTGGTTTAGGCTGTTCCCCGTTCGCTCGCCACTACTAAGGGAATCTCATATGATTTCTTTTCCACAGGTACTAAGATGTTTCAGTTCTCTGTGTGTCCTCCTGGCACCTTCTTTGTCACTGACAAAAATCGCAAAGCATCTACGTGCTTTATGTATTCAGAAACAAAAAAGGTACCAGGTAATCCGACATAACTCGGATTAGGTTGCCCTATTCGGAAATCCCCGGGTCAATGCTTGCTTAACAGCTCGCCGAGGCTTATCGCAGCTAGCCACGTCCTTCATCGGAACTTTGAGTCGAGGCATCCACTCTTCGCCCTTTTTAAAACTTGATTGTAACGTATAACCTTTAACGTGCGATTTTTAATTATAAAATCGCGAAAATTTGGTAAAATTGTTATTTACTCACGCTCAATTTTCAAGGATCCGTTTCTTTCCATCACCTATTGGCGACTGAAAGAAACAAAAAAGGGGTGCTTTCACGCACACCCCTAAGCCCAAAGAATGACTTGATGTTAAAGCTTTAAGCTCGGGGGTATTCGTAAAGAGAAAGAGATCAAATTTAGAGGTTAGAAACACGGCATCCCAAACAGAATGCTCCGAGATTATAGGGGGAGCCCTTTAGGCTGTCAACACTTTTTTTAGCCTCTCTATGCTCCTCCCCCAAAATATCGCCCCAAAGTACCACTAAACCAAGACTGAAAAGTCCCTGTAGCCCACATTAACCCAAGCATAAATATGACAACGCCAAACAACAGAAAAAAAGTATAAGTTCCACCTGGCCCCAAATAATGCTCAGCCGAGGGGATATCACCGGTTATCCCCTTAACTTTTTCACGGTAAACAATAAGAAGAAAACCTGATACGGCAATTAAAAGCCCTGTAAAAATATGCATAATGAAATTTAGGCGATTACTAAGGTTGCACTGTCTTAATTCCGCTAAATGCAAGACTCTCTAAGCTTATAACTAAATAATTAAAACCAAAAGACATAAATTAGAGAGAAAACATTGACAAAAGAAACTAAAGACTTGCGGCAAAAATTAATTTTTAAGAATCTTTTTTAGTTTTTTTTAATTGCACCACTGTCTCTACATGATAAGTATGGGGGAACATGTCGACTGGCTGCACAATTTCTGGGAAATATCCTAAATCGTAAAATAGTCTTAAATCACGAGCTAAAGTGGCAGGATTGCAGGAAACGTAAACAATTTTGGGGACTTTTAGATGGGCAATTTTTTGGGGAATGTCGGGATTTAACCCTGCTCGTGGCGGATCCATCACTACAACATCTGGAGCAATAGATTGAGGATTGCTTTGATTGTCCCCAAGCCATTTCCCCACATCTTCGATAATAAATTCCGCATTAGATATTTGATTTCGCTTGGCATTGGCTCGCGCATTTTCAATGGCTTCCTTAACAGATTCAATTCCGTAAACTTTTTTGGCCGCATGCGCACAAAAAAGTCCGATTGTTCCGGTGCCGCAATACAAATCATAAACCACTTCTTTCCCCGTTAATCCAGCCAATTTAACAACCTGAGCGTATAAAATTTCAGCTTGATGGGTATTAGGCTGAAAAAAAGACTGAGCTGAAATTTCAAAATCCAATTTATGCCCATTTTCGAGCTTTAGTTGCTCGTGAATAGTAGCTTTACCAACCAAAACCTGGCTTTCTCGCCAAGTAGGCACTCCCCTACTCTGCATGACTGTTGTCCATAACAAAGAATGAATCTTATCTTTCCAAATACCAATTTTAAAAAGTTCTTTAAAGCGGTTGATAGCCGGAAAGGAATTTGCCGAAGTAACTAAATTCACCATAATTTGTCCAGTATTTTTGCCTTCGCGGATAATTAAATTTTTAAGTAACCCGTCTTGAGTCCGATCATCGTAAACTTCCAGTTTTTCCTTTTTTGCAAAGTCGCGCACAACCTCAACAAGGTTAGCAAAAATTCCTGATGGTAAAAAGCATTCCTTTAAATCAAAAACTTCGTGTCTCATCCCTGGCGAATGCAGCCCAAGCATAACTTTTCCTTCTTGGCTACGCCCAAAGCTAAACTCCATTTTGTTTCGATATTCGAAGGGAGAATTACAGAGAATAATAGGTTTTATTATCCTAAGAAGCTCTGACTCAGGGAAATTACCCAGGTGTGCCAGGGCTTCTTGAACTTGCTGCTGTTTATAAGAAAGCTGATTTTTATATTCAATATTCTGCCAAACGCACCCACCGCAAACAGGAAAATGTTGACAACGAGGCTCAATACGTAAAGCGGAGAGCTTAGTGAAACTGTGAATTTTACCTTCAAGCCGATTGGATTTAATTTTGGTTAAAGAAACTAAAAGCTGATCCCCGGGGATGGTGTCCGGAACAAAAATCTTTATACCGGAGATTGATTTCAGCCACGGTTTTTGTTCAGCAAGTTCTTGGGAAATTTGACATTCACCAAGCCCTGCTCCGCCAAAAGCCAATTTATGAATAATAACAGGGATAAGGTCGCCTTTTTTTAGTTGCATTAAAAAAATAGTTAGAACATAGCTCAAAACTATCGAATTAAAAAATGGTTGTCTATACCAAAAACCCACCCCTATCAGGCCGTGCTATACTTCAGGCATGATGAAAATTTTGATTTTACAAGTCGGAAAAACCAAAGAAAAGCCTTATCAAGAAATCGAAGCTGAATTTCTAAAACGATTAAAACCTTTGGCTTCAGTGGAAAAAGCGACGATTGAAACTTCAAATCAAGAGATGGAAAACCAAGTTTTGAGTACTAAAATCGCAAAAATTTCCCATAAAACCAAGGGCGAATATTTTATTGTAGCGCTTGATTGTTCCGGCAAGGCGTTTTCCTCTGAAGAATTGGCTAATTTTTTGCTCCAAAAAAGGGATCAAGACAGTGGTAAAATAGCTTTTGTAATCGGGGGACCGCATGGTTTTACGCCCCCTACTTTGCAGCAGGCTGACCTAATTTTATCACTTTCCAAAATGACTTTTACGCATCAGATGGTACGACTCTTTTTGTTGGAACAAATGTACCGAGCGTTTACAATTTTGGCGCACAAAAAATACCATTATTAAAAATTCATAAATTACTCATGCGTTTGCAACGTTTAAAAAAAATCATCCTCTGTTTTCTCCCACTAATATTCCTTGTTGGGATTTATTTTTGGCGAGCGGGTTCCCAAGTCTTTTTACTAGAAACATTCATTCCTTCAACTTTTGATAAAACCTATAAACAACAAGATCCGGCTTCAATCACGCTGGTGGCTTTTGGCGACATGATGCTCGATCGCTATGTTTGGACATTAATGGAACGTTATGGCCATGATTATCCTTTTCAATATTTCCCGGAACTCCTGGCAAGCATGCTTATTACTGATTCGGAAACGAGCGAATCCGACCTCTCTACTTCTAAGACTAACTCGAATTCTTTGAGTCTAAACCCGCCAGATTTTTTGCTTGCGAATTTAGAAGGACCGATTTCGGATAGTACTTATGTTAATCCAGGGACAGCCATGATTTTTAACTTTAAACCAGCGGTGGTCGAAACTTTAAAAAAATATGGGTTTAATCTTTTGAATTTGGCGAATAATCATGCCTATGACATGGGGCCGGAAAAAGCAAATCAAACCCGCGAATACTTAGCTCAGGCCGGAATTAATTTTTTTGGAGATGCGCAGAGGATTAACGAAAATACGGCTTGGCAAACGGAAATCAAAGGCATGAAATTTACCTTTCTTGGCTTTAATGACACCACCATCGATCACCTCGATTACCAAACCGCCACTAACCTGATTAAATCTTTTGACGAAACTTCCGATTTCCTGATTGTTTCCATTCATTGGGGCACAGAATACCGCACGAATCCCACCCAAACTCAAATAGACCATGCCCATGCTTTTGTTGAAGCTGGAGCGGATGTAATTTTAGGGCATCACCCGCATGTGATTGAATATATTGATCATTCGCCGGTGGAGTGGTTTTTGGGACCAGACGGCCTGCGTCCTATTTATTATTCCTTGGGGAATTTTATTTTCGACCAATATTTCCAAGCGAATGTACAAGAAGGGCTTGGAGTTGTACTTAAATTTCAAAAAATAGCTAACTCTGATGTCCCAGATCTCATCACCACTGCGGAAACAGTTTTTGATCTTAAAAAATCCCAAGTGAAAGCAAGAGATTAGAAGTCCAGAAAATATTTGAGTTAAATATAACAGCTTACGCGGGCTAAAATGGTTGTTTTTTAGGCTTATTTAAGGTAAAATATTAAAATAATCCCTGAAAATATAGTTTTTATGCGAGATTTTCTTTAATAAACTAAATTATGGCAGCTAAAGGTGTAGAGCATAACTGCTCAATCGAGCCTAAAAACCCAGAATTAAAGCCCGTTAAAGCAACCTTAGATCAACTGCTTTTAGATTTGGGAAATTGCCAAACAGATCCTGAAGCCTTGATAGAACAACTGGAAAAAGCCTTGAATCAACTTGAAGAGGAATGTCAGTGTGAAACCGTTCGCTGTATTGAAGATGGGAAAAACCTACTCGAAGGCGTTTTGGATGGAATTGGGATGCCGGAAGGAGAAAAGCAAAACTTAATGGAACAGTACGATATTCTTTTTAATCCCCAAGATTATGAATTAGATATTCAGGAAATAAGAGACGCTAGGGTTCATCATCTAGAAGAACAACTAAAAAAACAAGCGATTACCAGAGTTACGACAATGTCCGAGGCCGAAAAAACAAAAATCGAACGCCTTTTTAAGCCCCAATTAACTCAACTAGCGCAATTACAAAGTGCACAAGAAAGCATTAATAATAAATTAATCGCTCTAGCTATCGCTTATAATGACAAAATTAAGCAAAATTTTCCTCCTAATCAACCGGACAAACAGCGTATAAAAGATTTAGGCGAACAATATGCAAAAATTGCTAGAAAAATTGAGGCCATTCAAACAAATTTAGCTTCTTATTATTATGACCTTAATCAGGAAAAAGAGGCACTTGAAAGCCGCATCCGGGCGATTGATCAAGGAAATTATTATTTACCCTCTGGAGAAAATCTTCACGAAAAGGCTGAGCGATTAGCTAATCAAACGGTTTCAACTGAGGAAAATGAGGTAAGACATGAATATGCCGAATTAATGAAAACGGAAATGAGAGGATTTGTTAGACAGCTTTTATGGGAACGACTAAAAACTCATTGCGGACGAGTTGATGTAGCCTTGGAAACGGCTCAAAGAAATTTAAAAAATGCAACACAACGATTAGAACCTTTGCGTGAAAAAGTGGAAACACTGGTAGACAGCGGAGCTACAGCTAGAGAAATTACGAGAGCAAGGGAAAATTACGAAAAAACAATGAATAGTAATCCAGAAATTCAGCACTATACCGGTGAAATTAACATTTTGACCCAACAAGCTAAAGAATTACGCCAAATGATGACTCAACTCGGATAATAACAATAACCCTTATTTTATGCCCCAAATAACCTATAACCAAGCAACTGTTATTCTTAAAGAAGCCTATAAAAGAAAAAAAAACCAAATCGGGAAATTAAAAAAAGATATTCGAACATTTGTAAGAAATGCCCAACATGATTTAGAAACCCAGCAAAAAGAAGAAGAAAATACAAACTTACAAAATCTAGAATCGAGATTGACTAAAGAGTGATAAAATGGTAAATTAATATGATTAATTCCGAAAACGAACTATTTTTATAAAATTTTATAAAAAAAATATTTTATGGCTTCTCGCCAAGATAGCACCAAAAAGCAACAATTACTCCAAATCTTCCAAAAAATAGTGGCTGATTTTGGACAGGAGCTCAAGTGTATCCAGAGTGATTTCAAAAAAAATATTCGAAAAATTGAACAAAAACACCTAAAACAGCTTGAAAAATTAGACCAAGTAAAAAATACTGCGGAACAATTTTTAGAAGAAAGCCTAAAAAAAACTTAAATAAAATATAATTTCTAATTATGCCTTCCTCCCTAGAAAAACAAACACCTCTCCCCGACGATTTAAAAAAAAACCCGGACTTGGGCTTTGAAGCACCGGATCCGGGATTGCCACTTAATATATACGTGGCCGCTCTATCAACAGAAGCAACAAAGACTATGGCCACAATGGTTGCTAAACTTCAAGGGACTTCGAAGGCATTAGGTGCAAACAGAATCCTAGGTGAAAAAACACGTAACGCTTTAAGAAGTGCTTCTTTGAAAAATTTACAGCAAACAGCTACTGCCCTGCGAGGTCATCCCGAAGATATTTCTTTGTGGTCTCACATTATCGAAAATAACGAACCTTATTTACCCACATCTAAAGGAATAGTTGAAACTGGCCAAAATAGGAGAAACCTTGTTGTGCGCCAATTTCCGGCCGGCTCAAGGGTAGCTTCCCTACCACCAAAAACCCCGGTTCAAGTTATTAGCGCCCCATTTAGCACTATTGAAGCAAATGGTCATTTGTGGGGGGTGATAACTAGTCCGGTTAGAGGCTGGGTTGCGCTTCGTTATGTCAATCCTATGGAAATAGGATCAATCAGCAAAAATACAGAAACCACCCCACTTAAACCAACTAAAGTGGCTATTTTACCAATCTTAATAAGAAAAAATGACCCCATTGATACCTTACAAGGTGGGAAAATTAGACCAGTTGGAAAAGAAATCCCGATTGATTCCTCCAGGGCTGAAATAAAAACTCCTAATGGGGAAACCTGGGCACCCTTAGTAAATAACACGGGATGGGCTAGAATTAGTACTACTGACGAAAACGGAGACCCTAAATATTACGTAGGATATGAAACCTCTAAACAATCATCCCCAGACACTGCCATTGTAAACAATACTCCATCTAATGATCCAAAAAACACTTCATCGCCAGATGACGGCCTTGCTCTTGAGAATGAAAAATCTTAAAAATAGGAATAACTGTTAATTAAAAATTTTATTTCATGAAAATTACCTTTTTGGGCGCGGCGCGTGAAGTTACTGGTTCACGTCATCTTCTTGAGGTTAATGGCAAAAAAATCCTCCTCGACTGTGGGATGTACCAAGGCCATCGAAAGGAAGCAGCAGAAAAAAATCATAATTTTGGCGTAGACCCAAGTAGTGTCGATGTTGTGTGTCTTTCGCATGCGCATATCGATCATAGCGGGAATTTGCCACGCTTTGTAAAAGATGGATTTAAAGGTCCTATTTATTCAACCTACGCCACCCGCGATTTATGTATGTACATGCTCCTTGATAGCGCTTACATTCAAGAGCGAGAAGCAGAATATCTTAATGAAAAAAAGCGTAAACCAGGAGAACCGCTTATTGAGCCAGATTACACCGAAGAAGATGCTTCAAAAGCCATGGAACAATTTCAAAGTTTCGGTTATCAAAAGACTCAGGAGATTGCGCCCGGGGTACACCTAACTTTTTACAATTCTGGCCATATTTTGGGCTCTGCTTTAATTTATCTTAAAATCGACGACCAAGCTGACGGAAAATCAAAAACTTTCCTTTTTACCGGTGATCTTGGCAGAAAAAATCTACCAATTCTAAAAAATCCCTATCAAATTGAACAGGCTGAAACCCTAGTTGTTGAATCCACTTACGGAAACCGTCTACATGAATCAATTACGGATGTTGAAGAAAAAATGGGAACAATCGTGCAGGAAACTATTAAACGAGGTGGCAAAATTATTATTCCGGCTTTTGCGTTAGGGAGAACTCAAGAAATTGTCTACACTCTTCACAAACTTTTTGATAAAAAGCTCCTTCCTGAAGATCTAGCAATTGTGGTTGACAGTCCCCTATCTGGAAATTTAACGGAAGTATTTAGAGCGCATCTCGAAGATTTTGATAAAGAAGCCCAAATGGAATTTCTAAAAAAACAAGAAAACCCCTTTGGTTTTGGGCGATTGCGCTATACTAAAAGCGTCGAAGAATCAAAAGCCCTTAATAATAGTCGCGTGCCCATGATTATTATTTCAGCTTCTGGGATGTGTGAGCACGGAAGAATTTTGCACCACCTTAAAAATAACATCGAAGATCCACGAAATACTGTTCTCATCGTTGGATTTATGGCTGACCATACCTTGGGTCGCAAGCTCATTGAACAAGAAAAAGAAGTGCAAATTTTTGGTGATCCTTACCAAGTTAGAGCCCAAATTAAAGTAATTGATGCCTTTTCTGGGCATGCAGACCGCAGCGATTTACTGGATTATGTGGTCAAAATTAAAGATTTAAAAAAAGTTTTCCTGGTTCACGGAGAAGAAGAACAAGCTTTATCGCTCCAAAAATCACTCGAAGAAAATGACATTCAAAATGTTACCGTGCCTTATTTAGGGGAAAGTTACGAACTTTAAATTTTCCAAAATTATCCTGGACACTTTTAAAAACCTAGACTAGGATAGTCGTCGTCATAAAGTTGCTTTAAAAGTATCCTTATGCTTACGTGGATTGTTATCGCTATTTTCCTGGTCACATTTCTTTTAATTGTATTTGAAGTATTTGATAAAGCTATTTTAGCTCTGATGGGTGCTGTTTTAATGATTGTTTTCGGAGTGTTTGATTTTCACGAAGCCATCGAAGCTATTCAATTTGAAACCATTGTTCTTCTAATGTCCATGATGCTCCTGGTCGAAGTGGCTAGAGAATCAGGGATTTTCTCTTGGGTAACTGTTCAATTGTCGCTTAAATCAGGAGGCAATCCCCTGCTTCTCTTCCTATTTTTATCATGCATAACCTTTTTTACATCTGCTTTCCTTGATAATGTCACCACCATTATTTTACTAGTACCAATTACGATTGCGCTGGTACGTGGGGTAGGCGGAGATCCCAAGCCATATATTATCGCGGAAATCTTTTTTGCGGATATCGGTGGAGTAACAACTCTTATCGGGGATCCCTCAAATATTATTATTGGAGGAGCGACCCATTTTACGTTTAATCAATTTTTATTTAATCTTGGGATTCCTGGCTTGACCTGTATGATTACGGTTTTTCTTATTTTTGTTCTCATCCTCTGGAAAAACCATTTACACCCAATTTCCAATGATCTTAAAAAACTTTTTTCCAATCACTTATTGTTGCACAAAATCAGCTATACCTTTCTTCGAGGCCGGCTTAATAAGGTTTTTATGTTGAAATCAGTTATAATTCTCTTTCTAACAATTTTTGGATTCTTTTTTCAGTCTACTTTGGGAATATCCGTGGCCATGATTGCGCTAATAGGTGCCTTAATGCTCTTACTGGTCGCGGCCGACGAGGCAGATATTCATGTTTCCCTGCGCTCCGTAGAGTGGTCAACATTGCTCTTTTTTAGTGGGCTTTTTATCATGGTCGGGGCCATGGAAAAAGTAGGAGTTTTGGGACTGGTAAGTAACTCCATCATTGATTTTTCGGGTGATAACTTTATGCTACTACTTTTGTGTATTTTATGGGGCACCGGTTTTACTTCTATGGTCTTGGAAAATACGGCCTTTGTAACCTTAATGGTGCCGGTAATTTTTAGTGTCCAAGCCCAATTACCTCCCACGGTTAACGCCTCTTTACTCTGGTGGGCATTATCTTTAGGCGCCTGCCTGGGTGGCTGCGGAACACCAATTGGAGCTTCGGCTAATGTTGTTGCCCTGGCTTTGGCTGAAAAAAATGATAGCCATATTTCTTTCCTAGGATTTCTAAAATATAGTCTTCCTTTTACAATTCTAATGCTCACGATTTCTAGCATTTACCTTACTTTGCGGGTCTTTTATTTTTAAATATGTCAGAACAAACCCAACTAGCCCAATTATTTAGAGAGATTGAAATTGACCTAGGAGCCACGGAACTGAGCTTCATGGCCATCACTGCTTTTAAGCAAGCGGTAACAGATCTTAAAGGTCAAAATTTGCATGCTTTTTTTGAGCAATTATTATCTTTAAAACAAAATATTGAGGTAACTAAGCCAAAATTCGCAATTATTATTGATGCTTTTTATGAAATCCTAGAATTAGCCTACGATGAAGAAATCCATCATCCTGAATCTAATTTCCCCCTTAAAAAGCAAAAATTTATTCAAAAATTGGACAAAATGCTCTTAGGTAAAAAACAAGAGGGGAAGCAACTTTTAGAATATGGTGCCCAAATGGAAATTGAGGGAAAAGAAATTTTAGTGCATGACAACAGCCATACAGTCCAAAATGTACTCGCTCGCCTCAAACAAGATGGTAAACATTTTCGAGTTTTAGTGGCGGAACAAGATCCGGATAAAACCGGAGCCGTTATCGAATTTTTGCACCGAAAAAAAATACCTTTTAGAGTGGTGCCAGCTTACATGATTACGCACTTAGAAGATCACATTGATATGTTTTTTCTGGGAGGAGTAACTCTAAAAAGCACCATGAATTTTGTTATGGATCCTGGCACAAACGGCCTGGCTGCTCAGATGCATATCTTAAAAAAACCAATTTACGTTTTTATGGCAACTTCAAAGTTTAGTTTATGGAAAGCCAATACTCAAACTGAAATTCATAAACATGTCATGCGCCAAACCCATCCTTGCATGTCCATTGATTTTGAACGAATTAAATTTTCACATGACCGAGTTCCCTTAAATTTAGCAACTAAAATCATAACCGAAGAAGGCATTTTTACGCCAAAGCAACTAGAGCTTTTGTATAAAAATAAATTCAAGAAAAGAATGGCCCATATTAATGGCCTGGAGAAGTTACTAAAAGCACATTTTCGATAATTTTTTCTATAGAAAGACCTGCTTTTTGATATAGTTCGTTCCATTTCCCTGAAAGTTGATAATGTTCAACACCCATCATTTTCAAATCTTGGACCCCTATTTTTTTACTAGCGAGCCACCGAGCTACTTGAGAGCCAAGTCCGGAATAAGGATTATGATCTTCGAGAGTGATAATTTTTTGAGTTTTTTGGATTGATTTTAACAAAGTTTCGTCAAATTGTTTAAGAGAAGAAACCGCCACGATTTCCACCGAAATATCCGGATGGCTTTTACTTAATTCTTCACGAGCTTTAAAAGCTTCGCCAACCATGGCTCCCATAGCGGCAATCGTTAAATCTTCCCCTGGTCTAATCAAATCGCATTGACCATACACATACTGATAATTTTCATCAAAAAATGGCGACCCATCTTCCTTAGTTAGGATCGGAAATTTATGGCGTCCCATGCGAACGTAAAAATTACCAAAATGAGAAGCAATGTAGCGGATAATTCGGTCAGTTTGATTGGGATCGGCTGGTTCGATTACCATGGTATTAAACAGCCCCAAGAATGAGCCCATATCATCAATGGCCTGATGAGTGGGGCCATCCTCCCCCACAGAAAGACCACAGTGAGTAGCTACCATTTTAACATTGGTTTGATTAATATCGTTAACCCGCGCTTGATCTTTGGCTCGGCTGGAAAGAAAAGCTCCAAAAGTAGAACAAAAGGGAATAAAACCCTTTAAGCTTAATCCTCCGGACAAAGAGACCATGTGCTGTTCCGCTATCCCGCATTCAAAATGTTGCTTTGGAATTTCTTCCTGGACAAATTTAGTCATTACGGAACCACCTAAATCAGCAGTAATAGCTAAAATTTCCGGATTAAGTTTAGCAAGATCAAAAAGAGCTTTACCATAAGCCGTACGGCAATCAGTAAGTGTTTCAGCGGTATAAACAAGCGGTGTACCTATATTTATTTTCAGAAAGCTTAAAGCTTTTGGAAAATAAGGGGCATTTGGTTGCCAACGAATAGCGGCTCGAAAACTGGTCAATAAATTTTCTTCCGCATGAGATAAAGTAAGTTTTTCAAGAATTGCTTCAGCTTGATCAGGCTTAAGGGTTGACCCATGCCAAGTAGACTTATAAGCGGCGCCGGCCTCTTCCATCAACTCAACACCCTTTCCCATGATTGAATTTCCAATGATAACAATCGGCTTATCTTGAACTTTTTTAGCTTCGCCAAGAACTCTCCAAATATCATTATAATCGTGGGCATCGCATTCCAGTACTTCAAAGCCTCCGGCCTTAAAAATAGCTAAAATATCCGTAGGCATAATATCTTTTAGGCTAGCTGTGAGCTGGACTTTGTTATAGTCCACAAAAAGCACAAAATTATTCAGTTGATATTTTTTGGCAAATTGAATCATTTCGTAAACTTGTCCTTCTTGAGCCTCACCGTCACCCATCAACCCATAAATTGTCCTATTCTGTTTTTTAATCTTCTGAGCCAAAGCAAAACCAGTGGCCACTGACACACCAATTCCCAAAGGCCCGGTCCCATATTCAATTCCGGGCACATGTCGAGTGATATGACCTTCGTAAATGCTTCCCATTTTGCGAAATTGCTCAATTACGTCTTTTTTGGGAATATAGCCCATTTCAGCTAAAACGCCGTAAACCCCAGGGGAAATATGTCCATTGGAAACCACGACATCTTCCCCTGTTTGACTGATAACAAAGGCGTACAAAACCGCCAAATAATCCAAACAAGATAAAGAACCCCCCGGGTGTCCGCTTTGCGCTCTAGTAGTCATATCCACGATACTGTGGCGGCAGGCCTTGGTAAAAGCCTTAAGCAAATCGAGCTGCACTTGACTTAAAGGGGTATCGAAGGAAGAAGGAATTTCCATAAGAAGCATTTTAGTAAATCAGCGACGCCTCTAACTATAGCGGATTTTAAATATCCGCCCAAATTTTCTTTTCTTTTTTACAAAAAGGGGTATTATTTTGTTTAAATGATTTTTTGATTTTTCCTTATGGCAAATGCCACGGAAGTACGTACCGGGGGAGAAGCTGCTCTGGTTAAACCAAGGTATGAATGGGGAGAGATTCAAGCAATCAGAACCCTACCGTCGTTAAACGACAGGGGCCGCTTTGATATTTGGCATAGTAAAATCATTCAAAGACGCGAAGATTTACTTAAAGTATTAGATCTAGGGGAAAGTGACACACAAAAAATGCTAAGTAACAGGAGACGGGAATTATTCTGCAAAAAACTGGGATTAGAAGAGACAGCGACAACTGATGAAATCAAGAAAAGAACGGAGCTTTACCTTTACGTTGAAGAACTGACTGATACTTATGCCGCAGCTGTTAAAAAAACATTAGGGAAAATTTTAGAGAGAAAAATATTACCACCAGAATATCCAGAATTTTTAAATGATTTATTATCTGCGGAAAAAGTCCCAGATCAAAAGGAGCTTTATGATAAAGACCCAGCCACAGAATTGGATGCAACACTCGGGAGCCCTGATTTCCCTTTGATGAAAATAATGGTAAGCGAAATCCTAGAGAGAATGAAAATTACACACGAGATACTGGAGCAATTAATAAAAGATATCGATGCAAAAGACGCAAGCAAACCAACGGGGGCTGCAACTATCCTTAGCTCAAGATCCCAGAGACCATGCAACTCATACCAACCTTCATACCAACCTTCATGCCAACCTTAAACATTAACAATATCTAGGAGCATTTTTTAAAAACTGCTTAGTCAGTCTTTTCCCTAATTCCACCCCTGGTTGATCAAAGGCATTAATTTCATAAAACTCGCCCAAAAAAGCCGTAGCTCCCTGAAACAATAAAAGCAAGGCTCCCAAATTTTCACCATCCACTTGCGGTATCTTTAGGCTAATAACTGGGCGATTATTTTTAATTAACGCGGCTTTTGTGGCCTCTTTCTCTACTTCCATTAATTGATTGAAACTGCTAGTTTTTAGAAAATTAATTACCGGATTATTTGGATATGGGTTTACAAAGGGAATATTAACCCCGAAATCCATAACCTCTAGTAATATAAATAATTTATCGTTTGGCCCCTGGTTATAAAGTTGAATTTGTGAATGCTGATCCGTAACCCCCAAAGAGGTAATGGGGGTTAAACCAGTATTTTCATTTTTCCCAATACTTTCGGCTAATAATTGACGCCACCAATCGGCAAACCCGATTAATTTTTGACTATAGGGCATCAAAACATTCATAGTTTTCCCCTTTTTCCCCAAAAGATACTGAATGGCAGCTAACTGAAAAGGTAAATTTTCGGCAAAATCAGGCGACAAGAAACGATCACGCATCATTCGAGCTCCTTTTAAAAGCGGCCTAAAATCAACCCCTAGTAAACCAACGGGTAAAAGCCCAACTGCAGTTAACACGGAAAACCTTCCCCCCACCTTAGCAGGGATGACAAAAGTTTTAATTTGCGGATTTTCTTGAGCAATTTTTTGCAGCAATCCGTTCTTACGATCAGTCACAAAAATAAAATGATCCGCAATTTTAAGCTCACGCAATTCCACTTCTTTTTGAAAATAAAAATACTGCGCTAGAGTTTCTAGAGTTTCTCCTGATTTAGAAATAACTAAAAAAAGAGTGCGTTTGTAATTTAACTGACTGGCAAGATCGCGAATAAGACTTGGATCAATGTTATCCAAAACGTGCATTTTAAAATTCTCCTTTACTGAAACCAAAGCCTGTTGCAAACATTTTGCCCCTAAAGCCGAGCCGCCAATGCCAAGAATAACCATTTCATCAAACTTTTTTGCGGCTCTTATGGCTTGTGCAAAACGTTCTATTAACAAAATTTCCTCTTCGTTATCAATCACTTCATAAAAATTTTGCCCCCTGGCCTTTACTAATTCAAGAAAGGAATCCAGTTTATTGGAAACTATCTTCAAATCATGGGCCAAAAGTCCATGATTTTGATTAATTTCCCTAAGATTTTTTGTTTCGAAGCTAATCATAAACCATTACTCCAAATTGTTTCAGCAACATCTAAGGCCGTATTATAAGAATCAACCAAACTGTTGTAACTACTAATTAAAGAATCTACATCGCTATTAACTGCCTCCAAATCAGAGCTATTGTAATCGCGAATTGTTTTCTTAAGATCAGTCATAAAATAAGTGTCCGCGATATTATAAAAACTAGTATAAGTAGGTAAAAGAATGGTACTTAAATCCGCTGGCTGGGCAGCACCCAGATGATCAGCAATCAAGGTAGTCATTTGGTCATAACCAGCCTGTACTTCGGAAAAATCAGTAAGACTGGAATACCCTTCGACTAAATCCGTTACTTTATCCGCTAATTCCAAAACCTGATTCATGTTATCTAAAGCCACACTAGTTGGGTCACCCTTATCAACTGCCGGTTCATATTTTTCAAATAAAGTATCAAGATAATCACCTAAATCCTGGTGAAGAGCGTAATACTGATCGATATTAGCCCACATTCTAGTTGTAAGTTCATCAGATTTAACGAACTGGTCATCCTTATAATCCTCAGCGGAAACATATTTAGCCAAATCATTACAATCACTCTTAATTGCAGCCAAAATATCAACAAAAGCCTGAGCTTTCCCAATTAAACTATTGCGCTCCAAATCTTCCAATGAATTGCTTGGATTTAGCACTAATTGAGTTAATTTAACTTCATCGAAAATATTATAAGTACACATAAAAAAGATAAACCCATCTCCCTCTTCTTTTTCTGCAACTACTCCTTCATCGTATCGCGTCAAATTATCAGTAACACTGCCATCAATTTGATCCTGAGCCTCGTTCATGAAATCAATATAATTATTAAGTGATCCAATAATTTCAACTTGGTCATCTCCGGCTGGATTCACAGAATCGACAATTTTATTTATTGAATTGCCACAACCAGCAAACAACAAAAATCCCAGCGAAAAAATTAAACCGGGTAGAAAACGTTTCAAAAAAGACATGATAAAAAAAGTTAAGAAAATATATTTAAAATATTATCAAATCTCAAAACCGATAACAAGTACTATTGCTCCATCCTAAAAATAAATAATATTGGTCACCCTTGAAAAACGAGTTAGGTCTCGTTATGATACCATGGTCATAATCACCTGAAATATCATAAGGCGCGGTGGCGGAGTGGTCACGCAGAGGTCTGCAAAACCTTGTACACCGGTTCAATTCCGGTCCGCGCCTCCAGGAATTTTTCCTTTAAATTATTTTTAAGTTTGGCATTTTAGGATTTTGGATTTAAAATTCTGCCAACGCCCGGGTGGTGAAATGGTAGACACGAGGGACTTAAAATCCCTTAAGGGCAACCTTGTGTGGGTTCGAGTCCCACCCCGGGCACCACTATTTAAACTATTGACCAATCCAGATCATTCTATTATATTTTTTGCACTATGATATTTCCTAGAAGTGAACTCGTCTTAGTCGAAATTATTATTCTTTTTTCCTAACGTTTAGGGCGAGCTAATTCTGAAATCCCCATAACCTTCTCCTCGCCCCTAAGCTGGCGAGATTTTTTTATTTTTCACCCATGAAAACTACTGAATTCATCTGGCTAAATGGCCAATGGCAAGCCTGGGATCAGGCAAAAATCCATGTCTTAAGCCACACGCTTCATTATGGAGCCGGCGTTTTCGAGGGGATTCGCTGTTATAAAACCTCAAAAGGGACGGCTATTTTTCGGCTTAATGACCATCTAAAGCGTCTTTTTTATTCAGCCAAAGTAATTGATCTAAAAATCCCCTACTCTCTGGACGAATTAAGCCAAACAACCAAGGAAACCGTGCGCAAGAATAAATTGGAGCAGGGCTATATTCGACCTTTAGCTTTTTTTGGATATGGGAAAATGGGTCTTAACCCAATAGGCGCGCCAGTTGAAACCTTAATTTCCTGTTGGCCGTGGGAGAAATACCTAGCCGAAGAAGCAGTAAAAGCTAAAATCAGCCCCTATATTCGTCTGCATCCCAAATCCGTTATCTCTGATGCCAAAGTGTGCGGTCATTACGTCAATAGTATTTTAGCATCGCTGGATGCAAAAAAAACAGGCTACCATGAAGCAATATTGCTGGATTACCAAGGGAACGTAGCCGAAGGTCCGGGAGAAAATATTTTTCTAATTAAAAACGGAATTATTAAAACTCCACCCCTTGGGAATATTTTAAATGGCATAACGCGTGACACAATCATAACCTTAGCCAGGGATTTAGGTTATAAAGTCCGGGAAGAAACCATTACTCCTAAGCACCTGTACGCAGCTGATGAGGCCTTTTTCACCGGAACAGCGGCCGAAATTGCACCTATTGCTTCTGTTGATAATCAGATTTTCGGCAATGGCCAGCCTGGTTTTATTACGCAAAAATTAAAAGAAATTTATATGAATGTGGTTTTTGGACGAAATAATCACTACGATCATTATTTGGACTTTGTTTAACGAATCCGCTCTTCTTAAATTGTAATTATGCGTGAATATACTGTTGCTGATGCCATCCTAGACACCTTAAAAGCTCATGGAATTACTACTATTTTTGGATATCCGGGTGGAGCTATTTTGCCATTTTACGATGCTTTGCCCTCGCACCAAGAAATTCAACATGTTTTGGTGCGTAACGAGCAAGGCGCTGCTTTCGCGGCGCAAGGCTGGGCCAGAAGTACACGTCAAATTGGGGTCTGTTGCGCCACTTCCGGCCCGGGTGGTACCAATTTTGTTACCGGGATTGCTGATGCTTATTTAGATTCTATCCCCTTACTTTGTATTACTGGTCAAGTTCCCCTTTCGATGATCGGGAAAGACATGTTTCAGGAAGTAGACATGACTGGCATTACCCTCAATATTACCAAACACAATTATTTGGTTGAAAACTCGGAAGATATTGTGCGCATTGTTACTGAGGCAATTCATATTGCCACAAGCGGAAGGCCAGGCCCGGTGCATATTGATGTACCTAAAAACATTATGGCCGCGACTCATCCTCGCCATTTTAAAATCCCAAAAGTAAATTTTTCCGAAATTGATCCTACCTTAAAAGCTTATCAGCCAAATTCCGAGATGATGCTTTCTGAAGTAATTGATCTTCTTAACCAAGCAAAAAATCCAGTTTTGTTACTTGGGCATGGGATAAAACTAGCCCAAGCAGAATCTCTGGCCAATGATTTGGTGATGACTCTTCGAATTCCCACAACAACCACCATTTTAGGCAAAGGAATTATGGCGTCCAATAATCAATGTTATCTTGGCATGCTGGGAATGCATGGTTTTTATGCGAGTAATCTAGCGGTGCATAATGCTGATCTTATCCTCAATATTGGCTCCCGTTTTGATGATCGCATTGTGGGACGCTACGATGCCTTTTCACAAAAAGCAAAAATTATTCACGTTGATATTGATGCTTCGGAGCTTGGCAAAGTGGTTACTCCTGATCTGCCGATTCACAGTGATGCTAAAATTTTTTTAAAACAACTATTAACTCATTCTAAAATAAAACCTTTGGCTATTTCAGATTGGTGGGAGCAGATCAGGCAATGGCAAAAAAATCATCCCTACCAAATTCAAACCGCTGACTTTACTATTCGGACTTGTTTGGAGGCTATTAATGACCTCATAGCCAAAGAGCCTGCGTCCTATATTTTAGTAACAGATGTAGGGCAACATCAAATGTGGGCTGCTCTTTCCTGTAATGTTCCTTCAACTTGGCAATGGCTTAGTTCAGGAGGATCAGGAACCATGGGGTTTGGTCTTCCTGCGGCCATTGGAGCTGCCTTCGCCCATAAAGATAAAACCATTATTTGCCTAAGCGGAGATGGGGGAATTCAAATGAATATTCAGGAACTAGGCACCTTGGCGCAATATAACCTGAATGTCAAAGTATGTATTTTAAATAACGGCTATCTTGGCATGGTACGCCAATGGCAAGAACTTTTTTACGAACGCAATTATTCAGCAGTGGAAATTCCTTCTCCTAATTATCAAAAAATTGCTGAAGCTTACGGGCTAAAAGGCTCTAAAATTACGACTAAAGAAATTTTAGACCAACAACTCCCCGCTTTATTTACGAAAAAAGCACCACAAATTATCGAATTTAAAGTAAAAAAAGAAGATAATGTTTTCCCGATGGTCCCAGGAGGAAAAACTTTAGGAGAAACCATCATGGAATAATGATAAAAAATCCCTAATTCCCAAAACCTTAAAATATGCCAAAAATTGATATTTATTCCGAAGAAGTTTTAGACCGAGTCCATAGCCTTCGCTATATTTTAATTCTGGCGAAAGATGTTATCGGGATTCTAAATCGCATTACCTCCTTAATGCGGAGAAACCGTTACAACATGGAAGAAGTCAGTGTTTCTTTTGACCAACAAGGGAAAGCACATATCCTCATAGCTATTGATGGTCGATCCTATGATGTCAATCACGCGATGGCACAATTACGGAAGCTCTACGACGTTTATGACGTTAAAGACGTTACCCATGAGCACGAGCGTTTATTTAACGTGATTTATGTCGAGGTTGGTTCTGCAGATCAATTTAAATTATTCCCTTTACCACCGGGTCGAACTGTAAAGTTGGAGCAAGGTCTTTGCGGTATTTTTGTAATTTCGCTTGAACAAACTAATTCTTTACTTCAATTCTTACAGGAAGAAGGTTATGCTTACCGTCGTCGCCTCATGGGGCTAATTTAATTTTTTATTTTTTTATTTATGCCTAAATTTTATCAACTAAAATGCTTTCTTTGTCATAAAAAGCACCAAGAAAAAGAGTCTGTAACTACTTGTTTGCGCTGTGGTGGGCCATTGGAAACTTATTATGACTATAAAGCGATCACTCCCCGTCTTAATCTCTATGCCCTAAAAACCGCACCGCTTTCGGCTTTAAAATATATGGCTCTTTATCCGATTGATGATTTTACCAATATTGTTTCTTTAGCAGAAGGGGGAACACCTCTTATTCATGCTCAAAATCTTGGAAAGTCATTGGGACTGAACAAACTGTATATTAAAAATGAAGGAATGAACCCAACCGGCTGCTTTAAAGATCGCGGAACCATGGTTGAGGTCACCAAGGCCAAAGAAATGGGCGCCAAGGCAATTTGCCTCGCTTCAACAGGGAATATGGCAGCCTCGGTGGCGGCTTATTCTTCAGCGGCTAATATCCCCTGCTACGTTATCGTGCCAGAAGGTACTGCCCTGGGGAAATTATCTCAAACCCTAACTTTTGGAGCCAGACTGGTGCAGGTTCGATCTGATTATACCTGCTGCGCAAAATTAGCAGAAAAAATGTCTAAAGAATTTGGTTATTTTCTGGCTGGAGACTACACTTTCCGGACTGAAGGGCAAAAGTCCGAAGGTTACGAAATTATTGAACAACTATACTGGAAAGCTCCGGACTATATTGTTTGTCCAATTGGCTGCGGCACTAATTTTCATGGCATTGCCAAGGGGATTAATGAACTTTTTAACCTTGGGCTTATTGAGCGTAAACCGCGCTTAATTGGAGTACAAACTGTGGGAGCTAATCCGGTAGTGCGCGCTTTTCGCAAAAAAAGAAAATCATGTGAAATTTTAAAAAATCCGAATACCGTGGCTGGAGCCATTGCCGTCGGAAATCCCTTGGACGCAGCTAAAATTCTGCAAGATATTTACGATTCTAAAGGCTTAGTCACAGAAGTCGATGATGAATTTTTACTGCACTGCCAGCAAGAACAAACTCGCGCTGAGGGAATTTTCGCTGAACCATCAGGAACCTTGGCTTACGCAGCGGTTAAAAAATTAAGCTTAGAAGGATTTTTTGAGCCAAATGAGGTTATTGTTTGTGTGGCTACTGGTAATGGACTAAAAGATCCGAAGGCTCCTTTGCGAATTTTACCAGAACCGATTAGTGTTGATCCTCGCTTTGAGGAGATTAAGCGCTTTATTGACCAAAAACTTTATTTAATTCGCGAAAGTGGCCAAAGTGATAAGGCACGCCTGGTTTTTACTAAAAAACCGCACTCCACCAAAGAAATTTCAACTATAATTAAAAAGGAATTTGGCATGACTACAAATGGGACTGTGGCTAAAGCGGTCTATGCCGGAGTAAATGACTTTTTAACTAAAGGCAAGCAAATAAAAAAAGCTGATCTGCAATATATTTTAGAAGAGGTTTTAGACGAAACTTCCTTAACGCATAAAGTCTTAGAAATTAAAGATTTTGAGATTCGCACCACTCTTCACAACCAGGCAGAAGCAGAAATTTGGGTTGTGGCTTTTGGCCATGAAGTTCACAAAAAGCACAAAGGAGTTGGCCCTGTAGATGCCGCTATTTCCGCTTTGCGAGAGATTATTAAGGATCAAGATGTCTTAAATGTGCAACTGATTGATTACGAAGTGCAAATCGATTCATCTGGGGTAGACGCGGCCGTGGAAGTTAAGATGGTTTTAAAAGATAAAAAAGACAATAAGGTAGTGGCCAAGACCACTTCACCAGATGTGATTGTGGCCTCTTTAAAATCGTTTGAAAAAGGATTTAATTTGTTATACTCAAAATAATATTTTCCCTGTAAAATTTTAAAAATCTAGATTTTTAAAACATCGCAATATTGAATCCTAAATGACCTATTTTCTAACCTTTAATACTTATGAAAATCATTAATACGATTGAGGCACCAGAAGCGATTGGCCCATATTCCCAAGCCGTGGCCAGTGGTGGATTTCTTTTTCTTTCCGGGCAAATTGCTCTTAACCCTCAGACCATGACTTTGGTCAATGGTGATGCGGCTATTCAAACCAAAAGAGTTCTTTTGAATATTGAGGCTATTTTAAGGGCAGCCGGAATTGATAAGCGTTATGTTTTAAAATCCACAGTTTTCCTAAAAAAAATGACGGATTTTGCCATGGTTAATAAAATTTATGAAGATTTTTTTGAAGGGCATCGACCAGCCAGATCTACGGTCGAAGTTGCCAATTTACCAAAAGGAGCACTAGTAGAAATTGAGTGCGTGGCAAAAATGAAAGATTAAAAATGCAATTTTAAAAGCGAAGGTGTTTATTTAACAAGAAAGGTTTTCACGCTAGCTTTTAATTGATCAATGGCGAGCGGCGCATCTTGCGCATCGTAAGTTCCAGTTACAATATAAGCTGTAACTCCTTTAACGACGTAAAACTGAATAAAACGCTTACTTTTTAAGGCAGGATCATTTATTCCTTCAAATTCATAAATTTGCCCAGAAGATAATTCTTCTTTTTTTAGTTCCTTAAAACTTAATAATTGAGTGGAGATCGTCTGATAAGTCTCGCTAGCATAATCAACTAAGATCGTTCCTTCGGTTATTTCGTTTCGTACTATATTAATATTGGCGATAAAATCGTGGTCTGCAATATTATTCCGAAACGCAATAACCGTATTTGCAGGATAATCGACCGAAAATTTCTGGATAGTTTCCCAATCTTCAGGCACTTGAATAGAAAAGTCAGCCCCATCTACTAGCCGATAAAAAGGTAAAATTTCATTATTATTGGTTGTCGGAGGAGTTACTGGGTCAGTATCATCACTTCCGAAACAACCTGTAAAAATTAACAAAGAAAATAAAACGGCGCTAGTCAAGATTAATTTTAAGGAGAAAATTTTCATAATAGGAGGATTATTATATGAAATAATTTATACTAATTATAGAAGAAATAATAGCTGGATTTTAATAATTTGTTTAAGATTTTTTAATTTTTCGGAAAGGTTTGATGGCCACGGAACGATAAGCTGAATTCAACTTGCCTTTCCATTAAGAAGCTCTACAATACGCTCACTATGAAAATTGGAATTTTAGTCTATTCAAGTCAAGCTAATTTGCGGTCCAGATGGCTTCCTTCCGATATCAAGATGTTGGCGAATGCTGCTAAAAGCCAAGGTCATGAAGTGAAAATATTTAGATCCAGCAAATGCCAACTTTTTTATGCTAATAGTCGAATGCGCGTCCTCTACGCTGGGAAAAAATTTCCAGTAATTGATATGATGATTCCTCGTCCCACTGTTTTGGATAATGCTGATTTGGAATTGACCCTAAATAAACATTTATTATTAATGGGAATTCCCATGCTTAACGGCTATATGCCTGTTTTAAGAGCAAAAAACAAAATCCGCATGCTCCAAATTTTGACCCATAAAGGAATTAAAGTCCCAAAAACCGTTGTCCTTAAGCGACTGGAATACATGGACGACGCTATCGCTCGAGTAGGGGGCTTCCCTGTTATTATTAAAACACCGCATGGGTCTTTCGGAAAAGGGGTAGCTATCGTAGAAAGTAGACGTTCTTTGCTTTCTTCTCTAGATATTTTGTGGGCACAATCCGCAAATCGTAATTTACTTATTCAGGAATACGTAGCTGAATCCGAGGGGAGAGACATCAGAGCTTTTGTGGTAGGAAATAATGTTATTGCCTCCATGGAGCGCCAATCAACCGAAGGAGATTTTCGTTCCAATATTAACAATGGCGGCACCGGGGTTTCTATGGAGTTAACTGCGGAAGAAATTACCTTGTCTCTCAAGGCCACTGAAGCGCTTAATCTTGATATTTCAGGGGTAGATATTTTACGGACTAAGAATGGGCCGGTTGTAATGGAAATTAATGCCAATCCGGGATTAGAGGGCATTACGGAAGTGACAGGGATTGACGTGGCCGGAGCAATTATTGATTTTGCGGTTTCTAAGGTTAAAGCCGCGGCAGACCACAAAGCACTTTATCCTGATGAAGAGCCCGAGGAGGTTTCCATGCAAGACGAACCAAATGCGGTAATTTAAGCCATAAAAAGAGTCGCTTCCAAAAAAGACCTCAAGCCGAAATAAAACTCATTATGGAAAGTTGGGATTTGAAGAAAAAATTATCTATTATTGAATAACAGCTGGTGGTCTAGTGATTACTTGGTCAATCAAACCATATTTCCCGTATTTAACAGCTTCTTCCGCGGAAAGGAAATTGTCTCGATCTGTATCCTTTTCAACGGTTTTTAAGGGCATTCCAGAATGATGGGCTAAAATTCCGTTAAGTCGACCTTTTGTGTGAACAATGTGCTTAGCATGAATTTCAATATCCGAGGCCTGCCCTTCCACTCCACCCAAAGGTTGGTGAATCATAATTTCCGCATTGGGAAGTGCGAAACGTTTACCTCGTGCCCCAGCAGCAAGCAGTACAGCTCCCATTGAGGCAGCCATCCCGATACACACCGTGGAAACGTCTGGCCGAATATACTGCATGGTGTCGTAAATTGCTAAACCCGCGGTCACATGCCCTCCTGGTGATTGGATATACATCACAATGTCCTTTTTAGGATTATCTTTTTCCAGAAAAAGCAATTGCGCAATAATAGAATTGGCAACTTGATCATCGATCCCACTGCCAAGAAAAATAATGCGATCTTTGAGTAATCGAGAATAGATATCGTAACTCCTTTCCCCCTCATGATTACGCTCAATAACAATCGGTGCTAAAACGGTATCCAAAGGAGAAATAACCTTACCATTTTTCGTGGATGTCTGCTTTTTCGTTAATTTTGAGGTAACCGGAGAATAAAAATTAGGCATCTTAAATGGTTAAATTAATAATTGATCGCTAATAACTATATCAGTTTTTACCTGATTTATGAATCGCCACCTAATGACAAAACAAATATTTATTGTCTTAATATTTAACTAATCAGACCTAAAAACCGCTTCCTTTTTAATTCTCAAGGTTACTAGGTGAAGCCCCCCAGTTTCGAGCAGGATCATGGCCACAGGGCAGAGTTATAATAAATTTAGCTCCTCCTTCAATCCCACCATTCCCATCGCATTTAATATCCCCACCCCATGTTTTTACCCGGTTGGCTATTTCGGCTAATCCAAAGCCTGAACTTTCCTTAGTTGAAAAACCTCTTTCGAAAATCTTTTTAGTTAAACTCTGCTCAACCCCATTGCCGCTATCCATAACCTCAATAATAATTTGTTCCCCCTGCGTAAAAGCCCTTATCTGAAATTCAGAACCTCTTTTATTTTGAAAACTATTAGTGATCATATTACTCAACCATCTAATAAATTCATGAGGATTAATCGTTGCGCCTAATCCATCCTGAATTTCAAAAGGCTTAAAATTCAGACTCTTTCCATAAATTAAATTTTGGGTAACTTCAAATTCATGTAATAAAGATGTTAAATCAACACGCCCCACCAAAAGACTGTTCCAAGATTTAATAGCTATTAAGATATGGCCTACTAATCCTTTAGCCGCGGCGGCTTGTCTCTCATAAAGCGCAATTTTATCTTGATCTGGTTTTGCTTTACTTCTTTCCCTCCTGGCCATACCAGAACACATCTTTTCTAGACTTTGTAAATTACGAAGATCGTGATCTATTTGCGCTAGCTGGCCATCATCTAACGTTTCACCTACTCGAGCTGCTATGCCAGTTTGCATACCGTTAATGACTGGCAAATCGGGAAGAGGCAAAAACCCTGCGGGGTAAACAGTGCCCACTTCATCCCCCCCTACCTGTCTCTCTATTTCCGATGAGTCGCTCATAACGACAAAATTATTTTATAAATTCAACCAATTCAACCAAATTGAAACTATATTTTATCACAAATTAATCCTTTCTACCAGGCTAAAATTTATGGGTTTTCTAAATCTTGACGCCCGATTTTCCTCCAAACTATTACAATTTATCTTAAAAAGGTTTGACTTCCGCAAAACCATTGCTAAAATAGCTCTGCTCTGAATCGTCCCTAATGTTTTTTACGGTCGATTTTAGACCTTCTTAAGTGACCTTTGATATCTTGGTTGTAACAGAGAATCCTGACTATTCCTATTTATTTAGGAAATAAAACTGTCGTTTTTCGACAGTTGTGCTTTTAATTGAGCAATCAAATTTTTCTTTGGAGAGTTTGATCCTGGCTCAGGGTTAACGCTGGCGGTGTGTATAATACATGCAAGTCGAGCGCCCAGCACTTTGTTTCTAAGGAACTTCTTTAGAGATAAGGTGCTGGGAGCGGCGAACGGGTGAGGAACACGTTGGTAGCTACCCCATACTCAGGGATACCCCATCGAAAGGTGGGCTAATACCGGATGGCCCCGCAAGGGTAAAGCTTTTGCGGTATGGGAGGCGCCTGCGGCCTATCAGCTTGTTGGTGAGGTAACGGCTCACCAAGGCTATGACGGGTAGCTGGTCTGAGAGGACGACCAGCCACAGTGAGACTGAGACACGGCTCACACTCCTACGGGAGGCAGCAGTAAAGAATCTTCCGCAATGGGCGAAAGCCTGACGGAGCAACACCGCGTGATTGATGACGCCCTTCGGGGTGTAAAGATCTTTTCTGGGGGAAGAATTCTGACGGTACCCTAGGAATAAGCACCGGCTAAACTCGTGCCAGCAGCCGCGGTAATACGAGTGGTGCAAGCGTTACCCGGAATTATTGGGCGTAAAGCGTCCGCAGGTGGCGCATTAAGTTGGGTGTTAAATCCCTCAGCTCAACTGAGGATTAGTACCCAAAACTGGTGTGCTAGAGACTTGGAGAGGTTAGTGGAATTCGGTGTGTAGGGGTAAAATCCGTAGATACACCGAGGAACACCAAAAGCGAAAGCAGCTAACTGGCCAAGTTCTGACACTCATGGACGAAAGCGTGGGGAGCAAACGGGATTAGATACCCCGGTAGTCCACGCCGTAAACGATGGATGCTAGTTGTTGGTTCCGCTCGACCGGAATCAGTGACGTCGCTAACGCATTAAGCATCCCGCCTGGGAAGTACGGTCGCAAGACTAAAACTCAAAGGAATAGACGGGGACCCACACAAGCGGTGGAGCATCTGGTTTAATTCGATAGTAAGCGAGGAACCTTACCCAGACTTGACATCCTCCGAATCTTCTCGAAAGGGAAGAGTGCCGTAAGGAACGGAGTGACAGGTGCTGCATGGTTGTCGTCAGCTCGTGCCTTGAGGTGTTCGGTTAAGTCCGTAAACGAGCGCAACCCTTGTCCTTAGTTGTTTTTTTCTAAGGAGACTGCCCTGCATAACGGGGAGGAAGGTAGGGATGACGTCAAATCAGCATGGCCCTTATGTCTGGGGCGACACAGGTGCTACAATGGCCGGTACAACGGGTTGCCAAGCCGCAAGGCGGAGCCAATCCCTAAAAACCGGTCCTAGTTCGGATTGAGGGCTGCAACTCGCCCTCATGAAGTTGGAATCGCTAGTAACCGCGCATCAGCCATGGCGCGGTGAATATGTTCCTGGGTCTTGTACTCACCGCCTGTCAAGTGATGAAAGGAAGGGGCACCCGAAGTACCTCCGATAAGAGAGGTCCTAAGGTGAAACTTCTGATTGGCACTAAGTCATAACAAGGTATCCGTACGAGAACGTGCGGATGGACCACCTCCTTTTAGGGAGTAATTTTTTACTTCTGATGGTCGAGCTTATTTAAGATTTTTTCTTAAATTAAGAATTGACTGTTTAATCAGTCAACATCAAAAAATGAAGGGGTTCTCTGTTGCAATTAAGGTATCAAAAAATAGCAAGCCATTGATTTAAATGGCTTTTTTAAGATAGGAAAAAGGAATTTCAATTGCCTTAAAGGTGATTTTACGGTATAATTTTATGAATTTGTTTGCGAGCGTTTATCACTAATTATTTTTTTATGGCTTTCGGAGCTGAACAGGAAAAATCGGCTGGTGGCCCTACTCAAACACAAAAAGAACAAATCGAGGCAAAGAAAAATCAAGAAATGTTACAAAGGGCAAAAAGTATAGGGGAAAGAGTCTCTAAGTTGGCGATTTTGCTCAGCGGACAGCAGGAAAAAATAACTTTTGATGAATCTTTCCCGATTCAATCGGTTTCTGTAAAACCTTTCAGGAAAAATAAACCCCAGATACAGATTGATGTTTTATATCGGGATAAAAGCCACTTATACATTCGCCCAAACGGAGAAGACATTTTTTTAATGACAGAAAGTGGTGAAATTCTTGGCCGGGTAAAACAAGGGAAAGACTCCATTACTCAAGATCCTCATAGTGTTCTTCAAAAGTTAGAAGATTTAGAGGAAGCGTTGCAGGCGCTTAAAACTCAGAGAGAAACAAATGAAGTGCACTTCGAAACATCCGTGGCATTATCCAGAGTTCAAGAAGAAATAGGAGAAACGTCTAATTTCCCACAGCAAAAAGAACATCTTCACACACTCGGTTTTCAATACGGGGAACTCATCGATTTTTTTAGTGCAAATGGACAAACAGATTTTCAAATGACTTCTCCTGATACAGGGAATCGATATCGAATTCAAATTGTAAAGACTGGAGAAACGAAATCCTGCCGTATAGACCTCATCAAAAACGACCAATCAGTCCCCGCTTCCTATAATTCCGATCTAGCGCTATTGGCTTCAAGGAATCGAGTTTTGTTTAATCTCTATTTCGAAGAAAAAGAAGGCGGATATTTCCTAAAAGCCAACCCCGGCGTGAGACAAAAAGAAGCGGGATTGGTGATGAGTTTAAATACTGCCAAAGGTGCCATTACATTGATAGACAATATTTATAAAAGTTATTATGAGAAAGGGGAAAGTTTAAGAAAAATTTCTAGGACTTACGAATTTCAATTTAATGATTTAGCGCAAGAACACCCTTACCTCTTTGAAAGATATTTTACGAAAAAGGGCGATTCTTATGTGTTTCAATATCAAAGTATGGAAGAAGCAAGAGCCTTACTAGAAGCTGATGAAAAGGACGTACAAATCGTGCGTAAGATTATGAGAGAAGTTGATTGGCGAAACACGAAAACTGGGGTTGAAATTATTATTTCAGGAGAGGAAGAAAGCCAAATGATCCGACTCCGCGGCCCAAAAACTTTTAAATTCGCTAATGGGGATTATGAAATGACGAAAAAAACGGCATCTGGACAAGAAATTTTTACCCAAAATGCCCTAAATTTTATGGATGAGCTGTATGGGAAACTTCCTATGTTAGAAACAAGGAAAAAACAAATATTCGATGAAAAAAATTCATCGAAAAAGGGAGAAAGCCAAACAAACCCTGAAGGAGATACCCCACCCCCCACCCCAGAAAACCCGGAAAATCCAGAAAAAGATCTACCAGATGAGGAACCGACCATTGATTTAGATAATTTTTAGATTAAACCGTTACACTATCAATTTACTTTTAGTTATTTTTATGTTATTATAATATGAAAAAAATTTAATCCCATAACAAAAATAAAAATGTTCACTTCTAAAAAAATTCGCAATATTTCCCTTGGAATATTTGGCGTCTTGATAATCGGGACACTCGTTATTGGCGCCAATAACTTAATCAATTTCCAGGGCAAAACCAAAATTAATGTTAAACCTATAAATTTCACAAATCAACAAACAACTACTCAAGCTTCGAAATCCGAACTTACAACCTCGGATTTAGTCGGCGCGATTAAAATTGAGTCTAATTTAGTTATTGCTCCTTTGGACGCTAACTATAATGGTAATGGGCAAGTTAAAGTTTATAACTTCAAAATTACTAATACCTTAAAACAAGACCTAGCTGTTTATAAATTAAGTGCTGAATTTAGCCAAGAAGGATTTGAGGCTTCGCCTCTAAAAGAAAAAAACAGTTGGTCGCTCTCGAATGCGGATCACGGTAACACCTTGTCCTTAAGCCAGGAATCAATTTATCAACAAGTCCCTTTTATCCTTAATACTCCTTTGATTCTAAAAGCAGGTGAAATCCAAAATTTAGCGATAAGTGCACCTTTAAATTATGATTCCAAAGCCCAAAAAAGCACTGGCCAAGCCATGTTTAATGTTTGGCTACCAGAGGAAACCATTGGTTCTACTAAAGTGGCTCCTGGCCCAAAATCAGGAACAAGCTATGATGAAGTTGATAAGGCCGGGGCTTATCATATTTTCTCAACCTCCTCGACCGTTTATTTTAATTCCGCCTACCCAGACAACACAACGCAAAGTGTTGATAAACTACCAAGCAAAATTAATCGCCTAACTTGCGACGAAACAACCTCAGCGTCTTGCGTAGACACAAGCAAAGATGAATCAACCGCTATCTCGAATGAACAGCCAAATTCCGGAAGCGATAAAAATATTTCCAGAGGTGAATTTATAAATATTATTTATAGTGATTTGAAATTAGTTTATCTGGGTAATGAACAATCCTGCATAGATGTTTTACCTTCCTATCAATACTATAATGCAATCCAATACGCTCGTGAGCACGGTTGGATTCAAGGGTATGCAGATGAAACATGTAAGCCTGAGGCTTTAATTATTCGCTCGGATGCTGCCAAAATTATGGATATTGCCTATGGGATTCAACTTCCTGACTCATATAAAGGTTATTTCCAGGATGTTCCGGCTGATGTTTGGTTTACCAGCTATGCAGAAGGTCTTTATGAGGCTGGCGCCGCCAAGGACTATGGAACATATTTTTACCCATCAAATTACTTACAAGAAAACGACCTCTACTATTGGATTAATAATAAGAAATAAGAGAACTTTCGGAGCCAATTTGAGGAGCTATAAAGAGCCTATTCGCTCATCGGTGAGCTTGGTACATTTCTGATTTGGATTATTTAACCGAAGCAGCCTATTGCTTTTAATTCCATTTCATACGTAGTTTCACGAATCTCGAGGGCACTCTTGGGAAAGAGAGGGATGTAGAATAGGTATGCTTAATATCTAAACCACATCCCATGAAACTATATCAT
>Ga0076342_105_pt1 | contig 133631 bp, 110 predicted proteins | sample RifGroF2_FD_67842 | JGI IMG/M metagenome (GOLD analysis project Ga0076342, IMG submission 67842) | Peregrinibacteria bacterium GW2011_GWF2_39_17
AACTCTGGATATGAGACCTCCAATCGCTGTATATTTTAACTTGTTCTACAAATCCCGCCTCATCTCAGGGGTGCCCTCGAGACTATGGAACCGCACACAGTCTAGCCATTTTTAAGGTTCTCTGCTATGGTGCTCCCACAATTTAATTAAAAAAAGCTACTTATAGGTATGCCAACTCTTAAAAGAAAAATAATTAACGGGCTTAAATTTCTATTAGAAATAATATGGGATGGAATTATCGTTATTTTATTTGTAATTGTTATTCGTTCCTACATCATTGCCCCTTTTCAAATCCATGGACCTTCCATGTGTGACACCTTTAATAATTTGAATGGCCAGTGTATCAGAGGAAATGGCGAATATATCATGGTCTACAAACTTGGATATCAAAACATTGGAGGATGGCAAATAGGCATACCAAAAAGAGGAGATATTGTTGTTTTTCAACCACCTAATGGGATAGGAGATGAATTTTTTATTAAAAGAGTTATTGGCCTACCAGGCGAAACAATCGAAATCAAAGAAGGCTATGTTTATATTAATACTAAACGCCTAGATGAATCCAGTTATCTCAATAAATCGAACCTAGGTCATACTGATACTCAAAAAAATGAAACTATTTTTGTGATCCCTCAAGGGCAATATTTTGTTTTAGGTGATAATCGACGCGCCAGCAGTGATTCCAGACGCTGCTTTGATCAAATTGGTTGCACCACTAATAACACACCTTTTGTCCCCCTCGCAAACCTCCAAGGAAAAGCCTTTATTGTGCTCTGGCCATTTAATCAAATAAGATTGTCAAAAGAAGTTGATTATACTCTTTCGTCTAAATAATTCCGATTACCATTGCTTTTTTAGCGTCGTCCAGTAATAAACGACTCAACTAAAACCGCAATAATAAGAAGTAGAAACCCATTCCACCATTTTAAAATACCCAACATTAAAAAACCAACACATAACAAGGTACAAAGACTTAATAAAATCCCCTGCCTTAAAGCAACCGTCAAATGATAATAAGAAACTTCCTCTTTTCCCAACCAACAACGTAAACCAAAACCCAACAAGGTAAAAGATCCAATTAAAGCCAAAAAAAGACTTAAAAAAAACAAGACCAAAATCCACCCCGTTGACTCAAAAGGATCTAATTTAAAAATCACAATTACCCAAGCCATCCATCCTAAAAAAGAGACAATAGCCATTGGTAGAAGGTAACGCCGATATCGTTGTGGTAAAACAATTTCTGTTGGCATAATAATTTAAGATATTTTTAAAGAATAGCGACGTTCCCACCATAACGAAAGACCATAGCAAAAAAAACTAAAAACTCCGGCCAATACCAACAAACCACCATATTTAAAAAGATAGGTCGTGATCGGCAACAATAAATCATAAAATTGCCCAGGGACCAAATACGTTAGCATTACAAGTGGTCCACCCCCTAGCAATAAAGCGATTCCATTCCGAATAAAACCAGCGCGAAAAGATTTCCTGTAAAGTACAACAATTAAACCCAACGGAACTAAAAGCATAGCAATAACTACCTTAAACAAAAAACCAAAGTTGGAAATCATCAAAGATATAATCTTTTGCCCCACATAAGGGATTTCACTTAACGAAATTTCAACTTCAGTCGCCAAGTAATCAAGAGAAGTAAGATCCAAATAAAAAATTATTTTTTTGTGCGTTAAAAAATAGGAACGAATATTTTTTTTAAGCGCTTCATTAGAAATAATTAAGTTTGGGGAAAAAGGCGCGTCCCTTAACTGATTCAAAACAGAATTAGCAGTTTCTTGAAGTAAAGAAATCGGTAAAACCACTTTTATGGCTTCCACAAGCTGCTCATTTGAAAAAGCCCCAGCCAGTCGTGGCTGCTCCTCGGTCAAATTAACAGCAATTTTATCTACCCAATCTTCGTAAAGAACACTTTCAAAAAAATCATCCTGATAAAAATTAGCATTCAAATAACTATTACTTAAAGCCAAAATAACGCCTCCCAACATCGCTAAATTAGCAAATATTAAAACTAAAAATGAACTGAAAGTATTTCGCAAAAAAACCATTTCTTTGTACAATGAGTTAGTAATTGCATTCTAAACAATTTTATGACAACACCCAACCCCAAAATTAAAATTTGTTTTGCCGGGACTGATGAGTTTGCCGCCCTGGCCTTAAAAAGATTACTAGAAAATGACCAATTTGCCATTAATTTAATCATCACCCCTCCTGATAATCGACAAGGAAGACATCAAAATTTTATTCCCTGCCCGGTAAAAAAATTAGCCCTAGAGCATCACCTTCAAATCAGTCACGACCTTAAAACCACCCTGGAAAACTCACTAGATTTTTTAATCGTAGCTTCATATGGGTACATTCTTCCACAGGAAATTTTAAATCACCCCCGCTATTCTAGTCTCAATATTCATCCTTCCTTATTACCGAAATATCGCGGTGCCAGCCCCATTCAAAGCGCCTTGCTACATAACGACAAAATAACTGGCGTTACTTTAATAAAAATGACCAGCAAATTAGATGCCGGACCAATTTATTCTTTTTCCGAATTTGCTATTAACTCCGATCATAATGCCCAAACTCTTCGCCATGATCTAGCAATTTTAGGTGGAGAATTAACTAGTCAATCACTTCTTGGGATTATTGATGGGAGCATTGAATCCATTCCTCAGGAATCTCAAAGAGCGAGTTACTGCGCCAAAATAAACCGTTTGAGTGGCCAAATTAAATGGAAAAAAGACACAGCCCAAACAATTGAACAAAAAATAAAAGCCTACTACCCATGGCCAGGCGTTTTCACTCACTTTAATAATAAAATTCTAAAAATTCATGCTGGCTCTACTAAATCAGGAAAAACTAAACACCCCGGACTTATTCAAAAAATTAACCCAAACACCATTGCCATTGAAACTAAAAACGGATTTTTTATACCCAAAATAGTCCAGATCGAAGGTAAAAAAGCCATGCCCATTGAAATTTTCATACAAGGTTATCGTAATTTCGTTGACACCCCTCTCACCTGAATAATAACCTGCCCTATGAGTAATCCAGTCAACATCAAACCCTGATAAAGACTTAAAAGATAATGATCAAAGAACCCAATTACCAGAAAAGTTAAAAGCAAAACCAAAAACCAAGAATTAAGACGAAACCAATAACGCCTAATAAAATAACCAATTCCTACAACTACCAAAATCCCCCAATTAATCCCCCACTCATTAACGAGTAATAAATAAATATTATGTACGGGCTGAAATTGCCATGGCTTTAATTTAATTGGACTAAATTCCGCCATCCGATCAGTAAACTGCGCCAGCCCAACTCCCTGTGGAATATGCCATAACATATTTACACTAATTTTTGCATAAAGTACGCGATCTTGTACCTGTTGCTGCTGCCAAAAAGCGTGTCCTGAGGATAACATCAGCATTACCAAAACAAATAAAAAAAATATTCCTTGATAAATTTTTATCTTTTTAGTTAAAAATAGAGCAATTAAAAGCCCCAATAAAGCAGCCTCCGAATAAGCCATCAAAAAAGCAATCGCAATAATTACCTGACAAATTCTCCAAAAATATTGGCTAGATTTTTGAATCTCGAAAAAAGAAGAAACATAAAAAAAAGCAACTAAAGCATAGCCCGCTAATAAATTGGAATGAGGAAAAGTTCCGTAAGCCCGAATAAAAGATTGATCCCCAATCACTATTTTTGCGGTTCCTAAAATTACTTTACCGATTAAAGGTTCCCCCAGTAAAAACACACCTAAAGATTCTTGTAAAAAAATTTGGATAATTACTAAAATTGCCTGCAAACTCATCGACGCCACAAAAATTTTCTTCACCACTAGCACCGGCAACACCTGCTTTACCATAAACCAAATTACCATTATCGTAGCCAAAAACGGAAATAAATGCAGTAACGTAAATCCAAAATTAACAACCTTAAAAGCATCAAATAAACCCACAAAAAACACTATTATAAGTGCTTCCAAAATTAACCGCTCATTTTTAGAAAAAATAATTTTACCTCTTGCCCATTCATAAACCCACAAAATAAAAGCTAAAAAAATAAAAAGTTCACTCGCATAAACCACAAAATTTTCATAAATATTAAAACTGCCCTGGATCGCAAAAGGTGGCTGCCAAAAAACTAAAAAAACATTAAATGGTAACAAAAAAATCGCTACTCCCCAAAAAAAAGCAATTAAATTTTCAATTCTGCCCCTTGTCACCAATTTTGCTATTAAATATTTTTTTTTCATATCTAATCCCCATTCGCAATAAAAACAACAGGTGTAAATCTTCCTACCCATCTTAGAACTCAAGTAAAATCTGTCAATTAGTGTTTTCGATAGTAATCACTGCCGGAAATAATCCTCCTTCAGGAATAAAGCTTTCAATTTCATCCTGTGCCGCCTTTAAAACAGTCTTCACATCTTTTGTGCCTAAAACATCAGTAATCGCCTTAATAAACACCTCTTCATACCCTTTGGCATCAGCTACTGGCAAGCTCTCAGCAAACCCAATTTGATCAGCAAACACGCCGTATACTGAATCTTCGGACTGCTCTTGAATCATATCACGTCGGCTAGTAGGCCGATGTGTTTGCTCATGATAATATTGCAAATTTCCCTTACTAACTAAAAAACTAAGAAACTTCCAAGCTTCATCCGGATGTTTAGAAGTACGCGAGACAGTTTCCGCAAAATAACTGGCAAAAGCATCCCTTTTATCCGTACTTACCTTTGGGTCCTCAACTTGTGGAATCGGCGCAATTTTAACACTGTTAGCATTAATAGTTTTAACCCCGGTCTTATCCAATTCCTTAATCTTATCCATAATTTGCTGATAAAGATAAGAATATCCAAAAATCATAGAAACCTTCCCCTTAGCAAAAGTCTTAATTTCCTTATCGTCGCTATTCGCATCAGCCAAAGTAAAATTCCAAGTATAATATTTATTACTCGGCAACGCGAACGAAGTAAAAAACTGTAAAACCTCTAATCCGGGATTCTTAATTCCGGTAATATCCGCTCCCTGGGAATCTGCGAATATAGCGTGACTATAGCTTGGATCATAAAAATTAGTCCCAAATTGAATCATTAACAAATAGAAGAGATCAATGGCACGCAAAATATTATCAGCCCTACCCATTGCAACTCCTGAAACCTCAAACCTTTCAAAGCTATTGTCCGGCTTGGTAAGCTTATAAACATCTTCCTGCAAATCCGCCCAAGTGCTAGCAGGTTTACCACGAGAAGGGATCGCATCCTCAAAGTGATCAACGTTATAATAAAGAGCCAAAGTATCAATATACATTGGCAAACCATAAATACGCATTTTCCCATCGATATCTGGTAAAATTAAATCACTAGCAGCTACCTTTACAAAGGTATTCTTAAAATCATCCGCTGAAATAAGATCTTCAGGAACAGGCGCAAGCTTTTTCCGATGCTGAATAAACCAGGTATTATTCATGGAAAACATGTCTGGACCTTCACCTTCGGCTAATTCATTAATAATTAAATTAAGATACTGATCAGGATTCGTAAATTTCTTATAGTTAATGACCACATTTTTGTGTTGACTCTCATATTCCCTAATAAGAGGAGCAAAAACATCTTCTCCATCAAATAAACGATAATAAGTGAGTTCTATCTTTTCAGGTAACAAATTGTCTTGTGCTGGCGAATCTTTTTCACCGCAACCACTAAATAAGAAAATCAAACATCCCAATAAAATAAAAGCAATATTTCTTCGCATGATTTTCATAAGGAGGGACAATATTTTTATATATTTTTATATATTATACCAGTTTTTAAACCTTTTAAGAAGTATTTTTTAGAAAGAGCATAATAATAAAGTGCTTTAAAACGATTACCAAAAACTTTATTCAGGAACCTAATCCCAAATAACATCATCTGACTACCCAGTATAAAAAAAATGAATTTTTTCCAAAATAAAGGCACTTTTCTAAGTTCTGGATGTTTTCGGTGAATAAGATGAACAGATTGACCAATCAATTCCATTCGACGAGCTAAATCTGATTCTTCCATAGGATGATAATGATAACCAACAGCTTGCTCATTAAAAATCAATTTCATACCTTTACCCTTTTCCAACCGATAACCTAAATCAATGTCCTCCCAACCATAACGATCAAATTGTTCATCAAAAGGAGCTTCTCCCAAAAAATCACGTTTTAAAGAAAGATTAGAAGTGTAAAAAAAATTATAATCCGGATTTTCACCCCGTTTAAGTTTTTCATAAGCAAATTGATGCCCTCCAAAACGCCCTAGAATAGACGATCCGTTCACCATCCAATTCATGTATTCATTTAGTTCCAAATCAGGATGCCAGTCTATCATACCCAAAACCGCTACTTCTAAATCAGCGTAAACTTCATGAACTCGAACATGCTCCCTGAGCAAATTAGGATGAGGGATGATATCATCACCTAAAAAAAGAATTACATCACCCCTCGCCTGCTTAAGTCCTCGATTCCTGGCTACACCTTGACCACTGTTTCTTTGATAAAACCATGATAATCGCAATAAACCTCTATCTAACGATGCTTGCAAAACTTCCTCAGTACGATCAGTACTACCATCATTCACCACCACTACCTCAAAATCATCGGCTAAATAATTTTGCTTTTCCAAAGCAAACAAACATTTTTCTAAAATATCGGCTCGATTATAGGTAGGAATCAAAACAGTTAAAAACATGATTCTATCCTAACACATTTTTATTTACTCCTCATCTGAATCATCCTGTGTTTCCAAACTAACCATATCACCATCCTTAGTTTTCTTTAATCGAATAAAATTGATCTGTTCCGCCGTAATTTCCGTAACATAATGCCTCTTTTTATCATTACCTTCATAACTACGGTTGTGCAATCTTCCTTCCAAATAAATCGCACTGCCTTTTTTTAAAAATTTTTCACACTGGGTAGCCAAACCATTCCAAACCACAACTCGATGAAAATCAGTACTACGTTGATTTTCTCCTGCTGAATTACGCCACTCGTTGTTAGTAGCTAAAGAAAAAGTGGCGATGTTTTTGCCGGTCGGTGTAGACCGCATCTCGGGGGCCGCCGCCAAATTGCCCATAAGAATAACTTTATTCACACTACGCATGGTAAAGTGGATTAAGGATAAAGGACTTTCACCTTGCCATAACACCCATGACCAAAACCTTTCAAAAAAATTAAAAAAACATTAAAAAATGTTATACTTAAAATATGTTCACCGGACTTATTGAAAAAATTGGCCAGATTAAAAAAATTCAATCTGACTTAAAACCAACTCGCCTTTCAATCAAAACTCCATTTTCCAAAAGCCTCAAAATCGGCGAAAGTGTTGCGGTAAACGGCGTATGTTTAACTGTAAATAAAAAGAAGGAAGACAGTTTTGACATAGATATTATGCCAGAAACCTTAAACTGCACCACCCTAGGCTCATTACAAAAAAACGACCTTGTTAATTTAGAACGCGCCCTCAAATTAAATGACCGCCTGGGAGGCCATTTTGTTCAAGGGCATGTTGATGGCGTAGGCACTACAAAAAATATCCAGCAAAATAAAAATGGCTACCGAATAACTATCATCCCACCACCATCCCTTAAAAAATACATCGCCCACAAAGGATCCATTGCCGTTGACGGAGTCAGCTTAACCGTTAGTAAGCTAAATAAAGCTAGTTTTGAAATCGCTCTTATCCCTCATACCTTAAAAAACACTACTCTTGCCAGGCTTAAAAAAAACGATAAAGTTAATCTGGAAATTGACCTCCTAACCCGCTATTTGGAGCACTTACAAACCTAAAATTATCCTCAAAAAAAACCATAATTCCTAAAAACAACCAACCTGTCTAAAAAATTTCCCCGGAAAATTGGCATCATCGTGTCTCAATTTAATCAAAATATTACGGAAAAACTCCTACAAGGCGCCATCCAAGGTCTTGAAAAAGAAAAAATCTCCTATGCCGTGGTTAAAGTCCCTGGAGCCTTTGAAATTCCGCTTGCTGCACTCAAAATGGCCAAATCTAAAAAATACGCCGCCCTCATTACTTTAGGAGTAGTGATTAAAGGGAAAACCGATCATTACGAAATGATTTGCCGCGCCTGCGTAGATGGTATTCGCGAAGTAATGCTCAAATACGAAATCCCTATTGTGTTTGAAATCCTAATGGTAAAAACCGAAAAACTAGCACTCCAGCGAGCAAAAAACAGCCGCTTAAATAAAGGCTATATAGCGGCAAAAGTCGCTACGGAGCTCATTTTTTCTCAATAACAACTTCGTCGCCCTTAAAATCCACGACTACTTTATCCCCGGCCATGATTTTACCCTCCACAATTTGCAAAGCCAGTTCATCAAGAATTTTATTCTGAATCACCCGTTTCAAGGGACGAGCTCCAAAAGCTTGGTCAAAACCGGCTGAAGCCAGCCACATTCTGGCCATTTTGGTAATTTCCAAAGTGATTCCCTTTTTAGCCAAACGTTCAGCCACCTTGGCAATTTGAATACCAACAATTTCGGAAATTTCCTCCTCAATAAGATATTGAAAAATAATAATATCATCCACGCGATTTAAAAATTCTGGACGAAATTGCATTTGAAGTACTTTCAAAACCGCATCGTATTGCTTTTTGGCGTCAGTTGAATACTTCTCAATCACGTCACTCCCTAAATTACTCGTCATGATGATCACCGTATTTTTAAAATCTACGGTACGCCCTTTACTATCCGTAAGCCGTCCGTCATCCAAAACTTGCAACAAAACATTAAAAACATCAGGATGGGCCTTCTCAATTTCATCAAATAAAACCACATTATAAGGATGACGCCGCACCGCCTCCGTCAATTGCCCCCCTTCTTCATAACCCACATACCCAGGAGGCGAACCAATCAACCGCGCCACAGAATGCTTTTCCATATACTCACTCATATCAATGCGTGTCATGGATTTTTCATCATTGAACAAGAAACGCGCCAATGCCTTAGTCAATTCAGTTTTACCCACTCCAGTCGGCCCCAAAAACATAAAAGACCCGATCGGACGCCCTTCTTCCTGAATCCCCGCCCGACTACGCCGGATGGCATTGGAAACCGCTTTAATCGCTTTCTTTTGCCCAATAACTTGTTTTTTGATCATGGCTTCCATTTGAGCCAACTTATGTGTTTCTTCTGTAAGCATTTTAGAAATCGGAACTCCTGTCCACCTAGAAACCACAGCCGCAATATCTTCTTCTGTAATTTCATCCTTAAGCAGAGAATGCCCCCCCTCCTGAGATTTTACCAATTGAGCTCGCGCCTCTTTTTGCTTTTTTTCGAAGCCAGGAATTTCTCCATAATTGATTTCCGCCACTCTTTGCAAATTCCCAGCCCTTTCGGCTTGCGCTGCTTCCCCTTTAAGCCTATCGATTTCCTTATCTGAACCCTTAACCTGATCAATAATTTCTTTTTCCTTACGCCATTGAAGCTCAAAGCGTTTATGATTTTCGTTTAACTCAGCCAATTCTCTTTCAATTTCCTTTAAACGATTTTTAGAAACTTCATCCTTTTCTTTTTTCAAAGCCTCCCTTTCAATTTCAAACTGCCTAATTTGCCGATTTAATCGATCAATTTCCGTAGGCAAACTATCATTTTCAATTCTTAAAACCGAACAGGCCTCGTCCATCAAATCAATTGCCTTATCTGGCAAAAACCGATCCGTAATATAGCGAGAAGACAAATTAACTGCCGCAACCAAAGCATTATCTCTAATTTTAACCCCGTGATGAACTTCGTATTTCTCCTTTATCCCGCGCAAAATGGAAATCGCATCCTTAAGCGCCGGCTCCTCGACCATCACCGGTTGAAAACGTCTTTCCAAAGCTGCATCTTTTTCCACATATTTGCGGTATTCCTTTAAAGTTGTAGCACCAATAGTTCGCAATTTTCCTCGCGCCAAAGCCGGCTTCAACAAATTACTGGCATCCATGGCACCTTCACTCGCCCCAGCTCCAACAATAGTGTGAAGCTCATCGATAAATAAAATAATTTGCCCATCTGACGATTCAATTTCCTTAATTAAAGCTTTGAGCCGATCTTCAAATTCCCCCCGGTATTTCGTACCGGCAATCATTGCCCCAAGATCCAAAGCCAATAACCGTTTATTTTTAATACTATCTGGGACATCCCCATCAACAATTTTTTTAGCTAAACCCTCAACAATAGCGGTCTTCCCAGTTCCTGGCTCACCAACCAAAACTGGGTTATTTTTAGTGCGACGCGATAAAATTTGCAAAACCCGCCTAATTTCTTCATCCCGCCCAATAACAGGATCTATCTTACCGGTAGCAGCTAATTGCGTAAAATCCATCGTGTATTTTCCCAAAACCTGATATTTACTTTCTGGCTCGGCATCTGTTACCCGCTGACTTCCTCTAAGTGTAGCCAATTCCCTTAAGACTTCTTCTTTTGACAAATTTAATATACTAGAAATATCCGGCTGACCTAAAAGAGCCAAAAAAAGATGCTCTGTACTGATATATTCGTCTTTAAGTTGCGCGGCAAAAGACTCCGCCTGATCAAAAACTTTTTTAAGGGATGGGGCAAGATAAGTCTGTGCTGCTCCTTCAATTTTAGGATATTTCCCAAGTTCAAGTCTAATATGCTCTGCGAGCTCCTTTGGCCTTTTTTCTAATTTCTCTAGAATAGTAGGCACTAATCCTTCACTTTGAGTCACTAAAACAAATAGTAAATGCAAAGGACCCAGTGACTGATGAAAAAGCTGTCCAGCCAATTGCATAGTCCCTTGAACCGCCTCAGCCGCCTTGGTTGTAAAATGGTTAAAGTCCATAAATTCGGAGGTTAAAATTTAAAACCATCTAGCACTCACTATTTTAGAGTGCTAAATTACAGGTGTCAAGAAAATACAAACTTTCCTAGCCTCATCTTAAATATAAAACAACTTTACATAAAAAAAAGCTTCTGTTATTTTTCTATTATCTTGTAACTCTGTAAAACCCTCTGCTTATGACTGCCATCCCCCAAACAACAACGTTCCCAAATACTCAAACAGCTCCAACTACCCTTAAATTAAAAGAAACCGTCGAAAAATTAATGATGGTTCTATCGGAAAAAGAAAAATATATTATCAAGCATCGCTTTTCAATAGGAATTAATCAAAAAAACACCTTAGAAGCCATTGGTCAACATTTTAATGTAACTAGAGAAAGAATTAGACAAATAGAAAAAAATGCCCTTAAAAAATTAAAACGCAATGCTTTTAATACCAACCTAAAAGTTGTTAATGATTTAGCCAAAATTCTCCTTAAAAATCACGGCAGCCTAATGTCACATAAAAAATTAATTCCCTTAATTCTAAATTCCTTAAAAACTATTGCACCGCAAGAAACTAATGAATTAATTCTTTCTCTAACAATCGACCCTGAACTAACCAGAGCAGCCAACACCCTAAGCTATGAATCTCATTGGAAATTTGAAACCATTGAAAATAACCTAATTAGAAAAATAAGCACCGAGGGATTTAAAATTCTTTCCGAAAAAAAAGATGTCATCTCCCTAGAAATTATTACCTCCAAAATCGCCAAAAACCTAAACCTTACTATTTCAGAATCCCTCATTAAATCTATTCTTGAAATAGATAAACGCAACAAATTTATTCAAAAAGGCGTCGGTTTAATCGAATGGCGCCACATTAATCCCAAAACATTACGCGACAAAATTCAATTCATTATGGAACGAGATCATAAACCCCTTCATTTCCTGGAAATAGCCGAAAAAATCAGAAAATCAAACTTCGACGCCAAGCGAATTAACAACCAAGCAGTTCACAATGAACTTATTCGCAATAATCATTTTGTCTTAATTGGACGAGGCTTATACGCCCTGGATAAATGGGGATATGAATCTGGAACTGTTGGCGAAGTAATTAATAAAATCCTAGCAGACGGTAAAGCAAAAACACGCGAAGAAATTATTAAAGAAGTTCTTAAGCAAAGACAAGTCAAAAAAATCACCATCTATCTCAATCTCAAAAATAGCTCGAAAATCAAATCACTTAAAGGAGATCGCTACCAATTAGCCCTCTAAAAGAGCTACTCTCTTTATTCGCTAGCATTAACATAAGGTGCCAGCTCATTTTGTAACACTTTCTCTAAGGTGTCAGAACGGCCGATTTCCTGACCTTCCCCATCGTAAGCAATAAAACCAGTAAAAGTGTCCAATCTAGTGGTGAGACCTCTATAAAGTAAACTTGCCACTACCTTACCATCACTCGCTCTCACCAAAACGGGACATACTTCTTTCCTTAGGGCATATCCTATTTTCTTTAAAAAAAATACCTAAATCATAATACTAATCTATGTATTTGTCAAATTCTTGGTGTCGGGGGAGGGACTCGAACCCTCAACCCATTAACGGGACTAGTTCCTAAGACTAGCGTGTCTACCATTTCACCACCCCGACAAAGTAGACGCATTTTAACAAGACTACCTTGTATAAGCAACTCATGAAATGCTAAAGTGACCGTAACCTCATTTTCATTATGGCCAGAAAAACCACCTATATCGACATAAATATGCTTGATTCCGAAGACGTCAAAGAATATCTGAGCTATTTAAATTCCCCCTATCGAGTATTTCTAATTAATTTTTTAGCTGGCACTGCCAAAGGCCTTGGTTTTGTGGTTGGTACCGTGATTATCATTGCTCTAGCAACTTTTATTATTGGCCAAATATTATCTGAGATTCCTTGGATTGGAGAACTTTTTCGGTGGATTCAAAATTGGCTAAAAGAAAATCTTAAAAACTATCAATAAGACATGACTTTTGTTCATCTGCACTGCCATTCGCATTACAGTCTTTTAGATGGGCTTCCCAAACCAAAAGACTACCTCCAAAAAGCCAAAGCCTACGGAGCAACAGCTCAAGCCTTAACAGACCACGGTAATTTATACGGGGCAATTGAATTTTACAAAGAAGCAAAAAATATCGGAATCAAGCCCATTATTGGCATTGAAGCCTATACCGCCGCCAGTTCAAGATTTTCAAAACAAACTGGTATTGATAATAAAATAGGGCACATTATTCTCCTGGCTCGCAATAAAAAAGGCTATGAAAATTTAATTGCCCTATCCTCTAAGGCACACTTGGAAGGATTTTATTATAAACCAAGGATTGACCACGAACTTCTAAAAATACATGGCGAGGGTCTCATTATCCTAACCGCCTGCCTTAATGGCGATATTCCAAAATCTCTTCTAGCCAACAACTGGGACAAAGCAGACCAAATCCTTAAAACTTTCAAAGAAGCAGTGGGCTCGGAAAATGTCTTCCTGGAACTCCAAAATCATCCTCAAATCATGGAACAAGGCATTGCTAATGAACGTTTAATCAAACTAGCACAGCAAACCAACACCCCCTTAGTGGCTACCAATGATTGTCACTGCCTTAACAGAGAAGATCGAGAGGCTCATGACGTTTTGCTCTGCGTTCAAACCGGATCAAATGTAGATGAACCGCAACGTTTTAAAATGGAAGGAGATTTTTCCATGACTTCTCCAGAAGAAATAAGTATCGCGTTTGCAGATATTCCCGAGGCAATTACGAACACTGAAGAAATTGCAGCAATGTGCAACTTAGAAATAGATCTAGGACAAAATCTTTTACCAGCCTATAAAACACCTGAACAAAAACCAGCAGCCCAATATTTAAGGGAACTATGCGCCAAGGGACTCAAAAAAAGATACGGTAATCCTGTCTCAAAAGAAATTAAAGACCGCTTAGATTACGAATTGGAAACAATTCACAAAATGGGCTTTGATACTTATTTTTTAATAGTACATGATTTTGTTGATTACGCTAAAAAAAACCACATTCTAGTTGGCCCAGGAAGAGGCTCAGCCGCCGGGTCAATTGTTTCCTATTGCCTAGAAATTACGGACATTGACCCTATTAAATATAATCTGGTTTTTGAAAGGTTTTTAAATGTTGAACGAATCAGCATGCCAGATATTGATATCGATTTTGCGGATAACAGACGAGATGAAGTACTTAACTATGTGGTAAATAAATACGGGAAAGACCATGTGGCACAAATTATTACTTTTGGAACCATGGCCGCTAGAGCTGCAGTTCGAGATGTCGGCAGAGCCTTGGGACTCCCCTATTCAGAGGTAGACGTAATCGCAAAATTAATTCCCGGAAGACCAGGAATTAAATTAAAAGAAGCGCTAGAAGAAGAAATTGAACTAAAAAATCAATACGAAAATAGCCCTAATGTAAAAAGGATGATCGATCTTGCCCTTAAATTAGAGGGTGTAGTTCGCCACGCTTCGGTTCATGCCTGCGCTGTAGTAATTTCAGAAAAACCACTTCTAAAATACACACCTCTACAATTAGCCCCTGGTGGACAAGAAGCCGTGATTACCCAATATTCCATGCATGACATTGAAGACATCGGACTACTAAAAATGGACTTTTTGGGCCTAAAAAATCTAACCATTCTGGATTACGCCCTTAAAATCATCCAACGCACAAAAAATGAAAATATCATACTCGATGAATTACCTCTCGATGATGAAAAGACCTTTGAGCTAATGGCCAAAGGAGCAACCACCGGCATTTTTCAATTTGAATCGGCCGGGATGAGACGCTATCTTAAAGAACTTAAACCAACCCGCTTAGAAGATCTAATTGCGATGAATGCCCTATATCGACCAGGCCCAATGGAATGGATACCGGAATATATCAAAGGAAAACATAACGCCAAAAAAGTAAAATATTTACACGACAGCTTTAAATCCATTCTTGAGGAAACTTATGGAGTTGCTGTTTACCAAGAACAAATTCTGCAAATCACCAGAATTTTTGCAGATTTTACCCCAGGTGAAGCTGATATTTTAAGAAAAGCCGTCGGAAAGAAAAAACCAGAACTTCTCGAAGAACAACGAATAAAATTCATCAAAGGAGCTATAAATAAAAACCACAGCAAGCAATTTGCGAAAGAAGTTTTTGAAAAAGTTATCGAACCTTTCGCAGGCTATGGATTCAATAAAGCTCACGCCACCTGCTATTCCATGATCGCCTATCGAACCGCCTATTTAAAAAGTCACTATCCGGCAGAATTTATGGCTGCTCTAATGACTTCAGATCGCGATAACACTGATCGCCTAGTTATCGAAATAGCCGAAGCCGAAGCCATTGGTATCAAAATTCTTCCCCCTTCTATTAATGAATCCATGGCCAATTTTACCGTAGTTGACGATCAAAATATTAGATTTGGCCTTGCGGCAATTAAAGGTATTGGCATTGGCACTGTTCATAAAATTATAGCCATAAGAGAAGAAAGTGGAGATTTTAAAAACATTGATGACTTAGCTAAACGTGTCCCCTATTCACTTCTTAATAAAAAAACCATCGAAGCCATGGCCTATTCAGGTGCCCTGGATAACCTTGGTGAACGCAAAGCCATTGCTTCCAATGTAGAAGAAATTATGCGCTATGCTCGCCTAATTCAAACTCACTCAAACGAAAACCAGACCGATATTTTTTCCATGCTGAGCAGCGAAGATCAGTCCTTCCCATCCTTAAAATTACCAGAAACAACCCCAGCCAGCCTTCTTCAACGCCTAAGCTGGGAAAAATCTTTCTTAGGACTCTACGTATCAGGTCATCCACTGCAAGGACTCTCAAAATATCTTAAGAAAAAAGCAGTTCTCATTAACACCCTCAATAAAACTCAAACCGGAAAAATTGTTAAAATAGTCGGGATCCTAATTCAAGTAAAAAAAATTACAACTAAAACAAATAGCCAAATGGCTTACTTAACACTAGAAGATCCAACCGCACGTCTTGATGTGGCTGTCTTCCCAAATACCTTCGCAACCTACCGACATCTCTGCATTCCAGAAAGCGTCGTCATTATTTCTGGAAAATTAGAATATCGGGCCAACCAATTACAGCTAATTTGCCAAACCATTCAAGCAGTTTCCCTCGAGACCATGATCGCCAAGGCCAAGGAAGACAAACTATATAATCCCAATGAAAAAATTCAAATTGTAGCCCTTAACGATTCTCTATCCACCTTACCAAAACCAGAACAAGAAGATCAAATTCTTGATAATATCAGTCTGCCAGAAAAAAATAACGATGACCTTACTCCCTTAACTATTGACCAAGAAGAAAAACTAATTATTTCCTTAAAACACGAAAACACCTCTCCAGAAAATCTTAACGCCATCAAAAATTTATTATTACATCACAGCGGCACCCAAACAGTTGAAATCCAAATTCCTCATCGAGGATTAATCAAACGCATCAAAGTACCATTTGGAGTCAATATTACCGAAAATTTAAAAAGAGAACTTTCTAAATTAATTCTATAAAAACCTTCTATTTCTAATTTTTTACCAAAACCAGCATGTATCGCTCTCACACCTGCAACCAACTCCAAAAAACAGACATTGAAAAAACCGTTACCTTATCAGGCTGGGTTCATCGCCGCAGAGATCATGGCGGACTAATTTTTATTGATTTAAGAGATAGATATGGACTCACTCAAATTGTTTCAGATCCAGAACATAACCAGACTGTTCATGAACAAATGAACCATTTACGCTCAGAATATGTAATTAAGATAACGGGAAAAGTAAGAAACCGTCCTAACGGCATGACTAACTCACAATTATCTACCGGTGAAATCGAAATTTTAGTTGACACACTAGAAATTCTTAATGAAGCCATTACTCCTCCTTTTGAAATTGACAATGAAAAAAATGTTAACGAAGAAATTAGACTCCAATATCGTTATTTGGATATTCGCCGAGAACGAATGAAAAACAATCTTCTCCGCAGGCATCGCTTTATAAAAATTGTCCGAGACCTTTGCGATGAACAAAATTTTGTAGAAATCGAAACCCCAATTTTAATCAAAGGAACCCCAGAAGGTTCTAGGGAATATATTGTCCCCTCACGTCTTTATCCAGGTAAATTTTTTGTTCTACCTCAATCCCCTCAACAACTTAAACAACTTTTAATGGTTGCAGGCATGGATCGCTATTTTCAAATTGCCAGATGTTTTCGGGATGAAGATCAAAGAGGTGATCGCCAACCGGAATTTACTCAACTAGACATGGAAATGTCATTTGTAGATGAAAATGACGTCATGGATACCAATGAAAAAATCATGCTGGAGGTTTTTAAAAAAATGGCTACTAATAAAACTATTCTCAAAATTCCATTCCCTAAACTCACCTGGCAAGAAGCCATGGGGCGTTATGGCTCAGATAAGCCTGATTTACGTTTTTCCATGGAAATTAAAGACATCACCGCAGGGGTCAAAGAAGAAAATTTCGAAATTTTTCAAAATGTAATTAAGGCAGGCGGTGTCATTAAAGCCTTAAAAATTAAAAACGGAGCCAAATTTAGTCGTAAAGAAATCGATACCTTTATCGAACTTGCCAAAACATACGGGGCAAAAGGACTTTCCTATTTAATAATGACGCAAGAAGGCCCAAAATCATCACTGCTAAAATTCTTAACTGACCAAGGGAAAAGCATTATCGAATTAACTGAAGCACAAACCGGCGATATTATTTTTATTGCCGCTGATCAATTTGAAGTAGCCTGCACCGCACTAGGCCAAATTCGCCTAGCCTGTGGAGATTATTTTAAACTAAGGGATCCCAATATTTTATCTTTTTGCTGGGTTACCCATTTCCCTCTTTTAGAATTTAGCAAAGAAGAACAACGTTATGTAGCCGCCCATCATCCCTTTACCTCTCCACAAGAAGAAGATCTTCCTCTTCTCGAAACCGCTCCAGGAAAAGTAAAAGCTAAAGCCTACGATCTTGCCCTAAACGGCAGCGAGATTGCCGGCGGCAGTATCCGCATTCATAAACCTGAACTACAGCGACAAATATTTAAGATTCTAGGTATTTCTCCTGAAGATGCAGAAAGAAGATTCGGACACCTTCTTAAAGCCTTCCAATATGGTGCTCCCCCGCATGGTGGCATTGCCTGGGGCTTAGATCGAATTATTATGCTTCTTCAAGATGAACCCAATATTCGCGAAGTTATCGCTTTTCCTAAAGATCAAAAAGCCAAAGATTTAATGACCGGTGCTCCGACCGAATTACCAGATGAACAGATTAAAGAGATGAATATTAAAATCGCCTAAGCCTGACTCGTTTGCAGCCTAAATATCTTTTTAGGGTTACGTTTACTTCAAATAAGTAATAACTTTATCATTTTCTTTTAATCCAGACAAAATTTCAACATATTGATCTCCCCTGATTCCCAAGGTCACATCTACCTCAATCGGTTCACCTCCAGCTACCGAATTTTGAATTAAAACGTATGTCCGCGCTTCATCATATTTAACAGCTCTAATTGGAATTGCCAAAACATGATCTTTCTGAGCTGTAATAATTGCCATATTAGCCGTCATCCCGGGTTTGATTAAAGTATTATCCTGCTTATCAAACATTGCAGTCACTTGATAATAAATTACTCCTTGAATAACCGTTTCCGCAGGATCGATCTTAATAATTTCAGCCTCAAAAAGCTGATCAAAAGAAAAAGCATCCAAAGTCAATGCAACCTTATTACCCAACTTTACCTTCCCGATATCAGTTTCTGAAACATTAGCCACAATTTGCAATTGATCCGAAATCATTACCAAAAAATCCTCACTTTGAGAAACATTTTCCCCAACCTCACCATTTATCTGCGTAACGACCCCAGAGGTAGGAGCAGTTAGAGAAGCTAACGATAAATTATAATTAGCCAACTCAAGAGCAGCCTCAGCATTAGTAATAGAAGCCTGCAACCCGGCCAAATCAACAGGCCGAGGAGACGCCGAAGTTTGCGCCAAAGAAGCCTGCGCCTGAGCTAATAAAGCCTCATAAACTTGAACATTAATTTCAGCTTGAGAAAGATCTATATCCGCTTGCAATTGGGCTTGCTGCAAAATTTGTGCCGTCTCATTTAAGGCTTCCTGTGAAGCACTCAAACGCGTATCTTCACTGATAAAAGCAGTTTCAACCACCTGCATCGCATTTGTTAAATCCACCAAAGAACCAGAAATATCACTTACTTCCTGCACAATTAAAGCACGATCTGCATCTTTTACGTCATCGGTAAAATCCCCAATTGCAGGAGCTTCCACCAACAAAGCATCGGTTTCATCTAACAAATCACTCACTGAATTCAATAAAGATTTCATCTCTGTAGCCATGGCATCCATAGCCGAATAATCACTTGATTGAATTAATAAAAATTGTGCGCGTAAATCTGTATATTCTGCCTTTACAGTACTATATAAATTCTGCGTGTGTCGATAATCAACCGCACTATAAGCGGAAATTGCCACCTCAAAATCATTATTCAATTGCGGATTATCTACACCCAAAATAGTATCCAATTTACGCAAAGTATCATCAATCTCATTAAAAGAATCATCAATAATATTATATTCATCCTCATAAGCATGAATAATATCCTGTCCATAAATAGCCACATTATTATCATAATCAGTTTGAGCCGATTCATAAGAAAGTTGAGCCTTTTTAACCGTTTCTTCGCCCAACAATTCCGTATTTTCTAGGCTGGTTTTAGCCTTATATAAATCAGCCTCAGCCTTAACTACAGTGGCTTGCGCCACCAAAATTGCCTCTGGAGTGCTTCCAGCCACCATTTTATTATAATTAGCCTGCGCTAACGCCAAATCAGCCTCCGCAGACTGAGCTGCAATCTCAAGAGAAGTTGTGTCAAGTTGAGCCAATATCTGCCCTTTTTTTGCATAATCCCCAACCTTAACCGGTACACTAATCAATTGCCCGCTTTGCTGAAACTGTAGACCAATTCGCGGATCCGCCTCCACCGTACCTGTAACCGAAACTTCCTGCACAATATTTTGAAAACTGACCGGCGAGGTTTCATCCAAAACAGTCGTCCCTTTATTACCCCAAAAAATTAAATAAATAATTACCAAAGCCACTAAAATCCCAATGCCTATTCCTATTTTCATCTTCATAGTGTAATTTTTATTTAGATGCTTAATTTAGGTTTTCAAAACTTAAATTGGACAATATGCTAATCTTAAAAATAAATAAAAGCAACGTAAATTTATAAAGAGACCACTTATATGAAAACCCATCAAAACATTCCACTGATTGAGTTAAAAAATGTCAAAAAAATTTACGGCCTCGAGGGAGCAGAAACCACGGCCTTAAAAGATATCAGCTTTTCAATCAATTCAGGCGAATTTATTGCCATCATCGGACACAGCGGCAGTGGAAAATCAACCTTAATGAATATTATCGGTTTTCTAGACACTGTTTCCCACGGCAATTATTATTTTAAAGGAGAAAATATCACTAATTTCAACGAAAATCAATTAGCTGAAATCCGCAATAAGGAAATTGGGTTTGTTTTTCAATCATTTAACCTTTTAGCGCGCACCACTGCCCTGGATAATGTAAAAATGCCCCTAATTTATGCCAATGTCCCCGAATCTCAGCAAAACGAACGCGCCCAAAAAATGCTAATTATGATGGGTTTGGAGCATCGCCTCCACCACATGCCGAATCAACTATCCGGAGGCCAACAGCAACGAGTTGCCATTTCCAGAGCCTTAATCAATCAGCCAAGTCTTATTCTGGCTGATGAACCAACCGGTAATTTGGATAGTCACTCCGGAGATGAAGTAATGAAAATTTTTAACCGCCTTAACAAAGAAGAAGGCCACACTATCATTCTAGTTACGCACGAAAAAAATATTGCAGCTCATGCCGAGCGCATTATCACTATTTTAGATGGCAAAATTATCAGCGACGAACGAAAATCCTAAATCATGGTTATCAAGACTATTCCCTTAAAATTAGCCCTTAAATCCTTATTTATCAACAAAGGCAGAACCTTTTTAACCAGCCTGGGCATTATGATTGGCATTGCCTCGGTAATTATGGTGATTTCCATTGGTTCAGGTGCCCAAAGTCTAATTCTTAATCAAATTAAAAGCATTGGAAGTGACCTCATTGGCATTCTCCCAGGAGGACAAATCGAGAATGGCCCCCCGGTTGCTGTTTTAGGTATAACCATCACCACTCTGACCCTTAAAGATGCCGAAGCACTTTCCAACCTTAATAATGTTCCTCATTCCATAGCAGTAACTCCGTACGTAAAAGGAAACGGCATAGCCAGCTATGGAGGAGAAGCAATTGATGCTTTTTATAACGGAGTTTCTTATCAATATCTCGAGGTAGAAGAAGTTGACCTTGGAAATGGACGCTTTTTTACCCAAAACGAACAACAAAGCATGGAACGCGTGGCAATCTTGGGATCAAGTGTAGCCAATGATCTCTTTTCCGGAAGCGATCCTCTGGGGAAAAATATCCGCCTAAACCGCGAGACATTCCGCGTTATTGGAATTTTAAAAGAAAGAGGAACTGTTGGATTTCAAAATAGAGATAATCAAATTTTTATTCCGGTCACTGTGGCTCAAAAAATTCTCCTGGGAATTAATTATGTTAGCCTAATAAGAGTTAAAATAAATAATACCCAAAATATGGAACAAGCGGAACAAGATATTCTCATGACTCTAAGAGAAAGACATAATATCCGCGATTCCAAAGACGATGATTTTACCGTAGCCCGCATTGATACAGCCATTACCACCCTAGGGGCCATCACCAATGTTCTTAAATTCTTTCTAGCTTCCATTGCCGCCATTTCGTTGATTATTGGAGGAATAGGCATTATGAACATCATGCTTATTTCCGTTACGGAAAGAATTAGAGAAATCGGACTAAGAAAAGCCTTGGGAGCTAAACCAAAAAGCATCCGAAATCAATTCTTACTTGAAGCCATGATTGTTACTATTATTGGCGGCATAATTGGCATTACTTTTGGCTCACTAGTAGCAACCCTAGTCGCTTTTTTAGCTCAAAAAATGGGCTATCAGTGGGATCTAATTATTTCCCCTAACTCCATTATTTTATCCTTAATGATGTCCTGCCTAATTGGAATTGGATTTGGTTATTATCCAGCAAAAAAAGCCGCGAACCTAAATCCAATCAATGCCCTGAGGCACGAATAGAATATAAATCTATGAATTCCCTACTTCTTTATTTCAAAGCCGCCTTCCGAGCTTTAAAGGCCAATCTCGGCCGAAGCCTTTTAACCACCCTAGGAATTATCATCGGTATTGTTACCGTCATAATGGTTTTTTCCCTAGGTAAAGCCACCCAAAACGTAATTACCTCCGAGCTCGAAGGCTATGGATCCAATCTTATAGTTGTGGAAACTAAAATCCCGGGATTTTCGGATACCAATCCGGGAATGGCCACTGCCATGGTTGAAGGAATTACAGTAACCACCCTTAAAGAATCGGACATGGAAGAAGTGTTAAAAATCCCCAATATTATCAATGGTTATGCCGGAATTGTTGGCCTAGAACGGGTAATTTCTCTTTATGAAGATCAAAAATACATGATTCAAGCCAGTAACGCAGCCTTTATTGATATTGACCAAAGTGAAGTAATTGTAGGACGTTTTTACTCAGAAGCAGAAAATAAAAGTTTAGCTCGGGTAGCGGTCATTGGCGATACCGTGGCCAAAGAATTATTCCCCAATGTCGATCCGCTTAATCAATCCATCAGGATTAAAGGAATTAATTTTAAAATTATCGGAGTTATGAAACCCCTGGGTATTGTTTTTTTCCAAAACATGGATGATCAGGTTTATTTACCGCTGAAAACCATGCAAAAACTCATCATGGGAATTAATCATATCCCCTATTTTATGGTGCAAATTGAAGATGAAACCCAAGCTCTTTTTCTCAAAGATGAAATTATTCAACTCTTAGATCAACGCCATAGCATCAAAAACCCTGATCGTCGCGATTTTCGAGTCACCACCATGGGAGAAGCAATGGATCTTTTAAACATAGTAACCGGCGCCCTTCAAATTTTACTTCTGGTTTTAGCTGCCATTGCCCTCTTGGTTGGTGGCATTGGTGTAATGAATGTTATGTTTGTTGTAGTCACGGAAAGAACACGCGAAATCGGGTTACGCAAAGCAATAGGCGCCCCACCACGAGCTATCTTGCTGCAATTCTTAACTGAAGCAATTACCATCACGGTGGTCGGGGGAATAATTGGCATTATAGCTGGCTTATTAGCGGTTTACGGATCCATTTCCCTAGCGCAATATTTTGGAGTTAAAATTGACTTCTTTATCCCCTATAAAGGCATTGTGATTGCCATTAGTGCCGCTCTCCTTGAAGGATTATTATTTGGGGTATATCCAGCAAAAAAAGCCGCTTCCCTTAACCCCATTGAATCCTTGCGGTATGAATAACGATATTTTTGTGATAAAATAAAAAAATTAACAATAAATAATTCTTAAATTTTAAGAAAATTTGCTACAATTAAAATATGCGTGAAATAATTATCATTTTAAGTTCCCTGATATTCATAATCCTAGCACTGCTAATTCTTTGGTGGATTATCCGCGTAAGGATGAATTACCGCCAATGTATGAGCATGGTCTTTCTAAAACTCCAAATTCCACGCAAAGAATCCAAAGAAGAAAAAGAAAAAGAATTTGAAAAATATTCCTCCTCAAAAGATTTCAAAGAAGTCATTGGCGTTATGAAGCACTTTTTTGAATCGGTGTATAGCGCCCATAGTCCCGGCATCATCGCTTATATAAAAGGACAACCAATTATGAGCCTCGAAATAGTTGCTCAAAATAATTTGATTGATTTTTACATTGTGGTTCCCAGAGAATTAGCCAAAGTTACCGAAAAACAAATCACTTCCTATTACCCTGATATCTATGTCGAATATATTTCTAATTACAATATTTTTACTGAAAATAGCGCTGTGGAGGGATGTTATTTCAGACATCTCAAACATTACAAATTCCCCTTCAAAACCTATCAACATCTTAATAGTGACCCCCTTAATGCCCTAACAAATGTTTTCTCCAAATTGGAAAAAGATGAAGCCGCGGCTCTGCAAATTATAATTCGTCCCCGCCAAGACGGCTGGCAAAAAAAGGGCAGAGCAGTTGCCAAGGAAATTTTACTAAGTAAGCAAAAGTCCATTCTGGCCCTTATAAATCCTCTAACCTGGCTAGGAGCCCTAATTAATATCTTTTTCCGCGGTCCAACCGAAGAATACATTGGTTACGACAAGGATAAACAAAATTACAGTGAACGCACCACTCCCCTTACTGATGAACAAGTTAAAGCCATTGAAGAAAAAAATACCCAAATAGGATTTACCAGTGTAATTCGTCTTTTGGTAAGTTCTCCCAACGCTTACCAGGCTAAACAGCAACTCATCAGCATTCGTTCGGCTTTTGCCCAATACGCCTCAACAGATAATAATGCCCTTCTTTACACCCGCTATCATTCCAGTAAAGCAATTGCGATAAATTATATTTATCGTTCCCTTAAACGCAATTGGACACAAAGGCTACTTCATTTAATCAACGGCCCTCTAATTTTGTCTTCCGAAGAATTGGCCTCACTCTATCACATACCAGATATTCGCTATAATCTGGCTCCTAATATTCGCTGGCAAAATTTCAAAGTTGCACCTCCTCCAGATAATTTACCAAAGGAAGGATTATTATTGGGCGAAAACTTTTACAGAGGAGAAAAAAGAGAAATCAGACTAAAAAACGAAGATCGCTTCCGTCATTTCTATGTTATTGGACAAACTGGTACCGGTAAATCTTCCATTTTACAGGTCATGATTCGCCAAGATTTATGCGAAGGAAAAGGCCTCTGTATTATTGACCCACACGGATCCTTGATCGAAGATATTTTGCCATTTATTCCAAGAGAAAGAGCAGATGATGTTATTTATTTTAACCCCGGCGACTTGGAAAGGCCTCTTGGCCTTAACTTACTAGAAGCGGATTCTGATGAAGAAAAAGATTGGGTAGCTTCCGAGGCCATGAATATTATGATCAAACTTTTTGATGAAGAAGTATTCGGCCCCCGCATTCAAGATTATTTTCGTAACGGCTGCCTAACCCTGATGGCTAGTCCTGAAGGCGGCGCCCTAACTGATATGGTACGTTTGTTTACCGATGATGATTACCAAAAAGAACGCGTCAAACATGTCACTAACCCCATTGTAAAATCATTTTGGGATCACCAAATGGCTAAGACTGGCGCCCGGGAAAAACAAGAGATGATCCCTTATTTCGCAGCTAAATTCGGTCAATTTGTCACTAATGGCATGATGCGCAACATTATTGGCCAAACTCATTCTGCGTTTGATTTCACAGATGTCATGAATAATCAAAAAATTCTCCTTATGAATCTATCCAAAGGAGAAACCGGTGAAATTAATTCCAAATTATTAGGTTTAATTACCGTGGCTCGCTTGCAAATGTCGGCCATGCGACGCCAAAAAATGGGTAAAGAGGAACGCAAAGATTTCTTCCTCTATATCGATGAATTTCAAAATTACGTTACCGAAAGTATTGAATCCATCCTTTCCGAAGCAAGAAAATATCGCCTTGGATTAACCATCGCTCATCAGTACCTCGCCCAACTTGAAAACTCAGCCCAAAAAAAAGGCGCTAAACAAGTTTCCCTTAAAGATGCAGTTTTTGGTAACGTAGGCACAATTATGAGCTACAAAATTGGGGCTCAAGACGCGGAATTTATGGCCAAAGAAATGGCGCCGGTCTTTTCCGAACAAGACTTGGTCAACATGGATAAATACAAAGGCGTAATTAAACTTTCCATCGATACCCAACCCAGTCGCCCATTTAGTATTATCCCCACCAACCCTTATCTTGAAAAGGGTGACAAGGAAGCAGCCGAAGCCTTTAGACAACTCTCACGATTGCGTTACGGCCGAGATCGCGAATTTATTGAACGGGAAATTTTCAGAAGATTAGGAGCGATCTAAAAAACTATTGACTAAACTCATTTTTATTATTATGATAAAATTCTTCTGATTATTTTTTGACTTTAAAATGAGCTCATTATCAAAAAATCCCTCTCACCTTCAATTGTTGTCCTCGCCTGAGGATCTACAACCATCAACGCTTTCGAGATTGACTACATTTTTATCTCGTTTAGCGTTAGCATCCTTAGCCATATTGGAGTTAGGCGTAATAATAGAAGGCCTTAGAGATGACATTCAAAGAACAGGCCAGCCCATCGCACTAAAAGACTCAAACATTCCCGCAGATAAAAAACGAAAAATAGAGGCCGTAGGGAAAGAATTTAATCTACAATGCGGACCAGGTGCAACCACAGGAAAATTATTAGCAATAAAAGACGACGCAAATTCAATAGCAGGGCAATATGGCTATGTTATAAATAATCAATGGTTATGCGGTTCAGATAAATACAGTCGACAATATAACGCCACCACAGGTATAACAACTGACGGTGAACCAGCAAATTACATAACCTATCTAACCTCTGGGACTGGGACAGATGAAATAATTTTAATTCCCCGCCCCAGATCACCTGAAGAACATCTCGCAGAAATACAAAAAAATCTGGCAACTCTGTTAACGATTATTTTCGGAGAAGAGAAGCAACCCCCCGAAGCCACGGCTCAACAATAGTTACACCTTACAGAATTGAAGTATTTTTTATAAAATAGTTTTACTTTTAATCTACTCCTAACTCATAGCCATAAAAGGAATTTTTTGCTATACTATTTAGATTTTTCAAAACAAAAATCACCCTAAAAATAAAAACTAAAAAAAATGACCTGTTCTTCTCTTAAATTAACGCCTTTTAATTTTCTCTTTTTTATCAGCCTGATTCTAGTCCTAATGCCTCCATTGGCACAAGAAGCTAAAGCCCAAGACACCCTTTTCCCATATAGTACCAGTTTCGTCATTTCCGCCTATTATTCTCCTTGTGAAGGTCAAAGCCATTATGTTACCGGCTCATACGAAAGTGATATTCGCCTTAACGGAAGTGGAGTGCACGGTGCCGACGGCACCTCGGTTTATCCGGGCATGATCGCGGCTCCCAAAATTTATCCCTTTGGCACCAAACTAAGCATTCCCGGAATCGGCATTGTCGCGGTTCACGATCGCGGCGGAGCCATTGTACAAGCCGGTGTGCGAGGCCATCTTTATGATCGCCTGGATGTCTGGATGGGCTATTGCGACCCTGGCCTAAGCCGCGCTTTAAATTGGGGCGTACGCACCGTCAATAATGTTCTGGTTTACGGAGTAGATGACAGTATTACCGAATCAGTTTACTTGGAAGGATTTTCCTTTTCCGAAGCCGTAGTTAAAAACATTATCTTTGCTCCTCAATTATTTCCCCAAGATATTTGGTATTTAAGTACCAGCGACGATGTAAAACGCCTTCAACAAACCTTAACTGATCTCAATTATTATCACGGAACAATTTCTGGATTCTATGGAGACGAAACTAAAGATGCAGTCTACCAATTTCAAAAAGATCAAAATATAATTGATTCCCCAGATGATTGGGGCGCCGGACATACCGGCACAAACACTAGAAAAGCACTTGATTTAGCCGTAGCCAAATTAAAAGAAACCCAAGAACAAAATAACCAAAAAGAAGAACAAATTACCCCAAATCATCTAGATAAATATCCAGATTTACCACAAGCAAAAGCCATTTTTTCTGAATCTTTACAACGTGGTTCCAGAGGTGAGATTGTTAAGAAATTACAGGAAGAATTAGCTTCTTTAGGATTTTTACGAATTGATCCACAATCCTATGGTTATTTCGGCGAAATTACCGAACACGCAATTTTTAAATTCCAACAAAAAATGGGTATTATCACAAACAAAGAAAGCGCCGGAGCCGGCCAAATGGGGCCACAAACCTTAGCAAGGCTAAATGAAGTGATAAATGCTCGCACCACTCAAATGAATCTAATTGCCCTACACCGTGACGAACAACAATCATCACCTTCCTCCGCAATCGCTCAAAATGTTTTTTTTACTAGAGAATTAGCACCTGGAGACCGTGGTGAAGACGTCAAAGCTCTCCAAGAATTATTAAAGAAACTGGGGTTTTTCAAGGGCGCTTTTTTAACTCCCTTTTACGGCGAGCAAACTAAAAATGCTGTAGCCGCCTTCCAAAAAGCTAACCAGTTAATTTCTAAATCAACGAATGCCGGTATTGGCTATGTCAAGGATGAAACCAAAAATCTCCTCAATAGCCTAATTTAAAAAAGCACTAAACTATCCTTACTAGTTATCGCCACTCTTAAATACAATTTTCCCCTTAAGCTGCTCGGGCTCAAAGTCCAAAAACTTGAAAATTTCCTTCTCCAAATTAAAAATTTTTACATGCAATCTACGATCCTCATCTGTAAAATCTTGATTTGGTAAATGTCTCTTCCTCCCTTCGACTAGCCGATTATACAAAGAAACAATCTGACTATGTGCCACTCGTTTATCGGCATAATAAAGCAATTTTTCCTCCCAACTCCAATTTTTTACCCCCCTCTTAATCGCTAAATATTGATGTTTTTGTACAATACCAGCTAAAACCGGTTCCTTAAGCTTACGCAAAATCTCCGCTGCCACATCCGCATGATGTCTCCCCCCGTATTTTAGCCGCAACTCTTTCCAAATCAAATAATCCTCAGTTGTTCCCAAATTTTCAGGTATTTCTTTAAAATCAACTACCCGCACCACATCATGAATTAAACCAGCAATCCAAACAAAATTAGGCAAAACCTTCACTCCTTTTTTCTTCAATTTTAAAGCTAAAAAACGAGCTACCATCGCTACTAAAAAAGAATGCTCCCTGACATGAACCGGAGTATGATATTTCTTTAATAAAGTAAAAGCTCGCTGCTCATTCATGGTAAAAATTTAAATTCCAATTTTCTCTCTTGGTTTTTTCCGCTAATAAAACGGACGTCTAATCTATTTTCAGGAAGATAAGAAAAAATACGATCCGCCCACTCCACTACCAAAAGATCGTTATCACGACCTAACAATTCATTCCACCAATCCCAATCAAAAGAACCAAGCTCTTCCTGCCGATAAAAATCAAAATGATATAAAATCCGAACCTTAGTTTGATACTCAAATAAATGCGTAAAAGTTGGACTTTTAATAAGGCCAGCTTCAATCCCCAAAGCTTCCCCAATCCCTTTTACAAAACAAGTTTTCCCACTCCCCAATGATCCATATAGACAAATCACCTTTAATTCAGGAAAATCTCTTAATAATTGCGTGCCTAAAAATCTAGTTTCATCTGGAGAATTAGAAGTCCATTCCATAGAAGTATTTTACGCCTTCATCCTTGATTTTTAAAGGAGTAATTGCTATAATATGGGGATTTTAAAAAAAAGGGAAAAAAAACATAAACAAAAAAAATATGGCCAAAAATCGCCATTCTCAATCCGAACTTTTGTGGAAGAACCACCGCAAAGGCTGGATTTTAACGTTGACACTTCTACTAGCCGCCACTTTTTTGGTAGGAGAAAATGCTAATTATCTTAAACTCAGCCTTCTCACTATTCCAGAGCATGCCCCATTTGACGGAACTGTTTACCCTATCCAAGAAGTCCCCAATTGGCTAACTCTTAACAAAGACAACGATGAGGTCACTTACCCTGAATTAACACCAGACCAACTTGTTTCGGCACCAACCTACGATCCAGCCATTTTAGCCATTCCAAATGAAAATTTAACATGGGGAAACCCCAAAGACGATGCAACCAGACAAATGAAACTCACCTACGCAGTACCCTATGCCGGCAGTTATCGGTCTAATGGGATTGAAGGAGATGGCAGCCATCCCGCTGTTGATATTCGGGTCCCAGGAGGGACTCCAGTGTATGCAATTGCCAATGGGGTGGTAGATAGAGTAACGCATTCCAGCAGCGGATTTGGAAATTTAATTGTCATTAAACACACTAATGTTCCTTCCCTGGAAAATTCCAGTATAAAAGAAACTATTTATTCAGGCTACGCCCATCTAGAAACTATTTTAGTCACCGAAGGAGAAGTAATAACCAAAAATCAAATAATTGGTTCTGTCGGAGAAACTGGGACCGCAACCACTCACCATCTTCATTTCCAAATTGATAATGACCAAGCACCATGGCATCTTTATTGGCCATTTACCTCTACGGAAAGCAATAACGTTGGTGGATTTTTCGAAGCCATTAATCAAGGCGTGGGAAGAGAAAATGTTACTGCCTACACCTTAAGTCCCCTAAAATATGTTCAAACCTATCTTAATTATCAGGGATCTTTATTGCCAGAAACTACTCCTGCTACAAATGTAAATCCAAATTTCGTTCCTACTTCAGAAACAGATCAGACAACAACCAATAATCAAGAAATCTCAACTTCAGATTTAGAAACAACAGAACCAAAAGTATATATAGCGCCGTTTAGCAACATCGAAGTAGAATATCAAACCCTAATGACGCAAAAATCTGAACAAATATTAAAAATTAGCCTACTGGATGAAAACAACAAAATCGTCACCAACCCATCCTATAATGCCCCAATTAAAATAACTGTAAGTAATCCTGAAATTATCCAAATTACCCAAAAAGAACTCCCCAGCTATCGTTTTGTATCAGGGCCTACTGAAATCGACGCCGAATCCAACCTAAAGGAAGGTTCCAGCGAAATTACCATAACTTTTTTAGGCAAAGAATTTGCCCGTTTCTCAATTCAAGTTAGTACTAACACAGAAGGCAGCAATAAATTAGTTGCCGGAGGAAAAAATGAAAATGAGGTTTTACCCGTTTTTACTGATCTAAAAAAAGACAACCCCTATTATCAAGCCATTACCACTCTTCAAAAACAAAAAGTAGTCCAAGGCTATCCAGACGGAACATTCCAAGCAAATAAAGCGGTTTCACGGGTAGAAGCATTAAAAGTTATTTTAGCAATCTCTGGTGATACCATCATTTCAGGCACAGAAATCAATTTCAAAGATACCAAAAACGATCAATGGTATTCCGACTATTTAGCCACAGCACAAATGCTTGGCATTGTCCAAGGTTATCCGGACGGGACTTTTAAACCAGACCAAGAAGTTAACCGCGTAGAATTCATTAAAATGCTTACCAAGGCTCTCAAAATCGACGTAGATCCAGTAGTTATCGACAATCCTTACCTAGACATTAACCGCCTAGAATGGTATGCGCCTTATGCTCAATTTGTTAAAGAAACCAATATTTCACCCTGGAATACAAACCTCGCACCAAGTACAGCCATGTCTCGCGGAGAAGTAGCCGAAATGCTTTATCGAATTTTGGTACTAGAAGAAAAAAATGCCACTGTTTATACTTCTGACTTAACAATATAGAACTACAAAACAAGATGATAGATGGTACCCCCGACAGGATTCGAACCTGTGACCTACGGCTTAGAAGGCCGTCGCTCTATCCATCTGAGCTACGAGGGCATAATTGCAATTAGCACCTTAAATGACGCAGAGAGTATAGCAAAACTAAACAAACTATAAAAAACAATTTACCCATTATCCCTGAATCCAATGGTAGTAAAGCGCGATCTCGACCATAAAAGCCATGGCATTATTAAGCATATGAAAAGCGATAGAAGTCCATAAAGAACCAGATTTTTCAAATAACCAATTTAAAACTAAACCCAAAATAAAAATCGGAATCAAAACCTGAAATTCAAAATGAAATAAAGAAAAAAGCAAAGAGGCAAAAATACTCCCCCAAAAAACATTAAAATATTTTTTAAAAAACTGATAAACATATCCCCTAAAAAATACCTCCTCAACCAAAGGAGCTAAAATCACAATAATCAACCCTCCAATCAAAAAACCAAAAATTGAATCACCAAATAAAGGAATATGAGAGGCTTGCTGCCCATATCCTGGTATTTGCAAATCATAACTCAGTATAATTTGGACAAAAATCGAACTAACAAGATAATAAAATAAAAACCCTTGAGCTACCCGCAACAAAATTGTCCTTACCTTAATTTTAACCAACCCAAAATCACCCAGATTATTTTTGTACTTAAAAAAAGTAAACACCGCTAACGAACCACCTAGAACCAATGTTTGCAAAAAATATAAAATAACAGTCAAAGCAGCCTCACTAAGCTTAGAAAAAATCCCATTTTCTCTAACTAAAAAATTGGCAATTATCATTAAAAAAATTATCCCGACCAAATCTAGCGAAAAAACGCCCAAAAAATCACGCCAAGTCCACCTCGGAACATTAATCCTAACAGATTTATTGACCATTTCAAGTGGTGATTTTTAAAAAAATAGATTATGTTTTAAATAAATTCAAAATGCTTCAACCTAAACAATTCAAATTTTACGGTGAAAATCAAAAAACTCCAAATATCTTCTCCTAAAACCATAACTATCTATTAATCCTGAGATCGCATGGCTATTCACTCTACGAAAAAATTAGCTAAACCTCCATCCAGAACCATTTCCAGTGAATCTCTTGACCAGACCTTAGAAAATAATGACACTACCCTACGACCTAAATCCTTAGAAGATTACATTGGGCAGCAAGAAATCAAAAAAAACTTGGCCGTTTTTATGCAAGCTTCGAAAAACAGATCTGAACCCCTTGAGCATGTCCTGCTGCATGGCTCCCCGGGTCTAGGAAAAACCACCCTAGCGAACATCATTGCCAATGAAATGAAAACCAATATCAGAATCACTTCTGGACCCATTATGGAACGACAAGGCGATATTGCCGCCCTAATCACCAATTTGGAACCTGGCGACATTCTTTTTATCGATGAAATCCATCGCCTTAAACCAATTATTGAAGAAACTCTTTATAGCGTTATGGAAGATTTTGCCCTTGATATTATCCTGGGAAAAGGTCCTTCGGCTAAATCCATAAGACTCAACTTACCCAAATTTACACTTATCGGCGCCACCACCAAATTAAGCCTTATCTCTTCGCCTTTAAGAGATCGATTTGGCCATACCTTTAGACTCGATTTTTATCAACAAAACGAAATGGAAAAAATCATTGAACGCTCCGCTAAATTATTAGAAATATCCATTGAAAAAGAAGCGGTCAAAAAATTAGCCTATTCTTCAAGACAAACTCCTCGCATTGCCAATCGCCTCCTAAGAAGGATGCGTGATTTTGCTAGTGTCGAAGGGCTAAATCACCTTAATCTAAGTTTAATCGAAAAAGGACTTACTCACCTGGGAATCGATGAACAAGGACTAGACGGCACAGACCGTACTATCCTCCGTCTCATTATTGAAAATTTCCGGGGTGGGCCAGTCGGATTAAGTACTTTATCCGCCGCAACCCACGAAGAAGGCCAAACTCTAGAAGATATTTATGAACCTTTTCTCCTTCAAAAAGGATTTCTAGAACGTACTCCCCGCGGCCGAATGGTAACCCAAAAAGGCTATCACCACCTCGGCCTAATTCCCCCACCGCAAGATAAAACCCAATCCTTACTTTTTTAAAAATTGCTTTTAAATTTAACCCTATCCCATGAACTCAAAAAAAAATTCCTACCTTTTATTCCTAGGCTTAAGCCTAATTTTTCTTACCTTTTCAGGTGGCTGCTTTAATTCTAATTCAGACCAAACTTCAGACACAACCCAAACTCTGGAATATAAAGATTACAAAGGAACTATTCAATCATTAGGAACTGTAAAATTTGACGAAAAAGCAACTCACCTTCTTCGACTTGAAAATCAAGACATAATTTATATTTACAGCACCAATTATAACCTTTCCGACCCCCTTTACCTTAACCAATTTGTAGAAGCAAAAGGCTTCATTTATCAAAGCACCACTGCCAACAAAAAAGACCTAATGAGAATCGATTATCTTACTGTTTTATCTCCTAAAACCGAATCCGCAGAATCAATAATTGAGCATCTATACACCAATAACTCAATGGGATTTGCTTTAATGACTAATTCAAATTGGACAGTAGAAGAGACCGTTAATCTAGTTACTTTCAAGTCTCCTACGGAAACCCTTGATTCCGGCATACCTTCGAACCCTGACACTATTCAAATAACCACCATGGATAATATCCAAAGCTTACCACTAGAAGATTGGTACACACAATATATAAAACCAACCGAAAATACTCCTTCCCCCTCCTTAAGCGCCATTGGTTCAGAAAAAATACCAGCCCTCAAAGTAATGACTTCTTCCTCAACTATTTTTTATATTGAAGATGAAACAAAGGTTTTTATTGTTACCTATGCCAATAATCTTCCTAACAAACAACTTGAATATAGCAATTTATTTGCAGAAATAATCTACTCCTTTGATCTTCTTAGCAACGGCCTAAACGAATTTTCCAAAAGCCTCGAAAATTCTTCAATTGCAACTGGTTCTCCAACAAGCTCTCCGGATACAAAACAATCAACTGAAACCACAACAAAAAACTTAAATGGAACTGAATACCAGACCATTATTACCGAAATTTCCAAATCACTCCCTACCCTAATTCCTAACTCCGAACAAATCACAGTTGAAACCTATGAATTTGTGGAACCGAATTATATTTATCTTATTTATCAGCAAATTGATTCCGGAGAAAAAGAAAAAATCCTCCTTAATCGCCTCTCAGCCGACAACTACCAACTTTTAGCTCAATTCAAAGAAGGGACTACAACGGATTTCGAACTAATCCAAGGAACTGACGAAGCCAAGGGAAAAGAAAAAACAGTCATCACTGCGGCCAGCGGTTCAATTATGACTGTGCAGGAAGGATATCGCTGGATGGAAAGTACCACCTATCAATTTCAAGTCCAATATCCTGCAAACTGGTACTATACCCGTGCAGGAAACATATTTTATTTCAGCACACAACCAGCCACCAGCACCAATTCCCTAGTTTCTTTAAGCATTATTGATCAATCCCTTAACACAAGCTCAGAAGAGACCAAGGATACTCTTTTTATTTACAACCACCCAAAAGATAATCAAACTTCCTTCCGTGTTGAAGGTGATATTCAATATCAAGAAATCATCCAAACAATCGGAAAAAGTCTCACCCCACTTTCGAATTAACTCTAATTTTTATTGACTTTCCCTATTGGCACTCTATAATAATGAGTGCTAATAATCTTGCGCCCAAAATTATTAATTAAACCCTTAAGTTTAACTTTCGCAACTCCTAAATCATACTAAAACCATTAATGTTATGTTATACTGATTTGATCCCGGATTTAAGATTATAATTTACTACTTTATAACCCTTCCTTTCAATGCCCACACCCGAAGATAAAAGCAACAATAACCAATTCGAAAAATTTACCAAAGAAGCAAAACAAGCTCTGATTGTAGCTCAAGAAGTAGCAAAAAAAAACAATACAAATTATGTTGGCACCGAACACATTCTGATTGGTATTTTAAGTCAACCAAATTCACTAGGTGCAGCTATTTTGGTTAATTTTGGAGTAGCCCTAGATAACGTCAATTTAGTCCTAAAAACAGTTGGTCGCACAAGCGCAGGACCTAAATCAGTAGATTCCCCGGCTGGCAACCTAAGTGGGTTTGCCAAAAAAGTAATCGAAGATGCAGCCAAATGCGCCCAATCCAATAATCACATGTTTGTAGGAACAGAACATCTACTCCATGCCTTAGTTAGCCAAGAAAATACAGCAGCTACCGTCATTTTAGAAAACATGAAAGTTCGCCCCAGAGAAATCCAAAAAGAAATAGAAAATGCCTTTGAAACTCTTAATCGAGGACAAAAGCCTTACCAATCGCCAGCTACGCCAGAAGGCCTACCATCTACCCATCCCCTTGAGTTTTTCTTAAGTGGATTGCAAGGAGTCATTGCCGGATCCGAAAAAGAATCTTACACCAAACCTAAAACAGGCCAAAAACAATCAAAAACACCAGCCCTCGACTATTTCACAGAAGATTTAGTAACTAAATATCGTAAAGAAAAAAATGATCCGATTATCGGACGCGAAAAAGAAATTGAACGCACCATCAGCATTTTACAACGAAAAACCAAAAATAATCCGGTTTTAATTGGCGAGCCAGGGGTTGGAAAAACTGCAGTGGTAGAAGGATTAGCCCAAGCAATCGTCCAAGAAAACGTTCCCCAAGGAATGCTAGATAAACGCATTTTATCTCTTTCCATGGCATCGGTAGTAGCCGGAACAAAATATCGAGGTGAATTTGAAGAACGATTAAAACAAATTATTGATGAAGCAAAAACCCAAGATAACGTCATCCTTTTTATTGATGAACTCCACACTGTAGTTGGAGCAGGCTCAGCAGAAGGAAGTCTGGATGCAGCCAATATTCTTAAGCCAGCCCTTTCAAAAGGGGCTATCCGTGTTATTGGAGCCACAACCACTAGCGAATATCGAAAACACGTCGAAACCGACAGTGCCTTGGAACGCCGATTCCAACCAGTCATGGTCGATGAACCAAGCGAAGAACAAACCCTCCAAATTTTAAAAGGGATCAAAAGTTCATTTGAAGATCACCATAACCTCACCATTTTAGAAGACGCCCTACATGCCGCCATTAGATATTCCAAACGCTATGTCCACGATCGATATTTGCCAGACAAGGCGATTGATCTTATTGACGAAGCCGCTTCCTTAAAAGGAATGAAAGTCAAACAAGATCGAGAAGATGTCATTGCACTCCAAAAAGAACTCAATAAAATCGTCCAACAAAAAGAAGAAGCCGTAGGAAAACAAGACTATGAAAATGCCGCTACCATGCGCACCCAAGAATTAGAACTTATCAAAAAAATCGACGAAGCCCGCCGCGTTAAAATACCCAAAGAACTAAGAGAAAAAATCAATGAAGAAGATATTGCGAATGTTCTAGCTAAAAGCACTGGCATACCAATCAATAAACTCATGAAAGATGACATTGAAAGACTAAAAAACCTTGAATCCCTTCTTAAAAAACGTATCGTGGGTCAGACCGAAGCCATTGAGGCTGTTTCCAAAGCTATCCGCCGCTCCAGAGTAGGTGTAGGGCACCATAATCGCCCCATTGCTTCTTTTATTTTTATGGGCCCCACCGGCGTTGGAAAAACCGAGTTAGTCAAAGCCTTAACCGAAGAAATTTATAATGACCCAAACGCTCTTATCAAGATAGATATGAGCGAATTTATGGAAAGACACAATACTTCTCGCCTGGTAGGAACAACCGCAGGCTATGTGGGGTATGAAGAAGGTGGACAACTCACAGAAGTAGTTCGTCGTAAGCCATATTCGGTAATTCTCTTTGACGAAATTGAGAAGGCTCATTCCGACGTTTTTAATCTTCTACTGCAAATACTCGACGAAGGTTCCTTAACTGATGGGAAGGGACGAAAAGTGGATTTTAAAAACACCATTATTGTTATGACTTCAAACATCGGCTCGGCCCAATTAACTGAATCAGCTGGGCCTGTCGGTTTTAACCTCAACACCAATGAACTCAAACGAGCCGAAGAATCATTTAACGCCAAACGAGATGATATTTTAAAAGAATTAAAAGATCATTTTCGCCCAGAATTTCTAAATCGAATTGATAAAGTCATTGTTTTCAATCCACTCACTCATGAAAACATCAAACAAATTGTACAACTGTTAATTAATGAACTCGAAGAGAGACTAACGGAAAAATCAATTCGCTTAAAATTATCCCCAAGTGCCTTAGATCTTTTAGCTAAAAAATCCTTTGATCCAGATTACGGAGCCAGACCGGCCAGAAGAATTATTCAAGACCAAATTGAAGATATTTTAGCCCAAAAAATTCTTGAAGGGGAATTTCAAGAAGGAGATGAAGTCAAGATTATTAAGCAAGGACAAAGTATTATTCTCAAGAAATAGGCCATTGATTTGACAATCATAAGCTTTTTTCCCTATAATCGGCGCGATCTTAATCATGTTCTATAGAGTAAAATCCATGATCAAGATCGTTATTATTCTTTTTGATTTTACTCACCTTAAGCTTATGGCTGATCAAACTGTCTCTATGGAGACCCTGCTCAAGAATTCTCCTCCGATGATTATTCCAACCCCAGGAGAAATCATTGAAGGAAGCATCATCGATCTTTCGAAAAATCGCATTTTAGTAGATATTGAAGGCGTAAATATCGGCGTGATCTCTGGTAGAGAAGCTCGCGACAGCACGGAAACTTCAAAAACGCTCCAAATTGGAGATAAAGTCCATGTATGTGTTTTAGAATCTGAAAATGAAGAGGGCTTTGTCGTGCTTTCTCTAAGAAAAGCAAGCCAAGAACGCGCCTGGAAAAAATTCATGGAAGCCTATGAAAAAGGCGAAACTATTTCCGTTAAACCAAATGAAGCCAATAAGGGGGGGTTATTACTTGAAGTAGATGGGATTAAAGGATTTATACCAGTTTCCCAACTTGCACCCATGCACTACCCGAGAGTTAACGGCGCAGATGCGAATTTAATTCTGGAAAAACTCCGCAAACTAATTAGCCTAAATCTTTCTGTAAAAATTATCAATATTGATAAAGATAATGGAAAATTGATTTTATCAGAGCGAGCCGCCTTTGAAAAAGAACGCCGTAGCGCCCTCAAAACCTTAAAAGTCAATGATGTAGTTGATGGAAAAATTAGCGGCGTAGTTAAATTCGGTATTTTTGTGGCTTTTGAAGGATTAGAAGGCTTAGTCCATATTTCAGAAATTGCTTGGGGACATGTTAAAAACCCGCTCAGCTTCGGCCGAGTAGGCGATCCGGTTAAAGTACAAATTATTGGGATAGATGGCGAAAAAATCTCACTTAGTATGAAACGACTAACCCCTGACCCTTGGGCTGAAATTGCCAAAAACTTCAAAATTGGCAGCATAGTTAAAGGAGAAATAAACCGCCTAGCTCCTTTCGGGGCATTTATGAAACTAAGCGATGATATCAATGGTTTAATTCACCTTTCCGAGCTAATTCCTGGCGATAACGGACCGATCAAAGATCCAGCCGAAGTCTTAACAGTTGGGCAAATTGTCGAGGCAAAGGTCATTGACTTAAATCTCGAAGAACACCGCATTGGCTTAAGCATCAAAGCGCTCACTAACAAAGAAGAAAAGGAAGAAGCGAAACTAAGCAAAAAAACCAAAGAAAAAGCAGAATCAGAACCTGAGATAGAATCAGAACCTAAATCAGCGCCGAAAAAGAAACCCAGTAAAAAAGGCCCTAAAAAAGATGATGAATCCTAAATGAGCCCCAAAACCTCAAAGCCTTTACGAACCTGCATAGGATGTTCTTCTAAACACCCCCAAAACGAGCTGATTCGTATCTTTTTCAACAAGGACCAAACGCTGGAAATCCAAAAACCCAGTGACAAAATAATTAATCATCAAAGGCAAGGGCGCAGTATTTATCTTTGCCCTAAAAAAATTTGTCTCCAAAAAGCCATTAATCGTAAACCCAAAAACGGCTTTAGTTATGCTCTCAAAAAACCTATCGACCCTTTGTCCCTAGAAAAAATAACCTCATTTGCGTTATAGTAAACCCAGTGTAGTACCCTCTTACCATCCTCAATGCAAACGATTTTTGATGAACTAAACCCCGAACAATATAAAGCCGTTACCCATCTAAATGGACCTCTTTTGATTATTGCTGGAGCTGGCACTGGAAAAACCAAAGTACTTACCCATCGTTTTATCCATCTTATAAATCAAGCCGCTCCAAGTAAAAAAAATTCCGTTGCTGAGAAAATCCTAGCTCTAACCTTTACCGAAAAAGCCGCCCTGGAAATGCAAGAAAGAATCGATGTTTTGCTCCCCTATGGTTATCCGGAACTATGGATTAAAACTTTTCACGGGTTCTCTGATCATATTTTAAGAGAAAGTGGCCTGGCAATTGGCTTAGACACTGCTTACAAAATTTTAACGCCCATTGAATTAAATATCTTCCTAAGAGAACATCTCTTTGCCTTTGAACTTAACCGCTATCGACCACTGGGAAATCCATCACGCTTCATTTCAGCCTTAGTAACTCATTTTGGCCACCTCCGTGACGAATTAATCTCGCCTAATCAATACTACCAATATGCTCAAAAATCTCTAAAGAATGCAATCACCGAAGAAGAAAAAGAAATTGCTGACTCATTAATGGAACTAGCCAAAGCTTATCTCCGTTACGACCAACTTTTATATCAAAAAGGAGTCATGGATTTTGCCAGTCTAAATTTCCTAACCATAAAACTTTTCCAAGAAAATTCCGCGATTTTGCATTCTTACCAAAATCGCTTTACCTACCTTATGGTCGATGAATTTCAAGATACCAATACGGCTCAACGAGTCCTAATTGAAAAAATCGCTGAACCACATCACAACATCATGGTCGTTGGCGATGACGATCAATGTATTTACAAGTGGAGAGGAGCTTCTTTAAGCAATATTCTCCACTTTGAGCAGCGCTTTATAAATTGCAAAAGAGTCGTGCTTACTCAAAATTATCGCTCAACTCAGCCAATCCTAGACCTAAGCTACGCTGTTATTCAAAATAATAATCCTAACCGCCTGGAAATAAAGGATCAAATTGATAAAAGACTACATTCCACAACTATAAACCAAAATGAACTACTGCCTTTAATAATTCATTTTGACCACTACCTTAAAGAAGCGCAATTTGTCATCGATACTATTAAAAATGAACTTACCAAGGGTACCTTAAACCCTAAAGACTTTGCGATTCTAGTCCGAGCTAGCGCCCATGCTATCCCCTTTATTGATGCCCTAAAAACTAATGACATTGCTTACGATTTTTCTGGTAATGAAGGTTTATTCAAAAGAGAAGAAATAAAAGATTTAATGGCCTTACTTAGAAGTATTGTTAATCCTAATGATGATATTGCCCTCTTTCGATTACTTTCACTAGATGTCTTTAATGAGGAAATAAGCAATCTCCTCGAATCACGTCATCAAGGAAAAAATAGATCAAGCTCTTTATTTTCCATCATTAAACAGCTTAACACTGTTCCTGATCTCTTTACTCCTCCTTCTAGTAAAATCAATCTCCAAAAAGCACTATCTTCCTTAAAAGAATTCCAAAAAATGGCTCAAAAATCGCCAACTAGTCAAATTTTAGGCAAATTCCTTAATGAATCAGGCTACCTTAATCAACTCACCTCTAATCCCTCGATAAAAAATACCGAAAAAATCCAAAATATTGCTCTATTTTCCCAAATTATTAAAACCTTTGAAGAAACGCACCTTGATCAACAAATCTCCGAATGTTTAGATTATCTCAATGCCAGATTCGAAATAGGAGATAATGCCCCCAGCCTGGAAGCCCCACTTGATAACGATACGGTGAAAGTTTTAACCATTCATGCGGCAAAAGGTCTTGAATTTAATACCGTATTTATCGTTAATCTTGTCCAAAACAGATTCCCGGCTATTAATCGCAAAGAAATATTTGAAATACCAACTGAACTCCTAACTCCAAATCTAAATGAAGATCAAACCCATTTCACAGAAGAAAGACGCCTATTTTACGTGGCTGCCACTCGCGCCAAAAAACAACTTTTTCTTACCTACAGTGATCAATACGAGGGGCCTAAGCGCTGGAAACCATCCTGCTTTATTCAGGAAGCTTTAAAATCCGACCAAGTAAAAAAAGAAGAATTCAATCCTTCAACTCAACCCCCTATCCCCCAAATCACCTTAACCACTTCCCTTAATCATTCCTTAAAAGAACCCAAAAACCCCACTAACTATCCCCTTTTAAACCTTAGCTATAGCCAAATTGATACTTTTCAAATCTGCCCTCTGAAATATAAATTTGCTTATCATTATCACCTCCCTGGTCCCTCTTTCCACGCCGCTAGTTTTGGATCTAGTATCCATAACACCCTCAACGAATTTTACAAACAACTAATCAAAGGAATTCAACCTTCCCTCAAACTTTTACAACACCTTTATCATAAGAATTGGATTCCGTTTGGTTATGAAAATCCAGCACACCAAAATGAACAAAAAATCCAAGGATTAAAAATGATTGAGCAATTTTTTCAAACTAACGATCCCGGTTGGATTATTCCTAGGTACCTAGAAAAATCATTTTGCTGGAAATCAACCTCAGGCCTAACCATCAAGGGAAGAATCGATCGAATTGATCCACTTACCGACGGCAATTTTGAAGTCATAGACTACAAAACAGGAAAATCCCAAGATGAAAAAACCCTCAAAAACAACCTGCAATTATCCATTTACGCTTTAGCCTGCCGAGATGTTCTTAAAATACCAGTAACCAAATTAACACTCTATTATCTAGCTGAAAACAAAAAAATCAGCACCTCCCGCACTCCCGAGCAACTAATTGATGCTGAACAAAATGTAGAAACGATCACAAACACAATCAAAAATTCATCCTTTGAAGCAACACCCTCCCCTTTTATCTGCCAATTCTGCGAATATCGTCTAATCTGCGACAAATCCGCAGTTTAAAATTATTCAGGCAAAGTAGTTTAAAAAAACCTCCCAAGAATAAGCCGAGGTAATTGCAAAACAATCATTCCAAATAAATGGAATGAAGGAAAAGAACTTCTAATTTCGCTAAGCGAAACTAAAAATCCAGGTCCCCCATAGCTTTTGCACCTAAAAGGAAAAACCTTTACAAATGCAAACACTACATCTTTTCCTTAAGCATCTTTCGACTTGCTAGCCCTCATCGAAAAACACATCTAAGGTCGGGAAAAACCACACAGGGCGCAGCCTTTCTCGAGCAAAAATCCCAAACTTACTCCTAGGGAGGGATTTACCACGGATACACCGGATTATTCCGGAGCAAATCTCTCCCTAAGTAAAACTAATTTTAAAAGGTCAAAAAGAATTTAAACATCTCAAACAAAATGAGATTATCTAATAATAACACTTTAAATTAGTGTAGTCAACAAAAAATCCTCAAAATTTCTATTTAGAAAATTCTCACCCCAAAACCCTAAAGTTAGAGCCCTTTCCTTTTCTTCTATCATTCGCTACACTTAAACCAAATTTTTACAATTCAAATTAGAATCACTATTTTAAAAAACAGCCAATAATTATGCCTCTTTCCATTATTCAATTTGCCAAAAAAGTCGGCATGACCAAAGAAGAATTGCGTGTTCGCAGTTCCTCCTTAGGTTTTAATATTGAAGCAGACGCTAAAGTTATCGAAGACGACCTGGCCGACTTGCTATACGAAGAATTTACAAACGAATTAAAAGACACAGCCGACGCTTATGACGAAATCATTGGAAAAGAACTTGAAAAAGAAATTATTAAAACTCAGCGCAAAAAAACAGCTGGTAAACCTCCATTAAAAGAAAAAAAGGCAAATGAAGCCCCTGCCCCAACTACATCACGAGACAAAAAAACCATAATTGAAATCCCAGATACTATTTCAGTCAAAGAATTTGCTGAAAAAACCGGACTTACTCCTGTTCAAGTCATTGGACAACTAATGCACAACGGAATTTTAGCTAATATCAATCAGCAAATCGACTACGAAACCGCCCACATTATTGCTCAAGAAATGAGCATTCAGATTAAAAGAAAACACACTGCAGCTGAAAGCGAGGATATTCTCAAGGGAGATATTGAAAAATTACTTAAGGAGGATGATCCTTCCCTCCTCGTTACTAGACCACCAGTAGTCAGTATTATGGGACACGTGGATCATGGAAAAACTCAACTACTAGACAGTATCCGAAATACCAATGTTATCGCCACCGAAGCAGGAGGAATTACTCAACACATTGGAGCCTATCAAATCAATAAAAAGGGTAAAATAATCACCTTTCTTGATACGCCTGGACATGAAGCCTTTACAGCCATGAGAGCCAGAGGTGCTAGGGCCACCGATATTGCTATCCTAGTTGTAGCCGCGGATGAAGGGGTTAAACCACAAACCATAGAAGCAATTAATCACGCTAAAGAAGCCAAAATCCCCATCATCGTGGCCCTTAATAAAATGGATAAACCAAATGCGAACCCTCAAAGAGTCATGGGTGAATTAAGTGAATACGGCCTTAATCCTGAAGAATGGGGAGGAGATACAATCATGGTTCCGGTCTCCGCTTTAAAAAATCAAGGCCTCGATAAATTATTAGAAATGATTTTAGTTGTTGCAGAGCTTAGCGACCTTAAAGCTAACCCCACTCGCCCAGCGGTCGGAACCGTAATCGAAGCCCATTTAGACACTAATTTAGGCCCTGTAGCCACTATTTTAATTAATGCTGGAACCCTAAAAATAATGGACTCAGTCATTGTCGGAGGGACCCACGGTAGAATTAAATTAATGAAAGACGCCAACAACAATCGACTCAATCAACTTAAACCTTCGGATGTGGCCCAAATAGCCGGCTTAAATAAAACACCACAAGCCGGTGATCTTCTTCAAGTGGTCAATAACGAACGTATTGCTCGTCAAAAAGCAGAAGAAATTTCCGGGCTTATTAAGGAAGGAGCTATCCAAAATATGGGCATGGGATTAAGTGAAATTGTAAACCAAATCCAAGAAGGAAAGCTTAAAACCGTTAAAGTCGTACTCAAAGCTGATACCAAAGGCTCTTTAGAGGCGATTAAAGAAAGTATCGCCAATGAATTAAAATCCGCCGAAGTAGCCGTAAAAATTATCCATTCCGGAGTTGGCAACATTACCGAATCAGATGTTATGATGGCCGCTGCTAGCCAAGGATTAGTTATTGGCTTTCATACCAATGTAACCCCACAAGTAGACCGCCTTTCCGAAAGATTAAGAACAGAAGTAGTAGTTTATAAAATAATTTATGAACTCCTGGATGATCTCAAAAAATTATTAATGGGCTTACTAGAACCAGAAATCGCCATTGTGGAATTAGGCAAAGCCAAAGTACTCAAAATATTCTACACTCAAAAAACAGAAATGGTCTTGGGCTGTAAAATCCTAGAAGGAAAAGCCAAAGCCAAAGCCAAAATACGAGTTGAACACCAAAAAGAAATCATTGGAGAAGGAATCCTAGAAAGCTTAAAAATCGTCAATGAAGAAGTAAAAGAAGTAGAAAAAGGAGGAGAATGCGGAATCCGTTTTAAGGGTAAACCTAAAATTGAAGAAGGAGATATCCTTCAATTTTATACCGAAGAGACTCGCCATAAAACTTTATGACCAAAATTCTTGTTACAGGAGGAGCTGGTTTTATCGGTTCCAACTTCATTCATTATTGGCTCAAACATCATCCTGAAGACGAAATTCTTAACCTAGACGCCCTAACGTATGCTGGTAATTTAGAAAATCTTCGCTCCATCCAAAACAATAAACGTTACAAGTTTATTCAAGGCGATATTAATGATCCAAAAATTGTCGAAAAAACAATGCAAAAAGGCATTGAAGTGGTAATCAATTTCGCCGCTGAATCTCATAATGATCGGGCTATTGTCAATCCTCGCCTCTTTTTTGAAACCAATGTCCTAGGCACACAAACTTTATTAGCTGCATCTCTTAAAAAAAAGGTTAAACGCTTTCACCATATTTCAACTTGTGAAGTTTTTGGAGATTTAACCCTAGATTCTGCTTATGCTTTTAAAGAAAATGACCCCTTCTCTCCACGTACTCCCTATAATGCTTCAAAAGCAAGTGCTAATCACGCTGTAATGGCCTATTATCATACTTATGGACTACCTGTAACCCTAAGCCATTGTTCAAATAATTACGGCCCCTATCAATTTCCAGAAAAAATAATTCCTCTTTTTACCACCAATTTACTCCGGGATAAAACCCTGCCTCTCTTCAAAAGCAGCCAAAATAAAAGGGAATGGATCCACGTTGATGACCATTGCCAGGCACTTGAGGCTATTCTTCTTAAGGGTAAGCTTGGGCAAGCTTACAATATTGGCACTGGCGTAGAAAAAAGCATTGAAGAAATTGCCAATTTTTTATTAGCCTATTTTCATAAACCAGTTTCCTACAAAAACTATATCCCAGATCGCCTCGGCCATGATCGTCGCTATTTATTAGATAGCACCAAAATTAAGGAAACCCTAAACTGGCAACCAAAGATTGGATTTGAAACAGGACTTAAACAAACAATAGCTTGGTATCAGGAAAATTCCGCTTGGTGGGCTCCCCTACTTTAAACAATTAACTTCTCATTATGAAAGGAATAATTCTAGCTGGAGGCTTTGGAAATAGACTAAAACCTCTAACCGACGTCATGAACAAACACCTGCTGCCGATTTACAACAAACCAATGATTTATTATCCCCTGCAAACATTATTAGAAGCAGGGATACGCGACATTTTAATTGTTACCGGCCCAGAATATGCCGGTGGATTCATAAAACTTCTCGGTTCAGGAGAAAAATTCAATTGCAACATCTATTTTGCGGTCCAAGAAAAAGCCGGAGGAATTGCCCAAGCCCTTAATAGAGGTAAAAACTTTGCCAACTCAGGACCAATAGCAGTTATTCTCGGAGACAATTTATTTGAAGATAATTTCAAACAAGCCGTACTTGATTTTAAAAACGGAGCAATGATTTTTATTAAAGAAGTCACTGATCCGGAAAGATTTGGCGTAGTTGAATTTGATCAACATCAAAACATTACAGCCATCACAGAAAAACCCCAAATCCCATCCTCACCCTATGCCGTAACCGGATTCTATCTTTATGACCAACAAGTTTTTGACATCATCCAAAATCTCACACCCTCAAAACGGCAAGAACTTGAAATTACAGATGTAAACAACGCTTATCTCCAAAAAAACCACCTTCAATCCTCGCTAGTCAAAGGAAACTGGACTGATGCCGGAACATTTGAAAGCCTTCACGAAGCAAGTCTTTTAGCCCGAAATTTATCTGTACCCAAAAATGCCTAAAATTATTGTCACTGGCTCAATTGCCTACGATTATCTTCTAAAATATTCAACTCCATTTGAAGACGTCCTTTTACCCAATAAATTAAACAGTCTCAGTGTTTGTTTCGTTGTTGATCATAAAGAACGACATTTTGGCGGGACAGCAGGCAATATTGCTTATAATTTTTATCTGCTTAAGGAAAAACCCATTTTAATAGCAGATGTTGGTGCTGATTTCCAAGAATACGAAAATCGAATTAGAACCTGGCAAATACCCACAAATTTTATCCGTGTGCACCAAAATATTGAAACTCCCCTTGCTATTATCACCACGGACATTAACGGGCATCAAATTACTCAATTCTATCCAGGAGCCCTACTAAAAAAACCGCAAACAAACCTAGCTCAAATTTTCAAAAAAACAAACCTAATTCTAATTGCACCAGAGCCAAAAAAACGTATGCTTTATTATATTAAAACAGCCAAAAAGGCCAAAACTAATTATTTTTTTGATCCTGGTCAAAATATACCAACCTTCACCAAGGCCGAATTATTAGAAGCCATTCACGATTCAACCGGAATTTTTGTAAATGATTACGAATACGAGATTCTAAAACTAAAAACAAAACTTAGCGCAATAGAAATTTTAAAATACACTCAAAACCTGATCATTACCCTAGGCTCAAAAGGATCATTAATCTACAGCAAAAATTACAAAAATGGCCTAAAGATACCAGCCCTAAGCAGCTCTAAACCCCAAGATCCAACAGGTTGTGGAGATGCCTATCGCGCTGGTTTCCTTAAAGGATATTTAGATAATAAACCGCTGGAAATCTGCGGGAAAATGGGCGCCCTCCTTGGCACCTACGTGCTTGAAAAAAATGGTACTCAAACCCATCATTTCACCCCAGATAATTTCAAGAAAAAATATCATCGTGCTTTTAAAGCTGATTTATAAACAGCCAAGAGAATTTCAGCATTTACCTCATCCAAATCACAAATAACCTCAGATCGCCCCAAATCCGCGGCAAAGGATTTAATTTTTTGCAGATAGGCAATTCCCATAAAAGGAATACCAAAACGCTTAGCTAAAATTAAACTATGCAGTCTCATTCCCACTACCAAATCAGCATTTGCTATAATTTTTAAAACCTTTTGCTCATCAGCCTCGTACTTCACAATCTCAATATCACCATGACATTGTTCAAATATTTTATTCAAAAAATCTATTTCTTTTTTGGAATTTTCAAAAGAAATAAAAATTACTTTTTTCCCAATTTCTAAGGTTAAAAAGTTAATAAACTTAACAAATTCATTTTTAATCTTGTTCGTATTTTTTGAACAATACCTCGGCACAAAAACAACATAATCCTTCATCTTTTCATAAGCTTTTAAATTATTCAAAAAAGCCATTTCTAAAACCGGATCTTGCCCCAGCTCAAGATCACTACGTCCTAGCGATTTCACCTCTTCCCAAGATTGCCTATCACGGACTGACACTAAATCAACTCGATGCAAAATCGAAGCAGCCCATCTTCGCGCCCATCTATGCTTAAAAGGCCCAATCCCATTAGCCAAAATTTGAACTTTCGGGCTATAGCGAAGAGCAAACTCAGTATGACATCCCCAGAGCCACATTGCCTGCCACGGATCATCAGTTAATAAAGTCCCTCCTCCCAAAATAAACAAATCAGCTTCCCTTATAGCCTCTTTAGTTAAAAGAAAATTAGCTCGCTCTTTTTTGCAAAAAAATACTCTAAAAAAAGATCTTACTCCGCAAGGAAGCATCGGAACAGCCCTTATCCCATATCGGCGCGCAGTCTCTACTGAATCAGCGCTTATAACTGTAATCGAAAAAGAAGAAAACCGCTGAATAAAGGCATGCAAAATCAAATCATCACCTAAATTATTAGCTCCGTAATTACCACAAATAACAATTTTTTTACGCATAGCGTCGCTATTCCTTATCGCGATCTTCCTCAGTTTTTACTTCTTCTTTCACTTCCTGCTCTAAAGCTGCCTTTTCCTCATGCAAATCCTCAGCCTTCTTTGCGGCCTCAACTGCCTCTTCAATTAATTCATCCGTCACCTCTTGCGCTTGACCATTCATCACCTCCAATTTCAAAGTTGCTTCCTTAAGACGAGCACTTTTGCCTGTACGTTCTCGCATAAAATATAATTTAGCTCTACCTACTTTACTGTGACCCAAAATTTCCACCTTAGCAATATTCTTACTATGCAATGGAAAAATTTTCTCAACTCCAACACCATAAGAAATTTTCCGAACAGTGAAAGTCTTATCAGTGCCTGATCCGCTATTAAGCGCAATAACCAAACCTTCAAAAGTTTGAATTCGTTCCTTCATACCATCCTTCGTCGTTTCCATAATCTTCTGGTGAACACGAACCCTATTCCCAGTAGCAATCGGGGGAATTATGGATTTAAGAGAATTTGACTGTTTCTGGACGTGCTGAATTGTAGCCTGACTCATAAAATTACAAATTATAAAGACAAAAGCCCACCGATTATAGGGAACCTCCTTTAAAATGTAAAGCTAAAAAACCGAATCAAAAACCTTAACCTAAAGCATTACTTAGTTGATTATGGGCAATTAAATTCTCCCCATCAGTTAAAAGCTCTTTAATAAAACGATCATTACAATTAATACGATAAATAAAATCCTCTCTGGTCATAACCGTAAAACGAATAGGTTCGTCAGACGAAACCTCCTTTTCTAAAAATTCCTCCAAAGATTTTTTATTAATATCACCAACGAGCAACAAATCAACCGTCGAAGCTTTTTGCATAAAATGTCCAGATAATAAAAGAAAATCAACTTCCCCCATTTTAAGAATTTTATCCACAACTTGCTGATTTTGATCGATACTCTTTAAAATAATACTATGCAATTCACTAAAAAAAGGAAATTGCTTATTCACAATATAAAATTTCCTTCTATTCTTTGCCCTACTCCTCAAAAGACCTAATTTTTTTAAATTATCTAATTCGCGTCGCACCGAATTAATTTGCTCATCCAAACGCCTTGTCAATTCCCGAATAAAAAATTCCTCATCTGGTTTCTGCAAAAATAAGGTTAACAATTTAACTCTAGCGCCAGAAGTAAATAATCGCTTGAGATTCATTATAAACAATTAAAACTGTATACATATTTTGAACAACTTGCTAAAAATGTATAACTTTTTTACACAAAAAGCAAGTTTTTAAAAATCATTTCCCACCATTTCTAGCTACTAAACTGAATAAAGTAGACCTAAATTTATCTCAAAATAGGTTCTAGTTTTTTATACAAAAACCTAAAATCTCCGACTAATTGAATAACTTTTTTATACAAAAAAATGCCTATTTTAAGTCAAAAAATAACCATAAAGCTTTTTTATATATCTAGAAAACCTTTATCAAAACCTCTCCTAGGCATTAAAATTTTCGTCCTCATCATCTTCATCATCCTGACCAACCAAAGACATAACTGAAAGGGTTAAAAAGCTTCCAACCACCATTCCCAAAAGCGATGTCCCAAACAAAATGATTGTTGGCGAAACATTAGAAGGTAATTCCCAAAAGAAAAAATTAAGATAATTACAGGTGGCCTGAATATTTTCAAAAGATAGAACCAAAATAACCACAAAAGTCACAAATGCTCCAATAAAATAGAAAATTTTCATATTTAAGAAAGTTAAGAAAGCAAATCATTAATAAGCCGCTCAATGCGAAGCTGATTCTGTAATTGAATATATCCCTGAGCTCCTTCCTTAAAATACGCCTCCACCTTTTTTTGCTCCGAAATAGGATAGCCAGCAACAGCAACCTCTCTTTCCTTTACAAATTTCTCGTCCTCGATTTCGATTTTCCGCTCGTTACAAAGATGCTGAAGAATTAACCGAAGTTTAACTTGCTTTTCAGCTTGCTCTCTTTTTTCCTGCCTTAAATCACGCTTTAAGCTCTCAAGATATTTAAGATACTGATCCCATGGCAAGCCTTTATCAATTATCTCCATCTTATGTCGATCCAAGACAAAATCAATTTCTTCCTCTATAAGCACCTCTGGAATATCGACCTTAGCCAACGCAAGTAATTCCTCAAATAATTTATTTTCTCGTCTTAAGCGTTCCTGCTCCTTTTGCCTCTTTTCCAAATTAATTCGAATATCAGCCCTCAAATCTTCAAGTGTCTTCCCTTCGCCAATAGTGGCTTTAACCCATTCATCAGTTAAATCTGGTAATTTTACTTCATTCACTTTATTTACTTTAACCTTAAACTTAACCAATTGTCCCGCAAATTTCTTAGAGTGATAATCCTTTGGGAATTTCAATTCAAATGTTTTTTCCTCACCTGATTTCATACCAACAATTTTTTCCTCAAATCCAGGAATTAAAGTTTTTTCTCCCAAAATAACCGGATGATTTTTACTAGCAGTTCCTTCCAATGGAATATCACCATCAGGGTCAAAACCTTCAAAATTAATTTCTACCTGATCACCCATTTTGGCTATGCGCTCCACTTCCGTATATTCCGCTTGCTGCTTACGCAAATAAGCTACCAAATCCTCAACATCTTTTTCCTCAATTCCCCCTACCTTAAGCGGAATTTTAATTTTTTCATAACCAGAAATAGTTACCACAGGAAGCACAGCCACTATGGCCTCAAAAACAAAGGGGTCTGCACCAATAATTGTGACCTCGGGCTTAGCAACAACCGGAACTTTCTTTTCAACAACGGCCTTAGCATAAAGCCTGGGAATCGCAGTTTCTAAAACATGTGCCCTAACAGCCTCCTTCCCCAAATGCTGTTCTAAAATAGAGTGAGGCACCTTACCAGGACGAAAACCAGGGATTTTAACAGTTAAAGCTAATTCCTTACAAGCCGAATCAATAAAAGGCAATAAATCTGCTTCTTCGCTTTCAATTTTAATCGTAACCATTGATTTTTTAGGTTCAGAAACGACAATTTTCATAAAAATAAATTTAGTTAATTTCTTCCGCATGCTACGTGTATTTTTATGATTTGGCAAGATTTGAAAATTTTTGTTATTATAAAAATACTTAATTCTTATAATTAACTAAAAACTAATGACTTTAATGGATAAGGCCAAACAAGCCAAAGATCTCTATAAATTTCAAAAACAAGCTAAAGAAATAAAGCAAAAACTAAAAAATATTCATATTGAAGCTGAGGAAAACGGCTTTACGATTACTATCGACGCAGAACAAATACCAATTTCCGTTAAAATCACGGACCAAGCCATGCAAGATAGAAACAAGCTAGAAGAATCAATTTTGAAAGCCTTGACAAAAGGACTTAAAAAATCACAAGAAGTAGCGGCAGCCAATATGAAGGATATTTTTGGAGCCATGGGCATGCCAGGAATGTAATTTTTTCTATGCTTCCGAATAAAAAAATCAAAGCAACATATCTCAAAATTATTTTCCTAACCATCATAGTTTTATTAAGCATAAAAGGAATTGCAAAATGGTACAATCACTGGCTGCAAACTCCACTAACAAAAGACAAAAATTCACCAACAATTATTGTAGACATTAAGCCAGGAACGTCAGGTAAAGAAGTGGCTCGAAAATTACAAGAAGAAGAATTAATTTCAAATTTTTTTGCTTTTTACTGGTATCTCCGTCAAGAAAAAATTCAGATCCAAAACGGTAGATTTGTACTTTCGCCAAACATGTCTCCCCTAATAATTATTGATAATATAACTAGCGGGAAAGGACTAATGGCTATTACCATCCCCGAAGGATGGACCATGGAAAAAATTGACGAAAAATTAACAGAAATGGCACTTATTCAGCCTAAAGAATTTATTAACTGCGCCAAAACCTGCGATTTTAAATCTTACCCTTTTTTAAAAAATGCATCCTCTCTGGAAGGATATCTTTTTCCTGATACCTTCTTTATTGATCCTACTACTTTTCAGGTAAAAGAATTCATCGAACGTTTACTCGATAATTTCGAAAAAAAAGTACTAACTCCAGATTTAAATACGGTGCTCCAAAACAACAACCGATCTTTAAAAGACCTTATTATCATGGCCTCAATCGTAGAACGCGAAGCCTCGTGGGATGAGGATCGCCCCATTGTGGCCGGTATTCTATGGAAAAGACTTGATAATGACTGGGCACTAGAAGCCGATGCCACCTTGCTTTACGTTACAGGAGGCAACATCCTTACGGCCAAAGATCTACAACTCGATTCTCCTTATAACACCAGAAAATACCACGGGCTTCCACCCACAGCCATCAGCAACCCTGGCCTAGCGGCCATTAAAGCCGCGCTTAAACCACAAACTACTGACTATTGGTTTTATCTTAATGATGCGGAAACCGGCAAAGCCCATTATGGCAGCACCAATGCGGAACATGAAGCTAATAAAAAAACCTGGCTTTAATCCACATTTAAAAAACCCACTCACGGTGTCTCGCGATAAACTTCAAACTTTAAAATTTCACTTTTATTACCCTTCGCATCCTCAGCATATACCTGGTAAACATTTGTTCCTGGTTCGTAATTTAAAAATTCCGACTTCAAATAATAAGTCCAAACGCCACTACCTGCTGTAAATTTTGTAAGCTGATAATCATTTACAAAAACCTTCGAGGCAACAGAGCTAACTGATCCCATAATAGTCACTCCTTCCGCTGCAGTTTCATAAACTCCATTCTCAGGCAAAAGTTCATTATTCAAACTCAGCACCATCGGTTTTGTTAAAACAGCCGCAGTTTCAGTATTATTCCCCTCAGTTGTTGACTGAATCTCCTCGATTTTAGTCTCTACTTCCACAATCATTGAAACCGGCTTACTTTTAATTCCTGACTCATTCTCAGCTACAATCGAAAACAAATTACGTCCCTCATGCAAATTTCCGTAAGAAATTGCCGCATGATAAGTCCAAGATTCTTCTCCTGCCTGATATTGCTGTAAGACATAATTAAAAATCTGACCTGCAGTATCGTAACTTGTCACAGTCACTTTAACTGTATTTGGAGTTGTAGAACCCCTAATCGAAATTGCTTGCTCACCAGAGCTCAAGAAATAAGGATTTTCTTCAGGGGAAATTATAGTTACAACCGGAACTAAATCAGGAGCTAAATCAGGGACTGAATTAATAACATCAACTTCAGCAGGAGTTTCTTCTGAAACACTGACTTGAGCAGGCTTAGTATTTGTATTAGTCGAAACATAAATAGTTGGCTCCAAATCTTCTTGAATATTCCATCCATACCAATCCGTAAGTTTCCAGCTGTCACTTACGGCAGCCAAAATATTAACTGGCTGCCTGGCAATCATGGTTTCTAAAGTGTCAGGAGTTAAATCAATTTCCTGTCCTACCCCTATCTTAATTTGTTCTAAAACCACCTCCCGCTCACCACTTCGATCAAGAACCTCAACGGAAACTTGATCCTTAATAACCCTAACTGATTCATTATTAATCGAACTAATCTCAAAAATCCCACCACTAGAAGTTATTCTCAAATGATCAGTTTCAATTAAAAAATTAGTACTGACATAATCCGACGGAACAACATTAGCCCACAAACGACCAGAGTTTAAATGAAGACGAATATTATCTTCACTACTATCAGCATCAATCGTATCAATCGACATGTCAGTCAAAGAATCTAAACGAACCGTAGTTTCATCATAAAAACGAAGGACTCCCCGACTTGATTGAGCAATTTTGAGACGATCCCCCTCAAGCACTAATTCGCCATGATGAGCTGGCGCCCACAGCGTTTCCCGCCAAGGCAAAATTTCGGCTTGCCCCTGAGGTAAATAAAGATAAACCTTGTTTTTTAACTCAACATTGCGCTGATCAATAAAATGCAAAATAAATTGAACCAAAAGCACAATAATCATGCCAATCAAAATAATTAGCAGAAATGGCCAAAGAAATTCCATATGCCCCCTAGATCGCCGATGATAAGACCGGGAAAGAACCATGCGCAATAATCGCTAAAATATCTGAAAAACACCATACCATTACTTTAAATAACCAGCAATATCACTTAATCTTAAAGCCCCATTTCCTGCTTTAGAGCGTTAATATCACGAATTAACTTACCATCTTTGCGCATTAACCTAATAATTTTTTCAAAAGCATGCATCACGGTAGTGTGATTCCGCCCAAATTCTTCACCAATTTGCTCATAAGAAGCATCTAATTCCTTGCGAATCAAATACATGCAAATTTGTCGAGGTAAAAGTACCTCTTTTTTCCTAAGAGGCCCAGTTAAATCACTACGAGTCAACTTATAATAATCCGATACAATTTCAATAATATCCTCTGCTGTTTTAGCCAAAGATCGATGTTCCCTACCCTCTTCCAAAACCGCAAATTCACCACCTCGATTAAGTTTTTTCATAATAGTAGCCACACTGCGTACCGTTGGCGCACTTTGCTCCAATTCGTATTGAGCAATGGCTCTAAGTAAAATACCTTCAAGTTCTCTAATACTATGGTGAACATTAAAAGCAATAAACTCCAAAACCTCGTTAGGCAAAAGAACCTGATGTTCTCGGCATTTACAGTGCAAAATCGCCAATCTGGTTTCATAATCAGGGAATTGAACATCCACAATCATGCCCATTTCAAATCGACTAATCAAACGATCCTGAATATCAGAAAGCTCCTTAGGTGGACGATCAGCGCTAATAATAACCTGCCGATTATTATCGTAGAGTGAGTTAAAAGTATGAAAAAATTCTTCCTGGGTGCGTTCTTTATGAGCTAAAAACTGAATATCATCAATAATCAAACAATCAACATTGCGATAACGATCTTTAAAAGAATTAGCGCCATGCCGACGAATCGCTTCCACAATCTCACTGGTGAATTGCTCCGAAGTCATGTAAGCCACAACAGCATTAGAATTATTACGCAAAATCATATTCCCTGTCCCTTGCAATAGATGAGTTTTCCCAAGTCCCACGTCGCCATAAACGAACAAGGGATTATAAGCTGTACCAGGTCTCTTCCCCACAGCCATACAAGCCGCATGAGCCAATCTGTTTTCCTGACCAATTACATAGGTATCCAAAGTATATTTGGGATTTAAAGCCTTGCTTCTAACCCCATCCACATTAACGGTTAATTCGTCTTTATTACGAATTTTACGCACTTTTTTAAAAGTCGGGGAAAGAATCTTAATATCAATTGATAAATTATGCTCAGGATTACTCAAAGTCCCATCAACCTCATAAATTACGGTTTCAATATTTGCATCACAAACCTTAAGCGCTTCCAAAATCTTAGCATGATACTTGTTAACCACCCAATCACGCGTTAAAACTGTTGGAAATCCAATAATAACCTTACTTGCTTGACGCTCCAAAAGGGCAGAATGTTGAAACCAGGTCAAAAAATCAGACCGCTTAAGCTGCGGTTCCAAAGCTCCCAATACCTGCACCCAAAAATCACGAGCAACATCAACCATAAAAACCAAAGAGAAAATAAAAATAAGGGATTTTTATCATAATAAGATCATGTCTCATTAACAAGAGGAAATCCAAAAAATCTCCTTGCATTACGGGTAGAAGAGTAAGCCACCTGATCCAAGGTTTGCCCGCGAAAATCAGCTACGGCCTGAGCTGTTTCAATCATAAACGCCGATTCGTTTAATTTTCCACGAAGACTTTGCGGTGGCAAAAAAGGCGCATCTGTTTCTAGAAAATATTGTGTTTCCGGACAAGCCTTAACCACTTCCTGTAAAATACTGTTTTTCGGATAAGTAATAACAGCGGTAAAAGAAGTTATCCACCCTTTTCTCCAAACTTGCTTCGCCTGCTCTAACCCCTCGGAAAAACAATGAAAGACCACTGACTCCATTCCCTCTTCCTCTAAAATTTCCACCACATCAGAAAAGGCTTCGCGGCAATGAATAATCACTGGTAATTGGACCTTTTTGGCTAAATTAAGTTGCCCCCGAAAAACTTTCTTTTGCAAAGATTTAGGAATTTTATTCCTAAAATAATCCAAACCGATTTCGCCAATGGCCACAATTCGCTTGCTTTTAACTTTCCAATCAGCCTCAATTGCCTGAAAAAATTGTTTTTCAACCCCCGCCTCCCAAGCTATAGATTCATTAGGATGCACCCCCAAAGCACAAAATATCGATTTATCATTTTGAGCTAAATTTAGCCCTTTTAGAGAACTTTTTACATCAAAACCAACATTAATTAAAAACCCAACTCCGGCCTGATGCGCACGCTCAACCAAAGCCTCGTATGTATGGGAATTTGCATTTATTCCTGACAAATGAAAAGCTTTGTAATCCAAGTGACAATGGGTATCGATCAGCATCAAATTGTATTTTTATCTAAAATGTTCTATAATTGATAGATTAATTTTAAATTTTAAAAGGAAATATGGCAACCTCTCTGGACAAAATAACCGCAATCGCGACTCAAAGATTTGAGGAAATGTTAGGAAACATGACAATTGAACCCCTTCTTCACCAAACAGCAATAGATATTGGGTTAAGAATCCAAGAAGCATTGACTCAAGATAACGGTCAGGGAACAGCGAATGCGCTTCCTCCAGAACAAATGGCACTGCTCAATCGAACGCATGCACGAATTTTAGAGGCAGTCGCTCGAGCGCCAGGGCTTAGTCCAGAAGCGACACAAGGGTTAAATGCTTTAGACGCCGCGCTCTGCGATGCCCTCATTCGAGATGAAGAAAGCCACCTGAAACAAGAAGGGATTACTCCTGAAAACGTTTCCTGGTGGAATATTCTTAAAACACACGGCTGGCGAGAAGTATGGAGCGCCGCTGCTACGAAAGGGAATAGCCTGTACGAAGGGCTTCGTGATAATCGGGTGAATCCTCGCCTGAAAGACATCGCGAGTCGGATTGTCAATCTAAGTGATATTGATTTACTGCCACCAAATGATGGTCGAATCGTATTGCGTGCATTAGCCAAAACGGCTCCCAATCTAATTCTCTTTGACATTGAAGATCGAAATGGAGTGGAAGGCCTACGCAGTTGGCTAAACGATCCAAATCCAACAACAACGGAAGTTCGCAATCGTTTAACAACCCTACTCGGAGCTGAGGCTCTCACTAAACTCACTTCGGACATGCAAGCTTTATTAGCTTATCTGCAATCACAAACCGACCCTGTGGCCTGCCTTGATCCCTTATTCACCGCTGTGCAACAAACCACTCAACAAACCAACCCCGACACGCTTTTAGCAACCATCGAACCCTTATATGAAGGGATCAGCAATCGTTTTAAAGTCCGTATCGAGCGAGCCAGAGAGGCCGTAGAATTACTCACTCAAATTTCTACCGTAGAAAACGATAGAATTAAACTTTTCAAGAATAGACAACAACAAGAACAAGAACAAACAAAATTAAACACAGAACTAGGAACAATATCAGTCAATCAAAAAGCACAAAGAGCTCAATGCCAAAGGCAAATAGAGGCCATAACCCAGCAAATTACTACAACGGATCAACACCTTGAAGAAAAAACTAGAGAAGCAAAGAAACTACGCAAAAGGTATCTAACGCTTCGAACCAAGACACAAGGTCAATCAGCCCCCGACGCAGCACTGTTCATTGATTTACCCAAAGAGCCTCCACGATTCACCCAACGAACCAATACAAATCGTATTATTAACCTACTTGACACTGCCATTTTAGATTTGGAAACTCAAGCGAATGAATGGGAAACAAAAAGAAACGGCCGCCTAGATGATGACAGCGATCCCGGCCAAGCGGCTCGAAATCATGGACTTCATTTCAAAACTTTTCGCGAACTCGAAAGCACTTACACCACTTTAGAGCAAGCGTCCAACGAGCAACGACTAAGGGAAAGAAAAATACCGGGTGCCCCCCTCGCAGCTCCGACAACTCATCCGCTCCCCACCCGAACACCCCTCCTGTGTCTTCGTGAACTCATCCGAAATGATCAAACCATCAATCGCGGCGTTCCTGCTGATAATCAAGATCTCCATGTAGATCTTATCACTCTTTTGATGGTGGATTTAACCAAAAATAGTGAAGTCACTTATCCAGAACAAACCAAACGTTTAGCTCGTGCTCGGTTAAAAAAACTAGGCTTAATCACAGAAAAACAGGAAAAAAGCATAGACTACGTTTCATTTCCAAAATTCATGCAACAACTCAGTCAACAAGATGAAAATTTTAGAGCACTGGCCACACTTCCCCCTGATGCATCGATCCAACAAATCAATGCGAAAATTGGGGAAACAGACAGTGATAGAACCATTAGTCTGGCCACATTGGGCAACCTAATTCAGACACTGGATCACTATTTAAGCGGGACATCACCAACAACCCAGGGAGGAAAAACCGTAATGCTTAATTTAGATATCGATATTTTGGAATTACGTAATCGGCTTAGGGCCGTACAATGTGCTCGACTGATTCGTCAAACAAAAAAAGCACCAAACGGAACTCCACCCCCTGATATCAACACCGTTTTATCCACAGTTTTAGAAGAATTGAGTAGCGACGCTGCGGAAATTCCTGAACTAGAAGGTGATCAAACAGCCAATCAAAGACAAATCGCGGAAAAAAAAGCTGAAGCGGCTCGCGAGAAAGAAGCTGCCAGAGAAGCCGCCAGAGCATCTGCCGAAGCCGCTCGTCAAGCCACAAATAATTCCACTTCAAACGGATCAAACCTCGCTCGTACCGGCTTAGCAGAAGGAGCCGCACAAGGTTTCTTCTCAGAATTAATGAGACGCTTTTTAGATTACCTAGAAAAAAGTAGACGCCGTAATTTACCGCCTGGCCCCCCCACCTCATAAATTTCTTCATTCAAACCATTCTCCAGGATCTTCAACTCAAAAATTCAACCTTAAATTCCCAAAAAGACCCTTTACTCCCAAATTAAAAAATTTTTAGAGTTTCAACCATTGTCAATCTGCTAATTTTATGATAAAATTTAAAGATTAAAATAAAAATAAAACCATGGCACAAGGACCAGACAGTCACGCCTCCAGTAAAGATGATGTACTTACCCCTGATCAATTGGAAAGTGCTCTTGCGGCAAAAGGAATCCAAAGAGCAGAAGTAACACCAGAATCTGTTACAGGACAACTACACCAACAGGAAAAAAATATTTTTGACCAAGTTTTTGGTTGGCAAGATGGGTTAGGACAGCGTGCAAAATTAGTTTTGCAAAAAATCACGCCATTTATGACTGGCGCTGCTCCAACCAAAAAAGGTGTTTACATGGACGCCATCCGAAAAACAGGAGATGCCCTCGCGAAAGATCCAACGAGTGAATTCCACCAAACCTTACAGAGATTTGGAATAGACGCCCGCAAAAGATTACATCTCTTATCACGAAAAACAGCCGAAAGACTAGCCCGTACCACAGCTCGATTAAGAGTAGCGGAAATGTTGCAAAATGGCATGCAAAGAATGGAAACGAAATGGGCAGAGCAATTTCAACGAAATGAAGAAATGGCTCAATCCCTAAAAGCTTTGCGACATCAAAATTCATCACTTCTAAAAGGCATAATTCCCGATTGGCTCTCCTTAGATAGGAATTTCAGAAAATCAACTCGCCATACCGAAAAATCTTCGTTAGATGCTTTAAGAGAAGCCACTCAAATTGTTTCGGAACAAGAAAATGCTGAGTTACAGTCCTATGCGGCAGCAACCAATAAACGGCTAGAAGCTCAAAACAACACAGAAAATAACCTCAGAGCTATTGTTAAAGAATACTACCCAGACGGACTCGAGCAGATCAATCAAGCCTTATTACAAGCCGCACAACGCAAGCCTATTCATTTACAAAATCTTATTCATACCCTCATTTACGGAGGTCACCTCAATCATCTCCCCCCTAACATCAGAGATGAAACGATTGCTCAAATAAGACAAGCCCTAAAAGAATTAACCGCCCCAAAAACACGACAAACAAGAGCTTTCCAGACTGCTTTAGATATTTCCACCCAAAATCTTACCGGCCTCCCCCTTCCACAATTGGCTGAAAAGCTACGGGGACTTAAATTAGGCACTCTCCTTAAGATAGATATCCCAGAGGCAAATATCCTAGGACAAGAATACCTCGTTTTTGAAAATAATCCCCAAAAAGGTTATTTAACCCTTAAAATTTTAGGATCAAATCAAATTCTAACAGTAGATATCAATCAAAAACGAATTATCGCCGAAAACGGAGTTAAAAAACAAAAATTAGGAGCTAAAGAAATAGAAATTCCCAAATGGCGTGAATATCTATTTAGTCCAAGTATCCAATTCGCCTTATCCTAAATTGATTCATTTCCCTCCCTCTCCATGTCTCTCACCCCCACCGATATCGCCATACAAGTTCATCTCATGCGTTCCATCGATGAAGTCACTCGTGAAAATCTCTTAAATAGACTTTTCGCAGAATGCGAACAAGGCCTAAGCCCAGAACTCATCAATGACCTAATCCAAATTTTTGAAAAAGAAGCCAATTATCTTAAAAACGACTTCATCCCCGCTGAAGAAGAAATGCTCTACGAATCCGAAAATGACTATAAAAAAGAACTCGACCGCATCCAGCCAAATCTGCAAGAACTCGTGTACGAATATAAAACCGAAACCGAAAATCTTATGCACGAATGCAAAATTGAATACCTTAAACTAGACAAAGAACTCGACGAAATAGCCCAAAATCATCTAAAATCAAAAGAGGAAGCAGAAATTGAAGCCATTCATCAACAATTAGCCATCAAAAAACAATCATAATTCCCTTCCATGAGCTCTCCAAATAAATCAATTGAAAAACAAAAACCACCCACTTCTCCGAAAGAAAAGGGTGAAACAGCCAAAAATCTTGAATCCATCAAGGAAAACGCTTTAAAAAACCTGGAAGATAAACCTCTAGTGCTTAATCTCTATTGTCAAAATAATGACATCGATTTTTCAGCCTGGGCAGGACATTTAACCCAAGAAATTATTAAAACAGAAGTAGCTCCAGCTCTTCAGGCAGTGGGATCAGCTGATTTAGCCGAAATTCTACTTACCAAAGCGCCAGGCACTACTGAATATGAAGCCGCCAAACAAACCTTAAACCGCATCGTTGAAATCATGGAAGAACGCGCCAATGCCTTGGGTGAAAAAACCAAAGAACAACAAACATTAGCCAAAACAGTCGAAAATCAAGGTGATATTCTCCTAGAAACCCTAGGAAAACTCAAAAATGGTTTTTTAAATTCAATACGCGAAAATCCGCTCCTCACTATTGGCGCATCTGTTGGTGCGATTTACGCCATTTATAGAGCTTGGGATTGCGGAAAGAAATGGCTGGAAATACCAGTACAAATTGGCGTTATTGGAACTGGTAGCGCTCTTTTAGCTGATATCTTAACCAAAGTCATTACCGGTAAAACCGCCATGGAATTAATCCAAAATGCCACCACCGAAGAAGGCAAACTTAACGGCTTTCTAGCTGATATTCCAGCCAGAGTCGGAGAGGCAGACAACGTAGCGCTTGACCCGCTACGCTCCATGGTTGCCCTAGGCACCAAAATACCATTTAGCATTTATCTAGATGCCTATGAATATGCGGTTAGAAAAGGCAACGACAAAATAGACATGCCCCGTTTACGTCGCAGTTTACGCCAAAAATTAGGACGAAGATTTACAAAAAAACACGAAGAATTTCTGAATAACAAATATGGCAAAGGAATGTTCGAAAACATGGAAAACTTAGTAGGGGAAGCCAATATTAGTACTTTCAGGAAAAAATACGTTACCGACCCCCAAGAAAAAACCGGCCTGGAATACAACTTAACTCAAGTGTTTTATAGTGAAGCTTTAGCCGACCCTTCAATTCATATTGCGGGAACAAGTTCCACAATCAAGGAGGATTTACCACTAGCTAGCCCTAAAAAAAATCAAAGCCAAGAAAAATCTAAAAAAGAGGAAGCAGAAAACGAAAAAGAATATAAAACCGATGAAGAAAATAACGACGACGACGAACAATCAAAACCCTCCTCAAAAAACCTTAACAAATCAGCCCCAGAAAATAATCTAAATCAAAAAATAATTAAAGCCATACCCGGCTTTAACCCGCTTAGCCCGGAATTCCAAAAAAACAACACCGTCAAATTAAAAGGACTAAATTTTAGTTATACCAAGCAAGAAATACCAGAAGCCGGCACTTTAATTTCCATCACCTATCCCCATGCTGACCCCAATGATCCCCCATTCAGTTTTTGGCTTAATAACGAAATAATTGACGCAAAAACCCAAGAAAAATCCTTAATAGAACTTATTGATTATCTGCAAGCCATCATGACGACTTCAGCCGCAGTTTTGGGGCTAGTAGGAAATATCACCCCATCCTGGAACCAAGACGCCAAACAATGGGAAGTTAATTCCTATCCAGTACAATATAGCTCCGCCGCTTTTGGAACAGGAGGACCCATTAACCGAAATTTAGACCTGAAAATTGAGGTTTACGGAGACAATTCCGTGGCTTTATGTTACGGAAACAAACAATACAAAAGCCTAGATGCTCTTCAAACTGACCTTACCTCAAAAATTTTATTGGAAAATTTTGGACGCCTACCTTTATTTAAAGGAATGCCAATTGAAATAGAAAATATTTCTGATCCAAACCACCTTAAAATCGAAGTTTCCAAGACCAAATTTGAACTCACCCCCAATGCCACAACAAAGGACTACGATATAACGATCATCGGGAAAATAAGCCCAGAATTTCTACAAGCCAAACGTGAAGCCGTAACTCAAACCCCGGAATTTATAAAATTATTCGAAGATTTTGAAAAAGCCGGCGAAAAACTCAGCATGACCAGAGGCTTTTTAGATCTCCTACATGTAGAAAACCCGGATAGTACCAACCATTATTGGCAAAATCTTTGCGCTTATAAAAAATATCAAATCCTCCAAGCCTACGAAGATGAATTAAAAAATCAAACCAGCGGTTCAGCAACCATATCTCCATCTGATTTTGAAAAAATTTACCAAAAAACAGTGGGCACAGCCATCACTGATTTGCAAAAATTACCCGGCAATCTCCTCAAAAGCCAAGCTGACGAAACCGCATATTCCAAATATGTCCAAGAATTTGCCGCTTATGGCTACAAAAAAGCCTACAAGGATCGCTACACTAAATTTCAAACAAGCATCCTTGATCCGGATAAATTTGATTATGTGGGACCAATCGAAAAATCCAATCGTGCCTTCCAAGCCATACGTTTTCACTTGGAAAAATTGTGGTATGACCGCACCAAAGAATTCAAAAGCAATGATAACTTAAACACCACCCAAGAAGCCTACTGTCAAGCTTTACAAGATTTCACCACTGCCAAGCTTCAAGAATTACAAACAAATCACCCCGATGGAAGTTGGTTCTCAAATTGGGTTAATAAAACTGATTTCCGCATCACCGAAGACGAATTTGAAGAGCACTTTAAGGAATTCAAATCCTTCCCAAGTTATGAAAAATGGCAAGCCGAAACCGGCCTGGATGAAAACCTAGAAACCACCTTGCAAGCCCGTCTTCCGCTCATAGCCGGAAGCTTCAACGAAGATGTTCAAAAAAGCGACCTCAATCGAGCAACTAATGTTCTAACCCTAACCTTTAAAGACGGGACTACAGCCACCATCAACCTAGCAGCTCCTCCCGGAACTCCGGCCCTAAACGAATTAACTTTAACCGAAACGCGCATCGACAATTTGGTGGGCGACGTAGAACACAACCAAAAGTTTAACCAGTTGTTTGATAGTTTGGAAAGTGCCTTGGCTGGAATCAAATTTGATTTCAGAGACAGTTGGATCCCGTTTATGGGAGGGAATCCAGCCGAAGCCTGGAAAGCCTTAGTAGAGTACAAAAAAGGCGAAGCCCTTGAAGCGTTTAAACAAGATTTGAGAAAAACAATGAACGATCCCGCCTTCAAAGGAAACACCATCGCCACGGCAACTGAAGTAAATCGCCTATTTGCCCATTTTGAAGAGCTATATCTGGTGAAAGATCTGCCGGATTTCCAACACGATATCGAAACAGAAATAACCACCATGATTTCCAGCAAACAAGAAATACCTAAACCAAAATTCACCGATTGGAGTCGCCGTTTAAGTAATTTTGACTACGAACAAGAATACCGCGACATGATGGAGGGAACCCGTGCCTACCTGGCTCTATTCGACTACGATTCACCTCAAACGCTCAATAAAGCCATGAACTTAATCTTTAAATACACGGGATTTTTACGAAACGCCCCGGCTACTACCCCATCAGCTCGAATTTACGAAGAACTTTATTACATGACGGTCCAAAGAGAAGTAAACACACTAGTTCGCAAAGCCGCTGCCGATGGCGAAGTAAAAGCAGATGAAATGCCGGACAAATTAGGACTTGATAATTTTGAAGACTGGAAAGCCAAAGTGGGTCCTATTCCTCCAACCGTCACGTTGCCAGCAACGCCCATCAGCTGGGAACAATTGAATCAAGCCATTCAAAAAAGACCGGAGGTGATGAAAGCGGCTGCCGATAAATTCGGCGATGTGTACGATCTTAAATGGGTCAATAAAGCCGCAGTGGATAGTGCTCATCATGATGCCACAAAATGGAAAACTTATGATAATTTGGCATCAGCCATGCAAAACCGCTATTTAGCCAATGTCCTTTTCGATGTACAGACAGAAGCCGCAGCAGTAGCCGATTACGAAAAATATCTCACAACTTTGTATCCAGTGGCTCACGCCGCTTGCTATATCTAAACCACTAGAAACAGGTTAAAAATCAACAAAATAGCCATTGACTTTTTTGCTGATTTGTAGTATGATTACACTCCTCTCCCAACCTGGAAAGGCAATGTTCTTTGACAATTAGGACATTGCAGAGAGACATGAGGGCATTAGAAACTTATGGGTTTATTAGTGCCTTCATGGACTCTCTGTGATGCGAAAAAAAATTAATAACGAGTCAGGAAACCAGGGCGGCGAAGGATCCATTCTTTCACTCCCGTGGTGTCCTGACTCGTAACTCAAAAACGTTCGGAAAAACCGGCCGCGGCACCGAGTGGTGTCCGTAGGCCGGGGAGGTAGTTCGATGTCAATTCGTGCAAAAATCGCGTTGTGGATTCTCGGGATCGTGATGGTGGTGGTGCTGGTGGTCGTGGGACTCCGGTCCTGCGGAAGTGGAGGTGGCAGTGCGCCCCTCCCCCCTCCGGCGGCCGGCTCAGGTCCGGTCGCCGCCGCACCGGCCCCCCCCGTCCCCGACCCCCCCAGCGCCCCGCTGGGGAGATGGAACTTCGGGACGTCCCCCAAAAAGGCGTCCCCGGTACCTCCTCCCACACCATCTGGGCATCCGCCTGGATGGGTACCACCAACGGTTCCCGGCGCCCCCCCAGTCGTCGGCCCCGTGCCCCCCGCTCCCCCCTCCGCCGCAGGCCCCACGCCTCCCGCGCCCCCCCCGCCAACGGCCACGCCGTCCACCGGACTCGCCAAGGGTCCCATCTCACGTTGGCTCGAGCGGCGCTATGCGGGGAAAATAGGCTGGGCAGAAACCAAACAAATCACTTGGATAGCATCCTGGGAGGATAAGTTTGGTTTCGCGGGGGCCTTCGCCCTCTGCCTGCTCTGGTGGTTGCTTATCCGGATAATGCCGGAAAGTTTCTTCCTAGAACAGGTTCTCGGCTACGGCGGCCCCCTGGCCGCCCTTGTCATCATCAGGCCCAGCCACTGGGGGGGCTGGGCACTTGGAATTGCATGGACGGTGGGGTACGGCGTAAGCCAGTATCTCACCAAAAAATGGACGACGGGTTGGAAAAAGCAGGTGGCCCTCCGGGGCTGCCAGCTGATCCTCTTCGCTGTCCAAGTGGGGCTGACCTACTGGCTGCTCTTCTGAGCCGGTAGCATCAGCCCACTCCCCCGCGTCGCCTCACACGCACGTCATCGCCACCCGGAACTCCGGCGGCGCGGGACACTCTACTTTTTCGCATCACACGACCCGAGGGCGCTCAGTCGTCCGCTTCGGCTCGATGTTCACATCAGAACCATCCGATGCCCATGCGGCCTGAACGCTCCTCGTCCAAGAAAGCCCCGTCTGATTCATTTCATTCGGGGCTTTTTCACAAAAAAAAATTTATCGTGCCAACGCCATACTCACAAAATCATACACGTCCTGACTGATCGCATACACTTGCCCTTTTTCAACCTGCAAAATTCCACCAAAAAGCGTTTCATCATCTTCCTCCTCAAAAACCCAAAACGGATCATCAGACACTTCATGAAGCGGACGGAATCGATAAATACGATCTTCAAAACGTTGCCGGAGCACTTCCACACGAGCCATAAATTCTTGCAAAGGCCCCAAATCCATCAAGCAATATCCCGAATCCATAAGTACCTTTTTTTAGGGATGATAAATAGTCAACGATATCTTATAATTATAGTGGAAAGTTTCATTAAAATCAATGCTCTGTTCTCTTTAACACTCCCCTTTCCCAAATTTTACCAGGTTAGATTCTGAACAAATATATGATCTCTCGCCACGACCAATTCAAAAAACTATACCCAAACGAACCCGCTTTTCGCTGGAAACAAATGGAACAAGCCCTGTTCGTGAATCGCTTTTCGTCGTGGCAAGACGTCACCTCGCTCAGCAAACCTTTTCGCGAAAATTTACACAATTTCCCCTGGACCACGGTTCAAAACGCCCAAATCTTTTCCAATAAAACCAAAGACACTTTTAAAGCAGCTCTCCAATTTTCAGACAACCAATGGGTAGAAACCGTGTTGATGCGCAATCCGCGAGATCAATTAACCATTTGCGTGTCGTCACAAATCGGCTGCCCCATGGGCTGCGCCTTTTGCGCCACCGGGAAAATGGGCCTCAGTCGCTCGCTCATTGCCGATGAAATCGTGGATCAATACCGCTTCTGGAAAAAATTCATGCCCCAAAAACTCGAAGGCGAAATCACCAACATCGTTTTTATGGGAATGGGAGAACCTTTGCTGAATTACGAAGCCATTAAAGAATCCATCCACACTTGGTTAAGACACACGCTCATCGGAAAAACCCACATCACAGTTTCCACAGTTGGTGTGCTGCCCACCCTCAAAAAAATACTCGAAGATCCCACTTGGCCAGACGTGCGTTTGGCGATTTCACTCCACAGCGCTGATCTTGAAACTCGAAAACGTCTCATGCCCTCCACCGCTACCGATTTTATCGAAAAATTGATCGAATGGGCCCATGGCTACACTCAAAAATACGGAAATCGCCGTCACCACCTCACGTTTGAATACGTCATGTTGTCCGGGATAAACGACACCAACTTCCACGCTCAAAAATTAGCTGAACTAGGCCAAAAAATAGACCAGGTACGCGTCAATTTAATCCCCTACAATTTCACGAACAGCCCTTTTCAATGCAGCCCTCTAAAAACCATGGAGCACTTCCAAAGGACGCTTAAAAACGCTGGCCTGACCGTAACGATCCGCAAATCCAAAGGCGACGACATTGCTGCCGCGTGCGGACAATTAATCCAAATGTAGTTCACTCCTCGCCGCCTGCACAAGATTTTCCAAAATATGCCAATAAAGGGTCACAAAAATCTCTTTATCCTTAGGACTAACCCCATTCCCCTGCGCTTTGGCTTGATAAAAAAAAAGCATGGGTTTGGCATTCATTTCAAGAAGATAAGGCGTTCCCTGTTGATCCAAGATCACATCCAAGCCAATATCTCGAACCTCCGGCACCTCCTTCTGCAACGCAACCGCCGCGCTGAGCGCCATTTTCTCCAAACGAACGCTTAATTCCGACATTGAAATAGGCCAATCCAATCGTGCCCCAATCTGATCAAAAAGAAGCGGCTCCCCCCCTCCGGAAATATTGGAAGTGGCTTGATCTTTTCCGCCCTGACGTCCAAGCAAATGAACCACTTCCCAATCTTCCTTCGGTCGTTGGATCAAAATCCGTACATCAAAAGGCACCGTGGATCCATCCTGCTTGAGCCGGGGAGGAGAAATCGCGTGCTGAATTAAATATTCTTCAACAGCAAAGCACTCACGAAGAGTATCCAAGATAGCAACCTCCCCTTCAAATCGCCTTCCCTCTCCCCTCATCGATAAATGTCCATTAAAATCGCGCGCGAGACGAAAAATGCCCTTCCCCTTCATGCCATAGCGAGGTTTCAAAAAAAACGCCTGTTCATCTTTTTTAAAAAGGAAGGCATCTTGAAGTTGAGCCAAGTTCAAAAAAAGTTCTGTTTTGGGGGTCGAAATGACATTTTGAACAAAAATTGTATTCATCATCCATTTATCTCTGGTAACCCTAAAAACCGCGGGCGAATTGATCCAACGAAGACCCAAATCCAAAAATCGATCGCGGGTCTGTTTTACTAAAATTTTATTCGCTTTATTTGAATCATGCGAGAGAAAAAAACGATCATAAATCACCGCTGGAAAATCAACCTTTTGAACACTCCCCTCCGCATGATTTCTGGGAAACCAGCCCAAAATCTTCTTCTCATCCCATAAAATATCCTCAGGCCCAAAGGCAAAAATATTCATTCTTCGATCAGAAACCCTCGAAAGGTCATCCAAAAGCTGACTTTTTTCTGTACAAAAATAAGCATTTTTAGCGCCAGAATCACGTGCGATAAAAACGCCGAGCAGCGGTGATGAAAATAATTTAGACATTAACATCAATCCTCTATTTTTTCCTGTGCCTGTTTACAATCTGGTGGGCGATAGTGGATTCGAACCACTGACCTCATCGACGTCAACGATGCGCTCTAGCCAACTGAGCTAATCGCCCTAAATTTCTCAACCATATATACCGAATTTTTTACCTTTCGGCTAGTTTTTTCACATTTTATTAATAATTTTTTAATTTTTTTTTTAGAAGAATTTCATTTGCCAAAGAGTATAAATAGAGAACTCCTTAAAAATCCACACAATGCAAACACTTACCTTCAGACATCAATATCTCAAAAATCTCACTACCAAAATAAAATATCTATTCAAGCGTAGTACAAAATTATTAGAACTATTTTTCCCTACTAAATGCCTCGGCTGCCAAATACCAAACATTTTTCTCTGTCCTTCCTGTCTTACTCAAATCCCCATCAATCAAAACCAATACTGCCCACTTTGCCTGAATCAAAACCAATTCGGTGCTGTTTGCACTTTTTGCAAATCAAAAAATAGCTCTTCCTGGCATCTTGACGGTCTTTTTGTTACTACCCAGTATCAAAAAAATTCGCTTCTCCAAAATACTATCCAAACCATGAAATATCATCATGGCTATGACATTGCCCCTTTACTTGGGCAATGGATGGCCTCGGCCTTCCTCGTCCAAAAAAACATTGTTTCCTATTTTGAAAAATTTACCCTTAATCCCGTCCCTCTCCATCCCCAAAGAGAGCATGATCGAGGCTATAATCAGGCCTTTCTCCTAGCAAAATCACTCTCTGAAATCATCCATCTCAACCTTACAGACTACCTAAAAAGACATCGCAACACCCCACCACAAGCCCATTTAGATCGCGAATCACGATTAAAAAATCTTCAAAATTCCTTTTCTTTAAAAGAAAAAACTCAAATTTTGAACAAAAAATTTATTCTAGTTGATGATGTTTGCACTACCGGCAGCACTCTTAACGAATGTGCAAAAATTTTGAAATTTAATGGCGCAAAAACGGTTTGGGGATTAGTTTTAGCCAGGGGTTATTGTCAAATATAGTTGATACCTATAAACTACCCGCATGCTCATCGGAATTGATGCCTCCCGCTACTGCCATGATAAACCAACCGGAGTTGAAATTTACTCCAAGGAAATTATTGAAGCGCTTTTGCCATATTTTCAAAACCAAAAAACCCACACTCTTCGCCTCTACACACCTCAAAAAATTTCCTCTCTTCCCGCTAAACTGCAACGATTACTCCCCTACCACCGACTTTGGACTCAACGTTACCTATCTAGAGAAATACGCCAAAACCCACCTGCTGTACTCTTTGTCCCCTCACACGTTCTACCTCTCAGCCACCCCAAGAAATCCATAATCACAATCCACGACCTAGCTTTTCGAGATTTGCCTTTAGCCTATCACCCTCTCCAGTGGCTTTATCTACACTGGAGCACCTGGTTTGCCGTAAAAAAAGCCTTTAAAATCATTGTTCCTAGTCAAGCCACCAAAAAAGACCTTATTAACAAATACAACTGCCCTCCCGAAAAAATTATTATTATTCTACATGGCTTTAAACCCCCGAAATCCAAAATTTCAACCCCCAAAACCGCCAAAATCCTCAAAACCTTCCATTTACTACCTAAAACAACCAAAAATCTCGCCTCTACCCCCAACCCCAAAAACACAAACCAAAAACTCGTTCCCTACATCCTTTTTATTGGTCGCCTAGAAACCAAAAAAAATCTGTCACGCCTCATGCAAGCCTTTAAAATTTTTTCCGAAAATCATCCCGAGTGGCGCCTAATTCTTGGTGGTGGACGAGGCACCGGTTTTAATAAAATCCTTAAAACGCTCCTTAAAGAAAAACTAACTGATCGCGTACTAATGCCAGGCTACCTCACCGAAGATGAAAAGGCTATTTTACTTAAGAATGCCCGCCTTTTTGCTTTTCCTTCTCTGGCCGAAGGTTTTGGCTTCCCCATTTTAGAAGCCGCGCACTATCATGTCCCTATTTTAGCTTCTAAAATTCCGGCTTTACTCGAATTCAAAAACTATGTTGATATTTTTGTGGACCCGCTCAATGTCCATTCTCTTGCCAAAGGACTAACCACTCTCGCCGCCAATTCCCAAATCAAAAAATCCCCCTCCCTCGCAAAATATTCTTGGAAAAAAAATGCTAAAACTCTCTACAATCTCCTCACCTCCTTATGAAAATCGCCCTAGTCCATGACTTTATTCTTAAATTAGGAGGAGCCGAACGAGTCCTCAAAGTTCTTAGTGATCTTTTTCCTCATGCTCCGATTTATACACTTTTATATAATGAATCCCGAACTGGACAAATTTTACCAGCCTCCCGCATCCGCACCTCAACCCTGCAAAAACTCCCCCATTTTATCCGCAATCACCACCGCTATTTATTCCCTTGGATGCCTAAGGCCATCGAATCTTTTGATTTTAGCGGTTACGATCTGGTAATCAGCTCCAGCTCCGCTTATGCCCATGGCATTATCACCAACAGCCACACCAAACATCTTTGCTATTGCCATTCTCCTATGCGTTATGCCTGGGACTGGACGAACGAATACCTCCGAGAATTAAAATTAAACCCCCTAAAACGCCACCTAATTGGCAAACTTTTAAAAAAAATCCGCATTTGGGATTTTTACGCAGCAGACCGCGTTGATCAATACCTCGCCAATTCCAAGCACGTCCAAAACCGCCTTGCCAAATATTATCGCAAACCATCTAAAATAATTTATCCGCCAGTGGATATTGACCGCTTTACAGTTACCCCCCATCACGAAAACTATTTTTTAATCGTTTCCACCCTAACTCGCTATAAAAACATCGAACGAGCCATCCAACTATTTAACAAAGTCCGTAAGCGTTTAGTAATTATTGGAGAAGGTCCCGATTGCCAACGCTTGAAACAAATGGCCGGTCCTCAAATAGATTTTCTTGGCTTTAAACCAGATGAAGTGGTTAAGGAATATCTTGAAAATTGTCGTGCCTTCATTTTTCCAGGAGAAGAAGATTTTGGCATTGCTCCGGTAGAAGCCATGGCTTGCGGTAAACCTGTCCTGGCCTATAACAAAGGCGGCGTTAAAGAAAGTGTTATCCCGGGTATAACTGGTGAATTTTTTGATGAACCCACCATTTCTTCCATGGAAGATGGACTAGCCCGTCTCCTTGCCAATACTAAGCAATATGATCCGGCTTTAATCCGGAAACAAGCCGAAAAATTCTCCAAAGAACACTTCGAAATGGAAATCCGAAAATTACTCAGGGATTACTATTAAAAATTTCTCCAATGGCTTTCTTTCCAATACAATATCTGTTTCAGTCGCCTCAACGCCTCCCCCGAATACAACTGGATCCCTCCACAACGAATCATCACCTGTATATAAAGCCCTAGCTTCCAAAATCCCCTTACCGGGTGGAATAAATAATCCACTTAAAGTTTTCCTTATATCCCCATCGATTCCAAGTTGCCTTTCAATCCTAATCCCATCTCCTCTCAAGCTAAAACAACATTCAGCTAACTCGATCCGCCCAACTCCCTGCGCCACCATCTCGGGATTAGGAAAATCTTCATACCCCAAACAGGTTGATAAATTTCCAACACCCTTTTCTTCTAAAAATTTCATCCACCTTTCTAAATCAACATACAACTCAATATGCGGTTCAGAATGCAAACTATTTAATGAACCACCCTCTCTAAAACCTTCTATTAACCACCTCCCAGATCCAGTTTTTTTTAAATCTCTAAGTAAAGAACATTCAGGCCTTCTATCCCAATTAAATCCCTCAAATTCCATTGGAAGCTTCCTGAATGTTTCCGGTAGCCGATGTTCCTTAACCCAATCGGCAAATGTAGGTAATTGTGGAACTTCAGATAATTCTGCGCCCATAAAAATTATACTAAATTAAAAACCTAACGAAGCCGTAGAATTACACAGAAAAACTTATTTTGTCAAATAGACTTTTGTCCTTCTTTTTTGCTATTATAAAGCCCTCTACAAAATCATCTCACCATAAAATTCATGGCAGATCTCGCTTTTTATCGCAAATATCGTCCTTCTAAATTCACAAACCTGGTTGGGCAACCCCCCATTCAAAAAACCCTTCTAAACGCCATTAAATCCGGCCACCTCTCTCATGCCTATCTTTTCTGCGGCCCACGCGGCACTGGCAAAACCACCACGGCCCGCTTAGTGGCCAAAGCCATCAACTGCATTGCCCCGGATCCCAACGGCGAATCCTGCAACAAGTGCGAATACTGCACTTTAATGAATCAAGGAAATTGCGTAGACCTAATTGAGATTGATGCGGCCTCTAACCGCGGCATTGACGAAATTCGCGATCTAAGAGAAAAAATAAAATTCTCTCCAAACCAAACTCCGCACAAGGTCTACATCATCGACGAAGTGCACATGCTAACTACTCCGGCTTTTAATGCTCTCCTAAAAACCCTCGAAGAACCACCAGCTCACGCCTATTTTGTACTAGCCACAACCGAAGTGCATAAAGTGCCGGAAACCATTATTTCACGCTGCCAACGCTTTGATTTTCGCCGCATTGACGAAGAAAGCATTATTGATCGCCTCAAATACATTGCGACTCAAGAAAAAATCAAATACGAAGACGAAGCTCTTACTTGGATTGCTCAAAGCGCCGAGGGTGGCATGCGCGATGCCATTAATCTTTTTGAACAAATAATTGAAGATCAAAAACTAACCACTAAACATGTTAAAGAAATTCTTGGTGTTTCTAGCCATGATAATGCCAAAAAACTCTTTCAATCTCTGGAAAAACAAGATCTCAAAACAGCCCTAGCCGAAATCCAAGGGCTACATCAAGAAGGACATGACCTTTATCAATTTAGTCGTGAATTTATGACCTATTTAAGGCGTCAATTACTAGATGCCATTGGAAAACCAGAATTAGCTAAAAAATACATTTATTGGATTGATCTTTTCCAAACCGCCACCATTGAATTAAAAGATACGCTTATCGCTCAACTTCCGCTTGAAATCGCCATTCTTAAAGCCTGCTTTATTGAAGAAGAAAATAAAACAAACTGGTTTACCACAATCCTAAAAGGCAATAAAGAAGAATCGCCCACCCAAGAAACAAAACCAATCATCCCAAAAAAAATAGAAGAAAACGGTCTCCAATCCTTACCTGACGAATCAAATCACCTTCACCAAACACCAACTTCCAAAACACCGCCACCAGTTCTATCCCTGAATGAAATAAAAATCAATTTCCAAAGGATTCTAGAACAAATTAATACTCCTTCAGTCCGTCAATCTTTTAATACCGGCATTATTACTCAAATCCAAGAAAATGCAATTCACATCGAGTTTCAATCAAAATTTCATCTCGAAAAAGTAAATACCACAATTAATAAAGCCTTAATCGAAAACGCCTTTGAAAAAATATTTAACCAAAAAATCCGCCTTGAATGCCGTCAGTCCAAAATGGAAAATCTGGTAGACCAAACCCTAGAAATTTTCGGCGGAGAAATTCTCGACTAATTTAAAATATGGACGAAACAATCACTAAAATTTTTTCCAGATTACCGGCCTACGATCGCTTCCCACCACAAATTCTTAATGAAGAAACCTTTGATTTATCAAGATTTCAACGCTTTTTAACCCAAGTTAACAACCCCCACAAGGGATTACCAATCATCCATATCGCAGGCTCAAAAGGAAAAGGCTCCACTGCGGCCTTACTTGGTTCAGCCCTGCAAGCCCTAGGAAAACAAGTTGGCGTTTATTTTTCCCCATATCTTGGCTCTCCAACCGAAGCAATTTTTGTTAACGGAAAACCAATTTCAAAAGAAAAATTTAATTTTTTCCTAACTAATAACGATCAAATCCTCCAAAAACTAACTCCCCAAGAGCAAATTACCGCCTTTGAACTTCTAACCACCATTGCCCTCCAATATTTTCACGAAGCAGATGTTGATTTTGCCATTTTAGAAACTGGCTTAGGTGGTAGATTAGATGCCACCAATGTGATTGAAAGCCCAATCCTTTCCCTTATCACACCTATCGAAAAAGAACACACTGATCTTTTGGGCAATAGCATTACGTCCATAGCCTATGAAAAACTAGGAATTGTTAGAGAAAATATTCCAGTTATTTTTGCTCCTCAAACTGATCCTTTTATCCAAGAATTTGCCCGTAACATTTGCTTACAAAAAAAAGCTCCCTTTATACCCATCACCTCCCATTACAACGCCACAATCAAAATCCGAACCATTGACCACTATTCTTTTCGTTTACAAAGCCCCTATCGAGAAATACCACAAATAAATCTGGCTTTATTGGGTGATCATCAAGTACAAAACGCCTTAAGCGCGTGGGCTGCTCTTGATCATCTTCTCCCCAAATTCAACCCGGAATTGGTGCTGGATGTTTGGCAACACCTCACCCTGCCGGGAAGATTCGAACAACGGGAAATCGAAGAACATCAATTTATTTTAGACGGAGCCCACACCCTTAATTCCGCCAAAACTCTAAGAAAAACCCTAACTCAAATATACGGAATTCGCCCTTTTACCTTTATTTTGGCTTTTCTAAACGATAAAAATATCGAAGGATTTTGCTATGAATTATTGCGCCAAAACGACACTGTCATTCTTACCCAAATCAATCACCCCAGAGCATTACCAGCCAGAATAGCCGAAGAAAAAATTCGTACTTTGATTAAAAATCAAAACCTTACTTCCATAATCACCAATGACCTTAAAATAGCGAAACAAAAAGCTTATAAGCTAAGCAAGAAAGACCCTATTTGTGCCACTGGTTCATTCAAATTAATTGAAGAAATATAGAGCCTCCGTAACAAGCACTCAAATACTAGCACATTTCCAAACGAAACTTTTTGACCTGGTCACTGGTCAATATATTTGCCTTTCCCAATAACTCAGAAATTCTCTCTCTTATTGGTAAAGACTTGAGCTTAAGCTCAATTTTCTATCTTTAACCCAATTTTTTATGAAAAAATTAGGTAAACTATTATCGGTTGGCTTAGTAGCAGCCGTATTCACCACCTCCGTCGCCTTTGCAGCTACACCAGAAACAGAAACTCAAGGGTATCCTCATGGCCCAATTTACAAAACATTTAACATAATGGTTCAACGCGAAATTGGCATGACTCTTGATGAAGCTATTAGCCATGTTAAGGTGCGTGACCTTAAATCAACCCTAGAAGCTCAAGGAGTTGACGTCAATGCCCTTCAAAATAAATACCGTAACAGACTCAATACCATCTTAAATAACCGAGGAATGAGCCTTCAAATCGAAAACGTTTCAGAGGGTGTTAAAATAAGCGTTATAGCCGAAAATCCTACTGAAGCCTTTTTACTTCGCGGCAGCTTACTTGAAGCTCGCGCCAATTATTTTAACCAAACCAGGGCTACTAATGTCCAATTTACATTAGAAGGCGGGAATACTGAAAACAGCCTTTACATGATCGTCAAAGGTAATACCCCGGAAATTGCTCAAGCAATCCAATACCGAATCCCAGCCTATTCTGCCGAGTAAAAAAATAAGCGCATGAGTAAGTATAAAAGAGCTCCTTTACCTGGAGCTCTTTTCCTATTATTCGGCAAACCTAAGCTGTTAATCGCTTAGTCACATCATCCCAATTCACAATGGTCCACCAATTCTCTACAAATTTAGGACGAGCATTTTTATAATCCAAATAATAAGCATGTTCCCATACGTCCAAAACCAGCAAAATTCTAAAAGTAGGATAAATTTGCAAATTATGTTTCTCTATTTGCATAATCAACGGACGCTGGGTTTTCTGACAATAAGTAAGAGCTGCCCAACCTGATCCTTCCACTGAAACCGCGGCCTGTGTAAATTCCTTTTTAAATTGCTCGACACTGCCAAATTCCTTTTTTAGCACATCACCTAATTTCCCCTCTATCCCCGCACCTTTCCCTTGTGCCGCCAAATTTTCCCAAAAAATACTGTGCAAAACGTGCCCTCCAATATGGAATGAAAGCTCTTTCAAAAGAGCTTTCATTCCCACTTCACTACCATTTTGACGAGCTGATTCCAAAGTTTTCAAAATAACATTAGCCCCATCTACATAAGATTGGTGATGCTTATCATGATGAAGGGTTAAGACTTCCTTAGACATAACCGGCTCAAGTGCGTCGTAAGCATAAGGAAGCGCTGGCAAAGAATAATAAGACATAAATAAAGAAGATTAAGAATTAAGAAATATTAAATTATAAACAATCTAACCTAAAAATCAACCCCCCTTTACTCCCCTTTTCCCAATTGTCGCTGCCCTTCAATTTGATCTTTAACCCTTTTTAAAACCCCTTTCATAAAAAAATCAGCAAATGATTTTAAATTTTCATAAGTTTGCGAAAAATTAAATTCAGCAAGATAATCACGTAAAATAAAAGCCGTAAGTTGAGTAACCACCTCCTTAGCCTGAAGCAAAGCCCTAGGATCTTCATTATACTCAACCACAGTCTTAAGAATTCGTTCTGGAATCGGGGAAGCAGCCTCAAAAATATTTTTACCCCAAAGATCAATAGTCATTCGAATTTTTAAAGGGAAAGCATGATTTCGTTCAAAAACAACCAATGCCCCTTTCATTTCCTTGTCCTCTAGCTCTTGCCACTCGTTTACTCCCAACTCTTCACCCCCGACTAACTGTAATTTAATTCCCGTTTCCTCCTGAATCTCCTCATTTCCCAATAAAATAATAGCTAAAATAAAAACCGCTGGAATATTTTGCTCCAAACACCTGGTAATCAATAAAGTAACATCACTCCGCTTATTGGCGTGAATAAATTTCAAAAGAATAGCCACCAATTTACTTTCATCTTTTTTTTGCTTTTGTTCCTGCTTTTGCGCCGCAGCCATTAACTGCTGATTACGTGCCATTCTAGCCTTATATTCCCTAACCTTATCTGGACTACTCGCGCCTTCCGCCGCATCGGCTCCAAAAAAAGAATCTAAACCATTCATTCCCAATAAAATTAAAAATACCTATATTAAGAAGTATACCGCACAAGATTAAATACGCAAAAAAAACATCCTACAATTAACCCAGAAAATACTCTGAAAAATTAACTCACGTGCACATGCTTTCTTTTAAAAATGCGCCCGTCATAATTACAAACTCCCTTTTCCGTAAAATTAACCACGCCATCCTGGAGAGCAAATAAAGTATGATCTTTTCCCATACTTACATTTTTACCAGCCCTCATTACAGAACCTCTTTGACGCACTAAAATACTACCAGCTGTTACCTTTTGACCTTCAAATCGTTTAACTCCCAAACGCTTCGACTGAGAATCACGATTATTATGAGTTGAGCCCCCTGCTTTAGTCTTAGACATAAAAATTAACAATTAACAAAATGAGCGACGTCAATTTATAAGAAAAAAAGCAATCTGGCAAGTAAATTTTAGGCCTTATTATAAATCCAATTAAAAAAAATAATTTTTACCTCACTTTTTAAATATATATTCCTTTGCCCCAAAAATTACAATTTTGGATTATGCCCCGAAACTTTTCGGGTATTTAGATGTATAAATCAACCCGAAAGTCCTATTTTGCGATCAGTCATTATCAAGAGTAAAATAAAATTGATGGAAAATAAGAAAATTGCTCAAATCTTTCAAGAAATTGGCGACATTTTAGAATTAATGGGCGAAAATCGATTTCGCTATCTCTCCTACCACCGAGCCGCCCAAACTCTTAATTCCCTTAGCATTGACGTGCGCCAAATTTATGAACAAAACCCCAAAAAGTTGTTGGAAATTAACGGCATTGGCCAAGGCCTAGCGGATAGAATCATCGAGATCCTCAAAACAGGAAAATGCCAGGAACACCAACAGTTATTAACCGGATTTCATAAAGGATTACTGGAGCTACTTACTATTCGCGGCTTGGGTCCGCAAAAAGTTAAAAAATTATACTTTGAGCTTGAAATTGATGATTTAAAAAAACTCAAAAAAGCTGCTTTAGAAGGAAAAATCGCCAAACTAGCAGGTATGGGCGAAAAAAGCCAAGCCGAAATTATCAAAGCCATTAATGAGCATGAAAAAAACAGTAAACGCGTTTTACTGCATGTAGCCACTTTTTTAGCTGAAGACTTTATTAAGTACATGAAACAATGCCCTAGTGTAAAAAAAGTGGAATATGCCGGCAGTCTGCGTAGAGGCAATGAAACCATCGGGGACATTGATATTTTAGCCACCGGAACAGATAAAACCGAGATTATTAACCATTTTATTCGACAACCAGATATAGAAACTATTTTCTCTCAGGGAGAAACCAAAGCCAGCATTCTACTAACAGCCGGAATCCAGGTTGATTTAAGGGTAGTAGAGGAAAAAAGTTTTGGAGCCGCGCTTTATTATTTTACAGGCTCCAAGGCTCATAATATCCACGCCCGTAAAATAGCCATTTCCAAAGGGTTAAAACTTAACGAATACGGCATTTATCAAGGCACTAAAGCCCTTGCTGGAAAAACAGAATTAGAAATGTTTACAACCCTGGGACTCCCTTATATCCCCCCGGAACTACGCGAAGACCAAGGAGAAATTGAAGCAGGCTACAGCCATAATCTTCCAGATTCTATTGAACTTAAGGACATTAAAGGCGATTTACATGTTCATACCGAGGCCAGTGATGGCCAAAATACTTTAGAAGAAATGGTCTTTAGTGCCCAAAAATTGGGCTATGAATATTTAGCTATTACAGACCATTCGCCACATACCGGAATAACGCATGGACTTAGTGGTGATCGCTTTCTAAATCACCTTCAAAAAATCGACCAACTAAATAAAAAACTAAAAAATTTTCGAATTCTCAAAGGAGCAGAAGTAGATATTTTAGAAGATGGATCCCTCGATTATCCTAATGAAGTTCTTGCCTTACTAGATATTGTTGGCATTTCCGTCCACAGCAAATTTAATCTACCTGCACATCAACAAACGACTCGTATTATCAAAGCGATATCCAATCCCTATGTCTCTTTTTTATGCCATCCAACTGGCCAAATTATCAATCAGCGCAATCCCTACGACATTGATATTGTAGAAATCGCTCGTGCTGCTAAAAAATATCACGTCGCCCTTGAAATAAACAGTAATACCAGACTAGATCTCAGCGCTAATAATGTCCGTTTGGCCAAATTACAGGGAGCTAAATTTGTCATTGTCACTGATGCCCATCGCCTTGATCAGCTTACGTGGATACAATTTGGAATCAAAATAGCCAAAAAAGGTTGGCTGGAAAAAAATGATATCCTTAACAGCCTGCCTCTAAATAAAATGCTAACTTATTTCCGAACAAAATAACTTATCGCTTTTCAATGCCCCCTACTCAAAAAACCAACCAATAGACTAATTTTAGGTAGAAAATTTTTTACTCTTTATGTTAAACTAAACATGTTTACTTTTTTACCCTTTTCTCATGAAAAAAACAGTTACCATTTTAGCTGGTTTTTTAATCGCTATCGTCGCAGCAGGTTGCGGACTAAGCTCGGAGCCAGCATCTGACGCTCAAAGTTCTCCAGAAAAAGTTGTTAGTGCTTTTTATGAAGCCTTTCAACAAAGCCCTAATAATGCTCTTCAGTTTGTAGATGAAACCGCTCAAAAAAGCACTGATTTTCAAGATAGCTGGGAAAGTATTCAAACCTGGACATTTAATTCAGTTGAGGTTACTGGGTTCTCTGACCCTTGGGTTGATGTCAAATTTGAAATCACCATTGAAGGAGAAACCGAAAGTGGAACCGACCAAGTAGAAGTTAAAGAAGCTAACGGAAAATGGTGGATCGTTTCAATTCCTAGCTAAATATGGCCACCAAAAAAACTCTTCACCGATTTTTCGTTTCTCCGTCGAGTATTAATAATAAAAAAGCCACGATCATTAATCATGATCAAATTCACCAAATCACCCACGTCCTTAGGATGAAACCAGGGGATACCTTAATTTTGCTTAATGGTGACCAAAAAGAATACCTCACCAGCCTGAAAAACATTTCCAAAAAAGAAATAACCGGACACATTATAAAAAAGCAAAATAACAAAGGAGAACCCCCAATTATCATTCGCTTATTTCAAGCTATTCCTAAACAATTAACCAAATTTGAACAAACTCTCCGTCAGGGGACCGAAATCGGAATTTCCGAATTTTACCCCCTCTTAACTGAACATGGAGAAGCACAAGAACTCCACAAAAGAGAACGCATGATGAATATTCTAAAAGAAGCAGCCGAGCAAAGCGAACGCGGTAAAATCCCCATCCTTGGTCCCATCATCATATTCAAAAAACTACTTGAAAATAGCTTCCCCGCCGAAATAAACGCAGATCTAAACCTCTTAGCCTACGAAAGAGAAAATAAAACTTTTCTCAAAAATATTTTAGCCCATCTGGATTTGGCAAAAGTCAAAACTATCAATATTTTTATTGGCCCAGAAGGCGGGTTTTCCCCAACTGAAATAGAAGCCGCTCGCTTAGCCCCAAATTTTACAATATTTGGGTTAGGCCCGCGCATCCTTCGCACTGAAACAGCTGGCCTCGTAATTTCCGGATCACTCCTTTATTCTTGACCCTCCTGCTATGCACAAAGAACTCAAACTTTTCGCCTTCCTGACTGCGATTGAAAAATGGAATCAAAAACTAAATCTTGTCTCCTATAAAGATCTCAATGAATTAACCATCAAACATCTTCAGGATTCTTTATCCCTTTTGGAAATTTTTCACCTGGAAGAAGGACAACGTATTTTAGATCTTGGCTCAGGCGGAGGATTCCCCGGAATTCCATTAGCCATCATGAGCCCAGAAGCAGAATTCATACTTCTTGACTCAATTGGAAAAAAAATGACTGCTCTTAAAAAAATCAGCCAAGAATTAGATCTAAAAAACGTGACCACTCTAGTTGGAAGAGCCGAAACACTTGGTCATGATCCAGAATATCGAGAATCATTTGGCTTAGTTGTAGCCAGAGCCGTAGCTCCACTTCCTATCCTCTTAGAATACGCCGCCCCCTTTGTCTGCATTAATGGTTTATTCGTAGCCTACAAGAGCACCAATTACCAAGATGAACTTAATGCTGCGGAAAATGCCCTAAACGAACTAAAAATGGTTTTTGAAGGCCCCATTGAATATGAACTAGACGACAAAATGGGCTCACGGGCTTTGCTTATTTTCAAAAAAGAGGCTGCTCTTCCTAATACTTACCCCCGCAAAGCAGGTATCCCCAAAAAAAAACCACTTTAAAAAACCACTAACTCCTCTGTGAGACAATTTGGAAAAAACCTAATACCCCTTATTTTCAATAATCTTCTCCAAAAAAGCCCGGGGATAAATAGGCGTTTTTTCCGCTAAAGCTTGATGAAATAAAACAGTAGAAGGAGTTAAAGCCGGAGTCGTGTTTACCTCAATGACCTTAATTTTCCCGGTTTCAATTTCCATAAAAGCATCAATACGCGCATAACCTTTAATCCCTACCCTTGAAGCAACTTTTTCAATTAACCCTTTTGTTTTTTCTAAAATTCCAGGCTTAATGATAAATTCAAAAGGAGGTGTGATATTTACGCCGGTACCTCCTTGAAATTTCTCCTCCACGCTTAAAACCTGCCCTTCCGCTACGGTTAAACTTGGGCTTAAAGCCTTTAGAATTCCGTTTATTTCTAGTACTCCAACCGTGACCTCAATCCAACCGTTTTTAGGTGTCCATTTTAATTTATTTCCTCTTATCCTAAATTTATCAGTTTCAATAAATTGCTCAAAAAGCAGCCCCTTCATTGGATTAAGCGGCATTTCAATAATTCCACTTTGATTCTTAAAAGTACCCATTTTTATAAATTGCACTCCACTCCCAGCTAAAGAAATATATTTCTCCAAATCTTTACTAGAGGACAAACGAACTACTCCGGAAGAACAACCATCAGCTCTCGGCTTAACAATAATGGTTTTTGACTGTAGCTCTAAACAAAGTTTTTCCCAAAAATACTCAAAATCATTCCTTTTAAAATCCCTAAGCAACCTCAATAAAACTACTTTTTGTGGTATAATTTGGATCCATTTTGCATCCAAATTCTTCAAAGCCTGAATAGTTTTATATTTATCCATACAAAGCGCCGAAGCTTTTTCTTCAGACCCATTGAAAATAATTTTTTGTCGACCCAAAAGCCTCTGTAAAGTCCCATCCTCACCAATCCCGCCGTGCAAACCGATAAATACAAATTCGGATTGCCTAATAAAAAATTCTAAAGTCATTTTTTGTGGCAAGAAAAAAGATTCTGAAGCCTCATCCTCTGTCAAGAACAATCGCCAACGCACCTTAGAGACTAAATCAGAAAGTTTTTTTTCATTTTTTTTTGCACCACGGCAATTCTCGTAAATTTCCTCCACCGTATGATTAAGAGTCAAAGCATACGGCAAAGACCATACTGCTCCATGCAAATCAAGTAAAAAAGGACGCGGTTCATATTTTTTTGATTGCCTTAACTTAAGCCACGCATTCGTCCCACTCATTAATGAAACCTGCCTCTCTGCTGTATTGCCGCCAAAAAGGACATTAATCGGTTTACGCTTCTTATTTAAATCACTAAAAAATTCCTGGGGAAAAAGACTATAACGACGACAGGCATTTTTCACAATAAAACGCAAAAGATTGCGGTGACTCATTCCAATCCGAGAGGCCTGCTGAAACAAAAAACTATTTTGCTCCATGCCGCTAATCGGGTTAAAATCCGAAAACCAAATTTTACCATCAGGTAACAGCCAACCATCAAATCTCGCAAAATCGCGCATCCCCAAAACTGAAAACAATTGCTCAGCCTGAACCTGTATACGTTCAATGGTATTGTTATCAAAACGAGGGGGACAATGATAACGAACCTGACGAGTTGGTAAGTATTTTTTTCTAAAATCAAAAATTTGATGTTCCGTATAATCAGCCTCAATTTCAGTAGGTAAAACCGCCACCGGCATTCCAAATTTATTTTGAAGCAGGATCACCGTAAATTCAATCCCCTCACAAAAAGGCTCAAGCACTAGTCGAGTATCCATTCTCTTTGAAAAAAGCAATTTAGCCTTTTCCAAAGCCTCCGATGCTGTTCCCACCGAAAAAACCCCAATACTTGACCCCCCTGTTGCCGGTTTAATAATAGCCCTTTTTAGATTATGTTTTTTAAAAAAATTATTAATAATTTTCTCGTGGTCGTTACGAAAAATTTTTAAAACCGCGGAAGGCAAAGCAAAAAACCCTTGCGACCTAATAAATTCATTAGCCTCAAATTTATCAGAACAACGCCTACAAGCTTCAACTCCCGACCCCACATACGGAACTCGATAGCGTTCTAAAAGACGCTGAACCCCGCCATCCTCACCAAATTGACCATGCATTACCGGAAAAGCCAAATCAACTTCCTTAAAAAGATCCTTTAAAGCTCGCGAACTAAGGAATTTACCGGTTTGCTGTAACTTAAAATCAAAATCCGAAGGCGTATTAGAATATAATTGTTTTACCTGCAAGCGATAAGGTCTTTTTTTATGATCAAAATAAAGAGGCACAATTTCTATACCTTCATCCCCTAAATGATCCAAAATAGATCGCGCTGAATTAAGAGAAATACCACGTTCTAAGGAAGGCCCGCCACAAATCAATAAAATTTTCATAAATTTTGCAAAAATTAATCAAGCCTAATTTATCCTTTAATCAAACAAAATAAAAGCGGAAAACCCATTGCCGTAACATTTTTTTGCAAAAAAATTAGAGCAGCCACTCAGTATCTTATCTATAGACCTCACGCCTTCGCTAAGAGCAATAAAACCCACTAAAATTTGCATCTTGCCATAAGATCAACTATTCTCCTGATAAATTGATTTTATTTTTTTAAATTTTAAATATGGCCATGCAAATTTATCATGACTCAGATGCCGATTTATCAATCCTAAATAATAAAAAAATTGTTGTTATTGGCTACGGTGCTCAGGGTCGAGCCCAAGCCAGAATGATGCATCAATCCGGACTAAACATCGTTGTCGGCGTACGCGAAAACGGCAAATCATGGCAACAGGCACAAACAGACGGTCTAACTGTTTTACCTATTGCAAAAGCTGTCGCACAGGCCGACATTATTCACATCCTCATCCCAGACGAAACGCAAAAAGCTGTTTATGAATCTGAAATCCTCCCCAATCTAATCCCGGGCAATATTTTATCTTTTTCCCACGGCTTTAATATTGTCTTTAAGCGCATTACACCACCAGAAGGGGTAGGAATAATCATGGTAGCTCCCAAGGCTCCAGGGACTGAAGAATACAAACAATACGAACAAGGATTTGGGGTACCGGCCCTAATTGCCATTGAAAAAAATACAGCTGAAGGTAATGCTAAAAATATTGCGCTAGCCATGGCCAAAGCCATGTTTTTCACCAAAGCCGGGGTTCTTGAATGCACTTTTGGACAAGAAACCTATGAAGATTTATTTGGAGAGCAAGCCGTCCTTTGCGGTGGAGTAACCGAACTAATGAAAACTGGTTTTGAGGTATTAATTGAAGCTGGCTATCCACCAGAACTTGCCTATTTCGAATGTATCCACGAAATGAAACTAATTGTTGATCTTATTTACGAAGGCGGCTTAGCCCGTATGTGGGAAGTTGTTTCTAATACCGCTGAATACGGTGGACATACCCGTGGCTCACGCCTAATTACTCCTCAGGTTAAAGAAGAAATGAAAAAAATTCTCAAAGAAGTGGAGGATGGGACTTTTGCAAAAGAATGGATGGAAGAAGCAGACAAAAATCAGCTTAAAAATTTACTAGCCATGCGTCAAAAAGAAAGCGAACATCCTGCCGAAATAGTAGGCAAAAAAATTAGAGGCATGTTTGAAAAGTAAATTTTTAAGCTGATCTGCATCATCGAAAAAAAATCTATTTAATTTAAGATAAAAATGGAATTCTCATCCAAACACTTTGAGGAGCTCCTTCCTCATTTTGAATGATTACTTCAAGTTGGATATTTGCTCCGACTGTACAATTCCCGAAATCAGAGTGAAGACCTAAAACCTTTGAACTAAGGTATTCTGCCTCACCAGGCATTTTTTGAGCTGGATCAATTAAACGTGGAGTTTGGACTAAAACAGTACTAATCCCGTGTTCTTTCAAAACATTTTGCATTTTTTTTACTAAAATACCAAAATTAATTTGCTCAGATAAAGATAAATCAACTTGAGCTTGCGTCGCAAAGACTCTACACACCTCCCCTATTTTATCCTGAAACCGTTGACGCTGCTTTTCTTCCTCATCTGTTGCAATTTCGCTAAATTTTCTCCTTATTAAGCGCGATAAACTACTTTTACCTTCTTCACTATAAAATTGCTTTTCCCAAACCGTAAATTCTTCGAAATCAATAACTGGCTGCATATCTACACAAAATCCTCGGAAATCTCTAGTACTATTGAAACGCTGCACCGCATTATAGACTCTAAAATCAATAGGACTATTAGCAACCACGGTGTAATGATCAATGTCGTCATGCTGTCCAAATTTTACCCTATTTTCTAAATTTTCCTCACTTAATCGGGCAACCAATTCCGCCACTGAAAAATACGATAAAGGCGTATAAAGCCGATTTCTCTCAATATCTCGATGATGATATCCATAATCCTGAGCCGAACCGGAAGAAATAATACACGGCTCGTATTTCACTTCAATCGACATCCCTATCTCCTCGGAAAGTTGTTTTACATCTCTGGCAGTTTGTAAGGCCAAATCTATAGCTTCACTTTCCGTAACATAAATCGGTTTTACAATATGGTAGGTTGTGAAATGTACGCGCTCTTTTTCTTCAAGCGACAAATCTCGCGCGATTTCGATAATCCTTTCTCTAAATTCTGCAAACCCATATCCTTTGTTGTGGAGTAAACCAGCCACCACCTCATCACTGCTTTCCGCGCCCACATAAAGTTCCATTGTTTGATCTGCCCTCAACTGACTTAAACAACGCTTTATATTTTCCGTCGTACAATACTCAATGCGACTTTCAAACGCGACCCGGTGGACACTTAATTCTCTGCCTATGCGCTGAAGTAACTCATTTTGTGTTTTGGGGTTAACTTCTGCTGGATTCAAAAAATTACCATCTGGTAAAAACTCGAAAACAGTGGGATTAGGCATTATTGTCGAAATACGGGCGAGCCCATCTTCCAAAGCAGCTAATTGTTGTTCTAATGTCACCTGCCTTACTTGAGCATTATCAGCATGCAACACACAATAGCGGCAGCCTCTTGTTTTAGTCTGACTGTAAACGCATGGTGGTTTATGCCAGGCAAAACTGACTCGATGCCCAAAAATGGTTATTGTGATATGACCGTCTTTAATCTGCGATTCAAATTTTATACCCTGCTCCCTTAATTGACTCATTTTTACCTGCGCCATTTCGCCATTTTCATATTTTAAAACACAAGGCGGGGTGGTGGCCACGGTTGTCCATTGAGCCATTGAAAGCTCTTCTTCGGGAATACCATGCAATTCCTGCCTCTGAGTAGCGATTCTCCATTCTGCAAAATGTGGATAATCAAAAATAAATTGCCGAATAATTTCTTGCCTTCGATCTGGAGGGAAAATAGTATAAAGTCCGTCACCTCTTAACATGCGATTCAAAAAATTAATTGCCTCCTCCGATAGTCCTTTCTCTTTGCAAAAACCATCAAAAGATTCTCCACATTGAATACATTTTAAAATTGTTTGATCTTTTATCGATGAAAGAACTAACCTAAGCGCAGAGCCTGCCCGTTCGCTCACACTATTTAAAGCCAGCAACGATCGCATAACCTCTCCTTCCGAAATCAAATCGACATCAGTAAATGATTCTATTGTCATGGAAAAATTATCACAGAAAAAGATATATTTTAATATAAAATTATACTTTAGTCAATAAAATTTGTCAACCACCCCCTTTGCCGGCTATGATAAATTTATGAATTTTCCTATCGATCTCCCAAACCTCTATCTAAAAAAGGCTAAAACACTACAAATCAAACCAGTAGATATTAAAGAATCCTTTATTCGTGGCAGTGGTCACGGCGGCCAAAAAATTAATAAAACCGCTAGTTGTGTCTGGCTCAAACATCGACCAACTAGCATTGAAGTAAAAGTCCAACGACACCGAGAACAAAGTAAAAATCGTATTTCTGCCTATAAACTACTGATCGATAAAATCGAAATCTCAATAAAAGGGGAAAAATCGGAACACGCCCAAAAAATTTTCAAAATCCGCAAACAAAAACAACGCCGCTCAAAAAAAACTAAAGAAAAATTATTAAAAGAAAAAAAACATCGCTCAGAGCTTAAATCCCTGCGAAGCAATATCATTAATTCCGAAAACTAAACATGCCCAAACCATTCACAACCAAAGATCAATATTTCTATTTGGCAAAAGCCAAAAATTTACGCGCCAGAAGCGCCTTTAAACTTGAAGAAATTCAAAAAAAATTCAGCCTAATTAAAAATGGAGCTATTATTGCTGACCTAGGCGCAGCACCTGGTAGCTGGTCTCAACTACTTAGCCAATGGATTGGCCAAAAAGGGAAAATTTTCGCCATTGACCTGCAAGAAATTGAACCAATTGCCTCTAATGTCCAAATTTTCTGCGGAGATATAACAGATTTTAAATTTCTGAACAAAATTTTTGAACAAAAAATAACAGGAGCCGTAGCTGACCTAGCGCCAAAAACCACCGGAACTCCTGACGCAGACAGCTACCATTCTGCAGAACTAAATCACGCCGTACTCGATATTTGCCAAAAGTATCTACACCCTAATGGATTTCTAATAACCAAAATATTTCAAGGAGAAGAATTTGTAAAAGTTAATTGTTAAGTGCTTTAAGCCATCTGCCTGCCGAGATCGCAGTCGCGAAACATACATTATAGGGAGAGAATTTAAAGGATAAAAAAATCCGTTAATCGAAATTATTTAGGCAAAGGAATATAATTATTTTTTAATTTTTTGTTAAGCTTTTTTTCATTCCAAATATGCTAAAATAAAGCGGGACGACCCTCCCCCCGGGAGGGAGGGGTGTATCCAAATTAATCACTTAACACCTGCCCATGAAAATCACTACCCGCACTGAATCAGATGCCCTAGGAACAATTTCCGTCCCCAAAAACGCTTATTACGGCTCCTTTACCACCCGCGCTTTAGCTAATTTTCAAATTAGCGGCCTTACTGCTCCAAAATATTTTCGCCAATCGCTAGGAATTGTTAAACTCGCGTCCTGCCAAGCTAACGCGGAGCTAAACCAAATCCAAAAAAAAGAAGCAAAAGCAATTGATCAAGCAGCGCACGAATTTATAAACGGCAAATTCGACGCAGAATTTCAAATTGATATTTTCCAAGCCGGAGCTGGTACACCCTATAACATGAATGCCAACGAAATTATCGCTAACAGAGCCAATGAAATCCTAAAAGCGCCCAAAGGGTCATATCAATTTATTCATCCCAACAATCACGTGAATATGTCTCAATCATCAAACGATGTTATTCCAACCGCTATTCGTCTAGCTACCCTAATGGCTCTTAAAACGCTCAAAATTGAAGCTAAAAAAACTATTTTAGCACTCAAAAAAAAGGGAACCCAATTTAAAACCATTATAAAAGTCGGGCGAACTCATCTGGAAGACGCCGTACCAATTAGCCTCGGGCAAGAATTTATGGCCTATGCCTCAGCCATAACAACCACACTAAAAACCCTTGAGGAAAGTGAAAAAGATCTATTAACCCTAGGTATCGGCGGAACAGCCATCGGCACCGGGATTAATACTCATCCTCTATTCCAAAAAACCATTGTTTCCAAACTTACTAATCTAACTCATTTTAAATTTAAGCCAGCCTCCAATTTAATAGAGACCACGCACAGCATGGCTAGCCTTTTAAAGGCTTCTTCCGCCCTAAGAGCCATGGCCGTAGAAATAAACCGGATTGCCAACGATCTCCGCTTATTAAACATGGGACCAAAAGCAGGAATCGCGGAAATAACTCTTCCGGAAGCTGAACCTGGTTCATCAATCATGCCAGGTAAAGTAAATCCTTCAATCGCCGAATGTATGAATATGATTTGTTTTCAAGTAATTGCCAATGATCAAGCCGTATCACTGGGAGCACAAGGAGGGCAGCTAGAACTAAACTGGTTTACCCCACTCATTATGTGGAATTTGCTATTTTCAATTCAAATCCTAACCAATGGCTTAAGCATGTTCCACCAAGACTGCATCGACGGGATAAAAGCCAATTCATCACAAATCAATCACCTTTTTGAGCACAGCCTGGTCACAGCCACTGCCTTGGCTCCTTATTTGGGGTACCATCAGGTAGCCCTCCTAGTCAAAGAAGCGTTAAAAGCAAAAAAACCTTTGCGTGAAATTATCCAATCAAAAAATTTATTCCCTCCAGCAAAACTAACCGCCATTCTTTCTCCTGATAAAATGATCCACCCGACTCTTCTGCCACCTAAATATACACCTTCTCTTTTATAATTTCGGACCATGCTCCATAAGCCTAGATATCTTTTTTAAGCTTACGTTAATCCTGAACTGCAATTACAACACTATAACTATCCGTAATACCTTCATTATCCTCTACGGTTAGAACTACTGTATAAGTTCCTGCTTTTTCAAAAGTATGAGTAGGTTTTCTAGTATAACTAAGATTGCCATCCCCAAAATCCCAGCGATAAGTCATTACCGTACCGCTAGAACACCCCGGATTAAAAGTCACAATTAAAGGCGCTTTCCCGGAGTCTACATTGGATTCAAAACAAGCACTCAATGAAACTGGCAATACATTAATAAACAAAGAAGCAGTAGTTTCCTTTCCATCTGACGCAATGGCCTTAACTACAACAGTAAATGTCCCTACTTCATTAAACGTATAACTAACTTGAGCATCATCATACCTGGTTATCCCATTACCAAAATCCCATAAATAATTAACTATTTTCCCAGAAGGATAGCTAGAACCAGAAGCATCAAAATTAACTATTAAAGGAATCTCACCATTTAAGGTATCAGCTGTAATTGAAGCTACTAAACTTTGTTCCTCTACTGTAACGCCAATGCTAGTTTTAGTAACATTTCCACTTGCATCTTCAACCGATAAAGTAGCGACATATTCCCCTGCCTTTTGATAAGTATACTCAAAATCAATCCCTGCCCCGTCAACTACACCATCTCCATCAATATCCCATCCATAATCCACAATATTATTATCAGGATCCAAACTATCCTCAGCTGAAAATTTTACACTAAACGGTACCTCACCGGTAATACTAGTGCGCTGTTCATCATCCCAAACATGATTTGTGGTTATAATAGCTACCGAAGCAGATTCCGGACTTTCGACCTTAATTTCCAAACTAACCTCCCCAATAGCTTGTTCCTCATCAGTCATTTTTAAAACCACCGTATAAGTCCCAGGCATATCATAAACATGTTGTGCATTTTTATTTCTAGTTACTACTGTCCCATCTCCAAAATCCCATTCGTATTTTTCAATCGCTCCATTAGGACTACTAGCCCCTTTTGGTTCAAAAAAATAAGATTTTCCTGGATAAAGAATGTTTCCCGATTCATAGGCAAAATTAATCGAAGCAACAGGCTTAGCATCCTCTTTAACCACTATATCTTTAGTTGCCACACTACTATCTTTATTATTATCTGTTACCCGTAGTTTAACCGTATAAGTTCCGAATTTAGAATAAGTATAATCCACAAAAACCCCATCCGCATCACCATAATTCCCATCCCCATTCAAATCCCAATCATAACTCTCGATTTCTCCGTCTGGATCAACACTTTGGGAAGCATCAAAATGAACCACCAAAGGAATTGCCCCTGTTTCCGGTGTAGCAGTAAAAAACGCATTAACTTTTTCATTCACAAAAACCACATCAACCATAAAACTCTCTTTGGCTTCTTCACTAGTTTTATTATCACGATAGGTCACTACTAACGTCACTAAATATCGCCCATCCGCTTCTCCCTTTCCCAAGTAACGGTGAGAAACTACTGATCCAGTAGCCGTACTACCATCTCCAAAATCCCAAAAATAAGAAATAATAGTTACCCGAAGAGGATCAACTGGTAATTTGGAAGCGTCAAATTCAATCACGGCCGGGGCAGTAAGATTTGTAGTGTTTCTAGGAGTAGTCACAATGTATTCTACTGTCCCTTGACTTTCAGTAGCATACTGCGCTTTTTTTTGCTGCAAATAAAAATACGAAGCAGCCCAAACCATAGCAAAAAACATAAAACAAATTAAACCCACAATCAGCAACATTATTCCCTTTTTTTTCCCTTCCTTATTATCCCTTTTAGCCATAGCCGTCATGAAAGCCCCGATCACAGCCAAGATAAAAGAAATAAACACAAAAAGACCAAAAAACAAATTAGCAATATTGATTAAAAAAGGATAAAGCTGCTCTTCTGAAAGACCAAAAAGTTGGAGCAACGGATTACTTCCTCCCCCTTGACTTAACATGAAAAAAGCCAACGCAAACACCAAAAAAAACACAAATAAAATTGCCCCCAAAAGCACAAAAAGTAACTTCTTTTTTTTCTTATGATCCTTAATTTCCTTTTGTTGAGCCTTAACCTGATCATTACCTTGATTTACCTGCCCGGACTGTGGTGCTGACTGCCCGGACTGCACTGGCTGAACCATGGGTCCTGACTGTTGCCCTGGTTGGACAGGTTGCCCTGGTTGGACAGGTTGCCCTGGTTGGACAATCGGATTTAATCCTGGAGTATGATTTTCTGGAACATCATCAGCATGTTGGGAGGAATCCATTGTTAAATAAAGTTAATAGATAGGAGGCAATGTTTATTTTTAAATGCAAATTACTAATTGTCAAATTCATCGTTAACTTCCTTCCTGGCATAAAGACGAGAACCCAAAATAGCAAACCCCAATGCCGTTACTAGAATATAAATAGCTTCCAAATTAGTAACAGGCAACAAACTAGTTGAAACAGCAGTCTGATCAGCATCAAAAACCACTTCCTTCGTCACCTTAACAGTCCTCTTATTAGCATCCGTTACAATCAACTGTACCACTACCAACCCCCAGTCTTTACTAAAATCTGTTGTATAATTTCCAGCCGATGTCGCCTCATGATTACAATCATCCTGCGTTTTACCATTTCCATCACTATCAAAATAAACATTTTTATCAATACAATATTGAACACCCTCAACCACTCCCTTAACACTATAATTAAATGTAATATTCCCGGAAGAACCCTTAATATGAATTTTCCCATCCTTAGGGTCAGCTGCTGGGTTCGATTGTAAATAAGCCTCAAAATCTTCCTCTTTGGGCTCTACTAATTGGATGGTTTGAACAACCTCATCACTTCTCCCTAAGCTATCAGTAATCGTTAATTTAACCTGATGACTACCATAATCAGTGTAAGTATGAACTGGATTTTCACCAGTTTCATCCTGATCATCACTTCGATTACCATTGCCGTCACTATCCTTAACTAAATCAAAATCCCATTTATAAACTTCAATAGTCACTTCAGTTCCCGCATTTACCTTAGAATTATTTTTAAAAGTAACCTCTTTATCCTTAATAGTATAAGAAAATGCTCCTTCCGGAGGATCACTTTCATCCAAAACAACACTACGCAACACCTCATCTGTATTCCCTTCATTATCAATCACCACTAACCTAACCTTATAAGTCCCATAAATTTCGTAACTACGTGTTGGATTTTTTTCAACAGAATCAACATCATCATCATTAATTCCATTTCCATCAGAATCCAAGCTAGTGTCAAAATCCCATTGATAAATCGCCAAAGAAGCTCCATTAGCTTCATCGGCCTTAGAATTATCCGTAAATTGGACTGTTAGATTTTTAAAATCATAGACAAAAGCGGCCTCTGGATCCTTAGTTAAACTGTCCACATAGATCCGAATCGGATTAGAAACCGCAGTTGCAGCACCATCATCAATAATCTTTAAACGAACCTCAACTCCTTGCGGCGCAGCTTTTTCAAAAACATAAGTCTTACTAGAATCAGTTGTTGCCTCGTTATTATAAAATCCATCTCCTTCAAAATCCCAGATGTATTGCACTACTCGCCCATCTTTATCAGATGAGGTACTAGTGAAATTAACTGTTTCGCCTACTAAAATATTTACTCGATCTACTGTCAAGCTAGCAGTTGGCGGCTGATTTGGGCCATTTTGAACTTCCAAGACCGGGATTTGGCTAACAGGCAAAAGATCATCTGAACTTGAAACACTATTTTCATTATCAGCAACCTCAACTCCAAACGCATAGCGTTTTGATTCCCCAGTTATCCCACTAGTATTTACGGTCATAAATACGACATTAGATAAGGAAATCTGGGTATCAATTTTCTCACTGGAATTATTAACATCATAGTACCAAAACTTATAATTTGCGATGGCTCCATCCGGATCATCAGCATTAACTTCAAGCTTAACCGTAAGAGGGGTAACTAATTGATCGCCCTGCGGTTTCACCGTTAATCCATAAATTTCTGGCGCCAAAGCAGTAATATTCAGCTTTACCGTACTATTCGTATTTAAAGAATGATCTTTTTCTGATTGAACAGTTAAAGTAACTGTAAATTGCCCCGTTTCCTTGAAAATATGAGTCACTTCCGACCCTGTAGCTAATGTCCCATCGCCTAAATCCCAACTAAAATTTTTGCGTGGCAAAGAAGTACCATCCAAGTCAACAGATTCCGACGCATCAAATTTAAAAACTCCCTTGCGATTACCCTCAATCTCAATTTCATTATAGGACTGAATTGCCTCATCTAAGGTTATCTTAATAACTGGGATAGGAGCCGTACCATTCCCCACATACACATTGTGAATCGCCAAATTATATTCATTATTATTATCATAAACCATAACCTCAACTGGATAAGTCCCCGCTTGATTATAAATATGCTCAACTGTCTGACTACCACCTGCAAGGGTCTGAACCCCAGTAGCATCTTTCCAATCAATTTCATAAGCCGTACCATACTCACTTTCCAACTGAAGAGTTACCTCGGCCTCATTATTTTCACTTAAAAAAGAAACTCCTTGTCCTTTTGTCTCCACCGTTAAACCCAAAACCGAATTAACCGTAAGCTCTTTCTCATAATCAGTACTTTGTTTCAAAGGTTCCTCATATTGATCATTCACAGTTAGAAGCACCTTATAATCACCCTTATTCTTAAAATCAACCACTGCCTTTTTACTACTGACAGAAGTGTTTTCAACAAATTCATAATCTTTTCCTTCCTCTCCATTAATTGTCCATAAATAGCTTATCGTATCACCTTTATCAGGATCATAACTTTTCGAGGCATCTAAATAAACTCTCCCCGGCATCGTAGGATCAGGTAAAACATAGGTAAAACTAGCTACTGGTGGAGTTGAATTAATCACAATATTCAAAAAAGTATCGTCAGATTGGGGCAAACTATCAGTAACTTTTACCCTAACTATATATTCACCAGGTTCAGTAAAAACATAATTAAGCTCTTCCAACCGATCACCTTCCTCGGTATGAACAACATTACTACCCTTTTCAATGCTCCATTCATAATAATTAATATTCCCATTATCCGTTACAGAGCCAGAAGCATCAAAAGCCAATTCATCTCCGATTTCACCTTTAATTTTGGAAGCTTCAAGATAAGCAGCCGGTGAAGCCACCTTAAGCGTTACTATTTTCCGATCAGTTACCCCATTTTGATCTGTAACCTCCAATTGAAATTTATAAACTCCTTCCTTTGTATAATAATGAGTAGCTACTGGATTTTCTCCATCCTGCGAATCTCCATCACCAAAATCAAATTTATAATTTACAATTGTCGTCTGCACCCCATTCCCATCCGTAGTAGCACTGGCATCAAACACAATTCCTTCCTTAGCTTGCAAACCAGTTACAGTCCATTCATTAGATTCGCTATTAACCGTAGCCCCGGAGGTAGTTTTAGCCTCCAAAACAATAATGGAAGAAGGAGGATTAACCTTAATACTTAAATAACTAATTCCAGCCGCTATATTTTGAGGATCATTACTAATAACACGTAAACCCACTCGATAAGTACCCGGATTTTCATAAGTATAAAAAACATTTGGACCGAAAAGATCATCATTTCCCTGATTAAAACCATTTCCTAGCAAATCCCATTGATAATTTTCATTAAGGATTGTTAGGTTAGTCGGGTCAGAGGAATTAAGCGCATCAAAAGTAACTGTAACCGGGGCATTAGCCGTCGTGGTATTAGCCGTAATGACGGCTGTTGTAAATTGCAAATTTTTAACTAAATTATATAAATCATTTAATTGCGCCACTAAATCTCCAACCTGACGAGCTCCGCCAGGCGGAGTATCGTGCAAAGTCACTACCAGTTGCCCATAACTGGTCAAAAACGGATATGTAGTTGTACTATAAGCAGCCGTATTCGCATAAATATCAAAACCAATGATAATTGAATCAAACAATTTATAAATTTCTGAATTTTCCATAAAACTACCCTGTAATTCAATTAATTCAGTCTTAATTTGCACAACATCATCCTGATATTCCGAAAGAGCCGTAGTTGAAATATCATTCAAATCAACGACTAATTCCTTCCCAATATGATAAGGATCAACCTCATCAGCATCAGCTGAAAGAGATTCATCTCCAGATTGAGCCGCCAATAAAACCTCTGCCTTTAGCCATTCATCAAAATTCGTCAAGGTCTTAACCTTATCATTAACCGAAAAAGCCAAATTACGTCGAATCGTTTGCAAAGCAGCATTGGTAATATCCGTTATGTTACTAAAGCTATCAACCTGCTTAAGAAGTAAATTAAATCCCTCTTCCATATCACTTAACCCGCTATCATCAAAAGCAGGAACTCCTCCTATAGCTGTCAAAATAGACATCACATTTACATAAATCGTGTAATCCTGAACATAATTTTCTGTTAATTTTTTAACCTGATTGGCAATTTGCTCCGACTGCATTGTGTCTAAACTCTGACTTGTAACGCCACCAGATGAATACAATCCGGAATTAGTATCTCCCCCCTTACTAGCAGCCCCAATTAAAGTATTGACCAAAGCATAAGAAATTAAAACAACCACAATGCCCATCACCGCATAAGTAATGCTTTTTTTACCTTTATCCGCTTTTTCTTGCTCTCCTCCAGCAGTTACATACATAAATCCGCCGTAAATGATCACTATTACTGCCGCTAGTCCCAAAAAGGACAAAATAAAATTGGTCACATTAACAATAAACTCTCTGGCAGAACTTGTTTGCGTAATTCCAGAAGCATAACCATCTTTCTCTGGTGGAGCAAAATCTCCCTGAAAATCAGTAAAACTAGTGGTAGCACCCTGTTGGCACTCCAAAAGGTCAGAACCTTCTAACCCATCACAAAGAGCTTCCTCCAATCCAGTATCAAATTCAATATTCATCTCCGCTTGAACTTTGGGAGCCAAAAATAAGCCAATTCCCCCCATCGCCAATAAGCTAATTAGGGCTATCCAGGCCAAAAATCGCTTCCAGAAGAGTGAATTTTTCATGATTTAAAAGATGAAAATTTATCTAGTAATTATACCAAAAATAATCCTAAAAAACAAGCACTATCTGCCCAAATTCACCGCCGAATGATGACCCAGATTCCCTATAATTTTCATAAACAAATTTCCGATACTCAGATATGAGCAGTAGACTAGGCCTCGACATTACAACTCCAGCTAACTAATTTGATAATGCAAGGATGAGTCAAAGCATAAAAAAACACCTCAAATTTATCAATGCGTATTTATTGCGCCCCTTCAACCGGAATAACAGTAGAAACAATCGCAAATGCGGCTCCAGCCAAAGCAATCCCAATAATTGCCCCTAACATCATTTTTTTAGCCTTACCCGTCGATTCATCATTACCAAAATTCAAAATGTACAAAAATCCGGCATACACAAAAACTAACACCGAAATGACGCCAATCGTGGACACCAAGAAATTCGACAATCCCACAATGATTTCACGGCCACGAGACACGTCGATTTCAGCCCCCTGATTTTTAAAGATCACATCCTTAATTAAAGTTTCCGAAAGCCCAACTAAAACTAACCCGATAGCAGAAATATAAATTCTTTTTTTAGCATTATTAACTGCCTCCTCAGATCCAGCCGCCACCAAAATTTGAAACCCAGAATAAACCAACATCAAAACCGCAATAGATCCCATAAATACCTCTACAAAAGTATAAATCCCCTTCAAAATTTGTGCCCCAGCCGTAGCATATTCCGCTGCTGATTGTTCATCTCTCAAAAACTCGCCCTCTTGTCCGAAAAAAGCCAATTTTACTGCTTCATCAGCCACAAAAACTAAAACCAAACCCATCAAAGCATACTTAAGAAAAGCTTTTTCTTTAGTAGTTTTATCCTCTGAATCCTTACCAGCGGTAATTAAAATTATTGCATTTATAATAATCATCAATACCGTAATGCTTCCCAAAAGATACTTAATAAAATCAATTACGAAAAAAATTGCGCTAGTAATATTTTTAGCTCCTTCTCTAGTAGAAGCATCAGCATGAACCGTGGTCTCATAATTTTCAAGTTGAATTTTATCGCCCAAATTCTCTAAAACATCCTGATAATCCTCAGCCCTAACTATTTGATTTAGCCAAAGCAAAGCCGCCATCATCGCCACACAAATGATTAATGATTTAAGCATTTTTCTAAGCCCTTCTAAGTTTTTTATTCCCGATTTAATCATTAAAAGTAAATTTATGAATAAGTCCTAAAAAACTCCGCTAATAAAGGTAGAAACAAGGGCAAATGCCCCATAAATAATCAATAAAGCCAACACCGAATTAAAAATAATTTTCTTAGCTTTCCCAGTCTTTTCCTCGTCACCAAAGGCTGTCATGTACATCACACCGCCAATAATTAAAGCTAAAACAGCTAGAGGCGAAGCCCACGTCACAATAAAATTCGTGATTCCCACTATTTCCTGCAGCCCCCGGCTCACATCCAATTGAACAACAGCTTGCTGACCAGTAGCGGAGTAATCAGCCTGATTATAATCAACCTTAAAAAGGACCTGCTTAATAATCACATCCGAAATCATCACTAAAAATAAAGCTAAAACACTATTCATTAAATTACGTTTTTCCGCATTAAGAGTCTCATCTGATTCACCAGAAGAAATCAATTTGGCTCCGGACCGAATCATAAAAAGAACCGCGATGCTACCAATAATGTATTTTATAAAAGTAATGATAATCGTAACTTGATTGTCAAACAATTTAGCCCGATACCCAATTTCATATTCATTAGCCAAAAATCCACCATCCTGAAGATCCAAAATCTCAGCCAGGGGCCCAGCCACTGCAATTAAAACCAAACCAATTAATCCCCAATAAAGATTTGAATTTTGCTTATTCACCACTTCCTCATTTTCTCCCTGAATAACCAACCGCAATCCAGAAATAACCATAAATAAAATCGCTACGGCCCCAATAATGTAGCGAAAATTACGCGCTATCTCCCATACTAAATTATAAGCTTTCTGCAAACCTTGCCCCTCCGGATCCGGCACGTCACCTAAACTTTCCGCGCTGGGTAAAGGCAAAAATCCGGCATACGAAACCGCAGGACGAATCAAAAAAAACAAAATTCCAGCTATAATTAGCATTCCGATAAATAAAAACCAGGTAAGAGCTTTTCGCTTTTTAGGCATTTCCAATAGGGTATTTTTATAAATTTGTTTTATTTTTGCAATCTATTAATTTTACCAGATTTACCAAAAATAATCAACTACTCCCGGGCAAAAAATCATCCATAAACAAGGGAATAAAAAATCCCTTGCCCCTAAACCACCCTATGGGTTAAAATATAAATCACAATCCTGATAGAAATGCCCTGCGGGGCTTTTAAGTTATTACCCAAATTTTCCCATGAAAAAGCCCAATTCAGTCCATAAATATCTTGTAAACAGTGTTGAAGAACTACGCAAAGTAACCTGGCCAACCAAAGAACAAACCATCCAACTAACCATCATTGTTATTATTTTTAGTATTATTATTGCCTTCATTTTAGGGGTGCTCGATTTCGGATTTAACTACGGATTTAACACATTAATTAATCTCCTAACCAATGGCCAAACAAGCTAAAAACACCGGTCGCAATTGGTATGTTATTCATACCTATTCCGGCTATGAACATGCCGTACGCGAAGCTTTGTTGCAACGCATCGAATCCATGAATATGCAGGATAAAATTTTTGATGTCGTTGTCCCCGAAGAAACACAAATAGTGATCAAAAACGGAAAACCAAAAACGGAAAAAAAACGTCTTTTCCCAGGATATGTATTAGTTGACATGGATGTTAACGACGAATCATGGTATGTGGTACGAAATACCCCAAATGTAACCGGCTTTGTCGGATCGGGCGTAATTCCGGTACCTGTTTCTGGCGAAGAATGGAAAGTTGTACGACGCCACATGGGAGAAACTGACCCCAAATTCAAAATTGATTTCCAAACTAATGATCACGTAGTTATCTTAGATGGTCCATTTGCTAATTATGATGGCATTATCCAATCAATCGATAAAGAAAAAGGCAAAGTTAAAATCCTAATTACTATTTTTGGACGAGAAACTCCGGTGGAACTAGATTTTACTCAAATCAAAAAGAAATAAAAGAGCTGCCGCAGAAATTGTCAATATGGCCTCTCCCATGCACAAATTTACGATTTTCACTATCATCTTTTCTGTCACTGTTATTTTTATAATGGCTGATTTAATTATAAATGACTACTGGGGAAAAGATTTTGCTAATGAAAATCAACTTCAGGGAGATGCCGAAATCCCAACTGCTTTTACTCAAACCACAACCGCTATTACAAACGAAACCACTCTCCCCTTGGAGGGCAATCCAACTGACAACACTCCTTCCAACTCAGAGCTTGAAAAGATGGACCAAATCGCCACAAATACCACCTTAGATGCAACAAATACTCCAAACCCAGCCCCTTCCGCTCAAATAACCACGACCCTACTGCAAAACCTAAATATAACCTCTCCGCGACTAGAAACCGATAATTACGAAGGTCTAATTTATGGATTTTGGGATACCCAAAAAGCATTCAATTCCTATACTATTTTAAGACACAAAATATTCAGTGAAGATAATTATCTAAGCACAATTTACGAAATTCAAACCCTAAATGAAATTGAAACCTTTAGCGCCTATCAAATTCTATACGATCTAGCCCAAAATTCTGCAACCGGAACTATAAACGAAACCAATAGCTACGGAAATGCTTCCTTCTATTTTAATCACAGCACCAAAACCAATACCGTTTTCCTAACCTTCCAAACTAAAAACACAATTTATGCACTAGAATATGCCCCAAATTATCACTCCTCCATGCGAGAATTAATCGAAAACCTTTAAAATCCAAGCTCCTAACCTTAAATTTTCTTTTGACTACCAACTAAAATTCAATTAAAGTACTCCCGCTAAACCTTTTTAAATATGGCCAAAAAAATTCTCACCCAAATCAAACTCCAAATCCCAGCAGGCAAAGCAAACCCTGCTCCTCCGGTTGGACCAGCCCTAGGTCAACACGGCGTTCAAATTCAAGATTTTTGCGGTAAATTCAACGAAGCAACTCGCGAAATGGGAGACACCATTGTCCCAGTTATTATTTCAGTTTACGATGACCGCAGCTTCAGCTTTATCATGAAAAGTCCCCCAGCAGCTGAATTAATCAAAAAAGAAATTGGAATCAAAAAAGGATCTGGCGAACCAAATAAAACCAAGGTAGGAACCATTACCCAAGCCCAACTAGAAAAGGTTGCTGCTCAAAAAATGGAAGATCTAAATGCCAATGACATTAAGGCGGCTGCCAAAATAATTGCCGGAACCGCTCGCAATATGGGAATCACAGTCGAAGGTTAATTTCTGGTTATAATAAAAATTAAATTCGTGGGAGCCTGATCTACCTCTAAAAGACAGGCGTTTGAACCACTTAACCCAGCATATCATGTCCAAACACGGCAAAAAATATCGGGCCGCGCTCGAAAAAATAGACCCAAAAAAAACCTACTCACTTGATGAAAGCGCTAAATTAATCAAAGGAACAACCATCACTAAATTTGATGCCGGAGTCGAACTGCACCTTAATTTAAACATTGATCCCGCAAAAGCAGATCAAATAATTAGAAATTCTCTCGTCTTACCCCATGGGACAGGAAACGAAGTGCGCGTAGTAGCTTTTGTGGATGACACTCAAAAAAAAGTTGCCCTAGATGCAGGAGCGATCAAAGCCGGAGACGCTGAACTAATTGAAGAAATCAATAAAGGATGGCTAGATTTCGATGTCGCTGTCGCTCATCCGGATATGATGAAAAAACTTGGCAAGATAGCCAGAATCTTAGGGCAAAAGGGGTTAATGCCAAATCCTAAAGCCGGGACCATAAGTCCGGAAATTGAAAAAATAATTAAAGAAGTCAAAAGGGGCAAAATCGAATTTCGAAACGATAAACAAGGCAATCTTCACAACCTCGTTGGTAAAGTTTCATTCGGTGAAGATCAACTCAAAGAAAATATTCAAACTTATATCAACACCATCGTAAACAATCGACCTAGTGGAGTTAAAGGCGCCTTTATAAAAAGTATTACCCTAACTACCACCATGGGGCCTGGAATCCATTTAGAAGTGAGCCAATTCATAAAATAAAATGCCAAAGGCCACCTTAAAAGTTCGTATCAAACGACTTGATAAGACCCTACCACTTCCAATCTACGAAACTAAAGGGTCAGTTGGTTTTGACTTACTCGCCCGCACTGATATTACCATCCCACCCGGAACAATCGAATTAATTCCCGCTAACGTAATTATTGAAGTTCCAAAGGGGTATATGCTGGCAGTTGCCTCCCGCAGTAGCACACCTCGCAAAAAAGGTCTTACCCCTCCACATGGTTTTGGTATTATAGATCATGATTATTGTGGCCAAGAAGATGAAGTAAAAATCCAAGTATATAATCTGTCTAAATTAACAGTCGAAGTAAAACGTGGCGAAAAAATCGCTCAAGGTGTTTTTATCCGTACTGATCGCTTCCAATGGGAGGAAGTAAATCAAATTCGCCTAAAAAGCAGAGGTGGTTTTGGGAGTAGTGATAAATAAAAAAAATCATAGCAAAAACCACTAAAAAATTACCCCAATTGCCCTATGCTTATCACTTTTTACGGCATCAATAATATCGGAAAAACCACTCATACCAAGGGATTAGTTCGCAAATTAAAAGCAGCCGGCTACGACGCCATACGCCTCAAATATCCAGTTTACAACTTATATCCATCCGGAGAATATCTTAATAAAATACTTCGTTCCGGGACGCACCAAACAATTGACGAACATGAATTGCAACTTTGGTTTGTAATTAATCGGTACCAATTCCAACCGACTCTAGAAAAATGGCTCAAAAATGACCGCATCGTAATTGCGGAAGATTACAGTGGGACCGGTATTGCCTGGGGCACAGCAAAGGGAGTAAAAACCAAATGGCTAGAAAGCATTAACCAAAACCTTATCAAAGAAAATTTAGCTATTTTCCTGGATGGAAACCGCTCAATCAAAGCAATTGAAACCGGGCATATCCACGAAGAAAATTATGACCTCATTAAACGCTGCCAACTCATTCACCGCAAATTAGCCCGCAAATATAATTGGAAACGCATTAAAGTCCAGCCTAAAAAAAACGATACCCTTAATTTAATTTGGGAAAAAGTTGCCCCATATCTTCCAAGCTGATACAATCAAATCCTATTTTAGAGTCTACGTTTTTATGCAAATTCTCGATGGTCGAAAAGTTGCGGACGACCTTCTAGCTCACACCAAAGAAGAAGTACGCATTCTTATAAATTCCGGCATTCAACCCAAGCTTGCTTTTTTATTAATTGGGAAACATCCAGCCAGCCTTTCTTATGTTAAACAAAAAGAAATGGCCTGCCAGAAAACTAATATCCAATATGAACACCATGCCTTTCCAGAAACAAGCAGCACCCAAGAAATAATTTCTCTAATTTCCGAACTAAACCATCGTGAAGATATTCACGGTATTTTAGTCCAATTACCCTTACCATCTAACATTGAAACTCCACTAGTAATTAAAGCTATTAATCCAGAAAAAGACGTGGATGGATTCCATGCCTATAATCTTGGAAAAATGATGCTTAATAAAAATTTTGAATCTCTAACGCCTTGCACCCCAAAAGGAATAATTATCTTACTGGAAACCTATAAAATACCTATTGAAGGCCAAGAAATTGTTATGGTCGGACACAGTAATATTGTTGGGAAACCGCTTTCCATGATGTTGCTAAATCGCAATGCCACCATCACCACTTGTCACAAATACACCAAAAACCTCAAAGCCCATACTTTACGCGCTGAGATCTTAATTGTAGCAGTTGGTTTGCCAAGCCTAATTACCGGAGATATGATTAAACCAGGAGCCGTAATTGTGGATGTGGGAATTAATCGGGTAGACGGAAAACTAGTAGGTGATGTAAACTTTGAGCAGGCAAAAGAAAAAGCTTCTTTTATTACCCCTGTACCTGGAGGAGTAGGTCCCATGACTGTCGCTTGCCTCATGGCAAATATTGTTATTGCCTGTAAAAAGCTAACTCAAAAAAATTCCTAAAAAGCCAACCATTTTAGGTTTTATTAATTCTTACAAAGCTCACTTGTCAATTATAATCTAAATCCCAACTCCTATGTGTGGAATTATAGGCGTTACTGGTAACAATCACGTGGTCCAAGATATTTACGATGCCCTAATCTGTTTACAACACCGCGGTCAAGACGCAGCTGGTATTATGACTTATACCGGTGAAAGTTTTCATATTCGTAAAGGCGATGGCCTGGTAAGAGAAGTTTTTAAGCAACACCATATTGTTAAGCTTAAAGGAAACATGGGATTAGGCCATGTCCGCTATCCAACCGCCGGCATATACGATCCAGCCGAATCACAACCTTTTTATGAAAACGTACCTTACGGCATCGCCCTAGTTCATAATGGTAATTTAACCAATTATCTACAATTAGCCACAAAAATTAGAAAAAAAAACCTGAGGCATTTGGAAACTTCATCAGATTCCGAAGTTTTATTAAACGTCATTGCCGACGAAATTCTTAAACTACATCGCCCCAAATTAACACCAGAAGACCTTTTTAAAGCCATAAAATCATCTTATAAACGAATCACTGGAGCCTATGCGGTAATTATGATGATCGCCAATCACGGTTTAGTGGCCTTTCGTGATCCCCAAGGACATCGCCCCTTAATTTTCGGTCGTCGCATGACCGGAGTAAGTTACGAATATATGATTGCCTCAGAAAGCGTTGCCCTAACGGCCTTAGGTTATGAAATTATTAGAGATTTAAAACCAGGCGAAGTTCTTTATATTGATAATCAAAAAAAAATTCATTCCGAAATAATAGCTACCGAAAATAGAGCACCCTGCATTTTTGAATGGGTCTATCTAGCAAGGCCAGACTCCACCATTGATCTAGTCAATGTTTATAAAGCACGCCTAAGAATGGGCGTTACCTTAGCGAAAAAAATCAAAAAAGCAAACCTCAAAATTGATGTCGTAGTTCCTATCCCGGATAGTTCAAGAAGTTCAGCTATCCCTATAGCCGCCCACCTGAATGTCCCCTATCGTGAAGGACTTATTAAAAATCGCTATATCGGTCGCACCTTTATTATGCCGGGACAAGAGATTCGTAAAAAATCAATCCACTATAAACTCTCCCCCATTCCGCTAGAATTCAAAGGGAAAAATGTACTCTTAATAGATGATAGTATCGTGCGGGGCAATACCTCCAAGCAAATTATTGAAATGGTGCGCAATGCAGGAGCTAAAAAAGTCTATTTTGCTTCCTATTCTCCGCCCATTATGTGGCCATGTGTTTATGGGGTAGACATGCCAACACGTAAAGAACTAGTAGCTCACGGCCTAAGCACAGACGAAATTAGAAGAGCTATTGGCGCCGATGCCCTAATTTACCAGGATTTAGATGCTTTATTTGATGCCATAAAAAAAGGAAATCCAAAAATAACCAAGGCTTGCATGGCTTGCTTTGATGGCAATTATCCCACCAAAGAAGTGACTAAAAAAACCCTTGAAGAAGCTGAACGCCTAAGAGGCGGAGACGAAATTCAAAACTTTGCCTATGAAAATCATTCAGATCTAACAGATGACGTCAGTGAAAATCAAATGCGCATGCCAGTTTAAACTTAAATTTTAAATTATTTTCTGGTAAAACTATGCCAAAAGTCATTATTATCGGAAACGGAGCCAGGGAACATGTTATTGCCGAAACTCTAAAAAATTCAACCTCAAATTTAGATTTATTTATTCTAGGAGAAGCAAAAAATCCTGGTCTATTTTCTTTGGCAAGTGAATACAAAATCGGCAAAACAACTGATTTAGAAGTTATTCGGGAATTTAGCACCCGCATCCAACCTGATTTTGTAATCCCCGGACCAGAAGCTCCAATCGATGCTGGAGCCGTTGATTTATTACTCGAAATGGGAATTCCCAGCATTGCCCCAATAAAAACCGTAGCTAGATTAGAATCTTCAAAATCATTTACCCGCGATTTACTGCAAAAATATGGCATTCAAGGAAATCCAAAATTTCGCGTCTTTTTCGGAAATCAAGGACTCGAATCCTATTTGAAAAATGAATTAGCCGAACAATTTGTAATTAAAGCCGACGGCCTTCAAGGCGGAAAAGGAGTAAAAGTAGTGGGTGACCACCTTAAAAATATCGAAGAAGGTTTAAATTATGCTAAAGAATGCCTGAATAAAGACGGCCGAGTGGTCGTAGAAGAAAAACTGCTTGGCCAAGAATTTAGCTTAATGAGTTTCACAGATGGCACCACTATTCTGGATATGATTCCGGTTCAAGACCACAAAAGAGCCTATGTGAACGATCAAGGGCCAAATACTGGAGGGATGGGTAGCTATAGCGACGCCAACCACCTCCTCCCCTTCTTAACACCTCAAGATTTAGCGATGGCCAATGAAATCACTATCCAAGTTTCCAAAGCGCTTCACAAAGAGACCAAGACTCCCTTTAAGGGAATTATATATGGGGGCTTTATTGCCACCAAAAACGGGATCAAACTAATCGAATACAATGCTCGCTTTGGTGATCCGGAAGCAATGAATGTCCTACCGCTCCTAAAAACAAATTTTATTGAAATCTGCCAGGCGCTTATCAAAGGGGAACTCTCCGGCCTAAAGCTGGAATTTAAAAAACAAGCTTCGGTTTGCAAATACGTTGTGCCTCAGGGATATCCTGATAATCCAACTAAAAACGAAAAAATAGAGTTAAAATCAATGCCCGAAAACGCCAAAGCCTATTTTGCTTCCATCGACCAAAGAGCAGACGGATTATACTTAATGGGCTCAAGAGCCATAGCCTTAGTCGGCTTTGGTAATTCATTACCAGAAGCAGAACAAGTAGCGCAAAAAGCCGCTTTATCGATTAAAGGACCTGTTTTCTTTAGGGAAGATATTGGAACTGAAAAACTTATTAAACAAAAAATAAAAGCACTACAAGAATTACGCGCCTAAGCTACCTGCAGCCGCGTCCTTTTTCGAACTAAATAAAACTTATCGCTCCGCCTAACCGCCTTTATTCCCAAAGTAACAACACATTTTGGAAAAACCTTTTTAACTAAACGATCATCTACCCTCAATTCATCAATCCTACCCCACACTACTCCGGTAGAATCTCCCTCCACTACAAATTGATCCCCTACCTTAATCTCATTAGCCTGTACCTCCAGTTCCGCCACCTTGATCTTTGGGTAATAATGAATAATTTTACCCACAAAAATCTTTTCTTCTGTAGCCTGGCTCCCATAAGTCCCACTCAAATCAGTCAAAGGCTTACCCAAATAATAGCCAGAACCCAAACCTCGATGAAAAACTTTTTTGAGTTGATTCTCCCATTTTTGAATATTTTTTACCGTGTATTGACCATCCTTAATCGCCCCCAAAGCTTCACGGTAAGTTCGAACCACACAATCCACGTAGTCCGCACTACGCCCACGCCCTTCTATCTTCAAAACAGAAATTCCACTATCCACTAATTGATCTAAAAACCCAATGGTGCATAAATCAGCCGGACTTAAAACAAAATTATTATCCAAAATTAGCTCATGCCCGGTCTCTTCTTCATGAATTCGATATTTACGTCGACAAGTCTGTAAGCACATCCCCCGATTAGCAGAAGCATTGTGCTGAAATAAACTCAAGTGACAGCGCCCACTTTGAGAAACACACAAAGCGCCATGCGCAAAAACCTCAATCCTTACTAAATTTCCCCCTGGTCCAGTAATGCTTTTTCTTTCAATAAATTGAACAATTTTTTTGATCATAGGCAAAGAAAGTTCCCTTGCCAAAACAATTGTATCCGCGAATTGAGCAAAATAACAAACCGACTCAATATTAGAAATAGATAATTGCGTTGAGGCATGCACACCCATCCCCACAGTTCTGGCATACAAAATAGCACTCATATCTGAAGCAATAATTGCATCAATACCAGCATCCTTTGCCCGGTTAATAACAATTCGCATCAAATCCAAATCCTCATCATAAAGCACGATATTAATCGTAAGATAAGTTTTTACTCTCCTTTTGCGACACTTTTGCACCACTTCAGCTACATTCTCCAAAGTAAAATTATTAGCAGCCCTAGCGCGCATATTCATTTTATCAATTCCAAAATAAACACTATCAGCCCCAGCATTCAGAGCTGCATTAAGAGACGCGAAAGAACCAACCGGAGCCATGAGTTCTGGGATAACAATTAGCTTTTTGCTATTCATCTTTTTTTCATTTTTTTGCAAGGCTTTGTTCATGGTAATTATGCTATGATGAAGGTGGACGGTGGCCCCCGGGAGGGAGGGTAACTATCCCTAAAATCTTTAAACCACTAACTATTTTCCGCACCTCATTTAACGCCATCCTACCTTTTTTTGAATCAGCATTCTCCTCAATATCTACAAAAAATAAATATTCACCCAACTCCTTAGGCGCTGGCCTGGACTCAATTCGACTTAAATTAATCCCCAAATCAGCAAAAACTTCAAATACCGCGAATAAACTACCAGGTTTATTTTCTTGAAAATAAAAAACTAGAGACGTTTTTGCTTTTCTAAATGGCTGCGCCTTAGGCTTTTCAGATGAAATAACAATAAAATCCGTAACATTTGAAGAATCATTTTCAATTGCCCTACCCGCAATTTTAAACTTAAAATGCTTCGCCGCCTCCTTTGAACCAATCGCCGCCATCCCTTCATCCCCAGCTTGCCTAATATATTCGAAAGCAGCGGCCGTACTAGACACGGTAATCCACTCAGCCTTTGGAAAATACTTCCTAAGATAAAGACTACACTGATTTAAAGCCTGTGGATGCGAAACAATCTGCTGAATATGCTTCAAATCAACACCAGGCAAAACAGCTAAACAATGATGAATATCTAATCGCAGTTCATCCACTAAATAAACGCGATGCTTAAATAGGCAATCATGCGTTTCTCTAATAGTACCCTGTAAACGATTTTCCAAAGGGACAACCCCGTATAAGACCTTACCGCTCTCTACTGCTTCAAAAATTTCTTCAATTGAATTAAAATAGACCACAAAATTTCCCTTTTTACCTTTCCATTTTAGAGCAGCAAAAGAAGAATAAGTCAAAGAAGGCCCTAATGTAGCAATTGCTTTTTTGGGGAGAGGCTGTGCTGTTGGCAATTTACCTACTCCAATCATTCGCTGTATTAAAACATCCGTCTCTTTTATAGCCATTTTGCCATAATTCCCAAAATACTTTTTCCCCTGATTAAAATAAGCAATAAAACGACCCAAATCATGCTTAGTAACAATTCGGAAGAGTTCCTGAACCTCCTCCTCAAAAATCTTTAAAACTGCCCTGTTTTGCAAATTCTGAAATTGAATATTTCCATAAAGCTTGGCATCCTGTGCCAAATGCCGAGCCGCGATCTTAACCCTTAAGCAAGACGCCGGACTAGCCAAACTTAAAAGCTCCGACAAATTAGGCCCTAGCCGACTAAGAGTTTTAGCCAAGGCAAAATCCGTAAAATGAACTAAAGTTTGAGCAAAAGCCATTATCTGATCATGCTTTTTAGGACTAATTTTAATTAATTTAAACCCACCTTTTTCCCCAAAAACATCCAAAAACCAAGGCAACCATTTTCCGGGACGAGCCGGAGAGTACAAAATTTTTTGCCCAAAACCAAAAGTAGTTTCATTAAACATCGGGTGCATACCAATTACCGCAGCTTTTGATTTTAACATTGCTTTCACTGGTTGCTCCTTAATAGAAGTTACATCCATTAATAAAGCCTTTTTGCGGACATATGGATTAATCTCCTTAATAACATTTTCGGTCTTATCAATAGGCACAGCCACAATTAAAACCTCTGCCAATTTTGCAACCTCAATATTACTATATTTACTACCTTTATCCGCAATAAAAACCTGGAACCCTAAATTTTTAAAAAAAGAAGCAAAAGCAGTACCCATTCTTCCGTTACCTCCAAAAATCCCCACATTCATTATACTTGCCTTTTAGAAGATTTTTTAGAAACAACCTTGCGCGAAGCCACTTTTTTAACACTCGTAACTCTTTTTGCCACTCTTTTAACCTTTTTTTTTGTCTTTTCCCCAATTTCTATTGCCTCTTTTTTCCGTTCATTTACATATTTAGAAGCTGTCTTTTTAAATAAATCTGCTTTTTTATGAGCCTCCTTAACCCATTGATCCAAATCAATATTTCCTTCGGTAAAGTCATTAAACGCCTTATTAGTCTTAGCCCAAAAATCTTTAGCTGGTTCACTTTTGGCCACATCCTTTACAATACTCGAGATTTCCTCCACCATTTCAGAAAGATCATCAGCAATCGCCTTATGCCCAAGCCCACCTTCTCTCCGTTCCTTAATAATTTTTTCTCGAAGCTGTGATCCGCGTTTTGGTGCGAATAATAAACCAGTAAGGGTACCAGCTATAAGTCCTAACATTAGAGATATTTTTCCTTTTCGAACCATATTTTGTGGAGGTTAAAAATAACAAAAATAGTATAACACCTCACGATAAAAAAGAAATAAAATTGCCACTTAGAAATAAGGTTTGACTTTCCGCGCTGGTTTACCTACTATTTGAAAGCTTAAAATTCTGAACAATTAAACCATGCCTATTACCCAATCAGCCAAAAAACAACTCCGCCAATCAACTACCAAAAAATTACGCAATTATCAAATGAGAACTACCTTAAAGAATAGTCTCAAAAATCTCCGCGCTGCAGCCAAAAGCGAATTAGGAGAGGCTCATAAAACCTTGAAATCAACCTATAAAATCATTGACACCGCTGCCAAGAAAAATATTATCCACAGCAACAAAGCCGCACACCTTAAATCACAAATGGCTAAATTAGTAAGTAAAATTGTACCAAGCGGCGCTAAAACCGAAGAAAATCAACCAAAAAAGAAATCAACCAAAAAGAAATAAGGACTTAGTCTTATTTGGAAATAATTTATTAAGCAAACCTCAAAAAAGTTATTTTTGGTTTTTTTAAAAAAATCCATTACAATCTTATCAATTAAATCGGGCCTGTAGCTCAGGGGTTAGAGCAGTCGGCTCATAACCGATTGGTCGTTGGTTCAATTCCAACCAGGCCCACCATCATTAGTTCCACCGAAGAGGTGGGATTTTTATTTTTGTGCGAAATGCGCTTGTTTACTGTATATGTTGGCGGTTTTGTTGATGATGATGTGGTTCGAACATAGGTGAATAATTGTTAAAAAGGGTTCTTGTAAAAGATTGTAAAAGCAATACAATATAACCAAGTTTTACCAGCCAATTATGACAACCACAAAAACAATCGGTGCAAAAATTAAAACTTGGAGAGCGATAAAGGATTTAACCCAAGACGAATTGGCCAAGAAGGCTGATTTGCCCCTATCCAACGCTTGTTAAAATAGAATCGGACGCTGTGCAGAATCCATCTATCGATACGGTTACGAAAATTGCGGCAGGATTTGGAATTACTTTGGATGAATTAATAAATAATTTATCAGTATGAAAAATATCACTTCACTTACAATTTTTGAAACTCATAAAATTCGTCGCCACTTTAATGAGAAAACTGAGACGTGGCATTTTTCTGTGATTGATATTGTGGCAGCTCTTACTGAACAGCGGGATTACAATAGAGCAAAGACATACTGGACTACACTGAAAAATCGGTTAAAAAATGAGGGGAGTGAAGTGGTCACAAAGTGTGACCGGTTGAAAATGATTGCCCAGGATGGAAAAATGAGGGAAACCGATGTGGCCGATGTAGAAACTATTTTACGTCTTATCCAATCTATCCCAAGCAAGAAAGCCGAGCCGATCAAGCTTTGGTTGGCCAAAGTAGGATATGAACGGATGGAAGAAATGAGTGATCCTGAAAAGGCACTCAATCGTAGTCGTGAGTATTGGCAAAAGCAAGGGAGAAGCGAAAAGTGGATACAGCAACGAATGACCGGACAAGAAACGAGAAATAAATTGACTGATTATTGGTCAGATAGCGGCGTAAAAAAAGGCGAAGAATTTGCTATTCTCACTAATATTATTCATCAGGAATGGAGCGACTTGTCAGTAAAAGCTCATAAAAATCTCAAAGGGTTGAAAACGCAAAATCTTCGTGATCATATGAGTGAAGAAGAATTAATCTTTACAGCGCTTGCAGAGCTTTCCACAAGGAAAATTGCCGAAACCGACAAGACACAAGGGTTAGAAGAAAATAAAAACCCAGCGATAAAGGGTGGAAGAATTGCAAAGGATGCACGGAAAGCGCTAGAGGAAAAAACTGGAAAATCGATCGTAACGGGAGAAAACTACTTACCAAAGAAAAAAACTTCAAAAAAACTTAAATAATTTATGAACGAAATAATCTACATCTTGATCAACGAAGCCATGCCTGGTTATGTAAAAATAGGCATGACTAACAACAGCTTGGAGGAGCGCATTCGTTCGCTTGATACTACCAGCGTTCCGCTTCCGTTTGAGTGCTTCTATGCTGCGATCGTGAAAAATGCCCGAGAGGTTGAAAAACTTTTGCATGATACTTTTCTCGACCATCGCGTTCGCTCAAATCGTGAGTTTTTTGAAGTTTCTCCAGAGCGTGTAGTTTCTGCCTTGCGACTTGCTGAAATTGAGAATATCACACCGAAAAAGGACTATGTGGAAACTATCGAAGATCAGAAGGCACTTGACCAAGCGCGCGAACGAAGAGGAATATTTAATTTCGCCATGGTTCACATCCCTATTGAGGCGGAATTGACCTATGTGAATGATGAAAATGTAAAAGCAAAAGTGGTTGCGCTTTCAGGGAAGAAAACCATCGAGTTTCAAGGAGAAATAACCAGTCCATCGGCCGCCGCTCAAAAGCTCCTTGGCTATCAATATCAGGTTCAGGGGACGATTTATTGGATGTATCAGGGGGAAACGCTTGATGAACGTCGAAGACGGTTAGAAGAAGGCGAAAGCGATCAGGTTTGATCTATCCCAACAGCTGTCTTCACCTCCTCCACAAACTCCTTCATCATAGCCGTATTATCCTTCAACCAAATGTACCAAAACAAGAATAATTCCTCAGAAAGTCGCCAATGCACCCTAAGCCACACCTCCATTTCCGAGTCCAAAATGCTTGTAATTTGCTTAGAATCAGCCATTTCGTCCTCCGGCTGATGTTCCAAATATTCCTCAACAGTCATCCTTTTCTTTACCAACCCTTTGGTTTCCGGTTCCAATCGCGTTAATGAGCCCCCACCAGTATTAATTATTCTTTAGTGCTTTTTCCGCAAATAAAATCTTCAGCTAAGGGCGTACAAATCCTATTAACATCATCATCTGGTAACGGATTACCGTCTTGATCTAGTAAAGCCTCCTCATCTATTTTAACTTCATAACCTGGAGCAGTTGCCACTCCATTATTAGCCACCGCCGATGACAACACCGATGGACATCCGCTATCATCATCAAATTCAACAAAAGCATGTCCGTAAACTCTATCCCCCGTATTTAGAGCTAATTTAACAACCCCTCTGACTAAAAAACCACAACTTGAATCAACAGAATCCATAGGAACCCAAAATCCATAATCAGAATCAACAACTGACGAATCCTGATCACTCCACCCATCAGTTGCATATATAGAGTTTCCCCATGCCCCGGAAGAACAGGTCAACTGTCCAACTGATGTAGTTAAATGAGGATCACTCGAGCATAAATGACACGTAACAGGAAGTTCCTCCTGCGTTGCCGCATTAACCTTACGATTTACTAATCCCTCAATCCGGTCAACAAGATTGTCACCTGGATAACCTGGAGCAGGCGATGGGGATAAACATGGAGCGTAATAGAAAGGCTCCCCATCATAAATATCAGCATCAAATTTAGGAGAAGCATTACCGCTGCCATCCACACATCCAGATGCTAGCCCTCCTAAAAAAAAGGAAAGTAATAATTTATTATGCATAATCTAAAAACTTAAAAATAAGTCTTAAATTATATATAAAAAAAATTTTATCGCAAGTCAATTTTTTTAAAAATCCTCCTTTACTTGCGAATCAAATCTAAAAAAGCTAATATCGAGCGGATTTTTTAACCCCTCTCCACATGAACGAAGATAAAATTATCCTCACTCTGCAAAAACTCAGCAAAATCAAAGAAGAACTCAAAGAAGTCAAAAAAGAACTTAAACAAGAAGAAAAAATTACAGATGAAGAATATGAGACCATGAAAAAAACCGCCAAAGAACTACACGGCCAGCTTAAAGATTTTGAAGAAAATTGGAAAAGAGAACTTCTAAACGACGAAGCCTACCAAAAACTTCGCGAATTAAAAATCCAAAAAGAAGAGGAAGTAGCAGAAGAAATCGCCAAACTCTATCAATTAGTAGAAAAACTACCACCCAAAATGTGGGAAACAAAAATTGAAACCGAAGAAGGCCAAATTCGCCTCCAAATCCAACCAGAAATGAAAGTTTACCTAAATGGGAAGGAGGAAAAAAGACGGGCCTAAAAAATAAATTATTGACAAACAAACCCAAAAGTATAAGGTAAACTACCTAGTTTTTTTAAAAATTGACGAATGAAACATCACTTAAATCGAGATCCAGACCAAGAAATCTCAGAAATAATAATATCAATAGATCAAGCCGTATGGTATAACCCTACAACGAATATATATGAATTAACTGATGCGATACAAGAAATTGTTGAAGCACAAGGATACGGTGGCCTTACAGATTTAGACAAAGGGGAAATTCATATCGTTAATGTGCCTATTGCTGCACAGGAGGATTTAAAAAGAAAAATTTTTATGGCCTTATCGCAAATTAAGGCTTAAAATTTTAAAAAAGACTATCTTCAATCCCCTGCTTTTTCCCGATATTCCTCAATTGTTGTTTCTAATTCTTCCAATTCCTCTTCTAAAGCTTCCTTTAAATCCACCCAATCTTCTTCGGAATTTTCAAGATTACGCACCATCTCCTCAAGTTCTTCAAGCCTAGTCCATAAATCATCTAAAGAATATTCGTAATTATCATCCGTGACCGGATCACTGCGATCAGAACCAGATTGCAAATCCTCAATCAGCATGCGCCAATCGTCAAGCTTTTCCTTTACAGAATTAAGATAGTTTTGACGTTTTTTATTAAACATACAGCAAAAAAAAAATTAAAAAACTATTTTTTACAAACAACAATACCTAATAAAATAACAAAAAACCTGACCTATCATAAAATCTACTAAGCCATAAGGCAAGCCCAATTATTTCGCCCAATTTTTAGCTTTTAGAGCTTTAAAGGCAGCATCCTGCTCCGCATTTTGCTTACTTGAACCCTCGCCAGCAGCGATAAGTTCATCGCCGAAATAGACTCCCATTTTAAATTCTTTTTCATGATCAGGTCCATTTTCCTCAATAAGACGATATATTGGTGTACAACTAAGACGCTCTTGAGCAATTTCCTGCAATTTAGATTTTGAGTCAATATGCAATCCCTTTTCTAGGATATCCTCCAAATAAATGAGCACAAATTTATTAATAAATTTATGTGAGATTTCATAACCATGATCCAGATAAACCGCCCCAATCAAGGCCTCAAACGTGTTAGCCAAAATATAATTTTTAGTACGCCCCCCAGATTTTTCTTCCCCATGGCTCAAAACTAAATAATTACCAAGATCGAGTTTTTTAGCCACGTGAGCCAGATGTGTCCCCTTAACCAAAGCAGATCGCCAATTAGTTAATTCGCCTTCATCATTAGGATAGTGTTTATATAAAAATTCTGTAACCACTAATTCCAAAACAGCATCACCTAAAAATTCCAAACGCTCATTGCTTTCGATTGACCCCCTTGGAACCTCGTTAAGATAAGATTTATGAATAAAAACTGTCTGTAAAATTTCGTGATCAAGAAATTGAATCCCAATTTTTTCTTCCAATTGCTTAAAAACACTATTTTGCATAAGATTGAGGTTTATATTTTTTCATAACTGCACTTAGCACTCCGTTAATAAACTTCGCAGAATTTTCCGTACCTAAAGATTTAGCTATTTCAATTGCTTCATTAATAGCCACTATGGGAGGAACATCATCAGAAGCAATAATTTCATACACTCCCAATTCTAATATAACCCTATCCACTGGCGCAATTTTTTCAAATTCCCACTCCGGCGCCAATTCGGTAATAATATCCTGAATTTCTTCTCTTTTCGCCAAAATTCCTTTTAAGCTATTTTTGGCAAAATCCAAACTATCTAACTTAGGATGCAAATGACGTAAAATATAATCCAAAATAAAATCAGCCTCACCACCACGAAATTCCCAGGCAAATAGCGTTTGAACCACCGCGATACGGGACAAATGCCTATTACTGGACATTTCAAAAAATCATTTTAAAAGACAAACTAAACTTGAACCTTAGTAATTTTATCAATTTCCTTTTGCTTATCAATCACTTGCCTACCTCGATACTTACCACATTGAGAACAAACATAATGCAATCGTTTCATGGCTCCACAAGCCTCACATGGAGCAGTAACTGCCGCATTAGCTAAACGAACACGAGTAGCATTAGCAAAAGTTTTATAACGACGATTTGATCTAGTTTTTGATTGCTTTCGCTTGGGTACCGAATGCTTAGCCATAATGAGACCTGTTAAATTAAAGCCTTTCCAGCATAAGGCAAAATTCCTAAATTGCAAGAGAAAATCACATAGAAAACCTAAGGACTAGAAAATTACAGAAACCAATCGATTTAAAAGATTTAAAATACTCATCATGGCATTTTCATCTAAAGTATCATCTACCCACTCCCCGCCTGAATCGTCATCCCCCTCCATATTTATATCCTCATCACCATAATTTATATCTTCATTTTTAACATCCCCACTTGGTTCTTGCATATCACTACTACTATAGTAATTTTCAGCAGAAGCTTGATTAAAGACGTCCTCAATATACTGATCATCAATTTCATTCACCTCCACTTCTTCATCACTCACTCCAAAAGTTTCTATAACATTCCCGAAATTGATAATTATTTTCGCTGCCTCAGCTCGGTTAACACCACGCTTTGGCGCAAAAGTGCCATCCGGATTTCCACTAACTACCCCTAAACGCGTAGCAGCTTCAACATATAGAAACTCAGCATCACTCTGTAAAACATCAAGATAGGTTGGTTTTAAATCAGCAGAATTTGTCGTTCCCAAAACTATTTTTAACAAATCCATTGTGCTCATCCCAGCGGCTTTAGCTGTAACCTCCAAAGCCAAATGAAGCACCTCATCACGAGCCGCAAAGCGGAAAGGATCTACTCCTTTTAAATTTTCATTTGCATTCATATTTAATCCCAAATTTTCACCATAAGCAAAATAAGATTCTGACCAATCTCCATGTACTTTCGGGTTAGCTGAAACTCCGCTATTCGGGATTTGCTTAAAAGCAGCTTCTAATGCCATTTTTAAAATCTGATTAACAACCAATTGATCGCCTGCACCATACATTCCAGCATGAGCAGCATCCTTATAACCACTCACAATACCTTCATCAGACGCTTCTTCGACATAAGTATAAAACCATTCCGCAGGATTGACATCTGTAAAATTAGTCACACCTGCTTCAAAAAGAGCAGCCGTATTTCCACCTTGTAATTGCTCAACAGTATCTTGAGCGCCATCAATTTCAGTCGTCAACTCGTCTAAAGATAATTCTCCCTCAAAATAATTACCAACCGCATCATCAACCGCTTCTAAAACTCCTTCCATTTGATCAGCTTGATCCCCAATAAAAATATAATCAGCAGCGACACCTTGAATCGCTTCAATGCTATTTAAAAGATTGGCTCGAAGAGTTTTTCCATCAGCTTTATAATCAGCAATACGCGTATTCATAGAATCAATGCTCTCAAAAAGACTACTTTTTATCGTAACAATATTTTCTGCATCATCTCCAAAATGAGGAAGCCCCTTTATAAATTGATCCGCATTAAAATCCTTATAACCTAGCAAATGCTGAAAATTTTCCGATAAACCTTTATTTACAACCATTCCAATCGCCTCATTTAAAATATTTTCAGGAATAAGGTTTAAAACATCCACCATGAAAGCCATAGCAGGATCATTATCCACGCCCAGAGTGGACTGGAAACTCTGAATAGAGGCTGATTTAGTATTCATAACATCACCACCACCAATTCCCATGGTCAATCGATCGATTTGGCGTTTAATTTGATCTAAAATTTGAAATCCCTGTTCAGCTTTCCAGGGTTCGCCTACTGAAAGAGCACCATCCATCTTATCGAGAACTTCTTCCGCTTTCTCAAATAACATTTTCACTTCTTCTTGAAGATAGGAAGGCATGTTTACAAGTTCTTCATATCCTTTTTCAATCTCCTGCCTGATGAAAGAAATTTCTTTTTGCATATGAGCACTTTGCTCAAGAACACCTCGCTGTTCACGAACTTGATTTAAAATAGACCAAGGATCCTCCCATTGAAGATCATCATTAAGAATCTGAAGATCATCACGATAATCCATAAAAACATCCTGATATTCGTCACGAAGATCCTGCATAACTTCGAAGTCCGTAATATCCGTATAAGCCATACCCATCAACGTTTGATAAATACCATCGACATCCTTCTGAATGACGCCCATAGCATCAACTGATTTCTGAACTAAATCCTGAACGTCGTACAAAGATTGAGGAATCGCATCCTCAAAACCAATACTGGTATATTCCTGAATAAGACGATCCGCCTCACTCTGCCAATTCAAAACCCATTCACGACTACGCTCATCGGATTCAATGAGCAAACTCAAGGCATCCAAACGCAGCCAATAAAGATCAGACGCGCTTGTTTGTTGCCAAAAAGTATTATTATCAATTTCTCCAGCACCTAAATTATTGACAAGCCCCGTAAGATGATCAAAATAAGAAATAAAGTCAGCATAATTTTGATCATTTTCTGCCGTGTAATGATCACCCTTAGCTAAAATAGCCTCAGCCGCTGCCAACCGACGTTCCGCTTCGGCTTCATCAATCCAACCACGTAAAAGTTCTCTTTCAACTTGCTTCACGGTGCGTTCTGCTTCACGAGCAAAATTACGAACCCAACGATTCATTTCTTTATTACGACGATCCACCTCTTTTTGACGGTCTTTAAGCCATTTTTCTGCATCCTCAATCCATTGAGTCACGTCTTCTTCGGAGGGTTCATATTGTTGTTGCTCATCACAACTAGTACTTACCCAACTTCCGCTTTGATCGTAGTATCCACAATCTTGTGATGCAGTGTCATTCCAATCTTCACCGGCCTCATCACATGGAGTAGGAATCCAATTTCTGTTTTGATCGTAGTATCCACAACCCTTATCTTCGTAATCACCCTCTTCCTCACCATAAGATCCTCCCTCACCAGCCGCATTGTAATTTTCACCTTCTTGCCCACATTCTTCCGCTATCCAAGCCCCGCTTTGATCGTAGTATCCACAACCCTTATCTTCGTAATCACCCTCCTCCTCACCATAAGATCCTCCCTCACCAGCCGCATTATAATTTTCACCTTCTTGTCCACATTCTTCCACTATCCAAGCCCCATTTTGATCGTAGTATCCACAACCAGATTGCTCAGGTTTTCCCTCATTATCTCCTTGCTGATAATAATCTTCACCAGCAGGATAAGTACCTTCATTATAATCTCCTCCTTCTCCGACAGGCATCTGTTCATCATAAACACTCGTATCATATTGCACTAATAAAACATTTGTGGCCATTTGCCCGATATCTATTTTCCCAAGAAAAGCTTTTCCTGGCCCATTATAATGGGCATACTCGGCAACAGCCGGAATCGCACCAAATACAAATAAAAAGACAGCCAATGTCCCCAACTGCACTGTCTGATTTCTTAAATAATTTTTAATTTTTTGCATTTTTGTTTTTTTAAAAAATATTTTTTTCCCTACATTAAAAAGCAAAATTTAACTCGGGATTTTTTAACCAACATTGACATTATAAAATATTATTATTAATAAGTCAATATTTCCCTTATCCTTAAAATTGCCCCTAAGCTTAGTTTAAGCTAGATTAATTCCATTATGTTTCACTGGCTTCGCCGCAAGACACGATATCTCAATGACACCTTTTTGGCCCTCGATATTGGGACCGAATTTATTAAAGCCGTAATAATAAAAATCGAGCCTCCAAATGGCCAAATCCTAGGGATAGGAAAAATAAGACAAAACCTCGATGAAATGCAAAATGGCATGATTACCGATATTGCCGGCGTTATTCGAAATTGTAAAAAGGCTATTGCCATTGCCGAAGAAAAAGCTGACATAAAACCTCATCAACTTATTCTTGGAATTGCCGGCGAATTAATTAAAGGAGCAACTCGAACCATTCATTACCGTCGCCCTCAACCTCAAGCTAAAATCCACCTTGAGGAATTAAAAAATATTATCCACAAAGTTCAATGGAAAGCTTTTGAACAAATCAGATCTGAAATCGCCCATGAAACCGGTCAAAACGAAATTGACATAAAACTGATCAATGCTTCAATAATGGATATTAAAATCGATGGTTACAAAATAGCCAACCCTCTTGGCTTTCAAGGTAAAGAAGTTACTATTAATATTTTTAATGCTTTCTCCCCCCTCACTCATTATGGGGTTTTACAAAGCATTACCGCTGAACTTAATATTGATTTACTTGCCATGACAGCAGAACCATATGCCCTAACAAGCGCCCTGACCCAAAAATCCAAAGAATTTTTCAATGTCCTAATCATGGATATTGGTGGAGGCACAACAGATATTGCTCTGATTCAAGACGGCATCCTAGAAGGCACAAAAATGTTTACCCTAGGAGGAAGAAGCTTCACCAAAAGATTAGCCAATAGCCTTAATGTCTCTTTCCTTGAAGCGGAAGAAATCAAACTAGCTTATGCCGAAAATCGCTTAGAAAAACAATCACACAAAATCGTAGCCAAAAGCTTAAATCAAGATTGTGACATGTGGCTAACCGGAGTTAGCCTAACTCTAAGTGAATTTCTAAACGAAACCCCTTTACCTCCTAAAATTTTACTCTGCGGAGGAGGATGCCTTCTGCCTGAAATAAAAACTATGCTTACAGAAGGAACCTGGTGGAAAAACTTATCTTTTATCCATAAACCAGTTATCCAATTTGCAGAACCGCAATTAATCACCACCCTTACAGACAAAAACTCCTATCTTAAAGGCGCAGAATATGTCACTCCAGCATCTCTAGCCTATCTGGGGATGGAGCTAAAAAACGAAGAAAAAATTTTAGGGCAAATTTTGCGCAAAGTGGTAAGATTAATGCAAGTTTAAATTTCAACATGAATCAACCTTCTCCAGATAATAACAATATAATTCGTCAAATTTCAAAAAGAAAAGTCCTTTGCGTAGAATTAGATGAAGAAATAACCTCCATTTTTGAACATATCGAAAAACTTAAATACAATGAGGTTTTTTTACTTGTTCCAGAACGAGCCGCTCTACTCCAAAGCATAGTTAATCTAAATATTCTAAAAAGAAAAACCGAAGATCAAGGAAAAAGCCTATCTCTAATTACTAATGATCCTGTTGGTAGGAAATTAGCCCTAAAAGCAGGAATACCTATTTTTGATCAACTAAGCCCTGCCCTACTACCGTCACCCAAAAAACACATTCCTTCCCCTCAAGAATTAATACAACCAATTAAAGCCATGGCCAACGACCTTAACGAAAATAGACCAAAGCGCCTAAATGAAAAAAAACTTTCTATTTTCGATGTTGTCCAAAAAACAAAAAATAAAAAAATATATTCCTGGAATCGTTTACTAACTTTTATTAACACGTACCGTGAAAAAAAAGAACTAGCCAAAGAATCACGTTTTACGATAGGTGCCCCCAGCCGAAAAACCTTAGGCACAATGGTTGTTGCCAGCTTATGTTTACTTTTTATAATTAGCTATATTGCCCTTCCGGGAGCAACCATTACCATTATCCCCCAATCTGATGTAATTGAACAAAGTGTCAACATCACCCTAGCCAATGTTAAGCAGTACGGCACCAATCCTTCGCTTAATTCTCCTCATCCCATCGCCTATTATCCCCTAGAAGTTACGGTTCAAAAATCCGCCACCTATACTGCTACTGGTCAAATCTTTGAAGGCACAAATGCCAGAGGCACCGTAACGTTTATTAATGAAAGAACTACTCCCTGGCCATTAGTCGCTTTAACCAGAATCCAAACCGAAGATGGCCTTATTTTTAGAATACAATCCCCGGTCACAATCCCCGCAGCCAATTCCTCAGGCTTTGGCACCGTTGACGCAACCGTAGTAGCTGATGAAACTGATGCCTACGGACGAGTTATTGGCGAAAAAGGGAATATTGGACCAGCTTCTTTTCTTCTTCCCGGATTAAGAGAAGAAAGCCGAAAAGAATTATACGCTCGTAATTCATCTCCCATGACCGGCGGATCAACTGTTGTTACCTTAAAAATCACGCAGGAAGATTTAGATGCCTCAAAAGAGTTAATTCGCCAAAACCTAGAAGCTGAAACTACCCTAGCCCTTCAAACCGCTCTTGATGAACAAAATAAACTTAATGGCACAGATCTTCAGTTACTAACAAAAACTCAAGCGCTTAAATTATCTGAACCCACTTACGATATTCCCATTTATCTTTTAGAAACTTTACAAGATCAATTTGAAGTAAGCGGCAATATGATGGTCAACGCCATTACCTATAGCAAAAAAGAATTATTTGAAATTTTAAAGCAAGAATTAACCATGAGGAAAAGTCCTGACAAATCACTTCTTAAAATTGATGAAGGATCCTTATCCTATGAAATTTTCGAATTTGAAAAAAATCCTGGACAAATTAAATTAACTGCAACCATTAAAGGCATTGAAGCCTTTGCCATTGATCCATCTGATGAAAATGGAGCCAAACTAATTAAAAAAATCAAGGAACACATTGCCGGGAAGCCCGTAAAAGAAGCTCAAGACTATATTCAAAATCTTCCCGAAGTAAATAAAGTAAAAATTTCCTGCTGGCCAGTCTGGGCACCCACCATCCCCTCGGTTTTTAAAAACACGGAAATTAAAATAGATACCGACTGGCTAGAAGAAATGAAACAATAGAAAATTCAACCTTTTACTGCTATATTAAACCAAAATATCGTAAACTTTTGACCTCTAAATTTTAATTTTATGCTTTATTCCCAACTCTTTGGAAAAACAGTTAAAGAAATATCCCAAGATATCAAACTAATTAGTCATAAACTACTTTACCAAGGAGGATTCATCCGTGAATCAACTGCTGGGCGTTATTACTTTTTACCACTCGGTATTCGCGTTCAAGATAAAATAATCAAAATTATTGAGAAAGAAATGGACAAAACCGGAGCCCAAAAACTTATTACCCCGGTCCTACACCCTCTCGAGTTATGGGAAGAAAGCAACCGCACCAACAGTGTTGGTTTTGAACTCATGACCATTAAGGACCAGAGAGGAGCTGCCTTTGCGTTAGGGGGCACAGCAGAAGAAATGATGGTTGATTTAGTCCGCAAATTTAATCTCAGCTATAAAGACCTTCCCTTTAATATCTATCAATTTTCCCAAAAATTTCGTGATGAACGAAGAGCTCGTGGCGGACTTTTACGTGTCCGTGAATTTTTAATGAAAGACGCCTACTCTTTTCACCAAGACGAAGAAAATTTTAAAATTGAATATCGCCGCATGTGGGAAACATATCTCCAGATTTTTAAACAAGTAGGATTAGAAGTTATTCCCATTGAATCAGATAATGGTTATATAGGGGGAGAATATTGCCACGAATTTGTCGTTGAATCCCCAGCCGGAGAAAGTCGTTTCTTAATCAGCCCCGACCGCACTTATGCCGCCCATGAAGAAGTAGCGATCTTTAAAAGAGAAATAATGAATGAAAATGAAATTCCTTTACCTTTAAAAACAGTTGATGCCCCACGCGGTCCATCCATTCAAGCCGGAGTAGATCTTTACCAAAAACCGGCCTGGAGACAAATCAAAACCATTGTTTATGTAACGGATGAGAAAGAAAAAATACTGGTTGCAATAAGAGGAGATCTGGAAATTAACGAAATAAAATTAAAAAAAGTTCTAAAGTGCATTCAATTAAGAACCGCTACAGAAGAAGAAATTAGAGCTTTAGGAAGCGTTGTGGGCTTTGTTTCTCCCCTAAAAATTAAAGCAAAAAAAATCGGAGATCCTTCTTTGAAAACCGTAACTAATTTTTACACTGGAGCTGATGAATTTCAAAAAGACACCCTCAATGTTAATTATGAACGCGATTTCACCGTAGACCTAATGGCTGATATTGCCCTTCCTCCAAAAGAATGCGTTACTAACGACAACAAAAAGCTAATAGAAAGTAAAGGCATTGAAGTCGGAAATATTTTCCAACTGGGTACTCATTATTCGACCAAAATGGAACGGGCTAATTTTACAGACGAAAATGGACACCCTAAACCATATTATATGGGTTGCTATGGCATTGGCGTTGGTCGCACCATGGCCACCGTAATCGAAATTCACCACGACGAAAAGGGTATTATTTGGCCAAAAAATATTGCTCCCTATCAAGTTCATTTAATCAATTTAGGAGGAGAAGAAAACCTAATTAAAAAAGCAAAAAATCTCTATTTAAAAATGCAAAACACCGGAATCGAAGTGCTTTGGGATGATCGAGATTTACGGGCCGGAGAAAAACTTAACGATGCTGATTTGATCGGCATCCCGATTCGCCTGATTATTAGCAATCGCTCTTTAGAAAAAGGTGGCGTAGAGTGGAAAGAACGCGCTAACCCAGAAAACAAATTAATCCCCGAAAATCAACTTTTATCCGAATTAGCTCAATACTATGCGACCTAATCTTTTTTGGCGCGCAATTATTATTATTTTCTTTTTAACATCCAGTCTCCTTCCTGCAAATTTAATTGCCTCGGATTTAGGACCAACCGCCTCTTTTTATATTACCCCCAGCAGCGGTTCTCTTGAAACCACTTTTAGTTTTGATGCTTCAGCTTCTTATGACCAAAAAGGATTTTCTAATTCTCTTTCCTATCGCTGGAATTTTGATTACAACACCGGTGGATCCTTTTCAGAATGGTCACTCCATCCCACAACCACTCACAAATTCACTTCTTCTGGCGAAAAAACTATTGCCCTGGAAGTCAAAGATAACAATGAAGCCATTGATCGCACCTTTGGAACAATAACTGTAGCAGAAACTAAAATTTTTGATGGCTGGTTTGATATTAGCCCTAAAGAAGGAGACTTAAACACGGTTTTTGAATATCAAGCCATAATTACCAGTAAATCTTCAGTTCCGATTAGTGACTATCAAGTTCGCTGGGATTTTAACGGAGACAACATCTTTGATACCGATTTTTCAACCTCCAAAATTAATCATCATACTTACTCCACTACTGGTTATTATAACCCCAAAATGGAAATTAAAAGCCCGGATGGAACCACTCTAATAATTATCGGCTATGAGGACAATAATGAAAATCTTGTTTCCTATATTTACGTTACTTTTGATCAGTACCCCCAAGCCTCCATCAGTGTTTATCCCTCTATTGGTTCAACCAGCACCCTCTTTTATTTTGATGGCTCAACATCATTTGACAGTCAAGATCACAAAAATATCAAATATCGCTGGGATTTCGAAGGCGATGGCCTTTTTGACCTTGATTGGAGCGATGAAATAAACCCCACTCATTATTATCTTACACCAAGAACCTATAACGCTATCCTCCAAATCAAAGACCAAGACGGATATATAGATGAAGCCTTTACAACCATTATTGTTCAAGAAAATAATTTCCCCCCAAAAGCTGATTTTTCCATTAATTCAGACAGCGGACTAAGTGACAAAACTTTAGGCACCACCAGTACCAATTTTACTTTTAACGCCAGCAGCTCAAAAGATGAAGAAGATTCCCTAAGCCAACTTCAAGCGCGCTGGGATTTCAACGGCGATCAAAATTTTGATACCAGTTATGACACCTTGAAAACTGCTAATTATCGTTATTTAGACCCCGGCACCTATAGTGTTACTCTTGAAATCATGGACACGAACGGACAAAAAGACATCATTACAAAAACCATCACCATAGTTGCTAATGATGCCCCGAACCCTGCTTTTACTGTTTCGCCCCTACGCGGAACAACTGGCACAATCTTTTCTTTTGACGCCAGTGCTACTAATGACAGTCAATATACCAACAGCTCCCTAGAAATTCGCTGGGACTGGGATGGAGATGGAAACTACGACACGCCCTTTAACGTGGATAAAACAACTAAATATCAATACGAACTAGCCGGTAATTATCAAGTTATTATGCAAGTTCGTGACCCGGAAGGCAAAACCTTAACCACAAGCCAAACTATTGAAGTCATTGCCAGCGCCGCACCAACTGCTAATCTCAAAGTTGATTTTACAGAAGGAACTTTTTCCACTGCCTTTCATTTTGATGCCAGCCAGTCAAGTGATGGCGAAACCAAAACTGAAGATTTAAAATTCCGGTGGGATTATAATTATACTGGGACCAGTGACATTACCTATGATACCTCCTGGAGTACAGGGAAAACCAAAACACTGTATTTTGACCAAACTGGCGACATCAAAATTAGAGTAGAAGTCAAGGATTCAGAAGGCTACACTGCGAGTGCATTCCTGACCGTGCATCTTCACTGGGCATCAGCCTATATGGATTATTTAAAAAACAAAGGAATTCTTAAGGGATATGCTAATGGAGACATGGCCCCGGATCAATTCATCACCAGAGCCGAACTACTCAAAATGGCTCTTAAGTCAGCGGAAATTTCCGAAGCAGGACATATTTATCAAAGCTATTTTAGTGACGTTAAACAAATGGATTGGTTTTATTCTTATGTTGAAAAAGCCTATGAAATAGGAATTGTCAGCGGCTATTCCAATGGTTATTTTTACCCCAATAATCCCATCACTCGCGCCGAAGCCACTAAAATTATTATTAAGTCCTTTAGCCTAGAATTAATAAATTATAAAAATGGCACTTTTACTGACGTTTCTTCAAATGACTGGTTTGCTAATTACGTAGCCACGGCTTACGATTATGGCCTAATAAATGGATATGGAGACGGCACTTTCCAACCTTACGGACAAATGACCAGAGGGGAAGCTTCGAAAATTCTAGCCTTGGCCTTACAAGGTAATTTGTAAAAAAATCTCCACAAGCCTTGTTTAACACCTAAAAAAATGTTATAATTTAAAGATTTTTAAAATTAAAACAAAAAAATCATGACCCACCCAAAAAAATATCTCAACTCTTCCAAAATCCTTTTATCCCTAGTTGGAATAATTTCCATTTTATCTGGGACCATAGTTTTAGCGGCCCCGACTGCTACCCCACCTTCCGGAGAAGTAAATCCCAATTTTAGCTCTTTATACGTCGAAAATCAGGCCACCATTGAAGGAGACCTAGAAATCGGAAAAGCAGTAAGTATTGGGGGTAATTTAAGCGCCCTAGGATCCCTAAACATCACTGGCGATTTAACTATTGGCGGAGAATCTCGTTTCACTGGTACCGCCACCTTTGACGGCCAAACGCAATTCAACAAAAATGCAACCTTTGTAAAACAATTAACAGTACGAGATAATGCTAATTTTGAAAAAAACCTAAACCTAACCAATGATCTAAGAGTTGATGGTAAATCAAGCTTTCTAGATGATGTTAAAACAAATAATTTCAGAGCCACTGGCAATGCTGAATTTTTAGGAGAAACTAAATTACATAACAATGTCACCTTCAATAAAAACGCTATTATCGACGGCAATTTAACCATAAACGGCACCCTAAACGCAAAACAAATCGAAGGATTACCAACCTCGACTGGATTACCTGATGGGGACATTACAGTGACTGGAAATCTTTCTGTGGATGAAAATGGCAATTTTACCAAGAATGTTACTATCGATGGCGATTTAATCGTTAACGGAGAAATTAAAAATTCCGCTACACCAGCGGCCCCCTCACCCACTGAACAAACCGGGTATTTCAACGATGATGTCACTATTGATGGACAATTATTTGTGAATAACCAAGGTAATTTTAAAAATGTGGTTATCGGCGACCCAAGTTCAAACATCGGACAAATTGCGGTTTATGGCGCTGGAACATTTTCTAATAGTGTCCAAATTATGGAAGGACTTCTGGTTCAAGGCAAAAATGGCGCTTCCTCCGGCTTTGAAAATGGACTTACAGCCCGTTACCAAAATGCTGGAGATAAAAATTTTGGTATATGGGGATATATTTTAAACGATAATGCCAAACACGGCGCATATCTTGGTTATAACGACGGTGGCGTTCTCTATGATTTATTCACTTTGGGCTCAGCCAAAGTTGGCAGCCTACTAGCTTCTGGTGGAATTTTTACCGACATTATCATTCCGAACGGCCATTTAGAAATCCAAGGCGGCGTAACTGCTCAGGATTTTGGAAGATTCAAAACCTATTCAGCCAGTATTAATTCTGATACCACAAATCTCAGTGTTACCAAAGGATGCGAACAACAAACTGAAATTTTAATTTCTTGCAGTGGTTACAGCAGCACCAAAAACTACCAAGGCGTAAAACCAAGCAACGGACAATGCCTAGCGCAAAGAACCAACAATTCAGGGTACCTGGATGTTTACGCTTATTGCTTTGACCCCACGCAACTGTAAGGGAAAAGCCCTTTTATTATTTTTGAACCAAACACACTACCTCCCTTGTCTTGCTTTTATTGCGAAGCCGAATTAAGACAATAAACTTTGCTATCTTCATCTAAAATTGCTTCACACAAAGTGGGATCCTGAGTCTGCTTAGCCTTCGTAATAATAGCATTAGTTTCACAAGATTCTTTCATGATGGGATTATCAAGCGTTGCGCATTGCTCAACATCTCCGGCCTTAACCGCAGATTCCAGAGCCGCAGTTTCATCCTCAGCACGATGAGTTTCAGTCCCTTCCTCATCACCCCACGGATTCTCCGACGCAGCCCCATAAACGGGCCCTTCCGAAGTGGTTTTTGGCGTATCTTCATCAACCCCACCACATCCCGAAAAGATGACAATTATTATTGCCATTCCAGAAATAATCATCGATTTATCAAAAATTCTAAAAAAATGAAAACCTGAAATCATGGGAGGAATAGTTAAAAAATTTAAAAACCAACTAAATATACTAACCACATTCTAAAGTTTAGAACAAGCCACGTCAAATTATTATCCTCGCTGTTTTATTTCTACTTCTCCTTAAAACTTACTATTTAGCCACATCCTCAACCCGCATTTCTCGCAAAACCTCAACCTTAATTTCACCTGGATATTGCAGTTGATCTTCAATCTGAGCCGCAATTTGATAAACCATTTTTGCTGCCTGCAAATCATCCACCACCACTGGGTCAACAAAAACTCTCAACTCTCGGCCAGCTTGAATAGCATAAGATTTTTTAACTCCCTCAAAAGAATTAGCCACTGCCTCAATTTCACGTAAACGCTTAATGAAATTCTCCAAATTATCCTTGTCTGCCCCAGGTCGTGACTGAGAAATAATATTAGCGGCCTGTACCAATTTAGCCTCAATCGTAGCTGGTTCCACATCATTTTCATGCGCTTCCACACAATGAATAATGGCCGCAGACATAGAAAATTTCTTTAAAATATCACGCCCAATAATGGCATGAGGCCCCTGCACTTCGTGATCCAAAGCCTTCCCAATGTCATGTAATAACCCAGCCTTACGACAAATATCATCATCAGCGCCAAGTTCAGTAGCCAAAGCGGCGGCAATAAGAGCAGTCTCCATTGAATGCTTCAAAACATTTTGCCCATAACTTGTTCTAAACTTTAATCGCCCCAAAATTTTCACCAATTCTGCTGGCAAACCAACAATCCCCGCATCAAAAACCGCCTTCTCCCCTAACATTTTAATTAATTGACCAACCTCATCTTTAGCCTTATTCACCACTTCCTCAATACGCGCTGGATGAATACGCCCATCTTCTAATAAACGCTCCAAGGCCACCTTTGCAATATAACGACGAACTAAATCAAATCCGGAAATCACAATGGATCCAGGAGTATCATCCACAATCACATCTGTCCCAGTTAATTCCTCAAAAGTATTAATATTGCGCCCTTCACGACCAATAATTCTTCCTTTCATTTCATCATTTGGAATATTTACGATCGTGGACGTAGACTCTAAAGTTGCCTCAGCAGCATAACGCTGAATAGCATTGACAATGATATTCTTAGCTTTTTCATTAGATTCTTCTCGTAACTGCTTTTCGGCTTTCTTAATTTGCGTTACCAAATCCGCCTTAGCTTCCTCCTCAACCTTTTTTAGTAAAAGATCTTTAGCTTCATCTTTAGTCAAACTTGCAACTCGCTCCAATTGTCCTTTTTGCTGTTCATAAAGTTTCTGTGCTTCTTCCTTAATCTGCCGAACCGAAGTAATTTTATTTTCAATATCGACCCTAGCCTTTTCCGCTTCACCAAGTTTTTTATCCAAATTCTCTTCCTTTTCAAGAATCCTGCCTTCCATTTTTTCCAACTGAATTCGCTTACTGCGTTCTTCTTTTTTCGCTTCTTCTTGAATTTTAAAAGCTTCATTTTTAGCATCAAAAACCATCTCCTTCCCCTTACTTTGAGCCTCCTGTAAATCTCTTTTACATTTTTCCTGTACATTTCTTTCGTACTCCTGCAGTTTCTTTATACGAAAAAAATAACCAATTCCTCCACCAATTCCAAATCCGACTAAAAATAAAACAATAATGGTATAAAACATGTATGCAAAGGGTTAAAAAATTGCCCTTGCATCGCCTTCTATTACGACCTGGATTTTAAAAAATCAGCTAAATCTTAAATCAACAACACCCCTTCTAAACTAGCTAAAAATTAAAATTTAAAACAATCAAAGAATAATAAGATCCTATTCGTAAGTAAGACAATGCAAAAACACGTAACATTCCTAAAATACAGAAGATAAACGACGAAAGTCAACAGCTAAAATATGGCCTAAGATAGCGCTTAAAAAATTCCCAAATCTGTTTGGCGCGTTCATAAAAAATTTATAATTTTTTAATATTTCTGAAAACTTTTCGCCATCTAAGTGTGCTAAATTAGCGATCCTTTCTATTTTTTAACCCACAAATATGCGAACCTACAAACGCAATTTGGCGATCTTAATCGCCTTAGTTGTCCCACTCAGCGCTTTAGCCAGCGAGGGCTGGGATTGGACCACCCAAGCCACCCCAGGTGCTCAAAATCTTTTTGATGAAAATCAAGAAAACGAAGAAGAAATCACCTATGATGATGGTGACCTTTCGGATAAAATTATCCTTTCCGAGGTAATGCCTAATCCGGAAGGCACAGACACGGACACCGAATGGATTGAAATTTACAATTACGGAAGCACAAACGTAAATCTCGGTAATTGGTCACTTGATGACGAAGAAGGCGGTAGCGATCCCTATATTTTTCCAGATGGAACAATAATTGAAGCCCAAGATTTTATGGTCATTTATCGAACGGAATCAAACCTTTCTCTAAATAATGATACAGACCAAGTTCGCCTTTTTGATTACCAAAACGAATTACATGATACTGTAAGCTACGAAGGATCACCAGAAGGACAGTCCTATGCCAGAATTAGCATGGAGGGCGGTCCAACTCTTAGCCAAGTACCGACTACTTCCTTATTCGCCATGCTAATTCCGATGGCTAAAGCAGAAAATATTTCCTCGGATTGGACAACAAGCCCCTGGCAATGGACCAACGACATAACCCAAGGGACCACAAACCCTATTTATCATTTTATTCAAGGTGAAATTGTCGAGCTTATCCCCTTCGAGGATAAGCTCGTCCTTAACCAAAAAGGAAAAAACATCGAAATTTCCCTAAAAGGATTGGTCATTAACGATGCCCTAAAAGCTTCCTTAATTCAACCCGGTAATAAATTATCCGGATACGCCACGCTTAACCCTGACAAAAGCTATTCCCTAAAAACCTTTGAAGATCTGAATCAAAAAACCTCACCTCTAACACAAACAAAATCAAACTGGAAATTACTATATTTACTAGGAATTATGGCTTGTGGAGCCAGTATCTACTTTTTTCAAAAGAAAAAAGCCAAGCTCAATTTTGCCTAAAAGCAACTTAGCTCGGCCTCTTCATAATTTATGGGGACTAGCAACTAACAGTTGCATCCTCCTCCACATTTTCCTCCATCAGTCATTGTGAATTTGATTAAAAAATAAAGACCACAAGAAGTATAAAATAGTACCTACGATTTAGCAAATTATTGTGCGGTTCCATAGTCTCGAGGGCACCCCTGAGATGAGGCGGGATTTGTAGAACAAGTTAAAATATACAGCGATTGGAGGTCTCATATCCAGAGTTT
>Ga0076342_111_pt1 | contig 42282 bp, 36 predicted proteins | sample RifGroF2_FD_67842 | JGI IMG/M metagenome (GOLD analysis project Ga0076342, IMG submission 67842) | Peregrinibacteria bacterium GW2011_GWF2_39_17
TGATATAGTTTCATGGGATGTGGTTTAGATATTAAGCATACCTATTCTACATCCCTCTCTTTCCCAAGAGTGCCCTCGAGATTCGTGAAACTACGTAGGGAAGAGAAAAACAAGACCCTAAGACCTTTTCACTGACTTCAACAAATCAGCAGCTAGCACCTGACCACTTTCTAAATATTTACCAGGCAAATCAACCGTAATGGAAAAACTTCCTTTGGGAAAGGGAACACGTTGCTCAATTTCAATAACATATATTGTATCATCACCCTTTTCATAACAATGCATTACTCTACCCCGCCTAGCTTGAATCACTTGATCTAAAATCGGCCCCTTTGTCTGATGCGGGTCACGATCGGGGGCAATTCCTCTAATCGATGCATCCATTACAAAGAACATATATACTCTATTTACTTCTAACCTCGTTAATCGTTCAGATTCTAAAGACCGGGACGCCGAAGAAGTAACACCATTACCTTGTTCTCGACTAGAAACATTTCTTCCGCCTTTTAGGTCAACAATATTATCTTTCGTTGGCTCTGGCACGCCAGGGCCGGCATAGTAATCACGACCACCTAGTTCTGCCATTGAATAATTTTATTATTTATAGAAAAGCCGCATTGCGGCAAACCAAGGAGTAAAAATATACTATTTATTTATATTTGTCAATAGGCACCTGGAGCCGCGACCGGGAATCGAACCCGGGACCTCATCCTTACCATGGATGCGCTCTACCATCTGAGCTATCGCGGCCTAACCTGAACCTAAAAAAGCCAAAAAACTCTAACATAAGCTTCCCCTCGAAACAACAAAAAAATCCTCGGTGTCGCAGTTGATTTCTAATACGTACTCCTGGAAAACCAGGTGGGCTCCCTCACTTTGAGACCCCAGTCTCAAAAAATATTGGATTCCCTTAACGTATAGGGTCGAGATAGTATTTCAAAACCAACCACAAACACAGAAGATTATCTTAATATTACCCCTTAAGCCCCTTTGGGTCAAAATCTTTTATTTTAAGCCTTTTTATGATAAAATAGATAGATAAATTTAAGCCACAAATGAGCACCAATGCCTGATCAAAATTCTGCAACCAACCCCAAGCCCTCAATAATTTCATCTACGCCACCAAACAATTCATCTTCGGCTGGCGATTTTAGCCATACTACTGCCGCCTCAACCCCACAAGCTCAATCAATTCCCGAAAATCAACCTCAACCCATTACAGATCCTCAATTACCTCAAAGTCCTTCCTTTTCAGACGCTGTCACTAAAGTAAATCGCGATTTAAAAGAAAAAGCAGTTAACGAACAAGCTAAACAACTCGGCCTAAGTTATATCAATATTGAAAAAACGCCCATAAACCCGGATTTAAGCTCTATTCTTACCAAAGAACAAGCAACTGCCGGCCTTTTAATTCCCTTCTTTCGCATTGGGAAAAAATTAAGAATTGCCATCCAAGATCCCCAAAACCAAACCGCTATCGCCTTAATTGAAGAGCTAAAAACCCAAGATTACCTTCTTAATATCAACCTGGCTTCGGACCAAGGCATTATCTCAGCCATTGATCGTCTATATAAAGCAGCCGAAAAAACAACTTCTCAAATTATCACCCAAATTAACGAAGCTGATATTCAAACTTACGAAAAAGAAATTCAAAATCTTTCCGAGCTTCAAGGAAAACTCAAATCCATTACTGCCGAAGAAGGCCTTAACCTAATCAATCTCGGTGCCATAAAAACCAATGCCTCGGACATCCATTATCAACCTGAAGAGGGACGTGTAATTGTTCGATTTCGTATCGATGGCGTACTTCAAACAATTTTCGAAATGGATCCCAAAATTTTCGCTAATTTAGCCAATCAACTCAAATATAAATCCGGTCTAAAATTAAATATTGATAATATCCCCCAAGATGGGCGTTATCGTTTTATTGTTAACGGGAGAAAAATTGATGTCCGCGTCTCTTCATTACCTACTGAATTTGGGGAAACTTTTGTTTGTCGATTACTAGATAACAAAAAAGGATTTTTAAATTTTGAAGAAGCCGGTTTTATTGGGCGCAATTTAAAATTAATGGAACACGCCGTAAAAATAGCCCACGGCATGATTTTAATCACGGGCCCCACTGGTTCAGGGAAAACGACTACGCTCTATTCCCTGCTCGATAAATTCAATACCCCTGAAAAAAAAGTAATTACCTTAGAAGATCCAATTGAATATCACCTCTCTGGTATTTCACAAAGCCAAATTAATGTTAAACGCGGCTATGATTTTGCGGACGGTTTAAGGTCTATTTTAAGACAAGACCCAGACGTAGTCATGGTTGGGGAAATTCGCGATTTTGCGACTGCCGAAACTGCTGCCCAGGCCTCTTTAACCGGACATGTTTTACTCTCCACCCTACACACCAATAGCGCCATCGAAAGCATCCCGAGATTGGTTAATATCGGCCTTCAATCCTTTATGATTGCTCCGGCTCTCCATATGATCGTGGCTCAACGCTTAGTTCGCCAACTTTGCCCTAATTGTCGACAAAAACAGCCCATTACCGAAATTGAAAAAAGGATTTTTGACGAAATATGTCAAGCTATTCAAAAGATTACCACTGAAATTGCCTGTCAAACACCAAATGAATTATGGCACCCGGTAGGATGTGACCAATGCAGTCATACTGGTTATTTAGGACGATTGGGAATTCATGAAATTTTAATCATTGATGAACCAATTAAGCGCTTAATAATGGATCAAAAATCGTCAAATGACATTATCCTCAAAGCCAGAGAGCAGGGCATGTTGACCATGCGCGAAGACGGCCTGCTTAAAGTCCTCCAAGATAAAACCACCCTAGAAGAAGTACAACGCGTTACCCAAATCTTGTAAAAAGAGTATAACAAAATTGACTCTTTCTTTTTACAAATGACCATTAAACTGTATTCTCAAATTATCGGTTTACCGATTATTTGGAGATCAAACCACCAAAAATTAGCTCGGGTTTTTCATCTTGTCCTAGATCCCAATACCGGAACACTCATAGCCGTTTTAACAACGCACGGCGTGATTGCGCCTGTGGACTTATTACCTTTCCAGGGAACATACCTGGAAGTCTCCCATAAAGATGTTTTTATTGAAGAACAGGATCTAGCTCGCCTGAACAAAATTGAAAAGAAAAAATGGATAATTATAGGAAAAAAAGTTCAAGACACAACGGGAAATTACCTGGGAAGAGTCGCGAATTATACCTTAGATATGGACAATCTTATTCTTAAAAAGATCTTTGTCACTAAAAAAATATGGCGAATTTATCCAATTAAAAAACAATTTTTTGACCGAGAAGATATTATTAAAATAACCAAATCCGAAATAATTGTTAAAAACAAAAACACCCTGCACAAAAACCCTCTCGAGGATTACTTTAAAATCAAATACGCCCCACCCCAACCCGGTCGTGCCATGTCATTACAAGCTTATCCGGCAACTAATAAACCCGAAAACCTTGATAATTAATCAAAAAAAGAATTTCGATTAACATAAGCCCAAAAGATATTTAGACTATATTGGATATTATCCGAAATTATTAAAACGAAATTGCACAAAAAAAGCCCCACTTTCTTAAGTAGGGCTTTTCTATTAATACTTAATTCGTAATCAATTTTTCTAAGTTGTAGCCACGCTTCCTGTTCCGGCTGTAAGCACCGTATTTACGATGGCGAAGGAAAGTAAAATAATAACAATACCAATAATGGCATACATTAAAATTTTCTTTGCTTTTTGAGCATTTTCTTCATTCCCAGCAGCTGTAACATACAGTAAACCTCCGTAAATAATCATTACTGTAGCAATAAAACCCAAGAAATAAAGCGCAAAATTAACAATTGTTCTGGCTAAACTTTTAAAACTACCCTCACCTCCTGTAGCTGAGGTAATATTATCAGGAGAATCTTCAGGAGAAATAAGCTGAGCATGAGCTAAATCAACCCCCAAATAGCGAATTGCAAAAAGTCCAGCAGCCATTAAACCTAATACGATTAGGCCTTGCTTAACATGTCTCTGAAAGAGAAAAGTAGAGTTCATATGGGAGGAAAAGTTAAATTCTAAAACTTCTTAAGATTATACCCTGAAAATACCGAATATGCAAACCTTGTACCTGAATTATATCTAAAAAATCCTTAAACCATACGAAAAAGATTTGACATAACCTACAATGATTCTCCTACAATAACCACTTCTTCCTCTAAATTAACCCCAAAACGCTTTTTAACATCTTCCTTTACCCGATTACTCAGTTCCAACAAATCATTAGCACTTGCCCCACCTACGTTTAAGAAAAAATTGGCATGTTTATTAGAAATTTGAGCTCCTCCTATTTTTAATCCCTTTAAACCACACTGGTCTATTAACCATCCAGCCGCTTTATCCAAAGAAGGATTTTTAAAAAATGACCCGCCACTTTTCCCAGGTGGCTGCTTTTCATACCTGGAAATTTCCTTTCCCTGAAAATCAACCCCACTTAACTCCACTTTAGATAGATTCAAAACCACCCTTAAGACTACTAATTTCCCCTGTTTAATAATACTGTTTCGATACGCAAACCCTAAATCTTTTTTCCCTAGATCTTTTATTTTCTGCCCAAGGGGATCGTAAACAAAAACTCGCTCCACAAAATCACTAGTTTCTTTCCCAAAACAACCCGCATTCCCGGCCACAGCCCCACCTATTGTACCAGGGAGTGAACCCAAAACTTCAAATCCACCAAATCCCGCTTTATGAACAATGTCCATTAATTCTCGCCACCTAACTCCCGCATCTACCAAAATTGTATTATCCACAATTTGACACTGTTTAGCCGCTATTTTAATAACCAAACCTCTGAAACCTTTATCAGAAAAAAGAATATTACTACCGCCCCCCAAAACAAAATAAGGAACTTTATCCTGAATAGCCACCTGCACTAAATCAGGCAAACTCAAAACATCCGTAATTTCACAAAAATAATCCGCCAACCCCCCAACTCCAAAAGTAGAATAGGGCTTTAAAGGGACCTGCTGCTTTATTCCAGGAAAATCACTTAATTTCATATCTAACTCGTACCCGAAAACTAAATATTTTGTCAATTAACTAGAAACACCTTTTGCACAAACGCTTGAAAGAACACCTCAAATATGATTTTATGCCTCTGCCTTTTACGTGCTCCTTTAAAAAAATTATGCAATATTTGCCGACATAGCTCAGCTGGTAGAGCAACGGTTTTGTAAACCGTGGGTCCTCGGTTCGAATCCGAGTGTCGGCTCCAGAAAAATCAACCTGGGTAGGTACCAAAGTGGCCAACTGGGGCGGACTGTAAATCCGCTGGCTTACGCCTTCGGGGGTTCGAATCCCTCCCTGCCCACCATCCTGTTTTGCTCAAAATCCGCAAAATAAATTTTTTAAAGTTCCTGATATTTTAATTTTACGCCTAAAGAGTAGTAGCAATAGCCTGAATTGAGCTAGCTACCCCTCTTAATACCATTTGATCTTCTTGGAAATTTTCTGCTTCCGTAATCATAAATACTACATAATTCACCCATGGATTATTGGGATCCGTAATAAATTCCACCCATTCCGCCTGGACTGGCTGATTATTCCAAGTTCCCTTATAAATAGACCAATTTACTGAATCCCAAGGAGAATTTTCCGCTATTCCGGATTGCACTAATTCTTTTTTAACCTCCTCGTATTTAGCATCAACAGCGCTTTGCCGCCAAATAAAAAGTCGCGTTATATCATCATCCCCCGATCGCTCTCTGGGTACAAATTCAAGATGTGCTTCGGCGGCGCTTACATTATTCCAATCCTTAGGATAGGAAAAATGAATACCAAGAACATTACCATCATACAAACGATAATCCGAAGGCACACAACCGCCGTGCAACTGCTGTAAACATTCTGTTCCTGGCGCTAAAGAACCAAAAATCTCATTACCGGAATCATTTTCATTTGAGATCTTACCCCCCCCACATCCTGCTACCACAACCAACAACAACGCCATTACTAAAAAATAAAGGAGAAATCGATGAACATTTTTCATAAAAAATAAATTAAATTTAACCAAGGCTTTATTTATAGCAAAAAAAAGCCAAAACAACAAAAATTATTTCGCAAAATCATAAAATCAAGTAATCTGAAATTATGCGCTTCATCGCTGATTTCCATGTTCATTCGCATTATTCTCGTGCCACCTCCAAAGAGATGAATATTGTCAGTTTAACCAAATGGGGACAACTCAAAGGAATTCAACTAATCGGAACCGGGGATTTCACCCATCCCCGCTGGTTTGAAGAATTACAAGAAAAATTGGAACCCGCTGAGCCAGGATTTTTTAAACTTAAACCAACCTATGAGCAAGAAATCCAAGCCCAAGTTCCTGAATCCTGTCGACATTCTATGCGCTTCATACTTACTTCCGAAATTAGCAGCATTTACAAAAAAAATGACCGTGTTCGCAAAGTACATAATCTTATTTTCGCTCCTTCCTTTCAGGTTGTTGCCCACCTCAATGCCGAGCTTCAAAAAATCGGAAATTTAAAGGCGGATGGCCGCCCTATTCTCGGGTTAGATTCAAAAAAACTACTTCAAATCATGCTCAATATTTCCGAAAAATGCCTTTTTGTGCCAGCGCACGCCTGGACCCCGCATTTTTCTATTTTTGGCTCTGAGTCAGGATTTGATTCGTTAAAAGAAGCTTTTGACGAACTTACACCCTATATTTATGCCCTTGAAACCGGCCTTTCTTCCGATCCAAAAATGAATTGGCGTTTATCAGAGCTAGATCATTTGGCTCTTATTTCCAATTCCGATGCCCATTCTCCGGCCAAACTTGGACGCGAGGCCAATATTTTCGAAACCGAATTTTCCTATCCAGCCGTTATTAAAGCCCTCAAAACCAATAACCCAAAATCCTTTCTCGAAACCATTGAATTTTTCCCGGAAGAAGGAAAATATCATTTAGACGGTCATCGTGATTGCCAGATGCGAATGACTCCAGAAGAAACCAAAGGCCACAATTTTATTTGTCCCAAATGCCACAAAAAAGTGACTGTGGGAGTCTTGCATCGCGTAGAAAAACTGGCGGATCGCAAAATCAACTTTATCCCCGAAAATATCCGCCCCTTTCAAAGCATCATTCCTTTAATCGAAATTATCGCAGAAAATGAACAAGTTGGAACCAGTAGTAAAAAAGTACAGAAAATTTACTACGATTTATTAAATAATTTAGGAAACGAATTTTCTATTCTTCTTCATGTTTCCTTAAAAAATATTAAAACCCATTCCTCACCACTTTTAGCCGAAGCTATTGACCGCATCCGCCAAGGAAAAGTTCATATTGCCGGCGGCTATGACGGCGAATTCGGCACCATTAAAATTTTTACAGAAAAAGAACGTCAAAAAATCATTGGAAAGCAAAGACATTTATTTTAAAATACTTCCCCAAAAAAACTTAATGTACAGTCGAATCATAATCATTTGCATCATATTCTGCGGCCATAAAACCAGTTGGCGCGTCATAATGACCTCCTGGCCAAAAATAATCCTTAAATCCATCCCCATCTCTATCCCAACTTCCGCCGTTTAATCCGCCATAAATTCCCATATCTGATCTCGAACCATCAATATCCACAACATTCGAATCACCCAAATCAACCAAGGGGGAAAACTCAAGTAAATGATAATCATTTGCAGTCAAAAAACCAGGGTCAACACTGGAAAGACCTACCCAAGTAGCCTCTGCGCCTAATGGAGCTGAATAATTTATATAAGCCCCAGTTGCCTGATATAAATCAGTATACCCAAGACGTACAGACCCAGATAGGACATATAAATTATAAATAGCATTATTAACTAAAATTGAATTTTTAATATTCGCACTAGCACTAGAATCTGCAAAGAAAAGACCAGCCAATGAACCAGGATCACCATTGTCGTCTACAATGGCTTGATCCAAGGAAAAATATGCTCCAACACCACCCTCAAGAGCTCCTCCTTCAGTAGGAATATTGCCTTTAATTTCACAAGTATTCAAATTAGCTACGGCCCCAATGGCATACACCGCCGACCCCCTCAGAGCTCTATTCCAATTTAAAACTATAGTTGTCAACATCGCAGTCCCGCCATCTACCATAACTCCACCACCTTCAATCAATGCTGTATTATAATTAACTTCACCCCCCTTAAAATTCATCATTGTCCCATTTCCCATAAACAATCCCCCGCCACTATCAGTCGCTTCATTTCCATTTACAGAAACCCGTTCGAAAAAGGGATAACTATTTCCACTAATATATACTCCACCTCCATAAGTAGCGCTATTGCCCGTAATTATAGAGTTACTAATACTTGGGCTAGATCCTTGGATACATCCTCCTCCTCCCAATGAACCCAAACCACCAGTTAAAGTAAATCCATCTAACCCTGCATCTGCCCCCTCTCCCTGATCAAACACAACCACTGTCCCTTGTTCTTCAGCATCAACCACGGTTTGCTCTGCCCCATCAACAGAAACCAACTTCACGGCTTTCCCTGCAAAATCTAAATTATGTTCAAGATATGTTCCTGCTCCAACCCAAATCGTTCTTGTGTCTTGGCCGACCCCATCTAAAGCGAGCTGCAAACCTTCAACTGATTTTTTAGAAAGCCCAACATTTGGATCAGGGTCATCACTGCCTCCGCAATCATCATCTGTTCCATCTTCTGCGCCATCAGTCGCTCCTGGATACCGTTTGGCATTGGCGTCATCACAATCTCCTCGCTTCATCGCCTTACCTGTTGGGAGTGGCCACATACAAGCTTGACCACCTTTACCCGTACCCATAACCCCAAATCCATCTCCATCCACATCCGCATATAAAACTTGCATCGCACCATCATCAACCGTACCATCACAATCATTATCAAGACCGTCACAGAATTCAGGTGCACCTAAATAAACTTGCGCCTTTGAATCATCACAATCTCCTTGTTCTGTTGTAAAACCATCTCCATCATTATCAAAAGAAGGACAACCACTTTGGGCAGACAATACCGAAACACCGGCTGCAACTAATACAACAGGCAAAACTCCAACCATTTTACGGTAAACAGCGAATCGACCATCTTGAATCGGCGAATCAACATTATCTTCGCTTATCTCGCCAAATCCCATCTGCGGTAATCCTATTTCCAAAGAGCCTAACTGCGGCATTCCTAACACTAAAGGACGATCTAAATCTGACATAATATTTGAATTTTTTAATATTAAAATAAGGGCTCATTATAAGCATCTCTAAGCACTCGTCAATAAAGAATTCTATTGCTATAATCTTTGCAATGGAAACCATCACCCAGCACGATATTTTAATTATTGGAGGAGGGGCCGCCGGACTGCGAGCCGCTTTAGCTGCCGTAGAAACTAATCCCAAGCTAAGTATTGCCTTAATTTCTAAAGTTTACCCCATTCGCAGCCATACCGTATCTGCAGAAGGAGGAGTTGCCGGGGTAATTAACCCCGAAGATAGCCTTGAAGCCCATGCCTACGACACCATTAAAGGCAGCAATTATCTAGCAGACCAGGATGCAGTGGAGCTTTTTGTCAAAAAAGCTCCACTAGAAATCATCCAAATAGAAAACTGGGGATGCCCTTGGAGTCGGACTAAAGAAGGGAAAATCGCAACTCGTAATTTCGGTGGTATGTCAAAACCGCGTACCGCCTACGCCGCAGACAAAACCGGTTTTTATCTTTTACACAGTCTTTTTGAGCGCAGCTTAAAATACAAACAAATAACTCGCTACGATGAATGGTTTGTGACTAAAATTCTCACCTGCGAAAATCAAGCCACCGGAATTATTGCTATTCAACAACGCACTGGCCAAATTTTTGCTTTCAGTGCTAAAGCCATCATTTTAGCCACCGGCGGAGCTGGTTATCTCTATCAATTCACCACGAATAGCAACATTAAAACAGGCGATGGCATGGCACTTGCCCTACAAGCAGGCGTGGCACTCAAAGATATGGAGTTTATCCAATTTCATCCCACTGGTTTAGCCCGTACCGGAATTTTAATTACCGAAGCAGCCCGCAGCGAAGGAGGATATTTACTCAACAAAAACAATGACCGCTTTTTAAAAAACTACGCTCCAAAAACCATGGAAATGAGCCCCCGTGACCTTGTCTCTCAGGCTATTATTTCGGAAATTAAAGCCGGCCGAGGTATTGAAACCCCCTATGGACAATGTGTCCATTTAGACCTAAGGCATTTAGGTGAATCCTTAATCAAAGAAAAATTACCCCTAGTCCGAGAAGTAGCCAAAACTTATCAAGGCGTTGACCCGGTTTATGACTTAATCCCAGTCAGGCCAGTGGCTCACTATTTCATGGGCGGAATTGATGTTGATCTAAAAACCGCCACACCCCTAAAAGGACTTTTCTCTGCCGGAGAAACAGCTTGCCTTTCCATTCACGGCGCCAATCGCTTGGGCTCAAACTCCCTCGCCGAATGCCTGGTCTTTGGCAATATTGCCGGTAAAACCACAGCCAAATTTGTTGACACCCAACCCCAAAACCCTACCCTCGATCAAACTCAATTAAAAAAAGAAAGTGACCGCCTAGCTAAACTGCGATCTGTTTCTGGCCCAGAACGCGTCGCCCCCTTAAAAAAAGATTTAGGGGAAATGATGGAACAAGCAGCTGGCCTAATTCGTGACAAGAAAAACCTAGAAATCGGCCTTACTAAACTTACAAAGTTAAAACAACGTTACCAAAAAATAGGCCTTAGCGACCATGAAGAAATTTTCAACACGGAATTTTTAGCTTATTTGGAATTAAGTAATTTACTGGATGTAGCCGAAACTATTTTAATCTCCGCGCTAGCCAGAGAAGAAAGCCGTGGCGCGCATTTTCGAACCGATTTTCCAAAGCAAAACAATCGCCAATTTCATCATCACCACTTAATTACTCGTGCCCCAGATGGTCTAAAAATCTCTCTAAAACCAGTAACTATCACCAAATGGCCACTACCCTAAAAATTACTTTCAAAATTAAACGCTACAAAAAAACCGCTGATGAAAAATTCCTCAAAGCGCCCTACTTTGAAAACTTTAAATTGGAAGTAGATAAAAATACCACCGTTTTAGAAGCCCTAAAAAAACTCAAAGCTTTAGAAGATGGAAGCCTCACTTTTCGCTCGGCCTGCGAAATGGGTATGTGTGGCAGTTGTGGCATGATTGTTAACGGAAAACCGGTTTTAGCTTGCTCTATTTATTGTCATGATGTGATCAAAAAAGACAAAACCATTACAATTGAACCCTTACAAAACATGCCGATTATTAAGGATTTAGTCACGGATATTGATGACCCCCTAAATAAAATGAGATCCGTTATGCCCTACTGGGATCAAAAATCAAAAACAAACAATGAACCGAAAAAAGCATGTCCTCAAACCCCAAAAGAAAAAGCTCGAATCGATGAAGCCACCGGTTGCATTAAATGTATGCTTTGCTATTCCGCCTGCCCAGTTTACGGCCAAGATAAAAACTTTATAGGGCCAGGAGCCGGAACCCTGGCTTACCGCTACGAAGCGGACTCCAGAGGAATAAACAGCACAGAAAAACAACAACGCCTGGATAAAATCACCAGTGAAGAAAATGGGATTTGGGGATGTAGTTTTGTGGGTGATTGTTCTTCGGTCTGTCCAAAACAAGTTGACCCGGCCAAAGCCCTACAACTTCTTAAAATAAAAGGGTCGATTCATGCTGCTATTAAACCGCTTAAAAAAATCTTTACCTGCACCTCACTTAATTCATCCCTGCCAATTAACAACCCCACTGCTAGCTGGTGGCTCCAAAACAAAACCACTCTTGGCTACTTTTTAAGAGAATTAAGCGCCATTGGCATTACCCTATGGGCTATTTTTTACGTACTTAATTTAAGCTTTCCGCCGCTTTTTACCAACCTCCAATCCCTGACCAATTTCATCTTTTGGTTTGGTTTTATTTCTGCCCTTGGCCACTCTATTTCTTGGTTTTGGGTCGGACTAAAAATAACCACCCCACCCTCACCTTCCAAATCATTTCTCTTTTTGAAATTTACAGGATTAATTTCGGGCTGGATTCTTATTTCCTATCTCCTTATTTCCAATCTATATGGAAAATTTTAAACCAGCTTACCTTAAAATTATAATGTGGCTGCTTTTTTCCTCTTCCGCTACGCTATCAGCCGTTATTTTACCAGCTCACTTTTTGGCAACACAACAAGGCTTTACTCTTACCCCTAATTTCTGGCTCATCAAAATTTATTTATTTCTACTCATCGGCACTACCTTATTTCATGGCTTTTATCGCCTAAAAACTCTCTTTTTTGACTTAACCCTAATTCGCACCGCTCAAATAATGGGCTGGATTTTTAGTGGATTTTTTATAATGCTCATGAGCATTCTTTTAGTTAAAATTTAACCCACTTCATCTTTTTTACCTCCTCTTCCCCCTATGGCCTTTTTACCTCGGTCATCTTGCCTTTATCCCAAAAAAAGCTATAGTTAAGCCATTAAACTTATTAACTACTTCTATCATGGGCAATCCAGACATTCCCGAGTTTGAAACTGTTCCTCCGAAAGATGAAAAATATCTACCTGAGCCACGTTTACACACTGCGAATTTCATTGGCCATGGTAAAATAACAAGACTTAATGACCGCTTAAAAGCTGCTGTCGAAGAAAATAACCCCCCCCCTGAAAACAAGAAAACGAAAAGTTAGTCCTTTTCGCGAAAGAACAAGCCGACCCATGATAATGGGCAACTTAGCCAACCCAGAAGAAATGAAGGAAGTTGATAGAATGCTTCAAAGCATAACCGACCCTAACAAACGACCAAGCAGATCTTCCTTAACCCCCGCCCCTACCCATCCAGAAGACGCCATCCCTGAACCAGAAAAAGAACTTACCAAATAAATTACCCCATTCTGATTCACCTTTTCTATCAACCCCTCTAAACTTTTCCCCCTTATGGAACGCACTCTTATTTTAATCAAACCAGACGCTATCCAGCGTAGCTTAGTTGGCGAAATTATTAACCGCTTTGAACGAAAAGGCCTTAAAATCGTGGCCTTAAAAATGATTTCTCTTGATGAAGCTATTTTAAGAGAACATTATACTCATATTGCTGACAAAAATTTTTACCCGGGCTTAGAAAAATGGATGATGAGTTCACCGGTTATAGCCATGTGCGTCGAAGGCTACGAGGTGGTGAATACGGTTAGGCTTTTAACCGGCATTACTAAGGCTCGATCGGCCGAAGCCGGTTCTATTCGCGGCGATTTTGCCATGAGTGTTTCTTGTAATGTTATCCATGCCTCGGATTCCATCGAAAATGCAATCCAAGAAGTAAAACGTTTTTTTAAACCCGATGAGCTTTTTGATTACCAAAAAAGCGAATTTGAACACGTCTACGGCGAAGATGAACGTACCTAATTTTCTCCTTCCTCCCCTATGTTGCCTGAAATTATTTTGATTATGGCCGGAATTTATCTTGCCTGGAGCCTGGGCGCTAATGACACCGCCAATATTGTCAGTACTGCCATTGGTGCTAAAATACTTTCTTTTAGGCAAGCTCTTACTTTTTTACTAATCTGCCTAATTCTTGGTGCTCTTTTCTTTTCTAAAGAAATTATTACCACCATCCAATCTGGCCTAGTTCAAAACGAGGTTATTACCATCAAAGAAGCGATTATCGCCTTACTGATTACCGCGATTTGGGTACACTTTTCAACCTGGAAAAAATGGCCGGTTTCCACTGGGCAAGCCATTGTTAGTGCCATCTTCGGCATTGGACTAGCACAAAGCCTTAGTCAAAACACTAATTTTATTCATTGGGAAAAAATCTTGAGCTTGACCATAGTCTGGCTATTATCACCTCTTATCGGCTTTCTGGTCTCCTGGCTAAGCTTCAAGTTAATGCACACTTTCGTACGCCATCGCCATCTATACTTAAGCGACAAACTTTTTGACTTAATCACCCATCCCTTCCGCACCATCATTGAATGGTTTTCCGGCAAATTAAAACGTCGCGAAATGATCTTTAAGGGAATTCTTTTAATTTCTTCTGGCTATCTCGCTTTGGCGCTGGGCGCTAATACCGTAGCTTCCACTACTGGGCTAGTCTATTCCGGGATAATTTTGTCCGGACCCCAATTTTTAAATAATCTCTGGCTCATCAAATTAATTGTACTAGGAGGTGTAATTTTAGGCATTGTCACTTATGGCCATCGTCTCGGCGATTTTCTGGCCACTTCTCTTATTAAGCTAAACCCCTTAAGGGGATTTATCATCCAAAGCAGCACCGCCACCATTATTTTAATCGCCTCCGCATTTGGATATCCGCTTTCAATTACCGGCGTTTTTATTGGTTCTTTTTTGGGACTAAATCATGGTGAAACTCACACCCATCTAAAATTTAAAGCCATCCAAAACCTGCAATTTGCCTTTTTAGTAACTATGCCGCTAGTAGCTGTAACCTCTGGAATCATAGAATGGTTGACATAAAAGGGGTTTTTGAGATAATTTAATTATCTTCAAATTTAGCCCACAACTATATGGAAAGCTCTTTAGATGATACAGATAGGACAGAAGTTACCCAAACAAACGACTCCCCGATATCAACAAATACGCCCTCTGACCCTATTTCTTTAAGCTTAAACCCATCAACAGATGAACCTCCTAAAGAACCTTCTGCATCACAAGAAATATTAGGAACCCCTCTAAATCAATTAACTCTCACTGGACAGCCTGTTACCATATCAACACCATCTGGGGGCTCCTTAGCATGCTATCGTGGCATAGCTAACAGGAACATCAAAATTGGCGACCCTTTAACTTTGTGGCCATCTGGGGAAACACCACCGATAGCCGGTTTATGCCCAATAATAAACCCCAATAATTCAGCAACACCTATCATTAGATATCAAATTAATTTTGCGAAAGGTGAACAACCTTATATCCTACATATCATCGATTATCCTGATTTAAGCGTCACGTATTACCCTCTACAATTAGGGTATCCTTCTGCTGACGAAAAAATCCATCCAGATGGTCATAAAATACCCTCAGAAGGGCTAATGCTTTTGCATCCATGCGACAATAAGCCAACATTTATTAAATACAAATTTCCGGTTACAAATGGCAACGAAACCCGAATTGCAGACAAAACTAATATTACTTTTACTATGGGGGCACATACTTTTACCGGGGAAATCACCGAGATTACCACAGAGGGAGCCTGGCTTATTATAAATATTAATTCCCCTCTAGAAGCTAGGTCAACCACGCCGCCAATTAAGAGATTATATTTTTTAAAAAATTAATCCCTCCTCCCTTTAATGTCCCATCCCATCCCTGCTCCGAATTTTAATCCTGTGCAGGCTTACCAGCAGCTCTGCCACTTCATCAGTAAAAAATCATCAAAACCTATTCCCTCCTTCCTTCTCCACAGCGGCCGAAAAACCAGCCAAACCGGTCGCTACTCTATTTTAGGATACGGAGCTAAACGCGAATGGCGCGCTACAAACCCTGACTCGGGTTTAATTATGCTCAAAAAAATTCAGCAATTTTTAAAAAACAATCATCAAACTTTTAATTCCAGTTTACCGCCGTTCCTAGGTGGTGCAGTTGGCTATTTGAGCTACGATTTTGGTACTAAAACCGCAAAAACCCCCTTACCGGATAATAACGATTTCCCTACTCCTTACCTGCATTTTATTATACCCAAAAATATCCTGGTATATGACCATTTGAAAAAAAATTTATATACCTCAGAAAATTTTAATTTTACCCTTCTAAAACCCCCCACCCAAAAAGCAAATTCTTTTCAGGCAACTTTACCTCATCCCGATTTATCACCGAAAGAATACCTTTCCAAAATCAATCTAGTTCATCAATTTCTGCGCCAAGGAGAGACTTACGAAGTCAATTTTGCTCAACGCTTCCAAGCCAACTTTCAAGGAGATCCTTTTACTCTTTACTCTCGCTTAGCCCAATTAAATCCTTCGCCCTATGCCTGCTATCTAAATTTTTACCCAATTACTGTGGTTAGTTGCTCCCCAGAATGTCTAATTCGTGGACAATTCCAAAAAGACAAATCAATGCTTATCGATACTCGCCCAATCAAAGGGACCATAGCCAAAGAAAAAACACCAACTAAAAATCAAAAAGCAATTCAAAATCTTCTAAGTAGTCAAAAAGACGAAGCCGAACTCAATATGATTGTAGATTTAGCACGAAATGATTTAGGAAAAATTTGCAAAACGGGGTCTGTCAAAGTTACGCAACATCGCATCCTTGAATCGTATTCGCATGTCCACCACACCATGTCTAATGTTCAAGGTATTCTTAAAAAAAAATTAGATTGGCTTGATGTACTAAAAGCTGTTTTCCCCGGTGGATCTATCACCGGTGCACCAAAAAAACGCACCATGGAAATCATTACTAAACTGGAACCTTGCCGCCGTGGCGTTTATACCGGATCCGCAGGCTATATTAGCTTTAACGGACAATTTGAATTCAATATTCTAATCCGAACTATTGCTGTCAATCGTAAATCCCAACGCCTCAGTTATCATGCCGGCGGAGCAATAGTCGTGGATTCCAAAGCCGAAGAAGAATACCAAGAAACCCTAGATAAGGCCGCGGCTTTATTCGAAGCCATTAAACAAACAAAATAACCTACCAGAAAATCCCTATCCCCTCCCACCCGGGGGCTGACCACCCGCGCCCTCCTTATAGCATATTTGCCATGAACAAATCCTAACAAATTCATTAAAAAATATCACTTACTAAAATTATCTCCGTCATTTTCTAGCTGGACTCCTTCACACTCTTAATATGCGCCACTACTTTTTGTTGCAAATTTTTATTTGTTAAAGCCAAAATCCGAATCGCGGCCATAGCTGCATTTTGCGGATCAACAACCGTCATACTGGGTGTATTGGAAGGCATCATGGTACTAGAATGAATATTAATCAAATAATCAACTTTATCAGCGAAAGGAGGACAAGCAATTACCGGATGAATCGCGCTCCCAGCCACCACCCCCGAAAGCCCATTACTCCGACCCGCAATCGTGATATAGACAATTTTCTTCTCACTAATATTAAATTTGCTAATAATTTCGATCACTTTTTCCGGCACCTTATGCGCCGAACAAACATGAAATTCCGTCTCTACTTCAAAAGTTTTTAAATGCTCAGCAATTTTATCAGCATAAGCTTGATCCGAAGTTGAACCCATAAGAATTGGTACGAGCATATTAAATTTGGAGTTAAAATTATTGTAATTTATTATATCTATAGTTCTTGAGTGACGCAAAATTTAAACTTCCACCTTATGGCCACAATATTTTTAAATAATCGCTATTTACCCGCCCAAAAAGGCAAAATTTCTATTTTTGATGCCGGTTTTCTCTACGGCGAAAGTATTTACGAAACCCTACGTACCAAAGAAGGACAAATTATCAATCTTAAAAACCACCTCAAAAGGCTAAAAGCCTCGGCCAAAATTGTTAATATTCCTTTACCACCACTAAAAAATATCGAAACCTGGCTTCAAGAAACCGTACATAAAAATAATCTTTGGAAACAAAAAAAAGAATCTCGGATTCGTTTAACAATTAGCGGCGGAATTCATACGTATGACTCTAAAGCCAAAAACCCAACTATTCTCATTACCGTCTCGCCATTACCTAAAATCTCAGCTCGGGTTTTCCTTAGCGGTGTTTCGGTTGTAACTTTTCAAATTGATCGCCCAATCCCACAGGCCAAAACTACCAACCTAATTCCAACTCTCCTGGCTCGCCAATTCATGCGCCAAAAAAAAGCCTACGAAGTCTTTTTGATAGATCATCGCGGCTTTGTTACCGAAGGTTCAATTTCCAATTTCTTTATTGTTAAAAACAACCAACTAATCATTGCCGCCAGCCAAAATTTACCTGGCACCACTCAAAAACGCATTATCCAACTAGCCAAAACTAAAAACTGGAAAATTATTGCCAAAAACAATCGCCCCGCCGATTTTTACCAAGCTGATGAAATTTTTATTTGCAATGCACCACGCGGCATTATTCCAGTTACAAAAGTAGATAATCACCTAATCAATCATGGCCAAATAGGCCACCTAACTAAAATCATCTGGGAGTCCCTCAATAACACCTTATGAATTACATTCTCAAAAGTCATCATGCAAAATTACATCTGGATAAAACGGTTGTCATGGGTATTTTAAACGCTACACCAGATTCTTTCTCGGATGGGGGTGACTATTTTTCAACTAAAAACGCAATTTCTAAAAGTTTAAAATTAATTAAAGAGGGAGCTCAAATAATTGATATTGGTGGTGAATCAACCGGCCCTAAATCCAAAGATGTTTCGATTGAGGAAGAATATCGCCGCGTTATCCCCGTAATTCAAGGACTTCGAAAAAAAAATAAAGCTACCTGGATTTCAATTGATACTTGGAAAGCACCAATTGCCGAAGCGGCCCTAAACGCAGGTGCGAACATGGTTAATGACGTTACAGCTCTTCGCGGTGACCCCCAAATGGGACCATTAATTGCAGAAAAAAAAGTTCCTCTTGTTTTAATGTACGCCAAAGACGCCACGCCACGCACTACCCTTAAAAAAAAATCTTATTCCAATGTACTAAAAACTATTCATTATTTTCTCGAAACCAGAATTGAAATGGCCCAAAATTTAGGCATCAAAAAATCTCACATCATCCTTGACCCTGGCATGGGTGCCTTTATTAGCACCATTCCTAAATACAGTTTTGAAATCCTCGCACATTTGAAAAATTTTACCGATTTAGGATGCCCCTTACTTATCGGGGCTTCTCGAAAAAGCTTTTTGGTTGATTCCCTTGATTCCAAAATTCCCAAAAACCGCCTTCTCGAATCCTTAATTGCAGCTGCCATAGCTGCCCTAAATAACGCCTCCATTCTTAGGGTACATGATGTTTGCGAAACTGTGCAAACCCTCAATTTTATTGCGAAGTTAAAAAGGGAATGATAAATTAAAAATCGTTGTTCATCTAAAAAATACCGAATGGCAGAAACCCTTATTCGTCCCTTTCTTATTGGCCTTGGCGGTGATAGCGGCTCAGGGAAAAAAACCGTATCTGAGGCTTTAGCTTCTGTGGTAGGAGAAGAAAATCTCTTAGTAATTAGCATGGACGGTTACCACAAATGGAATCGCGAAGAAATGAAATTAAAAACCATCACCCATCTCAATCCCGAAGCTAATCATTTACACCTCGCCTCTGAGCATGCCAAGCAACTTAAGGCTGGCAAAACTATTTGGCGTGTAATATACGATCATGCCACTGGTCAATTCACCGAACCCCTAGAAACCATCCCTCGAAAATTCATCCTAATTATGGGGTTACATCCCTATCATTTACCTGAAATGCGCGATCTTTTTGATCTTAAATTATTCGTTTCGCCGGATGAAGATATTCGTAAGGAATGGAAAATTTATCGAGACACAAACAAGCGAGGCTATACGCGCGACCAAGTTATAAAAATTTTAGCGCAACGCAAACCTGATTCAGTGGGATATATTCGCGCCCAAGAACAATATGCCGACTTGGTTGTTAATTATTTTGCCCTTGGAGACATCCATGGAAAAGCGCTAGATGGTCAACTCGGGGCTAGCTTTATTTACCACGGTTATCCGAAAGCGGACTTACGACTCATGCAAAAATTATTTCATGAATGCCAAATGTATGCTGCCCTAGAAGGAAATGCCTTTACAGTTACCGGCGAAAATTCTGAACAAGATGTCAAAAACATGGCGCACATTTTATTTGATTTTAGTCGCAGTATTTTGCAAAAAAATGTCATTTGGAAAAAGGGTGTTCCTGGTATTTGTCAATTACTTTTCGCTCTTGAGATTGATCGCCGCTATACCCTGTAAACACAATTTGCATGCTCTTAACTACCCGATTTACATTTGATGCGGCGCATTTTTTGACACAATACTACGGAAAATGTGAACGTCTTCACGGTCATACTTACTGGTTAGAAGTTACAGTCGAAGGAGAACCAGCTAGCAACGGATTATTGATTGATTTTATCGTCTTAAAAAGGATTGTTACTACTCAAATTTTGGATAAACTTGATCATTCTAATTTAAACGACTTATTTTCTAATCCCACCACAGAATTAATTGCCATTTGGATTTGGGATCAACTCTACGATTTAAAAAAATTATTAAAAAATGCTAATCAGGATCCTCAACTAAAAATTGCCCTAAAAAATTATTTAACAGGAAAACCTCATTTCAAAATTACTAGCCCCCCTAATATTAACCTGCATGAAATTAAACTAGGTGAAACAAAAAATAATTTCATAACCTATAAAGGCCCTTTTAAAAACCCCTAATCACTAAAAATTTTATTTTTAACATTTTCTTATGTATTCCATTGCTCAACTCAAAGTAGGCGTTGCTATTCAGGTTGATGGCCACCCATATTTAATTACTAATTCACAATTTTCGAAACAAGCTCGCGGCGGAGGGGTCATGAAAACAACTGTTAAAAGTTTGCTAACCGGGGTAACACGCCCTATGACGTTTCAAGGAAATGAAAAAATTGAACCAGCTAATATCAACTATACTAAAGCTCAATTTCTTTATGCCCAAGGTCAAGATTATTTTTTTATGGACAATGAAAACTACGAACAATTTAGTTTTTCCAAAACCGACCTCGGTGATAAAACTGATTATTTAATTGATGGCATGGAAGTTGATATGCAAAATTTTGAGGGTAAACCAATCAATGTGCAGCTTCCTCCTAAAATTAATTTAAAAGTCACCCACGCTGAACCAAGTATTAAAGGCGATACAGCCCAAGGGCGCGTCACTAAACCCATCACTGTCGAAACCGGCATTACTATTTTAGTTCCACTTTTTATTAATGAAGGTGATGTTATCCGGGTTAACACCGATACCGGAGAATACTGCGAAAGGGCTTAAAAATGACCAATTTGCCACATAGAAACCCCACCATTAGCCTTTCCCGGAATCAAAAAAGGCTTGGTGCCAAATTCATTTTTCAAAACCTCCCAATCAAGATCCCTATTTAGAAGTCCCATTAGGCAAATAATCCCACCGGGGACAAGCAAATTACCTAACGCCCTAGTGCCTTCGGTTCGAGCTTGCGACGATGGCCAAATTAAGCCTACCCTGTCATTAGTAAAAACATTTCTTGCAAAAATACAATGCACCCTGGCCCCAGCTAAATTAATATCCTCCGGTTTTGTTGCATCCATTTTTAAATTAGCCACAATACTAGGGTGAAATATTTGTGGCCTTCTTAAATTAGAGGCAATAACATGCTCTAAGGTAACTCCTGCTAAGGATAATTGATCAATCGGTGGCCAAATTTCATAGCCACCTGCTCCTATCTCTAAAGCCAAAGGAACTACCAATCTATCGCTCGTCATGTTTGTTAAATCTCCCCACGGACAACAATCCTGGAAATCGCTTTCTCGAACTCGCTGCAAAAATCTTTCCGGTGTTGGCGCAATTCGTCCAAGTAAATTATCCCCCTCGTAACTTACAACCCGACCATAAGATTCCATGTTTATTTTAAGTGAGTGAAGTAAAATGGTGGAGATGGCGGGAGTCGAACCCGCGTCCAGAAACGTTGCCTTTCGCCTCTACCGACATAGTTCATTTTGGTACTTATGAAAGTAAAAAATGAACAAAAAACTTTCACAAGTGGAATTAATAAATTTGAATGATTTCATGCAACTACCACCACAAAATCATCGAGCTTCATGAGGTTACGCCCTGATACGTTATGAAGCCTGGCGTATCAAGACGGACCCGCGAAAAGGCAGGCGCAAAAACTGAATTTCTAACTGATTAAGCAACAGACGCTAGGCGCATGGCGCTCAAAAAGTTGAAAGAATATTCAGTTTCAGATACAGAAGAATCTGCACTTAAAATTGCGCTGAACGGATTTCTCCTGCAAAATCTCGCAAAAAGCGAAATCAAACAGAATCCGGGGGACCAGCGCGACCCCGTGACGGCCACAAAAAGACAGAGCAATTCCTGTCAAAACCAGTACATCCCCAAAATATAGACCTAACCCAAATTATTAAAGAGCAAAAAACATTATTTATAATAAAACATCTTACCCAAAATAGCAACCCCCATTTTCATCTTAAGAAATCCTCCTCACTTTTATTTTGTGACTTAATTAAGCCTTTTCGCAAACCCTTCCTGGCATATTTTTCATTTTCTCGCTCAATTTCTTTAAAGCAATTTTTAATTCATCCACCCAGCTTACCCCTAATTCTTCAAAAGAAATCTTCAATTTATTACCACTCACCAACCATTTTGAATTATATTCTAGTAAATTTAAAATATTCTCCGGCTTAACTTGATTAGAAACAGTTAAAACGATTTGTCTTTCACCCTTACCATGAATATTTTCAGCCCTCACATTCACCAACCTTGCTTTTTTGGCTAACAATTTTAAGGCCAAAACATGAAATAGGTTCGCCACTTCCTTAGGCATTCGTCCGTAATCTTCAATCAAATCTTGTTCCAATTCTTCCAAATAATCAAAGTTATCCGCCGAAGCCAAACGCTGATAAACTCCAATTTTATCCTTAGAACTAACGATATAATCATCTGGGATAAACGCCGGCAAAGGAATTTCGATAGAAACCTCTGGTGGAATTTCACTCATCTTAGTCAATCTTCCCTCCTTTAAATCATCAACTGCCCGATTTAACATTCGAATAAAATGACTAACTCCCACCACATTAATTGCCCCATGCTGGTTGGCACCCAAAATATCACCAGCCCCTCTAATTTCCAAATCCTTCATCGCAATTTGAAAACCAGCACCCAATTCAGAAGCCTCCACAATAGCTCTTAATCGCTTTTTAGCGTCAATCGGTAATCGCTGCGAATGATATAAAAAATAAGCATAAGCCTGAATCCTAGCCCGCCCCACACGGCCCCTTAATTGATATAATTGAGCCAACCCAAATTTCTCCGCCTTATTCACAATTAATGTATTAGCATTTGGTAAATCAATTCCGTTTTCAATAATGGTTGAACTCACTAAGACATCAAATTTTTTATCTTTAAAAGCTAAAATTCTTCCTTCTAAATCCGAACTGTTCAGTTTGCCATGCGCCACAATAAATCGCACCTTGGGAAGCAACGTCCGTAATCTTTGCGCCATTTCTTCAATTGTCTCCACTCTGTTATGTAAAAAATAGACCTGCCCTCCTCGATCAATTTCTCGCTGAATTGCTTCCTGAATTAAACCAAAAGAAAAACGTCGCACTTCCGTAATAACTGGTAATCGCCCCGGAGGAGGAGTAGTAATGGTCGTAATATCTCTTAAGCCATGTAAGCTAATATTTAAAGTCCGGGGAATTGGAGTCGCGGTCAGGGTTAAAATATCTACTTCTTTTCTTAATTCCTTAAGGTGCTCTTTTTGTTTTACCCCAAAGCGTTGTTCTTCATCAATAATTACTAATCCTAAATTTTTAAATTCCACGTCCGGTTGAAATAAACGATGCGTCCCAATAACAATATCCACTTCCCCATTTTTTAACTGTTTAATGATCTTTTTTTGCTCTCCTGCGGTTTTAAACCTGCTCATCATAGCCACGCGCACGTTAAAATCATCCATTCTCTTTTTAAAAGAATGATAATGTTGATCCGCTAAAATCGTAATCGGCGAAACCAGAGCCACTTGTCGGCCATTTTGAATCGCTTTAAAAGCTGCTCTCATGGCTATTTCTGTTTTACCAAACCCCACATCTCCACAAATAAGGCGGTCCATTGGCTTAGGTCGTTCCATATCAGACTTAACATCACGAATGGCTTTAATTTGTCCTGGCGTCTCCTCATACAGAAAAGATTGCTCAAATAATTCCTGCACCTTGGTGTCCTTTTTATAGGCAACTCCTTTTGCTTGTTCTCGCTCTGCATATAACTGCAACAATTCCTTCGCAATTTCTTGAGTTTCTTTTTTGACGCGATTAGTAATCGTTGCCCATTCAGATGATCCCAAGCGGGTTAATTTCGGCACTTGATCTCCAATTCCGATAAATTTACTAACCTTATCAGCCTGATCAATCGGCACAAACAATTTATCATTTTCAGCATAAAATAACTGCAAATACTCTCTAGTGACATCATCAATTGTCCTTTTATCTAAACCATTAAAAAGTGCGATCCCGTGCTCTGAATGCACTACATAATCACCCTTTTTTAAACCAGTTAAAAAATCCAAATAAACCGCATGCTGCGCTTCTTGCTTATGTCCATTTTCTCGTAAACCTAAAATTTCCCGATCTGTAATAACAGTAAATTTTAAATGAGGATTTTGAAAAGCATACGGAAAATGATCTTCCTTCTTTAGGTCAAAAATAACAATATTTCCTTTTTTGGCTTGTGCCTTTTGCGGAGAATCCACATAAATTAATTTTCGATCATCCAATAAAGATTTAATTTCAGTCGCGTTTTTTGTAAACAGATAAACACGCCAATGATTTATCATTTTTTCACGCATATTTTCCACAAAATCCAATCGGTTTTGATATTTTAAAACTGACAAATAGTGCAAATGCTCATGATAACTATCTTCTTCCAAAAAAGAAGTAAATAAAACATATCCCACTTCATTATTTTTAGCTTGAATCACGGCTTCAATTTCAGCATAAAAATTTTCATTCAAATCCAGTTCATCTTCAACCAACAAAGATCCCTTACTTAAATAATCCAAAATCACCGCTGTACCTTCCAATTCTTTTAAGGGAAAAATTGTAACCTCAGAAAAAGATTCAATTTTTTGATGACTAATTTGATCAAAAGTATAAATCTCGGAAATAGTTTCATAATCCAACTCCAGCCGACAAGGGTGAGAAAAATTAATAGGAAAAAAATCAAACACATCGCCATGCCTTAAATAAGTTCCAGGATTCAAATAAGAATCTTCTGAAACCAAATAACCCATTTGAATAAATTTTTCAAATAATTGAATAGGGTCAATTTCCTCTTTAATTTTTAACTTCAGAATAGAATCCAAAATATCTTTTTGGGATGGAATTTTTGTCATTAATTGTTCGCACGTAATAACCAGAGCAATCTTCTTATGATTCATTAAATTAGCCAAGGACTTTATTAACGACAAATACCCTTGATCGTGATCTATAATTTCAATACTAAAATCACTCCAATCCGCCAAAGCACTAACAATACTATCTCTTTGTCCAAAATCATTAACCACCCAAACCAACTTTTTAAGATTATCAAACTGCTCCAAAATATCTGAAACAACAAAAGCCTTGGATGAAAAATTACCAGACCCGGACAACGTCACATAACAATTATTCTCAAAAAGTTCTAATACTTTTTGATTTCGAGGATGAGGAAATTTCATATTCCTACAAAAATTTGAAATAAATCTACTTAGTTTAAATAAAAAAAACAGGATAGTTTAAAACCTTTTGTTTATTTTGAAATAAACATTAACTAAATTAAAACTTAAGGGGCATAATTACATGTGTATAATCCTTTGCTTTTTGAGCAGGATGAATTGTAATAGGAGAAAGCTTATTGTCAATGATTAATTGTATATTTTCATCATTAATGTGCGCTAAAATATCTAATAAATATTGGGCATTAACCGCTACTTGATTATTTTCCCCTTTTACAATTGCTTCAATTTCAGTTACACCTTCTCCGATTTGCGTTTCACTAGTGGAAAGAATTAATTTACCATCATTTGTAACATTTATTTTAATATTATTATTGGTTTCTTCTGCAAACAAACTAACCTTTTTAACTGCCATGATAAAATCTTGAGTATTTAAAGTAACATTTGTCTTCCCATCATCGGGGATAATTTTTTTATAATCAGGAAAAACCCCTTCAATAAGCCTCGAAAGAATCCTAAGGTTTTGCACCGAGAAAGCAATTTGATTTTTCGAAAGCTGACATTCAACATCATCATTCTCAAAACCCCCTAAGATTTTCCCCAACTCAATAATTGTTTTTACTGGAATAATATAATTTGAATCCTTACTAACATTGGTCAAAATCGGAACCTTTTTTTCAGAAAGACGATAACTATCCGTAGCCACCATCACAACCTTATCCTTTTCAAATTGGAATAAAATTCCAGTTAATATTGGTCGAGCGAGATTCATAGAAGCACTAAAACTGGTTTGGTTTATAGCCTGTAAAAAAAGTGAAGATTTAATCGTAAATTGTTCTCCTTTTTGGATTTCGGGAATAACCGGAAATTCAGAACTATCAATTCCCTTAATTTTAGTGTGTGAAAAAGCTGTCTTAATATCTAAAGTAGTTCCTCTCTCATCTAATTTTAGATTTATTTCATCTTCCTTTATTAAAGAGATATAATTAGTTATTAACTTTGCTGGAACAGTTATTGCACCCTCATTTAAGATATCCGCTTCAATAAAATAAGTAATGGCAACTTCAAGGTTTGTTGCTGAAAAATATATTTTTTTTCCTTGAGCCTTAATTAAAATATTATTTAAAACTGGTAAGGTGGTATTGGTACTTACTGCTCTATTTACTAAATTTAAAGCTAGGGCTAAATCTTTTTGGTGACATTTTACTTTCATATAATGATTTTAAACATTTTTACAATAAACTTAATATAAGTTTTTACACATAAACTATAAAATTACAAATTAATTATAAATTATATTTAATAAAGATTAGTTATTATTGAGATAGGTTGATTTTTAAATAAACAGTGTTTTTTTAATCTTTCCTTGAATTACGTTACTAGTAACAAAATTTACCTACTTGTATAAATTATTTGATTTATATAATCCCCCCCTCCTTAATACTTAAATTTCAATAAAATCTGCAAACCAGAATTAGCCCAAAACCGCAAAACAAAAAGCAAAACCAAATAATCAAAAAATTAGATCTGCATTAGGTAAAATAAATGTGCACATCTTGTGCATAACTTGTGCCTCCATAGCCTAAAATAATCCCAAATAATCCGTTTGAAATAGTACCCAGTGAATTATTTTTTTAAACTTCTTACCCACTTATTAAAACCGGAACCACTAATGGTCTTTTATCTAATAAGCGTACTAATTCACGATCAATACTGCTTTGGAGGTAATTTTCTAGTTCTTTTTCTGAAAAGTTTTGTTGATTTTGATTCCTTTGGGTAAATTCGTGGAAAGCATTGGCGCTAACTTGGATGATTTTATCTAAGATGATTTTTGAAAAATCCATATACACAAAGCCCCGATGTAAAATTATTGGAGGAGAAATAAGCCCTAATGGCGATTTTGTAATCTTAAAAAGTACCATTACGACTCCGTTTTTAGCCATTAGTTGTCGATCCATTAAAATAGCTCCTTCGACTGGTGAGCGCTCTGGTCCTTCAACCATAATATATTCAGCTGGGATTTTTTCGTTTGTTTTTTGGTAGCCATTCTTGAAATTACCCTGAACAACTTCCCCATTATCTAAAAGGAAAATTTTATTTTCGGGTATGCCGCAAATTTCACCTAATTCTTTGTGTGCGACCCTCATATAACAATTTCCATGAGCTGGAATTAAATAATGAGGATTAATTAATTTGATCATTAACTTTAAATCTTCTTGTTTTCCATGCCCCGAAGTATGAATATCAATATCATTATTAGTCATTACTTTTGCACCACGTTTACACAACCGATTAATTACTTTGATAATTGCTCCCTCATTACCAATAATTGGCGAAGAAGATAAAACCACCGTATCTCCTTTTTGAATGCGTACAAAGGAATGAGTGTCCATCGACATTCTCGCTAAGGCAGAAACATCTTCTCCTTGGCTCCCAGTTGTTAAAATAATAAGGCGATCTTCTGGGAATTTTTTGAGTTCTTTATTGTTAATAAAAAGACCTCGCGGCACCTTGATATATCCTAAATGTTGAGCAATGCGAATATTCGTTTCCATACTGCGGCCGCTTAAGAATATTTTGCGATTATGCTCAATGGCAGAATCCATTATTTGCTGTAAACGACCAATCAGGGAAGAAAAAGAAGTAATAATTAATCGGCCAGGAGCCGTTCGAATAATTTCACTTAAATTGTCAGCAATTACTTTTTCCGAAGTGGTATGTCCTGGTTCAGTAGAATTAGTACTGTCTGAAATTAAAATATCTACCCCCTTTTTGCCAATGGCCGCAATGGTTTGAAAATCAGCAGGCAATTGACCTAATGGGGTAAAATCAAATTTAAAATCACCGGTATGGACAATCCGTCCAGCTGGGCATTCAATCACAATGCCCACAGAGTCAGGGATACTATGATTAACCCTAAAAAAGGAAATATTGAAGGCGCCAACTCGAAATTGATCCTTGGGATCAAAAATATGCAACCTAGCTTGGTTAAGTAACTTAAATTCTTCTAGTTGTTTCTTGACAAATCCCATCGTAAGAGATGTGCCGTAAACTTGCGGAAACCCTAATTGGGGCAATAAATACGGGATACCTCCAATATGATCCAAATGACCATGGGTTAAAAAAATTCCCCGTATTTTGTTTTTATGTTCTTTTAGGTAGGTGGGATCAGGCAGAACATAGTCAATGCCGAGCATATCTTCTTCTGGAAATTGAAATCCCATGTCTACGACCACAATGTCGTTATTGTATTCAAAAACAGTCATGTTTTTACCTACTTCCTCGAATCCCCCGATGGGAATAATTCTTAAATTGCCAGCACTGGAAGGTGAAGAAGTTGTAATATGATTTTGGTTAGATGATGGTTGAAAACGGCGCTTAAAAGGAAAACGTGGTTTTTTAAAAAGTCTCTTATCCATAGTATTAAAATTAGAGTTAGGAGTAATGGGTTGGTTGGGAGGGTTTGATGAATTTTTCAAAATAGAGTCTCCTTGGACAGGAGTTACATTAGAGAGCCACTTATCGATATTTTGTAATTGTTTTCTAAAGGTATTCTCTTCTTCCCCCTCTGAAGTTGGATTCATCTAATGAAGTAAAATAAAAATTGTATGATAAAATCATCTTAGTATTATTTTACCCTAAAACCGATTTATTTACAAGTAAGCTTATGGAACATATTGCCATCTTAGGGCTTGGGATTGAGGGTAAATCGCTTTTAAAATTTTGGCAAAAGAGAGGGGCTAAGATAACTTTGTGTGACGAAAATGAAACCCTGAAAATTCCTACTGATTTAAAATCAGTTAACCTAAAATTAGGACAAAAGGCTTTTAAAAATCTAAAAGGATATGATCTGATTTTTAAAAGCCCTGGTATTTATCCAGGTAAAATAAACAATTTCCCCAAAGCTACAAGTTTGACATCTTGGTTTTTTGATAATTGTCCTTGCCCGATTATCGGGGTAACGGGAACAAAAGGTAAGGGGACTACTGCTACTTTAATTTACCGCTTGCTTAAGGCTGCCCATTTGGATGTTTATTTAGGGGGAAATATTGGAACGCCACCGCTGGATTTTTGGCATAAACTTAGCGCTAAATCTCTGGTCGTTTTAGAATTGTCCAGTTTCCAGTTGCAAACCTTGAAAAAAAGCCCGCATCTTGCTGTTATTTTAAATATTACTTCTGATCACTTAGATTATCATGCTTCGATCAAGGAGTACCGAGACGCTAAAGCTAATATTATAAAATATCAAACCAAAGATGATTTTGTGATTGCTAATGCTGACTATCAGGTTTCAAACTCTCTAGGGAGAAAATCCAAAGGAACTTTTTTGCAAATAAGTACGCGTAAAAATATTAAATATGGTGCTCAAATTAAGGGCGATGATTTAATTTTAAAGCCTGAAATTATTAACTCGAATGGCCGACAATCTTTTAATAAGAGTTTGAAAATTATCCCTATTAAAAAAGTTGGGCTTTTGGGTAAACACAATCTTGAAAATATTTTGCCGGCAATTGCAGTGGCTAGTTTGTTAGATGTTTCGCCGTCAACAATGCGTAAGGTTATCAGCGATTTTAAGGGACTTCCTCATCGTTTAGAGCCCTTGGGGGTAAAAAAAGGAGTAGATTATTATAATGACTCCTTCTCCACCACTCCGGAAACTTCTATTGCCGCTATTCAGGCTTTTCAAAAGCCGCTTATTTTGATTGCCGGGGGTTCAGAAAAACATAGTAATTTTAAGGATTGGGCTAAAGTTTGCGCAACTCAAAAAAATTTAAAAGTCGTTATTTTAACTGGAAAAGCTGCGGCCAATCGGATGGCTGATAATCTAAAAACAGCTCTCGAAAAGCAAAAATCAGATCTCCAGATTTTCAGGGAAAATAAACTAAAACAAGCCATGGCTTTAGCTATTACCAAAGCTAAAAAAGGAGATGTGATTTTACTATCACCAGCTTGCGCTAGTTTTGAAGAATTTGCTAATTATAAAATTAGGGGCGAAAAATTCAAAAAATTATTTCACAAAGGAATCTAGGATGGGTTTTTTAATAAACGCAAAATATCTTTATTAATTACCCCGGTTATCCAAAGCATGCCGCCGTAAATAATGCCTCCCAGGGGAATAAGAACGAGAATGTTGAAATTTTGCATAATGTGATAAGAAGGTTCTCGTAAGACCCAAATGATAACTCCCATAAAAGCCGCGGAAAAAACGATTTTTAAAGGTCCTTTCAGCCTAAGTTGAATTTTAAGGTAATGATTAAGCATCAAGAAAGAGCAAATTAAAATAATCAACTCACTTAAAACACTTGTAAACGCAGCACCCCGAAAACCCCAAACAGGAATAACAAAAAAATTGGAAATGATATTAAATAATGCTCCAGTAAGACTAATAAATAATAATTTTCCCTGATAACCGATGGCAATTAAGGTAAAAATAAAAACCGAACTTAAAAAAGCAAAGGTCATAGCCATTACTAAAATGCGGAGCGCAATATCGGAGCCATAAAATCCTTCATCAAGGCGACTTAAAAATTCCGGACTACTAATAATAAAGATTAACGGATAAGCCAAAACTTGGACACCAACTAAAATAGGCATTGCCATGGCTAGCAAAAAATCAAAAGCATGTTGAATTATGCGGCATGCCGCGGCCAAGTCAGTTTTAAGGCGAATGGTTAGGGTGGGGAGGACAGAATTCATGAGGTAAACCGGTATTACCGATAAAATATCTAAAATTTTCATTGGTACGCCATAAAGGCCTACTTCGGTCGGGTTTTTTAAAAGAAGTAGTAAAATGGAATCAATTCGAAAGTAAATCATATTTAAAACTAGGGCAAAACCATAGGGTAAGGCCTTCCAAAGGGTGTCTTTCCAATAGGTAAAATCAAACAAAAATTTAATTTTGGCATACTTAGCAGCGTAAAACCAGGTAAAGCCGAGCATAAACGTATTGCCAATCACTCCGGCCCACAACAATTGGTAAAAAGCCGTAGGCGAAGGTGAAGAAAAGGCGAAAAAAATAATGTAAGCAACGTATCCTAAACTAATAATTTTACTACCTAAAAGCCCAATAGTCGGATATTGCATTTTTAAATTTACCTGGAGAATGCTAGACACAGTACCGCTTAAAATGGAAAAAAAGACGGAGATAGAAGCAACCGCCACACCTACTGGAATATAGGTTCCTTGGTATTGGGGAATTATAAAAACTATCAAAATTGCTAACAACATTGCTCCAAAGGCAAGAAGGGTTCGCATGGTGATTGTATTTCCTAAAATAAAATCAGCCTTGCTTTCATCTCGGGCTATTTCACGGACGGAAATTGTAAAAAGTCCCAAGTCAGCCAAAATTCCGAAAAAAGCTAAAAATTCATACACTGAGACATACTGTCCATAACCATCAACACTTAGAAAATTAGTAATAAATTTAACAACTATTACGCTCAATAATGCAGCCATAATTTTACCGGACACTTGAATAAAAGTATTGGATAAAATTTTACGTGCCACAGACATATAAACTTAACAAAAAAATGAACTTTTATAAAATAGCTTGAATTATAAAAAGATGCGAATTTTTATTCCCAAAAAGGATAATAACAGATTTAATGAATAATTTTTTTATTCAAAGATTAAGAAGGGTTTTTCTTTGGGCGCAATAAATAGTCATTTTTCAAGACCAAAAAACTGAAAAATTGGCTTTTTTAAAACATTTTTTGCGATAGAGGGCAAAGCGATTTTTTGGCTTGTAATCGTCTTAAAATCTGTATCAAAAATTTATACATTTGGCTTAAATAAGCCATTTGTAAGCCAAAAATGCTTGCATAACCTAAAATCATTGACTATAGTGCTTTTTGGATACGGAATTTATATTCCGGTCTGCACTTGTCGGGATTTCAAACTTTCACCTAAACACTATGTCCAAAAATCACATTATTGCGGGCCTCGATATTGGTAGCTCAAAAATCCGGGTCGTAGTTGGCACTTTGGAAGAAAAGAGTACTCAACTTAATGTTATTGGAGTTGGAGTAGCTCCTTCAATGGGGCTACGCAAAGGTAATGTTATTGATGTCGAAGAAGCGATTACCAGTATTTCATCTGCTTTGGAAGATGCTGAAAGAATGTCGGGTGAGCCAATTAATCATGTATTTTTAGGTATTGGGGGAATTCATTTGGAATCTATGGATTCCAAGGGGGTAATTGCGATTCCGGGTGGAAACGAGATTACCGAGGCAGACGTTAATCGTGTGTTGGAAGCAGCCCAGGCTATTTCCATCCCTTCTAATCGACGTATTCTTCGCATTATTCCTAAGTCTTTTACGGTTGATGAACAAAAAGGAATTAAATATCCGGTTGGCATGACTGGGATTAGGTTAGAGGTTGAAGCGCATTTAATTACCGGTTTAGTCCCAGCCGTTAACAATATTGAAAAATGTGTTCATCAGGCCGGGGTTGATATCGATGACATTATCCCAACCAGTTTGGCGGCAGCAGAATCTGTGCTTTCTAAGCGACAAAAAGAATTAGGTGTGGTTTTAATTAATATTGGCTCAGGCGGTTCTTCTTTAGTTGTTTTTGAAGAAGGGACTACTTTGCATACGGCCATGATCCCAATTGGCGGGGAAAGCGTTACCAATGATATTGCTATTGGTTTAAGAACTTCAATTGATACTGCTGAGAAAATTAAAATTGAATACGGAACTTGTAATATTGACGAAGTGAACGAACGTGAAACCATTGATCTTTCTTTAATTAGTAAATTAGATGACCAGAGTGTTTCTAAGCGTTTAATGGCTGAAATTATTCAGGCTCGCTACCACGAAATTTTTGTTCTCGGTAAGGATGAATTAGCAAAAATTAATCGAGACGGGATGTTACCAGCCGGAGTAGTGCTCACTGGTGCTGGAGTAAAAATGCCCGGAGTAATTGATTTGGCTAGAGAGGTTTTAAGTTTGCCAGTACAGATTGGATTTCCTCAAAATTTTGAGGGAGTAGTGGACAAAATCGATGATCCTGCCTACGCCACTGCAATTGGATTGGCTATCTGGGGATCTCGCTTTGAGGGGAGAGGATATCAGTTTGATTTCCGAAGCTTAAATATTGGCAAAATGTTTCAGGGCTTAAAAAATTGGGCTAAAAGCCTAATGCCTTAACTGATTTATTTTTTTATCACTCTCCCAAAATTCATTTACTTCTTTAAAAATTTTTCTCATGGCAACAGCTAAAGACCCTGCAGATGCAGCACTTCGCAACCTTTTTTCTTCACAATCTCCAAGACGAAAAGTAATGACCGAAATTACTCCTGACATTACTCCTTTGGCTAAAATCAAAGTTTTTGGATTAGGCGGAGGTGGTTGTAATGCTTTAAATCGGATGATTAAAAGTGGGATTCACGGTATTGAGTTTATCGCTATTAATACTGATTCGCAGGCTCTTTATTACTCAGAAGCTCCTACTAAAATTAATATTGGTAAAGCTTCTACTCGTGGACTTGGCGCCGGAGCTAATCCAGAATTAGGGAAGAGAGCAGCCGAAGAAGCTTCTGAAGAACTAAAATCTTCATTACAAGGTGCTGATATGGTTTTTATCACTTGTGGCTTGGGTGGAGGTACCGGGACAGGAGCTGCTCCGGTTATTGCCGAAGTTGCCAAAGAATTAGGTATTCTAACAGTTGGTGTGGTTACCAAGCCGTTTGCCTTTGAAGGTTCGAGGCGACGTATTCAAGCGGAAGAAGGGTTGGAAAATCTAAAAAATAAAGTAGATACCTTAATCACTATTCCAAACGATAAAATCCTTTCTTTAATTGATAAGAAAACACCTCTAACTGAAGCCTTTACCGTCGTGGATGAGGTTTTACGTCAAGGAGTTCAGGGTATTTCCGATTTAATCACGATTCCAGGTATGGTTAATGTGGACTTTGCCGATGTGCGTGCCATTATGGAAAATGCTGGGTCAGCCTTAATGGGCATTGGTTATGGTACTGGAGAAAATAGAGCTACTGAAGCCGCTAAGGCTGCGATAGAAAGTCCTTTATTGGAAATGTCTATTGATGGAGCCAAAGGAATTCTATTCAATATTGTGGGTGGAAATGATCTTTCAATGTTTGAGGTTGATGAAGCAGCTCGTATTATTACTGAAGCGGCTGATCCAGATGCTAATATTATCTTTGGAGCAGCAGTTAATGATTCTTACACCGGTGAAATTAAAATTACGGTTGTGGCCACCGGTTTTGATGAAAGTCGTCGTGGCGGAGCTGCAATGTTTAGAGGTGGTATAGAAAACAGATTAAATACTGGCAATAATTCCAAAAAAAAGGGTAATTTTTCCATGGAAGAATTAAGCGGGCCAATTAAATCAACCGAAAATGAATTGGATATACCGGCTTTTATACGAAAAAGTATGTCAAAATAGGGAAAGAATCCCCCGGAATTACTTCGTTGACTTTACAGGTAAGCATAGGCGCCGAAAGAAGGATATGTTAAGCTTTTTATAATAGTTAAATCAAAAAAGTTATAACCTATGCAAATTTTAGATTTTCAAGAATCTGATTATGAAAATTATGAAAATTTTTTAGAAAATCATAATGCGGAATTATATCAGTCCTTGCCGTGGGTTAAATTTCAGCAAAATTCACCTAATAACCGCCAATTTTGGATTCTAGTAGCCCAAAATAAGCAAAAATGGCTTGGGACAATTTTACTCATAAAGTACAGGTTGCCGTTCGGGAGATCTTGGTTTTCTGTAGCCCGTGGGCCAATTATAACTAATAACTCTTTAGAAGATCAGGCGCAAATCTGGGGATTATTTTTAGAAAAAATTCGGGTAATTGCCAAAAAAGAAAAGGCTATTTTTTTGCGGCTGGAATTACCAATTAATTCTCATCTTAAATTAAGCGGGAAAGGGTGGCGGAAAGCTCATGCTCATTATTTCCCGGAGTGGAGTATTAAAATTGATCTTACCTTATCCGAGGAAAATCTTTTAAAACAAATGAAGTCAAAAGGACGTTATAATATTAAAATTGCCCAAAAAGCCGTAGAGATACGAGTGACAGCAAAAGAAAAAGACATTCATGATTTTTACGAAATTCTTAAGCAAACCGGTGGCAGGGATGGATTTTCAATTCACGAAGAAGCTTATTATCAGGCTTTAATTCACGCTGCCAATCAAGATAACTGGGGCGAGTTTTTAGTAGCCGAATATCAAGGGAAAATTATTGGAGGCATCATGGTTACTTTTTACAGCGATACAGCTACTTATTATTACGGCGCTTCGGATTACGAAAATCGCTCATTAATGGCGCCTTATTTATTGCAGTGGAACGCCATTTTGGCAGCTAAAAAGAGAGGATTAAAAAAATATGATTTATTAGGGATTGCACCGCCAGATGAACCAAATCATCCGTGGCAAGGTATTACCAGGTTTAAAGAAAAATTTGGCGGGGAAATTGTGAATTATCCTTTAGCTAAAGAATTAATTTTTAGACCAATAGAATATTATTATTTTCGTCTCTTGAAATGGATCCGTGGTAGCACAAGAAGGCTTTTTTCCAGGAAAGCGTAAGGTTTTCTTGAAATTTTTACTCTCTAGTACGTCTTGGTGGAGTGACGCGTATGCCATTAGTTTGGCTAGGAGTATTTAGATGGTTGGCAAAAGCCTCTTTTTCGGATTTCAAAGCGCCAATATTAAGATTATTCGCATTTTGAGCCGCTAGCCCAAGATTAGCTTTGATTTGGATAGAACCTTTTTGCGTAATTAAAGCCATCCATTCAAAAACATTACCACTCGTTGGCTTGTTTGGTATTTTAGATAAAATATACCCCGCTTCATTGGTAATTAGTAAATATTGGCTTAAGGTTTGAGGCGAAGCATTCTTTAAAACACCCAAAGCTTTCCAGGCTAGATCTTTGTCTCGGGAATAAGCTCCTCCCAGTAACTCTGTTAAAGACGCCTGAATTAAAATATCTAACCTGTCAATTTGAGCGTTCGAGATTTTTAGTGCCGAAACACGGTTTTGATCTATTGATCTTCGCAGTGTTTCAGTTGTTGTAGAGCTTTCCGCCGGTTTTTTAATAGAACTAGAAGCGGCGACAGAAGGTTTACTTATGCGTGATGAATATTGCTTTTTAGTTTCTGCCCTAGCTTTTTCAATTTCTTCTTTTTTTTGTCGATCACGTTTCGTTTGTTCATCCTTAATTCTATCATTGTTGGCTTTTTCTACTTCATCCACAAGCTTAAAAAGATTATCAAAAGTGACTCTAAGGTCTTTGGGGGTAATATCCCTGTTATTTAAATTCACAAAAATAGCTGTCCTTCTTTTATCAAAATCTGCATATTTAGGATTGGCTTCAAGCGCCTTAAAAGTGGCAAAATGCTGGTTTAAAATATCACGACCTTTTTCTTGGTAGGCTTGCAATAAAACTTTTTTAGGAGAATCCGACCCCTCGAGGCTGGTTTTAATATTTAAAAAATTTTGAAAAGTTTCAGGGTCGAACGCGATGAGAAATTTGGGAACAAAATTGTCAAGATCTATTTTCATCTTTGCTAGATTTCCCTTTTGGTCTTTTAAAGCGGCAATATTTTGCCCCCTGGTTGTGATTTTTTTATCAAGCGCTTCATCCAAGGGGGACAAAAACCCCTCAATCCCTTGAGCCATTTCTTGGCTTTTGTTGGCTATACTCAGTCCTTGTAAGCTATAAAACCCTTTTATCTTTTCGCTGTTTTCTTTAGCCCGCTTAAGATTATTAGATATATCCCTTAAAGGGGGGAGTTGCCAGTTTAAGGTTGGATTAAAATCTTCTATCTGTTTTTTTGTTGCCGAGAAGTCAAATTCTTTTTTTATCTGCACTAGTTGGGCAGTTTCAATACCAAGTGATTTTAGAGTTTCTTCGCTTGGATATTTGGCTAAATCAGTTTCTAGCTCGGCAAATTTCGATTGAGCAATTTCTTTACACTGTGAACGAGCGGTTTTTAGATGTTCGTTATTCTGGTCATATAACGTGTTAATCTTTAGACGAGTTTCTTCAATGTTGCCGAAATCCTCATGATAAATCATCCCCTGATTAAGAACGGCACTTAAAATTTGTCTGCTTTCAAAAAAGCTATTTTTATTTGATGTGAAATTTTCAATTTCCAATCCGAAATCTTGGAAAATCGGTATTGTTTGATCCAAATAAAAAATTTCGTCATCTGCTGTTTTAAGCGCAGATGGAAGTATACTTTTGAAATAAGTATCAAGATCGAAGTCAGGGTTAGCGATTTTAGCCATTTTTTCATTCCAGGTACGAAAATCAGTAAACGGTTCAAGTTGGTAATAAGATTGATTATTCGCGGGATCGGTTTTAGGTTGAATCACTTTAATTTCGCCATCCAAATCTTTTTTATAGGCAAAAGGAGGCTTATAGCCATTTCCAATTATATTATTTTCCATTTTGCCTTTTACCATATAATCTAAATCTTCTTCGTCGGCGGCATTTAGATAGTCCTCACTGCTATCTAAAATATATAAATTATCACTTAATTGATTACTCCAAGCTTGACGGTAAGCTGCTTGTGCTACTTCTGAAGCTTTTAGGTAATAGGGATCTTCTAGGAAACGAGAATAACTTTTTAAAATATCCGTAATTGCTGATTTTTCCCCATATAAAAACCCCAAGCCAGATAAGGGAGAAAATCCTTTTAAGGCTGGATGTCCTTTTATAAAATTAAATAATTCATTGATCGCTTTCATCCGGTTCATTTTACCAATTGATTCTCCGGCTAATTGCTCAATGGCGGCATTAATTTTTTCTTGATTCTCTTTAGCTTGAAAAATTTCGTTTTCTAGGTTTCCTGGCCGTGTCCATTGTTCCGCCGAAATTCCCGGGGCATTATTATTATCTTTATACCAAGTGATATCAACTCCCACCAAATCAATCAAAGCATCAAGAGTATCCTTGTTTATTGTGCCTCGATCATCTTCAAAGGTTTGCATTGCAGCCACGTAAGCTTCCCAGAGATTATCAATAGCTAAAGCCATTTCATTAGTGGCTGACGGGTTAGATTTTGCGGCTCTTAAAGTGTTTATTAATTCCTCTTTCGTTTGGCGGAAAGCCTCTTTCATTTGAGAAAGCGTTAATTCGGCCATTTGTCCTGGGTTCTTGGACAAAACTTTACCTATTGACACATTATCAAAATTTTTAAGTGGGCCTTTGTCGCCGGAAAAATTTTGCGCCATGTAATAAGCTTTTATTAAATATAGTTTGAAATCGCATCCTGGTTTTCCTGGTTTTCGCGCGCTAAGCGCTCATATTGACGCTTAATTGCTTTTAATTTTAGAAGCATTTCTTCGGTGGTTTCTTGGGCTTTTTTCTTTAGGTCGGCTTGGCGACTTTGCTCTTTTTGTAAAACATGAATTACTGGAAGTTTCTTATCCTTGGGAAGATTTTTAATTTTTGAAAAAAACTTTTTTCTTAGGGCTAAAGGTAAAGTTTTGACAGCCATTGAGTTCTTAATTAAATCTCCCAAAAGAGCTACTGGGTCACCAAAAACCATCTTGGTTCTTTGGGTAAAACCTTTTTTTGAGGTTTTAGTAGGAGTAGTCATTTTTTGATTTTTATTTTTTAGATCCGCAAATCTTTTAATTTTACCTTAAATTAGAACAAAAATCAAGCATCGCGTACCTCGGTCGCCTTATCAAGGTAAAGAGTAGCTTTGAGATGATCAAATTCGTGCTGAATAACTCGAGCATTAAATCCCTCTAAAGCTAAGGTTTGCTTTTCACCTTTTTCGTTTTGAAAGGTAACAACAAGTGATTTATGACGTTTTACATGACCCCATTTCCCAGGCAGGCTTAAGCAACCTTCTTCCATTTCCACTAATTCCTCAGAAAGATGGTTAATTTGGGGATTAATCAAAGCTAAAACAATTTCTTGCTGGGTTTCCACATTCAGCCGCACCACTGCTAATTGTAAATTTAAACCGATTTGAGGAGCTGCCAGTCCCACGCCATTTTCCTTAAACATGGTTTCGATCATTTCTTGCACGAGTTTTTTTAATTTTTTATCAAATTTTTTAATTGGTTTTGATTGGCTGCGCAAAATACTGTTAGTTGCGCCTTTTTCAAGAGAAAGCATAGATAAATTGGTTTTTAGATGATTGGTATTACGAATTGCGACGATCTGATTTTAACGATTTTTCAATAAAAACGTCCAGCTCATTTGGGTCACCTTCCAGTATGGCTAGAACCTTAGAAGTCTCATAATTAGTACGATGGTCCTTAACCATCTGGTAAGGGTGTAAAACATAGGAGCGAATTTGATTTCCCCAGGCTCCTTCAATATGTTCTCCTTTTAGGTCTCGCAATTCTTTAATTCTGGTTTTTTCTTGTAAGACTAGTAGCTTTGAAAGTAGCGATTTCATAGCTTGCTGCCTGTTTTGTAATTGGCTGCGTTCATTTTGGCATTTGGCTACAATGCCAGTGGGAAGATGCGTAATACGAACCGCTGAATCAGTCGTATTAACTGATTGTCCGCCGTGTCCGCCAGCTCGGAAAACATCAATTTTTAAATCATCTTCAGCAATTTTTAGATCTATTTCTTCGATCTCCGGTGTCACTTCAATTAAACAAAAAGAAGTCTCTCGGGTATGTTTAATATTAAAAGGCGAAAGACGAACTAGGCGGTGTACTCCAGCTTCTTCTTTTAGGAATCCATAAGTAAATTCACCTTCAATACGTAAACTAGCGCTTTTAATGCCAGCGGTTTCACCTTCGGATTTTTCGAGCAAGGTGGTTTTCCAGTTTTTGGCGTCAGCATAGCGCATATACATTCGAAGGAGCATTTCTGCCCAGTCTTGTGCATCAGTGCCGCCAGCGCCAGCGTGAAAAGACATAATGGTCGGACATTCATCATGTTTGCCACTAAGATAAAGTTGAATTTCAAGCGATTGATAACGACGTTCTAAGTCATCCACAGTGTGTTGCTGTTCTTCAAAGTCGGCAGTTCCTTCTTCTGCTGGAAGAACTTCGAGAAGTTCTTTGGAATCCATAAGATTTTTTTGTAAGGATTCCCACGCCGTAATTTTTTGCATCAACCCCCCCTGTTCTTGAGAAATTTTTTGAGCCTCCTTGGCGTCATTCCAGAAATTAGGACTTTGCATCAGAGTTTCCAATTCATGCAATCGTTGTTTCAATTGAGGCATTTTTAAAAACAACAAAGCATGGGTGATTTCTTTTTCTAAAATATCTAATTTTTGAATGAGCTGAGGCATAGAGATTAAAATAAAAATTTAAGCGCCAAAATAACCGCATGCATTTGATGCTGAGTGACATCAATGCGTAAATTAGGGTCATCGGCGCTATTCATAATGCCGCCAATTGCTTGAGCGTCTTTCGTAGGGTGCTCTTTTAGAAAGCTATTTTGGAGAGAATGGTCAACTTGCCAGGTAGTTAATCGATATAATCCTTCGTCAATCACCTTTGCTAATTTATTAGCAGTTTCCAGGTCGTTAGTAAGTCTAGCTAATTCCCAGGCTGAAATTAGGCCTTCGTAAGCATAGGAAGTGTTTAGAGTGCGTGCTAAAACTTGATGCGTATCAATCATCCAGTTTGCCATTTGAATCGGCCATGTAGCGTATTTGGTAACCTTCCCCCAACTACTATTGTAAATTTCATAAAAAGCCATAGAACCCCATTGATAAAAACCTTTCGTCTTAGCGCTGTCTGGATCTTCCAAGAGTGCCTTAGTTACATGGGAATTATACATGGCATTAGCAGATGAAAGCACAAATGGCCTCCAGCCATCATAGCCTAGATATTTTACCGCCTTAACTAAGGCCAATAAGGTCTCTCCGTCAAAATAAGGAGAAGGATAATTCACCCCCTCACCTTCGGCATAGGTGTATTGAGAATAAAATTGATCATCGATTGTTCTTAAAGAATAAAGAAAATTAAGATACTGGTCTAGAAGAACAACGTAATGTTCCCTATTTGGAAAATCTTCTTCAGTTCGTAAAAAATCAATTAGAGCTAGAGAAACTAAGGCTACAGTACCGGTTGAGCCTTTTTCGGCATCATCATAAACAATATAGCGGATATTATCAGTTGAGGTTTTGGAAATTTGTTCAAAAAAATCCAGACCCTTAAGAATCGCAGCTTTGGTTTCTGGGGTTGGGTTAACCTGATGAATTAAAGCTAGTCCCCATAAAGCGCCTGCCTGGCGAACATCATTATCGGTAGAGCTATAAGTTTTCGTAACGAAATTATATTCATAATTAAAATTTCCTTTTGGCGTTTGATTTTGCAGTAAAAATTGGGTACCCAAAGATAAGGATTCCTGCAAGAGGCTGGGATCTAGGTTTTTAGGCTTATAGGAGCAGCCATTAATTAGCAAAACAAAAGATGCTAAAAGGCTCAGGGCTAAAATTTGTTTTAAAAAATTATATGTTTGCATTTTAAAAGGTGTTATTAAGCAGCAAGATCAATATTAAACTAGTTGTAAATATCGCACAAATCCAATACAATCACTGCGTTTAATGCTCTTTTAGAATTTATGATTTCCTTTTGATGTAAGGGGTCTGGCTATTTCCCCTTTTAATTGCGGAGAGGTACTCAAGTGGCTGAAGAGGCGGGTTTGCTAAACCTGTAGGGGGATGTATGTCCCCGCGGGGGTTCGAATCCCCCCCTCTCCGCCAGTTAGGAAATGTCTTTGTTGGCTCGCCCTCTGCGAGGGCTCGCCAGCCGATTTTAAGCGCAAATTGGAATTTTTTATCTTTCAAAATGAAGTTCGAGCCGATATTTTTTAGGAATGCTCGGATTTCTTGATTGTCGCTTTGCGACAAAAGAATTTTGGCTTGG
>Ga0076342_113_pt1 | contig 31331 bp, 25 predicted proteins | sample RifGroF2_FD_67842 | JGI IMG/M metagenome (GOLD analysis project Ga0076342, IMG submission 67842) | Peregrinibacteria bacterium GW2011_GWF2_39_17
TAGTCACGTTTTTCCATAATTATATATTTTTAGGTTTGTTAAAATAGATTATTAATTTTGAAAAATCAACCTTTCTGGTCTTTCTCGATTTCAGCTAACTCGAGTTTAGGCGACGTATTTCAGGAAAAGTTAATAAAAATTTAACATTTTTGTAATATAGGTATTGTAAAATAAAGGATTAGAGAAAGTCTATATCAAATTATCCTTAATCCTTATTGGTTATGAAACCTTATTTACAATCAGTTACCGAGGAATTGAAGCTCAGGAATTATAGTCCACGAACCGTGAAAAGTTATATCGCCTGTTTGCGAGAATATTTTTTATTTGTAAAAAAGTCGCCTAAACTCGATATTGAAAATATTAAGGAATTTCTTTTAAAAAAACAACAACAAGGATGCGCTTCTCAAACTTTAAATCTTTATTTATGCAGTATTAAATTTTTTTATAGAGAAATTCAGCAAATTAAACAAGATTTTCATTTAAAATTTGCTAAAAAACCAACGAGGCTTCCTTTCGTTTTATCGCGTAATGAGATTCAGAAAATCATAAACACCATTTCCAATTTTAAACATCGGCTCCTTATTTCTTTGGCTTATGGAGCGGGATTGAGGGTTAGTGAAGTTATTCATCTTAAAATAAAAGATGTGCAAATCGAAGAAGGTTTTCTTTATATCCGGCAAGCCAAGGGGCAACGAGATCGTCTCGCCCTATTGCCTGATAAATTAAAAGAAGAAGTTCAAAAAATCATTTGGGGCAAAAAGAAAGATCAATACCTGTTTGAAAGTGAAAGAGGAGGGATATTAACCACTAGAACGGCTCAAAAAATTTTCACTTTGGCTTTTGAAAAATCCGGGATTCAAAAGCAAGCTACTTTCCATTCTCTGCGCCATAGTTTTGCCACACACCTTTTGGAAAATGGGGTTGATTTGCGGTACATTCAGACGCTTCTTGGACATCAAAATATTCGTACCACACAACGTTATACTCACGTGACTCATGCGGCCTTAACTCACATCAAAAGTCCCTTAGATCGATATTGTACTTAATCGCTAATGTTGTATCATCGTTGTGTTGATTTTGATTTTTTTTGTAAATATTTTATATGGAAAAAATTTTAGACCTTGACTTGAAAACCGAATTTAAACGCGCCATTATAGTCGCGAAATTTGATCAAAAGGTCATGCGTGCCGTGGCTCATGATCGAGCACTCACACGTCCGGCATTGTTTTTCATCATTTTATCGTCGCTTGCCGGGGCAGCGGGTTCACTCATTTTCCCGATTCGCTATGGGGAAGTGATTTATGTCCCTACTTTTTTTGATGCGCTTTTTAATGCGATTTCCGCCATTTTTTTTGTGGGTCTTGTTTTGTATGTATTGAATTTTATTGCGGATCGTTTTTTCCAAGGAAAAGGAACTTTTCTTATGTTTTTTAGAGTGGTTGGTTATGGGTATGTGGTGGGGATTTTAAACCTTTTTCCTGTATTGAATTTTGCCGTGGGGATTTGGATGTTGATTCTTTTATGGAAAATCTTAATTTATGTTAAAGAATTGACGCCGCGCAACGCTGTTTTTACTTTGGTGATCCTCATGGTTTTGGGTGTTTTTTTTGGCATGCTTTGGGGAAATTTGAATCCCGGTGATCTTTATGGAGGATTGTATGTGATGCCAACAAGTCCTTAACCTGGTTTATTTTAATCGCAAATATGGTTGATATACTTCGATTTCTTAAGGGGCAACGCAAAATCGTAGCGCTCACGGCTTATGATTATTCGATGGCGCAAATTTTACCCGATTGTGGAGTGGATGTGCTTTTGGTCGGGGATTCGTTGGGAATGGTGGTTTTGGGGTATAACAGTACGCATTTTGTGACTATAGAGGATATGATTCGGCATACCCAAGCGGTGATGAGGGGTGAGGCTAAAGCTTCGGGCTCGAGTTTAGTGGTTGCGGATATGCCGATTGGGACTTGTGATACGCCAAAATCAGCGCTTAAGCATTGTAGGCGAATGGTGGCGGAGACTGAGGTAAAAGCTGTTAAAATTGAAGGGAACGCTGAGGTGTGCAAAGTGGTGATAGACAGTGGAATTGCGGTAATGGGGCATACCGGATTGAAGCCTCAAACGGCTCAAAAGATGGGGATTTGTGGGAAACAAACCAAAGAAGCTCAAGCGATTTTTGATGAAGCGATTGCGCTTGAAAAAGCCGGGTGTTTTGCGCTTGTTTTGGAGTGTGTGCCCTCGTCTTTGGCCAAGCGTATTACGGAAAAATTGAGCATCCCGACGATTGGGATTGGCGCTGGGCCTGATTGTGATGGGCAGATTTTAGTGACGCACGATATTTTGGGTTTATTTACGGATTTTCAACCGAAATTTGTGAAACAGTATGGGAATGTGCGGCAGAGTATCGAAAAGGCGGTGCGCGGGTTTGTGGGCGAAGTAAAATCAGGCGTTTTTCCTGGGGATGTCCATCATTCTTAAGTCGTTTTCATGTTGAAACGTTCTCATCATATGGGTATTGCGCTTTGCGTCCTTGCTGCTCTTTTATGGGGGACTAATGGAATTTTTGTTAAAAAAATTGTGGGCATTACGCCGTTGGGGATCACCTCTTTTCGTCTTTTGTTTGGATTTTTGGGCATCGTTTTTCTCATCACGTACCAACGTCGTTGGAGTGAAATTAAAGTTTCCTTAAAAGATTTTTTCCCCTTTTTCGGACTTGGATTTATTATGAATGTGAATGTTTTGTGGGCCATGCATGCTTTTCGTTTAACGACGGTGGCCAATGCGGCCATCGTCAGCAATACGACTCCTATTTATGTTACGTTTTTTGCTTGGTGGATCCTTAAAGAAAAAACGAGTTCAAAGGAATGGATGGGGATTGGGCTCACTTTCTTGGGTATTTTTTCTATTTTTTCGTCTCATGAGATTTCGTTAACGTCTGCTGATTTTTTTGGGAATTTTTATGCGCTGTTGTCTGCCATTAGTTTTGCTATTTATATTGTTGTGGGGCGAAAATTGCGTCAGTCCTATTCTTATTTGACATCGATGTTTTGGGTTTTCGGCTGGGGCGGTTTATTCGGATTGATCGAAAGTGTTTTGATGAGGAGTCCTTTGTGGGATCACCCTGACTGGAATGATTTTTATTATTTAGTGGTCATGGGTATTTTGGGAACGTTGTTTGGTCATACATTGTTCAATGCTTCTTTGAAAATCATTCGTGCTTCAATGGCCAGCACCATCAATTTACTTTCTCCTGTTGCGTCCATTGTTTATGCGATGATTTTTTTACAGGAAAGGCCGACGATGTTGACGGTTTTTGGATTGATCTTGGTCATTTATGGGATTTATTTTGTCAATATTTTTGCACCCAAAAAAGGCTATGAATAGTATTGGGTTTGTCCCCACGATGGGGTATCTTCATGAAGGGCATTTGAGCTTGGTGCGTGCGGCTCGTCAATATTGCGATCGAGTGGTGGTGAGTATTTTTGTGAATCCTACTCAATTCGAACCGGGTGAAGATTTTAAGCGGTATCCTCGTGATGAGGAGCGTGATCGGAAAATGTTGGAAGGACTTGGAGTGGATGAGATCTGGTGTCCAACTGTTTTTGATATTTACCCGGAGGGATTTGTGAATGCTGAGCGCATTGAGCCGCCTGATGCGTTGACATCGGTGCTGTGTGGGCGTGATCGGCCACATCATTTTTCCGGAGTAGCGACGGTGGTTAAGCGATTATTTGAACATGTCCAACCCACCGATGTTTATTTTGGGCAAAAGGATTTTCAACAAACACGAGTTGTGGATTGGCTCATCGATCGTTATTTTAAGGGGATTCGATTGCATGTTCTTCCTACGGTGAGAGAAGCGGATGGTTTGGCTATGAGTTCGCGAAATGTTCATCTCTCAGGGGAGGAACGCAAACACGCTGTTTTGCTTTATCAAACATTGAGTGAGGTCAAAAAGCGTTTTGAAAGTGGGGAACGACGAGTGAGTGTTTTGCTCGAAGCTTTTGAAGTTTTGCAAAACGATCCGTTGATGGAGGTGATTTATGCCGAAATTCTGGAAGCGAATTATTTGAAATCCATCTCGATTGTTGATCGATCAGCTGTGGTTTTTGGAGCAGTGCGTATGGGAAAAACTCGGTTGATCGATAATGTTGAGCTTTTTTTGTAATTTTTTGTTCATATTTTTTTAATAATTTTGAAAGGTTTTATTCATGCGCAGTATGCTAAAATGAAGCGGGTGGCGCCCTCCCCCCTGGGTGGGAGGGGAAGTGCGTGGAGGCAAGGATTAAAAATTTAAATTGAAATGATTAGGTTATGCTGACCAATAAAAAAATTCTCCTCGGCGTTTCCAGCAGTGTGGCTATTTATAAAGCCTTGGAATTAATTCGCCTTTTAAAAAAGCAAGGTGCGGATGTTCAGGTTATGATGACTTTAAATGCTACTAAGTTGATTTCCCCTCAGCTTTTTCAGGCGATTTCTGGTCATCCGGTGCAGGTTGAGTTGTTTGCGGCTCATGGGCATGATTCTATGCCGCATCTTATTAGCTCACAGCAAGTGGATTTAATGCTACTTGCTCCGGCTACAGCTAATTTAATTGGTAAATTGGCCATTGGTTTGGCTGACGATTTAATTTCCACTGCTTTTTTAGCCACAAAGGCACCTGTTTTACTTGCTCCGGCTATGAATGATCAAATGTATCAGCATCCAATTGTCCAGGAGAATATTGCTAAATTGCGATTAATAGGAGTGACAGTGGTTGAGCCAGGACTAGGATTTTTGGCGTGTGGTAGTTATGGATGGGGTCATTTGGCTAATCTTGAAACGATTCTTCTTTATGCTAAAAAACTTTTAACTATTCAAGATTTAAAGGGTAAAAAAGTGCTTATCTCCGCTGGGCGAACCGTGGAATCTATTGATCCGGTTAGAATTTTAACTAATCGATCTAGCGGCAAAATGGGATTGGCTTTTGCAAAAACTGCTTTTTTGCGTGGAGCTAAGGTGATTGTAATCTCCGGCGCAGTTGAGATTAAATATCCGGAGGTTCCAAATTTAGAGGTGTTTTTCGTGGAGTCAACACAGGAGATGAATGTTGCGATTTTGAAGTATTTTCCTAAGACAGATATGTTTATTTCTGCGGCTGCGGTTTGTGATTATGCTCCGGTTCAGACTTTGCTTTCTAAGCATAAAAAATCCAAAAATAAGGGTATGATTTGGAATCTATTTTTAAAAGAAAATCCTAATATTTTAGGAAAAGTTTTGCAAAAAAAGAAGTCTGGTCAAAAGATAGTCGCTTTTGCTTTGGAGACTGATGAAGTGTTTAAAAATGCTAAAAAGAAATTCATGTCCAGCGGAATTGATTACTTAGTGGCCAATGAGCCTGGGGTAATTGGACAGGAGCAGGGGCAATTTATAATTTTTGAAAAAAATCATAATGAAATTGTTTTTTTGGATAAATTTGCTTTAAGTTCATTAATATTTGACCGTTTAGGTGTTTAGTTAGAGGTGGGGTTTTTAGGTTTATGAGATTGCTTAATATTAAATTTTGAGGTATAATTTAAAGATTAATTTTAATAAGCTAATCATGGCAGATGATCAGCCGTTAAATGTAGGTGGGTTTGGTGGGACTGGGCAGGATTCGAAAAAGCCAAGATCGCGACGTAGACGTCGAAGGCCAAAGATTAAGCAAGTAAATCCTCCTCCTGTTTTTAATCCACCAGTAGGGGATCTTTCGGTGATGGAAGGCGAATTAAGGGATCAGTTAAAGAGGCCAAGTGTGGATGTTTTAGCAAAAGAGAAAAGGCAAGCTGCAATTAAGGCTAAGCAAAGATCATTTTCTAAGCCTGTTTCTGATATGCCAGCGGTTTATTCGTCGGATGACTCATCGAGCGATTATAAAAGTTCTTTAAATTCGCAATCGCAAACTATTGAACCGTCACAACCGGAATCTGATTTGGTTTTACCTCTTGATTTACAAACAGAGTCAGATTCACAATTAAATTTTGGGCAGCAACCTGAACCAAGCCTACAACCTGAACCAAGCCTACAACCTGAACCAAGCTTACAACCTGAACCAAGTTCACAACCTGAACCAAGCCTACAACCTGAACCAAGCCTGCAACCTGAACCAAGCTTACAACCTGTGAACCAAGTTCACAACCTGAACCAAGCCTACAACCTGAACCAAGCCTGCAACCTGAACCAAGCTTACAACCTGAACCAAGCCTACAACCTGAACCAAGCCTACAACCTGAACCAAGCTTACAACCTGAACCAAGCCTACAACCTGAACCAAGCTTACAACCTGAAAATAATTTTGATTATGCTCCAACTTTTGGTGCTCCTAATTCTGAATCAGATCAGAATTCACAATTTGATCCATGGGCTAATCCTGATGAGTCAATAGATACTGCCCAGATGAAATCTCAAGCAAACTTTGAATCACAGGCAATTTCTAATTCAGAGTCACAGTCACAACCACAGCCCTCATCCGAATTTAATAATAAAATTAACGACGATCCTTTTTCTATGGCTGCTGAATTTAACCCTAACTCTTCGGTTACGCCGGAATATCATTTGGAGCCTGAATCAAAATTTCCAGAAAAAGATTTAACTTCAACTATCTCTCATGAACCGACACCGGATTTTTCTGTTGAGGAACCTCTTGAAGGAGAGTTAATGGAGCCACCTAGTCCGCAGAGTCCTAAGGATGATCAAATTAAGGTTGAATCTGGAATTGAAGATTTGTCTTTAAGTGGTGGAATTATTCAAAAAGTGAGGCAATTATTACAGGAAGCTAATCTTACTACGCGTCATTTAAAGTTTTGTTGCGGTGGTGTGGTGGTAGTTATTTTAGTGATTATTATTGGAATGGTGATGATTCCTTGGGTGCTTAGGCAGGGAACTTCTTTTTTGAAGGGAAATAGTAATCATGTTGAGCAGGAGCAGGAGCAGGAGCAGGAGGTAAGTGCGCCTTCTACCGAAAATCCGGATGATAATAATGAGCCGGATTTACTACCGCCCAATAGTGGCCCGGTTTGGGTTGATCCTTCGGTGTATAGTGGCTTGCTACTTGGAGAATTAGCTCAAACTAAGTCATTGGTAGTAACTGGTTTGGAAATTGGTTTGCAGTTGGGGATGGAGAATATTTTGGTTGATTTTTCAACAAAATTTCAGCAATTTGTGACTGAGCAGGAACTTATTTATAATTTTTATTATACTGATTTGAATGAGTTGCTTAATGCTTCTGGTGATCGAGTGGCGACTTTGGATGATTATTACAATCAATTTAAGGATACCTATAATTCTGGAGTGGCACATTATAAGGAAGTTCAAGATATAAGGGCTATATTTTTAGCTCAATTTAAGGAAAACGAGCCGATAAAAGTGACTCGTCAAGCTGAGTTTTTTGCTTTGGTCAAAGATTTTGATGGAGATAATGCGGAACAAGCTTTACTGCGGTTTATTGATATTTCGCAAGCCCAGGTCGCTATTAAGGCAAAATATCTTGCTTTTGGTAAAGTAGAAGAGAGGTATAAATCTTTTTTGGAAAAAAGCGCGCAGCGTCTTAAGGATATTGATCTTAATCGGGAAGCTTTAATTGCTGGAGTACAGGTAGTTGATATTTATGGATCTGATTTAGATTTGATCTTAACAGAGGAACAGTTAACTAATCCTGATTTAACCCAAGAGTAAGTTTTTGAGCTTTTGACTAAAATATGCTAGAGTTAATTCTCTTTAGGTTGAGGGGGAATTAATTTTTAGCCCATTTTACAGTGGGAGTAACGATTGAAACTATTTTGGAAAGGGCGAAAACTTTTATCCCCAACTTAAATGCCGGGCGGGTAAGAGCTGCTTATGAATTTGCTGATAAAGCTCATCATGGGCAAATTCGATTATCAGGTAAGCCATATATTGTGCATGAGCTTGAAACTACCGCTTTATTGCTTTCTTTAAAACCAGATGAAGATACTTTGGTGGCTGCTTTATTGCATGATGTTCCCCCTAATACTGAAGTTACCTTAAAAATTATTGAGAGACAGTTTGGTGGGGCCGTGGCTCGTCTTATAAGAGCTAATGAGAAATTAAGTTTGATTAAGGTTAAAGATGATCGTTCTTCTGATCTTGAATGTTGGCGACGGATGTTTATGGCCATTGCTAAGGATTTGCGAGTGATTTTTATCCGATTGGCAGATCGGCTTCATAATATGAGGACGATCTCATTTTTGTCTCCTGATCGCCAGAAAAGAATTGCGCACGAAACTCTTTATGTTTATGCCCCAATTGCTTCTCGTTTAGGTCTTTATTCTTTTAAAAGCGAATTGGAAGATCTTTGTTTTCAGGTTTTGTATCCGGAAGCTTTTAGGGAAATTTCCGGACAAATTGAAGCTCGCCTTTCGGAGAATAAATTCTTCTTAGAAGAAGCTCAGTCTATCTTAACTCAAATGTTAAAAGAGGAAGAACTTGAAGGAGAGGTTACGGGACGCATTAAGCATAGTTACAGTATTTATCGAAAAATGAGGAAAAATAACGTAGTTTTATTGGATGATATTGTTGATTTTTTTGCTTTGCGTATTGTTTTACCTGATCAGCAAAGATCTGGGCGAGAATTTTTTGGGCATTGTTATCATATAATCGGGGCTATTCATAGTCGCTGGATTCCTATGGCGAAGCGATTTAAGGATTATATTGCGGTCCCAAAGCTTAATGGTTATCGAAGTTTGCATACTACGGTTTTGGGTTTGGTTGATCGGGCAAAGCATTGGCCAATTGAGATTCAGGTTAGGACTAATGGTATGCATCATGAATCAGAGTATGGTATTGCTTCGCATTGGTTTTATGAGGATTCACGGCGGGCATCAGTAAAAGTCCCCAGGGAAGAATTGCAGGATCTTCTTAATCAACGTCGTTTGTTAGCTAAATTTCATGAATTAGTTCGAAAATTGCCGGAGCAAAGGGCTTATTTGGAATCTTTAATTTCTGGTGAAAATCCTTTGGTAGTTGGTTTTCCCTTAGAGTTCGTTGATTTTTTGAAGCAGGAAGGGTTTTCCGTTAAGGATATTGCTTCACTGGAGAACACTTTGCATTCTTCTGGTTCTCAATCTGAGCAAACTAAATCTCTTCAACATCAGGTTGATTGGCTTTATGGTTTGGAACAGTTTTATGCTGAAAATAATTCTGAGTTTTCTAAAAATGCGGAATTAAATCTTTTTAGAGATCATATTTTTGTTTTGACTCCGGATGGGGATGTTAAGGATTTTCCAGTTGGATCTACTCCAATTGATTTTGCTTATTCAATTCACAGTGAAGTGGGGCATTGTTGTTTGCAAGCTAAAGTCAATGGTCATATTGTTCGATTGGATTATCAATTACAGAACGGGGATATGGTAGAAATAATGACGCGCAATCATCCTCAGCCTAATCGTTATTGGCTTTCTTTTACTAAAACCGAACAAGCACGGGATAATATTAAGGCTTGGTTTCGCCGTAATGATCGAGAAAACAATATTCGGGTTGGTCGGGAATTATTAAATAAGGAGCTAAAAACATCAGGAAAGGCTTTGTTGGATCCGGAATATCGAGTTTTAGCTAATTATGGGGGGAAAACGCTTGGTTTTGCGGATCGGGAGCATATTGTGGAATTGGTGGGTGGAGGAACAATGACTGCGGCGAATGTTTTCAAGGAAGCATTTACGGAAAGTAACCCTCTCCCTAAAAATAAATATGCTCATCGGGTTTTAGTTAAGCCAATAGCTCCTGTTAAGGCAGATGAAAACGAGGTACTTATTACTGGTGAATCGCAAGTACCGGTAACGCGAGCTTCTTGTTGTCAACCGCGTTTTCCGAGTCGAATTTTAGGTCATGTGACTCGAGGTCGAACGGTTCGGGTTCATCGGGCCGATTGTCGGGAATTACAAAAGCTAGATCCAGCACGTATTTTGGACGCCACTTGGGCCTCAATAAATACTTAGGGCTGGTTCGGAATTGAGAGGATAGGATAAATTTTTATAAAGGAAAACACGTCCCCATTGTTGGATATTTTGCAGATGATGAGGGCGAGTGTTGATTTTTAGTAATTTTGTGAGCGGGGTTTTGAGAATAAAGTGCATTAATTTTAAATTCTCAAGGGTGATAATTTCCAAATCCAGATTTAGAAAGGATTGTTTATTTTTAAAACAAGATTCGCAACTTAGGGCATAGTCTTTTTTATTAAAATAGGCCAAGGTTGCTGGTAATTTTTCTCGGCAATAGCTACAGGTGCGAAAATTATTGATGTGCCCTAGATGACCTAGTAATTTGATGAGAAAAATTTCTCGAATTAGTTCGTGGTTTTGTGGATAAAATTCAATAATAGAGAGGCTATTTTCAAGTAAATTAAATATGGATTCGTCATTTTGATCTTCTTCTGTTAAGCGGTCCAAAATTTCGATCATAAAAGTCGCAGAAGATAAGGCCGCTAGATCTTTTTTTAATTCTCTAAAAGATTCTTCGGTTGTGCATTCTGTTAAATAATAATGATGAGCGCTTTTCCAATGTTGAAAGCGTAGTAAATTAAGGAGTTCAACGTGGGGATTGCGGCGGCTTTTTATAGAGCGTAGGCCTTTGGCAATGCAGGTGATTTTACCTCGATCTCGGGTATAAATGGTAACGAAGCGGTCAGCTTCCCCTAGTGATTTGAGACGTAGGATGATTCCTGATGAGGTAAAAGAGCGCATAGCAATTTTAAGGACATTAAGGTTTTTTGAGCATGGGGTGAAGCGCAGCCAGGCTGCTAGCTACACCAATGGCAATGGCAGTGATTAACTCCACTACAAATAAGTAGAAATAGGGAAAGTCCAAATGGGTAAAGGAAACAGTTTTAAATTCTAAGGTTTGCATAAAAATGAGGAGTAAAATTAAGCTTAAAAAGCTTGAGCCTAGTCCGTAAAAGGCTCCTTCAAGTATAAAGGGTGCTCGAATTGAGGTTGGGGTAGCTCCTACTAATTTCATGATTTCGATTTCTTTTCGACGATAAAATATGTTGATGTGAATGGCGTTGGCGATAACCAGTCCGCTTCCCATGATAAAAGCAAATAAAATTCCCCATAATAATTTTTCGCTAAAATAGGTGATATCAATGAGTTGATTGGTGATTTGTTGATTTTCCAGATTGGTATTGATGTCTGAAAAAAGAGAGGCATAGGATGAATTTTGGAGGCTATCTTGAACTGTTTGGTGGTCTTGGGGATTTTGGGTGATGATTTGAATGCTGCCTGGCAGGGGGTTATCAAGGTCGTAATTAGAAAAAGGGTTTATTTCTTGGGGGTATTTTTCTAAAAGGCTTTGCAGGGCTTCTTCTTTGGAAATGTAGTGCACTTCTTGAATGTCCGGTCTGGTTTTGAGTTCTTCCACTAAGCGATTCACTGTTAAAATATCGGCGTCGTCTTTAAGATAAAGGATAAGGTCAACTTTGTTTTTGAGATTTTGGAGGGTTTCTTGCGCTAGTAGGTTAACGGAAAAAATTATATTAAAAATAAAGAGGATTAAGCTGATCACTAAAACCGTGGCCAGGGTGAGAATTTTATTTCTTTTGAGGTTTGTTAGAGCTATTTTTAGGCTGGGGAGGGGCATATTTTAGGATTCTAAATGGGGGATTAGAGGAAGTTCAAGTGGTGGTTGTGATTTTAGGGAGCGTCTGATAAGCGAGCTTTTATGAATTTCAGGATGATAAGCCTCGAGGCGAATAATTTTAGTGTTAAGTTTTAATTCGATTAGGATCTTATGAAGTTGCTGTGTAAAAACCATTTGGTCATATCCCAAGGCAATGATTTGGGGTTTGATTTTGCGAATCACTTGATATTTATCTTGGTGATTGCCAAGCAAGGCCTTAGTAACATACGGAAGAGCGTTAATGGCTTTTAGACGTTGTTTTTCAGGGTGATCTGGGGCGTAGTTACGAATACTTTTGGCTGTGCGATCTCTGGCTACGACCACAAATAGTTCAGTGCCTAGTTCAGCGGCTTTTTTTAGGAAATATTCATGCCCGGCATGGACATAATCAAAGGTACCAAAAGCTAAAACCGTTGTTTTCATGAGGCAGAAGTAAAGAAAAAGTTAAAATAAAGCGTTAGAGCTAGAATTATACCGGCAATTAAGCCAGCCACAATATCGAACCAGTGGGTTGATTTTTGGAGTTGTTCGCGATAAATGCGCAGGCTGGTAAAAGCGTAAATCAGCCCGGATAAAATCGTCGGGATATCGAGTGTTTCGTTTAAAAGGAGAATGGTTTGATTGCTGTAGCCTTTGGTTAGCATGATGCTGGAGAAAATATGCGTACCAGTTAGGACTAAGAAAAAGAGCAAAGAGACTTTTTTGACATTGAGGATAGTATTCATCTTTTTTAGTTTACTCGAAAGTGAGCGAATTGGGGAGATTTGAGGTAGTTTTTGTTGACAATTGCGGTTTTTATGATTAGGTTCAATTTGAAAATGTCATAGCTGCGGTGCAGGTAGGTGATAGTTATTTCGCTGTTTTCTTCTTTTTTGGTTTTGTGTACACTAGGGATACGAATATTTTATTGATATATGTCTCTTTCAGGGGATCAAGTCCGGCATGTGGCCAAATTGGCGCGTTTGGCGCTTTCTGAAGTTGAAGTGGTTAAATTTTCCAAACAATTATCCGCTGTTTTGGACTATATGGCGATTTTGAATGAAGTGGATACTGAAGGAGTTGCGCCTACTTCGCAAGTTACCGGGCTAAAAAATGTGGATCGGGTGGATGAGATAAAATTTTTAGGTTGTGAGCCTAATGATCTTTTGAAGTGTAGTCCTTTGCCTGTACAGGATGACCAGATTAAAGTTAAGTCCGTGTTTTAGGTTTTTTAAATAATTTTTTTATGTCTCTTGTTAATCAAAGTATTGTGCAGGCTAATTCTGGGTTAAAGGCCAAAAAATTTTCCGCTCTGGAATTGACGGAAGCATGTTTACGAGAAATTGAGGGACATAATTCTAGAATTAATGCCTATGTGACGGTGACAAAGAAAGATGCTTTGGAATCTGCACGTCAGGTGGATAAAAAAATCGCTAGCGGCGAATCGATCGGCATGTTGGAAGGAATTCCCATGGCTATTAAGGATATTATTAATGTTCAAGGCATACGCACTACTTGTGGTTCGCCGGGTTTACGTGATTTTGTTTCACCTTACGATGCAACCGTGGTTTCGAAATTAAAACACGCCGGAATGGTGCTTTTAGGGAAGACCAATTGTGATGAATTTGCATGTGGAAGCTCGACAGAGCATTCTTGTTTTGGGCCTACTCGAAATCCACGTGATGAGACGCGAGTTGCTGGTGGATCTTCTGGTGGTTCTGCGGCCGCTGTGGCTAAAAATATGGCTTTTTATGCCTTGGGTACAGACACCGGTGGTTCGATTCGTGAACCGGCTTCATTTTGTGGGATTCCCGGACTTAAAGTGACCTATGGAAGAGTTTCCCGGTTTGGGGTAACGGCCATGGCGTCTTCTTGGGATACAGTTGGCCATTTTGCTCGTACTGTTGAAGATTTAGCTCATGTTTTAAAAGAGATTGCTGGCCACGATGTTTATGATTCGACTACTTCTCAAGTTAAAGTTCCTGATTATACGGCTTTGTTGACGGGGAGTGTTTCTGGTTTGCGCATTGGTGTTCCTAAAGAATATTTTGAAGGTGCGATTGATCCCGAGGTTAAGGAAACGGTGTGGCGGGCTATTCGTCAGTTGGAAACCATGGGGGCTTTGGTTCAAGAAATCAGTTTACCCATGACTCGATATGCTGTTGCTCTTTATTATATTTTAACTCCGGCTGAGCTTTCTGCGAATTTGGCGCGATTTGACGGGATTCGTTTTGGGTCAAAACCGACGAATGAGGCGGACGATTTAGTTGATTATTATTTTAAGCAGCGCGCTCAAGGATTTGGGGATGAAATTAAGAGGAGGATCATGATTGGAACCTATGTGCTTTCCGCAGGTTATTACGACGCGTATTATTCCAAAGCCCAGAAGGTTCGAACTAAAATTATTCAGGAATTTGATGAGGCGTTTAAGGAGGTAGATGTAATTTGTTCTCCGGTGGCTCCGATGCCGGCGTTTAAAATTGGAGAAAAAACGCAAGATCCCTTGGCCATGTATTTGGCGGATGCAATGACTATTCCCATTAATACAGCTGGGATCCCCGCTTTAGCTGTACCTTGTGGGGAAACTAAATCGGGTTTACCTATTGGTTTGCAGATCATGGGGCCACAATTTGAGGAAGGGCGGGTGCTTTTGGTAGGGGATGCCTTAGAAAAAAGGATAAAGGCGTGAAGAATTTTTTTTGAGATTAGGTAAATTTCAGTAGCAGGTTTCGATGATAAATTTTTCGATTTGCAAAAGGTATTCGTTAATTTCCGAGGCTTGGTATTTTATCTCGCCGGTTTTCAAGCTGCGATCAATGCTTAGTAGCTTTTTATAAAGAGCTTGGAGTTCTTTTTGATTGAAATTTTGACATTGGGGTAGAACAGTGGAAATCACATACGGATGTTGCTTGAGTTTGAGGGCAATTTGCGCTGGTGATTGTTTTAGACGGTGCAACTCTTCTATCTGGAGCAGAAGCCTTAATTGACGGATTAGCATGCCAAAAATCATGGGTAGTTCTTCCCCATTATCGACTAGATGGTGTAATATTTTTAAGCATTTCGGAGCGTTTTTTTGACCAAGAGCATCTGTTAATTCAAAAATAGAGGTTGTTATATTACCGCCGCTACTAATTTGGTCAATCATTTCTGCGGTTATCGGGGTATTTTCCGCATAAGCCACCAGTTTTTTTATTTCGTTATCAAGATTCCAGAGGGTGGGGGTATTGCCCATAACATTAAGAAGATGAATAGCAGCGGTTTTGTTTATTATCCCGCCAGTATCAGCTATTTTTTTAAGTGTCCAAGTGAGGAGTAATTCGCTTGATAGAGGTTTAAATTCTTCGATTCTGGCTATTTTTTGGATTTTTTTAAAAAGGGTAGTGCGTTTATCGGGAGGAGTGGATTCGATAAAAATTAAGACCGTGTTTTCGGAAATTAGATCCAGGTGATCAGCCATTTTTTTAAGTGTTTCTGGCTTTTGCAGCTCTAGAAAATTTTTAACCACAACAAGTCTTTTTTCGCTTAGAAAAGGCATGGCGCTGGCTGCCTCTACAATTAGGTGCGGTTCAGTTTGACCATCAAATTCGTCAATATTAATGTCGCCGTTATATTTCTCAATAAAGGCTTGTTTCCAGAAGCGTATTTTTTCATGAAGATTAAAAGTGTTTTCGCCGTAAAGTAAAACAATATTTTGTTTGGACATGCCTTGATTCTATCGTGCCACGCGTTCGCTTTCAATATCCACATATTTCTCTAATCCAGGTGGAGGATTAAGCAGAATTCTTTCATCATAACGAATTACGATATTGCCGTGATCGTATTGGGCCGGACCGGAAAAGGTTCTCTTTTGAGCTAAAGGGGTAATGTCACCATAGACTGAGCCTAAAATTTCTAGCGGGGTAAATGGATCAGTTAATCTGCCGGTAAGGCTTCCTCCTTGTCCTTGGTCGTTTTTTTGAACGTAATAAACCCCGACCATTTTTTTAACATTGGAATCCACGTAAACATCACCACCCAGAACAATAAAGGCAATTGAGGGGATATCATTAGGGTTAGAAATATTTTCTAAACTTTGGGAATCCTGATAAACGACGTCTTTTTCAATAAAAATGGTTCCATTCTCCACGATAAAGGTGTGAGCCCCAGATGGAATACCTTGGGTTAAGGCAAAAACAAGATTTTTATTTTTGAGGGTGTAAACATTTTGGCTTTTGTTGGTTTTAGTAATTAGGGTTGAATCTTGTAAATCGCTAAAATTGGTTATTTTAACGTAATCTCCCCATGCTTTATTGGTGGAGGCTAAAGAAGAAAGATTATCTTCGTTGTAGCGACTGATAGCTATTAAGTTTTTATTTTGGCTTGATTGAATACTGTGGATGTTCCATTTTTGAGATATGGTTTGCACATCAGTTAGCATTTCGCAAATGTAGCTGGAAAATCGTTTAATGAGTTGGTTGTTATTGTTTTCGCCGACTTTGCAGACTTGGTTTTTGGTAGTAGTAACTAATTTACTAAAAACCAGACCGTCACTGTTGTAATTGTTAGGATAATAGCAGGAGAGATCAAAGCCCGCGGTTGGATCATTTTCAAAATAAACGTCTCCGGCATTGCGAGTAAGTAAATAAGGACAAATAACACTAACATCCGCTGAGTCCATTAAGCGACCATTGTCTATTTTGGCAATATTGGTAAAGGCTAGAATTGGACAACTGCCGGTTTGAGTCGTGCAGTCAAAGGTGCCGTTATCAATGCGACCTAAATAGTGAATAATGATTTGCTTAGAAGGAGCAGCAGCATTTAGATTTTGGAAGGTAAGGCCGGTTAGTTCATTAATATGTCCAGTGTAGCAAGTTTCAGTAGATGGTTCGTTTGGATTAAGGCTGCAAGCTGGGATTTCGGTACCATCGGTATATTTAATACTAAAATCCCGATAACTACCTCCGTAACCACAGACTCCGTTGGCATTGGCGTTATCAACCCAGCAGCGCATTGGTTCTTTGTCAGAAGCTTTGGCTGTATAAAAATTAATTGAGCCAGTAGTGGAGGATGGGTTTTCGGCTGGAATCCCTTTTATTCCTTTAGCGATATCGTCGGTAAGTACGATTGAAGAAATTGTTTGGGGGTCTGGAGTATAACGAAGTTCATAAAAAGCATAATCATAGTTGTGTCCATAATTATCTTCAAACCCATTGGCTGTTGTAACGCTGCTGCCGATACGATAAAAACCGAAGTTGTAGGTATCCACAGTTTTTTCCAGAGTGTCGCCTGGTGCTTTTGGCAGATAAATATGCACTTGTTTGGTGCAGGCTGGCACGGAATTGGCGCCGCCTGCTTGTACTGTTAAGGTAGTGGTTTGTTGTCCGCTATTATCCGAGTAGATAACTGTAGTTTGGTCGGTATCAAGTTCGTGATATTTCCAGCCATCATCAAAGACTCCTTGTCCAGTGGTAGTCCAATGATAGGTACCGGAGCCATCAGGATTAACCCAGGGGTTTCCATTAGAGTCATAGGCTTTAACCTTTAAAGTAACTGGTAAATAGGTTATGGGATCAATGGTTGGTTCTAGAATTTCAAGCTTGCTGCAAACTAATTCAGTTTGGCAAACATTGGAGCAGCCGTCATTATTAACAGAATTACCATCATCGCATTCTTCATAGGTGCCAAGGGTATTTGGTTGCTGAATAATTCCATCTCCACAATAGGTTGAAGCGCCTCCTCCTCCTGTTGTGCCACCGCCACTAGTTCCGCCTCCGGGTGGTGTTGGAGGATTGACATCATCATCGTCTCCCGCTCCTGGAGGTATAATTTGAGCCTGGGCTTTACAAATTTCAGCGTAATTTGTGGCTTCGTGGACAGTAATTACATCATTAATGGCCCCATTATATTCAACAGATATATCGGTGGTGGTAATTGGATTACCAATTAAAATGCCGTTTTCAGCCGTAAATTTTCCTTGGGGATTAGAGCTACCCCATGTCCAGGGACCCGGCCAATTACTAGGATTAGGGCTAATTGTAAAAACAACTTGAGTTGAAGAAGTGGTGGTTTCAGGTGAAATAGTTAGGCTTAAACAAGCAGGGGTAGGTGGGATTTCGACTGGTTGGCAGATTAAGGAGCAAGAGCTTTGGTTGGTGCCGTTGAGAGCGCCGTCATCACATAACTCATCATCAGCGGTATTTGGGATGTTGTCAGTGCCGTTTGGTTGAATTATGCCATCGCCACAAAAAGGGGCGGGTGGAGTTACGGTTTCCGCAGTAATCGAGTCAATACAAACAGTAGGGTATTGGTTGTCATTGACCATAATTCGATCTCCAGGCTCCCCATCGATATAGTAAACGATTTCCGAATTGGTGGTATAAGGGTTTGAACCTTGATTTAACAATGCCCAGGTATAGGAGGAAGTAAATTTGCCTTGAGATAAGGAAGTGCTTCCGGCACTCTCGGCCGTAAAAGTGTATTGTCCATCCCAGGCTGTGCCACTGGCGGCATTAACTGCAAGCTCTAAGGTAACAATTCCATTAAGATCATCCACGGTTATTTCTGTTGGGGAAATAATGCTGAGATTTTTACAAGCATTTTCAATTTGTAATGAGTCAGCGCAAACACTAGGATAATTAATGTCCTGAACTTTGATCGTATCACTAGGTGTACAACCGGCTACATAAACAGTTTCACTACTACTTTGCAGAGGATTAGTGCCTCCTTTATTGGAAATAGTTCGATAAGAGCTACTAAAACGACAAGTGCTGGATAATTGGCCAGAAGAGTTATAACCCGCATAATCATAAGTCCCATTCCAATTATCTCCGTGTTGATCTTTGGGGGCAATAGTTAGAGTGATAATTCCAGCAGCATCTTCAGCGGTGATAGTGCTAGGGGAAGTAATTTGCAGGTTTTTGCAGGCCAGGGTTTCGGGTGGAGGAGGAATGACGCAGGCATCAAAAGTTAAGCGTGTGCCTGAAAGTCCAAACCAATACGCGTAGTCTTTATCAGGATCGATATCAAACGATTCATCGTTGGTTTTTCCATCTTGATCCGCGTCAGCATCTACCGTGAATATATGGTGATATGCCCCTTTGGAGTCTTTATACCAGTGTTCTACGAGGAAATAGGATTCTGCGGTTGCGGTTCGGGCGATAGTGTAATCGATGGGTTCCATCCAGATTGTTTCAACTAACTTTGGGGGTTTTGCAGAAGAGCTATCTCTTCCATATAACCAAGGTGTTTCATCCGTGTTTCCAAAATCATTAGCTGAATAACGCCAAATTAAGGCGCGTGGATTTCCGGGAAGGAAATTGGCACGTTCATAGGTGATCGTGGTCCCGTTCCAGGCTGATCCTTGGGCGATGATTTTTCCTAAATCTTTATCTTTATCAAAACCACAAGGATGATAAACGTCGTCTCCCAATGAGCAAGTCATGGTTTCGGTTTTGATGTTTGTGAGGAAGTCATTGGTGGAAGGAGTTCCTGCTTTTGGCATGTAGGTGGCGTCATAGTCTGTATCTAGAATAATGGCGGTCGCATGAATGGTGCTGTAATATTTATGATTGGCATCGTTGATGGATAAAAGTTCGTATTTATGTTGCATATAGCCGGTGTCGCACGCCAAATCTGTTTGACTCCAAACTTTGTTTTTAATGATGGGGATAATGTCGTAACTGAATTCAGTGGAAACAACATCGGTTTTATAACCCAAAAGCGCTAAACTAACTGGGATGAAAGTCAAGAGGATGACTCCTCCTAGGCCAATGAATATGAGGCGGGTTAAAATGTTTTTACTTGAGATCATAGAAAGTACTCATTTTAGAGCTAAGCTAGTAAATCTTTATACAATATTTTTTATTTTTTGTACAGCCTTTTTTTATTTTTATGAAGGAGAACCTCCTGTGTCACTGCCGTCTCCTGGTGCTGGATCCCCTTCGGTGGGATGACCTTGTTGTCCGGTGTCGGCATTTAGCGTTTCGTCTGGCTGTCCACTGGGTTGTGGTGCCGGTTGGTTTTTGCCTGGATGATAAGCAGCCAGGAATAAACGATAAGGAGTAATAATTTTAGTTTGCGCTTGGATGATTTCTAGGTTTTTAGCGCCAATGGTGGTTTGTTCTTGGGATGGAATGATTTCGGTTAAAGGTACAAAAGTGGGATTATCACAGGCTGGATTTACCCCTGCAATTAAATGTGTTTTGACTTCTATCGCAAATTGCATACCGTAATCGGTGGTCACTACGATGGCTTTTTCACTTAGTTCGGCGGCTCGTACTTGCTCAACAAGTTTTTTAAAATCATTGAAAACTGAGGTGTAGTCAGCATTTTCGATCAACGCTGGATTTTTGTAGATGGCAGTTATTTTTTCCGTGGCTTCTTTCCCTTTGAGTAGGCCGTAAAGAGCGAAAGTTTTTAAAGCTAAAGCGGATTGCAGAAATTCCGTATTTTCAGCCGGAAGTTCATGTAATTTTTTGATAATTAGTAGGCGGGCTTGACCTGAAATTACCGTGACTCGTTCCAGGGGGATATCTCCTAAAAGATCAGCTCTTATTCCACGGATTCCATTTCTGGCTACAGTGGTAAATATTTGCGCATCAGCCGGTACGGTGAAGGTTTGAGTCTGGGTAGTATTAATGAGATCATTTAGGATTTGGTCAATTGCGGGCGCAGCTTGGGCTCCAAATTCTTCGATTAACGGGATGCGGAAAAGTTCACGATGAGTTCTAAGATAATTTTGAGCTTCTTGATCATTGCGTTCTTTCGCTACATAGGTTTGTTTGCGCAATATGCTTAAGATAAAGTCCATTTGTTGATCAGTAAGAGGACTTCCTTTCCAGTTTTCTCGTATGGATTTGGCCAATTTGGCGTAATCTGTCCCCATATCTTTATCAAAAAGGGTGGAAGCAAGAACCATTTTTTTATTGGACTTAAAGAAATCTTGGGCGAATTTTATTTGTTCTTTGGTGTTAATGGCGATTGCTTCGTTACCAGCTATAATTTCTGGAAGTTGTGTATTTGTAATTTCTGTAGCTGAAGCGAAATAAGCTTCTAGTTTTTCGGTGGTGTAGCCTAAGGCTTCGAAGTCTTCTTTTCCTTTTTCGTATTCTGCTTTCGTGAGAATATCTCCGTTGTTTTTACCGGCAATAATAATGTTTCCATCTGGATTTATAATCAAAAGGTCGCTTTTTTGATCCTCAAGATAGCGGAAATTAACCTGGGGATCGGGGTTGGCTTTAATGGTGATGCGAGTATGGGTATAAGCTCCCAAATATTGTTTAGGCATTATAAATTCTTCTCTGGTAATAATTAAATTTTCACCTTGCATTTGATCTATGGCTAAATGGAGATTATCAACGCTAGGTGGATCACCAAAAACCAGTTTACCTTTAAGCCAAGGATCAATTCGGACTTCGACTCGAGGTTTAGTATCGGCTGGTAATTCTGGGTTTTGAAGGCCATCAATTTCTAACTTAAGGAGGCCTTTGGCCCATTTTTGGCCTTTGGCTAAATTTAGACCGATTTGATTGAGGTTTTTATCGTGGACCTCAACTTTTTGGTTAAGAAGATCATTGAGGCTTCGTTGGTATTCAACGCTACTTCTAGGCGTGATCATTTGTTGGCCTTCAAGATTATAGCTAAGGCGACTGAGATTTTGGGCCGTTTGAGTCGCGTTTGAATCACCTATGAAACGGATTTCTGTTTTTTGCCCTGTTTCTGAAGCTAGCTGATTGAGTTGAGCTTGTAGTTTTTTGTCTGAACCGTCTTGCGTTTTTTTGAGTTGTTCCGGTTGAACAGCGCAGTAGATTCTGGTTTCTCCAAATAGGCCGATGACCACATAAGGAATCATGCTGGGTAAATTAAGGCCGGCTCCCAATAGTTTTGGCCCTTTAGGCATATTTGCTTCTCCTGCTTCTCTGGCTTGTTGATCGTATAGTTGAGCCTCATGAAGAAGAATTTCTTCTTGCATTGTTTGAGGGAAATTGGCGATTTCTAGGGAAAGATTTCGAAATTGAGCCATTTCTTTTAGACGGGTAACCTTTTCGAGACGAGGGATGTTCTCATCAGATATAAAATTCGTACCTGCCTCAAAAGAGGTAGTTTGTTGAGCTTGCCTTAGGTAAGATTCAGGGGTGCGTTGAACTCCCAGGCGGGCATTGACGCCAATTTGGAGACGGTTGTTTTTTACGCCAACACCTACATCTAATCCTTGTGAAATTTGCCAGTCTCCACCTTGAATTTCGTGAATTCGGGTAAAGGATTTGGCGACGCCAGCGCTTGTGCCACGTGTCCCAGCACTGACACCAGCTTCCAAGCTACTAATTAGTATAACATGAGGACGTAATTCAACAGAACTGGAGCCGCTTACACCTGCCTGGACTTCAGTTTGGCCGGTTTTGTAAATTGCACCAGCTCCTAATGTTAAGTCCATATTAACTCCGGGTAGGTTAACGGTGCGGAAAGCCCCAAAGACTGTATTTCGAGCTTCTCCGTCTCTGAAAATCGCTAAATTTAGCGGGGATTTCTTCAACAAAATTTGATCTAAAGGTTGTAATTCAAAGTCTTGTCTTAAAGCTTGCTCAATAGTTTGCGCAATTTCGTTTAGTTGTTCCGGCGAGATGTTTGTTAAGCGTCCGCTTTGGCCTAATTCTTCAAAAACTTCGCTAATGAGTGGATTGTTTTGATATTTTTCAATTGCTTGCTGTTGATTTTTATCGAGTTCTGTTTTGAAGTTGTAAACTTCTTTTAGGCGCGCGATTTTGCTATCTCCACTAGCCATGGCCAAATGATAACCATTTTGGATAAAGCGAGCTTGTTGATCTGTGACTGATTGAGCAGGATCACTGGCTTCAATATGAATGGCAAGGATTTCGCTTAGGGCTGTAACCGACGGCTCCAGTAGACCCATTTTTTGGTTTTGCGCAGTTACGATGGTTTTTTCTAGAGATTCAATGGTTTGTTGGTTTTCTTTAATTTCGGTAAGGAGTTCTTCTTTTCTTTTCCCGGTAGCATTTTCAGCCCTTTCTTTAATCCTGAGATTTTTGTTTTTTAAAGAGTTAGCGGTTTTGGCGTGCTTGGCGATTTGTTCATCTAATTGGGTAATAACTAAGGAAACTTGGGGTGCTACTGGAATATGGGCAACTTGCAGTTCAGTAAGAATATTTAAGCGTTTATCAGCGCTATAAGCCTCAATCCCTCTTTTGAGAAAGTAATTGATTTTTTCGAGGAGTTTTTGGTGGTCGATTTTTGTTTTTCCTTTTTCTAAAGTGCTAATTTCAGGGTCACGTAGAATAGCATTTAGCGCGGAGCGGCCGTCAGCACGCAAAAGGCCAGTGGTTTCACGGTAGAGCTGGCTTTCACTAGAGGCTCTTTCGAGGCTAATCGCCTGGTCCCTGTTGCGGAAAGCTTGGGAAGCTAATTCGCGGGTATAAGCTTCGGGATTTGTGGTTTTTAGTTCTTCTAAATTGACATTTTCCGAGGCCTGTTTTGGGTTGCTAGACAGAGAGGTTTCTCCTTGTTGAATCTCTTTAAGGGCTTGCATGATTTGAAAGGCTTGCATCATGACTGCTTCACGAAAACTTTTTTCAGCGTAAAGTTCATTTCGGAGGTCATTATCGATTGTTTTTTTAATTAATCCGTCTAGTGATTCATAGCGTTTTATAAAGGAGGTTTCATTTTCGCCAAATTGTTCTTTAGTAAAATCTTTAAATTGTAAGGTGTTTTTCCCCCGTAAGATGGTATCTAAAAATTTACCAGGAAGCCAAACTAGCGGAGCATCGTCGATTAAATCAAAAACTCGTTTGTATTGTGCTTCTTGCTTTTGGCCAGCGTTACCAAGAGCCCTGGACCAAGCGTCGTAGCCTTGGGATTGCGCCTCTTTTAGGAATTTTGGTAGAGGAATTGATTGTCCGATTAGCAGAGTTTGATAGTTGGTGCTGACTTCTTTGAGTAGGGCGCTTTGCTCTAGGGATTGGTTTTTTTGACTAAGTTCAACTTGTGATTGGTAGCGTTCGGCGCGATCTTTTTGGGCATCTTCTTGCATTTTAGCGCCACTTTCGCTGATTAATGATCTTACTTCTTCATCAAGGGTAATTTGTTTAGTTATTTTATTGGGATTGGGGATGCGAAGCTCGGTGTTGGGATGCACATAATGTAGGCCAAGATGGCGTTTTTGAATTTGGCCTTTTCCTATTTGTTTTTCCGTAATCACATGAATTTTACCAGGATTAGCTTCGATTAGAGCTTCAACCGTAGTTTGATATTTTTGAGCGATTTTTTCCATCCAATTGGCTACGTCTTTTCCTTTTAGGATAATGTATTCCGGCATTTCTTCATGGGCTAATTGGGCATCCAGCTGTTCTGTGGTTTGTCGGATTAACAATTCTCGTGCTTCGTTAGTTAGGCCTTGGCCTTGATCGATTTTTCCTTGAACTTCTTGACCGGCTTTTTGAAATGCTTCGCCGACTTTTTCTCTACTGTTTTCGTCTTTCCCATAACGGGAGAGGGTTTCGGTTTCTTTTTGTTTGAGTTCTTTTTGAGCTTTTTCTTTAGCCTCGTATTTGGATTTGGCTAAGTCTTCGCGGTCTTTATTACGATTTGTCCCTGCGGAAAATCCTTCTCCCATTACAAAAATAAATCTTTGGTTCTTGAAGGGAGAATTAGGGGAAGATTTTTTTATGATTGAGTTATAAAGTAGGTTTTTCAGGAAGGAATTTTCCATTGGGAGGTTTGTTAAGGTTTTTTTGGATTAAATAAAAATCTAATAATTTTAACACATAATTTATTCCTTATCAAGGTGCTTTAGATGCAATTTAGCGCTGATGGCGTTAAATTTAGAAAGTGAAGTTACCTGTTATTATTACAAATTTTAAGGCTTACAAGTCCGCTTCTGGTGATGCGGCCGTGGATTTAGCTATTTTGCACGCTAGGGTAATGAATGATACCGGCGTATCGATGGCTGTGGCAGTACAAGCTACTGATCTTTTTCAGGTGGCTTCCATGGTGGATATTCCGGTTTTTGCCCAGCATGTGGATGCGGTGGAATACGGGTCTTATACTGGATATATTTTGCCAGAGGCGGCGAAGGCGGCAGGGGCATTTGGTACTTTGTTAAATCATTCGGAGCGTAGGCTCTCGATGGAGGTTCTTAAACTATCAATTAAAAGGGCTAAGGAAGCTGGTTTATATGTGGTGGCGTGTGCTAAAGACCCGCAGGAAGGTGCAGAGATAGCGTTTATGGGGCCGGATTTAGTGGCCGTGGAACCTCCTGAACTTATTGGTGGGGATATTTCGGTCTCTACAGCTAAGCCGAAGGTGATTAGTACTGCTGTGGGGCTGATTGGCGCTGGTAAAACTTTGGTTGGTGCAGGGGTAAAGAATGCCGAGGATGTTAAGATTGCCCTAAAATTAGGAGCATCAGGAGTTTTATTGGCTTCCGGAGTGACAAAAGCGAAAAATCCAGGATTAGTTTTGCGGGATTTGGCAAAGGGGATTTTGGGGTGAAGATCGTTAGGGTTGAGTTTTTGGGGAAAAGTGAGGTGGTTTTTTAATAAATTTGTTAGGTTTTTGTAATGGGGAATATGCTAAAATGAGCAGGGCGGGTGGCTCCCCCCGGGTGGGTGGGGTTGGTCAAAATTTGTTTAACCTTGAGGCCATTGGTTTTTAAATTTTTTCAATTCTGGCTTTCGTTTCTTCCCCTCTTTTTTCCTCTTTATTTAGTGCGGTTTGAGGTGGGAGGGGTTCCTACAACTTTGTTGGAAATTTTAGTGGGGCTAACTGCGCTCTTTAGTTTAACCTTTTTGCGTTGTGGGAAAATTAAGATTTGGGTTAAGGATCAGCTTGGTATTGGATGGAAAAATCCCTTGTGGTTTGTATGCCTTTTTTTGATAGCCGCTACTATTTCTGTTCTCATTGTGCCTAAGGAAACCCTAGATATTGATGGAAATGTGGTGCAAACTGCTCGTGTTGCGCAAGGAATATGGAAGGCTTGGATTTTTATGCCGTTGGTCTATTTTGGGATGATTTATGTGATACCAAGGGATAAGGCGTGGTGGACTCGTACTTTGCAGATGTTGGGTTTTTCCGGATTAATTTTGGCTTTTTGGGCTCTTTGGCAAATGATTACTGGCCATTATGTAACTATGGATGGGAGGGCTTCTGGCCCTTTTGTTTCAGCCAATTATTTAGCGCTTTATTTGGGGCCAATTGTGTTTTTAGGGATTATTTTGGTAATTGAACACTGGCGAAGGGAGAAAAGAATTTCGCGCCTGGTTTTTCCTCAAATAATTGGGCTGGGTTTAATGCTTTTAGCTTTATGGGGAACACAATCTTATGCTTCTTTTATCGCGCTGGGGGCGGGATTAATTTCTTACGCTTTAGGTCACCCGGGAATTTCCAGAAATTTGAAATTGAAGGCTGGTTTGCTAGTTATATTTTTCGTAATGATTTTTGTGGGAACACAGGCTAATACTCTTAAATTTAAGCAGTTTTTGAATTTTGAGGAGCGCACTTCCAGTAGTGTGCGGATTGAAGTTTATAAGGTGGCTTTGGGATTAATAAAAGAACATCCCATTTTAGGTATTGGGCTTGGTCAATTTGAAACGCAATATCAATTAAACGCGCCGTTGATTTTGGAGCATGCTCCTTACGAATGGGTTATGCTGCATCCGCATAATTTATTTTTGGCTTTTTGGTTGAATACCGGTCTTTTGGGGGTTCTGGCGATGAGTTGGTTAGTGCTGATTGTTTTTATAAAAAAGCTGGTTTGTTATCGAATAGGAGTTTTAAAACAAAAAGCCCATTTCCCTTTTGGGCTAATGGGCTTAGCTGTGCTGGTGATGATTCTGGTACACGGTTTTTTCGATGTGCCGTTTTGGAAAAACGATTTAGCTTATTCGTGGTGGCTGGTTTTGGGGATTAATTTTTTAACCTATAACCACCAGTAGCAATTACGTTTAATCCATAACTACTTAGTTTTACTTGAAACTCTTGTTGGGCAATACTTAAATCTGGGCAATCTGAAGTAGGTTTTTCAGCTAATGTGTGGGTAGTTCCAGGATATTCTTGTGTTTGAAGACCAGTAATATCTCCTAATTTATGTACTGCTTCTTCTGGGGATTCCTCTAATAGGGCTTGAATAATAGCAAGAGGTTGTTTTGATTGCGTTGTGTTTTGTTCTAATCCTTCTGCCATGTTATTCCTGGTTAAGGATAAATTGGTATTTTTAGTTTTACCTGTTTCATTTTCTTTATATTTTTTCGTTTTGTCAAATATTTTCTTTTTCTCCGCCGATATAGCTCGGGTGCCAGATGTAGATATCCCAGATTGAAACATAGATAGCCGCGATTTCCCGTAGTTTGAATTTTATTTCGTTGCGATAGAGCTGGCGCGTGGAAGAGTAGCCGGTGCTATCAATTCCTAATGAATTGCAGGTGAAAAGGGCACGGGGCAAATGGTATCCCTGGGTAATTAAAATAGCTTTCTTAATATCCCAAATTTTGTGCGCCCTGGCGCAGGTATCATAAGTACGGCGACCAGCAAAATCAGTGACAATATTTTTTTCAGGAATTTGGTAAGTATTAACCAGATAATTTTTCATAACTTGGGGTTCATTATAATTTTCGACTCGGTTGTCTCCGGAAACTAGGATTTTTTGGATAGTGCCGTTTTGATAGAGTTCGGCTGCGGTAATTAATCGATCTTTAAGGATGTCGGTAGGGGTATTGTTGCCTTTCACTCCAGCTCCGAAAACAATTCCCACATGATATTCGGGGATGAGCGTAATGTCAGAGTAGATGTTTCTTTTTTCTAACTGGATATAAATAGCCGGGATGAGTAAAAATATCACCAAAATGCTTAATAGAAATTTTCTGATTTTTTGGCGATGGATTTTAAAAATTTTAAGTCTCAAGGTGAATTTTGATGGAGAAATTATGGCTAGGGTTATTTTAACCTACTTCGTTTTCGGCAACAAAAGTCTTTTTATTCGATTTGCTTTTTTGTTATTTTATTTTATGGTATAATATTTTTATGATTGTTCAAGCTATACATGTCGGGAAGCGAATTAATATTAGGGGATTATTGGCTGATTTAAAATTTAATTTTAAGTTACGGGACCCTTTAGTTATCGAATACCCTAAAAAGGGACGTTTTGTTGTTATTTTAAAATACGGTGTGGTGGTTTTTTGGGGATTTAGCTTAGATGAAATTCAATCTTTTTTACTGCAGATTTCCAATTCAATTTTGGAGCCATTAGCTCATCCTAGTCGTGACGAGGTTTCGGTTTTATTAAAATGCAAACGAGATAAGATTACACTTAATATGATTAAACTTGGGCCTTTGTCTATTGAGCGAGTGGCGGTGCTGTCGATTATTTTGGCCAGATCAGTAGTTTTGGATTATTTTGAAAAGGAAGTGGAGAAAATTTTGGATGAATTTGACTCTGTGATTCAATCTTTTTCACAAAAGGGACGGACTTCTTTTTCTAGCCGGATGCTATTACAAAAAGTGGGTGCGGCCATGAAAATTCAGCATTTGACCGTGAGTCAAATGGCGATGTTGGATAAGCCGGATTTGACTTGGGATGATCCTGCTTTGGATCGATTTTATCATTTATTGGAAGAGGAATATGAGATTGAGGATCGTTATTCTGTTTTAAGTCAAAAAATAAAAGGTCTTTTTCATAATGTGGAATTTATTTTAAATTTTTTGGATGCCAGGCGGTCAGTGGTTTTGGAGATCATTATTATTCTTTTGATTTTTATCGAAATAGTTCTTTTTGTTGGGGAGTTGCTTTTTTTAAGGTGATGTTATAATGGAGTCACTTTAATTGTTGTTAAATGGTTGAATTTGTTGGTTTAACCGGTTATATGGCAAGTGGCAAGGGAGAATTGGCACGAATTTTGCAAAACCAGGGATTTAAATATGTTTCTCTTTCGGATATGGTTCGAAAAGAGGCAACGGTTCGTGGATTGGAATATACTCGAGAGAATTTACAGGGGGTGGGCAATGATTTGAGGATTCAGTATGGGGCGGGTGTATTGGGAATGAAGGCTCGTGAAGTTATTGAGCAGGATTTAATGTCGAATTGGGTGATAGATGGGATTCGCAATCCGTCGTGTATTGAAGAACTTCGAAAATTGTCTGGGTTTCAGCTTGTTGGGGTTAGTGCGGATATGGAAATTCTGATAGAACGGATGTTAAAAAGAGGAAGAGAAGGTGGTAATAATTTAAAAAGGGAGGATTTTTTAAATCGTTTAAAATGTGAGCAAGGCATAGGGGAGTCACCTGCGGGACAACAGGTAAAAAGGTGTTTGGAATTAGCTGATTATTTTATTTTGAATGAAGGTAGTTTGGAAGATTTACAAGGAAAGTTTGATCATTTTTTAAAGCTGTCTCGCGGAGAAGATCGACCTACTTTTGATGAAATTTTTATGGAAATTGCTTATACCTGGGCTAAAAGAGCGACTTGTTTGAGGCGGCAGGTCGGGGCGGTGATTGCTAAGGATGGTCAGCAGCTCACGGCGGGTTATAATGGGGCTCCTCGTGGCGTGCCTCACTGTGCGGAGATGGGAGGGTGTTTGCGCGAAAAAATGGGCATTCCTTCAGGTCAGCGTCACGAAATTTGTCGGGGGACTCATGCAGAACAAAATGCCATCACTCAGGCTGCTAAATTTGGGATTAATATTGAAGGAAGTACCTTGTATTGTAATACGTTCCCCTGCGTGATTTGTACCAAGATGATCCTCAATGTTGGGATTCAAAAAGTGGTTTATGACAGTGATTACGACGATCCGTTGTCCAAAGAAATTTTAGGCCAGCAGCACGAGCTTCAATTGGTGCGGTATGAGGGGAAGATGTTTCACAAGTGACCTTTTGTTCATGTCAAAAGAAGGTGGATGGTTTGGATGATTCGAAGATCAGCTCCTAATAGGGTTCGGTGACGGTTTCAATCGGTTCATTGGGTAAACCAAAAGGTGGTTTTGCTGAGGCGGGACGCACACAATCAGAAAACGCGGAACAGGTGGTGGCATAGATTTTCCAATTGACGGTAATCGAGGTCCCGTCTTCTAACCCTTGGGTAGGATTGGTGACATCATTGTAGATGAATGAGCCTTCCATCATGCCATTTTTGACGTAGAAGGTACAAGCGCTAGGGCTTTGTTCGTCGGTACAACTGATATCTGAATAAGTGCTCCCTACGCGAAAGGGGAAATAATAGATGACGTTGCCTCGTTCGTCCGTATATTGAACATCTTCTGCATCTAATCCAACACCAACTGTATAGCGCTGGTCATCCGTATAAATAGTACCTGCGTGGGTTAATTTTTTGATGGCTTCGTCTGTTGAATAATCGTATTGGACATCGCTACTAGCCGTAATATTGTACAGTTCGTTATCCATGTATAGGGAAGCAGGATTGGCTGTGGCTTGTAATTCAGTTAGGTAAAGCCAATGATTGTTGCCTCCTTCATCCAGCCTGAAATTAACGTATTCGACGTCGGTTTCATCGCTGCGTCCTTTTTCGTCGTCTTCGGTATAGTTGACATAGGAGGTTTGAGCCCAACCATACCAGACTCGTCCTTCGCCATTGGTGTCGAGATTGAATCCATCGCCCATATCCAGAAAGTCATCGGCACTTTCTTCTCCTGTATCCCAGTCTATGGTTGTTCCGCTGGTGCTGCTTCCTCCGGTTGAATCGTCATCATCTCCGGTGTTGGGGGTATCGTCGTTATTGTTTTCGTTTTCAGCTTCTTGCTGCGCTTGCTTGATTTCGTCGATGACATCACCTAGGTTATTGTCTTCTAGGAATTGTTCAGCGGCTTCTTCGAGAAAATCTCTGGCGTATGTTGTCCATCCCGAAGGTTCTGAACAGTCTCCATTATTATTTGAGTCGTTGTTGCAGTCATCTTCGGCTTCACTGGCTACTACATCAGTTCGAAATAAATTTTCCGCGACCACGCTGCGCGCCATGCCATTGGAGGGGTAATAATTGCCGCTTTGTTCTTCAATTAAATTTAAATCTTTGGAAACGTATAAATAGGGAGCATACCATTCAGCATTATTAGTATCATCGAAAAGGGCGGTTGTGATTTTTTCTGGGAGTAAGGAAGATAGGCCTAGAGCGTTGATGGCCATTTTAAGGGCTTCTACGCGATTGACCGGATTGCCTGGTAGAAAAGTGCCATCTGGATAACCAGAGACCCAGCCTTTTTCTTTGGCAAAACACACATAGGGTGCATACCAATCTTTTTGTACATCCGGGAAACAGTCGTGATAGGTATTAACTTGGGGAGTATATCCTTGTCCTGCAACCAGCACTTTCATAAGTTCCGCTCTATTAATAGTATTATCAGGTTTAAAAGTGCCATCCGGATAACCTTTTAAGGTGCCGATGGCGGCTAAATATTCTACGGCTGAGAAATTTTTATGTAAGGCCTCAACGTCAGGAAAGGTGGCGGCTTGAATGAAACGAGGGAAAAAAGGGGTTAAGGTAAGCATTAATCCCGCTAAAAAAATCAAGATTTTTTTTTGAGACAACGGGAGAGAGGACATGGGGTAGGTTTTTAGGGATAGGTTTTTTAGGAATGCTTTTTTATTTTAGGCGGATATTGAGATTGAGTCAAAAATTTGTGCGGTTCCATAGTCTCGAGGGCACCCCTGAGATGAGGCGGGATTTGTAGAACAAGTTAAAATATACAGCGATTGGAGGTCTCATATCCAGAGTT
>Ga0076342_115_pt1 | contig 15852 bp, 12 predicted proteins | sample RifGroF2_FD_67842 | JGI IMG/M metagenome (GOLD analysis project Ga0076342, IMG submission 67842) | Peregrinibacteria bacterium GW2011_GWF2_39_17
AACTCTGGATATGAGACCTCCAATCGCTGTATATTTTAACTTGTTCTACAAATCCCGCCTCATCTCAGGGGTGCCCTCGAGACTATGGAACCGCACATTTCATTGACTTTACAACTGTATTTTTTTAAACTACATGCGCTTCCTCCCGAGGAAAAGTAGATATCCCAATTCACGGGCGATTAGCTCAGCTGGTTAGAGCGCGACACTGATAATGTCGAGGTCGGAAGTTCAAGTCTTCCATCGCCCACCATAAGCTTCGGATGCTTTCTTGTTCACTCATGCCCATCGGGGGGAACCCCCTACCCCCAATGGAACCCAAAATGAGTTCTCAAGAAAGCATCCTCCACTTGGGTTGAAGCTGTCGCGCTCTAACAGGAGCGCAAAGCGCGACTGCGAACGAGCGGGTCTCGTGGATCCCGCGAAGTGAGCTTATAAAATAAGTTGCGCGACACTGATAATGTCGAGGTCGGAAGTTCAAGTCTTCCATCGCCCACCAAGAAGCTTCGGATGCTTTCTTGTTCACTCATGCCAATCGGGGGAACCCCTACCTCCAATGGGATCCAAAATGAATTTACAAGAAAGCATCCTCCACTTGGGTTGAAGTTGTCGCGCTCTAACAGGAGCGCAAAGCGCGACTGCGAACGAGCGGGTCTTATGAGTTCCGCGATTAGTTCACCTCAAACACTTCATAATTCCTGGCAACGATGTCGTCTTTTAGAATTTGTAGATACTTATGAAGCTGATTTTTGAATTTTAAATTTTTGATCGTAATATTTTTACCAATTGGATCATTCTTTGATCGAAAAAATAGAAAAAAACCATCGTTTGATTTTGCGTCGACTAGGAAAACAATCCTGCCGGCTCCCCCACGAATCGTCGTGGTATAAATTTTAGTAAAAATGCCTTTAGCGTAGGCTTGAATAATTTCTATTTTTTCTTTTTGAATCTGCTCTTTTTTCGCTAATTTGTTACTAACAATAACTTTCATAAGGCTTATTTATTCCATTCCGAAACAACTTCATCCATAAGATTTTGAGTTTTTTTATCAACGTCAATCCTTTCAACCTGATATTCCTCGACTGATTGTGATCCAATACGAATTCTGCCATTGGCATAATCAATCAATAAAACACGAACAACCGCACTAAAAGAAATCATGTCAGCTTTAGCCTTTTTCGCAGCCCGATCTCGAATAGTTTTTTCAACAGATATAGAAGTGGTGGGCATACATAATCGTCTAAAAAATACTAGTAATTTTTACATTAAAATTATATAGAATATATTAATGGATTGCAAGATAAAATCGAATCTTTGATTTGCAATTCATTTTCGCTTCAGGTATAAATTCATCATTCTGGGGCTGTAGCTCAGCTGGCTAGAGCGCCTCGTTTGCACCGAGGAGGCCAAGGGTTCGAATCCCTTCAGCTCCACCAGAAAAACTAGCTTTCCCTGCGGTCTTACCGCAGGGTGGGTGTTTTTGTGCCTGGAGCGATTGTTCCCTTTAAAAAACCTAAAAAATTGATAATTGACATAACATAAAAAATGTTGTTATACTATTTTTACTTTTAATTTAAAAATGAGAAATTCTCTATCGCTCGCTTTACTCGGAGGTTCACTATTATCAAGTGCCTGTAGCGACCGCCCCTGCGAAGGCTGGTATCAAATACAAGCGGACAACTGGGGGGCGCACGCTCTTTTTACAAGGGAGAAAGAAACGTTCGAGGGGCTGAGAGGATGGGAGAAAAACCCAACAGTTTACATCGGTTCTGTCCCTTCGGGCAGCGCCATCGATCGTAATAAGCTTTTTGCTATATCAGAACGTATCGTTGATGCCTGGAATGCTATGGCTTTGGAGGTCGATAGCCGCATCCCACAAGCGCAACTCTCTTCCAGCCCCGAATTTGAGACAAATTATACCCTTTCGCTGGACGATATCCCCGCTAACAGCATTGTGATTACAATCCCTGCACCGAATGATCCCATCTTAAATGAATCGGAAGATGCGGGGAAAGGTGGCACAGCTACGGAGCGCTGCGGAGATACCTCTATTTATGCAGGAGTTGTTTTTCTCAATGGAGAAGCTTGTGCCGAACATGGAGAAGATGCCTGTGCGGCATATCTTTCTCATGAATTTGGCCATTCCTTAGGACTGGCACACCCCTATGATTCGGGCTATTTAATGAGCGGAAAAGGATTTGATCCTACCTCGGCTGATGAATTGACTTTTATCCCTTCTCTCAACGACGAAGGCTATGCCTTGCATTGTATTTACGTTGATTCTGAGGGGTGTGTTTTTGAAGGAGAGGATAAATTTGTTGTCACCGCGGAATAATCACCATCCCTTTTTATTAGAGTCAAGAGTTTTAAGCTCTTGCAATTCCACTAAAAATTTATCTATCTCACCTTCCCGAATTCTTCTAGAGACTTCCCAGTCGGAAACCAATGATCTTCTTTTGACGTCCATCCTATTCTCTGTCCCTTGATCGTGATAGGAAGTTTTCACATCCAGTCCTACATTGAATATGACTGCTGATGACTCCTCTTCCCCATCAAATTCAAATGTTGTTCTTATTTCACGCCTACTTTTTTCGTATGCCAAACGAAAATGGGCGAAGAAAAACGTTCTAAATTTTTCCGTCAAATCATTGAGTTCGGCCATGAGTGGATCGATTCGACTAGAAATATCATTTTTGACTTTCTCAATTATTATTCCATCTTTTTCTACTCTTCTCTCCCTGTTCCACCAATATTTTTTACCTTGCAGTTCTCTGATTCGCGTTTTTGAAGTTACTAAGAAATTTCTCAGGTCATTGCCTTCTAGGGTGAGGGAATCTATAGCTCGAGTAATTCGATTTATTACAGCACCTGATTCACTCATTAATTTTTTTATTTCCTCTCTTGTAATTTCTAAATATTCACCCTGAACCTTTTGTGTAATTGCATCCTCACTTTGACACCTCGCTGCCTCTCTTCCTTGCGAATGAGCCAGGATTCTATCTGAAACTTTCTTACCGAATGCCCCTACCCCATCGTCAAAATCAACTCTACATAAGTGCTCCCGAATAGGATCATTAGCTTTTAATCCTGCTAATTCATCCTTCATCGTCCTAAAATTTTGAATAGCAAAAGCGATGGGATCTTTTGCGGCTGCTTCCTGGTCGCCCACATATACAGCATGCCTCGTGCGCATGCTTACCAAATCTCCCTTAGCTGCTTCAAGCTCTACTTCTATGCTTTTTCCCTCATCCATAAGTCGCTCTACTTCTATTTTTGCACGTGCGATTGCGGCCTGCGTTTGATCTGTTTTTGGTAATGCTTCTACCTTTCCTCGCGCTTCTTCTAATCTAGAAATTTTTTCGCTATTTTCCGTAATTTTCCTTTTCAACCCTTCTATTGTATCTTCTTGTGTCTGTACCTCGTTATAAAAATCAAGCACAAAACCTTCACGTTTACCGGCATTATATGTCGTTGCTCTTTGATTGAGTCCACGATTCCCTTCAACCATCCTTGCAACTTCAGTGACGACCGCTTGATGTGAGTGGACATTTTGCGCCGCGCCACTTACTCTTTTGTCTTCATCTTCTTTTAATAAACCCTCAAGCAATGATAAGACGTCCTCCCCCCCCCTTTTGCGATGCTGCTTCTGACATTTGAGATTATTTTAGAAATATAGATAGGCATAGACTGCTATCAAATTTATTTTATACCAAATCCGTAGACTTGACAAGCCTTTCTGGATCCTCGGATGCTTTTCAGAGCTCAATCCTCATCTTATCCTTCGCCAACACAATAGTCGGATGGTTTTTAAATTTCTGCTTTAAGGCCGGGATGTATTCGTCGCGCAAATGCGTGGCCACGGTTTTCTTGACATGCGCAACTTGGGACAATTCAATAATTTGATCGGGCGAAAAATGGTTTGGAGTTGAGGCTAAATAACTGGATTCGATGAGGAGTAAATCCGCGTCACGCACTGTTTCTTGAAGTTCGTCCATCGGGTGTTTTCCGCCGATGTCTCCGGTATAGACAAACGTTTTTCCATGGTCTTGAATTTTGATTCCGACCGATTCAAACCAGGGCACATGCACGATTGGGAAAAGGGTGATTTTTAAGGAATCGAGTGTGATCGTTTGAGAGCCTTCAATGAATCGGAGTGGATAGTTTTCAGGCTCTACCCAAAAAACCTCCCTCAATTTATCCCAACGCTTTTGGAATGTTTTTGGCCCCAGCACGAGTAATGGTTTTTGATGCTTTTTTGCAGGATGATGGAGGTCTTCGACAAAACAAGAATGGATGAAGGGCAAAAAATCCCCGAAATGGTCGGTGTGGAAATGAGAAACAAAAATCGTGTCGATGGAATATAAATCGATACCCATTTCGATGAGACGAGCGATGGTGGTGTGCCCTATGTCGAGCAAAATTTTATGATGAGCGATTTCGAGCAAATAGGCTGAAGGATGCCGTTTTTGGGTTGGCATCATGGTGCCGGAGCCGAGGATGGTTAATTTCATGGTACAAAAATTTAAAATGCGGGGCCCCCCAAATATAATTATATCATCTTTGGATTACCAAAACCTTTCAAAAAAATGAACTAAAAACCCTCAAAGCAGATTGAAATTTAGAAGTAAGCGCGGTATATAATAACGCCATGTCACTTCTCGGCCAAAAATGGGCTCTCAAGTATCCTGACCTCACTTCTCTATTAAACAAAAATCTTGACGATCAGACCGTGATTTTTCATGATCCATTTTTAATGCCGGACATGCAAAAAGCCACAGAACGCCTCAAGAAAGCTATTAAGCAACAAGAAAGAATTTTGATTTTTGGCGATTACGATGTCGATGGAATAAGTGGCACGGCAATAATGATTCATACCCTGCGAGCCCTAAATGCAAATGTATCTTATCGCCTTCCTAATAGACAACAAGGCTACAGTCTAAATCAAAAATGGATTGATGAATTTACGAATTTGGGAATTAAAATTTTAATTACAGTTGACTGCGGCATTTCCAATTATAAAGAAATTAAAAAAGCGACTTTAAGTGGTATGGAGGTAATTGTCACTGATCACCACACTTTCCCCAAACAAATGCCAACAGATGCTTATGCTATTTTGCACCCACGGTATCCGAAAGAAACTTATCCTTTCAATGACTTATCAGGGTCAGGGGTAGCCCTAAAATTAGCTGTTGGCCTGATGCGAACCATCCATTCCGAAAAAGAAGCCAATGAATGGCTACAAGCCCTGGTGGATTTAGCCAGCCTAGGGACAGTTACGGATTGTGTCTCACTACTGGGCGAAAATAGATGGATTGTTAAAAACGGTTTAACGCAAATGCGCCAAACAAAGTGGGAAGGGCTTAGGCTTTTACTGCAAAGTGCCGGCGTTTTAGATATTCAGGGATATGACACGGATATAATCGGATTCCGGATCGGCCCCAGGCTCAATGCTTCCGGACGCCTGGAAACGCCTTATTTTGCGTTGCAGCTCTTACTTAATGAAAACGGCATGGCTCATCGCTTCGCCACTAAACTGGAATCCTTAAACAGTGCTCGCCAAGTTGTGGTTGAAAAGGCAATCGAAGAGGCGGAAGCAAAATTGCAAGCCGTGGATTTTTTGGAACAAAAAATCATCATTTTGAGTGACGAAAATTGGTCAGCCGGGATTATCGGGTTAATCGCTTCCAAACTTAGTGAACGTTATGCCAGACCAGCCATTATTATGGAAGATCGGGGAGAAGAGTTAGTGGGCTCGTGTCGCAGTTCAAGTAACTTTAATGTTATTGAGGCCTTGCAAGCTCATGAAGCACTGCTGTTGACTTATGGCGGGCATGCTGGAGCAGCCGGTTTTTCAATTTCAAAAAAAAATCTGGGGAAATTAAAAAAAGCATTGGAAGATCACGCCCAAAAATGTATACCTAACGAGGAATTAACGCCTACCCTGAGTATTGATTATCAGGTTCTAGCACCTCAAATTAGCTTTAAATTAGTAGATCATCTTAATAAATTGGCGCCATACGGCACAAACAATCCGAAACCTCGTTTTTTACTGAGTAATGCCAATCCTACGCAACTGCAAACCGTAGGGCGCGAGCACCGGCATCTAAAATTTTACATCCCCTTAAAAAGGGATTCTATCTCGGCAATTGCTTTTCGCTTTGGCGAGTATCAGGCGACATTGCAAGAAGCAATTGAGAATAACCAGGCCGTGGATGTGGTTTTTGAACTGGGAAAAAGCACTTGGAATGGGCGTGAACGACTGGAAATGCGGGTGGTGGATATGGGAATTGCAAAAGAGTAGGAATTTTGCTTGCAAAAAACTCTATTTCAGACCATAATATGAGCTTATTTTTTCTGTTCTGGCCTACTTTTACCCCTGAACTCAATAAATCCTATTCCTCAAAGCTAAAGCCTTGGTTGACTAATATAGTAAAATATTCTAAAATTAAAGGATTAACAATTCTCGAAATTACTTATATTTAGATAGCATAGAGACTTTATGAATCATTCCCTCGAAGACCAAATCATCGACCAATTACTACAAAGTCAACATGCCCTAATCCTTCCATCTAGGCCTTCTGATGGGGACTCGTTAGGTAGTGCACTTGCGCTTTATCAAGTTTTGACCAAATTGGGCAAAAAAGCCACCGTGATTTCTTCCGAACCGGTGCCGAAGGATCTTAAATTTTTACCAATGATTGAAAAATTGGATGGTGAATTTAAGTCTGATGGCAATTTTTTAATTACAATTAAGGCTCATATACGCGATATTCGTCATGAAATTATGCCAGGTAAAGTAAATATTATTCTTTCGCCAGAAGAAGGAGCGGCTATTTCCGAAGAAAATATTTATTTTAACCAAAATATCGAGGACTACGATCTAATTATAACCGTAGACACCGGCGGATTAGAGCAGTTAGGCGATTTTTACGAAAAACACCTCGATCTATTTAAACAACTACCAGTAATTAATATTGATCATCACGCCAGCAATACGCTCTTTGGGGTATTAAATTTAGTTGATAGCCAGGCCTCAGCCACTACTGAGATTCTCACTCCATTGATTGCTAAAATTGAGACCAGGGTTGATAAAAAATTCATTGATTCAGATCTTGCTACTCTTCTTTTGGCAGGGATTATCACAGATACTGGCAGTTTTCAGCATTCTAACACCACCCCAAAAGCTTTTTCCATTGCCGCCCAACTTTTGGCCCAAGGCGCCAGACAGCAAGAAATAATTAAAAATATTTACAAAACAAAAAGTTTATCTACTCTACGCCTTTGGGGTCAAGTGCTGTCCAAAATTCAATTTGAAAAAGACTATCACCTAGTGTGGTCAACGATTTCGCAAGCTGATTTACAAGAAACCGGAGCGGAAATGGAAGAATCGGGCGCAATTATTGATGAACTGCTTAATAATGCGCCTGGCGCGGAAATTGTCGCTCTATTTAAAGAAAAACAGGAAGGGCTACTTTCTTGTAGTTTGCGCACCACGACAGATCAAGCAGATGCCAGTTTAATTGCGGAAATATTCGGCGGCGGGGGGCATAAAAGAGCGGCCGGATTTCGTCTTAAGGGAATTGATTTTGAAGAAGGGGTTCGCAAAATCGTCAATGCAATTCGAGAAGTTCAAGGCAAAAGCCATGGGATCCCAATGGAAATAACCAATCAGCGTAACAGCGAAAAGAAAGAACCAAGCATAAAAATTCAGCATAATACAGGGCAAGAAAACGGACACTCAAACAACTCTTACTATCGGTTTGAACATTAATCTTTAAAATATGTTTGAAGCTTTATCCTCTGCTTTAGAGGCTCAAAAAGAAGCAGCTATAGTCGCCTTGGGAGCAGCCCTAGAAGAAAATCCTAACGCCATATGGTGGGAGGAAAAAGAGAGAGCCTCTATTGGAGCCTTGATCGCTTCGAGGGAAGAATGGCAAGTCCTAAATAGTCAATCTGAAATATATTTGCGAAGAACCGACCTACAATGTCCTTACCCAGAAATGAATTTGAATCGATCTTTCCAGTTAAGATGGGGAATTAAAATTGTTGACTGCCGACTTTTTATGGATAAGAAAGGGTGTCGACGCACACTATTTAGCTTAGAGGGACAACAACAAAATAAAGATAGCATTTCTCTGGAACTTAGACCACACCCTGGAAAAAGACTTACCAGTGAAGAAACATTCTATGCCCAGCTTCCTCTCTTAGCCAGTGAGCTAGTGGATAATTTTTACAGCAATCAACAGATTAAGGCCGAAATTACTAGCGGTCAACGCTACCAGGGGGCTGATGTTGTCGCCCTTCATGAAAAGGTAGGACAAAATCAGCCACTTAAACCTGCTGACATGGAAAAACTGGGAAATGTTATCAGCGCGATGGATGACGGGCTAAAACTAGATTCGTTTCAAAGCGAAATTTCCGCCCTCGATTATGCAATTGCAGGAGGATTACCAAGAGAAGATATCACCAGCATTACTACTGATCCGGGGCAGAAAGCTGCTTTTATGTATTATACAATGAAAGGGATTCTTCTTCTTTTTGAGCATGTATTAATGCAAGCTAATGGAGAACCCGGGATCCTGTGGACAGATAGCACACCACCTACTTCATCTTCTTCGCCAGCAGGGAAAGACAATGAGGAGCAATGGGCACTGCCGACGACGACAGCTGTACGCGATCAATTAGAAGGCGGGAATTATATCTAATCAGGGGGAGAGGTTTAATTAAGCAGAAGAGGGAGAATGCTTTTCAGGGCGTTCTTTTTAGAGGGTTTTTTAGTCCCCCAATCGCTTCAACAGTTCCTCATCAATATCAAAATTGCTCGCTACGCTGGTCACATCTTCATCTTCTTCCAGGGCTTCCATTAAACGAATAATTTTTCGAGCAGTGGATTCATCTTCAATTTTAAGCTGATTTTTAGCAATAAAAACGACTTCCGCTCGCTCAATTTTTAAACCAGCATTTTCCAAAGCTTTTTTGACCTGCGGAAAATCCAAATAATTGGTATAAACTTCCATGATATCTTCCTCAATTTTCATATCGTCGGCTCCTGATTCGATGATGGCCATTTCAACTTCTTCTTTGTTAGTTCCGGCAAGATTTAGGATAATTAATCCCTTTCGCTCAAACATCCAAGCAACACAACCAGTTTCCCCCATATTACCGCCGAATTTAGTTAAAGTACTGCGAACATTAGAGACTGTCCGATTTTTATTATCAGTAATGGCCTGCACAAAAATCGCCACTCCACCGGGACCATAGCCTTCGTAGGTTACTTCGATAAGAGCGCTGCCCTCCTTTAACTCCCCGGTCCCTCGCTTAACGGCTCGATCAATATTAGCATTGGGCAGATTATCGAGTTTAGCCCGATCAATAGCGGCTCTTAGAGCAGGATTCATTTCTGGATCTCCTCCGCCTTGCTGGGCAGCTAAAGCGATGAGTTTAGCGTGCTGAGTAAACATTTTACCGCGTTTGGCGTCGGCTGCGCCTTTTTTGTGCTTAATGGAATGCCATTTAGAGTGTCCTGACATAGAGAAAGGTTAGATTTTGGGAATGCGTATATGATCAGTATAATCTTATTTGCCTTATCACGCAAAATGAGGTATAATACGAAGTTTAATATTAAAAATTTGGATCAAATGTATCTTCATCGTTTCATCTGCCGGGCTCTCCCTGAAACCCAAAAAAAATCCGCTCCGGTGGTTAGTCAAAAGCCGGATACTAGCCTTTTGAGTAGCATTGAGCGCGCTCAAAAAGAAGCTAATCTTGACGAAAAAGGTAATATTTTAATGGGAGTTTTAAGGCACATTTTAGCAAACCCAGACAGTCAGGATGCAGAAATTCAAGCAGCTAGAGAAGCAGTGGAAAATTATTATTTAAAGCCCAAAAGAGAAGCCCTAATTAAGGCTCATGGAGATCGCCTAGCTGACCTTAAAACAGACCGCCAGGCCAGTGAAAATGAACTTTATGAACAGTTAAATCGACTACATGTGGATTATGAGCTTCTCCCGGAACCAGAAAAAAATCTTATTAAGCGTTGGGTAACGATGCTGGATGACTTTGTCTGGCTTTTAAGTCCCTATACTTATGAGGAATCCAATATTCAAGCTAAAAAATCTGAAAGGTTGCACTTTTCGCTTGATAAATTAATGCCAAAAGCGACCACTAATTATCCGGGAAATGAATCCTATCCTGATTTTCAATATTTCCAAGAATATGTAGATACTAATAATGGAGAGGATGACCAAGGGTCTCTCACAGACAAGCAAATTTCGAATTCTTTGTATGCTCTTTTCTTGCTGACTGAACGCGGGGAAGCTTTGCCTCCTGAAATAAAAGCTAGTCTTTATTTAAAATTAGCGCGAAACTTGGAAAACTTCCAACTTCGGCTAGGCTCTTTTAAAGCACCGCATGAAAGATCTTTTGACCAAGGGTTGGGACAAGACACCTTAAATCAAGCCTACGCTCTCTTGAGACCGTTTGAAAGAATGTCAGATGAAGAAATAAATAAAATTCCTGGAAATAGAAAAGATGTTTATTTAGAAAGGCTCGCTCAAGTTCCTTTTGCGCTCGGGGACTTTCTTAGGGATCAAACAAAAAAAACGTCATCTAACCAACAATTAAAGCAATTGGATACTCAAATTTGTGAAAATTATAAAAAAGCGCTAGAAAATTCAACTAAAATTTTCCCTACTAGTGATCACTATTTTCACGGGTATGTTAATTATTTATTTTACAGTTCAGAAATTCACCCTACCCCTGATTTTAAAGGAATCCTAGACCTCCTTGGTCAATACCAACAACACTTGACTAATCAAGCTATTTGCTCCGAGGTTAAAAATGCTTGCACGCAGCTAAACTGGGAATCATTAACCCCTTTTTGGGAAAAGCTTAAAAGCTTACCTAAAATTTATAACATAGTTAAAAGTGAAGATTATTTTCAAGTATTAGAGCCTGAAATTAAAACTTATGAAGCTTTTTCTGCCTTAAAAACACCAGAGGAACGTCGGACGATGTTAGGCAAATACCTCAATAATGACAATTCGGACCCAACTTTTATCTTAGCTCACGCCGAAAATTCCCCTCAATTCAAAGATGAGTATCACAGAATTATTGCCGGAGCTTTAATACCGTCTCTTGGCTCACCTGCTAAATGGGCTTTTCTCAAGGCTCGACTCTATGATACGTGGTCTCCGCCTGGCCTAGAAAATCCAAACGAAGCCTTAATCATGTATCGGAAAGCGCTACAAATGGGCATTACTTCGGCGCATCAAATTGATAACGATACCATGGCAGAAGGGGTGGCTCGTTGCTGGTGGCTGATCAATGGGCCAGTGATAGCCAAAACAGGAAACAATCCCCTAGATGAAGTTCATGACAAGGACAAAGATGGGCAGGCGATCGATCGATATGAAGTGGACCATCCTGATCAAAGTCTAATTATGCTTTATTTCGATAAAAAAACTAACATGGGCGTGGCCGTGCAGCGTTATCGCAAAGGCCCAGATATCTCCCCGGAAAAAGCAGAAAAATTGTATGAAAGATGGAAAGAGCTTAGAGATAAAAAGAAAAAACTTTCTAGTGAATGGACCGAACAAGCAAATATTCAAAAAGAACTTATCCCCGAAGAAGAGGAAATAGGCGCGATTAGATTGATTCGAATTAAAAATGGAAGATTACAACTTCATACACATCCCATTTCCTTTGTTTCAAACGACCCTAAAATAGTAGAAAAATATAATAATGTGATTGAATTTCCTTGGGCCGGGATTTCAGCCAAACGCCTAGATTTAAAAGGAAAAAATCTTCTTGATTTAGCTAGATTTCATTGTAAAAAAGATATGAGGGAAGCCTATTGGTATGATCTGGTGGATAGAACAAACAAACAAAAATTAAAATGGGTGCACGTCGATGAAAACGGACAAATTAAGGCTAATAATGGTCCAAAAGAAGATTCATTTGTTACCCAACCGCTAAACTCATTTGTTCCTGGGACTGCTTTTATGCAATAAAAAATATGTTCACTCCCAATCGTTTTATTTATCGACAGATTCCGAAAGCTGCTAGAGAAAAAGCAGCAATTTCACCAACAGCTTCAAAAAAACCTCCTAAAATCCTAGAAGATGCCAAATCCCAACTGGAAAAACTTGGAGAAAATGTAGACACGCTTGAGCAAAAACGAGGGATTTTGATTGAACTGATTAAAAGCGAAATTGCCAAAAAAGAGGCCAATCAACCCCATCAAGTTGAGGCTTTAAAAAAAATGCTTTTATCAGCGTATGTCACTCCAAAACGAACAGGTATTCAAAAAAAATATGATAAACTCATTGCCGCCCTTCCTGCGCGTTCGGGTGATTTTGCCGAGCAAAAAGCGCGTCTCTTAACGCAATTGGAAGTGGAGCTCTATCGCTTCGAGGTGGAGGCCATTGTTAATTTTGAATTGCTGCCGGACCACGAAAAAGCGCTGATTCGAGATGGGATAGAAGCTAATAAAAAGGCTGAGAGACTGTATATTTCCGAGGCAGTACGAAAATCCTCGCCAAATTTATACATAGGCAGGGAAAAAAGGATGCGCATAGAAAGCGTAAAAGCCCCATCCATTACGAAACAAGATCAAATAGAAGGCCCTACTGACATCTTTGTTGATCTTTCTAAGTATTCTGATTTATTAGAATTAAACAATGACCATGTCCCGCGTGGACTGAGAACTGGTGATCCGGAATATCCGGATGAACGTATTTTTAACCGAGAAGTTGCGTTGCGTTTTTTAGAACGCAATGGCGCGGAATTAATCCCGCAAGCTCGCGCAAAAATTTATGTGGATGTGGCGAGGAGCTTACTTTATCAAGACACTAAAGAATATAATCCTAAATTAGCGGCCAAATATTTGGATAAAGCGCTTTCTTTTTTGGAAGACATGACTGAAGTCTTCCACTTATCCCCAGAGGGTGATACCACGTTTTACCTCCAAGACTACGCTAATTTTTTAAGAGCTCAAGCCGACGACGGCGTCTTGCAATCGGATAAGTTTTATCGCCGCGCTCTGCACCTTTATCGCTACCCAAATATAGAAACGCAGGGACCAAATTTTAATAAGGAAATTCTTGAAACATATACCGAATATTTAATTCAGCAAGATATTGCGATATTAATATTCTGGCTTTGCCAAGACTACGAGAAGTTTTATAAGGGAAATTCGAAGGGTCAACAAAAGCTGATAGAATCTATTCTCCCTCTCCGTGAACGAGTGGTTAATTATTATTTGCAAAAAGCCTACGAAGAACCAGATCCCGCTGAATCACAAAGGTTATTGGCGCGAGGAAGCAACATTTTAAGAAATACTCTCCAAATTTCTTATTACCGAAACAACAAGGACATTAGATGGGAAAGAGACAGTCTTGAATTTCTAAACTTTTGGCGGGGGGAGCAGATAACCGAAGCGCAAAAAATTGAAAAACTAAAGTCTAAGGGCTATCTCCCAGATGATCCTGACTTAATTAACCGCTACAAAAATTCTCCGTTCACAGCTAAAGAATATCAAGCGCTGATCGGAATCAATTCTAAAAACGAATCTGTTGGCCAATGGGAAAAAGACCTGCATTTTTTAAAAACACGGAGAGGCGTAGATTGGAAATTGATGCAAGCCAGACTTTTGGATGATTGGTCGCCGCCGGGTTTTTCTCCAAATCGCCAAAAAGCCCTGGGATATTATCGTGAGGTTCTGGGGGGGCTCAGTAATAAAGACACGCAACTTGTGGTAGCTCGCTGCTACGGCATTGTTAACCGTCCGCCACAAGGGATTAATGATCCTGCCACAAAGGAATTTTCGCCTATCACTTCGGATGGACTCTTGGTCAAAGGCCGCGAAATTAAATTCGGAACTGCGGAAGCTACACTAGAAAACCCTAAAGAAAATTTTGTAATTCTTTACTACAATCCGGAAACAAAATTAGGAGTGGGGATCAACCGCTATCTTAACTTACCGGAGCCGAGTTTATGGGATCCGCGATTTAAGGGCAAATTGGCGGAACGCAAACGATTGATGACAGAATATACTGCTCTGGATAAAAAAATTTCCGGGATCCACGCGAACTTGGATAGTCTTCAACAGAGAATAGAAACAGCTTCTGCTCTCGAAAAACCTCGTTTTAAAAAGCAATACTATGAACAGAATCTTCTTAAAACAAATTTCGTGAACCAGCGTGATAAAATAAAGGCTAACCTGGATAAGGTGAATAGCGAACTTAGACCAGAGGGAGCTGGTGGGATTTATCGTTTCCTAAAAAATGAAAAGGGGCAAGTTGAAATTCTCGCAGATATAGGAAGTTTTGATGAACACGGTGTGCCGCAACTTAAAAATTGGACGGATAATTACCCTGCCAGTGGTGGCTTTACCCCGCGCAATTTAGGCATTGAGGAATGGGATCTTCAATATTGGGGGAAAAACAGGTTGTTTGTTTATCCCCTCACTGATTCGGACGGGGCGCCGGTATTACTGGATGAAAAGGGACAAATTAAGCGCTGATAATTTCCAAGAAATTCAAAATGAATGCTGAAAATTCTCCTAAAGGTTCCTATCCTGAAAATCAAGAAGCCTTACCTTTTTCTCCTCAAAACGATCGCTTGCCTGATATCTATCAGTCCTAATGCTGCCCGGCATGGGGAACAGGTGGAAGGAATTTATGAAATGATTGAGAGGATAGAATGAAAATTAGTTTTTCACAAAAACCCTTTATTTAGGATGGGAATTTTGCTATAATATGTTGATAAGTCAATATTTTTAATATTATTTTATTCTCTTAACTTCCCTCTCATGGATCTCGAAAAACGCACTGCATCTGGTAAGGAATATCAAGTCCCGGCTGGGAAAGCCAAAGATCGTTGGCTCCATCTTACTCCGGAACAGAGAAAACTTGTGGCCGAAAGCCATAAAGAAGCTTTTGATGGTGAATGGCCGAGAAAAAATCTACAGCAACAAGCTTGGGAACGCATTGCCAGCCCTAACCGAAATTTTGGATATTCAATTAAAGCTAGAGGGCTTAACTCACCGGTTACCTCCGCAATGCTTAATGCTTTTAGACAAGATTCGAGCCTTTCCCCTAAAGAGGCTAAAAAATTAATGTTTTACGGTTTTGATTATTTACAAAATGAAAACGAAGGAATCGCGGATATCAATTATGTACAAAAAACAGACACCATTACTATTTACAAAGAAGGGCAGCGCTGGAAACTAAAAGTAACTAAAGCAAATGGGGCGAATCGATTTGACGGATTTATATTGCCCGGGCCAGAGGCCATTGCTGACAAGCCTAAACAAGATAAACCCAGCCAAGAAGATAAAGCACCACCAGTAGAAACACCAGTTCAGGTAGATACTCCTGAAACCAATGAAGTAAAAAAAGACAATCTTATTATTTTGAATTATAAAGAAGGAAAAGAAGACGAGTGGATTAAAAAAGGCTACCTTCAAAAACTACCTACTAATGATATTATCCCAGGCAAAGACTACAAATGGGTAGATCCTAACCCAAATTCTCCTAATCGAGATGTAGTTAAACCGGCGGAAGGCTACAAATGGGTAAATCCTGACTCTGATACAGATTTAAACGTTACTAAGGACAGCGACGACAGCGCAGAAGCCCCCACTCAAACCCCTGAACCCGCTACCACACCGGCTACTGAAACCGAAGCTGACACAGGTGCCGCTGCTGCCGCGGATAAGGACGCCGATACCAAGGCTGCCGACAAAACTGACACCAGCGACGACAGCACAGAAGCCCCCACTCAAACCCCTGAACCCGCTACCACACCGGCTACTGAAACCGAAGCTGACACAGGTGCCGCTGCTGCCGCGGA